>ERZ1027188.1-NODE-1-length-438859-cov-15.118921_pt1 | contig 438859 bp, 367 predicted proteins | sample MGYA00519273_ERZ1027188 | MGnify/ENA primary metagenome ERZ1027188 (study PRJEB26926, sample SAMN06164623) | human gut metagenome | biome: ENVO:00009003; feature: ENVO:2100002; material: ENVO:00002003 | host: Homo sapiens | place: USA | collected 2012 ... | reverse complement strand
CCTTGCTCGCAATCGAATGAAGGTTGCGTAACGAGGTTTATTTCGCGTGCAAACAATGCGCTTGAATTGCGCTTTTTCTCGAAATTTGGGTCGCCGAAGATGATACGGCTGGTTTTGGCGCAATTATGAGGGATATCCCTGACAGTTCACAACAATTGGCTTTGGAAGGCCGCACAAATAAAACAAGAGCCAAATGATGCATTGGAATGTTGTTAGCAATAATAAAATTAAATTTAGCGATGGCTATTCTTTGGCAACCGAAAACCTTGATTTTTGTGCGAATAAACCTTATAATTTGAACTGTCGTTAGCGACGATATGTTACTTGGTATGGGCGACCGGCCACTGCCCTCAAAGCAGGTGAAAGGGGAAAAAAGATGCGAGTAAACGGACTAACACTTATCTACAAGGATGGGATCAACACGGTGCTATCCAACAACAGCGCCAGTTACCCGGTTGGCGACCTGCTTTGCCGAATCTTCCAGGGCGAGACTCTTTATAATATCAGCCGTATCGTCCGCAATTGCGTCAGCATGTACCCGATGCGGGAGAACCTGTTGTCGCAGAACGAGATCGAGCAGGCGGAGGACTACATTTTACAATCGCTAATGTATGATGATTTCTATCCGGCCCGGCGTCTTTCCCAAGGGAGCTTCATTCGCTGCATTGAGGAATATCGAAGCCTTGACAGCGCATCCCAATGCAGGCTCATCCAGGAAGAAAAACTGAGGGCCGAGATGGGCGGTCAATTTTTTGAAGATATCGGCTTTGGTACAATCGGCGAGTTTCTCCGGCTCTGCTTCAACAATTACTACGTTGACCTGATAAACGGCATCAGCCTTTTTACGACAACATCCGCTGTGTGGTCTGGAACGGCATCAGAAGAAGAAAGGGCGTTGTACGACGAACTTTGCGCGGCTTTGCACGACCCGCGTGCAGTACCGCGAACCGCTATGGAGACAGTATATGATGTCTCCTCGGGGACGTTCGGGCATAGATACGTCATCAGCAGTTTCCTCGGCATGGCAGTATTTGAGTTTTCGCATCTGGCTGAATCGGCTACAAAAATCGTCCGCTGCCAGAACCTTGCGTGCAGGAAGTTTTTTACAGCAAAGCGAACCTCGGCAAAATACTGCGGGAACCCGGCCCCACAGTGCCCCGGGAGGGTCTGCAGCGATTACTATCCGCAGCTCCTTCATCGTGAAAAGGTGCGCGCAGATGAACTGGATCACCTTATTAAAAACGCGAAAGGCCGGCTGTATAATGCAAAGCGGCGGCACCCCGAACAGGCGGAAGTGATCGACGAACAGTTAAGCGACCTTACGATATACTCGCCTGTAAAAAAACAGGAGGTGCTGGATCGTACAGTGACGATAAGTGAATTTCGGGAATGGTTAGACTCACACAAGAACTGAAAACAGGAGGCAATAATATGGCGAACGAAATGACTGTTAATAATACCCAGGTACCTGCTGTGCCGAAAGCGGCTGTCCCCGGCTGTATTGAACGCACTCACCGTTATCCGGTTGTAGACGAGGAGCGCGCCGGCAAAATAATGGATGAAGTAATAGGGTCAATTAAAGATACACGTCTGGACACGAAACGCGCCATCTTCGCTGACATTGCCGTAACGGCAAGGGAGCAGAACCAGAATGACCGTCTCTTGGCAGCCTATGAAAATGAACTCAGGAGAAAAGACCTGCCGGAAGGCCGACGCGAGGAGATACTCAATGAGATGAGCAGGATAGCCACAATCTCAGCTAACGCAAGCGTGGAAAGCCGGGTCTTTCAGAGCGAACAGCTGGATCGGGAGCATAAGCTGTCACGCTGGATCATAGGCGGCCTTATCCTTCTTATTGGCGGCGGGGTCGGCGGGGTCGCTTGGGCGAGCAGACGAGCCTGATGAAATGCCCCAGATCGTAATGACCTGGGGCATTCGCCGTCTTATTCCATCTGAACAAGGTTGTCGAGGAAATCCCGACACATCTCCATCAGCTTCTCCCTGCGGCTCCACGCAGTGTTGAGGGGAATTCGTTGTCACGCTTATACTGCCGCCCGATCTTCTTCGCCTGTTCGAGATAGAAATAGATGTTGCGCGGCGTGTCATCCAGCTTTTCAGCGATCTCCGCTACGCTCAGTCCATAGTATTCTTTTAATACGATTGCCTGGGCGAATTTTGGATTCTGAGCGGAGATTGCCTTGATTACATCCGCGATAGTCGCCCTGTCTGCCATACGCTGGAATTCCGAGTCTGGTTGAGCGACTTCGCTGAAGGTTGTGGCGTAATCGTCCCAGCACAGATCGGGCAACTGATTGTCACGATGCTGCGGATAAGGGCAGTTTTTATAGCTGTTCTTTTCCGGGCACGGAATCAGCGGTTTCAGCTTTCCTAGAATCATGCAGCGCCGTTCACGATATTCGTTTCGATGCTTTGCACGCAGCTCATCCCTGAGAAAACGATAGGTCTGCTCATCGCTGGGTGTCAGGTGTACAACCACGCGTTTCGTACCGAAATACCATGTGCGACACTGCTCCCAAGTCAGCCCCATTGCGTGGAGCTGATCCGCCTCTCGATTTCGATGGGCGCTTCAAAAATCTCAACACCCGCTCGTTCGAGTTCTTCTAGGGTTCTTGATTCGGTAGGGGTAAGGCCTTTCCAAACGATCTGCTTTGACACTCAGGTTGGCTCCCTTCTGCTGTGCAGAAGCGAAGCAACCTATAGCTATCCAGTTTTTCTGTCATGGCTACCTTCAACGGATCGCTCCGCTTCGATGCTGGTAGCCAAGTGGTGCATGGGCACTGACTTGGGTTACGGGAACCGCCCGCTTTGGCAACGCACACACCCTCCGGCCAGAAGGGTGGCCGCAGCGGGCGGCATGTTTAGTCTTTCATGCCGGCTTCGTAATCGAAGAGGGCATTGAAGACCGACTCGTAGTAACAGGGGTGCAGAGCTTCAATGCTGGTAGCGCCTCCGCCGTATTCGGCGAGGACGAACCGAACGGTTTCCAAGCCGAGCTGCTTTGCCACAGTCATGGCGGTATTCTGGATATTGATGAGCAGATTTTCCTGTTCGAATTCTGTCATGAAAATTGACCTCCCATTGTTTCTGAAAGAAACCAGCCAATCGCCTTGCTGATCCTTTTTGTGCCATACAACCTGTCACCCAACAGCGATTTTGCTGTTCATACCGTCGACTGAATGAACAGTGCTGGTGACAGAGGCTTGACGATTAGATGAACCACCGGCTTTTTCGCGTTATTTTTTGCTTTTACAACCAAATAATGTCCAAAACGCGAACTTGATGTTTGACTCTTGGACATCGATCTGGTATAATAACAGCGTGTTTCCATTCGTCTGCCGGACGTTCTTCCTGAACGCCAGCACCAGTATATAAAACGAAAATTCTGGAATGGGGACGGTTTGGTACACTGTGGTACATCGTGGTACAAATTCATGGAAAGGACATTCGTGCCGATGGAGTTCAAAGAATTCTTCTCGCTGATGAAAAACAGGATATCTAATGGCGCAGATGTCCCGTACTTTTTCAGAGATCTGGTTGCAATGATCACTACTGTACCCGAATCAGAATGGGGCACGACAAAAGATCCATCTACGAAACTGACAAAAGAAAGTACTTTGCGCTCGTATGCCAAGCGTGGACTGTCACTGAAATTTGCCCAGAGCATTGTTTACAGGCTTTCTCCTGAGATGTTCGTCGAATCCCTGCAGACACGCAAACATGCTGTAATTGCTCTTCTTGCCCGTGATTATGCAGGCTACGACAATACAGTTACTGTTGATAATGTAGCCCAGAAGCTGGCCGACTGTTTTATCGACATAATCCGTCGGGCAGCCGGTATTGTTCCAAGCACCGAGCTTGAAATGCAGAAGCTTCGGGAACAGGCAATTGAGCTGAAAAACAAATATGGTGATTATCTCCGGGAGGAAACCGGGAATACCTGCCCAATGCCTGGCTGCGGAAGAACGCTGAAAGTGGCTGGCGACGGTGACCTCAGGTATGTCTATGAAGTTGGCATAATTGACAGAGCCAAACCTTTAAAGGTTGATAATCTCCTCGCGTTCTGCCCTCAATGTCATGCGACGTACTCAATGGACTTAAATCCGGCTCTGGCAAGAGACCTCGGCCGCATCAAAAAGATCCTGATTGCATCGAACCAAAGTTCCCTGCTGCTGGAGCCAATGCCTCTGGAAAAGGGAATCATTGGCGTTATCAGAAAAGTAAAAAAGCTTGGTGAGAAAGACCTGCTCGATGCATCACTTGATCCGAAGGGAATCCGTGACAAAATCGACCCCGCCACATATTTTGCGCTGTACAGAACGGTGAAAACTTATGTGGACACGTATTATGTAACGTTGAAAAAGATCATAACCAATGCTGACAAGCGCGGAGAAATTGACTATGATGCTGTCCAGGATCAGATGAAAGCCATTTACAAACGGCTTAAAAAGGCGGGAAAGAATCATCTGGAAATATTCGAAGCAATAACAGAGAAGGTGCATAAAATCAGTCTGCAGGAAGAAGTGTACTGCCAGATCGTAGTGGCCTTCTTCATTGCGAAATGCGAGGTATTCGATGCAATTACCAAATAAACTGTATTCCTATAAGAACAGCACCCTCTATCTTGTTCCCTTGGTGCTAAACGAGCTAAAGGATGCTCCGGTTATGCTGAAAGACCTGTATGACCGAATCCGACCGCATCTTGAAGATTCAACGGATTTCATATCGGTTATGGATTGTCTGTATGCTCTGCGCGCTGCAGATCTGAATGAGAACGGCGAGGTGTTTATATGCTTGTCGAGATGAAATCTCCGGCTTTTATGGATCATGGTCAGGAGCGACACCTGACAACATTTCATGGGGGTCTCAATGTTGTGCTAGGAGAAGAAGACGGCGCAATGTCCATCGGTAAGTCCTCCTCTTTGCTGGCCATTGATTTTGCGTTTGGAGGGGATACATATATCAAAAGCGATGGCGTCAGACACGAAGGGCATCACACTGTTTTCTTTGCCTTCGAATTTAAAGGTGTCAGGCATTACTTCGCCAGAAATACCAGCGACGGCGATACTGTCTTTTTCTGCGATAAAGACTATAACCTGACCGGTGTAAAATACACCAAGGAAGAGTTTATCTCCTGGCTGCGGAACCAGTACGGCATGGAATATGAAGGGGTATCCTTCCGCACAGTACTAAGCAGTTTCTTCCGGATTTATGGTAAGGGAAATACCGATGAGCTGAATCCCTTAAAGGGAATACCCGGACAGAACATGGAGAAATCCATCGCTACCATTCTGACGGTTTTCAACAGGTACGGGGATATACAGGAATTCCGGGACAGCGTTACGGAGCATAGCAAAAGGCTGGAGGCTTTCAGGGATGCAAGAAAATACCAATTCATCTCTGACCTTGTTGGCGGTCAGAAAAAATACGAGGAAAATCTGGCTGCGATCCGCGACCTCGAACTCCAACTTGCAACATTGATGGAAGAAGCGGAACAGGGGCACTCCGAAGAAGAAATAGAACTGAATAAGCAAAAGGCCGCTCTGACCTCCGAAAAGCTGAATACTGAAAACGCAATTCATACAAGGGAGATGAAGCTGCGTCTCCTGAACATGAGCCTTGAATATGGCCTGTACCCCACAGAGGCTGATATGAGCGCGCTGCAGGAATTCTTCCCGGAAGTCAATATCCGGAAGCTGTATGAAGTTGAACAGTATCATCAGAAGCTGGCACGCATCCTTGATGCTCAGTTCGCGGAGGAAAGGACAGCGATTGAGCGCGAGATTGCTGAACTCCGATCGCAGTGGGAGGCTGTTAATGCGCAGATCAGAGCACTCGGTTTTGTTGGCAACATATCACGGGAATTTCTGAATCGGCACTCTGAGATCAAGGCTGAAATTGCTGCTTTGAGAACACAGAATCAGGCTTATCTGACCCAGACCGAACTGCAGGCCGCAAAGGCAACCGCTGTTGACGTGCTGAAACGCAGCATTGAGGATATTCTGCGCGAGATCGAAGATATTCTCAACGGTCAGATGAAGGAATTCAACGATTCCCTGTTCACAACAAAGAAGAAGCCTCCGCAGGTACATTTCAGCGCCTATAACAGTTACAGATTCGAAACGCCAGACAACACAGGTACAGGTTCGAACTACAAGGGTATGCTTATTTATGATCTTGCTGTCCTGTTTACAACCGCCCTGCCTGCTCTGGCGCACGACTCGTTGCTGTTCAAAAACTTGGGAAAAGATGCTGAAGACGGAATTTTCCAGATATATGCAATGGTTGCATCGGAATTGCCCGACAGACAGATATTCATTGCTTATGACAAGCAGGGTGACTGCAGACCTGGAACACGGACAATTCTGGAAGCAAACTGTGTGATGAGGCTCTCAAAAGGAGGCGGTGAACTGTATGGTCACCCCTGGGACACAGAGGAGGACGGCAATGGGAATGAGTTATAACAAGCTTTGGAAACTTCTGATCGACAAAAAAATGAAGAAATCCGATCTCCGAAAGAGAGCAGGAATCAGTTCATCGTCGCTTGCGAAGCTTACCAAGGACGAAAACGTGACGACTGAGGTGCTGGCAAAAATCTGCCAGGAGCTTCAGTGCAATATAGCGGACATAATGGAGTTTGTGCCTGACCCTGAAGAACAGGAATAAAGCTGATTTCATTTTTGAGCGGAGGAATGAATACCCATGGATGTACCACGTACCCAGGCCGACGAAACTCGCGGCAAGCTTAATTTCATAGATCTGTTTGCCGGAGCCGGCGGGTTGTCCGAAGGTTTCATCCAGGCAGGGTTCAACCCGATTGCCCACGTGGAGATGAATGAGTTTGCCGCCAGAACGCTTGAAACGAGAACCGCTTACTACTATCTGAAACAGGCGGGGCACCTTAACCTGTATTATGACTACCTGAGCGGCAGGATTGACAGGGACGCGCTGATGAAGGAAGTCCCGAAACACGTCACCCAGATCATCCTCTGTAAGACGATGTCGGATGAATCGCTGCCGGGGATCATCAATACCATCGATGGCATTATGAAACTGCGGAAGATTGAAACGGTCGATGTCATCGTGGGCGGTCCTCCCTGCCAGGCTTATTCCCTAGTAGGGCGCGCGCAGAGCAGCCATATGGAAACACCCATGGCGGAGGATCCGAGGAATACGCTGTATATCCTCTACGGCAGGATGCTGAAGGAGTACAAGCCTCGGATGTTCGTTTTTGAAAACGTGATGGGCATCGAATCCGCCAACGGCGGCAGCACCTGGAAGAACCTGAAAAAATACTTCCGCCGTGTAGGATACGAGATCAACTGCAAAGAGCAGAACGCAAAAAATTTCGGCGTGATGCAGAACCGGCGACGCATGATCATCATCGGCTGGCTGAAGGACAGCGGGCTGAACTATCCCAATTTTCCGAAGGTGGAAATTACGGCAAAAGTGTCCGACCTGCTGTGTGACCTGCCTGCCCTCACGCCGGGCAAGGGTGCATCCGCCTACAGCGACGTGCTGCCGAGCCCGTATGTGATGGAACACGGCATCCGTACCGCTGAGGATGTGCTGACGCACCACCAGGCTCGGCCTAATAAGGAGCGGGACATCGAGATATACAGAAAGGCCATCGAGCTGTGGAACGATGGCCATAAGCGGCTGAACTATAACGACCTGCCGCCCGAACTGAAAACCCATAAGAACACGACCTCCTTCACCGACCGTTTCAAGGTCGTGGAGGGTGACGAACCCTGCTGTCACACGGTGCTGGCGCATCTGTCCAAAGACGGGCACTATTTCATCCACCCGGACATTGAGCAGCACCGTTCTATCACCGTCCGCGAGGCTGCAAGAATACAGTCCTTCCCGGACAGTTACTACTTTGAAGGCCCTCGCACATCGCAGTTTGTTCAGATCGGCAATGCCGTGCCGCCCATGATGGCGAAAGGCATCGCGGAGAAAATTACGGAAGAACTCAGACAGGAGCGTTAACGATGGAAGCGAATCTGCTGCTGGAGCAGTACAGCTGGTACAAGAAAAAGGCGTTAGAGCAATCGCCCTACCGCTGTCTTCTTGATGCTAACATACAGTTGAATCCACATCAGATCAACGCATTCTGCGCGGCGGTGCATTCCCTCAAAACAGGCGGCATCGTACTGGCAGACGAGGTCGGTCTCGGCAAAACCATCGAGGCGGGTCTGTCCCTGAAACACGCGATTGACTCAGGAGCCAGGCATATTCTGATCGCCGTACCGGCAACGCTGCGCAAACAGTGGGAAATCGAACTGCAGGAGAAGTTCGGCATCGAGGCCTGCATTCTGGACAGGCTGACCGTTGAAAGTGATCTGTATCACTGGCAGTCTTGGCTTGAAAAAGGAAAAGAAGCCCGCGTTGCCCTGACGACATATGATTATGCCTCCAAACTGATGCAACGTTTTCCAACGGTCAAATGGGATTTGGTCATCATCGATGAAGCACATAATCTGAGGAACGTGTTTCACGGAACCAAACGGGCAAAGCGCCTGTATGAGCTGACAAAGGGAATCCCCAAACTACTCCTGACAGCGACGCCGCTGCAGAATTCGCTGAGTGATCTTCACGGGCTGATTTCATTTATTGATCCCCGCATATTCGGCAGTGAAAGGCTGTTCAACAAGCGGTTTATCGAGGGTGAAGACTATACTGAGCTGAGAAAGGAGCTCACCCCTGTACTGTACCGCACGCTGCGCCGGGACGTGGCTAAGTACATGGACTTCCGCAAACGTGTCTGCCGGACGGTAGATTTTGAGCTATCTCCCGCTGAGGCTGAACTCTATATGCGGGTGAACAATTTTCTCAAGCGGGACACCCTTTACTCCATACCGACCGCCAACCGCAGCCTGATTGTGCTGGTTATCCGCAAACTTCTGGCTTCATCGAGCTTCGCGCTGATTGAGACATTTGAGGTGCTGCGCCAGCGGCTTGAAAAGCTGTATGAGGGTACGCATTCCGCCAGTGCTCAGGAGGGTTTCGATCTTTTCTGGCAGTATGTTGAGGATGAAATTGACGAAGCGGGGCTGGAGGAAGAAGACGACCCTGACACGGTATTTCAGAAACAGCAGATACAGGCTGAAATGGATGAAGTGGATGCCATCCTGCAGGCTGCCAGCCAGATTACAGGTAACGCCAAGATAAAGGCGCTGAAGGAGGCCATCCATACTGCCCTGCAGTTTCAGGAGGAAAATGGCATTTCACAGAAGGTCGTCGTTTTCACGGAATCCAAGAGAACGCAGAAATATATCGCCGCGGAGCTGCGTAGGGATGGTTTTGCGGAAGACGATATTCTTCTTTTCAACGGCGACTTCGATGATTCCATGGCAAAGGATATCTATCAGGCGTGGAAAGCAAAGAACTTCGGCGGCCCCAATTACGGGCGTAGCGTGGAATACAAGCACGCCATCGTGGATTACTTCAAAAGTCACTCCCGCATCCTCATCGTAACGGACGCCGGCTCCGAAGGTCTGAACCTTCAGTTCTGCAACACGGTGATCAATTACGACCTGCCATGGAATCCGCAGAAGATCGAACAGCGCATCGGCCGCTGTCACCGTTACGGACAGGAGCACGACGTCGTGGCCATCAATCTGCTGAATACCCAGAACGAGGCCGACAGGCGGGTATATGAGATTCTGAGTAAAAAGTTTGAACTGTTCGAGGGTGTGTTCGGCGCTTCCGATGTGGCGCTAGGCACGCTGGAATCCGGCATCAGTTTTGAAAAGACGGTGCTGGATATTTACCAGAGCTGCGCCACCCGGGCAGAGTTCAAAAAGGCCTTTGATAAACTGGACCGGCAGCTGGACGCGAAGCGCAACAAAAAGACCCGGGAGCTGCGCAGCCTGCTGATGACGGAGAGCGAGGGCGCAAAATGTGCCGCACTGGAGGCCACGAAAAAAGCAATCGATGAATACCTGGCGGAGGTGGACTACTGGGATCAGTTCGCGGAGCCGGAGGTGGATCGCACTACCCACTACTGGCGCATCGACAGCTGGGGCGAGAAAATGTTCGGCGGCCACGGAACGCTGTTCCTGGGCGCGTTCTGCGACGGGGTGAAGTTGCTGTTCCCGGTGCTGCTGCTCTGCGATGAGAAGGGCCGGTACATTGACTTTAACGAAAAGGACATCGTCTCCGCCCTGGAACAGGCAGACGATTCCGATATCCGGTATTTCACGCCCACGGAAGACGAGATGAAAGTCTTTCTTAAGGTATATGACAGGCTGACCGTCGAGATGACAAAAAAGCACCGGGCTGGCATGCAGCCGATCAGGGATTACAACAAACGCAAGGTGGAAAACTGGGTGGCGATCCAGACGGAACAGCTGAACCTGCAGATCGCGGATATGCAGGCGGAGATCACCGCCTTGGAAGCGCAGGAGACCACCGCGAAAGACTTTCTGGAAAAAGTGGATATCCGTAAGAAGATCACGGAAAAGCGAAAGGCACAGATCAAATTCCAGTCGGATTTCCACAAAAAGGTATCTGCTATACAACAGGCGGCTTGGGACGAAAACAAACGATTCGCGGAAAGTCTGGAGATCCAACCTCTGCTTCTGGTAAACATCGTGCTGAAATTCTGAGATGAGATAAAGGGGTATGCATCATGGAACACAGAGGAAAGCTTGAACTGACTTGGGTGGGCAAATACGAGGAGCACGTGATAGAGCCCCGTATCCTGGTAGAAGACCGGAAAAAATCCTACGGCGATCCCCGCTGCGAAAACATGCTGATTCACGGGGACAACCTGATTGCGCTCCAGGCGCTCCAGCAGGATTTTGCCGGAAGGATCAAGTGTATCTATATTGATCCACCGTATAATACCGGGAGTGCCTTTGAACAGTACGACGACAATGTGGAACATAGTATCTGGCTGAGTCTGATGAGATCAAGGCTAAAACTGTTGTGGAATCTTCTGTCCACCGATGGCAGCATATGGATAAGTATTGATGACAATGAAGAGGCATATCTGAGAGTGCTGTGTGATGAGCTATTTGGGCGTACACATTTTGTCTCCAATATATCATGGCAGAGAACCTACTCCACGAGGAATGATGCGAAAGGTATAGTAAACGAGGTCGAGCACATTCTTGTTTATTCCAGAGAAGAAGGTTGGCAGCCAAATAGACTGCCACGCACGGCTGAGATGGATAAGAAATACAAAAATCCTGATGGTGATGTAGGTCCATGGCGTTCTGATAATCCTTATGCCGCAGATGCCAACACTCATCAAGGCATGGTCTATGCCATTCAGCATCCTTTTACAGGCGCGCTATTGTACCCGACTCCCAGCTCTCACTGGAGATATTCGCAAGATGAAATGCTTTCCCAAATGAATGGATGGTGTCCATATGAGCTCCAGGAGATTGATGATATTACAAAAAGGGCAGAAATTTGCGGGGTTAGTGCCTCCGAAGTCAGAAAAGGTGTCAAGGCGATTGTTTTATCACTTCCTCTGGAAGAATCGCAAAAGCTTGCAAAAGAAGTGCTGAAGAAAGGCCCTTGGCCCAAATTCTATTTCAGTAAAAATGGTCAAGGCGGAATAGCAAGAAAAACCTATCTCTCAGCAGTGGGAGATGTTCCCCCTACGAATCTTTTCTTGTATCAAGATGTTGGTCATACGGATGAAGCAAAGAAGGAGATTCTAAAGCTATTCAGCAGTTCCCCTTTTGCTACGCCGAAACCGGAGAGGCTTATAGCTCGAATTCTTACACTTGCATCAAATCCTGGAGATCTAATCCTGGATTCTTTCCTTGGCTCTGGAACAACGGTGGCGGTGGCTCATAAAATGGGACGTCGCTGGATTGGCATCGAACTGGGTGAACATGCTTATACACACTGCAAAGTTCGTATGGACAAGGTTGTTGATGGCGAACAGAGTGGCGTTAGTAAAACATTTAAGTGGCACGGCGGCGGCGGTTATCACTTCTATGAACTTGCTCCCAGCCTTCTGGTCAGGAATCCGAAGCTGCCAATCTATCAGATCAACCCGGAGTACACCTTCGAGATGCTGTGTGAGGCGATTTGCAAAATTGAGGGCTTCCGCTATCAGCCGGAGGGTGTGTTCCACGGACATTCCTCAGAGAAGCGGTTCATCCACATCACAAAGGAGTTCGTCAATGCCGAGTATGTGAAATCCGTCTCCACCGCCCTGGGCGAAGACCAGTCCCTGCTGATTTACGGCACGGCGATTCAGTCCGATATGATCCTGCCGGACAACATCGAAGTGCGGAAGATCCCCAAAGACCTGCTGGCCAAATGCAGTTTTGAAAGTGAGGAGCGGTAAATGGCTGACATTGTGTGCAGAATCAGCTATGCCATGAGCCTGCGCGGTCCGCAGAAAGAAGCGCTGTCCTATCTGGACGCCATCAGCACCCACTGCGATTATCAGCGGGACAGCACGGCCGCCGTAGAGGCTGCCGCTACCGAACACTGCGAAAAGCAGCGCCCCATCAAAGTAGACGCCAAGTTTGACTTCCCGTCCTTCTGCTTTGCCATGGCCACCGGCATCGGCAAGACCCGCCTGATGGGCGCGTCTATCTATTATCTTTACAAGACAAAAGGCTACCGACACTTCTTCATCTTGGCACCCGGCAGCACCATCTATGACAAGCTGCGCAAGGAGTCCAACCCCGCTCACCCCAAGTATATCTTCAAGGGGCTGGAAGCGGAAATGGGCAGCCCGAAGGTTTATGATGGCGAAAATTACGATACCTACCCGGTGCACTATGAGCAGACCGCGCTGACGTTTGAAAAATCGTCCGAGATCGAGCTGTTCATCTTCAACATTGGGAAAATATTCAACAGCAAGACGGACACCCAGTTTAATTTCCATAAGTTCCAGGAAACGCTGGGCATGTCCTTTTCCGCCGTACTGGCCAGCTTCAATGACTTGGTGATCTTCATGGACGAGGCGCACAGGTATTACGCGCCTGCTTCCATGAAGGCCATCAATTTCCTGAAACCGGTGCTGGGGCTGGAATACACCGCCACGCCCAAGAGCACCAGTAACGTGATCTATTCCTATGATCTCGCCCGCGGTGCAGTGGAGGGTTATCTGAAAACGCCGGTCGTCATGGGCCGCTCCAACATGGCGGGCTATTCCGCAGCGGACATCGAGGAAATGAAAATACGCGACGGCCTGACCCAGCACGAGCACCGCAAGGCCGTCCTGCGCCAGTACTGTGATGACCACGACCTGCCGTATGTGAAGCCAATCGTGCTAATTGCCTGCAAAGACACGAATCACGCGAAAGACATCCGCTCCCTCATTGACAGCGACGGCTTCCTGAACGGGAGATACAAAGGTAAGGTTATCGAGATTCATTCCAACATGAAGGGTGAAGAAACCGAGGAGAACGTGCGCCTGCTGCTCTCCATCGAGAAGGCGGAGAACCCGATTGAAATTGTGCTGCACGTCTACAAACTGAAGGAAGGCTGGGACGTCAACAACCTGTTCACCATCATTCCCCTGAATGCGGCGAAGAGCGACATCCTCGCCATGCAGACCATCGGCAGAGGCCTGCGCCTGCCCTTCGGCTTTATTACCGGCGATGAAGATATTGATACGCTGGACATCGTCGCCCATGAGCACTACCGGGAACTGGTGGATGAGATCAAGAACAGTGATATTTTCCGCTACAGGGATCTGGACAGAACAGGTGTCGAGCCGACCGATACTGTGGACGTAAGCAGCCCTGTTGATGATGCACAGCTTTCCCTCTTTGATCAGCTGGTCACGGATACGGGCACGCTGACTTTCCGGGAGGCGGACAACCCGCAGACTCAGCAAAATCTGTACGACGCTTATCTGAGGACCTTCGGTCCCGGCAGACAGCGGCAGACCTCAGAAGCGGATGATAACCAGATTTCCCTGTTTGACCTGCCTGCGCAGGATGGCAGTTCAGCCGGAGATCAGACGCCGGCTATCCCAGAACCCGCGCCGACCCCCGCAGGGGATAAAAAGCCCATGTCAAAAGAGGAGTTTGTGCAGAAATTCCGCGAGTATTCCGGACGCGCGATTTCCGTGCCCAAAATCCTGGTTCAGACCACGTCTGAAGTGAAGTTCAACCGCTTCCAGGTCAGGCGGACGATTCAGGACTTTGAAGTAGCCATGGCGAAAATCGAGCGCTTTGACGCTGTCAATCAGCAGTTCCTTGCTGCCGTGGACGCGCAGATTCTCGAAGTGGAAGACGCGATGAACACACTGGCATGTATGCTGCTGGACTCTATCCCGGAGCTTTCCTATGATGACGCGGATTTCATCATTGATGTGGCGGATCAATATCTGGCTCAGATCGAAGGCGATGAGGAAGATAAACGAAAGATCGTCCGCCGCTATGCCACCCTGATCGTCAGCGACATCCGCGCACAGATTTTCGAGCATGTGGAGCGGAAGACGCAGGACATCCATACTGTGCAGAAGGATCTGATCCTGTTCCGCAGGTTTGTCAAAAATATCCGTAAGGACGGACGTGTCCGTTTTGACCGTCCCTTTACCGATAAGGCGAACATCCGCAAATACCTGTTCACCGGGTATAAGAAGGGATACTACACAGAGAACGGTTTCGACAGCGATACGGAACGTCTGTTCTCCATCATTCTGGAGGAAGACCCGGAGGTTATCCGCTGGATCAAGCCTCCGCTGAATCAGCTGGGTCTGTTCTGGCAGGCTGGCCAGCAGTACAATCCTGATTTCCTGGTGGAAACCGCCACGCACAAATATATGGTGGAAGTGAAAGCCGCCAACGAAGTAACGGCCCAGGACGTGGTGGCCAAGGCCCGCGAGGGCATTCGCTGGTGCCGCTTCGCCTCCACCGCCGACCCGGATCACAAGCCCTGGGTCTACAGGCTGATCACGGATGAAAACATTCATCCCGGCAATACGTGCAGATATACTCTGGGGACCGCTGTAGAGATTACGGAGGAATGATGATGACTGACAGGTTCAGATACGCCCAAGTCCGTCAGATGATCATTGATGCCATGAAGATTGATCTGATGGGCCCGCAGTCGGAAGATGAAGTCCTAGATGAGAATCCCCGGCATGCTTATATCATCGGGCTTCTCGCGCCGCAGACCGAAGCGGGAGCAGAGGCTGCCGAAGGCAACGACCAGGAGCTTGAAGCGGATATCGATCACGAAGACGACAATAACTTTACTGCCGGAGATGATGATGATAACGAACCTGTTGTCACCACCCGCTTCAAGCTGCCCAATTCCATCGGCGTCAGCTTTTACGTGGCTGCCGGGACAGATTCCGTCTGTCTGGATGTCAGCTGGGGCGACTATACGAAGACAACTGAAAAGCGTCCTGACAAAAGTGGACGGGAACGCAGCTATGCTTCATTTATGCGTCACCCGATGAAAGAGACCATCACGGTTCATTTTGCTGACTTCGACAGGAGCCATGAATATCAGCTGACCTGTGATTCCAATGTGCATGTTTATGTATCCAGAATCCCTCTGAAAAACGGGTACAGCTTTGTAACCGCGTATATCATGAACAGGCGCAGGAATCCGGAAAATGATCTGGAAGGCCTGATGTTCCAGGTTGAAATCCGGGCTTTCTCTCCCGAAGGCAGGAACATATTTGCCGCTGAGACCATCTGCCGGAAGGTTAACGCAGCAGATGAATATTACTTTGAACAGCGCCCGATCATTGGTCGCGGGCGTGGCTGCGCCGCCACTTGGGGGCCAGTCGTAAACGGATTTACATCCTGGGTAAAGTCCGATTTCATTCCGCAATATGAGTTTCCCGGTGTGAGTGCCGAGCTGAAGGGCTTTGATGGAAGCTTCTTCTCCATGCGCTTCCTGTCAAAAGCATCGAACCGGGGTGGCATCATCGAAAGGCTCACGGTTCTCGCTGATTCATACGATCAGTGGATTTCCGATACACTTGGCAAAGACGAAAAAATGGCAAACCCTGCCTTCTGCGCTGAAGTTGGCGATGATGTCATCGTAAAATGCTGGAAGGCCTTATCCCGTATCCGTGAAGGTATTGCCCTGATCGGCAGTGATGAAACTGCCTGGGATGCTTTCTGCTTCATGAACCGTGTCATGCTTCTGCAGCGGAACATCATGTCGTTCTCTAAAAAGCACGCCGTAAACAAGGAGTGCAATCTGGGGGATTTTGTCGATCCCAGGAAGCCGGAGAATGATTTCGGATGGAGGCCGTTCCAGATTGCCTTCATCCTGATGAACCTGAACGGAATTGTCAATCCGCAGCACGAAGACCGCGAGGTTGTCGATCTTCTCTATTTCCCCACAGGCGGCGGCAAGACGGAAGCCTATCTTGGCCTGATGGCTTTCGTCATTGCCAACCGAAGGCTCAGAGCATCGGAAAATGATGAATACAACCGCGACGGCGGCGTAACGGCAATTCTGCGCTATACCCTTCGCCTACTGACGACACAGCAGCGCGACCGCATTACAAAGATGGTTATCGCCGCTGAAATGGTCAGGGAAAAAACTGCGCCCAAATACGGAACAGAACCTATCAGTATTGGTTTCTGGGTCGGCGGTGGCGTGACGCCCAACAATTTTGAAGAACTGAAAGACAGCCCGGACAATCCGGGCGAAGCCGCCCGAAAGAGAAGACTGATTTACAAGCAGCTGCTTGCATGCCCCTTCTGCGGCACTGAACTGGAAGAAAATAACTTCGAGATTGATCATGACAGAAAATCCGTTTTCATATACTGCTCCGATCCAAACTGTATCTTCCATAAATACAGGGGGCGCAAGGCAATCCCCGTGTATCTTGTAGACGAGGAGATTTATGCAAGGTGTCCCACCATCATCCTTTCAACGGTGGACAAGTTTGCCCGACTGCCTTGGGATGTCAGCACCAATACTCTGTTTGGCCGTGTGGATCGGCGCTGTGACCGGCACGGATATGTCGCCATCGGAGATAATCACAGCAGGCATACTAGGACAAGGGAGTTGGAGGCATCAACGCTGACTCCTGTACGTCCTTTCCTTCCGCCCGAACTGATTATCCAGGACGAGCTGCATCTGATAACAGGTCCTCTCGGCACAATCTATGGCGCATACGAAACGATCATCGAAGATATGTGTACCTGGGGAGATCAGAAAATCAAGCCCAAGTATGTTGTATCGACAGCCACCATCAGGAATGCGGCCGCACAGGCAAAATGTCTGTATGCGCGAAAACAGACTGCGCAGTTTCCTCCGAATGGATTTGAGATCGGTGATAGCTTCTTTATCAGGGAAATAGCTGTGGATGAGAATCCTTTCCGCAGGTACGTTGGCATCTGTGGGAACGGTCAGTCCGTTCGCACCACTCTGTTGCGCGTATATGCCGTTATCCTTCAGACGGTATATAACCTGGCACAGCAGGAAGAATTCCAGGACGTAATCGATCCGTATTATACTCTTATTGGCTATCATAACAGTATCCGTGAACTTGGCGGTACTGTTCGGCTGCTCCAGGACGACATCCCCAAGCGCATACAGCGCATACAGAATCGATTTCAGATGAGCAAAAGGCGGTATCTGAATCAGAGGATCGAGATTACATCCCGCATGAATTCGTTTGAGATTCCGAATAAGCTCAAGCAGCTGGAAACCGGATTCCCAGAGAAAAAAGTCCTCGATACCGCAGTGGCAACAAATATGATCGCTGTAGGCATGGATGTTGACCGCCTTGGGCTGATGGTCGTCGATGGCCAGCCCAAACAGAACTCAGAATACATCCAAGCAACGAGCAGAATTGGCAGGTCTTTTCCTGGCCTCGTTGTTATGATTTACAATCCCTACCGGCCGAGAGACCTTTCCCACTATGAGAACTTCACCGGCTATCATTCACAGCTGTACCGGTTCGTCGAGGGAACTACTGCCACACCGTTCTCGGCACGTGCTAGGGATCGTGTTCTGCATGCGCTGATTATTTCGGCGATTCGTCTGAAATATCCGGACATGGCCCCCAATGACGCGGCGGCTAATATTGTTTCACTGACACCGGAGCAAATCAACGAACTGAAGACGCTGATTCTTGGCCGGCTGAGTATCATCAAGCCCAGTGTCAGAGAAGATGCTGACGGAGAGATCGATCAGTTTATCGCAGTCTGGAAGGGACTTGCGGCAAGCTCAAAGCCGCTGAAATACAAGGGGCCGCTGTTCCGGTCAAAGGATCAGAAATACAATGTTCTCATGGGGTATTACGGTGGGGAGTGTGCAGACACGGAGAAGCCGACCCTGACCTCCATGCGTGAAGTTGAAAGCGCCGCCAATATGTTCTATTACGAGGAGGACTGACAGATGCCCTTTAACCGCAATCTTCTCGGAGATCTTCGGCCCAATCAGATTATCACTACTTTCGGGCCGGGATCCATTGTTGATGCTGTCAAGGACTCCGTGACTGTCCTTGATACGAACTACTGGAAAGAAAAGGGAAAGAAGATCATTGACGGCAGGCTTGCGTCTTACCTTGGCGTGGACTGCTTCTACATGCCGAGGACTTCAGCCAACTGGGGAGATGTTCCGGTTGTGGCTTTTCCATATACGCATATTTGCTCAAAGTGCGGCCGAATATTCGATATTCGCGACGGTTTTGATCTTCAGAAATATCTGAGCCTTGGGGCAAGATGTCCTGATTGCGGATGGTCCGCCTATCCCTCCAGGTTTATTACCATATGCGAAAACGGGCATATGGACGATTTTCCGTGGAGCTGGTGGGTCCACAGAGGCAATGACGGATGTGATGGAGCTCTCAGAATCAGTTCTTCAGGCGATACGTCAACGCTGGCGGATATGCACGTTCGGTGCACCAAGTGTAATGCTTGGCGCAGTATGAGCGGCGCAACACAGAAAGAAAACTTTGAGGGTATGGTCTGCAAAGGCCACCATCCATTTCGCCCCCACGCAAGGAATGAACGCTGCGGCAAGCAGCTGATTCCGTCTCAGCGCGGTGCCTCCAATGTCTATTTTCCCGTGAGCAGAAGCGCCATATCCATTCCACCGTGGATCAATCCTCTGTTCAATCTGATCGATGAGCATCTGCGTCTTATTGAAGAGACCCGTGATATGTTCGGAGAGCAGGGAATTACCAAAGTATATGAAAAGTACTTTTCGGAGTTCTCCAGAGAGGATTTTGATGCCGCGCTGGAACGCCGCTTGAATAACATCAAGGAGTTCAAAGAAATCAAGCAGATGGAATATGAGGCCATCACGCATCATAACGATCCGTCTTATGCATCCAACAAAAAGCACTTCAAGGCCGAAGAAGAAGAACTGCCTGATTACCTGCGGCCATACTTCAGCCGTATTATACGTATCACGAGGCTTCGTGAGGTCAAAGTGCTTCTTGGATTCATGCGCGTCGATGCTCCTGATCCGGATGCTGATGAGCAGCCCAATGTGGTCAACCTCAGCAAAGGTAAAACCAGTGATGGTGAAAAATGGCTTCCTGCTGCAGAAGTACATGGCGAAGGAATCTTTATCGAGTTCAACTGGCAGACTCTTGACCACTGGCTTGGCGCGATCAGGGCTTTGTCAGAGAAATATGCGGAAACCTACAGAGAATTCTGTGAGTCAAAAGGATGGGCAGTTACTGTTGAACGTAATGCAATCTATGTGCTGATGCATACGTTTGCCCATCTGATGATCAAACAGATGTCAATGTCATCAGGTTATTCCTCAACTTCCATCAGAGAACGGATTTATTTCAGCGACAGAATGTTCGGCGTTTTGTTCTACACCGGCAGCGCTGATAAAGAAGGCTCTCTTGGCGGCCTTGTTGAACTAGGTTCAGCGGAAAAAATAACAGAACTGATGCGTGATGCTTTCCAGGAAGCTCTGCTGTGTACTAATGATCCGGAATGCATGCATAATATGCCTGCTGGAAAAAATGCTAATGGTGCCGCATGCCATTCGTGCTGTATGATCTCAGAAACCGCATGTGAAAATGGAAATCGGATGCTTGATCGCGGTCTGGTTGTACCGATTGCAGACCGGGAATCTCAGGCTTATTTCAGAGAGCTGGTGATCGATCTGTGTCAACTGGCAATGTGAAGCTTGATCTCCTGCTGCACAGCATCCTGGATTTGGGCGAGGCGGACACTGATGAAGCAGGCAAACTGATCCGTTCAAAGTATCCTTCACTCAGCGATGCAGAATCGAAAGAAATTGTGTTGCTTCTTCAATCAGCAATGGAGAAGAAAAAAAGCGAGAAAGTTGCACTGGTAGCTACCGCCCCAGCTTCGTTCTCTATTAAGACCCGGCCGACGAAGGTCACTGTTGACAACATGATCCGCAGCGCATCAGACAGCATTCTGATTACCGGGTATTCACTGTCTGATTATTTCAGCGACATGGTCGATGAAATAATACTGAAAAGTCAGCGCGGGGTGTTCGTGAAGTTTTTTGTGAACGACATCGAACATCAGACTGGCTTTGACAGGGTACTACGGTACAAAGGCCGATTTCTTCGAGTCTACAACTACCCAAGGCAGGCGGACGATAAGATGGCGGCGCTGCACGCCAAGGTGATTTCAGTGGACAAAAAGGAAACGCTAATTACATCAGCGAATCTGTCCTATCACGGGCAGGAAGGAAATCTTGAGCTTGGTACATACAGCGAATCTCCGGCAATCGCGCGTCAGATTGATGACGTATTCACTCAGCTGATTTTCAGGAAAGTTTTTACCGAGGTCTGATATGGCTGATATTAAATCGCCGGAAGAGCGCAGCCGCAATATGCGGGCGATACGCAGCAAAGATACAAAACCGGAGGTATATCTGCGTAAACTACTGTTTGCTCAGGGACTGCGCTACCGAAAAAATGTGTCTCAGATTCCGGGACACCCTGATATGTATCTCGCAAAGTACCGGACTGCAATTTTTGTTCATGGGCGTTTCTGGCATCGACACGAGGGCTGCAAATACGCTTACATGCCGAAAAGCAGGACTGAATTCTGGCAGAAGAAATTTATAGAAATTCTTAAAAATCCGGTCAATAACCATCAGCAGTAAACCAGCCCAAACAATCCTCCGGCGAAACGAGAGCAAGTGCCTAGGCGACCATCTGGGGCAAAAGTGCAGCAATGTTGCAGCCCGGCTTCCGCAAAATAGCCTTCATCTTCGACCACAGCATCTCAATCGGATTCAAATCTGGGCTGTATGGCGGCAGATAGAGTGGAATCATGCCCGCTGCACGCAGCACTTCTTCCACGCCCTTGACATGGTGTGAACGCATGTTGTCCATGACGACGATGTCGCCTTTGTGAAGCGTCGGAATGAGCACGTTTTTCAGACAGTCCAGAAAACGTTCGCCGCTTGTTCCGCCGGGATACATGGTGTAGGTGATTTGACCGTTCAAGCGGACAGATGCCAGAACAGTTTGACTTGTCGGCACATTCAGCGGTGCGCTGCCATGCACGCGCGCTTTCCCGATGGCTCGTCCGTACCTGCGTGTCATCCCGATGTTCACACCACTTTCGTCCAGAAACACAAGTTTCCAATGTTCAATCGCCAATTTCAACTCATTCCACTTGATACGTTTTGCCTGCACATCGGGGACGCTCCCGTTCTGTCGCCGAAAGCCCGACTTTTTTCACTCGAAACCCCAATGCTCGAACCACTCGGCTCATTGTTGAAATGCTGACTTTCAGCCCTAACTGCGTGCGGAGTTCTTCCAAGTTGATCGTGGAATTTTTTGTAATGTGCTCAGCTATCCGTGCCTTGTCTGCGCTGCTCAGCAGAGCTTTCCGACCTCGCCGCCACGTTTGCAGGTTAACGCTGCCTGTTTTCCGCTTCCGCTCTTCCAAATGGTAAACGGTGTACTTGTTGATGTGGAAAATCTTCGCGATTGCTTCCGCGTTGTGCGTCGCTTCGTAACCCTCTACCAACAGTTTCCGTGCTTCATTGTGCAGCATTTCTATCATCTCCTATGCCTATTATACACCTGCTGTAAAGGAGTGACCGTTTTTGTGAGAAGTGCTATAAACAGTCATCGGGTGAAACAAGAGCAAGCGCCTTTTCGACCATCTGCGGCAAAAGCGCAGCAATTCGGCAGCCCAACTTCCGCAAAATGGCCTTCATCTTCGACCACAGCATCTCAATCGGATTCAAATCCGGGCTGTATGGCGGCAGGTAGAGCGGAATCACGCCTGCTGCGCGCAGTGCTTCTTTTACGCCCTTGACATGATGCGAACGCATGTTATCCATGACAACGATGTCACCACGGCGAAGCGTCGGAATTAGCACATTTTTCAGATAGTCAAGGAAACGTTCCCCTGTTGTGCCGCCCGAATACATGGTGTATGTGATTTGACCGTTCAGGCGGACAGATGCCAGAACAGTTTGACTCGTCGGCGTATTCAGCGGTGCGCTGCAATGCACTCGTGCCTTGCCAATCGCACGCCCGTATCGGCGGGTCATGTCGATGTTCACGCCGCTCTCATCCAGAAACACAAGGTTGTATTGCTCAGCTTCCCAGTTTAATTCTTTCCACTTGATACGTTTTGCCTACACATCGGGGACGCTCCTTTTCTGTTGCAGAAATTCCCACTTTCTTCACGCGGAATCCCAGCGCACGAACCACGCGGCTCATCGTTGGAATGCTGACTTTCAGCCCTAACTGTGTGCGGAAATCTTCCAAGCTAATCGTGGGATTTTTCGTAATGCACTTGGCTATCCGCGCTTTGTCTTCGCTGCTCAGCAGAGCTTTTCGCCCACGCCGCCACGTTTGAAGGTCTACGCTCCCTGTCTTCCGTTTTTGTTCCTCCAAATGGTAAACGGTATACTTGTTGACGTGGAAAATCCTTGCAATTTCTTTCGCGTTGTGCGTTGCCTCGTACCCTTCAACCAACAGTTTCCGTGCTTCATTGTGCAGCATTTTTATCATCTCCCACGATTATTATACACCCGATGTAAAGGGGTGATGGGTTTTGTGTAAATTGCTATAGGTTGGTTTTCTGCCGATGGCTATTGACTGGATTTTTGAAAATTGCTATAAGCAACGTGCTGGCGAATCTGGGTTATGCGATTCCCGAAGCCTATGTGTTCCACAATGGCAACGTTAGCACGGCGGGAAAGGTGGCTTATCTGCCGATTTATATGCTGATGCTTGTGGAAAAGGAAAAAAGCGCGGCGGAAATGATTTACCGGATTGACTTGAGTATGCTTCAGGAAGATAGATGAATTTTGAATATGTCTTGTTTGGAAGTTCGCTATGGTATTGGAAAACAAATTGGGGCTGACAAAAAAGAGAACATATGAGTTGCTTGAACCATCGCATATAGCGACTCGGAATAAGAAAGCATTGTACTCCAAAACCCCAGTGTTATGAATCGCACTGGGGTTTTAGAAATTCTTCGAAATTGTCACTTGAACTTTTTCTGTTATTTGTAATCATTCGCGCTTGAGCGGATCAATTTCAGAAAATGCAGGGATGGCGCTTAATTCCATCGGCTTATTGATGGAGCTTGCAAAAGTATTGTCCTGTGGAATCTGCGGCATTGGAATGTCGGAGAATCCAGCAGAAGTGGGAACGGTTGTAGGCATGGCGGCATTGTTGTTGGGCAGCGAAGTGAGGTGGGGAGTAGCAGTCGGTTTTACAGTAGGCTTAGGGGTAGCAGTCGGTTTTACCGTGGGCTTGGGAGTAGCGGTCGGTTTCACCGTAGGCTTAGGAGTAGCAGTCGGTTTCACCGTAGGCTTAGGAGTAGCAGTTGGTTTCACCGTGGGCTTGGGAGTAGCAGTCGGTTTCACAGTAGGCTTAGGAGTAGCGGTCGGTTTCACCGTAGGTTTGGGGGTAGCAGTCGGTTTCGCAGTCGGCTTCGGCGTAACCCGCGAAGTCGGTGGATTGGTGATGATGGTGCTGCTGTTATGCGTGGGTGCAGCCACCGAACCGTGCGAGGAATGCGAAACAGACTGGTGCGAGCTATGTGATTCATGCGAAGAATGTGAACCGTGCGAGCTACCGTGAGAACTGGAACCGTGCGAGCCATGCGAACTGTGCGAACTATGGGATCGATGCCCCGCAAAGGCCTCATCAGCATAGAGAATGCTGAGCAAGAGAATCATAGACCCAAGCGTCAGCAGTTTATTGCGCGGGATGTTTCCTTCCTCCTCATACAGGAAGTCTGTGATGCTCTTTTTGACTTTCGGAAAGAATGAATCTGCCATGTTCTTCCTCCTTTGCGTTACTGTACGCGAACGCCGTTTTCCCACTGGGTACGGAGCACGCTGCCGCTTTTTGAAATATAAATGAGTACCCCGTGGGGAAGATTGTTGATGAAAGTTCCGGATAACTGCGCTGGAGAAGCAGAAGCATCATAGTAGTAGATACCCTGACCTTCCATTTTGTCCTGCACCCAGTGACCGGTGAAGTGCGCGCCATCCGCCCATGTGTAAGTTCCGGCGTCATCTTCCTTCAGGCTGTTGACCAGAATGCCGGCGTAGGTATCCCCATTCGCATACTGAATCTGCGCCTGACCATTGAAATAACCGTCCGTGTAGAGTCCGGTCACGGTTGTACCATCCGCATAAATGATGGTTGTCTGCGGATTCAGCTGAAACTGTTCGACCGATTGTTGCCATGTGATACCGTTGAATTTGTAGACAATCGTGCCGTTTTTGAGCTTCCCGGCCTCAAAATCTCCTGACAGCGTGTATCCTTCGGGAAACTGGAGCACGCCGAAGCCGTCCATTTGGTCGTTTGCCCATCCGCCACTGTAAGTGACGTTGCTTGTCCAGCGGAATGAACCCGTGCCGTTGCGTTTCCCGTCTTTGAGGTCGCCGGAATAGGAACCGCGGAAATTAGACGATGATGCAGTCTGCCCGGCGCTTGCGTAAACATCAGCAAAAGCGGGCGCAGCGGCAGAATCATCAACCGAAAGCGAATAAGAGGCAATAGAGGGTGTATTGTTTGCGGGCGTTTTATTGTGGTCGGAGAACGAATTGGCGAACGCGGCAAGTCCGCAGACAACAAGCAGGGCAATGCCAACTTTACGCAAGCGTTTTTTCTTCTTCATGGTGTTGCTCCTTACGAAATCCATTGCTTCAGAAAGGCGATTTTTTCATCGTCCTTGCGGTAAAACAATTCAAACAGCGTATCCAGCATGCCATGGTAAATTTTGCAGCGTTCACTGTGGAGAGGATTGCAGTGCAGCTGTCCAGTCTGCGCATAGTGAACGACAGGGCAAACACCGCAGTACGGCTGATAGACGCAGTCGCAGCAGCCGGGCTGCGTTTCAAGCAGGGATGCCGAGCAAACCGCCTTGCAGACGTTGCTGTTCAGCCACTCGTCATACCCGTTTTCAAAGACGTTGCCGAGCTTGAATGCATCGTCTCCCATTTCCGCCATCATGCGCCCCTCGTCACAGGTATAGACGTTACCGGAGGCGGTAAAAGCCAGCTGCCCCAGCGCTGCACCGCATGGAGAACGCAGCTCCATATAATTTTGCCCGCCATTGCAGAACAGTTTGGAGGCAAAAATGGCTGCATGGTTCTCAAGAAAGAAAGTGCCTTGCTGATTCAGCTCAAATACCGCTTGCAGTCCTTCGCGGTAGAAGGCTAAAAACTCTTCCGGCGTATATCCGATTTCGTTCCAGCGTCGTTTTGCTGCACCAAGGCAAGTTAGCGGGCGGAGAAATACGGATTGAAAGCCTAATGAAGCATATGTTTCAACGATTTCACGGGCATATGGGAGCGCGGCCCGCGTTGTCGTCTGAATCGCACCAACAGAGCGATTCCGCACTCGCAGGCGTGCCAGTCCTCGCAGCATTGCCTCGTAAGAACTGTCGCGGTCTTTGCGCGGACGCTGCAAATCATGGAGGAACTTTGGCCCGTCCAAGGAGGTGGATACGGAGATATTGTTCTCCGCAATCCAATCCGCCACCTCCTCCGTGACCAAGGAGAGATTGCTGACCAGTGCGAAGGAAACGTCCTTGCCGTTCAGCTTTTCGCGGCTGTAACGAACGACCTCCTGCAAGATTGGGAAGTTCATAAGCGGCTCGCCGCCTTGAAATTCGATGGTAAGGTGCTTTGCTGGGGACGCGGCAATGCGGTCAATGATTTTTCGCGCGGTCGGTATGTCCAAGTCAGCACATTTTGCGCCGCCGTTCGCCTGACAATAAACGCAAGCATTGTTGCAGCGATTTGTAACAGCAAGGATAAACAGGCTTGTGGGTGAAAATAGATGGGCATGATTTTCGCGAACTGCAGCCATTACGCTGCGCAGATACACTTCGCGGTCTGTATCATAGCAGAAGAAATTCTCCTGCAGCCGCTGCCACGTTTCGCTGTCATGTGGAAGCTGATGATGCACGAACCGGGAAAAATCCTCCGGCGGAAGAAAGGCGAAGCGACCTGCATCATTCGTCAGCAGAAACTGGTCATGGAAGCGCGCAAATCGGAAACTGCCGTTCAATCAAGCACCCTCTTTCCAATAGGCTGTACAGGAAACAAGTGCAGCAGATAAGTGGAGTAAAACATACCGCCGCAAGCATCGCGGACAGCGCATTGACTGCATTTTTCATCATAGCGGATTTTCCAAGGCGAAATGCTCCGCTTGGCTAACGGCCAAGCGTGCTGGGGCAAAGCGCAGAGCGGAAAGTCGTACAGATTGACATCAATGCCATGCGACAAAAGCTGGAAAATTCCCGGCTCAATGAGCGGATAAATCTTGTCATAGGGCATCCAAATTTGGTCGCGGTGATAGGCAGCGCTTCCTGTCATCTCCATTGCGATGAAATTGACGCAGGTAATCCGCAAACCGCTGTGGCAGAGCATCCAGCAAATGCTACTCAAATCATCTTGATTGAGTGCGCTGCATACAATGCGGATTTCAATATCAGCAGGAGAATCGGCAAGAAAATGCAGTCCGGCAATGGTCTGCGCAAAACTGCCGGGCGATTGCGTGATTGCATCATGAAGCGCGGCATTGCTGCCATGAATCGGAATGCCGAAACGATCGTGCACATCAAGAAGCTCTTTGAGCTGTGCTTGAATCTGCGGCAGGCAGAGCGCTCGGCCGTTTGTCAGCAGCAGAACGGGCGTATCGGCCTGTGTATCCCGCAGCGTGCACATCAACGAAAGCAGCCGCTCCGCCATCAGAAAGGGTTCGCCGCCTGTGATGGAAATGTGGCGATACCGCCGCTTGTGGAGCACTGCCAGCGCTTCTGCCCATGCCTCATCCGAACAGTGATTTCCACGCTTGCGGGAATCGCGGCTCATGGGACACATCACGCAATTGGAGTTGCACGATTCGGTCATGAATACGGTCAGGTCGTCGTTCTCTTCAATCAATGGAAACAGCATAGAACATCACCTCACCAGCTGGAACAGGTAGAATACTGCAAAGCCAAACGCAATCAGCGGTGCAAAAGGAATTTTGCGGACGATGACAACATCCGCCTTGCCCTGCTTGCTGTTTCCCCAGCGCCGAACTGCCTCCGCTTCGGCTGCGCTTAATCGGGCGCTCATGTCCTCCACAGTGTTTCGGGGGAGGTTCTGGATTCGCGAGGGCAGAAATTGTAGCACCGTACCGGCGGACAGAATCTGCCCAGCCTGCACGCTGCCTGTGGGGATCCTTTCATAATTATACTGCGCAGACCACGATTGCAGCAGGAGAATGGCGGGCACGAGCAGGTAAATCCACCAATTCACAGAAGCAAATGAAAACTGCACGGGAAAGAGGTACATTGCAACAGCGAGTGCCGCTCCGTGAACGGCAATGCAGATAGGCCGCTTGAAGAAGCCGGACGTGCTGCAAAGATAGGCATATATCATGGAGATGGCGGCGTGAACCAGTGGATTCTGCGCGAAAAAGTCAGGGGAAATTAGGGTGGATAGATGCTGAAAAGCAACAACCTCCAAGAGAATCCAAACGTAGCCTTTTAGCTCAGCGCGCCAATCGTGCGGCATGTGGAACTTCTCTTTCCGCAAAATTGCTTGGTGGATGCTGTCCAACACTGTCCAGAAAAATGCGGGCAAAAAAATGAAAATATAGGGCAGAAAGCTGTTGGTCAATGTGCTGTCACTCAGCAGCGAAATTGGGAAGCACAAATAAGAGAACGCAAACAGCTTGCTGTCGCCAGCGCCCCAAAGATGCCCTGCATACAGCAGAACAGCCATAACATCCGCCGCAATCATGCTGAACAGCCACGGCAGCGCCTGCTCGCTGGGAAAGAAACACAGACGAACGGTCTGCAATATGGCGGCGGCAAGGCAGCCAATCAGCAAAATCCGATTCGGAACACGCTTCACTCGGCAATCTGCAGCAGCGCAAACACCGCCAATGCCGACGCAAAGTGCAAGCAAAAGAACATCCGGCAGCGGCATCATGTTCCCTCTTTCTGAACGGTGGATGACAGCACATAATTCGCAAACTCATACGCGGTCTGCTGCATGTCATATTTGCTTTGGCGCAGCGTGCAAATGCACTGATTTTCTGTGAACTTCGCGGTAATCTGGCAAAATGCACGATACGCCAGCAATGCGTCATGGATGGCGGCTTGCGAATAAATGGAGAGGTCAAACGGTATCGTCAGCATTTTGCTCGAACCATCCCTTCAAAATGTCATTCGCAAACGGCGTATCGGCGGAAACAGCAGGATTGCCAAACGTCTCATCCGCAGTCTGGGAGGTTTCAACCAGCGTGGAGGCCATTGCCCGCGCCAACAGCACCGTGCGTAAATCGCGGCTCTCATGGAGCAACTCCTTCCGCAGCTGCTGCTCGATGAGGGCGTTCTCGAATGCTTCTGATGGCAGCGTTTCACCGGGCTTATTATGCCATGAAACGTACCAATTCTTATCATCTTGCGACAAGTGCAGATACGCGACCTCCGTGAAGGAGTAGGCGGCTTTCAGCAGCGCACTTTTTTCATAAAGCCCCTTGGAAAAGGCTAATTCCATGCGACGCACCTCTCTTATCAACGAGATAATTCTTGTAGTCAAAATCAGTATACTACAATTATAGAAGAAAGTCAACCAAAATGCCGCGCAAATCGAATATTGTGAGACAAATTCTTCTGTAATTACAGAAACAGTCATCCGTAGCTTCAAAACGCCATCCCCCTCAAAAAGTTGAGAAGCTTTGAGAAGGTTTGAGAAGCTTTGAGAAGAAATGAGAAAGTTTGAGAAGAAAATCTGTGCTATACTATATACGTGTTACCAAGCACCTCTGCCGCCCGCCTCCCGCTTGATAACATCCGCCCCGCTGTACCCACAAACAGCAGCGCATAGCACCCAACAGGACAAATTAGCAGCGAACAGCACAAAACAAGACGAAACAGCACAAAATAGCACGTTTTAGCAAATAAACCTGTGCTATGATAGTATCGTCGGAAGACCGCGGCCACCGACAGAGGCAATCAGCGTCATGTTGACTGCCTTTTTTGCATCCCGCTGCGCATTTTGAAAGGAGGTGGTCGCCTTGATTGCCAGCAACTGACCCCAATTTTCGCAGGCAGACTGCACCCGCAGCCTGTCTATTTTGTTGCCGCAAAAGCGGAGAAAGTGAGAAGTATATGAGGGTATTTGGCAAAATCAACATCATCGGGCTGGATAACGGCTACGGGAACATCAAGACGGCGAACGGCATTTTTCCGGCGAGCGTTACTTGCTGCGAGGCTGAACCGGCGCACGCGCAGGACGTGCTGGTGTACGATGGCAAGTATTACGTCATCGGTGCGGGGCATCGGGAGTTCACGCTCGATAAGGTCGGCAATCAGGATCACTACCTGCTGACGCTGGCGGGCATCGGGCAGGAGCTGTGGTGCAATCAGCTGACGACGGCGGCGGTTCATCTGGCGGTTGGACTGCCGCTGACGTGGGTCGGCGACCAGCGAGAGCAGTTCCGTGCCTATCTGTCGCAAAATCGGCATGTAGATTTCAACTGGCGCGGCATCGATTACCATGTTGATTTGGTCGGCGTGGACGTGTACGCGCAGGGGTATTCCGCCGTCATTTCCGAACTGCGGAAATTCACCGGGGCGAATATGCTGTGCGACATCGGCAACGGCACCATGATTGTCATGGCGATTAACGACCGCAAGCCGGTGCTGGAGCAGTGCTTCACGGAAAAGTACGGCACTTACCAGTGCGTGCTGAAGGCGCGAGAAGCCTTGACGCGGCTCTGCGGACGAACCGTGCCGGACGTGACCATCGAGCAGGTGATGCGCGAGGGCACGGCGGATGCTGCGCCCGAATATGTGCAGGTCATCCGCGAAGCCGCGGCGGACTATGCGGCGGAAATCATGCGCAAGCTGCGCGAGCATGAATACGACCCCAAGACAATGCGGCTGTGGATTGTGGGCGGCGGCGGTTGCCTGATTCGCAACTTCGGGCAGTATGACCCCAATCGCGTGACTATTATCGCTGATATTCACGCCTCCGCCAAGGGTTACGAATATCTGGCGGAGCGGCGTTTGCAGCGTGAGGCGAGGGCGCAGTGAAAGAGATTCTGCGCACGACAATTCGCCTCTATGCGGAGAAACCCGCCGACCGGGAAGCGCTGCGGCTGCTGCGTCAAGTGCGGGAGGAACAGCACTTGCGCTATGCGGATGCTATCGTGGCGGCGGTCAATGCGCACTATGGGCAAGCGCGGCAAGCCTGCTTCAATCATCAGCAGCGGGAGGAAATCCGCGGCATTGTCCGCGAGGAGCTGGCAGCATCTCTGTTTCGATGCGCTGAGCAAACACCGGCAGAGACATTGAAGGACGAGAACGCGCCGGACGAGACCGACCTCGACAATCTGCTGGATATGATGGGCAGCTGATGCGAAAGCGCACCAAATATCTTTCTGCTGATGCACGGAGAGACTTGGATAGCATCAGACGGCATCAAATGCGCACCAGCGGGCATGAGCATTCAACGGGCGGCAAACCCGCCGGAGTCCAGAGGCGGAGCGCTTTGGTCAGTGTTCAGAGGCGAAGCCTTTGACCCACAGGGAGGCGCGCCGACCGAAAAAGTGATGCTGTGCGTCACTTTGTAGTGGGTAGTCTCTGCCGCAAACAGAGGGAACCGGTCGCTGCGCTCCCGCCGCCCGCAAGCAAGGAGGTACATACGAGCAAAATCAGAGCAACCCGGCACAACGGTCGTGCCGGAAAGAACGGTGTGTTCACCACCAAGCACAATGACCGCAATTTTGACGTGACCCACGCCGAACACATCCATCCGGCGAAAACGCAGGAGAACGTCTATTGGGACTGGCTGAATGGAATGCGCACGGACGAAAAGCGCGCCGACGTTCCTTCCTTTGAGGAGGTCGAGCGAATCTTTTACGAGCGGCATTATTCCGATTATGTCGCCGGGCAGTGCGCGCGCAATGCCGAGCGCCGCCACACGGAGCGCAACCGAACCGTGGAGCAGATTCGCCGCGACAAGCGCACCTGTCCGGAAGAAACCATCTTCCAGTTCGGCAAAGAGGGCATCGGCGCAACGCCGGAGCAGCTGTTAGACATTTTCACAGCATTCAAGCAGCAGTTCGAGGAGCGCTACGGCAAACACGTCCACATGCTGGACTGGGCAATGCACTGCGACGAAACGACGGTGCATATTCAGGAGCGCCACTGCTTCGACTATGTGAACAAGTACGGTGAGGTCGAGCCGAAGCAGGAAAAGGCGCTGGCGCTCATGGGCATTCCGCTGCCGCAGCCGGACAAGCCGCCGGGACGCTACAACAACCGCAAAATCACCTTCGATGCCATGAATCGGCTGATGCTGATTGAAATCGCGAAGGCGCACGGGCTGGACATTGAGGAGCAGGTAAAGTACGGCGGCAAGACGCATCTGGAAAAGCTGGATTACATCATTGCCAAGCAGCTCGAAACTATCCGGAATCAGCAGAAGCAGCTGACTGCGCAGAATCAGCAGATTCAGACCTTGACCGAGCAGATTGCCGAGAAGGATGCCGAGCTGGACACGAAGCTGTTCCGCCTGTCCGATGTGGATTTGCTGATTGAGCAGGTGACGGACATTTGCTACGAAAAAGCCGTGACCGCCGTCAGCGAGAGCGTGAGCCAAACGGCGCTGGACAAAGCGGCGGCAGGCGTTGACCGCACCATTCGAGCGGCAAAGTCGCCCAGCAGTGGGCTTGGCGTTCCCTTCATCGGCGTGGTGGAGACGTGGCTGGGCAAAGCGAGGGAGGATGTGTTCAGCGCGCTGCTTTCTATGGCGGACGACGTGCGGCGACGGCTGCTGTCGCCCACCATGCACGAAATCATGAAATGCAGCATTGCGGAGACGGCGCGCCCAGCCGTGGTGGAAAAGCTGCGTCCGAAACTGCAAGACGATGCCTATCCGAAGAAGCGCCCCGATGCGTGGGCGCGATAAGCATTGCAAGGAGATGAGCACATGAGCGACAACACGAAAATTGACTGGTCGCCGCCGATGCCGGACGACCAGATGGCCGCCGCCTACCAATCTGTACAAGCCAAGTTGACCCGCACCGCTGGCGGCGAGGTGCGCAATACGCTGCAAAACTTTGTCACGGCGCTGACCTATGACCCGATTTTTGCCGGAAACATCCGCAGAAATCTGTTCAAGGAACGCATGTCGATGACCTGCCCCGTCTGGTGGACGCGGAAAAGCGACATGATTGACGACATGGATGTTGCGTTCCTGCGGCTGTATCTGGAAGAACACTACGGGCTGCGGTCGGAAAAGCTGATTTATCCGGCGCTGAACATCGTGTCCACCGCGCAGGCGTTCCATCCGGTGCGGGACAGGCTGAACCGCCTCGTCTGGGATGGTGTGCCGCGCGTCCGGGTGGCGCTGCACCATTTTCTTGGCGCGGAAGTGAGCGACACGAACGAAAAGTATCTGCGCACGTTCATGCTCGGCGCGGTGAACCGGGTGTTTCATCCCGGCTGCAAGTTTGAGCTGATGCTGGTGCTGGTGGGCGGGCAAGGCGCTGGCAAAACCACCTTCATCCGCTTTCTGGCGCTGGAGCCGGAATGGTTCACGGACGATGTCAGCAAACTGGACGACAAGGAGATTTATCATCGGCTCAACGGGCATTGGATTTGCGAGCTTTCGGAGATGGTCGCGACGGCGAACGCCAAAAGCATCGAGGAGATCAAGTCTTTTCTCAGCCGCGACAAGGATTTTCTGCGGATGGCATACGACCGCTACGGCGGCGATCATCCCCGGCAAAGCGTGTTCGCCGGCACGACCAACCGCATGGATTTCCTGCCTTTGGACAGAAGCGGCAATCGGCGCTTTCTCCCGGTGACGGTGGATGCGTCGAAAGCCGACTGCCATATTCTCGACAATCCGGCGGAGTCCCGGCACTATTTTGAGCAGCTGTGGGCGGAAATCATGGTACAGTACAAGTCCGGCGCGTACAGCACGCATTTGTCCAAGGCGGATGAAGACGCCCTGCGCAAACAGCAGCAGGATTATTGTCAGGAGGATACGCTGGCGGGGCGCATCTACGCATGGATTGAGACGTTCGAGCAGGACAAGGTCTGTTCCTTGCAGATTTATCGGGAGTGCTTGGAGCATCCTTTCGATGAGCCGAAGAATTACGAAACGCGCGAAATCCGCGAAATTGTGGACAGCGGGATTGCCAGCGGCGAAATCAGCGGGTGGCAGAAGTTCCGCAATGCCCGCAAGTTCGCCAAGTACGGGCGGCAGTATGGTTGGGAGCGAATCCCGCCGCCTGCACAGCTGACGTTTGGCGGCTGCACCGTCGTGGACGAAGAACCGCCCTTCTGACATGCCGCCTGTCATCCGAATGTCGGGGAATATGTCGCGGGAGTCCCGCTGCGGCAAGGCGTTTCGCAGCTTGACATGCCGGACATATCCAATCAATAAAAACGTTTCAATAATAATAGGAGACGCAGAAAAAAGGTTCGCATCCGGCGTGTCAGCATGTCGGACATGGCCCTGCGTCTCCATTTCGGAGGTGAATCTATGTTCAATCGCGTTCCAGCGGAAGAAAATCAAGCGGAGTCCGCGCACAAAGTCCCCAAAATGACGCTGACGATGGCGGAGCTGGCAGACGAGCTGCACATTTCCCTGCCCACGGCGCGGAAGCTGGTGCGAAAATCAGGCTTTCCAGCGTTCAGCGTCGGCAGCAGGATTCTCATCAACCGGGAAGGGCTTCAGCGCTGGCTGGATGGTCAGCCGCCGATTGCTGTCACCTGAATTTTTTCGCAAAATGTACTTGCCCCGTGCTGTGATGTGTGCTATGATCATCGTAGCACCTTGACAATTGAATCAGCATACACAGCACGGGGCGATTGATAAGGAGAAACATCAATGCCTCGTCAGAAATTAACCCAACGTACCGACGGCTACTTCAAGGTGAAGTACCACGACAAGCAGTTTTACGGCAAAACGCAGGCGGAGGCCATGAAAGCCCGCGATGCGTACAAGCAGAAAGAGCAAATGGGGCTTAGCCACGACCTCGAAGGTATTACCTTTTTGGATTATGCGCTGAACTGGCTGGAAATTTACCGCTCCGATTGCAGCGTGCCATTGCAGAAGCAGTACGCCAACATGATCCGCTTTGCCGCCGACCATACGCGGAAGCGGTTCATCTGCGACATCAACGCGAACGATTTGCAGGCCATCTTCAACAAGCTGAGCTGCTATTCCTCGTCCTATGTGAGCAAGTTTGCCTCGCTCATGAACGGCATCTTCCGCAACGCCGTGTCCAACGGTGCGCTGATTCGCAATCCGATGGCGGGCGTACAGCGTCCCAAATGCAAGAAAACGGGCGGACACCGCTGTTTGGAGCCGTGGGAACGGGCGCTGATTCGCAGTACATGGCAGGAGCACGACTTCGGTCTGGCGGCGATGGTGATGCTCTACACCGGCTTCCGCAGGGGAGAAATGCTTCACCTGAACATCGACCGCGATGTGGATTTCGAGAAAAAGACGATTGCCGTCCGCGGCGCTGTGTCGTTCAGCGAAGGCAATCGCCCGAAGCTCACGAAGGGCAAAACCGCTTCCGCCATCCGCACTGTGCCGCTGCTTCCTCCGCTGGAAGAGGCGCTGAAAGGGCGGCACGGGCTGGTTTGCCACAAGGAGAACGGCGGCATCATGTCGCAGTCCGCCTTCGCGTGCAAGTACGAGTCGTACATCACCTTCTTGGAGACGAAGCTCAACGGCATCCACAAGCGCTGGTACGGCAAGACCAACGAGCAGAAGCAGCTCTTGGCGGAGGGCAAGCTGCCTACGTGGAAGGAAATCAACATCCGCTGCCACGATTTCCGCGTGGAGTTCTGCACCAGGGCCTACTACGCGCAAGTGCCGCTCAAAACGCTGCAAAGCTGGATGGGACACGCCGATGCTGACATGATTCTTGCCATCTACACGAAGCTGGACAAGGAGCAGGAGCGGACGGATGCCGCGAAGATGATTGGCTATCTGAGCCGCTTGGAGGTAGATTCGGCTTCCGAATGAGAGAGCGCCGACGAATTCCCGCAATTTTATAACCCCGCCGGTACAGCGGCATGTCCCTGAAAGCGGCTGATTTCAAGGGATTCCGGGCAAATTTTATAACCCCGTTATAACCCCATTGCCCCCTGAAACGGCGTGAAAATAGGCGAAAATGCGGTTTTCGGGGAGGAAAAGGGGAAAGAAGCTGGATACACTCGAATCTGCATCAGTTGCGAAAATATGTGCTATACGGCATGAAACATAACCGTAATAGACAAAAATTCACCCCGGAACGCAAAAAAAGAAGCGATTTTGCAATCGCTTCGATGTCTGGGTGAGAAGATTCGAACTTCCGGCCTCTTGAACCCCATTCAAGCACGCTACCAAACTGCGCTACACCCAGTCATGTTCCGAAGGTCTCGACTCTCGCCGAAGGGGTCAACCTTGCGAACAGAACTAATTATAGCATGTTTCCAGCGCCCTGTCAAGAGGGAAAATGTCTTTTTTTTATGATTTTTTGCGAAGTCGTTGCATTCTTCTGCGTAATCCCTGATTTGCTTGAGAAGATCGAAGAAACACTGCTCAGTCATGCTTTTGCTCGTTGCTTTTGCTTCATTCATGCATGATAACTGACAGCCTTTCTATCTTGTGATGCCGAAAGAGGGGAGCGCGTGCTGCCCCTCTATTTGATTGCAATCCGCCTATATGTGCCATCTTCCTCCATCACAAACCCTTCTCCATTCCCGGCTTGGAAGTCAAAATACCTGCCCTCTGGCACAGCAAACTTTTCCATAATCGCCATGAGCGTCCCGCCGTGCGCCACCACCGCACAGTCCTCGTCCTGCTGGCGAATCTGCTCGAATGCGGTCACACACCGTGCGGCAAACTGCGCCCTGCTTTCGCCATGCGGGAAGGGCAGCTCGCCGCCGGAGTCAATCCACGCCTGATAGTCGGCGCGGCCGTTCAATTCTGCGTAATTCTTGTTCTCAAAGTCACCGAAATCACACTCGCGGAAGCCGCCGATGATGGTCTGCGGAACGCCAGGGTAGAGGAGATTCGCCGTTTCCACGCAGCGGCGCATGGGGCTGACAAACACGCGCGACACGGGCGGATAGTGTCGATTCTGCAATTGCGCAATTCCTTCGGGGCACAGCGGCTCGTCCGTGCGGCAGCCGATGTAGCGGTGCTCACGGTTGCCCTGCGTCTGCCCGTGGCGGATGAGAATCCACTTCATTTGATGCGCACCCCGATTCCGCAGACGCAGCGCGTGACGCTTTCCGATTCCTGCGCGACGATGCACAGCGCGCGCCCGACCGCCTCGCGGAAGAGGCGTTCCTCCTTTACAATCGGCACGACGCCCGCGCCGACTTCGTTCGCGACGACGATGGCGTCCGGGTGCGCGGCGCAGAACTGCCGGGCAAATTCGCGCGGGTCTTGATGCGCCTCCAAGACGGCGCGGCGGATGGCTTCGTGAAAATCAGGATAGCAGGGAAGTCCGGGATTCTCCGCGCGGGCGAGTTCTTCCTGACCTTGATAAACGCCGCCAATGTACAGCTTCATAATAGTTTTCCTCCGATGATGATCACTACTGTCAGGACTAATTCCGTGCCTTGCAGAAACCAGCCCGCAAGGTCGCCGGTGATGCCGCCGAACTGTTTGTACGACATGTGCCGATAGTACCATACGCACAGAATCGCGGCTAACAGGCACGGAATCGCCAGCCATCCGCCGACAATCGCCCATAGCACTGCGCAGAGAACGGCGTACACCGCGCAGCTGATGGTCAACATCCGCCGCTGTGCCGCCTGCGCAAAAGCATCGAGCATCCCCTTGGGTCGGGCGTTCCTAAACGCGGACATTGCCCACGCGCTGCACGCCCGCGACAGCATGAAGCAGCCAATCATCATCGGCGCAAGGGTCGTCGGCAGTTCGCTGAGCAGCGCCGCGTCCAGCAGCAGATAGCCCGCGCAGCCAAGCACAGCGAATGCTCCGACGTGGCTGTCCTTGAGGATTTCCAGCCGCTTTTCCGGCGATTGCCATGATGCCAGTGCGTCGCTGGTGTCCATGAAACCGTCCATGTGGATGCCGCCGGTGACGAGAATCGGCAGCAGCGCCCCGACCGCGCCGCGCAGCAAGGCTCCGAAGCCCAGCGCGTCACACAGCGCCAGCCAGCCCCACAGCAGCAGCCCAATTACCGCGCCGATGAGCGGGAAAAAGCACATCGAATACTTGCGGTTTTCGTCTGTCCAAGCCACCTGCGGCACAGGAATGCGCGAATAGGTGGAAAACGCGATGCACAGCGAGCGGATTACATGCATGGGAGCGCTCCTTTCACACAGACGGGGATGGAATAGACGACTTCGACCACGCAGTCCGCCATTTTTGCGGCTTCAGCGTTGATTTTTGCCAACTGCCGCAGGTATTCCCGCGTCGAGTCGGGATAATGGATGCCGTCGGAAAAAACGTCGTTTGTGACCAGAATTAGGTGCTGGCACTTGCACGCGAGGATGTTTAACGCCGGGAGGATGCGGGACGTATCGCCGCCGCCAAACATCTCGTTCGCCATCAGGTTGACCAAATCTTCCAGCAAAACGACGCTGCCTTCGGGTACATCCGCCGACGCAAGGTCCTTTTCACACTCAATGGTCGTGAAGCCCTTGTCCGCGCGCTGTGCCCGATGCCGCGCCACTCGCTGCACGGATTCTTCGTCGTACACCTGCATGGTCGCGATATACACGCGCTTTTCCGCTGGAAGCGCGCTGACCAGCTTCTCCGCCCATGTGGATTTGCCGCAGCCGCTGCCGCCCGTGACCAGCACAATCATGCTTTACCCTCCTGCGGCTCGTAGGCCGAAATGCCCAATTCGTCGAATGTGTGCGGCCCGTGGTAAACCTTGAGCGCCATATCCAGCAGGGGAATCAGCGACACCGCGCCTGTGCCTTCGCCCAGCGCCATATCGGCGTAGATGATGGGGGACATGCCCAATTCCGACATGATGCGCACCACGGCTGGCTCGTGGCTCATGTGCGAGGGGAGCATGGCGGATTTTGACGCCGGGTCGATGCGCACTGCCGTGAGTGCCGCGACTGCCGAAATCACACCGTCGATGACAATCGGCAGATGATGGCGCAGTCCGCCCAGAAAGATGCCGACCATCCCGGCAATCTCGAATCCGCCGACTTTCGCCAGCACGTCCAGCGCATCATCCGCATTCGGGCGATGGATGCTCAGGGCGCGCTGGATGGCAGCCTTTTTGCGCTGCAAGCCCGCGTCCGATAAACCCGCGCCGCGCCCAGTGATGTCCTCCGGCGAACAGCACAGGAGCGCGCACGCCATGGCGGTGGAGGCGGTCGTGTTCCCGATGCCCATTTCGCCCGTGGCAATCAGCTGATACCCACGCGCTTTCATGCGGGCGACCGCGTCGATACCCGCTTGAACCGCCTGTTCCGCCTGCGCGCGGGTCATCGCGGGTTCACGCGCCATATTGCGTGTTCCGGCGGCGATGCGGCAGTCTATCGTCCCCATGACGGGCGTCACCATGCCGAAATCCAGCGCGTACACGTCCGTTCCGGAGACGGATGCCATCAGGTTGATGTTCGCCGTGCCCGCGACGATGGACTGCGCCACGAGTGCCGTTACCTCGCTGCCGGATTGGCTCACGCCCTCCGCCACTACGCCGTGGTCGCCGCAGCAAATCAGCGCGCAACGCTTGTTGATGCAAACGTCCGCCGTCTGCTGAATCCCCGCGATCTGCACGACAAGCTGTTCCAGCTTTCCCAGCGAATTCAGCGGCTTCGCGACGTGATTCCACCGAAATTGCGCCTGTTCCTGTGCGTTCATTTGTCCTCCCTGTCCGAGCGTGCGGCGACCGCGGCAATTTCGCGGAAGCGCGCGATAATCGCATCATAATTCTTCTTTTGGTGCGGAAAAGTACAGTGCTGGCAGCTTTTGATGCCCGATTCCGTGTAGGTGCAGTGGCCGCCGCAGTGCTTGCCCAGCGTGTACAGCGGGCAGTAGCAGAAAAGACAGTTGAAATCCTCTTCCTTCACGCCCTTGTGGCAGGGGAAATATTCACATTCCTTGTTCTGAAAAAAGTTGTAATGTTTGTTTTGCTCCGGCATATGCTCACCTCATCGTGCAATGGCAATCAGTACAATCAAAACCATCATCAGCAGACTGCTTGTATACAACAAACGGTTTGCACGGCGGATATCCGCGCGTTCAGCAGGCCGATCCGCGTCGCCGATGGTTGGTTTTTCGACGGGTTTGCCGAAGTAATTGTGCGTCCCGCCGAGTTGTATGTGCAGCGCCCCCGCCGCCGCGGATTCGCTCCACGCGCAGTTGGGGCTTTTGTGATTGGCGTGGTCGCGGCGGACGATGCGGAAGGCATTTTTGCCGTCCAAGCCTATCAAATAGGAAGCAATCACCATCAGCAGCGCCGTCAAACGCGCCGGAATGTAGTTCAGCACGTCATCTAATTTTGCGCTCGACCAGCCAATGTCGCGGTATTTCTCGTCCAAGTATCCAACCATTGAATCCAATGTGCTGGCGGCTTTGAATCCCCACAGGAGGATTGGCCCGCCGATGGCAGCGTACAGCAGGGGAGAAATTACGCCGTCCGTCGTGTTCTCCGACACTGTTTCGACGGTTGCTTTGATGATTTCTTCCTCACTTAATTCCTGCGTGTCGCGCCCGACAATCCGCGCCACCTGCGTCCGCCCAGCGGCAACGCCCCGCCCCAGCGCTTTTTCCACGCCGCGCGCTTCCTTCGCCATACTCGTGATGGCAATGCCCATCCAGTCCAACAGAGCCATGGCAATTAGCAGGGGAATGCGCCCCAGCAGCCCGCAAAGCATCATAATTAGCGCGACGACCGCCATTGTCAGCAGTACGGTGGAGGCGGTCAGGAACACGGCGCTTTTCCGCAGATTGCCGCCGCGCCGCCGCAGCTTTTTCTCCATCCAGCTGATGTACTTGCCGATGAGGCACACCGGGTGATACAGCCATGACGGGTCGCCCAGCAGCAAATCCAGCACAAAGCCGATTATCAGCGCCCAAATCCAATCGCTCATTGCTTACACCTCGCCCCGTACAATACGGTAGATGGCGTCCATATCGACGCTCGCGCGGACAATATCAGCAATGCGGTCGAACTCGCGCTCGCGGTATTCATCGAGGGTCATCGGGACCTGCGTTTCGGTGTCGATGCCCTTTTCTTTGCGGATGTGCGCGGCGATGGCGGCGAACAGCTGCCCGTCGTCAAACAAGCCGTGCAGATAGCTGCCCAGCACGTTGCCGCGCTCGTTCATCACGCCGTCCACACGATTGCCGATGCGCAGCCACGGCAGCGCCTTTTCGCCGAACTGATTTTGCCCAGCGTGAATTTCGTAGCCGTCCACCAGAATGCCGTTCGATGATGCCAGCCAGCCGGACGCATCGACGACGCCGCTGGCCTGCGCGGTTTCCTTCTCCCTTGCGAAGGTGACCTCCATGTCCAGCAAGTCCAGACCCGCCAGCTCCGGCACGCGCGATTCCACATGGTCGGGGTCGTGCAGCTTTCTACCCAGCATCTGGTATCCGCCGCACACGCCGATGACCATGCCGCCCTTGCACGCGTGTCGGATGATGGCGGCATCCAAGCCGCGGTTGCGCAGGTCAATCAAATCCTCGATGGTGTTTTTCGTGCCGGGGAGGACAATCAGGTCGGCATTTTCGACCTCCTTCGAGGTCTGGGCATAGCGCACCTTCACGCCGGGCTGAAGCGCCAAGGACTGGAAATCCGTGAAGTTGGAGATGTGCTTCAGCTTCACCACGGCAACGTCCAAATCACCCTGACCCATCATGCGGCTGAAACGTTCGGTTACGCTGTCCTCATCCTCCAGCCCCACGTCCATCCACGGCACAACGCCTAATACGGGAATGTGAATGCGCTCCTCCAGCATCTTGAGCCCCGGTTTAAGAATCTTCACATCGCCACGGAATTTGTTGATGATGACGCCCTTCACACGGGCACGTTCCTCGTCCGTCAGCAGCATCACGGTGCCCAGCAGCGACGCGAACACGCCGCCCAAGTTGATGTCGCCCACCAGCAGCACCGGCGCATCGGCGGATTCTGCCATTGACATATTCACGATGTCCCCGGCGCGCAAGTTGATTTCCGCCGGACTGCCCGCACCCTCAATGACTACGCAGTCCACGGTGGATTCCAGCGCGTCATACGTCGCCTTGATGCGTTCGCGCAGGGCGGGCTTGTAGCGGTGATACTCCATCGCAGTCATTGTGCCGATGGCTTTGCCGTCCACAATTACCTGACTGCGGCGGTCGCTCGTGGGTTTGAGCAGCACGGGATTCATGCGCACATCCGGTTCAACGCCTGCCGCCTGCGCCTGCGTCACCTGCGCGCGCCCCATTTCCAAGCCGTCCTTAGTGACGAACGAATTTAACGCCATGTTTTGCGCTTTGAACGGCGCAACCTTGTATCCATCCTGCTTCATGATGCGCAAAAACGCGCTGCACAGCACGCTTTTGCCCACGGACGACGCCGTCCCCATCACCATCAAACTCTTACCGCGCATCGAAATTCTCCTTATCAAGTGCCGCCATCAGTAAATCGTTTTCCGCGTCCGTTTTCACTGCCAGGCGCAGATAATTCGCGGGCAAGCCGAACGAATCGCACGTCCGCACCAAAATGTGCTGCGCCCGCAGGTGCTGCACAGCCGTGGTCATGTCGCGCCCGAAATCAGCCAGCAGGAACGGCACGCACCCCGCTGTCACACGCACGCCCATCTCCTGCAAGCGCCGCGCGAACCGCTCCGCCCGCGCCTGATTCGCCTGTGCATCCACCGCAATTTCCGCCTGATGACGGGGAAGCTCCGCCGCAACCGCCGACGCCAGCACGTTCAGCGACCATGTGACTGCCCGCTCCTGCAAGCGTGCAATCTGTTCCGGCACGGCGCAGATGTACCCCAGCCGCACGCCCGGAATGCACAGAATCTTCGTCAACGACCCAACCACCGTCAAACCATCCTGCACATGGTGGCGAACCGTCGCATCCGTGCAATAGTCGATGAACGCCTCGTCCACAATCAGCTCGCCGCCGCTGTTCCGCACGTCGCGGTGCATCCGCAGCACGTCATTCGGCGAAAGCAGCGTGCCTGTCGGATTGTTCGGATTGCATATAACCACCGTGTCATCCGCCTGAATCGCCTGATTTGCCGCCATCCGCCGCCCATGCGCCTTCGCCCGCTCCGCATATTCCCCGAACGTCGGCTGCTGCACATGCACCGCGCCGCGCCGAACGCCGAGCGTCAGGTCAATCGCCGCCGCGCCGCCCGCCGTCGGCAGCACGCAGCTTTCGTCCACGCCGAGATACAACGCCAGCCCCGCACGCGCCGCCCGCATTGCGCGGTCAGGGTAATAGCACGCCTGCGAAAGCGCCGCACGCATGGTGTCCATCACCCACGCGGGCGTTCCCTCTGGTCGCAGATTCGCGGAAAAGTCCAGCCAATCCGCTGGCTGACCTTCCCAAACATTGCCGCCATGCCTCAATGCCGCGTCCTCCTGAATCAGCAGAAATACCGAGAATGATTATAGCAAAATTACGGGGGATTTTCAACAGCGAGTGGGGCAGGATGACGAATCCGCCGTTATAGAATAGAAAGAAAACTGACAGGCATACACTCCATAAGTACAATTGTACTTCTTTCGCTTTTGCCAATTGTAAATAATTGCGCTAAAGAATTGACTTTTTCGTGAAAAGGCGTATAATCATGGAAGGAAGGGGTGGAAATTCATGAGAACGACGAAGCTAATGGCGGGTGCGCTGACGCTGCTGGTGCTGGTCGGCGGTGCGGCGGCTGCCGAGACGGTGCAATCCTCCGAAGGCACGGTGTATACCCTGCCGGCGAATGTCTCCCGCATCGAGGAGTACGCATTTTACGGCGACGGGGAACTGCGGGAAATCCGCATTCCGGAGGGCGTGACGGAAATCGGCGATTATGCTTTTGCAAACTGCTGGTATCTGACGGAAATCACGATTCCGGAGAGCGTGACCAAGATTGGCGCACATGCCTTTGACAGCTGCGTGAGCTTGAAAACGGTGCAGCTGTCCGACAACATCACCGAAATGGGGGAGAGCGCTTTTTATCGCTGCCTCAGCCTGCCGGAAATCACCCTGCCCGCGTCGCTGACGGGCATTTCGGCGCATATGTTCGAGAACTGCGAAAAACTGGTGACGGTCACGGTGCCGGAAGGCCTGCTGGAAATCGGCGATTCTGCCTTTGCAGGCTGCAAGAAGCTGGAAAACTGCCCCCTGCCGCCGAACCTGACGCGCGTCGGCAGCTACGCGTTCGACAAGTGTACGCTCTGGAACGCCGAGCTGCTGCCGGACACGCTGACGGAAATCGGCGAGTACGCCTTCCGCCAGTGCAAGAAACTGACAGAAGTGACGATTGGCGAAAAGCTGCTGAATGTCGGTGAAGGCGCGTTCTACGACTGCGACGGCATCAAGAAAGTGGACTGGCAGGCGAAAGTGACGCGCATTCCCGACCGCGTGTTCCAATCCTGCTACTATATTGAAACCGTGAAGCTGCCGGAAACAGTGACGGAAATCGGCGAGTACTCGTTCTATTCCTGCGGCTATTTGACGGACATTGGCACGTTTGAGCGGATGAAGCGCATCGGCGCTTGCGCGTTTTCAAACTGCGATGAACTGGTGAATATCGGCACGCTGGACGCGATAGAGGAAATCGGCGGCGGCGCGTTTATATCCGACCAGAAGTTAGTGCTTTCGCTGGATGGCTTGCAGCACCTGCGCATTATCGGCGGCTACGCGTTCGGCGGCTGCCCGAAAGTGACCGGACTGCGTGATTTGCCGATGCTGGAAGAAATCGGCGCGAGCGCACTGGACAGCGCGAACATCCCGGAAGTTGCGAATCTGCCGCGCTTGCGGAGGATTGGCGCATCCGGTCTGTCCAATCGGACGCTGGTGACGGTGGGCGACCTGCCCAGCTTGGAGTATATCGGCGACTCAGCGTTCCGGAATGCAACTTCGCTGACCACGTTCGGCGCAGCACCGAATGTGACGTACATTGGCGCGAATGCCTTTGAAGAATGCCGCAAACTGGAGACGCTTGGTTTGGATGGTGTTGCGGCAGAAATCGGAAGGGAAGCGTTCATCGCCTGCACTTCGCTGAAGTCGCTTGATTTGTCGAATGTCACCAGCATTGGGGAGAAGGCGTTCAGCTACTGCGGCACGCTGGAAACGGTGGTCAGCCTCGAATCCATCACCAGCCTTGGCAAGAATGCGTTTGAGGAATGCAGATCGCTGGTGACGGTCGGCAAAATCGGCAATCTGACGCGGCTGCCAAACGAAGTATTTAGGGAATGCAAAGCCCTTGCAAATGTCACCCTGCCGGATACGATGGAGACGATTGGCACAGCGGCGTTCAAGCATTGCTATGGTCTGCCTGAAATTGTGATTCCAGACAGCGTGACGACCATCGAGGAAGAAGCGTTTAGCGGCTGCACCTCGCTGCAGGAAATCATTGTGCCAGATTCTGTGGTAAAAATGGGCAATCATGTGTTTGGCGGATGCCGAAGCGCAACGCGGATTGTATTCCCGAAATACCTCACGTACCTGCCCGGCTATGGTGTGAGCTTCTGCAACTATATGGTGGAATTTGTATTCCCAGAGAACGTGAAATCTATCAGCGATTACTTCTTCTACGGCTGCATTTCACTGAAAGAAATCGTGATTCCGGATACGGTGACTACCATTGATTTCCGTGCTTTCTGGGATTGCACTTCCTTGACGCGCATCACGATTCCGGCTTCGGTCACGAAAATTGATTCGACAGCGTTTGACGGCTGCAAGAAGGACAAACTGGTGTGGGTGGTCACGCCCGGTTCGTATGCGGAAACGTACGCCAAGAAGAATTATTACCATTATGTATACGCGAAGTAAACCCTGTTGGGAGATTGCCCTGCGCAGTCTCCCATTTTTTTGCGTCCAGCATTCCATAACATTACCCAACATTCGCCAAATACCCCTTGATTTTTGCAGTGCTGCGTTGTACAATAATTTACAGGGGCGCAACCCTGCCCCCTAAGCTGCTGCAATGCAAAAGGAGTCGCCATGGGTAATTCGTATTCGTTGTTCCTGCGTCAGTCGTATCTCGACGCGTGGGAGGACTACCGCCGCTCGCTGCACAGGGCTGATTTCCCGGTCTGGGATTATATCATACTCACCGCGTCCAATGAGGCGCAGGCGAATGCGTATCGCCAGCAGATTGCCATTCGCCGGGCGAAAAACCTCCTGCCTGCGCGGACGCACTATGCCGTTCTGCCTGACCCGGACGGGCTGCGCGTGGGCAGCGGCGGCGCGACGCTCAATGCGCTTCGTTATGTCTGCACGCAGGAAGGCACATTTGCGGGCAAGCGCATTCTGTGCATCCATTCAGGCGGGGACAGCAAGCGCGTGCCGCAGTACAGCGCGTGCGGCAAGCTGCTTTCGCCTGTCCCGCGTGAGCTGCCCAACGGCAGGCGCTCGACGCTGTTTGACGAGTTCATCATTGGCATGAGCGGCGTGCCATCGCGGATTCGGGACGGGATGCTTGTGCTGTCGGGAGATGTGCTGCTGCTATTCAATCCGCTGCAGATTGATGCGCCCGCATCCGGCGCGGCGGCGATTTCCTTCAAAGAGGACGTGGAAACGGGCAAGAACCATGGCGTGTTCCAGATGGATGAACAGGGTAACGTTGGCGAGTTCCTGCATAAACAGACGGTGGAGACGCTGACGAGCCGAGGGGCGGTCAATGCGCAGGGCAAGGTGGATATTGACACCGGCGCGGTGCTGTTCAGCGCGGATTTGCTGGCGGATTTGTATACGCTGGTGGATACGCCCGCAAAGTTTGCGGCTTTTGTGAATGACCGCGCGCGGCTGTCCTTCTATGGTGATTTCCTCTATCCGCTGGCAAGCCGTTCGACCTTGGAACAGTTCTACCGCGAAAAGCCGGATGGCTCGTTCACTGAGGAGCTGCACGCCTGCCGCACCGCTGTCTGGCAGGTGCTGCGGAAGTATCGGATGCGTCTGCTGCGGCTGGCGCCCGCGTCGTTCATTCACTTTGGCACGACGCATGAACTGCGTACGCTGATGACAGACGGCGTGCCGGCGTACAGCTTCTTGGACTGGAAGAAGTGTGTGTCCGGCTGCTGCTCATCGGCGAATTATGCGCTGAATAACGCGATGGTGGAGGAGGGCTGCTGCATCCATGACGATTGCTATCTGGAGGACAGCCATGTGATGGGCGGCGCGATTATCGGCAGCGGTACGGTGCTTTCGCATGTTACAGTCAGCGGAAAGAACATTCCGGCGAATGTCGTCATGCACAGCCTGAAGTTGACGGACGGGCGCTTTGTGACGCGGATTTACGGCGTGGCGGACAATCCGAAGGAAGGCACGTTCTTGGGCGGCTCAATGGCTGCGTTCGGGAACGTGTGGGATGAGGATGACCATTCGCTGTGGCAGGCGAAAATCTACCCGGTCTGCGATTCTATGGCGGAATCGGTGGATGCGGCGCTGAATGTCTACGCGCTGGCAATGGGCGCGGGGGATTATGACGCGTGGGCATCGGCGGAGCGCGTCAGCCTGTGCAGCTCGTTCAACAGCGCGGACACGGCGGCGATTCTGGAATGGGAGACGCACCTGCGCAAAGCCGTGAAGGTCGAGCGCTTCTTGTCTGTGATTCGCCGCGGCGGCACAATCGAGGAAGCGAAGGAAATTTTTCAAGATACTGCCATCAGCGCCTATCAGCGCCGCCTGATTGCGGAAAAGGCGGCATCGGCAGACGTGTTCACACGGATGCGCATCTTCTACTGCCTCGGTAAAGTACTGGGTGATTCGCAGGAAGGGGAGGCGTACATCAAGCGGGCTTTTGAGGAGATTCAGCGCATGGTGCTTGCGGGCGCGGCAGCGCACGGCACGGGGCTTTGCGCACATCATCAGCCAGTGGAAGAAGAAGCAGCGGTGCGTCTGCCGCTGCGGGTCAACTGGGGCGGCGGCTGGAGCGATACGCCGCCGTACTGCAACGAAAAGGGCGGAACGGTGCTCAATGCCGCGATTCTGCTGGGCGGAGAGTATCCCGTGGAGGTGCATGTGCGCCGTCTGCCGAAGCCGATGGTCGTGCTGGAAAGCGCGGATATGGGCGCGCGTGGGGAATTCACGGCAATTTCGGACTTGCAGGAGTGCCACAATCCCTACGACCCGTTTGTGCTGCACAAGGCAGCGCTGATTGCCTGCGGCGTGATTCCGCGCGAGGGCGGCGAATTGACGGATATTACGGCGAAAATCGGCGGACTGTACGTCTCTACGCAGATGCACGGCGTGCCGAAGGGTAGCGGTCTGGGCACGAGCAGCATTCTTGCAGGCGCGTGCGTCAAAGCGCTTTTCCAGTATTTCGGCGTGGCGCACACGGAGGACGATTTGTATGAGCACGCCATGTGCGTCGAGCAGATTATGTCCACCGGCGGAGGCTGGCAGGATCAGGTTGGCGGCATGACGCCGGGACTGAAGCTCATCACCGCGCCCGCGGGCATTCAGCAGAAGCTGAACGTCCGCCATATCGCTCTGTCGGAGGACACCAAGGCGAAACTGAACGCGCGTTTCACCCTGATTTATACCGGCCAGCGCCGCCTTGCGCGGAATCTCCTGCGCGATGTGGTGGGCCGCTACATCAGCAATGCGCCGGACAGCCTGTACGCGCTGGAGGAAATTCAGCGAATCGCCGTGATGATGGCGTTTGAACTGGAGCGTGGGCATGTGGATGACTTCGCGAAGCTGCTGAATCGCCACTGGGAGCTTTCCAAGACGATTGACGCGGGCAGCACCAACACCTGCATCGACCAGATTTTTCTTGCGATTGACGACCTGATTGACGGGCGCATGATTTGCGGCGCGGGCGGCGGCGGATTCCTGCAGGTGCTGCTCAAGCGCGGCGTGACGAGGGAGCAGCTGAACGCGCGCCTGCATGATACATTTCAGGACTGCGGCGTGGACGTGTGGGACTGCACATTAGTTTAAGGAGGTACGATCATGCTAAAGGGTATTTCCCCGCTGATTTCGCCGGAACTGCTGAAAGTGCTGTGCGAGATGGGGCATGGGGACGAGATTGTGCTGGCGGACGCGAATTTCCCCGCAGAAAGCATGGGACAACGCGTTGTTCGTGCGGATGGCATCGGCGCGGCGGAACTGCTGCGCGCGATTCTGCCGCTGTTCCCGCTGGATCAATATGATGAAAGCAACTTAGTGCTGATGTCGGTTGTGCCGGGTGACCCAATAAAACCCGTGATTTGGGACGAATACCGCGCGACGCTGACGGCTTATGAGCCGGACGCGAAAATCCAGACAATCGACCGCTTTGCCTACTACGAGCGCGCGAAAAAAGCGTACTGCATTGTCGCGACAGGCGAAAGCGCGCAGTACGCAAACATCCTGCTGAAAAAGGGTGTCATTCGGCAGCATGTGCAAATGATATGAAACCCAAGATTACACTGACAATGGTTTCTATCCCCCCCTTACTTTTTGAAAGTAACTTCTTTATAATGGCAGTGTATCTATTTTCAAGGATAGCTGGCGAAAAGCTGCAAGCTGGAGGAGATTCTGCAGCGCGAAACCACGCCGTTCCATCCGTACAGCCCCTACACGGTGGCGAGGCAGTGCGGCTTCTGGATGGTGAACGCATAAATTGGTATATGCTGTCTCTCGAAACGGAAGCAATGCCAAAACTACTGGAGGTGGAGGATGCCGGATGAGTAAAGTGCTTCTGATTACGAATATCCCTGCGCCGTATCGGGTGGATTTGTTCTACTATATGCAGACGCATCAGCAGACGCACGAGTTTTTCGTCATTTACACGAATCGCAATGAGGACAACCGGCAGTGGGTGATTGACGAGCGCAAACTCCTGCAATCGACGATTCTGGAATCCAAAATCATCAAGCGCAAGGGCGAAGGGGATGTGCACTACCTGCATATTCCGCAGCACCTGACGCGGGAAATCACGCGCATCAACCCGGATGTGGTGATTGCGTGGGAGTACAACCCGTCCGCGCTGAAAGCATTGCTCTGGTGCAAGCGCCACGGCAGGAAGTTCATCCACCTCACGGACGGCACGCTGCATTCGGAGCGGAACATCGGGCGCGTGCAGAAGCTCATGCGGCATATCATCATCCATCATGCCGACGCGTGCATTGCCAGCAGCACCAAAGCGAAGGAAAAACTGCGGCAATGGGGCGCGCCGGAACGGAAAATCTTCATCAGTCTGCTGACGGTGGATATTTCCCGCTTCCGCTATGCCGAAAAGCGCGAAAATCAGCATACTCTGCTGTTTGTGGGCAGAATTATCCCCCTGAAAGGGCTGGATTTGCTCCTGCGCGCGCTGCCGAAAGTGCATCAGCCGTTTGAACTGCTGATTGTCGGCGACGGCGAGGCGGAGGAGAAGGCGAAATTGATGGCGATGGCGGAAGAAACGCACGTTGCGCAGCACATTCGCTGGCTGGGATTCCAGTCTGGCGAGCCGCTGGCGGATGCCTATCGCCGGGCGAGCGTGTTTGTTCTGCCGACCCGCGAGGACTGCTTCGGGCTGGTGCTGCTGGAAGCGCTCTGCTCCGGCACGCCGATTGTTGCGTCGAAGTATGCCGACGGCGCGTATGACACCGTGCATCCGGGCGAAAACGGGCTGATTGTTGACCCGGAGGATGCCGACGCGCTGGCGGAAGCCATCGACAGCATTCTGAGCAGCGAGGAGATTCAGCGGCGCTATTCGCAGAACTGCCGCCAGTATATTCCGCAATTCGAGTTTGAGGCGGTCATGCAAGGGTATCTGCAGGCGATTGCGTCCGTCACATCAGGCAACAAATAACATCAAACTGCCGTACTTTTGTGGCAGCTTTTTTGTTCCGCCGCTTGACAGTGGTGCTATAATAGGCGTGATGAAGCGCCACACCTTCATCCGAAAAGAGGAAATCAGTATGAAAACAACGCATCACGGTCAAATGTCGGAGTCTTTCCTGACAGCCGTCTTTTTGTCCTTGTCCGGCGGCTTGCAGGATGCGTATACCTACTTGTTTCGCGGCAAAGTGTTCGCCAACGCGCAGACGGGCAACATCGTCCTGCTCAGCGCGCATATCATGGACGGGCAGTGGGGGATGGTACTGCACTACTTCATCCCGCTGTGCGCGTTTGCCTTCGGTGTGCTGGTGGCGGAGAGAATGCGCGAACGCTTCCGCACCATGCAGCGCCTGCACTGGCGGCAGCTGGTCGTACTGGGAGAAATGCTCCTGCTGCTGATTGTCGGCTTCCTGCCCGAAAGCTGCAATCTGCTGGCGAACGCCATCGTGTCGTTCTCCTGCGCGATGCAGGTGCAGGCGTTCCGCAAGGTGGACGGCTATGCGTTTGCCAGCACGATGTGCATTGGCGACCTGCGCAGCGGTGTCGAGGCGTTCTGCATTTGGAGCAAAACGCACGAACCGCACGCGAAAGATCGGATGCTGCGTTATTTCGGCATTATCCTGCTCTTTGCGCTGGGCGCGGGCATCGGCAGCGTCAGTGCAGGGCGCATCGGCGCACATGCCATCTGGATTTCGTGCCTGCTGCTGCTGGCAGCCTTTGCACTGATGTTCATCCGCGAGGATCTGGAGCAGAATCCGCTCATCGAAAAGGACATCAGCGCAATCCGCAAGGAAACGGCGGAAATCGACCGGACGCTCAAGCAGGAGCTGAAAGAGGAGCAGCAGGAACTGAAGGAAAACGCGGCTCACAAACGATAATATAAATAGGAAATCCGCCGCCGCAAACAGTCTTGCCGCGGCGGATTTTTCTGCATGCAGACGCAGCTGAATTTGTCCAATCTGGTTACGCTAAGAAATCGTTTTTCCGTATTGCAAATTCCGAATCTCGGTGCTATAATGTGCATGGTTTCCCCAAAAGTAACTCATGGAAGCGAGGTATAATATGAAGCAAGAGAAGAAAAACAGCCGTGTACGGCTCATCCTTGTGATGATCGTACTGCTGGCGGCCTTGCTTGCAGCCATCTTTCTGACTGACCCCGGCGGAGAAAAAACCGAGTCCATTCAGGCAGTCATGAAGGACGCCGTGCTGCATGAAGACAACCAGATGGCTTTTCTGGGGATGCAGGTGAACCCGTCGGTCATTTCCGACTGGGTGGTTACGGGACTGCTGCTGGTTGTGGCGGCGCTGCTGCGAATTTTCGCAATTCCGCACTTCAAGCTCGTTCCCGGCAAGCTGCAAAGCGCACTGGAAGCACTGGTTTCGTTCTTCCGGGATATGGCGAAGTCGTACAGCCCGCACCGCAACGGGTTCCTCGGCGTGTACATATTCAGCGCGGGGCTGTACATCGCTGTTGGTACGCTCTTTGAACTGCTGGGCATTCAGAGCGTGACGACGGAGGGAATGTCGATGTCCCTGCCTGCGCCGCTGTCTGACATCAACGCGGCGATTGCGATGGGTCTGATGTCCTACGGCGTCATCATGTCCGGCGGCATTGCCAGCAATGGCGGACGCGGCATCCTGCTCACGCTGAAAGAATTTTCCCTGCCCATCTCCATGAGCTTCCGACTTTTCGGCGCGCTGCTGAGCGGTCTGCTGGTGTCGGAACTGGTGTACTACACGATTTCTCTGAGCTTCGTGCTGCCGGTGCTTGTGGGCGTTCTGTTCACGATTCTGCACGCGCTCATCCAGACCTACGTTCTTACCATGCTGACCGCCAACTACTACGGCGAGGTCAGCGAACCGCCGAAGAAAAAGGCGAAGAAGGAAAAGAAGCCCGCCGGTGCTGTTCCGGCGGTGAATTGATTTGAGGAGGATTTTGATTATGAAGAAGTTTGCAAGCGTTCTCGTTCTGGCTCTGATGGCTGTGCTGATGCTTTCCGTGTTTGCCCCTGCGCTGGCTGAAGAAGCGGCTGCGGCAGCGACTGACAGTGCGATTCCCGCGAAGGCGATTGCGGCCGCGATTGCGATTGCGGCGGCTGCTGGCGCAGGCGCTATTGCAATGGGCATTTCCATCGGCAAGGCGACGGAGGCAATTTCCCGTCAGCCCGAAGCGACCGACAGCATCCGCGGCAGCCTGATGATTGGTCTGGTCTTCATCGAAACGGCTATCATTTACGCTCTGATTGTTGCGATTCTGGTCGTTTTCGTTCTGTAATTTCTTTGAGCAGGAAAGGGAACAGACGGCTATAAACGTCTGTTCAGTCAGGTGAAGATATGCCGCTGAATATCAATTTCCAGCAGATTCTGCTGCACATGTTCAATTTCGTGATTCTGGCGTTCGGGCTGTACATGCTGCTGTATAAGCCGGTTGTCGCCTTCATGAAGAAGCGCGAGGATCACTTTGCTGATTTGGAGAAGCAGGCGCAGGAGGCGAAGTCGCAGGCGGAAGCGACGCTGGCGGAGTATAACGCGAAGCTGGCGGGTGCGGATGAAGAAATCCGCCAGAAGAACGCCGCTGCCGCGCAGGAAGCTGACCGTCAGCGCCAGGAGCGGATGCAGCGCGCACAGGCAGACGCGGACAAGCTGCTCAAGAATGCCCGCGGTGCCGCCGAGCAGGAGCGCAATGCCATGCTCGAAGGCGCGAAGAAGGACATTGCCCAGATGGTTGTGTCCGCTACGGGCAAGCTGATGGACAAAGAAAACGACCCCGCGTTCGACAAGGCACTCTATGACAGCTTCCTGAAGGCTGCGCAGGAGGAGAATGACCATGACTGATACGAAGCAGAGCCGTCTGACGGCCACGCTGCTTTGCGTCACGCCGCCGGATGAGCATCAGGAGCAGGGCATCCGCGCCTTCCTCCAGAAAAAGTATGGCGAAGATATTGCGCTGACCATCCAGCAGGATGCGTCGCTGAAGAGCGGCTTCCAGCTGCATGTGGGGAGCGAGGTCTACGACTGGAGCGCGAAGGGCCGCATGGAGCAGTTCCGCCAGCAGGTGGAGCAGCTTGTGGCGAAGAACACGCGCAAGGACATCATCCCGCTTCTGCGCAGCAGCATCGACGAGTTCCGTCTGCTTGCCAAGAGCAGCGAAGTCGGGACGGTCAAGTCCATCGGCGACGGCATTGCGGTTGTCGAGGGGCTGGAACATGCCGCGTATGGCGAAATCCTCATGTTCGACAACGGTATCAAAGGCATGGTGCAGGATCTGCGCCGCAACGAGACGGGCTGCATCCTGTTTGACAATGCCGATGATATTTCCGCGGGCAGCAAGGTTGCGCGCACGGGCAAGACCGCGGGTGTTCCCGTGGGCGACGCGTTCTTGGGGCGTGTCGTGGATGCGCTCGGACGCCCGATTGACGGGGGAGAAGCGATTCCGGCGGACGGCTATCGCCCGGTGGAAGAACCCGCGCCTGGCATCATCGACCGTCAGAGCGTTGATACGCCGATGGAAACAGGGCTGCTGTCCATCGACGCCATGTTCCCGATTGGCCGCGGTCAGCGCGAACTGATTATCGGCGACCGTCAGACGGGCAAAACGGCGATTGCGCTGGACGCCATGCTGAATCAGAAGGGCAAGAACGTTATCTGCGTGTACGTTGCCATCGGTCAGAAGGCGTCGAGCGTTGCCCAGCTGGTGGAGAATCTGCGCAAGCGCGACGCAATGGACTACTGCGTCGTCGTCAGCGCAACGGCGGGCGAGGCGGACACCATGCAGTACATTGCGCCTTACGCGGGCTGCGCGATGGCGGAATATTACATGCACAAGGGCCGCGACGTGCTGATTGTCTATGACGACCTCTCCAAGCACGCCATTGCCTACCGTGCCATGAGTCTGCTGCTGGAGCGCGCGCCGGGGCGTGAGGCGTATCCGGGCGACGTGTTCTACCTGCATTCCCGTCTACTGGAGCGCTCGGCGCACCTGAGCGACAAGCTCGGCGGCGGCAGCATGACCGCGCTCCCGATTGTCGAGACGCAGGCGGGCGACGTGTCCGCGTATATCCCGACGAACATCATTTCCATCACCGACGGTCAGATTTTCCTCGAAAGCGACCTGTTCTTTGCGGGTCAGCGCCCGGCAGTCAATGTCGGTCTGTCCGTGTCCCGTGTTGGCGGCGCGGCGCAGACGAAGGCGACGAAGAAAGCGACCGGCAGCCTGCGCCTGGACTTGGCGCAGTACCGCGAGATGGAAGTATTTACGCAGTTCTCCAGCGATTTGGATGACAGCACGAAGGAACAGCTGCACTATGGGCAGGGCCTGATGCGCATCCTCCGCCAGAAGCAATATCATCCGCTGAGTATGCACCAGCAGGTCATTGTGCTGGTGTGTGCGATGGGGCATGTACTGTCGAAGGTGGCAGTGAAGGACGTGACGGACTTCCGTGATGCGCTGCTTGATCACTTCGAGCAGGAACATTCCGACCTCTGCCGTTCGCTGGAAGACGAAAAGGTGCTGACGGACGATATGAAGCAGGAGATTCTGCGCATCGCGGAGGAATATCTCGCCGCGAACGCTGAGCGCTTCAGGAAGGAGTAATCCATGCCGAGCGCAAAGGAAATCAAAAGCCGCATCGCCAGCATCAAGGATACGCAGAAAATCACCAACGCCATGTACCTGATTTCCTCCACGAAGCTGCGTAAGGCGAAGAACGAGCTGAACCGTACCCGCCCGTACTTCGACGCGCTCAAAGGCGAAATCAAGCGCATCTTCCGCACCGTCCCGGACGTGGACAGCCGTTACTTCTATCCGCCGGCGGGTGCGCCGAAGCTGGAAGGGGAGTACGCCTGCCTCGTCATCACGGCGGATAAGGGCATGGCGGGCGCGTATAACCACAATGTGCTGAAAATTGCGCGGGAAATGCTGCATGAGCATCCGGAGACGGAGCTGTTCGTCGTGGGTGAATATGGCCGCCAGCATTTCGCGCAGGCGGGCATCCCGATTGAGAAGTCCTTCCTCTATCCCGCGCAGAATCCGACGCTGCACCGCGCACGCGAAATTTGCGATATCCTGCTGGAACGCTACGACAATGGCGAGTTCCAGAAATTGTTCATTGTCTATACCGATATGAAGAACAGCCTGAGCGCCGAAGCGACCAGCACGCGCCTTCTGCCCTTTCACCGGGGCGATTTCGCGTCCGTCGCCGCGCCGGGTAGTGTTCACTTTGAGTTTACGCCCGGCGTTGAGGCGGTGCTGGACAACGTCATCCGCAGTTATATCACGGGTTTCGTGTACAGCGCGCTGGTGGACAGCTTCTGCGCGGAACAGAACGCCCGCATGACCGCTATGTCCTCCGCCGGGGAAAATGCCGACAAGATGCTTGCGTCGCTCTCGGTGCAGTATAACCGCGTGCGTCAGGCGTCGATTACGCAGGAGATTACCGAGGTATCCTCCGGCGCAAAGGCACAGAAAAGAAAGAAGGTGCAGTCATGCTGAGCTATGGCAAAATCGTGCAGGTGTCCGGCCCTGTGGTGGACTGTGAGTTTCAGGAGGGACAGCTGCCGAAGATTCGCGAAGCACTGCGCGTCCAAGTGGAAGACGAAGTGCGCACCATGGAAGTGGCGCAGCACATGGATGAACATACTGTCCGCTGCATCATGCTGGCACCCAGCGAAGGGCTTTCGCGCGGCATGACGGTGGAGGCGACTGGACGCGGCATCAGTGTTCCCGTCGGCGACGCGACCTTGGGGCGCATGTTCAACGTCCTGGGCGAACCGATTGACGGCGGCGAGGCGCTTCCGGCATCCACCGAAAAATGGAGCATCCACCGCCAAGCGCCATCCTTTGCCGAACAAAGCCCGGTCGTGAGCATTCTGGAAACCGGCATCAAGGTCATTGACCTGCTGGAGCCGTATGCCAAGGGCGGCAAAATCGGCCTGTTCGGCGGCGCTGGCGTCGGCAAAACGGTTCTGATTCAGGAACTGATTACCAACGTTGCGTCCGAGCATGGCGGCTATTCCATCTTCACTGGCGTTGGCGAACGCAGCCGCGAGGGCAACGACTTGTGGAACGAGATGATGGAAAGCGGCGTCATTTCCAAGACGGCGCTGGTCTTTGGGCAGATGAACGAAGCGCCGGGCGTGCGTATGCGCGTGGCGCTGTCCGGGCTGACGATGTCGGAGTACTTCCGCGACGTTGAGCATAAGGACGTGCTGCTGTTCATTGACAACATCTTCCGCTTTGTGCAGGCAGGTTCGGAGGTTTCGACCCTGCTGGGGCGTATGCCGTCCGCTGTTGGCTATCAGCCGACGCTGGCGACCGAAATGGGGCAGCTGCAGGAGCGTATTACCTCCACGCGCAACGGCTCTGTCACGTCCGTACAGGCGGTTTACGTTCCTGCCGATGACTTGACTGACCCCGCCCCTGCGCAGACGTTCACCCACCTGGACGCAACGACTGTTTTGAGCCGTAAGATTTCCGAGCAGGGCATTTACCCGGCCGTTGACCCGCTGGCATCCACTTCCCGTATTCTGGAGGCGGATATCGTCGGTCAGGAGCACTACGAAACGGCGCGTGCGGTGCAGGAGATTCTGCAAAAATACGCTGATTTGCAGGATATTATTGCCATCTTGGGCATCGAAGAACTCAGCGAAGAGGATCGTCTGACGGTTGCGCGCGCCCGCAAGGTGCAGCGCTTCCTGTCCCAGCCGTTCCACGTTGCGGAGAAGTTCACAGGCATCAAGGGCGTGTATGTCCCGCTGAAGGACACCATCCGCAGCTTCAAGGCGATTCTGTCCGGCGAAATGGACGATTATCCCGAATCCGCCTTCTTCAACGTCGGCACGATTGAGGATGTCAAAGCCAAAGCCGCGAAGGAGCAGTAAGCGATGGACACGTTTCAGCTCAATATCCTCTCCGCGTCGTCCGCCTTCTATGAGGGCGAATGCGAATCGCTGGTTGTGCCGACGCCCGATGGCAAGTGCGGTGTGCTGGCGCACCACAGCAACGCCATTGCCGCCATCAGCCCCGGCGAACTCAGCTACACCGTTCCCGGCGAAAAGCCACGTCTGGCTGCCGTGTCGCATGGGATGATCAAGATTGAGGACAACCATGTGCTGGTGCTGGTGGAGACGGCGGAAAAGCCGGAGGACATCGACCGCATCCGCAATCAGCAAAAGGCGGACGCGGCGCGCGAAGCCCTGCTGCAAAAGCAGAGCCGCCGCGAGTATCTGGAAACGCAGGCGCAGCTGGCGCGCGCGCTGACTCGTCTGCGCGTCAAGCACCATTCGGAGAATCTGGACTAATCGTATCAGCCGAGGCAGAAATGCTTCGGCTTTTCTTGTATTCCAAAATACACGCAAAATACAGAAAACCTATTGACATGGTAGAGAATATCGTGTATGATGATGCTGCTTGATTTGAGCAAACACGAAGCAAGGAGGTGGCGCAGGATGCTGAACAGGAATTATCAGAGAGAACTGTGCAGCAATCGAATGCGACGCTCCCGGACAAAGCAGTATGGTCGGGTGCTTCGTTTTGCGTACCGCTCAGCCGAAGCACATCGTCGTTGACATCGACCATTTGTCCGGGAGTTTGCGAAGAACAAGCCCCGGTTATTTTTTGGTCAAATCCTCAGTTTCTAAAAACTTATCGACATAAATCGACATAGAAAGAAAAGAGAACATCACGATGAGCAATTACAAGTTTGAAACCCTTCAGCTGCATGTTGGCCAGGAACAGCCTGATCCCGCAACCGATTCCCGCGCTGTCCCGATTTATCAGACCACGTCTTACGTTTTTAAGAACTCCGCCCATGCCGCCGCACGTTTCGGTCTGGCAGATGCGGGCAATATCTACGGCCGACTGACCAACTCCACGCAGGATGTGCTGGAAAAGCGCATTGCGGCGCTGGAGGGCGGCGTTGCGGCCCTTGCGCTGGCATCCGGTGCGGCGGCGATTAACTACACGATTCAGGCGCTGGCGCAGGATGGCGGTCACATCGTCGCGCAAAAGACGATTTACGGCGGCAGCTACAACCTGCTCGAACACACCCTGCCGCATTTCGGCATCACCGCGACGTTCGTGGATGCGCACAACCTCGCCGAGGTTGAGAACGCCATTCAGAACAACACCCGCGCGATTTATCTGGAAACCCTCGGCAACCCGAACAGCGATATTCCCGACATTGACGCAATTGCGGAAATCGCCCATCGGCACAGCCTTCCGCTGGTGATTGACAACACGTTCGGCACGCCCTACCTGATTCGCCCGATTGAGCACGGCGCGGACATCGTTGTGCATTCCGCGACGAAGTTCATCGGCGGTCACGGCACGACGCTCGGCGGCATCATCGTCGATTCCGGCAAGTTCGACTGGAAGGCGAGCGGGCATTATCCGGCGATTGCTGATCCGAATCCGAGTTACCACGGCGTTTCCTTCGCAGACGCGGTCGGCCCGGCGGCGTTCGTCACCTACATCCGCGCGATTCTCCTGCGCGACACGGGCGCAACGATTTCGCCCTTCAATGCCTTCCTGCTCCTGCAGAGCGTGGAGACGCTGTCCTTGCGTCTGGAGCGCCACGCGGAGAACACGAAGAAGGTCGTGGAGTACCTTGCGCATCATCCGCAGGTGGAGCATGTGAACCATCCGTCTCTGCCGGAGCACCCCGACCATGCGCTGTACGAGAAGTATTTCCCGAACGGCGGCGCGTCCATCTTCACCTTCAACATCAAGGGCAGCAGAAGGAAGCGCACAAGTTTATCGACAGCCTGAAAATTTTCTCTCTGCTGGCGAACGTCGCGGACGTGAAGAGCCTTGTCATTCACCCGGCAACGACGACGCATTCTCAGCTGACGGACGAAGAGCTGGCGGATCAGGGCATTGCGCAGAACACGATTCGCCTGTCCATCGGCACGGAGCATATCGACGACATTATTGCGGACTTGGAGCAGGCGTTTGAAGCCGTGAAAGCCGCGGAATAATACGAAAAGTCCCCGGTATCAGCCTGATTAGGCACATGATACCGGGGCTCTCTTATGGATGAGACTGAAACGCGCGCAGATAGGGGAAATACGTCTCGCGTCCGGGCAGATTGTCCGGCAGCTGCATCGTCTCCGCAATTTCGCGAAGCTGTGCGTTTGTCGCCTGCTCTTGATGCGGATTTCGCCGATGCAATTCATCCCGATGCAGCTGCAAAATCCAGCAGTACAGTTCCTGCACTGTCATTCGCGGGATATTCGGGATTCCCTTGCCGATTGCGCCGCTCCGGCACGCCGAGCAGTTCCCACAGGGCGCGCTTTTCTGACCGAATGCGGCGGAGATTCCCTGCGATAGGCACGGTGCTTGCAGACAGAAGTGCAGCACACGGCGGTACGGCCGCCATTCGCGCTGAATCAAGGCGTACTGCGTGAATGGGCGGTGTTTGTGCTGCACACGAATCTGCTGGCAGCGCGTGTGAAAGCGGAGCAAATCCGCCGGGGAGAAGAGCAGCAGCGCATAGGCGGTTTCTCCGTCGCGCCCCGCTCGGCCTGACTGCTGCACATAGTCGATCATGTTCGTCGGCAGGTGATCGTGCAGAATCAGCCGAATGTCAGGAATATCCACGCCCATGCCGAATGCGGATGTCGCCGTCACGACGCGGATGCGCCCGGACAGGTACGCCTGCACCACGCGGCTGCGCTCTTCGCGATTTAGCCCCGCATGATACGCCGCAGCGGGGATTCCGGCGCGGTTCAGCCGCTCAGCCAGTGATTCCGTCCGTGTACGCAGTCGGCAGAACACAACCGCTTTGCCCGGAATTTTTTGCAGCGCGCGGAGAATTGCGTCTGTGACGTGCACCGTCGGCAGGACGCTGTAATGCAGATTCGGGCGTTCTACGGGCATGACGATGCGCTTCGGATGCCGCAGCCCCAGCGACTGCACAATGCCGCGCTGCAACTGCTTGTCGGCGGTTGCGGTCATGGCGTACAGCACCGGGCGGCGGGGGAGCGACGACACAAACTGCCCAATCTGCTGATACGACGGGCGGAACGCGTCGCCCCATTGCACCACGCAGTGCGCTTCGTCCACGACGACCATCGCGGGAGGACGCTGCTGGCAGAGCGCGTGAATCTCCGGGTGATTCAGCCGCTCCGGCGCAAGAAAAGCGATCTTTGCCTGACCGCGCGTGAGCTGATTCAGCGCGTCGGCGCGTTCGGCGGGGGTCATCAGGCTGTCGAGATGGACGCTGGGGATACCCCTCTCCCGCAGGTGGCGAACTTGGTCGTGCATGAGGACAATCAGCGGCGAAATGACGACGGTCAACTCATCCATCATTAGCGCTGGAAGCTGCCAGCAGAGGCTTTTGCCTGCGCCAGTGGGCAGGATGCAGAGCAAATCCCGCCCGTCAAGCAAGGCGTCAGCCGCCTGCTCCTGACCGGGGCGAAAGCCGCTGACGCCGAAGGTATTGCGCAGAACCCTGCTGCATTGCTGTTTTCGAGCGGTGCGCATCAGAAGCTGCGTCCTCCGCCGCCGTGGGTTGCGCCGCTGGATGAAACATGCGTGCCGCTGCCATGACTGCTGCCACCATGGCTGGACGACGGCGGGTCAGGGTGCTTGACGCGGGTGACGTGCTCGCGCACGAAGTGGCTGTCATTCCGGCTGAGTTTGACGCTCGCCAGCCCGTTCAGGTCGTAGGAATAGGTGCTGCCCTTGAGGTTGTATTTTCCGTTCACGGATGCAATGAAGATGCCCATGACCGCCAAACCCGCAATTGCCGCAATGAGAATTTCCATGCCAGTCAGCATGTTTTCCGGCTCATAGAACTCGGTCAGACGCCTACCGGTGACTTCATCGTAGCGGAACTGACCGCTTGTGCGACCTTGCTTCAGGTACTTCTCGGTCTGCTTCAGCACCTTGATGACGGACTGGCCGTATTCCTTATCCAGCATCTCGTCCCAGCCTGCGTCGAGGATGCCCTCTTCGCGCTCATCCGTGATGTAGTCAATCATCACGCCGCGCGTGCTGATCCAGCACTGCCGGTTGTGCATGTCGATGAGGTAGAGCATCCCGGCGCGGTCGTCGCCCATTCCCAAACCGTTGTAATCGAAGTAGTCGTCCGCGTATGCCGTCGTCTGCCCGCTCGGCACGTCCTGGCTTGTCAGCACGAACATATCCACCTGATACGCGCTTTCAATGCGGTCGCAAATGGCACTGATTTCGGCGATTTCGTCCGCCGTGAACAGCCCCGCGTCATCCTGCACCTGCGTGTCCGCCAAGGCGAGGGTCAGCGTGAGCATCATCAAAAGGAGAAACGCTGTCAGCTTCTTTACCACAGAATCGCACCTCCCAAGCACAGCAGCCCGAACACGATGCCGCCAATCAGCGCGCCGACCGCGTACAGCTTGCCTTTGTTAATCGGCAGCTTGCCGCAGATGCGCCCCGTCTGCCCGTTCATCATGTAGTAGTAGGGTTCGCCGTCCGCGCGGTGCTTGTAGGTTAGCACCCATGCGGGCAGCAGCAGGTATTTCGTCTTGACAGAATCCGGCTCGAATTTCGCGTGACCCGTCAGCGTGTTGTAGGGGTTCTCCACGCTGGTGAACATGCGCTCGGCGTATCCCTTCGCCTCTGTCACCATCGACTGCTTCGCCGCATCCTGCTCAATATCGCGCTTTTCCGCCAGAAAGCCGCTCAAATAGCCCGATTCGTAGGGCTTTACGTCCTCCATTTGATAGGGGTGGATACCGTCGGACAGTTTGCCATCCGCCTTGGTCAGCGCCTTGCGAATCATCTGCCGGAACGTCAGCCGTCCTTCGCGGTGGACGGCGAAAATCCGCGTGATGGTGACGGTTTCCTTCGCGCCGTTGCGGATAGAGACGTTTGTGCCTTCGCCATCAAACGAGCCTTCGCCGGAAATATCGCACGACCAGTATGGATAGTAGACACCGGAAAAATCATCCATCTGCGCCTGCGAGAAGAAATCCGGCTGTACGAAGCGCTTTTTGCTGATGAACGATTTGAACTCCGCCTCTGCCGCCTTTTTGTCCAGCTTGAAGGGAATCACGCCGTCGGGGCGGAACTCGTCGGTCAGACGGTCATTCAGCACAACGGGGGAGTGGCAGTAGTAGCATCGGGTTGCGGCGGTCGTCGTATCGGTCACGATTTCCGCGCCGCACATTTGGCAGTGATAGGAACGCAGCTCCGAATTGGGCTCCGCACTGCGGGCCTGTTCCGCCGCCTGCTGTCGCTGCTCGGACTGTTCCTTCAGCTCATTTTCAGCAAAGCTGCCGCCGCAATAAGGGCACTGGAAACGCTGCTTGACCGGGTCGAAAACCAAATAGCCGCCGCACGACGGACATTTGAACGAAATGACTTGGCTCATCCCTCATCCCTCTCTCTGTGAAAGAGCATGAACGCTCTTTTCATGCTGATTTTATTATACCATGCTTGGCGTTATTTCGCAAGATGCTCCTGACGCGCCCTTTCGCCCCGTCTGCGCGTTTTTTCCGCGAAAAATGTGCAAAATGCTGCATTTTCCCTTGACGGAAGACAGAAAACGTTGTATGATGATACTGGTTCAGTTCGTGTGCGTCAAGTGGATAGGGAGCGAGCCTTCCTTCATCCGCATGACTGCGTGTAAACGCTTACAAGCACGCGTAAGACCACAGAGAAAGGACGATGTGTCATGGAATTTTTGGAGAAGCTGTCTTTGGCTGGCCTCGTGCCGGTCATTGCTGTTAATGATGCGGACGACGCTGTGCCGCTGTGCAAGGCGCTGTCTGACGGCGGTCTGCCGGTGGCGGAAATCACTTTCCGCACGGCGGCTGCGGAAGAAGCCATCCGCCGCGTGCATGAAGCCATGCCCGATGTGCTGCTGTGCGCGGGCACGGTGCTGACGACGGAGCAGGTCGACCGTGCGGTGAATGCTGGCGCGGCGGCGATTGTGTCCCCCGGTCTGTCTCCTGACGTGGTGAAGTACTGCGTGGAGAAGGGCATCCCTGTCTGCCCCGGCACGGCGAATCCGTCTGATGTGCAGATTGCGATTCAGTACAGCCTGAAGGCTGTCAAGCTGTTCCCGGCGGAAGCGGTCGGCGGCTTGAAGCTCATCAAGTCGATGGCGCCGGTGTACCCGGACATGAAGTTCATGCCCACGGGCGGCATCAACGAGAACAACATGCTCGATTACCTCGCGTTCGACAAGATTCTCTGCTGCGGCGGCTCCTGGATGGTGCCGAAGGACGCGGTGGCTGCGAAGGACTGGCAGCGCATCACTGACCTGACCCGCTCTGCGGTGGACAAGATGCTCGGCTTTGAAGTGCGCCACATCGGTCTGAACTGCCCCGACGCGGAAAGCTCCATGGAGACGGCGAAGAAGATTTCCGCACTCATGGGCTGGCCCATCAAGGAAGGCAACTCCTCCAACTTTGTCGGCACGGGCTACGAGCTGATGAAGAAGCAGGGCCGCGGCACGAACGGTCACATCGCTATCGGTACGAACAGCGTCCCGCGCGCGAAGTGGCATCTGGAACAGCGTGGCTTCAAGTTCATTGAGGACAGCGCTGTGGTGAAGAACGGCAAGCTGATCGCCATCTATCTGGAAGACGAAATCGGCGGCTTCGCGTTCCATCTCGTGCAGAAGTAATTCATAGGCATCATTTGCCAGTATAAAATTAGGAGGAAAAATCCAATGGCTAAGGTTGTAACGTTCGGCGAAATCATGCTTCGCCTCAAGTCCCCGGCGTATGAGCGCCTGTTCCAGTCTCCCTCCCTTGAAGCGACCTTCGGCGGCGGCGAGGCGAACGTGTCTGTTTCTCTGGCGAACTACGGCATGGAAACCGCGTTCGTGACCGTGCTGCCCACTAACGATGTCGGCAATGCCTGCATCCGCGAACTGCGCGGCTTCGGCGTTGATACCACTAAGATTGTCCGCAAGGACGGCCGCATGGGCATCTACTATCTGGAAACCGGCGCTGTGCAGCGTCCCTCCAAGGTCATCTATGACCGCGCGGGTTCTGCCATCGCGGAAGCCAAGCCCGGCGACATCGACTGGGACAAGGCGTTTGAGGGTGCGACGTGGTTCCACCTGACCGGCATCACGCCTGCCATCTCTCAGGGCGCGGCGGATTTGTCTCTGGAAGCGGTGAAGGCGGCGAAGGCGAAGGGCATCCATGTGTCCTGCGACCTGAACTACCGCAAGAACCTCTGGAAGTACGGCAAGGATGCCAAGGAAGTCATGACCGAGCTGGTCAAGTACGTTGACACCGTTATCGCCAACGAAGAAGACTTCCAGAAGTCTCTGGGTCTGAAAGCGGAATCTCAGGGTGACGTGGAAGACGGCGCGCTGAACATCGAGAACTACAAGGCGATTGCGTCTCTGGCAATGCAGACCTACCCGAACATCAAGCGCGTGGCGATTACCCTGCGTGAGTCGAAGTCTGCCAACCACAACGACTGGTCTGCCTGCCTGTACAACGGCAAGGACTTCTTCCTCTCCCGCAAGTACGCCATCACCGATATCGTTGACCGCGTGGGCGGCGGCGACTCCTTCGGCGGCGGCCTGATTTACGGCCTGAACACCTACGCGGACGAGAAGACCGCGCTGGAGTTCGCTGTGGCGGCATCCTGCCTGAAGCACACGATTCTGGGCGACTACAACCGCGTCTCCGTCTCCGAGGTCGAGAGCCTGATGAAGGGTTCCGGCACGGGCCGCGTGCAGCGCTAAGCAGCCGCGAATGGCGAAGACATCATCCACATCAGAAAGCTGTTGATTTTCAAACATTCCCTTTCTAAACGTGGAAGTTTGCGATTTCGTTTGATTTGATTTCAAAATCCTCTTGACACGGCGATTCCTCCTGCTTATAATGAAAGGCAGGGGGAGATGCTCCTGGGGTGTCTGACAGCACGCTGGTTTTCCCCACATTTCTACAAATGGAGTCCGGGTCTATGTTCGGCTATGTCATGCCCCCGTTGCAAAACGCCAGGGGAAGGCAGATGCAGACGGCAGGACACCTACCTGCTTTAATAGCGGGTGAAAAACATGCAGTGCATCGTCACTCTGGGAGCATCTTTTCTATTTGATGTGTCTGCGCAGGAGGCAGAGGTGAGAGCCTCTGTCTCCTTTTTTGCGCGACCGCAGAGCTGCATTGTTTCCAAATCTGCACATCCTGATTCGGAGACAAGCGAAGGTGGACGCTGCCTGCAGGCGGCGCTGCTCCCCCAAAGCACATCAGGAGGACAAAAATGTACTATATTGTTACGGATTCTTCCACTGACATGCCGCAGTCTTGGGTGGAGGCACAGCATGATTTCCACATCGTGTCGCTTTCCTGCACGATCAATGGCGTTTCCTCCGTTCCGGGAACGTCAGAAGTGGCGAAAAAGGAGACTTATCGTCAGCTCCGCAGCGGCGTGGTGATTAAGACCTCCGCCGTCAATACCGCGACGTGGGAGGAATGCTTCCAGAAGCTGCTGGACGAGGGTCAAGATGTCCTTTGCATTACGTTCTCCAGCGGACTGTCCGGCACTTATGCCGCCGCAGCGGACGCGGCGAAGGAACTTGCGCCGAAGTACCCGAATCAGAAAATCATTGTGATTGACAGCCGATGCGCGTCGGCAGGCGAGGGTCTGCTGGTGCATTATGCGCTGCAGAACCGCGAACAGGGCATGTCCATCGAGGAGAACGCAAAGTGGGTCAAGGAGCATATTCAGCACCTGATTCACTGGTTCACCGTCGATGACCTGATGTTCCTCTATCGCGGCGGCCGCCTGTCTGCAACCAGCGCGGTTGTCGGTTCGCTCGTGCGCATCAAGCCGATTATGCACGTTGATGAGGAAGGTCATTTGGCAGTTGTGGAGAAGGTGACGGGTCGCCGCCGCAGCATCCGCATCCTTGCCAACCGCGTCAAGGAGCATATCGTCAACCCGGAAGGGCAGATGATTTTCATCAGCCATGGCGATTGCGAGGATGAGGCGAACGCGCTGGCGGACATCATCAAGGCGGAAATCCCCGGCATTGCGGGCGTTCTGGTGACGTATGTCGGCCCAGTCATTGGCTCACACTCTGGCCCCGGTACGCTGGCGATTTTCTTCCTCGGCGACCACCGCTGAGTGCCATCGTAGAAAGGAAAGTGTATGAATTTCCCTGCCTTCTCGTTTCCACATCTGCCGGGACGCAACGACCCCTGCTGGTGCGGGAGCGGCCGCAAATACAAGAGCTGCCACTGCGCGTTTGACCAGCAGATTGCGTCGCTGGCGGCACAGGGGCACATCGTTCCGACGCATAAGATGATTAAAACGCCGGAGCAGATTGAAAAAATCAAGGAAAGCTGTAAAATCAATATTGCCGTGCTGGACGAAATAGGAAAGCAAATTCATGAGGGCATGACGACGGCAGAAATCGACGACATCGTGTCCACCATGACGCGCGACATGGGCGGCATTCCCGCACCGCTGAACTACGAGGGCTACCCGTACAGCGTCTGCACGTCAGTGAATGATCAGGTCTGCCATGGCTTCCCGTCGAAGCACGTTGTGCTGAAATCCGGCGACATCATCAATGTGGACTGCTCGACCATCCTGAATGGCTATTTTTCCGATTCCTCCCGCATGTACTGCATCGGCGACGTCAGCGACGAAAATCGCAAGCTCGTGCAAGTGACGAAGGAGTGCGTCGAACTGGGCTTGGCGCAAGTGAAGCCGTGGGGCTTCTTGGGCGACGTCGGGCAGGCGGTCAACGACCATGCCCGCGCGAACGGCTACCGCGTCGTGCGCGAAATCGGCGGCCACGGCTGCGGGCTGGAGTTCCACGAAGACCCGTGGGTCAGCTATGTTACGAAGCGCGGCACGGAAATGGCGCTTGCTCCCGGCATGATTTTCACCATCGAGCCGATGGTCAATATGGGTACGGACGAGGTTGGGACGCATCCGGGCAACACATGGGAAATCTTCACGGCAGACGGCAAACCGTCTGCGCAGTGGGAAATCATGGTGCTTGTGACGGATACGGGTCACGAAGTGCTGTCTTGGTAAGCGGCTTCACCGCATATTCAGAAAAATCCCTGCATCACGCAAACGGTGCAGGGATTTTCTTACGCTTGCAATAATCGCGCCAGCAGCAGCGCCGTGTCGTCCATCTCCTGCGCCGTGTTGTAAAGCCCCGGCGAAAAGCGAATCGCGCCGCTTTGCAGCGTCCCCAACCACGCGTGGACGGCCGGCGCGCAGTGAAGCCCCGCACGCACGGCAATATCTGCTGCGTCGAGCGCATCCGCCAGCGCCCCGCCGTCATGCCCCGGCACGACAATGCTCGTAATCGCCATATGCGCCTGCCCATCGTCGCAGAGGATGCGCACGCCGGGAATCTCCCGCAGCCGCGCACGCAGGCGGTCGCACAGCGCCAGCTCGTATTCCTCGATTTCCGCTCGGTGCGCCCGCACGAACTTCAGCCCCGCGTACAGCCCCGCTATGCCGGGCAGGTTCACCGTGCCGCTCTCGTAGCGGTCGGGCAGCATGTCCGGTTGACGGACGCTCTCGCTCATCGAGCCGGTTCCGCCAAGCAGCAGCGGTTCAGGGTTCATGCCGTAGCCCAGCACAAGCAGTCCCGTGCCCTGCGGCCCCAGCAGCCCCTTGTGCCCCGGCATGGCCACCATGTCTGCGCACAGCACGTCTGGCGAAACGTCCGCCATCCCGGCCGTCTGCGCCGCATCCACCAGCAGGGGAACGCCGCGCTCCCGGCAGACCGCGCCCAGCTGTGCAATCGGCTGAATCAGCCCCGTGACGTTGCTGGCGTGGGCGATGATCACCAGTGCGGTTTTGCGGCTGATGACGCGGCGTAGAGAAGCAGGGGACAGGATACCGCGTTCATCCGGCGCAAGCATATGCACCGTGATTTCCCCGCGCGAAACGTAGCGGTCGAGCAGCCGCATGACGGCGTTGTGTTCCGCGTAGGAGCAGATGACCTCGTCGCCGCGCCGCAGCGTGCCGGAAATGGCGAGATTCAGCGCTTCGGTGCAGTTTGCGGTGAACAGAATCCGCTCCGGATGATGCACACCCAGTAGACGCGCAGCTTCCTCCCGGCAGTGCTCCACCACCCGCCCCGCGCGCAGAGCCAGCCGATGCCCGCCGCGTCCAGGATTCGCGCCCATCTTCTCCTCTACGCCCGCCATCGCCCGAATGACCTCCGGCGGCTTCGGGAAGCTCGTCGCGGCATTGTCCAGATAAATCATCGACGCTTTTCCTCCATCGTCCGCGAACCTCGGCGGGCGTTTTTTCATATTATTCTAATGGCGAAAAGGAGGCGGTAGAACCGATGAGGGAGGAGTTTTGCATTGCGGCGTTCCGCTCACGGCAGCAGGTGATGGCGTTTGAACGCGATTTGCGCCAGCACGGGGTTCGTGCGTCGGTGATGATTACGCCGCGCGCGGTGGCGATGGGGTGTGGGCTGAGCGTCCGCATCGAGCGGGAAGATTTGCGCCGCGCCGTGCAGGTGTATCGGACGACGAATCCGGGCAACTTGATTGGCTTCTATGACGTGTGGCAGGAGCCGACAGGGCGGACGACTGTGCGCCCGGCGGGGATTGAGTAACGAAAGGCGCCGCCTGATTTCGCAATGAGACCAAGCGGCGCTATTGCTATGCAATTGTACCTTTTAGTGCAGTTTCCGGCACACCTTGATGATTTCCTTGCCCGTGACGGTCGATTCCTGCCCAAGCGCGTCGTGACCGTCCTTCATGCGGCGTGTAATGAGCAGCGTGTCGTCATCGGGCGCTTCGATGTCGCAGTAGCCGAGGCGCAGCAGGTCGGATTCCTGCCGATGGCGCAGCTTGTTTGCGACGTATTTCTGCAGCGACTTGTCTTCGCGCCCCCACGGGAAGGCGCGGCGATTCCACGGGTCGTGGCAGCCGGTCAGCCCAACTTCGTCCCCATAGTACACCGTTGCGCAGCCCGGCAGCGCGCACAGCAGGTCGATGCAAAGCTTGTAGCGCCTCACAGCTAACTCGTACTCTTCCACGTTCAGGTGGACATGCTGCTGATCTGCCTTGCTCAGTTCCTGACATTCGCGTCCAGCAAGGATGTTCAGCGCACGGCAGCGGTCGTGGCTGCCGACGAGGTTCATCAGCGCGTAACGGAACTGCGCCGGGTAAACTTCCTCCTGATGGTGAATCAGGCGCACAAAGGTGCTGGCGGACGTTTTGCCCATCACAAAGTTGAGAATCGCCTCGCGCACGGGGTAGTTCATCACGCTGTCGAGCGTGTCGCCTGTGCAGTAGCAGCGCGTTTCACCGTAAGCAACCTTGTTGCTCGCGTCCTCCCACACTTCGCCCAAGACAACGGCTTCCGGGTCAGCGGCCTTTGCGGCGGCGCGCAGCTTGCGCAGGAAGTCCACCGGCAATTCGTCCGCCACATCCAGCCGCCAGCCGCAGCTGCCCGCCTCAATCCAACGCGGCACAACACCCTCGTGCGGCTGGAACATGAACTTCTGGTATTCCGGATTGTCCTTGCGCAGCTCCGGCAGGGAGAGAATGCCCCACCATGCCTTGTAGTCTTCCGGATAGTGGTTGAAGGTGTACCAGTCGTAGTAGGGGGAGGATTGCCCCTGATAGGCGCCGAGCGTCGGATAATGCCCGAAGTGGTTGAAGTACACGCTGTCTTCGCCCGTGTGGGAAAATACGCCGTCGAGCATCACGCGGATGCCGACTTTCTTCGCCGCTTCGCACAGTTCGGTGAATTCCGTGTTCGTGCCGCACAGCGGGTCAACCTGCGTGTAGTCGCCCGTGTCGTAGCGGTGATTCGACCGTGCGCGGAAAATCGGGTTCAGGTAGATAATGTCGATGCCCATGTCCTTCAGGTAGGGCAGCTTCTCCTGAATGCCGGTCAGCGTGCCGCCGTAGAAGTCCAGTTCCTGATACTTGCCGCCGCGCAGGTCGCCCACGCCCAACAGCTCTTCATCCCAGTTTTTGTGGACATAGCGGTCTTTGCGGTCATCAACGGCTTTTGTTGGCGCATGGCGGAAACGGTCGGGGAAAATCTGGTAGATATTCGCCCCGTGGAAGGCTTCCGGCGTCTTGTAAGCCGGGTCGTAGAGCGTAATCTGGAAGGATTCCGGCTCGCCGTGGTCATACGCGACACCGACGCCGCCAAGTTTGTCCGGCTGGTTGCCATAGCGGATGGTGCGGCCGTCCTTGCGGTAAATCAGGAAGTAATACCAGAAAAGCCCCGGCGTGGTCGGCAGGGGAATGGCAACTTCCCAGACATGCTCAGCGGTCGGCAGCATGGTGTAGCAAAGTTCTTCCGTCATCCAAGTGCGCAGGACGACGCTCGTCGCTTCGTCGCAGTGCAGGCGAATCAGAACATTGCTGCCAGCCGGAGCAGGGCCGGACGGCGTGCGATAAAATTCGTTGTGGGAATCGTGCAGCAGCATGATATCCATCCATCCAATCATCAATAATTGCGGAAACACGGCAAAAAAGCCCGAAATGCTCCGGACTTTTGAACCGGGAGCACTGCGGATGGATATTTTTCCGCAGTGCTCTCAAAAATATGCAGTTTATACCTTGCGCTTGAGCGGGTCAAGATGCCAAATGGTGTCGTTGTACTCGCGAATTGTGCGGTCGGAGCAGAAAACACCGGACATTGCGGTATTGATGACCGCCATGCGGTTCCACTTGTCGCGGTCGGCATAATCCGCGTCGATGCGGCGCTGCGCCATCGAGTACGAGCCGAAGTCTTTCAGGACGAAGAACGGATCGGCCATGTTGCCCCAGTCGCCAATCAGCAGGCTGTGATACAAATCCTGCAGGGCGCTCGGCGCGTCCGGCAGCACGGTGCCGTCGATCATCTGGGTCAACGCCAGACGCAGTTCCTGATTCGTCTCAAAGATGGTCATCGGGTTGTAGTTGCGCTCACGGTACATATCCAGCACCGTGTCGGAACGCATACCGAAGATGTAGATGTTATCCATGCCGACCTGCTCGGAAATCTCGACGTTTGCGCCGTCCATCGTGCCGATCGTGATGGCGCCGTTCATCATGTACTTCATGTTGCCCGTGCCGCTGGCTTCCTTGGACGCGGTGGAAATCTGCTCGGAGATTTCGGTTGCCGGAATCAGCAGCTGCGCGCTGGACACGTCGTAGTTTTCGAGGAAGACGACCTGCAGCATCTTGCTGGCGCGCGGGTGCTTGGCAATCAGCGCGGACAGACCGTTGATGAAGCGGATAATCTGCTTGGCGCGGTTGTAGCCCGGCGCTGCCTTCGAGCCGAAGATGAACACACGCGGGTGCATGGTGAAGTTCGGGTCGTTGACGATGCGGTTGTACAGCACAAGGATGTGCAAAGCGTTGAGCATCTGACGCTTGTATTCGTGCAGCCGCTTAGACTGTGCGTCGAAGATGAAGTTCGGGTCAACGATTGCGCCCTGATGTTCTTTCAGGAAATTCGACAGGCGAACCTTATTGTTGTGCTTAATCTTCTCAAACTGCTCGCGGAACGCCGCGTCGTCAGCATAGGGCGCAAGGTCATGCAGCAATTCCGGATCTTTCACCCAGTCTGTGCCGATGGTGTCGCAGATAAGCTTGGTCAGTTCCGGGTTGCACGCCATCAGCCAGCGGCGATGCGTGATGCCGTTGGTAATTGCGCTGAACTTCTCCGGCATAACGAGGTAGAAGTCGTGGAACGTCTCCTGCTTGAGGATATCGCCGTGCAGCTTGCTCACGCCGTTGGTGGAGAACGTCATGGCAACGCACAGGTTCGCCATGTGGATGTAACCGTAGGCAATAATCGCCATGCGACCCACGCGCTCCGCTTCGCCGGGGAAGAAGTTCCACAGGCGCGCGCAGAGACGCTTGTTCATTTCCACCAGAATCTGATAGATGCGCGGCAGCAGGCTCTTCACCATGTCTTCCGGCCACTTTTCGAGCGCTTCCGCCATGATGGTGTGGTTGGTGTACGCCATCGTGCGGCTGACAATCTGCTGCGCTTCGTCCCAGCCGAGGCCTTCTTCGTCCATCAGCAGGCGCATCAGTTCTGGAATCGCCAGACCCGGATGCGTGTCGTTGATGTGGATGACGACCTTCTCCGGCAGCTTGCTCCAGTTCGTGCCGTTGAGCTTCTTGAAGTCCTTGAGGATGTACTGGAGGGTGGCGGAGGTGAAGAAATACTGCTGCTTCAAGCGGAGCAGCTTGCCTTCGTAGTGGTTGTCTTCGGGGTAGAGGATGTTGGAGATAGCTTCCGCCAGTTCCTTTTCCTCCGACGCCTGCACATAGTGGCCGTGGTTGAAGTCGCTCAGGTCAATGCGCTTCGGGGCGCGGGCGCTCCACAGGCGCAGACTGTTGACGGTGGAGGTGTCATAGCCCACCAGCGGCATGTCGTAGGGGACAGCCTCGACCGTGTTGTAGCCGACGTGACGGAACACCGTGCGGCCGTTCTCGTTGCCCATTTCAACGTGACCGTTGAAGTGCACCTCGCAGGCATCCTCCATTACGGGCATTTCCCACACGTTGCCGTTGCCCAGCCAGTAGTCCGGCAGCTCGACCTGCTGACCGTCCACAATCTTCTGGCGGAACAGACCGTATTCATAGCGGATGGAGCAGCCCATCGCAGGCAGGTCAAGGGACGCCAGCGAGTCCATGAAGCACGCTGCCAGACGGCCCAGACCACCGTTGCCCAGCGCGGGTTCAGGCTCTTCCTGAAGCACCTTGTCTACGTCGATGTGCAGTTCGTCCAGCGCTTGCTTGTAGGCGTCGAGCGAGACGAGGTTCAGGATGTTGGTGTATAGGCTGCGGCCCATCAGAAATTCCACGGAGAGGTAAAATAGACGCTTGTTGTTGTTCGTCTTGCGTTCTTCGCGGGAAATCATCCATTTCTGCATGATCTGGTCGCGGACGGTGGAAGCCAGTGCGCGATAAATCTGCCCATTCGATGCTTCCTCGATGGTGCGGCCGTTATAGCGCTGCAGCTTGCCGATAATGGATGCCTTGATGGAATCCTTGTCAAAAGATGTCGTAGGCATGGGAATCCTCCTTTTATTTGCAAAGGGCTTTCGTGGAATGCCGTTGAATGCCCTGCTCCGGAATCAAACATTGCGATGCAAAATCATTGTTTGCATTGCCGTCGTGTATCATACCACAGAAATGGGAAAATGACAAGTATGCTTCCCGCCAGCTTCCACGACAATTTGTCTAAAAACGCCCAAATCCGCCAAAGAACGCTGACGAAAAGTATCGAAAACAGCGAAAACCCATTGCTTTAGCAGCAAAAACCGGGCTGCACAAGGGTTCACAGCCCGGAAATGCCTCCGCAAATAATTATGCCGATTATTGCAGCAGATACAAACAGGTTACATACAGCCCAATGCACAGCAGCAGCAGCCCGAAGGAAATGCTCACGCTCATGCTGCGGATGCCGCTGGAAACTTCACGGAAGGAAGCGTCCAGCACATACTCGAAGTCCGTGCGCATCGGGTGGCGGTGCAGAATCGTGCGGTTAAGCAGCCGCGCCAGTGCATTCAGCGCGCGCCCCAGCGTGTAGGTGAAGCGGTTGCCGACTGGCACGGGCTTGCGCGTCTTGCGCATCCGGAAGATGGTCGCGCGGCTTGCCATCACGAGGTTTTCCGGCAGCTCCGCAATGAAGCGGAACACCAGTGTCAGCACCTGCGGCAGCAGCGTCAGCAGCAGCGGACGGTAGACAGCGTTCTCCAAGTCGAGCTTCTCATTCCAACGGTTGACGTACAGGCGCACGCCGCTTTCGTCCTTGCGCGTCAGCAGCGGCAGGACAATCAGCAGATACACCGCCGCGCCGATGATGATGGAAATCGCCGCGCCCTGCAGGTTCTCCGCCGAGAAGTACGCAATTGCTTCCTTCAGCGCGGCTACGCCGAAGAACGACGCGCTTTTTGCCCCGAGCGGCGTGAGCAGCAGCCCCGGCAGTGCGCCCAGGAAGGGGAGCGCCGCCGCACTGCCCAGCAGCGCAAACGCGGTTGTGCCGTTCATGTAGTGCGTCATGCCGTCGAATTCTGCCTGACGGGTCGGGTGCTTCTGCCAGAAAATGCAGATGTACAGCTTCGCCATGTACGCGACGGTCAATCCGCCGCTGATGAGGAAGAGTACCTCAATCGCCTTGTAGCCCATCCACGCGCTGCCAGCTGCCTGCATTTCGCCAATCAGCTCCAGCAGCCCTTCGTGCAGCAGGCTCTTGCTGTTGTACCCGCTGCCCAGCGGCGGGATGCACGCAATGCTCAGCGCTCCCAGCAGGAACGCAATGTGCAGCAGCGGCTTTTTGCGCCCGAAGCCGCGGATATCATCAAGATTCAGTGCGTGCAGGTTCATGTACACCACGCCCGCCGCGATGAACAGCGTCAGCTTGATGAGCGAGTGGTTCAGCATGTGCATCACGCTGCCATACGCCGCCAGCGTGCCTTCGTCGCCCAGCAGCACCATCACCGACAGCCCCAGCGTGATAAAGCCGATTTGACTCATCGACGAGCAGGCGAGCGTCCGTTTAAGGTCGGTGGAGAACAGCGCCAGCAGTGCGCCGAGGAACATCGTAATCGCGGCGAAAATCATCAGCGCATTGCCGAACGCGGCGTTGCCCTGCATCAGGTTTGCACACAGCACAATCAGCCCGAACACGCCGGATTTTGTCAGGATGCCCGACAAGAGCGCCGACGCGGGCGCGGGCGCAACCGGGTGCGCTTTCGGCAGCCAGATATGCAGCGGGAACAGACCAGCCTTCGCGCCAAAGCCGACCAGCGTCAGCCACACCGCGACGGTTACATCCTGCTGCCCCATGGCGGCGCGCAGGGATGCAAAGTCGAGTGTCCCAAGCTGATGCTGCAAGAGGAACAAGCCCATCAGCGTCGTCAGACCGCCGATGACCGCCACCGCAAGGTACGTTGCCGCCGCCCGGAGTGCGCCCGGCGTTTCCTCCTGCGCGACCCACGCATAGCTGGCGAAGGACATGATTTCAAAGAACAGGAACGTCGTGCCAAGGTTGTCCGAGAGGAACACACCCAGCGTCGCGCCGAGCGTCATCAGCGTGAAGAAGCTGTACCGCGCTTTGTTGCCGTGATGCTGGAAGTATTCCGGCGCAAACAGCCCCGTCATCATCCACATGAAGGCGGCGACGCAGCTGTACAGCCCGCGGAAGCCGTCCGCACGCAGGTACAGCCCCAGCCCGCAGAAGCCGGGCAGGGCGACTTCGCCCTCCGGCAGGAACAGCAGCACTACGCTCAGCGCGAAAATCACAATGCCCGTGATGCTCACGAACCCGTTCATGGCGCGTTCATCCCGGCGGCCAAGCATATAGGCGATGATGGCGGCGAGGAAGGGCAGGAAGGTCAGCAAAATCAGAATCCACGATGTCATCTTTCTTTCCTCCTGTCCTTAAAAAATCACACCAGCGGAAATATTCCGCAGGAATGTCACCAGCGGCTGCGACCACAGCCCCAGACCTATCATCAGCGCGCACAAAATCCCCATTGGAAAGAGCATCATCCAGCTGGGGTCGAGCTTCTGCCCCGCCAATTGCGCCTGATCCGCGTTGAGCGGGCGGAAGTACATCGGCAGTGCGGCAGTGAAGAGGTAAATTGCCGTCAGAATGGCGGAGATGATGAGGCAGACAATCGCGACGGTTCCCATTGGCAGCTCCGTGGCGGACGCGGCGGTCAGCAGATTCCACTTGCTGACGAAGCCTGCCAGCGGCGGCGTGCCGACCAGCGCAATGCTGCCCAGCAGGAAGATGCCGCACGTTGCAGGCATAATCCTGCTGTATCCGCGCAGATCCTGCACATACTCCTTGCCGGTCTTGATGAGAATCGCGCCCGCGCAGTAGAACAGCGTAATCTTGATCACGCCGTGAATCACCAGATGGCTCAAGCTGCCCGTCATGCCGTCGGGGGTCATCAGCGCCGCACCCATGAGCATGTAGGACAGGTTGGAGATGGTCGAGTACGCCAGACGGCGCTTGAAGTGCTGCTCGCGAACCGCCATTGTCGAACCGAAGAGAATCGTGAAGCAGCTAAGCAGCAAAGCGACCGTCTGCGCCCACGTCCCGTAGAGGAACGACGCGCCGAAGGAGTAGTAAATCACGCGCAGGACAGCATACGCGCCCGCGTTGACGACCGCCACCGCATGCAGCAGCGCTGTCACGGGCGTCGGGGCGACAGAAGCCGCCGGCAGCCATGCGTACATCGGGAAAACAGCCGCTTTCGTGCCGAAACCGACGAATGCCAGCAGGAACACGAATTTCAGCAGTTCTTCCATCCCGCTGATTTTTTCCGCGTCCAGCACGCCGCCGAGGACAAAGTCCGTTGTCGTGCCGTAGTAGATGATGAACACCAGCGCAATGAACGCCAGCGCCGCGCCGGAGATGGAGAAGGTGAGGTACTTGCGCCCCGCACGGATGGACATGGTGTCCTTCTTGTGGATGACAAGCGGCAGGGTAATCAGCGTCAGGCACTCGTAAAAGACGTAGAGAGAGAACAGGTTTGCCGAGAACGCGACGGCCAGCGTGACGGCGTAGCTCATCGTGTAGTAGCTGAAGAACGTGTTCGGACGCTCCTCGTGCTGCATGTACTCAAAGCCGTACAGCGACGCCAGCGGCCAGAGGATGGATACCAGCCCTGCGAAAATGCAGCTCATGCCGTCCACGCGGAACGCAAGCGCCAGCTCACTGTTCATGTGGCAGAGGACGTAGGTGGTATCCGTGCGGGTGAGCAGCAGCACCCACGTCAGGATGCTTGTCGCCAGCACGATGGTTTCAACGTAGATTCCGCGGGATTTCGCGCTGGAAAAGCGCATCAGTCCCATTGCCGCGCCGCCAAGCATGGGCAGCGCGATGGTCAAGAATAACAGCATATGCGCTTCCTCCTTACAGCAGTGCGGTCAAAATGGGGGAAAGAAGGCCGGTCAGCAGCGACGGGAACATGCCCAGCACCACCGACAGCACCGTCAGCACCAGCATGGGAATGAGCATCGACGCGGACGCTTCGCACTTTTCGCCGACTTGCGCGTCTTTTCCGGGGAAGAAGCCGCGCAGAACAATCGGCATCAGGTAGCCCGCCGTCAGCAGGGCGGAGAGCAGCAGCACAACGGGCCCAAACCAGTTCAGCCATGAAGCTACGCCCGTCATGGCAAGGCTGCCCTGCGCCAGCTCCCACTTGCTGAAAAAGCCCAGACACGGCGGAATGCCAATCAGCCCAAGGCTGCCAATCGCGAAGCACCACATCGTGACCGGCATCCGCTTGCCGATACCACGGAGGGCATCCACCTGCGTTTCGCCCGTTTTCAGGATGACTGCGCCCGCACCCATGAACAGCACGTCCTTGACCAGCGAGTGGCACACGACGTGCAGCATGGCGCCGAGCAGCCCCAGCGGATGCAGCGTGCTCAACCCGAACACGACGTAGCTCACCTGACTGACCGTAGACCATGCCAGCCGCTTTTTGAGGTGATGCTCCCGGTACGCCAGCAGCGAACCGATGAAAACCGTCAAGAGCGAGAGTGCCATCAGCACCGTCTGCACCCACGTTCCGCGCAGGTTCTGTGCGCCGTGGAAGCAGTAGATGACGCGCAAAAGACCAAGCACGCCCGCTTTCGTAATCACGCCGGACAGCACCGCCGACGCCGGGGAAGGCGCGGCCGGGTGCGCCGTCGGCAGCCAGCCGTGCAGCGGATACAGACCCGCCTTCGCGCCAAAGCCCAGCAGCATCACACCGCCAATCGCCAGCACGAAGCCCTCGTGCCCCGCGACTTTCGCCATGTCCAGCGCGCCGCCGGGCGCGAAGGACAGCGACTGCGCGTACGGGGCAATCGCGAAAATGCCCAGCAGCACCAGTGACGCGCCGACGACGGAGTAAATCAGGTACTTAATGCCCGCCGCGACCGCTTCCTTGCTGCCGGAGTGCATCACCAGCGGCATGGTCAGCAGCGTCATGGCTTCGTAGAACATGTAGAAGGTGACCAGACTCCCGGACATGCACAGCCCCATCAGCACGCCCAGCGTCAGCAGATACAGGCAGTAGAAGCGCTTTTCATGCCCCTCGTGCGCCATGTAGTCAAACGAGTAGAACCCCGCCGCCGTCCAGACGAACGCCATCAGCACACAGAAGCACATGCCGATGCCGTCCACATGCAGCGCAATCTCTACGTTGTCCGATAGCGTGAAGAGCGTCAGGTCGCGCCCAGACGTCAGAAACGCCGGAAGCAGCGACACGAGCGTCAAAATCAACCCGATTTGCACCGTCAGGCGGCGGATTTTCCCCTCCGCGAACGGCTTTGTCAGCAGAAGCAGCCCCGCCAGCATGGGCAGCAGCAGAGGAAGAAGCAACCATAGATTCATCATTCGTTTCCTCCCTTACCCAAATGTCGCCAAACCCGCGGTGATGGCGCTGACGAAGGTCTGTGCGAAAAGCCCCAGCGCCACATTGACGATGGAGAAAGCCACCAGAGAGGCGTTGAAGCAGAAGCCGCGCTGACCGCGGGCGACGGAATACACCGCCCCCGGCACGGGCTTGCGGTAGAGCGTAATCACTGTGCGCAGGAAGTACAGCGTGTTCAGCCACGTCGAAATTGCCAGCGTAATCAGCACCAGCATCGTCCGCGCACCGCCGACATCCATCGCGGCAAGGGCGAAATTCAGCTTCGATGCGAATCCGCCGAGGAACGGGAAGCCGACCATGCTCAGCGCGCCGATGGTGAAAGCCACGCCCGCAATCGGGCTGCGGAAGCCTGCACCGCGCAGGTCACGGAACTTCTTGGAGTTGTTGGAAGCGTCCGCTAAGCCGCCTGCGGCAAGGAAGAGCATACTCTTGCACACTGCGTGGCTGAAGATGTGGAACGTTGCCGCCATCATGCCTTCATCCGTGCCCAAGCCGATGCCCATGAAGACATAGCCAATCTGCGCGACGGAGGAGAACGCAATCATCCGGCGAATGTCGGTCTGACGAATGGCGGAAATGCTGCCCATCACCATGCCGACAAGCGCGAAAACGAACAGCACATCCTGAATCCCGGTGGAGACGATAACGTCCAGCCCAATTACGCGGTACATAATCTTCATCAGCAGGAAGATGTAGCCCTTGCTGACCAAGGAGGACAGCACCGCAGCGGACGTCGGGGTAGAATAGGCGTAGGCATCCGGCACCCATGTGTGGAACGGGAAGAGGGCGCTCTTGATGGACAGACCGATGGAAATCAGCGCGACGACAACCGTCAGCGGCACTTGATACTGCCCGGACTTCGCCAGCGCTGCAACCGCTTCCTTCATGTTGCTCATCAGCAGGTGACCCGTCAGGTCATACAGCAGGATGATGCCCAGCAGGAAAAGACCTGAGCCGATCAGGTTCATGATCATGTAGCGCGTCGCGGCGACGAGCGTGCGCCCACGCTTGCGGATGGCAATCAGCGCACACGCCGCCAGTGTCATGATTTCAAGGAAGACGTAGGCGGTGAAAATATCGTTCGTGTACACCTGCGCCATCAGCGCCGCCGTCAGCAGCAGCAGCACGACGTAGTACAGGCTGACCTTGTTCTGGTCGATGTGTTCGTCAATCTTTTTCAAGCCGCCGAGCAGGCTCAGCAGCATAATCAGGCTGAAGAACAGGGCAGTCACGGCCTCCAGCTGACCCGCACGGATTTCGTTGCCCCACGGCGCGGGAAAGTGACCCATCATGTAGGTGTAGCTCTCCGCGCCGGATGCGAAAATGGCGAAAATCACGCCGGAGAGCGACGTGACCACCAGCAGCGCGAACATCGTCCAATACCGCGCCCACCGGGGCTTGAGGACGCTGGTCACTGCCGCCGAACCCAGCGGCAGCAGGATGCACAGATAGGGGATGGAATGCCAGAGCGGCTGTGACATCAGGTTTCCTCCTCCTTCCGGCAGAGTGCGGTAATCTCGTCAATATCCAGCGTGTGATACTGCCGATAGAGCCGGACGGTCAGCGCGAGCATCAGCGCCGTCACCGACACGGAGACGACGATGCCCGTCAGCACCAGACCTGCCGGAATGGGGTTGATGTAGGCTTCCATGGACGTAATGCCGTCCACCACAATCGGCGCTTTCCGCCCCGCAATGTAGCCCTTGACAGCCAGAAAGAGGTAAATGGCGCTGTCCATCATCGAGAAACCGATAATTTTCTTAATCATGTTCTTGTGCAGCAGCAGCGTCGTGAAGCCGATGCCGAAGAGAATCATGGCGGCCATTTCTTCGTAGTTTGTAAAATTCATGGCTTACATGTCCCCCTTTCTGAAAAGCGTATAGAAGGCGTACATCGTGCAGCAGACGACCAGTCCGACGGCGATGTTCAGGTACGGAATCAGCCCTGCGGAAAAAATCATGCCGGGCGTACCCGTTGTGATGATGGACGGCAGATGGTTCGCGCCGGTGAAGAAGCTGTACGCCTTGCTCAGCGCATAGAACGACAGCGCGACGCAGGACACAATCTTGAACGTCGTGAAAGTGAAGAAACGCTCCGTGCGCTTGAAGCCGAACGCGTTCAGGTACAGAATCAGTCCTGCGCCCATAATCGCGCCGCCGGAGAAGCCGCCGCCGGGGGAAATATGTCCGTTCAAAATGACGTACACGCCGAACATGAGAATCAGCGGCACAAGAAAATTCGCCGCGTGCTGCAGGATGGCGTCGTTCTTCGGCTCATACATGCGGTCGTCGGCTTCGGCTTCCAGCTGTTCGGTGGAGGGCTTGCCGTCCTTGCTGCCGGATACGCGCAGCAGAATCAGCACCGAGCAGGCGGCAATGAACAGCACGTTCGATTCGCCCAAGGTGTCAAATGCGCGGTAGTCCAGAATCATGCCCGCAACGATGTTGACCGCGCCAGTTTCCTCCATGCCCTTCTCGATATAGCGCTGGCTGACTTCGTTGTTGACCGGGTTGTCGGGATTGCCGAATGGCGGCAGGTAGCTGGCCGTCTGCAGCAGCACCCAGATGATGGAAAAGCACACAACCACCGCCAGCAGACGGTACAGCCACGTCAGCAGCTTCTTGCCGCGCGTGTGCGCCCATTGATGGTAGCGCTCGTACAGCGTCTCGTCCTTGTCCAAGCTCTCCTGACGGTGCTGCTCGAATTTCGTTTCGCGGGTAAGCGCGTCCTGCGAGTCGGGAAGCAGGTGCTCTTCACTGCTTTCGTCCAGTTCGTGCGCCATGGCGTCATCGAGCAGACCCGAACCGCCGTCCAGCCACTTCAGCAGCCGCGGAAACCAGCTTTTTTCATAATTATTCCTGATTTTCGCCATGCCGCGTCACCCCCTCCTGAACGTTGTTTGTGGTCTTGTCCGTGCCCTTTTGGATGTCGATGGCGTGGATTTTCTTCAGCGTCACGAACAGAAGCAGGCTTGTGATGCCTGCGCCGACAGCCGCTTCGGTAATCGCAAGGTCGGGCGATTCCAGCAGAATCCAGATAACGCTCATCGCCAGCGACTGCCCCATGAAGATGACCAGCGCCGTCAGCAGGTTCTTCGTCAGCGAGACGGAGACAGCGCAGCTGATGATGAATACCAGCAGCAGAATGTGCAGCACCTGCATGGTCAGTCGCCCTCCTTTTCGTGCTGAACCGCCGTTTCGTCCATGACGGTCATGTCCTTTTCCAACTCGTCGTTGATGGTCACTTCCAGCCGCCCAATCAGGTGCGACGCGACGGGGCTGGTAATCCACAAAAACAGAATCACGACGACCATTTTTGCCGTCGCCACGGTAAAGCCGGTCGCGACGGACAGACCGGAGAGCATCAGAAAAATGCTGACCGTGTCCATCAGCGAAGCAGCGTGAATGCGCGTGAGGGCATAGCGGAAGCGGTACAGCCCCAAGACGCTGGAAATCATGCAGAATACACCGGCAAGCGTCAGCAGGGCGGCAATCACAAAACGGAAAATCTGCCAGAAGTCATTCATGCGCTTCATCCTCCTTCGCTTGATTTTCTGCCGCTTCCCGGCGGCGGCGCTTTTCGCGGTAGACGCCCATGTAAATCTTCGTCAGCAGCACCACCGCGAGGAAGGACAGCATCGTGTAAATCATCGCGATGTCCACCAGATACCCCTCGTTCATCAGGAATGCCAGCACGCAGATGGTGATAACAATCAGCGTACCCATCATGTTGATGGAAATGACGCGGTCGGCAATGCGCGGCCCGCGGATGGCGCGAATCAGGCAGAACAGCAGCAGTACGCCGATGACAATCAGCGTCCCATTGTAGAGAAATGCGTAGGCATCCGTCATGCTTTTTTCGCTCCCTTCTTGGATTTCTTGGCTTTCGGCGTTCCTTCCACCGCCATCACGCGGCGTTCCATCTCAAACCCCTCTTTGCCCACGTCAAAGGACGTGTCAAGGCAGTGGATGAGGAACAAATCGTCGTGCATGTCCACGGTAATCGTGCCGGGCGTCATGGTGATGGAGTTTGCCAGCACCACTTTGCCGGGCAGTGTCCGCACATGGGTGTGGAATGAAGTGATTTCCGGCTCAACAACGAGCTTCGGCGACCACACGAGCTTGATCGTCGCCCACGCCGAGAGGAAAACCTCCTTCACCAGATACAGAAAGTACCCGATGATGCGCGGCAGACGGCGCACAATCGCCCATTCCTTCTTTGGCGAGTAACCCATGAATTTGACGATGAACGCGTACAGCGCCGCCGAGACAACCAGCCCAATCAGCGCAATTTCGAGCGTCCAGCTGCCGTTGAGCAGCACCCAGAAACCAAAAAGCAGAAAAAACATCCCGTAACCTCCTTGTAGCGCACGCGGGAGACGCGGTAAAAAATCAGTCCGCCGTCTATTCTATATCTTCCTATTAAATATGTCAACAGGGAAAACGATAAAATTCGCGGGAAAAATCAACACGCTGACTTTTTATGCTGGGCGGTGTTTTTTTCTGTCAGGCAAACCGACTTCGGAATGGAAAGCCCGCGCGGGTGTACTTGTCATATGATGGCGGATGTGCTATAATGTCGATATTCGGCACAAACGCCGGAGGAAGAAAGGAAGAAACACGATGAAAAAACTGACAGCATTGCTGGTGCTGATGCTGACGATGGTGCTATCCATTCTGCCGGCGCAGGCGGAGGTGGAGCGCTCGAAGCTGCTGGATGCTGCCTTTTCCATGCTGGAAGAGGGGAACGACTTTGTGCGCCGCTACAATGAAATGACCGGCGCTGAGGTGACAGCGACGTTTGTGGACGGCTGCCCGTATTTCTTCGGCGGCAAGGCAGATGACGAAACGACATTGACGCGCCTGTTCTCCCGCGCGCCGCTGTACAGCAAGCGCGAAATCTGGGAGCAAACCCGCTTCTATGACAAGGGTTCGTACTATCTCTATGGGCTGGACTGTTCCGGCTTCACGCAGTGGGTGTATGCCGAGGCGGGGCTGCCGAAGCATGACAGCCTGTCCAACATGATTCTGCAGTATGGCAAGTACGGCAAGAACCATGTGTACAGCCACCGCAAGGGCAAGGGAATGCCGTCGTATGACAAACTGGCGGAGAACCTGCAAGTGGGCGATCTGCTGGTGGCGAAGAAGCGCGCACGCCATATCATGATGTTCATCGGCACGCTGCGCGATTTTGGCTACACAGAGGAGGAACTGCCGGAGCTTGCGCCGTATCTGGATTACGCGCTGGTGATTCATTGCGGGCCGAATTTCGCTTATACAGACCGCATTCAGGCGTTCCTTGATGCCCATCAGGATGATTCCTACTACAAGGGGGTCAAGACGACCGACGGCGGCGTGGCGATTTCCATCATCGGCGTGCCGTTCGAGGATGCGCCCAATCGTGGCTCATACGGGGTCAACGACTTTGCGTGGTTCGATATGCCCGACGGCTACAAGCTGACGATTTGGGATCTGCCGAACGCGACATCCTTCTGCTGGTTCCGCATGAATCCCTGAAAATGCCACTGCTGGTTGCAGAAATACGCAAAAAGAACATTTCTCGCTTGCAATTCCGCCGCCTTTGCGATAGAATAAACTGATATCCTTTTCACAAGAGGGAGGAAGGCACAATATGTTTCCCATTGTCAAAAAGCGTGTGCTGAATGAAACAGTCACGCTCATGGAAATCGAAGCGCCGCTGGTGGCGCGCAAGGCGCTGCCGGGCCAGTTCATCATCTTCCGTATTGATGAGGAAGGTGAACGCATCCCGCTGACCATTGCCGGTTACGACCGCGAGAAGGGCACTGTCACCATCATCTTCCAGAAAGTCGGCTACACGACCATGAAGCTCGATACGCTGAACGAGGGCGACGCGCTGCTGGATTTCGTCGGCCCGCTGGGTGAGCCGAGCCATACCGAGGGCGTCAAGCGCGCGGCGGTCATCGGCGGCGGTCTGGGCGTGGCGATTGCCTATCCGCAGGCAAAGGCGCTGCACGAGGCGGGCTGCGAGGTGGACTTGATTGTCGGCTTCCGCAACGAACACCTCATCATCCTGAAGGATGAACTGGCGGCGGCCTGCACCGACCTGACCATCATGACCGACGACGGTTCGAACGGCAACAAGGGCTTTGTGACGCAGGCGCTTCAGGCGAAGCTTGATGCAGGCAAGGTGTACGACGAAGTGATTGCCATCGGCCCGCTGCCGATGATGAAAGCCGTATGCGACCTGACCAAGCCCAAGGACATCAAGACCATCGTGTCCATGAACCCGATTATGATTGATGGCACGGGCATGTGCGGTGGCTGCCGCGTGACGGTTGGCGGCGTGACGAAATTCGCGTGCGTGGACGGCCCGGACTTTGATGGGCATCAGGTGGACTGGGCGGAAGCGATTTCCCGCAGCCGCATGTTCCGCCCGGAAGAGCAGCGGGCGATGGAAAAGCTCCACAAGTGCCGCCTGACGGGAGGTGTTCGATAATGCCGAACATGAGTCTTCAGAAGCATCCGATGCCGGAACAGCAGCCGGACATCCGCGCGACGAATTTCAAGGAAGTCGCGCTGGGCTATACCCGCGAAATCGCCATGGAGGAAGCTGACCGCTGCCTGCATTGCAAGAATGCGCCCTGCGTCAAGGGCTGCCCGGTGAATGTGCCGATTCCGGACTTCATCGCGCATATCAAGAAGGGCGAGTTCCAAGAAGCGTATGAGACGATTCGCTTGCAGAACGGCCTTCCGGCGATCTGCGGCCGCGTCTGCCCGCAGGAAACGCAGTGCGAAAGCAAGTGCGTCCGCGGTATCAAGGGCGAACCGGTCGGCATCGGCCGTCTGGAACGCTTTGCGGCGGACTATGCCATGACCGAGGGCACGGTGTCCGCGGAAACGGCAGCGCCGACGGGCAAGAAAGCGGCAGTTGTCGGCTCTGGCCCCGCGGGTCTGACCTGTGCGGCGGATTTGGCGCGCGCAGGCTGGGACGTGACCGTCTACGAAGCGCTCCATACCCCCGGCGGCGTGCTGATGTACGGCATCCCGGAGTTCCGTCTGCCGAAAGCGCTCGTGCAGAAGGAAATCGACAATATCCGCAAGTTGGGCGTGAAAATCGTCACGAATGCGGTTGTCGGCCGCGCCATGACGGTGGAAGAACTGCTCGAAGAGGGCAACGACGCGGTATTCGTCGGATCGGGCGCGGGTCTGCCGAACTTCCAGAAGATTCCCGGCGAAAGCCTCTGCGGCGTGTATTCCGCCAATGAGTTCCTGACCCGCATCAACCTCATGCGCGCCTACACATTCCCGGAGCATGATACGCCCGTGAAGGTCGGTCAGCGCGTGGCAGTCATTGGCGGCGGCAACGTCGCGATGGACGCAGCTCGCTGTGCGCGCCGTCTGGGGGCAGACGTGTCGATCGTCTACCGCCGCAGCGAGGCGGAAATGCCCGCTCGAAAAGAGGAAGTCCACCACGCCAAGGAGGAAGGCATCCACTTCCGGATGCTGACGAACCCCAAGGCGATTCTGGGCGACGAAAACGGCTTTGTCCGCGCCATGACGTGCGTGGAAATGGAACTGGGCGAGCCGGACGAGCGCGGACGCCGCCGTCCCGTGCCGAAGCCCGGCAGCGAGTTCGAACTGCCCGTGGAGACGGTCGTTGTCGCTATCGGCAACAGCCCGAATCCGCTGATTAAGAAAACCACGCCTGACCTGCCGACCGAAACGTGGGGCGGCATCACGACGGATGAACATGGCCGCACGGGCAAGAAGCATGTCTATGCGGGCGGCGACGCCGTGACGGGCGCTGCGACGGTCATTCTGGCAATGGGCGCTGGCAAAAAGGCCGCGCAGGCCATTCTGGAAGATGCCGCGAAGGAAGAATAAACCAATCAAGACGCCTGACCGTGCTTGCGGCGGGCGCTTTTTTTGCGCTCGACAAATCAGGAAAATAGGTGTATAATGGAAGTGGCAAGAGAGGAGATAGGAGGGGACACCCATGAGCAAAGGCAAGCGACTGGTATTGGCATTGGTGCTGCTGGTGACGTTTTGCACCGTGGCGATTGCGGCATCCCCGAAGGTGGACAGCATCCTGCAGGAGCACGACGTGCTTGTGCCGTTCTTCCTGCCGCGCACGCTTTTCACCATCACGCCGCAGGGCGACGACGTAACATGGTCAATCAGCCGGAAGAACGGCGACGAATGGGAGGACGCGACCGTTTCGTGGGATCAGTCCACACCACTGCAGGGCGAAATCGGCGCGGACGACGGTCAGCAGCGCATCTGGTGGAATTTCAAGAATTACGGCGACAACACCGGACATGACGGCGGCGTGACGCATCGGCTGGACGTCAAGGTCAACGGCGAAACGGTCACGCAGGTGGATTTTGATGTGACCTATGTGCCGGAGCTGGGGCTGGACTACATTTCCCTGCGCGACTGGAAGACGGAAGAAGACTTGAAGGCAGCAAAGTACGCGTGGTACAACAAGGCGGAGGTTTGCTCGTTCGGCCCGCAGTTCAAGGAGGCTTGCGATGAGCTGACGGACGAGTGGTACCGCTTCTCTGTCGTTGATTTGAGCCAGCAGGGCACGCAGGTGTTCGACATGATTGCGAACGACACTTGGCATCTTGGCTATGTGACCGTGACGGTGGACGGCGATTGGGCGCAGGTGGATTATTTCTGCTCCGAAGACCTTGACCCGGACAGCCAGTGGGATCAGGTGCATGTCTACCGCGAGTTCTTCACCTTCTTCCGCAGCACGGAGGAGGTGCACCGCCTGACGCCGCGGCGCATTGAATCGCCGTTCACCTTCGGCAAGCCGTTCCGCATTTCAGATTATTTCGGCGACGACCGCGTGGCGCTGCTCTACGTCAACAATCTGATGTCTTTCAGTACGGCAAACCCGTATGTGACGCGTTTCGGAATGAATAAACCGGAAAATCAGGATACGCTCAACGCCATGAAAGCGCTGATGAATCACGCGCTGTAAGAAGGGACGGTACGCGCCGCCCCTTTTTCTGCGGCATGATGGCGCATTTGTCCCCGCGAACCCTTGAAATTTGCGCGGGGATGCTGTATACTATCAAAGGGGCTTATGCGCCCGAAAGGAGACCGGCAAATGAAACTGATTATTGCAATCGTGCAGGATGAAGATGCCTCCCGGCTGGTGAATCAGCTGATGAAAGCCGGAATCGGCGTGACGAAGCTGGCAACGACCGGCGGCTTTCTGCGTGCGGGAAACACGACACTGCTCATCGGCGTGGATGACGCGAAACTGCAGGGAACGCTGGATATTATCGAGAAAGTCTGCAAGTCGCGGAAGCAGATGGCGGCATCTCCGACACCGATGGGCGGCGCGAGCAATGTCTACACGTCTTTTCCGATGGAAGTGACGGTTGGCGGTGCGACAGTGTTCGTCCTGACAGTCGATCAGTTTATGAAACTTTGAGGGAGCGTCAAATGGCGGCACAGACAGGGAATGCAGCGCCCGTTCTGAGCGATTTTCAGGGACAGGGCGCTGTTTATGATGGCTTGATGCGCACGCTGCACGACGGCACGTTCGTTCACGCGTACCTCATCACCGGGCTGGAAGGCATGGGCAAGCGGACGCTGGCGCGGCTGCTGGCGCAGTATTGGCTCTGTCAGGCGCCGGAGGGAGAGAAACGTCCCTGTGGTGTGTGCCGGGCGTGCCAGCAGGTGCGGGATGGGACGCACGCGGACTTGGTCATCATTGCGCCCGGCAAACCGATTAACCCGGACGTGCGCCCTGACATGAAGTCCATCCCGGTGGATGAAATCCGTGCGCTGATTGCGATTACGGGTCGCCACACATTCGAGGGCGGACGGCGTGTTGTGCTGATTGAACAGGCAGACAAGATGAATCCGCCCGCGCAGAACGCCCTGCTCAAAACGCTGGAAGAGCCTGTGCCGGGCACGATTTTTCTGCTGATGACGGAATCGCCGTCGCTGTTGCTGCCGACGATTGTCAGCCGCTGCCGCGAACTGAAGCTGCATCCGTGGGATGACCGAACGGTGCTGTCCGTATTGGAAAAGCACGGCGTGACGGGTCAGCGCGCGCAGGAGGCACTGCATGTCAGCGGCGGATCAATCGGCAAAGCGCTGGCGGTCGCGGGCGATGAGCAGTATTGGCAGCGGCGGAGCGAGGTCATGCGCGATTTCTTCGCCTTGGAGCGGCGGAGCGATATTCTGCGCATATCCAGCACATGGAAAGACCGCAAGGACGACGCGGAAGAGCTGCTCGACGATGTGGAGGACATGCTGCGGACGCTGCTGCTGTGCCATTTGGGGCAGCGGAGCGAAAGCGCCGTGACGCCTTATCCGGCGGCGTGGCAGCGGTTCAGCCGCGAGGGAGAATTATCCGCCATGATGCGTCTGCTGGATGCCGTTGCACAGGCACGGCAGATGCGGGCGAATCAGGTGACATGGCAGGCAGTGGTCGAACGGCTGCTGCTGAGCCTGATGGAGGAAAAAAGCAAATGGTCAACGTAATTGGCGTTCGATTCGAGAACGCAGGGAAGCTGTATTTTTTCACGCCCGGTGCGCTCTGGCCCACGCCGGGTGATTTTGTGATTGTTGAGACGACGCGAGGCATTGAGTTCGGTGAGGTCGTCACAGAAGTGCGCGAAATTGACGACACGAAGCTGACCTCGCCGCTCAAGCAGGTTGTCCGCATCGCGACGGAAGAAGACATCCTCCACGACAAGGAGAATAAGGCGGCGGAGAAGGAAGCCTTCACCATCTGCCAGAAAAAGATTGCCGACCACAAGCTGGATATGAAGCTGGTCAGCGTTGAATACACGTTTGACAACAAGACGATTCTGTTCTACTTTACGGCGAACGGGCGTGTGGACTTCCGCAGCCTGGTCAAGGACTTGGCGGGTGTGTTCAAGACGCGCATTGAGCTGCGGCAGATTGGCGTCCGCGACGAAGCGAAGATGCTCGGCGGACTCGGTCCCTGTGGCCGCCCGATTTGCTGCGGCACGTTCCTTGGCGACTTCCAGCCCGTGTCCATCAAGATGGCGAAGGAACAGAACCTGTCGCTCAACCCCATCAAAATCAGCGGCGTCTGCGGTCGTCTCATGTGCTGCCTGAAGTACGAGCAGGATACTTACGAGGAAATCCGCAAGTCCATGCCCAAAGAGGGCAAGGAAGTCATGACGCCGGACGGCGTGGGCGTCGTGTGCGAATTGAAAATCATCACTGAATCGGTCAAGGTGCGCATCAAGAAGGGCGACAGCTTTGAAATCAAGGAGTACCCTGCGACCGACGTGCAGCGCTTGACCCCGCAGAATGCGCCGCGCCCGGAAGCACAGCGTGCGGAGAAGCCGGAGCAGAAGCAGGATACTCCTGAAGCTGCGGAAATCAAGGAATGCCCCGCCTGCCCGGAACGTCCGCCGCGCGCAGAGCGTCCGATGCGTCCTGAAAAGCCGATGAAGGTGGAGAAGCAGCCGGAAGCCCCGAAGCCGGAAAAGCCCGCTGAAGCGCCCAAACCTGCCGTCAGCCCGTGGAAGATGGCGGTCGAGCAGGCGCTCCGCGCTGCGCAGAACAGTGCGGATACGGCGGATGAGGTCATTGAACAGCCCGTGCAGGAAGCGCCCGTAAGCGAGGAAACCATCGCCATGCCGGAAGCGGCACCGGCGGCTGCGTGCGAAGCCGTGGAGACGGTCGTGGAAGAATTCGCAGCGGGTGCTGAAACGCCCCTTTCAGCAAGCACCGAAGCGGTGGAAGAAGCCGTCGAGGATGCCATGGAAATGCCTTTGATTCCGCTGGACGAGGATGACGACACCATCTAAATCCCACGAACGATTTTGCCCCAAAGGAAGCTGCTGGGGCTTGCAATTCGCGGCAATTCGTGATATGATATTGCCATCAACCAGTGCGTTGATAAACCAAGTATAAGATTCACAAGGAGGACATTCCATATGGCTTACAAGATTTCTGATGCTTGCATCATGTGCGGCGCTTGCGCCGAGGGCTGCCCGGTGAACGCGATCTCCGAGGGCGACACCCAGTACCAGATTGATCCCGACGTGTGCGTGGAATGCGGTGCTTGCGCCGAAGTCTGCCCCGTTGGTGCGCCCGCACAGGCGTAATTCCCTGTCTGGATTGCTGATGCAGAAAAAGCGTCCTGATGCTTGGAAAAGTGTCGGGGCGCTTTTTGTGTGCCGTACATGTTGCTATTTCCACATTCAACTGCGCCATCTGCTTGCGCCTTTTCCCTTCTGGCGCATTTTCATCTGGAAATAGTATGACAATTCAGGCGCAGAATGTCGGTTTTCAGACAAAATGTCTTGCATTGTGAAAAGTTCGGCGATATAATAGACTTATCAAGCAGGGAGGTTTGAGAAAATGATTGATTTTGACCATGTGGTGAAGCAGTACGGCAAGAGCAGCGTTCGCGCGGTGGATGACCTGACGCTGCACGTTGGCAAGGGGCAGCTGTTCGGCTTTATCGGGCCGAATGGGGCAGGCAAAACGACCACGATTCGTCTGCTGACGGGTATTTTGCAGCCCACGAGCGGCAGCGTGACCATCGGCGGCGTGTCGATGAAGGATGATCCGATTGCCGCTAAGCGGATGATTGGTTTCGTTCCGGACAGCCACGAACTGTATGACCGCCTGACGGGGATGGAGTACCTGAACTTTATGGCGGATGTTTACGGCGTTGGCGCGCAGGAGCGCAAGGCGCATATCGAGAAGTATCTGGCGCTGTTTGAGCTGGAAAACGCGGCGGGTGAGCAGATTAAGTCCTACTCGCGCGGCATGAAGCAGAAGCTGACGATTATCGGCGCTTTGGTGCATCAGCCGCCAGTCTGGGTGCTGGATGAGCCGATGGTGGGGCTTGACCCGCGCGCGGCGCACATCCTCAAGGAAGAAATGCGCAAGCACTGCGAGAAGGGGAACACGGTTTTCTTCTCCACGCATGTGCTGGAGGTGGCGGAGAAGCTCTGCGACGAGATTGCCATTATCGACAAGGGACGTCTGGTTGCGCAGGGGACGCTGGAGGCGCTGCGATCGGGCGAAAAGGGCGCGTCGCTGGAGCAGCTTTTCCTCGAACTGACCGAATCGGAGGAGAAACAGGCATGAAATCGTACTTGCTGCTGCTGCGCCTGAACCTGCGGAATCTGCTGGCTGGCTTCCGCGGCGCCATGCGCAAGCCAAACGGGAAAATCGACATTTCCCGGTTGATTCTCTATCCGCTGGCGCTGCTGGGGATGCTGACGCTGGCCGGCTTCGTCATTTTCATGGAGTTCAGCATGTTCAGTGCGTTTGAAATGCTGAATGCGCCCGAAATGCTGCCGGGGCTGGCGATTCTGCTGGCAATGGTGACAGCGCTGCTGTTCAGCGTCTTTCAAATGCTTGCTGCGCTGTACTTTTCGCGCGACACAGCGTCCATGGCGTATCTGCCGCTGACGAGCCGAACTGTGCTGGCGGCAAAGTGGACGGAAGTCTACGTCAGTGAACTGCTCTTTTCGCTCCTGATTGCCGCGCCCGCCGTCGTCCTCTACGGGATTCACTACGCGGCGGATTGGACGTACTATCTGCGGATGGTGCCCGTGCTGCTGGCAGTCAACTGCATTCCGCTGACGATTTCGCTCCTGCTGGCAAGCATTCTGGGGCGCTTCACGTCGCTGACCCGGCATAAGGAAGTCTGGGTCGTGCTGGGGACGGTGCTGATGCTCGTCGTCGTGCTGGGGCTGGAATGGTCGATTCTCCCCAAAATCCCGGAGGATGCGGATGCTGCGTTCTTCGCGCAGATGCTGACTGGCGTTCAGCCGATGCTGCGCGCCTTCATCCACGCGTTCCCGCCGGTTGCGTGGGCGGTGGATGGCATTGCGGGCGACTGGCTGCAATGGCTGGCATTTCTGGCGGTGTCCATCGGCGGCGCGGCGCTGGCGATTGCGCTGGTCGGCGGCAGCTATCTGGATACGACGCTCCGGCAGAATGAGGGCAGCCGCAAGGCGCGGCGCGTTCGCGTGACGGATAAGACGTTCCGCGCGCACAGCCCCTTCATGGCGATTTACCGCCGCGAATGGAACGAAATCCTCAAAGTCCCGGTCTATCTGCTCAATGGCGTTCTGGGCGCGATGATGCTGCCGATTATGCTCATCGGCATGAGCGTCGGCATGTCTTCCGAGCAGGACGGCGAAGTGTCGTGGAATTTCCTGCTGCGGCTGATGCAGGATTCGGTCAGCCTGATGGACGTCATGCTTATCCTGACGGCGCTGTTGATGTTCATCAGCTGGGTCAACCCGATTATCGCCACCGCGATTTCCCGCGAGGGCGGGCGGATGCCGATTGCCAAGTACATCCCGGTTTCGCCGCGCACGCAGCTCTGGGCGAAGCTCTCCGTCAGCCTGACGATTAACGGCGCGGCGATTCTGCTGATGGGCATTGCCGTCGCCGCACTGCTGGGGACGCATTATCTGGGCGCTGTGCTGGGCGCGGTCGTGCTGGCGAACCTGTTCAGCCTCGCGACGGGCTGCATCGCGCTGACTATCGACGCATCGCGCCCGATTCTGCACTGGCAGACCGAGCAGCAGGTGATGAAGCAGAACATGAATCAGATGATTTGTATGCTCGTTGTGCTGCTGGTGGCGCTGATTCCGGTGGCAGGCGTGGTCGGCATGATGGTGCTGTCCAGCGCCGCGCAGGATATGGAAGCCCCGTCGATGCTCATGCGCTTCGCCGCGGAACACGCGGTCGGGCTGCGCAGTGCGGTTGCGGCGCTGCTGATGGCGGCGGAAGCGGGCGTATCTATTCTAATTTTGCACAAGGTCGGTGAAAAGCGCTTCAGCGCCATCGAGCCGTAAAGAAAGCACCTCATCCGGCGAATGTAATACTATTTCCAGATTCAACTGCGCCATCTGCTTGCGCCTTTTCCCTTCTGGCGTCCGCTCATTCCACTTAGCGTAGCGCTGCTACGCTGCGTTTCATTCACGTTAGCCAGAATGAAAAATTCGCGGCGCATCTTGGCGCATTCTTATCTGGAAATAGTATAAAACTTCGCATCAAGCCTTGAAAAAACGCGCTCCTTAGAGTACAATGGAAGCGTGACAGGCGGCTTGAAAACGGATGAGGTGATTTTTATGTGGAAGCGGGGAGCAGCGCTTTTGACGGCACTGCTGATGCTTTTTTCCTGCGCACTGGCGGAAGATGTGTATCTCGACGAGCCGACGCCCGGAGCGGCGGAAGAGACGGCGGATGACACGTTGACTGCGCGTGCTGACCTGATTAACCGTATTATCGCACTGGGGCAGGAACTGTATATCAAGGCGAACGGCAAGAGCCAGCGCGCACACTACAAGCGCGATATCTACGTCTGCAAGAACTTCACAACGTACCTTTTCCGTCAGAATCGAGACGATTTCTGCATGGCGGAATACCCGGACGTTCAGCTGCTTGTGCCGAACAATCTGTCCGCGGCAAAGAGCAAGCCGTACAGCTATGGCATCGAGTGGGAGGACATTTCGCCGGAGAAGGGGAATCCGTTCTACATTGCGGCGCAGTTCAAGTACGACAAAAATCTGTCCGAGGAGGAGAATATGGCGCTGGCGTGCGACTTCATGCGGCAGGCGCAGCGCGGCGACTACTTTCAAATGTCCGCGAAGTACGAGTACGGCACGGGCGCACACAGCGCCATCATGCTCGGTTACGACCCGGAGACGGACGAAATCCACTGGATGGACAGCAACATGCGCGGCGGCAAGAAGAAAGGCATTCGTTACGGCTTGGTGCAGTTTGACGAGGTGAAGAGCGTGGAGTGGTGGGCGAGTACATTCTGCAAGAAAACACGCGGCGCGACGCTCTACCGCCTGCGTGACGACATCGTCTATCGTCCCGGTCATGAGCCGGAAAATACCACAGGTGAATAAATGAAATCCCCTCTGATGCCGAGATTGGCGCATCAGAGGGGATTTTTTGCGCTTAACGCATCTCTTCCGCCGTCGGCATTGCCGGAATCGCCCCCGACCGGCTGGTCGTCCAGCTGGCGGCGCGGTTTGCGTAGCTCAGCATGTCCAGAAGCTGCGGAATCGTCAGGCTATCCAGCGTGAATGCCCGCATTCGGCTCAAAAACGCACCGAAGAACGTGTCGCCCGCGCCGTTTGTATCCGCGACAACGCACGGAACGCCATCGACGATACCCGTTTCGCCCCGGAAACGGTAGAAAGCGCCTTTCGCGCCGAGCGTCACCAGTACGAGCGGAATCCCGGCATCCGCCAGTGCTGCCGAACCGTCCCGCAAATTGTCCGTTCCAGTCAGCAGCGCCATTTCTTCGTCCGACACCTTCAAGATGTCTACCAGCGGCAGGGGACGCGCCAATTGCTTGATGGCATCCGCGCGGCTGCCCCAGAGCGCCGGACGGTAGTTTGGGTCGTAGGTGACGCACGCGCCGAGATTTCGCGCGCGCCGGGCGGCATCCAGTACCGTATCGCGCGCGGGATTCGCTGTTAGGCTGACGCCGCCGAAATGGAAAAAGTGCGTGCGGCGCAGAGCCTCATCCGGCACATCGTCCGGCGAAAGCGCCAAATCCGCGCTATGCTGGCGATAGAAGGAGAACGACCGCTCACCGCGGCTGTCCAGCGAAACGACTGCCAGCGTCGTCGGGCGCTGCGCGTCGGTCAGCATTCGCGACACATCCACACCGTTTGCGCAGAGGCATTCGCGGAGCTGCGTCCCGAAGGCATCCGTCCCGACGCGCCCGATGAAAGCGGCGGAAGCGCCCAGCTTCGCGGCGGCAACCGCCAGATTTGCCGGAGCGCCGCCGGGATTCGCGGCATATTCCGCCACGCCGGATGCGGAAAGCCCAGTCTGCGTCAGATCAATTAGCGCTTCGCCGATGGCAGTGATATCGAACATGGTCAGCATCCTCCTGATGTAATACTATTTCCAGATTCACCTGCGCCATCTGCTTGCGCCTTTTCCCTTCTGGCGTCCGCTCATTCCACTTAGCGTAGCGCTGCTACGCTGCGTTTCATTCACGTTAGCCAGAATGAAAAATTCGCGGCGCATCTTGGCGCATTCTTATCTGGAAATAGTATAAGTTTGTCTGCATTATACCGCGGAAAAACCGAATTGACAAGGTTTTGTCATGCAAATTTAGCAAAAAAGTGCGCTGATTTCGCACGAATCTGTCAAAAACGATTGCATTTTGCGAAAATTGATAGTAAAATATACTTGACGCATTGCCGCAAAAACAGGCGGCTTTGCAAAGCAGAAGGAGGAGACATCCCCATGAAAATGACATTCCGCTGGTATGGCCGCGAGTCCGACCCGATTCCGCTGAAGTATGTGAAGCAGATTCCTGGCATGTCCGGTCTGATGGGTCTGCTGGATAAGCCCGCCGGTGTCGACTGGCCTGAAGAGGAGGTCAAGGCGCTGGTGGAGGAAGTCCACGCCGCTGGACTGGAGCTGGAAGTGGTCGAGTCCGTCAATGTCCACGAGGACATCAAGATGGGTCTGCCCACGCGCGACGAATATATTGCCAACTACATCTCGACCATTCGCACGCTGGCGAAGTACGGCGTGAAGGTCATCATCTACAACTTCATGCCCGTCTTTGACTGGCTGCGCACCGACTTGGCGCGCGTCATCCCGGAGGACGGCTCGAACTCCCTGTACTTCGACGAGAAGGATTTGGGCGAAATGGGCCCGATGGAAATCGTCCGCCGCACCGCCGCCGATTCGCAGGGCTTTACGCTGCCCGGCTGGGAGCCGGAGCGTCTGGCGCTGCTGGAAACGACCCTGCGCCAGTACGAAAAGCTCACGCCCGATGACCTGCGCGCGAACTACAAGTATTTCCTCGACGCTGTGATTCCTGTCTGCGAGGAAGTTGGCATCCGCATGGCGTGCCATCCCGATGACCCGGCATGGCCGATTTTCGGGCTGCCGCGCATTGCGCATAGCCAGGAGGATTTCGACAAGATTATCAAGCTCCATGACAGCCCCGCGAACACCGTCTGCCTCTGCACCGGCTCTCTGGGCTGCTCGCCGGACAACGACATTCCGTCCATCATCCGCCACTTCGGCGAGATGAACCGCATCGGCGCGATGCACGTCCGCAACATCAAGTTTCTGGGCTACCATCACTTCCGCGAAGCCGCACACCTGTCCGAAGCGGGCGACCTGAACATGTTCGACATCATGGAAGCCATCTACGACACCTGCCCGGACACCTACATCCGCCCCGACCACGGCCGCATGATCTGGGACGAAAAGGGTCGCCCCGGCTACGGCCTGTATGATCGCGCGCTGGGCGCGACGTACCTGAACGGCCTGTGGGAAGCTATCTGCCGCATGAAGGGCGAAAAGAAGTAATACTATTTCCTGCATTCGCGGCGCATTCTCATTTGGAAATAGTATAATCAACGGATAACAAAGGGGAGAAGCAATATGAAACTGTCCTATCAGGGCATTCAGGACAAGCAGGGCTATGCCGCCGCGCAGGTGGCGCTGCCGCAGTACGACTGGGCGAAGATGGCGGAGAAGACCGCCGAGAAGCCCGTGTGGGTGCATTTTGGCGCGGGCAACATCTTCCGCGGCTTTATCGCGGGACTTCAGCAGCGCCTGCTGAACGCGGGGCTGGCGGAATCCGGCATCGTCGCGGCGGAAACGTTCGACTATGACATTATTGATAAGATTTATGTGCCGCATGACAGCATGACGCTCATGGTGTCGCTCAAAGCCGACGGCTCGACGCAGAAGGAAGTCATCGCGTCGATTGCCAAGGGCATCAAGGCAAACTGTGCCGACGAAGCCCAGTGGCAGCAGCTGACGGACGTGTTCACCGCGCCGTCGCTGCAAATGGCGTCCTTCACCATCACCGAGAAGGGCTATGCGCTGCGCAACATGAAGGGCGAACTGATGCCCGTGGTCGTGTCCGACATGGAAAACGGCCCGAAGCAGGCGCATCACGCGATGGCGGTCGTGGCGGCAATGCTCTACGCGCGCTATCAGGCGGGCGCTATGCCGATTGCCATGGTCAGCATGGACAACTGTTCCCACAACGGCGAGAAGCTGCGCGCGAGCGTGATGGAAATCGTCGCGGCGTGGGTGAAGAACGGGCTTGTTCCGGCGGATTTCGAGGCGTATGTGAACGACGAAGCGCGTGTCTCCTTCCCGTGGAGCATGATTGATAAGATTACCCCCCGTCCGGCGGAAATCATCGAGAAGCAGCTGATGGACGCGGGCTTTGAGGACATGCAGCCCGTCATCACCAGCCGCAATACCTACATTGCGCCGTTCGTCAATGCCGAGGTGCCGCAGTATCTTGTTGTGGAGGATCGCTTCCCGAATGGCCGTCCGGCGCTGGACAAGGCGGGCGTGTACCTCTGCGACCGCAAGACCGTCAACGATACCGAGCGCATGAAGGTGACGACCTGCCTGAACCCGCTGCATACCGCGCTGGCGGTGTACGGCTGCCTGCTGGGCTATACCTCCATTGCGGCGGAAATGAAGGACGCGGAGCTGGTCAAGCTGGTCAAGACGATTGGCTACAAGGAAGGGCTGCCCGTCGTGACGGATCCCGGCATCATCAGCCCGAAGGCATTCATCGACGAAGTGGTGGAGCAGCGTCTGCCGAACCCCTTCATCCCCGATACGCCCCAGCGCATCGCGACTGACACGTCCCAGAAGGTCGGCATCCGCTTCGGCGAGACCATCAAGAGCTACATGACGTCTGATACGCTCAATCCCGCTGACCTGACTGCAATTCCGCTGGCGCTGGCAGGCTGGATTCGCTACCTCATCGGCGTGGATGACAACGGCGCGCCGATGAACGTCTCCTCCGACCCGATGCTTGCTACCTTGCAGGCGGCGCTGGCAGGCGTGACGCTCGGTCAGCCGGATTCGGTGGACGGCAAGCTGGAGGGCATCCTCGGCAACGCAAGCATCTTCGGGGTCAGCCTGTATACGGCGGGTCTGGCGGACAAGGTGACGGCGGATGTCAAGGAACTGCTGGCAGGGCCGGGCGCTGTCCGCGCGACGCTGAAGAAGCATCTTGCATAATCAATTCCACATGAAAAGGGGAGGAAGTTTCGCGCTTCCTCCCCATGTTTTATTGGATTTATTCCACGTCCTGCAGCGCGTCGTAGCCCTCTTCGCCCGTGCGCACCTTGATGACGTTCTCCACGTCGTACACGAAGATCTTGCCGTCGCCAATGTGCCCGGAGTACAGCACCTTCTTCGCCGTGTCGATAACCGTGCGAACCGGAATCTTGCACACCACGATGTCCACCTGCACCTTCGGCAAAAGGTTCATTTCCACCGCGACGCCGCGATAGTATTCCGGACGTCCCTTCTGCATCCCGCAGCCCAGCACCTGCGAAACGGTCATGCCTGTTACGCCGATTTCCTCCATCGCCGTTTTCAGCACCTCGAAGCTGCTCTGCTTGCAGAGAATGGAGACCTTCGTCATCTTCACGTCAGAAGCAGGCGCCTTGTCGCTGCGCACCACCACCGGCACAGCGTCATCCACCGAGACCTTCGGCGTTTCGACCGCAACGGTCGGCACAGCTTCCACCGACGTCAGCAGAGAGGTCGCGGGCATGAAGTCCGCATAGCCAGACGCAAGACCGTGCTCCATGATGTCCAGACCCGCGATTTCTTCCTCGCGGCTCACACGCAGACCGAAAATCGCCTTGATGAGGAGGAACGTAAGCGTAATCGTGACCGCCGTCCATGCGCAGACGCTCAGCACACCCAGCAGCTGCAGACCCAGCAGCTCGAAGCCGCCGCCGTAGAACAGACCAGTCAGCATCCCTTCGGGATAATCAGGCGTTGTGCCCGTCGCCAGCAGACCAACCGCCAGCGTGCCCCAGATGCCATTGAGGAAATGCACCGCAACCGCGCCGACCGGATCATCAATGTGCAGCTTGTTGTCCAAGAACCACACGCCGAAGTTGACAATCAGACCGGAGACAACGCCGACGATGATGGCACCCGTGCAGTCCAGCACGTCGCAGCCCGCCGTGATGCCGACCAGACCCGCCAGAGAGGCGTTCAGGCACATCGACACATCCGGCTTGCCGTAATGCACCCAAGTGAAAATCATGCAGACAACTGTCGCCACGGACGGCGCAACCGTCGTCGTCAGGAAAATCGAGCCGAGGGATTCGATGCTCTTCGCCGCCGCACCGTTGAAGCCGTACCAGCCGAGCCACAGGATGAACACACCGAGGCAGCCAAGCGGAATGTTATGACCGGGGAACGCATTCACGCCGACAATCTTGCCGCTCTTGTCCTTGGAGAACTTGCCGATGCGCGGGCCAACCATCTTTGCGCCAATCAGCGCGCACAGACCGCCGACCATGTGAATCGCGCACGAACCGGCGTAGTCGTGGAAGCCCAGCTGTGCCAGCCAGCCGCCGCCCCAAATCCAGTGCGCCTCGATGGGGTAAATCAGCGCGGAGATGATAGCGGAATACACGCAGTAGGAGAGAAACTTCGTGCGCTCTGCCATTGCGCCGGAGACGATGGTCGCCGTCGTCGCGCAGAAAACGAGGTTGAAGACGAAGTTCGAGAAATCGAAATTCGGGTACGCGGTAAAAATGTCAAAACCGGGCTTGCCGATAAAGCCCATCAGGTCTTCACCCAGCAGAAGCGAGAAGCCAATCAGGATGAACATCACTGTGCCGATGCAGAAGTCCATCAAGTTCTTCATCAGGATGTTGCCCGTGTTCTTCGCGCGGGTGAAGCCAGTTTCGACCATTGCGAAGCCTGCCTGCATCCAGAAAACGAGCGCCGCACCGATTAAAAACCATACGCCGAAGATTTCGCTGTCAACTGATGCCATGATGCTGGAAAGATCCATTTCCATGCGCCTCCTAATCCTTTTGTGGGGTGAGTTGCCACCGTGGATGAATACAAAAAAACGTGCAGGCGAACGGCAGAACCGTTCCACCTGCACGTCTTTGTGCAGAAGGTTATTACACGTTGAAGAGCAGGTCGTCATACGTCGGGAAGGGCCAGTACTCCTTACCGACCAGCGTTTCCAGCTCATCCGCCTGTTCGCGGACAGCCGCCATCGCCGGAATGATGACGTTGTGTTCGTACTTGGCGCACTCCAGTGCGTCGCCGTGGCAGGTCGCCTTGACCGCGCCGCGCAGCCCTTCCAGCGCCTTGTACAGCTTGGCATTGCGCTCGGCAACATCCGCCAGCACATGCGCTTCCGCATAGGGTTCGACGCCTGCCGTCTTCATGGCGTTGACAGCCTTGGCAGTCGCACCGGCGAACTTCATACATGCCGGGAGAATTTCCTTCTCTGCCATCATCAGGCAGGTTTCCGCCTCGATGTTGAGCACCTTGGCGTAGTTCTCCAGCTTGATTTCGTAGCGGGAGCGGATTTCCGCCTCGGTGAAGACGCCGAAGGTGGTGAAGAGCTTGATGTTCTTCTCGTCCAGCATGTGCGGCAGCGCATCGACGGTCGAAACGTAGTTCGGCAGACCGCGGCGGGCGGCTTCCTCCACCCATTCGGGAGCATAGCCGTTGCCGTTGAAGATGATGCGGTTGTGCTTGCGCAGGTTGCTCACAATCAGGTTGTGAAGCGTCTCACGGAAGTTCTCCGCGCTTTCCAGTTCATCCGCAAATTCCTTCAAGGACTGTGCGACGATGGTGTTGATGACCACGTTCGCTTCCGCAATGGACTCGGACGACCCCAGCGAGCGGAACTCGAACTTGTTGCCCGTGAAGGCGAACGGGGAGGTACGGTTGCGGTCAGTGTTGTCCTTGGGGAACTTCGGCAGCACACTCACGCCAATTTCAAGGTCGTGCTTTTCGCTTGCGCAGTATTCCTTCTCTTCCTCGAAGGCGTTGACAATTGCGGACAGCTCGTCGCCGAGGAACATGGAAATAATTGCGGGCGGCGCTTCGTTCGCGCCCAGACGATGGTCATTGCCGGCGGACGCGACGGAGATGCGCAGCAAATCGGCATATTCATCAACTGCCTTGATAACCGCCGTCAGAATCAGCATAAATTGAGCGGAAGTCGCCGGGTCGTCGCCGGGCTCAAGCAGGTTGTAGCCGGTGTTGGTGGACATCGACCAGTTGTTGTGCTTGCCGGAGCCGTTGACGCCCGCAAAAGGCTTCTCGTGCAGCAGGCACACCAGACCGTGGCGCTGGGCAATTTTCTTCATCATTTCCATCGTCAGCTGATTGTGGTCGGTTGCGACGGAGGTGATAGAAAAAATCGGGGCAAGTTCGTGCTGTGCGGGGGCAACTTCATTGTGCTCGGTCTTGGCGAGGATGCCCAGCTTCCACAGCTCTTCGTTCAGGTCGGTCATGAACGCCTGAACGCGCGGCTTAATCGAACCGAAATAGTGGTCTTCCAGCTCCTGCCCCTTCGGCGGCTTGTTGCCGAACAGGGTGCGGCCGGTGAAAATCAAGTCCTTGCGCTGGTCGTAGAGCGCCTTGTCAACAAGGAAATACTCCTGCTCCGGGCCGACGGTGGAGGTCACGCGCGTTGCGTCACGGCCGAAGAGTTTCAGCACGCGAACTGCCTGTGCGGACAGCGCCTCCATCGAGCGCAGGAGCGGCGTCTTCTGGTCGAGCGCTTCGCCGCCGTAGGAGCAGAACGCCGTCGGGATGCACAGCACGCCATCCTTGATGAAGGCGTAGCTGGTGGGATCCCACGCCGTGTAGCCACGCGCCTCAAACGTGGAGCGCAGGCCGCCGGAGGGGAACGAGGAAGCGTCCGGCTCGCCGCGGACGAGTTCCTTGCCGCTGAATTCGAGGATAATCTTGCCGCCGTCCTTGGGCGAAATGAAGCTGTCGTGCTTTTCAGCGGTGATGCCGGTCAGGGGCTGGAACCAGTGCGTATAATGCGTAACGCCGCGTTCCACTGCCCAGTCCTTCATGGCATTTGCCACGACGTTGGCCACCTGCGGGTCAAGGGGCGTACCATCAGTGATGGTTTTGTGCAGCGCCTTGTAAATATCCTTGGGCAGACGCTTCTGCATGACGGCGTCATTGAAAACGCTGCTGCCGAAAAGCTCTTCGATGTTGGCCATCCGGGATTCCTCCTCCAAAGTCATTTCGCTCTTGAAAGCATTCCAGCGGCGGGGGAAAGCGGCTCTGCTTTCCGTCGCGCTCCTCGTAAAACGCGTTTTTTCGCATTTACGAAGAAAAGGGCAACTGCGAGAACGAATGAAATTCATCTCACAGCGCCCTTGCTGTTGACAACAAGTATAGCGGCTTGGAAAGGATTTGTCAAGGGCTTTTTTTGCATTGATTCTGTTTTTTCCCTTCAAAAACGACAAAAAAAACGAAAATGCCGAACGTTCGCAAAAAGCTGCAAACGCCCCGAATGCGGAAAAAATGGGCGCTGGTGTGAATCTTGCTGTTCGCAGCCCGAAGCCGATGAAGCGAAAAAGTGCAGGATGAGACTAAAAATGCAGGAAACGGGACGAAAATACAGCGAAACGGACAAACACAGAAGAACACGGTTTCCCTTGACAAAAAAGCGGAAAAGCATTATTGTATTAGGAAGAGTTCTGCACCGGCTGGAAATGCATTCGAGCCGACAAGGGAGGGGAAAAACAATGAGCTTTCCCGTGCATCCGTGGAAAGTAGTCGAACGCGGCTGGCAGCCCAATACCCAGCGCTTCGCCGAGTCGCTGATGTCGCTGGCGAACGGCTATATGGGTCTGCGCGGCAATTTTGAGGAAGATTATTCCGGCGACAGCTTTCAGGGAACGTATCTGGGCGGCGTGTGGTATCCCGATAAGACACGCGTCGGATGGTGGAAAAAAGGCTATCCGGAGTATTATGCGAAGGTTATCAACACCATCAACCTCATCGGCATCCACGTCATCATCGACCAGCACCCGCTCGACCTCAGCCGCGCGACGGTCTGGGAATATGAGCGCGAGGTGGATATGCGCACGGCCGTGCTGTACCGCCACGCCTGCGTGGACATGGACAAGGGCAGCCTGACGCTGGACACTTGGCGCTTTGTGTCGATGGATACGAAGGAGCTGCTGGCGATTCGCTATCAGGTGACCCCATCGTTTGACTGCCGGATGGAGGTTTCGCCCTATCTGGATGGCAACGTCCGCAATCTTGATGCGAACTACGGCCAGTCCTTCTGGAACATGGTGGATGGCGAGGGCTGGGATGAGCGCGGCAGCGTGCTGGTGCAGACGAAGCCGAATCCCTACGGCGTGCAGCGCTTCACCGTCGCGGCGGCAATGACGAACCGCGTTGAGGGCATCGACTATATTGATATGGCATCCAAAGCCGGCTACTGCGCTGCGCTCTATGCGGGCGATATTCACTCCGGCACGACTGTCTCGGTGGAAAAGTACGTCGCCGTGTTCACCAGCCGTGACCACGACAAAGACCAGCTGATGGACTTGGCGATGGCGGCGGCGCAGCAGGCGTGCGACGAGGGATGGCAGAAGGCGCTCAAAGCGCATCAGGCAGCGTGGCACGAGCGCTGGGAAATGGCGGATGTGCAGATTGAGGGCGACGACAGCGCGCAGCAGGGCATCCACTTCAACCTCTTCCAGCTGCTCAGCACCTACACGGGCAGCGACGCACGCCTCAACATCGGCCCGAAAGGCTACACGGGCGAACGCTTCGGCGGATCGACGTACTGGGATACGGAAGCCTACTGCCTGCCGGTGTTTCTGGCGATTCGCGGGGCGGACACGGCGCGCCAGCTGCTGCTTTACCGCTATCACCATCTGGAAGCGGCGAAGCGCAACGCGGCGAACCTCGGTATGCCCGGCGCGCTCTATCCCGTTTCGACCATCAACGGCAGCGAGTGTCACAACGAGTGGGAAGTCGCGTTCGAGGGCATCCACCGCAATGCCGCGATTGTCCATGCTATCTTTGAGTACACGATGTACACGGGGGACGAAACGTACCTGCTTGGCGAGGGCGTCGAGGTGATGGCGGAAATCGCGAAATTCTGGGTCGGGCGCGTGCATTTCAATCAGCGGACGCAGAAGTACATGATTTTCGGCGTGACCGGCCCGAATGAGTACGAGAACAACGTCAACAACAACTGGTACACCAACCGTATGGCAGCGTGGTGTCTGGAGTATTTTGTGGAGACATGCGCCAAGCTGGATGACGACCGCTTGGAAGCCTTGCAGATTACGCCGGACGACCTCAAGCACATGCAGGACATTGCCGACCGCATGTATTATCCTGACGATCGCGGTCTGGGTATTTTTCCGCAGCATGACGCCTTTCTGGACAAGGATTTGCGCCCCGCGTCCGATATCCCGGCGGATGAGCGCCCGATCTATATGCACTGGTCGTGGGATCGCATCCTGCGTTCGGGGTACATCAAGCAGCCGGATGTGCTGATGGGCTTGTACTTCCTCAACCACGTCTACGACACCGAAACGCTCCGGCGGAATTTCGACTTCTATGCGCCGCTGACGCTGCACGAATCGGGCTTGTCGCCCTGCATCCATTCGATTATGGCGGCGCAGCTTGGTGAAAAAGACCTCGCCGTGGCGATGTACAAGCGGACGGCACGCTATGATTTGGACAACATCAATCAGGATTCGCAGGACGGGCTGCATATCACCAGCATGTCTGGCTCGTGGCTGGCGATTGCGAAGGGCTTTGCGGGAATGCGCACGCTCGGCGGACTGCGCTTCAAACCGTTCCTGCCGGATTGCTGGAATGGATACAGCTACAAATTCAACTACCGCGGGCGCATCATCGAACTGCGCGTGAAGCCCAAAGGCGTGACGCTGACACTGATTTCCGGTGAACCGATCAGCGTGACGATTTACGGTCATCCGTATGAACTCGAAGACGTGTTGACCGTTCCACTGGAAGGGTAATCTGCCCAAAGCAAAAGGGGAGAAAGAAACAGGCTTTCCCCCTTTTTTGCGTGGAAAGACGTAATTTTCCGCGTTTTCTGCCCTGCTTTTGCCCTGTTCATTTGGGCAGAAATGTGCTATAATGTACCTATGCGCAGGGGGGCTGACCCCTTGCGGTGAAGGAGTGCGAAATATGTTTGAGCCCCGCGTGAAGAACGGACAGACGGACTTGCTGATGAAGGCGCTGTTGTCGCTGGAATCAACGGACGAGGCGTATCGCTTCTTCGAGGATTTGTGTACCATTGCGGAAATCAAGAGCATGGCGCAGCGCATCGAGGTGGCGAAGATGCTCCGCGAACATGCCACCTATCAGGAAATTGCCCGTCAGACGGGTGCATCCTCCGCAACCATCAGCCGCGTCAACCGGGCGCTGCTTTATGGCGCGAACGGCTATACGGCGGTGCTGGATGCCATGGAAAATGCCGCGGAAAAGGAAAAGAAAGATTGAGGAAACAAAAATGGATTTAAGTATGCTCAACCCGCAGCAGCGCTTGGCAGCGGAAACGCTGGAAGGCCCGGTGCTGATTCTGGCTGGCGCAGGCTCCGGCAAGACCCGCGCCCTGACCTGCCGCGTGGCGAACCTGATGGCGCACGGCGTGGCGGCGTACCATATTCTGGCGCTGACGTTCACCAACAAGGCGGCGAAGGAAATGAAAGAGCGTATCGCCGCGCTGGTGGGCGATCAGGCGAACGATGCGTGGATTTCCACATTCCACTCCACCTGCGCCAAAATCCTCCGCCGCGATATTGAGAAACTCGGCGGCTATACCCGTTCTTTTGTCATTTATGATGACGACGATCAGGGCGCGGTGCTGAAGGAAATTTTGAAGCGCCAGAATATTGACGATAAGCTGCTGCCGATTCGCGAACTGAAGGCGAAAATTTCCGACGCGAAGAACAAGCTGATGGGTCCGGACGAGTGGTTCGACCATTCCGACCGCGATTTCCGCTGCCAGCAGATTCACACGGTCTTCGTCGAGTACGAAGCGCGCCTGAAAACGCTCAATGCCTTGGATTTTGACGACCTTCTCGTCAAGACGCTGGAACTGCTCGCCGACCATCCGCCTGTGCTGGATGTGTACCGCAAACGCTTCCAATATGTCATGGTGGACGAATATCAGGATACGAACTATGCGCAGTATATGCTCGTCAAACTGCTGACTGACCAGAGTCGGAATCTCTGCGTTGTGGGCGATGACGACCAGTCGATTTACGGCTGGCGCGGCGCGGATATCCGCAATATCCTTGATTTTGAGAAGGACTATCCCGACGCGACCGTCATCAAGTTAGAGCAGAATTACCGCTCGACCGCCAATATCTTGGACGCGGCGAATCAGGTGATTGCGCACAATTCCGGGCGCAAGGAGAAAAAGCTGTGGACAGAGCAGGGCGAGGGCGACCCGATTCGCCTCTTTGACGCGGGCGACGAACGCGAGGAAGCCGCGTGGGTCGCCGACCGCATCCGCCAGCTCAACCGCCACGGCGAACCGTATGGCAACATGGCGATTCTCTACCGCACGAACGCGCAGAGCCGTGTGCTGGAAGAAATGCTGATGCGCTCGGCGATTCCCTACAAGGTCTTCGGCGGTCAGAAGTTCTATGACCGCAAGGAAGTGCGCGACGTGATTGCGTATCTGCGCGTTGTGGTCAATCCGGCGGACGATGTGTCCTTGCGCCGCATCATCAACGTGCCTAAGCGCGCCATCGGCGACAGCACCGTGCAGGAGCTGATGAATCACGCGCAGCAGAACAATATGCCGCTGTACAGCGCCCTGTCCGACGTTCCGGATTCGCTTTCCGCGCGTCCGAAAAAGTGCGTCAGCGACTTCTTTATGCTCATGACGATGCTGCTGGCGCTCAAGGAAACCATGCCGCTGGAGGAGTTCGTATCTACTTTGGTGGAAAAAACGGGCTTGCTGGCGCAGTACCAGAAGGAAGATACCGAGGAAGCCCGCTCGCGCGTGGAGAACATTCAGGAATTCATGGGTGCGGTCAGCGAATACGCGAAAGCAACGGAAAACGCGACGCTCGAAGACTACTTGGAAAACGTGTCGCTGGTGACTGACCTTGACCAGCAGGAGGACGAGCGCGGCTATGTGACGCTGATGACGCTGCACTCCGCCAAGGGTCTGGAATTCCCCGATGTGTTCATGACCGGTCTGGAGGAGGGCATTTTCCCGTCCGCGCGCAGCCTCATGGACGAGACGAAGATGGAGGAGGAGCGCCGCCTGTGCTATGTCGGCATCACGCGCGCACAGAAGCGCCTGTTCATCTCCCGCGCGAATCAGCGAATGCTGTATAATCAGGTGAATCACAACGCGCCCAGCCGCTTTTTGGCGGAAATCCCGGAACGCCTGCTGTCTGACGAAATGGCGGGCATGAAGGAGCGCTTTGGCGACCGCGTCCAGCCGCAGATGCGCTCTCGCAGCGCATACAACCGCGGCGGCACGAATCGCCCGGCGCCGTCCGGTAGTGCGCCCATCCGCCCCGGCAGCGGCAATACCGGCCTGCGCGGGCTGAATATCCCTGGCGTGCAGAAGGGCTTCGTGCAGTCCCCGGCGCGCAATATGGCCACCAGCGCCATGCAGAACCTGTATCGCCCCGGCGATCGCGTCCGCCACCTGAAGTTTGGCGAGGGCACGGTGGTGGAGGTTACGGGTTCGGGCAGCATGAGCCGCATCAAGATTGAATTCACGGCATACGGCACCAAGGAATTTGCTTTGGCGACGGCGCCGATTGTCAAGCTGGAGGATTAAGCATGGCAGACCAGACGGCGCGGATGCGTCAGCTTGCGGACACGCTCAATCAGGCGTCGCAGGCGTACTATTTCGGCAGCGAGCCGATTATGTCCGACATGGATTGGGACAAGCTCTATGACGAATTGTCGGCGCTGGAAAAGGAAACGGGCATCGTCCTGCCGGATTCTCCGACGCACCGGGTCGGCGGCGAAGTGATGACGGCGTTTGCGCCGCATACGCACATCCACCGCCTGTGGAGCATGGATAAGGCACAGTCCATCGGCGCGGTGGAGGATTGGATTCGCCGCACCGAGAAGCTCAGCGGGCAGGACGACCTGCAATACTGCGTTGAGTACAAATTCGACGGCTTGACGCTGAACCTGACCTACAACGAGGGCAGGCTGATTCAGGCGGCGACGCGCGGCAACGGCATCACCGGTGAAGCGATTCTGCCACAGGCAAAGACCATCCGCACCGTGCCGCTGACGATACCGTATCAGGGGCTGCTGGAAGTGCAGGGCGAATGCATCATGCGCCTGTCCGCACTGGATACCTACAACAAGACGGCGAAAGAACCGCTGAAAAACGCCCGAAACGCCGCCGCCGGAGCGCTCCGCAACCTTGACCCCGCCGTGACCGCCTCCCGCCATCTCGATGCGTTTTTCTATCAGATTGGCACGATTGACAATCCACCGTACACCACGCAGCAGGGGATGCTTGATTTCCTGCGCGCAAACGGCTTTCAGGTCAGCCCGTATCTGGGGCAGTGCCGGAGCATCCGCGAAATTGAGGACTGCATCCACCACATCGAGGAGGAACGCAGCAGCCTCGACTTCCTGATTGACGGCGTGCTCATCAAGGTCAGCGATCTTTCCACCCGCGAGATGATGGGCTACACCGACCGTTTCCCGCGCTGGGCGATTGCGTTCAAGTTTGAGGCGGAGGAGACGACGACCGTCATCCGCGACGTGACGTGGGATGTGGGCCGCACGGGCAAGCTGACGCCCGTTGCGCATGTCGAACCTGTTGATTTTTACGGCGTGACCGTGCGCAAGGCGACACTGAACAACTGGGGCGATATCCAGCGCAAGCGGGTTGCCATCGGTGCGCGTGTGTGGATTCGCCGCTCGAATGACGTGATTCCCGAAATCATGGGGCATGTGGGGGACAGCGAAGAGGGCGAAACACCGATTGTCCGCCCGGAGGTCTGCCCGGCTTGCGGCGAAAAGCTGATTGAGCGCGGCGCACACATTTTCTGCATGAACCGCGTCTCCTGCCGCCCGCAGGCGGTTGCGCGCATCAGCCACTTCGCCAGCCGTAACGCGATGGACATCGAGGGCTTGTCGGAAAAGACGGCGGGGCAGCTGTACGACCAGATGAACGTCCGCGATCCGGCGGATTTATACACCCTCACGCGTGAGCAGGTGCTGTCGCTGGACGGCTTCAAGGACAAGAAGGCGGATAATCTGCTGTCCGCGCTGGAAAAGAGCAAGCACTGTGAGCTGGATGCGTTTCTCTTCGCGGTCGGCATCCCGAATATCGGGCGCAAGACCGCGCGTGACTTGGCGAACGCCTTCGGGACGTTGGAGAAGGTGTCCAATGCGACACAGTCGGAGCTGGTCGCCCTCGATGATGTGGGGGACATTGTTGCCCAGAGCATCACAGAATTCTTCTCCTTCGACGAGAACCGCGAGATGATTCGCCGTCTGCTGGCGGCAGGTGTGACCCCGGCGGAAAAGCAGAAGGTGGAGGGCGGTGTCTTCGCCGGCATGAGCATCGTCGTCACGGGGACGCTGCCGACGCTCTCCCGTAAGGAAGCGGAAGACCTGATTGCCCGCAGCGGCGGCAAACCCGCGTCTTCGGTCAGCAAAAAAACCGCCTTCGTCGTAGCGGGCGAGGCGGCAGGAAGCAAACTGACCAAGGCGCAGACACTGGGTATCGAAGTGATTGACGAAGCGGAGCTGCTGCGCCGGGTTTCTTCATAATTAATTTTTTAGCAATTTGTTGAGAATTGTCACTTCCCACTCATGGGAAGTGTGGATTGAAATATGGCAGTGCGGTAGAATTGTTATCGCACGGTCGGATTCTTCCGGCGGATGGCGTGGGCGAGGGCAGCCTGCGCGGGCGTCATGGCGGGGCGCGCGGCGAATGACTCGACTGCGTCGGCATCGCGTGCCGTGCTGTCGGAAGTGCCTTCACTCGCCTGTGTCATTTCGGAAACGACCTGCGTGTTCGGCGTGCCGGGGTGCATCTCGAATTCCGCCGGCGTCTGAATCTGACCGGGCTGATAGCCGGGCAGCAGGAAGGTAACGAACTTGATGGAGAAGATATCGCAGACGACATAACGCAGATTCAGGCTGTCATAGAGGACGATGAACTGCGTGCCGACGTAGTATAGGAAGCCTTGACGGGTGACGAGATTCGACGTACCAATGAGAAAATCCACCAGTACATACTTTCCGATGTTCTCATGCAAGACCTCCTGCATCGATCCCTGAAAGTTCGCTGTGTCGAAATCCTGTGCCGGCGGAACCTGCAGCTGCTGGATCTGATTCGTTCCCTGCTCGCTCATAGAACAAGCACCTCCTTGAAATTGCTGCTTCACTCTATGCGTCAGGGACGTACTTCATGATGAAAAGAGGGAAAAAATGCTTTCCAATTTGGACACTTATCTGGAAGCGCTCCGTACCAGCCCGCTGGAATTTCTGCTGACGCTGGTATACGCTGTCGCTGTCATTCTTATCAGCCTGATTCTGCACGAGTGCGCGCACGGTTATGTGGCATACCGCTGCGGCGACCCGACGGCGAAAATGATGGGGCGGCTCTCCCTGAACCCAAAGGCGCACCTTGACCTGATCGGTACGCTGAGCATGTTTCTGATTGGCGTTGGCTGGGCGAAACCTGTTCCGGTCAATCCGCGCAACTTCCGGCACGGGCGGCGCGACGACTTTCTTGTGTCGATTGCCGGCATTGCGACGAATCTCTGCCTGTGCCTGATTTGCATGTTCCTGAGCGTCGTCGTCGGCAAAATCATGTTCGGCTCGGAAATGCTGGGGGAATTCTCGTCGAACTCCCTCCCGCACCTGTTCAGCCCGTTCTACCAGTTCACGGATGGCAGGGACAACGTGATTCTGAGCATTACCAACGGCATATTCGCCGAAAGCGCGCTGGCGGATTTCGCTGTGCCGTGGCTGCGGTACGTCGAGCGCTTCCTGCTGATGATGGCGCAGACGAATCTGGGGCTTGCGCTGTTCAACATCCTGCCCATCCCGCCGCTGGATGGCTACCATCTCGTCAACGATTTGCTGTTCAAGGGCAAACTGCAGCTCAAGCGGCAGGCGTTCGTTATTGCGCAGATTGTGCTGATTTTCATCTTCATGTCCGGCGCGCTGGATCAGTTCTTGAGCAAAGCAATTTTTGCCGTCTATGAGTTCTTCCTCAAGGGATTCTTGGCGATTTTCGGGCTGTCGTGAGGGCATAAAACATGGCAATGACGTTTCAGCTCAAGGATTTTGACGGACCGCTGGATTTGCTGCTGTTCCTGATTAACAAGGAAAAAATCGACATCAAGGATATTTTCGTCAGCCAGATTACCGACCAGTATATTGATTCGGTACGCAATGCGCCTGACCTTGATATGGACGACGCGACGGATTTTCTGGTCATGGCGGCAACGCTGCTGGAAATCAAATCCCGCGCGATGCTGCCGCGTCCGCCGCGCATCGAGGAGGGCGAGGAGGATCCGGAGGAAGCGCTGATCCGCCGTTTGGAGGAATACAAGCGCTTCCGCGAGACTGCATCCGCCATGAAGCAGTTCGAGCGGGCGGCGGCGAACCTGTTCACGAAGCTGCCGGAGGAATACCCGCTGCCGCCGCAGGAGACAGAGCTTGTCGGCTTGACGCTGCAGGGGCTGACGGAAGCGTTCCTGCGCATCTGGGCGCGCAAGCCCGCAAGCGACGAATCGCCGGAGACGAACCACTACGCGCCGCGCGATATTCACCGCGACGAGCACAATGTGCAGGAATGCATGCTGACGCTGCTCAAGGGCGTGTCCAGCCGCGGCTGTCTGCGCTTTGAAGAAACGTTCAGCGCTGCGCCGTCGAAGGAAGAAGTCGTGACGCTGTTTCTGGCGCTGCTGGAGCTGCTCAAGCTGGGCGAAATCCACGCCGAGCAGGAGGGAACATGGGGCGAAATCGTTCTCTATCCCGGCCGCGGCAAAGATGTTGATGAATACGGCGAAAGCGCAACGGAGGAAACGGAATGAACGAGACACAGAACGAGGAGCAATTGCGCTTTCCCGACGATATCATGGAGGAGGGCGGCAATCTTGCCGGGCGCATCGAGGCGATTCTCTTCGTCGCGGGCGAAGCAGTGCGCGTAGAGGACTTGTCCAAGGCACTGGATGTGCCGATTCGCGAGGTAGAGGATGCGCTGATTCACCTGCGCGACGAGTACGACTTCAACCAGCGCGGCTTTTCGCTCAAACGCTATGGGCATCAGGTGCAGCTGGCGACGCGCGCATTGTATTCGCAGGATGTGGTGCGGCTTCTCCAACCCGTGCAGAAACAGTCGCTTTCGCAGGCGGCCATGGAGACGCTCGCGGTCGTGGCATACCGTCAGCCGGTTACGCGCGCCGAGGTAGAACAGATTCGCGGCGTGAAGTGCGACTATTCGCTGCAATCGCTGATGAATAAGGAGCTGATTGCCGAGGTCGGGCGCAAGGAAGCGCTGGGTCGCCCGATTCTCTACGGCACGACGGACAATTTTCTGGCGCATTTCGGCATTTCGTCGCTCAAAGAGCTGCCGCCGATGCCGGAAAAGCCCAAGGACGATTCGGACGACGCGGAAGTGACCGACGACGTGCCGGAATTGATTCCATAAGTAGGAGGAAATGATGATGGAAAAGACGATGCAGATTAACGGCATGATGTGCAATCATTGCAAGATGACGGTGGAGAAGGCGCTCAAGGCCGTGCCGGGCGTAGAAAACGCGGAGGTTGACCTCGCGGCGAAGTGTGCGAAAATCACGCTGAACGCGGATGTTGCGGACGATGTGCTGATGGACGCAGTCGCAAAGAAGGGCTTCACGCCGGTGAAAATGGGGTAAGTCAAGTGCCATCCGTGCTGGATGGCATTTTTCGTATCAAGATTTCTTTCGCGCCGCACACTTTCTCGCGTGCTTCATAGTCTGCTGGTGAAGGCTCCACCAAGGCGACCGGAGCCGGAAAAGACAAGGAGGCGCGATCCATGTCATTCTACTCGTATAAGAACGCGAACCCCAACTGCTGCCCCGGTACGATTTCCGGCAGTGCGCTGGACGGCTTGCAGGAGAAGGTCTGCGTGCAGGTCAAGCGCGTGTATGACAGCGCGATGACGCAGGAGCAGCTTACCAAGCAGACCGTCACCATCACCAGCTACGCGCAGGTCAACAACACCTGCACCTGCAACGCCTGCGGCTGCCAGGAGACGCAGGAGACCATCCCGCCGACGTCCGCACCCGTGCCGCCGATTACCTTCGAGAGCTGCCGCAGCACCACGACCGAGGGCAACATCCGCAACCTGACCGTTGATCGCCTGTGCGATCGCCCCTGCTTCGCCCGTGTGCGCGCAACGATTGATATCCCGATTGACATCCTGTTCGTGGATAGCCGCTGCGTGGAGTACATCGGCAAGGCGACCATCAGCGTCAACCGCGATGTGCTGCTGAGCATTCCCGACGAGTCCATTGTGCCGTACACGCTGGAAAGCATGGTCAGCGCGATTTGCGTCAGCGGGACGTATCTGGGCAACAACCAGTTCAAGATGACCATCTGCGTCACGACGATTTTGAAGGTACTCGCGGAAGCCGAAATCTTGATTCCCAGCTACGGCTACTGCCCGATTCCGCCCGCCGAGGAGTTCGCGGAAAGCGTCTGCGATGAGTTCTTCGCCCTGCCGCTCTTCCCGCCGCAATCCGTCTGCAACAGCGGAACGGTCACGACGGGCAACGTCAGCAGCACGGTGCGTTCCAACTGCAATTGCGGACGCGGATGCTCCGGCTCGTGCAGCGGCAGCTGCAACTGCGCCAACAGCAACAGCTAATACGATTTCCAGATTCAACTGCGCCATATGAAAATCGCCTGACGAAAAAGCCGCATCCGGGTCAAACCGGGTGCGGTCTTCATTATGATACTTTTGCTTCTGCGTAGCCGCTTTTATCCTTCTTCGAACGAAGCCGGTAGCGGTGCTTCTTCTCTGGCGGCAGATTGACTTCGCCGCCGTGTCGTACCTTGTCCTGCGTCAGCGGCAAATCAACATAGAACGTCGTGCCCGCGCCGACCTTGCTGCGAACGCGGAGCTGCCCGCTGTGCCCCATGACAATGATGCGCGCAATGGACAGCCCAAGCCCGTGACCGCTGCTTTCAGTCTTGCGTGCGCTGTCACAGCGGTAGAAGCGTTCGAATATTCTCGAAAGCTCTTCCTTGGGGATGCCCGGCCCGTGGTCGCTCATGGACAGCGTGCAGCCGCTCTCGGTTTTCTGTACGCCGAGGGTAATAGTGCTGCCCTTGGGGGAGTACTTTACCGCGTTGTCGCACAGGATGCGCATGACCTGCTTCAGCATCCCGCGGTCGGCTTCAATCTGCACATGGTCAGCGGGGTCAAGCGCAAACGTGTCCTCCGGCGTGACCATTGCGGCTTCGCGCTGCACCTCCGCGGCAACGTCGTATGCGTCAAACCGCACCATCTCCATCATCAGCGTTTTCTTGTCGTGGCGCGCGAGGAACAGCAGGCTTTCGACAAGCTCCTTCATGCTTTCCGTCTCCTGCGCGATGGCGTTGATGCCCTCGTTCAGCACATCTGGGTCGCTCTTGCCCCAGCGGGACAACATGCTGGCATACCCCTGAATGACGGCAATCGGCGTCCGAAGCTCGTGCGAAGCGTCGGAAACGAACTGCTTCTGGCTGTTGTAGGATGTTTCGATGCGGTCGAGCATGGAGTTGATGACCGTCGCAAGGTCTTTCAGCTCATTTTTTGTCCCGGCGATGTTGATGCGGTTGGAGAGGTTGTTCGCGGAGAGCGTCGCTGCCATGTCGGTGATATCGCGAATCGGCGCGAGGACGCTCTTTTGCAGCCGCTTCCGATGCAAGACGAAGTAGAACATGCGGAACAGGTCAGTGATGACCAGCGCCGCGGCAGCTCCGCAGTACAGCGCAAGCGGGCGAGAGAGGCTGAGCGAAATCAGCAGCGACTGCCCCGAAATGTGCTGCGCCTGCACGATGTAGCGCCCTTCGGTGAAAATCGCCTCCGGGTCAAGCAGGCGGTAGGCGCTTTGTCCCACGATGATGCCGTCCGTGCGCGCTTCGGGCAGCAGCGTCACTTCCGCGTCATCCAGCACGGAGAGGACAATGGTGCCGTCGGCGGACAGCGGCGCGCATTGCAGCCGCGTAATGTCACGTTCAGCGAGGTACAGCGTGCCGCCCGCGAACGCCAGCGTCAGGATGAGCAGCGCGGGGAGAAACGTCCGCACCAGCTGGAAGGAAAAGTGGGCGGCGATGCGGAAGGAGAGGGACAAACGAATGCGGGAAAGGGTGGAAGGCAGCCCGTGCGGCTTGGGCGCGGCAGGGGAAACATCCTTCTTGCGGCGGATGCGCCGTGCCTTCGGACGGTCAGTCATCGACGCGGAACATGTAGCCGACGGCACGGATGGTGTGCAGCGTCTTGACGCCGAACGGCTCGTCAATCTTATGGCGCAGATAGCGGATGTACACGTCCACCACGTTCGTGTCGCCCGCGTAATCGTAGCCCCACACGTCAGTCAGCAGCGCGTCCCGCGTCACGGCTTCTCCCTTGTGGGACATGAGGTATTTCAGCAGATCAAATTCCTTTTTTGTCAAGTTAATGGGCTGATTGTTCATCGTCACTGTGTAACTGGAGGGCTCTAACACCAGACCGCCCGCCCGCAGCACGTTGGACGCGGGCGCAGGCGTTTCAGCGGCGGAACTCCGGCGCTTCTTCAGCCCGACGCGAATGCGCGCCAGCAGCTCCTCAATGGCGAACGGCTTCGTCATGTAGTCGTCTGCACCCATGTCCAGCCCCATCACCTTGTCGGATACGTCGTCTTTCGCGGTCAGCATAATGATCGGCACGTCGCTGTCGTGGCGTAGGCGGCGGCAGACCTCGATGCCGGACAATTCCGGCAGCATCAGGTCAAGAATCAGCAGATCCGGCTGCCAGCTTTGCGCCTGTTCCAGCCCGCTGCGCCCGTCGCCTGCCGTCTGTACCTCGTAACCCTCGTGCGTCAGTTCGAGTTCCAGAAAGCGAGCGATCTTCTTTTCATCCTCCACAATCAAAATGCGGCTCATGGTTATCCTCCATTCTCCATATACGGGCAAAAGCGGAACGCTTGAATGCGTCCCGCGAAGGGTAGTCAATGCTGCCTGCAGCCGCCGAACAGCCCGAAGAAGAGCATCAGCGAGGCAAAAACAAGAACATTGGCAAATAGCAGCAAGCTCAGCATCAGCGGCAGCATATGGATGCACCTTCCTTACTTAATCGTTGCGGAGTTGAAGCCGTCCGTGTCGTCCTCCACGGTCACATTGCCATCTTGGCTTGGCACTTGCACCGGCACGTTGATGGTAGGGCAGGAGTGGTATTCTGGCTTTGCCGCGCTTGCAGCGTAGTAACTGCGGTTGTCCGCAGAATCCACCTCCGCCTTCTTTTCGGCGGATTCGCTCTGACCGTTCATGCCCGCCTGAAAGCCGCGCGCGAACTCATCCACCGTGCTGCGGACGTTGCTGGCGGCGTTCTTGACCATGCGATCCATGTTTTCACCCGCGAAATCCGCGTCGTCCTTGTCAAACGACACACGATAGCCCAGCAGCAGAATCAGAATCGCGCTGAGAATCAGCAAATGCGGGCTGATGAGCGCCGCGACGAGGGTGAACAGCAGCGAAATGTTGAGAATCGGAATCGACTGCCGCGCAACCTTCACACGGGCGCGGTAAAGCTTGTTGATGAAGTGCATGAAGCCGCCCTTGCTCTTGCTGGCAGCAGCGGTGGACGCTTTCTTTTCGGCGGACTTCGGCGCATCCTGTGCGGCGGCATCGGGCTTTAAACGGCCGTTGCGCTCCAAATCGACCAGCGCGCGGGCGACATTGCCGTTGTGGTAATCCAGCAGCGAAACCGCCTCTTGATAGCTGATGCCGCTCTTGCGCCGAATCAGTTCAATATCTTCAATCGTGTAGCTTGCCATAAAATCAATCTCCTTTCCCGCTGAGCGGGCTTTTTTCCCTGACACCTATATGATAACACAGATTCCTCCGAAATGCTTGTGAAAGATGAGAGGAAATGATGAGAATTTCATGAGAAAACGTGGGGATTTGGGGGCAAATTCGATTGACAAACAGGATGAAAGTGCTACAATATAGGATGTTTCAGGGCATTGGGTGCTGCAAAGAATGAGGGAGGGAAACCACAATGCAGATGTTTGTTCTCGTGCTGAATCGGGAAGAATTTCTGGAGCCGCTGCTGGAAGAAATGCTCAAGCAGAACATCGGCGGCGCGACCATTTTGGAATCGACGGGCATGATGCGCGTACTGGATGGCGACCATAACATCGACGATCTGCCGGTGCTGGGGGTGCTGCGCCACCTGTGCAATCCGGAACGGAAACGCTCCAAGACGATTTTCACGCTGCTGAAATCCGAACAGATTCCGCAGATGATTGAAATCATCAACAAAGTAACCGGTGGACTGGACAAGCCCGACACGGGTATTTGCTTCGCCCTGCCCACGACGTTTGTGGAAGGGGTCAACAAGAACAAATGAATATCCTGTTTGCGCTTGCCATTGCAATGGCGGTTGGCATGGCCATGACGCGCCTGATTAGGCTGATTCATCTGCCGAACGTGACGGCGTACCTGATTGCGGGTCTGCTGGTCGGGCCGTATGTGCTGAAGGTGCTGACGCCGGAAATGAACAGCAAGCTGTCGATTATCTCCGATGTCGCGCTGGGTTTCATTGCTTATTCCATCGGCAGTGAGTTCAAGTTCTCCTACATCAAGGAAATCGGCGCGAAGCCGATGGTCATCACGGCGTTTGAGGGCTGCGTGGCATCACTGCTGGTGTTCCTGACGCTGCTGGCGCTGGGTCAGCCGCTGCCGATGTGTCTGGCGCTGGGGGCGATTGCCGCGGCGACCGCTCCGGCGGCGACGCTGATGGTCGTCCGCCAGTACAAGGCGAACGGCCCGGTGACGCGGATGCTGCTGCCCGTTGTCGCCATGGACGATGCGCTGGGGCTGATGCTCTACGCCATCATGATGGCAATCGCCCGCACGCTTGACAGCGGCGCGGCATTAAGCGTGATGACGCTGCTGGTGAAGCCGCTGATTGAAATTGTCGGCTCGCTGGTGATGGGCGTTCTCATTGGCACGGTGATGGTTTTCTGCCTGCGCTTCTTCCATTCGCGCGGCAATAAGCTGACGATGACGATTCTCATCGTGTTCCTCGCCGTTGGCTTGAGTACCATGCTCGATTTGAGCAGCCTGCTGGTCTGCATGATGATTGGCGCGACGATGATCAACGTCAGCAACGATTCGCCTGCGCTCCTTGAGCAGTGCGACCGCTTCACGCCGCCGCTGTTCCTGCTCTTCTTCGTCTTGAGCGGCGCAAGCCTTGATTTGTCCGTGCTGCCGACGGTCGGCGTGGTGGGTATTGCGTATGTTTTGAGCCGCGCAATTGGCAAGTCGCTCGGCGCAACCATCGGCGCTGCCATCGAGAAGTGTGATAAGAACATCATCCGCTACCTTGGTATGACGTTGATTCCGCAGGCGGGTGTCGCCATCGGCATGGCGCGCATGTGCCTGACGGATTTGCCCGCCTACGGCCCGACGATTAACGCCGTCGTGCTGGCAGGTACGCTCATCTACGAACTGACTGGCCCGGTCATCACCAAGATTGCGCTGACGAAAGCCGGCGAAATCAAGGAAGGCGGCGCAAAGCCCGCTGCGGTGACGGCAGCCAAATAATACTATTTCCAGATTCACCTGCGCCATCTGCTTGCGCCTTTTCCATTCTGGCGTCCGTTCATTCCACTTAGCGTAGCGCTGCTACGCTGCGTTTCATTCACGTTAGCCAGAATGAAAAATTCGCGGCGCATCTTGGCGCATTCTTATCTGGAAATAGTATAATAATTCATCTGGAAACAGTATAAATCCACCAAACAGAACGCCCCTTTCCGGCAGAGATGCTTCGGAAAGGGGCGTTTTTTGATGCGGTCAGCTGCGCGGAATCCCGTCAGAGAAGTCCTCACGGCGCTTCCTGCGGCGATGCACGCGGAAGATGATGAACAGCGCAATGGTTGGAATCAGCAGAATCACGACGACGGGAATCACCGTTTCCGGCACAATCGGAATGCCAGTTTGCCCCTGTGTCATCGCGACAATCTCCTCATATGTCAGCGGCATGTTCGAGCGGCGCGCGACGCTGCGGCTGGCGACAAGGTTGAATGTAATCGGCGTGCCATCGTCGCTGACGTAGGTCATTGTGCCCATAATCTCGCCCGCGCTGACGGGTGCGGCAAAATCGCGCGTGTAGGAGACAGTCACGAGGTCGCGAAGGTTTTCGGACAGGTAGTCGATGCGCTTCTTCGTCGTACTGAGTTCCGCAAGGGCGGCCTGCGTGGCATCCTGCGGCTGGCACAGGAGCGTCAGCTGCCCCTGATTCGGGTCGTCAATCTCATACGCGCTGGTGTAAATGCTGATGGGGTTCAGGTTGTACAGCTCGGAAATCGTGACGTGCTGATACTGACTGAAGCCATACGCCATCAGCTTCTTCGTGTCCGTCCAGACACCGTACTGGCTGGAGTACATGACGACGGAAATCAGGTCGACGCCGTTGAGTGACGCTGAACCGACGTAGCAGTAGCCCGCCAGCGACGTGGAACCGGACTTAATGCCCGTCATCGGCGCGTAATAGTAGCGGTTGTCCGTCTTGTTGTACTGCGGCAGCATGATGCGGTGGCGGGTCGTCAGCGTGCGCGAACGCTGCTTGTTCGTCGTCGCCATCTTGTACTCGGTCGTTTTCGCAATCGTGCGGAAGGTGTCGTTCTGCATGGCGTAGCGCGCCAGCGTCGCCAAGTCGCGCGCAGTCGTGTAGTGGTTGTCGTCGTGCAGGCCATGCGGGTTCATGAAGTGCGTGCTGTTCATACCGAGGTCGTGCGCGGTCTGGTTCATCAGCGCGACGAACGTGCTTTCATTCCCGGCGACGGCCTCCGCAATCGCCACGGCACCGTCGTTGCCCGAACGAATCAGCGTGCCGAAGAGCAAATCCTGCATCGTCAGCTCTTCACCTTCCTGCAGGCTGATGACGGTCGCTTCCGAGTCAATGGCGCGCATGGCGGCGGCAGAACCGTTGTAGCTGACCGTCACCTTGTCGTCAGGGTTGCTGTTGAGGATGCCCAGCAGCACGGTCATAATCTTTGTCGTCGAAGCGGGGTACATGGTCAAATCGGCATTTTTCTCGAAGATGACTTCCCCCGTGCTCTGCTCGATGAGAATAGCGGATGTGCAGTACAGCTGGTCGGCTTCGAGCAGCTCCGGGTGCGTCTCATCATACGGGTTCGCGTTGGGGTCGAGGGTGGGGTTCGGCATTTCTGCCACGGCGCTGATGGTCAGCAGCCCAAGTGCGAGCAGGAGACAAATCAGCCGGCGAAACGTTAGCATCAGGCGCAATCGTCCTTTCTGCACAGCAAAGCCATGCGAGAGTACAAATATCTATTCTATTATAGCATTTTGCGCCCCGGATGGCAAGGGGCAAAAAAGGCTGCCCGCCCCAAAGACGGACAGCCCATGCAATTGTTACACATTCCAGAACCGAAGCGTGCTCGTCACCGCACCAGACATGTCCGGAATGGCGAACGGCACCGTTCCCGGATAGCCAATCAGCTGAAGTACCAGAATCAGCACACCCAGAATCGCCACATACAGCGCGAACCAGTTCAGGCTGACACGGCTGATGAGGCTGAGCATGAAACGGATAGCGATATAGCCGCTGATTGCCGCCACGAGGATGCCCACCAGCGTCGGCACGAGTGTCAAATCCTGCACCCAGCCCTCTTCGATTGCGGTTTTGCCGTCGATGATGAGTGCGCCGACAATCGCGGGGGCGCTCATCATGAAGGAGAACTTCGCCGCGCTCTTGCGGTTCAGACCGGAGAGCAGACCGCCCGCCAGCGTCGAGCCGCTGCGGGAAACGCCGGGCAGCAGCGCCACGCCCTGCATACAGCCCATGATGATGGCGTGCTTGAAGTTCGGCTGGTCGGCGTACTGCTTGCGGTGTGCGCTCAGCGTTTCCGCCAGCAGGAGGAAGAAGCCCGTCAGCAGGAAGCTCGCACCGAGGAACCAGCCCGTCTCGCAGGAGGTGATGAAATCATCAAACACAACCTTGAACAGCAGCGTCGGCAGGGAAGCGATGAAGAGCAGCAGCAGTGTCTTGGACTTGAAGGGGTTCTTCAGAATCGCCCACCAGTCCTTCCAGAACACGATGAGAACCGGAATCAGCGTGCCAACATGCAGGAGGATGTCCAGCATATGGTAGGCGCCTGTTTCATCAATCGTGAAACCCATCAGGATGCGGCTGAGCAGCAGATGACCACTGGAGGAAATCGGAAGAAACTCGCCAAGCCCCTGCACAAGGCCGAGAATGGCAGCTTGCAGAATATTCATCGGGAAGCACTCCTTTCGGATGACCGAAATTATCGTCCACGAATCAGTATAGCATACTTGCCGCCATTTGTCAGCCTTTTGCAGGAAATTTTACAGGGAAGGCAGGCGAATTACACCCGCATCCACTGCACGCCTTCTTTGTTGTCCTTGACGGCAATGCCCATATCCTTCAAAATGTCGCGGATGCGGTCGGATTCCGCCCAGTTCTTGTCCTTCCGCGCCTGATAGCGGCTCAGCAGCAGTTCACGGACGGTGCTCTGCTCTTCATCGGTGGCGTCTGCCGGGGCAATGATGACGTATTCGCCGTCGCCGTGCACTTCGCTCGTCGCCTTCTGCGCGTCGCGGATGACCGCTGCCTTTTCCAGCAGGCTGAGTGACAGCACCGCGTCAAAGTCGCCCACCAGCGCCAGTTTCTCATCGTCGGACAGGTCTTTTGCCTTCAGCACGTCATACAGGCGCGTTACGGCCAGCGAGGTATTCAGGTCGGCATCCAGCGCCTGACGGAACTTCTCCTGATATGGCTTCATTTTCTCCGCATCCACCGGCGTACCCGCGGGAATCAGCGACGCAATGCGTCCCAGCAGCTTCGTGTACGCGGCGGCAGCGTTGTCCATGTTCTCCCAAGTGAACATCTGGCTCTGCCGATAGTGGCTCTGCAGGCAGAACAGGCGGTACACCAGCGGGTCATAGCCCTTGTCCTGCAAAAGAGACACGGTCAGGAATTCGCCCTTCGATTTGCTCATCTTGCCGCCCGTGGTGTTCAGGTGATGCACATGGAACCACGTTTTGCACCACTCGTGACCGAGGTAGCTTTCACTCTGGGCGATTTCGTTGGTGTGGTGGGGGAAGGCGTTGTCGATGCCGCCGCAGTGCAGGTCAAGGTATTCGCCGAGGTGCTTTTTGCTGATACACGAGCACTCGATGTGCCAGCCGGGATAGCCCACGCCCCACGGCGAATCCCACTTCAGCGCCTGATCCTCGAACTTCGACTTTGTGAACCACAGCACGAAGTCCGCCTTGTTGCGCTTGTTCGTGTCCTCATCTACGTCGTCGCGCACGCCGACTTCGAGGTCTTCCTCGTTGTGGTCGTTAAAGACGTAGTACTTTTCCAGCTTGCTGGTGTCAAAGTAGATGTTGCCGCCTGCGTGGTAGGCATAGCCTTTCTCCAGCAGCACGGTAATCATATCGATGTAGTCGGGGATGCAGTTCGTTGCGGGCTCAACCACGTCGGGGCGCTTGATGTTGAGCTTCTGACAGTCGGAGAAGAACGCATCGGTGTAGAACTTCGCGATTTCCATGACCGTCTTGTGCTCACGGCGCGCGCCCTTGAGCATCTTGTCCTCGCCCGTGTCGGCGTCGCTGGAAAGATGGCCGACGTCGGTGATGTTCATTACGCGCTTGACGTCGTAGCCCTCATAGCGCAGCGCCTTTTCGAGCATGTCCTCCATAATATAGGTGCGCAGGTTGCCGATATGCGCGAAATGATAGACCGTCGGGCCGCAGGTGTACATGGACACCTTGTTGCCGAAGCGCGGCACAAACGGCTCCTTGCGGTGGGTGAGCGAATTATACAGAATCATCAGATTCCACTCCTTTTACTGTGCGGCTTCTTCCTGCTTGACAAAGGTGAAGCCGTAGAAATCAAATTGACTGCCGGGGAGGAACACGAACGCGACTGAACACACGCCCGGCAGCACGTTCACGTCGAAGCACTGCACGCCGCGTTCCGTTCCGCTGAACTGCGCCAGCGAGGTCAGCTGTTCGCCCTCCTGATTGGTGAAGCGAATCGTGACGGGGTTCGTCGAAAGCGGCGTCTGTCCGTCCAAGCGGAGTTCCGCATGGGTGGATGTGCCGAAATCCATGTTCTCCCAGACAAGCGACACGTTGTTGCCGATGCTCGTGACGGCACTGCCGCTGCGGGTGAAGCTGTCGCCGTAGACTGTGTCGGCGTCCTGCGCCGTCTGCGGCAGCCACGCGCGGCTCTGCTTCTCAAACGAGAAGCCTTTCAGGTGAATTTTGCTCGTCAGCGAGAAACACAGCGTATGCACGCCCGTCAGGCGCTCTGGCAGGTGGTACGTTTCGCTCTGGTAGACGTTCCAGATGCTCGGCTTCTGGTAGGGCAGAACAGCAATCAGCCGTCCGCCGTCCGCCGGGTCGCCGTCCCAGAGCTTGATTTCGTACAGGTTGCTGTCCAGCGCGAAAACCGGAAGCGTGATAACGTCCGAACCGACATCGCCGAAGTCGATTTTGGTGTAGCCCGCCATGCTTTCGCCGTCGCGCGCGAAGGATATGCCCTGCTCGTTGCCATTGCCGATTTCGCCGGAGGAAAGCGAGTACAGCCCGCCGGAAATAAAGCCGTAGGGATCAAGGAACGGCTGCCCCAGCCCGGTGATGACAATATCCTGCTGGCTGATAATGCGCGGATGGTCATACCCGTTTGTGCAGGAGGCGCGCAGGTACACCGTGTCGTCGCCCAGCGCCGTCACCGTCACCACGTCGCCGTCCACCGAACACGACGCGCAGGGGGAGTCGATGCCCTGACCATTGGTGACGCGGAAGGCAATCGCCTGCTTGTCCGCATCCGCCGGGTGAACCGCCACGCGGAAGGAGACCGTCGGATGTTCGCTGCCCAGACGCTTGTCGCCCAGCGGCAGCAGCTCAATGCGGCGAACCGGCTTGTCCGCGGGCATTTCTTCCTGACGGCACAGCACGGCGGAGCAGCTGCGCCCCGGCGTTTTGCGCGCCGCGCGGACGGGCAGCGTTAATTCAGCGCCGACCAGCCCAACGCCCGACACGCGGATGCGGATGGTGCCTTCGCCTGCCAGCGCGCCGACAATCGCCAGCAGCTTGCCGCTGAACAGGCGGCGCGTGTTCGTCTTGTAGCCGTCTCGGTCGGTGGAATCGCCATTGTCCAGCCCCAGCAGCCGACCGCAGCCGTCAACATCCACCAGCACGCGATCCACCGCGTTTTCAACGGGGGTGCCGTTTTCGTCCGCCACGGTGATGGTCACGAACGTCATGTCCTCGCCGTCGCCCAGCAGGAAAGCATCCTCCGCGGACAGCACAATATGGTGGCTTTCGCCGGGCGTGCGCTGGATGTCCTCGGCAATCAGATGCCCGTCCGCGTCATACGCGCGCGCGACCAGCTCGCCCGCCTCAAACGGCACTTGCCACGCCGGACGGCAGTGTGTCCAGTCCGTGCGGCTGACTTCCTGCACACCCAGCGAACGCCCGTTGAGCAGCAGTTCGGCTTTCACGCCGTTCGTCATGACCGGCACGTCAATCATTTGACCCGGATTCCAATCCCAGTATACGCCAATGTGCACCATCGGCGCGTTCGTCCACAGGGATTTGAATAAGTACCAGTAGTCTTTCGGGAATACCGCCGTGTCCATCATGCCGAAATAGCACGACCGGGTGTGGTACGGCGTGGGTTCGCCGATGTAGTCAATCCCGCTCCAGAGGAACTGCCCCAGCGAATACGGCGTGTTCAAATCTTCCACGATGCACTTGCGCATGTCCTTCGTGCCCCAGCTGGACGTGGAATTGCCCAGCGCGGAGCATTGCAGATCCTCGTCGGAGAGAATCGACGCTGCCATCGGGAAGTGGTAAATGCCGCGGCTGGACAGCGCCGAAGCTGTCTCACTGCCGTAAATCACCCAGTCAGGATGCTCGGCGTGGTGCGCCTCGTAATACTTTTCGCCGTAGTTGTAGCCTTGCGCGTCTACCAAATCAGCGCATTTCCGCGCACCTTCCCACGGCATGAAGTTGCTGCCGATGGTGATGACGGCATTGCCGCGCGGGTCGTGCAGGCGCACATTCTCGCACAGGTCGCACGTCACCTGTTGTGCGGATTCATCCAGATGCGTGTCCAGAATCTCGTTGCCAATCGACCACATCAGCAGCGACGGATGATTGCGGTCGCGGCGCACCCACGCGGCGACATCCGACGGCATGTCGGTGGGGAAGAAGCGCGCGTAGTCAAACGGCGTTTTGGCGCGCAGCCACATATCAAACGCTTCGTCTACCACGAAAATGCCGAGCTCGTCGCACAAGTCCATCACCTGTTTTGCGGGCGGATTGTGGCTTGTGCGCAGGGCATTGACCCCCATTTGCCGCATGGCGCGCAGCTGGCGGCGCATCGCCTTTTCGTGGAACGCCGACCCCAGACAGCCTAAGTCGTGGTGCAGGCAGACGCCGTGCAGCTTGACGGGCGCGCCGTTGACCAGCAGTCCGCGATCCGTGGTGAATGTCAGGTCGCGGAAGCCGACGTTCTGCCGGATAACCTGACTGCCCAGCATGGTTTGCAGCGTGTAGACGTTCGGCGCGTCCGGCGACCAGAGCTTCGGTGAAAGCACCTGTATGACCGCATTGGCGTGGTCGCCCGCGGCTTCCACCGTCACATCGCACACCGGCACGTCGCCGTCGAGCAGCACATGTGTCAGCACGCCGTTGTCCTTTACGCCGCAAAGCTCCGTGTCAATGGTCATCGTCCAGCTTTCCAGCTCGTGCGTGGTTGTGACGTACACGCCGTCCAGCGGAATATGGCGCTTGGGCAGCACATGCAGCGTCACGTCGCGGTAGATGCCCGCGCCGGAATACCAGCGGCTGTTCGGGCTTTGATGGCGGATATGCACCGCCAGCGTGTTTCTGCCGACGAGCAGCCGGCTGGTCAAGTCCACATCGAACGCCGTGTAGCCGTAATGATGCGTGCAGACGACGTGCCCGTTGAGCAGCACGTCGCAGTCCATATACACGCCGTCGAACCGCACGAGGACGCACGACGCGCACCAGCTTTCCGGAACGTCCAGCGTGCGCAGATACCACGCATCCGTCGTCTCGTACAGGTCGTTTTCGTTTTCAATCAGAAAATCATGGGGTAAATCGACTGCCTGAAGTGCCGCATTGCTCACATCTTCCAGCGTCGAGCCGAGCGGCAGCTTGCAGAATTGCCAGCCATCGTTGAGCAGCTGTTCCACGGTCATCCCTCCATCGTATGAAGTCAAGGCGGCGCAAAAGTCCGCCCAAATATCTGATGTAGAAATTCGCCTTTTCATCAGAAAAGTCCTGCTGAAAAAAGCTTGAACTGCGCAAAAAGTCATCAAATAGGTGCAAAAATGCAGGTGAAGCATCCGCTCCGCCTGCAAGTAAGTCACACGTCGATGAATTTGCGGAATTCCGGCAGGATACCGATGCCGTCCGGGTAATGCGCGGCAAACTGAGGTACAGCATGGCTGGGGAAGCTGTTGCCCTCAATGAACGTCGGGCCGTTCGGCGTGATGGCGACATCCCACGCGACAAAGCGCATTTGCGGTACTTTCTGCGCGGCGTCAAGGCACATCTTCTTCGCCTCTTTCCAGTAAGGAATCGTAAAGCCGATAATGTCCGTGCCGGTGATGGGGTGCTTGGTGTAGGTGTTGCCCGCCTTGTCTGCGCCGACAGTCAGCAGCTTGCCGCTTTCCAAATCAATGCGCGCCGCCATGCCGCCGCAGTCCACGTTGTCCATCACCTTGCCGTTGCCGATGCGCAGGAACGCATAGACGATGCCCTGCTTCTTGTCGCCCAGCAGCGTCGCGATGCGGCAGGTGTTGACCGACGTCGGGCACATGCGCGCCATCTCCGGATGCTGCACGACGATTTCTTCCAGAATGCCGATGTTCTTGTCCATCAGCAGCTGGTGGAACGCCTTTGCGCCCCCCTTCCAGTCCTCCGGCGTGAACTTCAGGATGCCCTGACCGCTCGACCCCTCCAACGGCTTGCCGATGAGGGCGGGGAGCGTCATCATGTCCTCCAGCTTGTCAAGCGGCGTATCCGCGTTAATCAGCAGCCACTTGCGCGGAATCCACTCCTTGAACAGCTCGTTGAACTGCGTCTTGTCGTCGAAGAAATGCCAGTACGCCTTGTCGTTCATCCGGCGGACAATGCTGTTGGAAATGCCGCGCGTGATGACAGTCTTGCGCTGCGCATCGTTGAGTTTGTACATCTGTGCGATTTTGTAGTCCACATAGCCCGCGTTGTACTTCACAGCACAGCGGAGCATGTCGCACAGCAGCCAAATGCGGGATTTGCCGGAGCGCTCATGCAGCAGCCCGGCGGTTTTCCACATGGCTTTCCAGTCCATCTTGAACAGACGCTTGAAGAAATACGAAAGACGGCTCATGCTGATGCCCCTTTCTTGCTTGCAGAATCAGACACAATCAGACGTTGAAGCGGAACAGCACGATGTCGCCGTCCTTCATCACATAGTCCTTGCCTTCGGAGCGAACCAGCCCTTTTTCCTTGCATGCCGCCATCGAGCCGAGTTCCACCAGCGTGTCGAAAGGCACGATTTCCGCGCGGATGAAGCCCTTCTCGAAGTCAGTGTGAATCTTGCCCGCGGCTTGCGGTGCTTTCGTGCCGTTGACAATCGTCCATGCGCGGCATTCGTCTTCGCCCGCCGTCAGGAAGGAAATCAGCCCCAGCAGCCGATAGCACGCCGTAATCAGCCGATCCAGACCCGACTGCCCGATGCCCAGTCCTTCGATGAATTCCGCCTTTTCGTCGGGACTCATCTGCGCAATTTCCTCTTCAATCGCGGCGGAAATGACGATGATTTCGGCATTCTCGCTCTTCGCGATGGCTTCCACGCGGTCAAGACCCTTGATTTCGCTCTCCGGCTTACCGAGGTCTTCCTCGGCGATGTTTGCCGCGTAGATGACCGGCTTGGTCGTCAGCAGGAACCAGCCGTCCAGCACTTCTTTCTCCTCGTCGGTCACAGGGCAGGTGCGCGCGGGCTTGCCGGCTTCCAGATGGGCGTAAATCTTGTCCGCCAGCTCGACTTCGATGCCCGCTTTCTTGTCGCCGCCGCGGAAGTTCTTCATCGCCTTGTCCTTGCGGCGCTGCACGGTGTCCATGTCCGCGAAAATCAGCTCGAGGTTGATCGTCTCAATGTCGCGGGCGGGGTCAATCGAGCCATCAACGTGGATGATGTTCTCGTCTTCAAAGCAGCGCACGACGTGGACAATCGCGTCCACCTCGCGGATGTGGCTCAAAAACTTGTTGCCCAGCCCTTCGCCGTGGCTCGCGCCTTTCACCAGACCCGCAATGTCCACAAACTCGATGGTCGTAGGGGTAATCTTCTTCGGGTGATACATTTCGCCCAGCACGTCCAAGCGGTGGTCAGGCACCATGACAACGCCCGTGTTCGGCTCGATGGTGCAGAAAGGATAGTTGGCCGCCTGTGCGCCAGCCTGCGTGATGGCATTAAACAGGGTGCTTTTGCCGACATTGGGCAAACCGACAACGCCTAATTTCATAATCCGGATTCTCCTTCTGTGATGCTGTGATAGCGTTCTTTATTATAAACGCATTCCAGCAGAAATGCAATTCATTTTGCAAAGAAATTCGCCGATTCGCTGATTTTGCCGCAAACCTTGACGGAAAGTGTGCGTTATGCTATCATACAGGCAGAAGAACGCGCGAAAGGAGCGGAGGAAAAATGTACTACTGCACGAACTGCCATCGGGTGACGCCGGAGAGAGCGGAAAGCTGCCCGTACTGCGATAAATTCGACCGTCTGCGTCCGGCAGAGGAAGCGGACGAGTGCCGCTTGACGGAGCTGGATGCGCTGAACGCCTCGGTGCTGGAAAGTCTGCTCAAAGAGGCGAATGTGCCGTATATTGCCCGCCCGATGATGGGCGCGGGCATCAGCGCGGCGCTCGGCGTAACGCTGGAGAAATTCGTGTTCTTCGTGGCGTACCGCGATTACGCCCGCGCGCAGGAGCAGCTGGAAGCCCTGCTTGCGCCGGACGACCACGCGGCGGACGCTGATTTCGCGGACGAGGACGAAGAATCGGAAGATGAGGACGAATAATCCGCATGCAAATCGCGGCGACTGGCATTGCTGTCAGCCGCCGCGTGTGTTTTTTGGGATTGGGGCAACACCGCACAATTCGGCGGCGCGTCGGAACTTTATACTATTTCCAAATGAGAATGCGCCAAGATGCGAAGCGAATTTTTCGCGCTGGCTAACGCGAATGAAACGCAGCGTAGCAGCGCTACGCTAAGTGGAATGAGCGGACGCAAGCGCGGAAAAGGCGCGAGCAGATGGCGTAGGTGAATTTGGAAATAGTATTATCAGTGAATCTCAATATCCCCCGAAACGCTCCGGATGCTGCCCGTCACGGTTCTGCTGCCCCTGCGCCCGGAACGGCGCATCGAAATGTCACCGGAACGGCTGTGGACGTCGATGTTGTTCATCCCTGTGTCGTCCGGCAGTTCCACGTCAATGTCGCCGGAGGTCGTGCTGCCGTTGATGAGCGACAGCGCGCCCGTGAAGCGCAGGTCTAAGTCGCCCGAAACGCTGCTAAAGTCGCACTGCCGCACCTTCGCTTCCAGCTCCACATCGCCGCTGGTGCTGGCAAATTTCAGATGGTCGTAATCGCCGTGAATCTCTACGTCGCCGCTGACGGTGGAAATCTGCACATCGGTTGCATCGGCTTCAATGTTGATATCGCCGCTGGTGGTGGTGAATGCGCCGCGATTCAGCGGTGCGAACAGTTCGACGCTGATGTCGCCGGATGTGCTGGTAAAGTTCAGGTCGGTGACGTGGATGTCGCGCGCCTCGATGTCGCCGGAGGTCGTCAGGACGCTAATGGGCTTGTCGAAGATGCGCGGGATGCACAGCGTCACGTCGCCAATGCTGCGGGAAACGGTGATGTTCGGCTTGATGCTGGAGAACAGCTTGCCCAGTTCCTGCCCGAAGCGGGAAGCGGTGCTAGCGAAGCTGTCAATCATACTTTCGATGCTGTTCGAGTTCTTGCCGTCACCTGTGCTTTCCTGCTGGAACCCCATCTTCGACATGTTGTCCGAGAATTCTTTAGCGTGCTGCTCGAATTCCTTGGCGTGCCGCTCGGCTTCCGCTTCCACCTGCCTGTCGCTCTTCTTGTCGCCGAAGAAGAAGTATTCGCCGTTCGGCTTCTTCACATACAGCCGCCCGTTGGCGAAACTGCCGCTGACGGTGAAGCTGCTTCGGTTGCGCTTCGGGGCATCGGGGTCGCGGCAGACGCGCAGAACGCCGTCCTCAATGCGGCAGATGGACGCCTTTGCGCCTTCCACATCCTCAAAGCGGACATGTACGTCTCCGTCCGGCGATTCTTCCAAATGCACGTCGTCGCACACCATCGTCATTTCGATGCGCCCAATATCCGCCGGATGGAAAGTGAAATCCGTCTGCTCGCCATCCCCGCCGTCATCGACCGGCACTTCCGCGCTCTTCGGCGCTTCTTCCGCTTCGGGCGCTTCAGACTTCTTCGGGTACTGGCTGATGACATCCTCCATGCCCTTCAAGCTCTCGACGACGGCGGCAATCGCGTCATCGTCGCTCAGCCCGCGGGACGTCATGTCCTGATAGCGCTCTTGGCAGTTGCTCATCGTTTCGTCGTAGAGCGCCTGTACCTCGTCCGTCATTTCCACATCCTGAAAGAGCAGATTCACAATCCGCTCGACCGTTTCGTTACGCATAGTGCTGTTCCTCCTGCTTCTCCTGATTTGCGTTCTGCAGCCGCTGCCGGCTGATTTCCTCCCACGAGATGGTATCGCCAATTAAACGCTCCGTCAGAGAAAAGTCCGAAAACGGCGTTACCCGACGGAATGCGAAAATTTCCTTGCACATAATGTTATCCCTCCAATAGCTGGTCAAGCTGGCGTTTCGTGTCCTCCCACGCCGCCAAATCGCTGATGAGCTTTTCCTGCCCCAGCGCCGTGATGGCGTAGTAGCGGCGGCGCGCGCCGGACGTCTCGCTGCCCCAGTAGGACTGAATCAGCCCGGCAGCCTCCAGCCGGCGGAAAGCGGTGTACAGCGTCGCTTCTTTCAGCTCTACCTCGCCGCCGCTGAGCGTCGAAATGGTCTTGTTGATTTGGTAGCCGTAGCTGTCGCCGTGGGAAAGCTGGTGCAGAATAATGGTATCGGTATAGCCGCGAAGAATATCTGCGGACAATGCCATATGCTTCACCTCCTATGGTTCATCCCTTGTCTTGGTATCTCGCCTTGACGAGTATTACTATATTACAAGATACTTCGCCTGTCAAGGTATCTTGCAAGAAATATTTTGTTTTTTTGCAAGCCGCAGCCGCTCCTGTTCTTTTGCTGTTTCACCCTTGCGAAAAGGGAAGGCGTGGGGTACAATGGAAGCGTAAAAAATCTGCGGTGCAAGGAAGCATCAGCGGAAAGGCAAGGAGAGCGCATTATTATGGAAAAGATTCAGATGAAAACGCCGCTGGTGGAGATGGATGGCGACGAAATGACCCGCATCCTGTGGGCAGACATCAAGCAGCTGCTGATTGAGCCGTTCGTGGACTTGAAGACGGAGTATTACGATCTCGGTCTGCCGCACCGCGACGAAACGCGTGATCAGGTGACGATTGACAGCGCCAACGCGACGAAGAAGTACGGCGTCGCGGTCAAGTGCGCGACCATCACCCCGAACGCCCAGCGCGTGACGGAGTACAACCTGCACGAGATGTGGAAGTCGCCCAACGGCACGATTCGCGCTATGCTCGACGGCACGGTCTTCCGCGCGCCGATTCTCGTCAGCGGCGTTCGCCCAACAGTCCGTACTTGGCAGCAGCCGATTACCATCGCCCGTCATGCCTATGGCGACGTCTACCGCAATTCGGAAATCCGCATCCCCGGCGCGGGCAAGGCGGAACTGGTGTTCACGGGTGCGGATGGGCAGGAGATTCGCCAGACGATTTTCGATTTCAAGGGGCCGGGTGTCGTGCAGGGCATTCATAATCTGGATGCGTCGATTACGTCCTTTGCCCATGCCTGCTTCCAGTACGCGCTGTCGGTCAAGCAGGACTTGTGGTTCTCCACGAAGGATACCATCAGCAAGACCTACGATCACCGCTTCAAGGACATTTTCCAAGAAATTTTCGATGCGCAGTATAAGGAAAAGTTTGAGCAGGCGGGCATTACCTATTTCTATACGCTGATTGATGATGCCGTGGCGCGCGTCGTGCGCAGCAAGGGCGGCTTTATCTGGGCGTGCAAGAATTACGATGGCGACGTGATGTCCGACATGGTAGCGACGGCGTTCGGCTCCCTGGCGATGATGACTTCCGTGCTCGTTTCGCCGGACGGCAAGTTTGAGTACGAAGCCGCACATGGCACTGTCACGCGCCATTACTACAAGTATCTGAAGGGCGAGGAGACGTCGACCAACCCCGTCGCGACGATTTTCGCGTGGTCTGGCGCGCTCCGCAAGCGCGGCGAACTGGATCATCTGCCGGACTTGATGGCGTTCGCCGATAAGCTGGAAAAGGCGACTATCGATACCATCGAAAGCGGCGTAATGACCAAAGATCTTGCGCTGCTGTGGGAGGGGACGCCTGCGCAGGCGGTCAACAGCCGCACGTTCCTCGAAGCCATCGCGTCGCGCATGGCGTAAGATGTAGCCCATGACCTCTTTTGCGGATGCTTTCCTGCTGCTTGCGGGAAGCATCCGCTATTTGGTATGCGCGGAATGTGATGGTAGGATGAAAAACGTGTCTGCCCCTATCACCGCTTTGGACATGCCGCTTCACATTCGCAAGGAAAACATGGCAAAAAAGCGCGAATTAGCGTGAAATAGCCATTTTCATGTGCGAATGGAGTGTTGATTTTTGAACCAAAACAGACTATAATGGAATTGTACTGCAAATGGCATTTCAAGGCAGCAACGGATGAGAAGCGGCTTATCCGCGAAAGGAGAATCTTCGCAAGATGAAGAAAATCATGCTTGTTTTCGGAACTCGACCGGAGGGCATCAAGATGTGTCCGCTGGTCAATGAGCTGAAGCGCCGCCCGCAGGTGCAGACAGTTGTCTGCGTCACGGGGCAGCACAAGCAGATGCTTCAGCAGGTGCTGGATGCGTTTTCGGTCGTGCCGGATTACGATTTGGCGATTATGCAGCCGAACCAGACGCTTTTCGATGTTACTACCGCTATCCTGACGCGCATTCAGGCAGTTCTCAATCAGGAGAAGCCTGATTTGACGCTCGTGCATGGTGATACCAGCACGGCATTTGTTACCGCACTGGCATGTTTCTATCTGCATATTCCGGTTGGACATGTGGAGGCTGGGCTTCGTACCTACAACCTCGAAAGCCCTTTCCCGGAAGAGTTCAACCGGCAAGCAGTTTCACTGATTTGCCGGTATCATTTTGCGCCGACGGAAAAGGCAAAGCAGAACCTGCTGCGCGAGGGCAAAGACGAATCGTCTATCTTCGTGACGGGCAACACCTCCATCGATGCGCTGAAAACCACCGTTCGCGCGGATTACACCCACCCGGAACTGACGTGGGCGAAGGGCAGCCGCCTGATTCTCATCACCGCGCATCGGCGGGAGAACCTTGGCGAAGCCATGCACCATATGTTCCGCGCGATTCGCCGCGTATTGACGGAGCACCCCGATGTCAAGGCGCTCTACCCGATTCACTTGAATCCAGTTGTTCGGCAGGAAGCGGCGGAAGAACTGTCCGGGCTGGAACGGCTGCACATTATCGAGCCGCTGGATGTGCTGGATTTCCACAATATCATGGCGCACAGCACGTTGATTCTGACCGATTCCGGCGGTATTCAGGAGGAAGCGCCCGGTCTGGGCAAGCCTGTTTTGGTCATGCGCGACACGACCGAGCGCCCGGAGGGCGTTGCGGCGGGCACGCTCAAGCTCGTCGGCACGTCGGAAGCGTCGATTTACCGCGAGTTTACGCGTCTGCTGGATGACCCGGCGGCTTACGCGGCGATGGCGCACGCCAGCAATCCCTACGGCGACGGACACGCCTGTGAGCGGATTGCGGATATTCTGTGTGAATAAACCGCGCTGGGCGCACATACAATCATCGTCGAAACATGGGGAGGAGCGTTCTGCATGAAAAAACAGTCATACCAACGCATCCTCGCTGTGCTGATTAGCCTGATGATTCTGCTGACGGCGGGCATGTGCATCGTCGGCGCCGGACTGCTGCAAACCCGCGAGGATTCGCTGGACATTCTGCCGGAAGCGACGGCTACCGCGGATTCGGATGAGTTGCTGATGGCGTCCGACCTTGCACCCGACCCGGCAAAGTGGTTTCTGCCCTATGACGGAGATTTGACCGACACGGACGGAAATCCGGTGCGCCTATCCGCCCTGTGCGGAAAAACGACGATCCTGCTGTTTTGGTCAAGCTGGTGTCCGGACTGCCATGTATACTTGGCGGGCGACTTTGGGGCGGCGGTACAGGCCGCACAAGCGGCGGGGGCGCAGGTCGTTCTTGTCTGCCGAGAAGGGATTCGCGGCGACACGCGCGAGAAGGCGGAAGCAGAATTGACGGAATGCGGCATTACAGGCATTCCGCTGTACATGGATGCGGACGCGGCGCTCTTTCACACGCTGGGACTGCGGAGCGTGCCGTCTCTGGCGGTTTTCGATTCGCAGGGGCAGCTGCTCCGCGCAACGGCGGATATGCCGAATGCGGATGAAATGGCGCAGCTGCTGGACGCGGCGCAGCGTCCGGCACAGCAGACAATCGCGTTTCTGAAGCAGCTGATGCAGGCGGATGGTGCGATTCCATCCACTTATACGCTGTCCGGCGGCGAGGTTCATCCGAGCGATACCGTGCTTTCCGAGACGATGGGGCAGACCATGCTCTATGCGGCGCAAACGGAGGATGCGGCGCTCTTCTCCGATGCCTGGCGTTATGTCCGTGACAAAATGACCGTCGGCGGCTTAACTGTCTGGCGGATTCAGGCAGGCGAAAAAGCGGCGGCTAATGCGTCGCTGGATGATCTGCGCATTCTCCGCGCGCTGATGGAAGCGGATGCGGTATGGGACGGCTACGAGCGTGAAATCCGCGAACGGGCGGCGGCGCTGTACACTGCCTGCGTAGTGGATGATGCGCTGGTCAGCTTTGCGAACGTCGATGGTTCGGGGCGCGGCGATAGTGTCACCCTGTGCTATCTGGATGTGCAGACGATGCGCGCCTTATCCGCCTATGATGTCCGATGGACAGCCGTCGCGAACCGCAGCGAAGCCATATTGACTGATTCGCGCGCGCTCATGAGCAGCGAACTCCCGCTCTACCGTGCTTCCTATACCCCGGCGAAGGACACATTCAGCAATGCGGCGGCGCAGATGACCGAAGCGGCGCTGACGATCCTGCACGCGGCGCAAATCAGCGCGGCAGGGGAGCAGACGCTGGATTGGCTGGATGCGCAGCTTGGCGCAGGCGCGATTTATGCGCAGTACGCGTCAAACGGGCAGGTCGGCTATGGATTCCGCTATGAAGCGATTGGATCGTATGCCGTCATGGCACAGGTCGGTGCCGTCAGCGGGCACACGGAGCTTGCGCGGCTGTCGCTGGCGAAACTGGAGAACCGCCGCGTTGCGACGGGGACATTCGCGGGCGCTTATGGCAGCATCAAAGGCGAAACATCCTATACATTTGATGAATTGGAAGCTCTTTTTGCGCTCATGGCCATGAAGCCGTAACGCAGGAAAGGAGAGTGCAGTGTGCGCGCGATTGCGTGGCTGATTGTGAAACTCAGCGGCTTGTTTGTCAAGCTGTACCACCTGATTTTGAACGCCATCCGCCGGTTTGACCGCGCGATGCGCAAGCGCTACCGCCCGAAGCACCTTGCCCTGATGGTGGTGCTGGTGATTGCGATTACAGCGTCGATTACACTTTTTGTTCCGCCGTATCTGGGACTGTCCAACGACGGCAGCTTTGCCGCTGTGTTGGCGGATACCGGGCTGTCCCGGCTTGACCCGTCTGATACAAGCGCTTTCTTCAACTATTATGAGCGTGTCTATAATGTCGGCTCGTCCGCGCTTCCGACCGGTACAACGCCGCTAATTCAGCGGATACTGGTGCGCACGGCGGTCGTCATCGACGAACTGGTGACGCATGACGGGCTGTTTGACATGCGCTTCCTCGCGGCAATCTATCTGCTGATTTACATCCTGCTTCTCATCCCGATGCTCTCCAAGCTGCTGGGACGCGTCAAAGTCTACTCCGAGGGGCTGTTTATCGCGGTTTTTGCTGTGCTAATTTTCGGCGATACCGCCATGATAACCCGCTTTGCCTCTTTTTACACGCAGCCCATTGAGCTGATTTTGATGGTTGCCTTGGCGAACTGCGTCCTGCAGATTCCGGATAGCCTGAACCGCTTTCTGCCGCAGATTGGGCTTGCCGTCACAGTCATCCTGATGATGGCGGTCAACCAGTACTGCGCGTTGATGGGCATCGTCTTTTCTGTTGCGTACTGGATGCTCATGCGTCACAAAGCGGATGCGCTTCATAAAGGGCTGTATTCGCTCCTTGCAGTGCTGCTGTGCGCTGTCAGCGTCATGCAGACGGGCGATATGCTCAACAATCAGACGATTAACGAGAAGTACGACCAAATGACGCGCGGCGTTCTCTTTGAGGCGACTGACCCGGAAAAAGCACTGGCGCAGTTCGGCATTGAGGCGCGGTATTCCGTGCTGACGGACACGTATTCCACGCAGAGCTACCCCGTTGTGCTGCCGGAAAGCGGCGCGCTGGATGAGGGCTTCCTTGATCAGTACACGACGTCGGACGTGACACTGTATTACCTGCGCCATCCGATTCAATTGCTGGGGCTGTTTGAGGTCGGCGTGCGCAACGCGTTCTTCACGCGAACGGATTATTCCGGCAACTACGAGCAGTCCAGCGGAATGCCTGCGCGGGCAAAGGCACTGTTCCTCTCTATCTGGTCAACGTTCAAGGAGCGTTCCGCCCCGCAAACGGCGGCGTCGCTGCTCCTGCTGGTCGTCGCCTTCCTCTTCTTCCGCCGTAAAGCGGACGAAAAGCTGGAATCCGGCAGGGAAGCCGCGAGTGTCTACACCATGCTCAGCGTGCTGCTTTTCGCGGCGGTTACTGTCGAGCTGATGACGGTTGTCATCCTCAGCGGCGATAGTCTGCTGCTGCGCCAGAGCTTCTTGATGGGCTGTCTGATTGACCTGTTGGCGATTATGGCGTGCACTGAGGGACTCCACCGACTGAAAATTATTGAAACGGACGGGCAATAAAGGAGGCTGCCATGAAAAACGAAACGCAATCGGCACTGGTAGCGCGGGACGCGGCTATCATTTTGCTGCTGATCTGGGCGTTTATGCAGGCGCTGCTGATGATTTGGGCACCTGCGGATACGCAGACGATGTATTTGCTGCTGTTGTTCCTGATGGATATTGCCGTGCTGTGCGGCTTTATGGATCGCGTCAACACCGGTACGGCGCTTGCGGCGACGATTACCTGCGGCTGGGTGGCGTATAAGCTGTATTCTTTTTATGCCGTGGGCGAAACGGTGTACTTGACAGATTATTTTGTGACTGTACTGCCGCTGCTGGGATCGGGCGCGGCGGCGCTCTTCTCCCGCAGTATGCGCCACGTCAATGCTGAGAACAAGCTGCTGCGCCGTCAGGTGGATGAACAGGTGCTGGTGGACGATGTGACGGAGCTGTACAACCTGCGCGCCATGTATCGCGATGCGCAGATGATGACGGGTTACTGCGTCCGCAACCATCTGCCGATTTCGCTGATGATTATCCAGATGCGCTACGAAAGTGAACTGCACGGGATGCTGTCCCACAGCCGCTATATCCAACTGCGTAAGCGGCTGGCGGAACTGGTGATGGACAGCGTGCGCGTAGAGGATAAGGTCTATTGCATTGACGAACATGGCACGATGGCGATTTTGCTGACCTCCAATGAAGCAAACAGCGCCTATGTTCGCAGCCGTATTATTGCAGCGGTGACGAAGGAGGATGCTTTTGACGGCATTCTGGAGCGCGGGACGCACATGGATCTGCGCTTTGCCTGCAAGGAGTACGACGAGCATTTCGGCAAGGACATGATGGCGTTCAAGAAAGCTGTTGAGAGCGAGCTGGCGTATGATGTGTAAGGCGAAAGCGTGGGTACTGGCGCTGGCGGCGGGGCTGCTGCTTCTGCTGATACCCGCACAGGCGCGCGCGGATGTGACCCGTCTGCTGATTTTGAACGACGAGCAGACAAGTGAGACGAGCGCAGCGGCGACGGACGTCCTGCGGCGATTCGCGCTCTATTCCAGCTGGACATGTACGTTTGCCAGCAGCGAGGATGTGCCGGACACCGACGGGTACACCGCCGTCATCATCTGCACCGACCCGAATCGGGCGCTGAATGCGTCGGTGGCGCTGGCGATTCAGGAGAGCAAACTGCCTGTGTTTGTCATCGGCGCAGGCGGCTTGGCGGAGCTGACGAAAACGCAGGTACATGAAGGTTCACTGACATTGCGCTTGCAGACGCAGGCAAACGCCGCGAACGATATGCTGCTTTCCGGCAATTCGCTTCTGCTGATGAAGAAAAGCGGCGAATCGCTCGGCGGACAGATTTTCGTCGGCGCGCAGCCATTCCCGCTTTGCCAAACGGCGGGAAACATCACCCATTTGGCGTATTTTGACCCGTCGCAGGAAGCGCAGTGCGCGTTCCTCTCAACGCTGCTGCAAACGTGGCTGTGGCCCTACAAGAATTCCCCGACCGCGTACGGGCAGTATCTCGTGCTTGACCGCATTTATCCGTTTGCCGACCCGGAGCGGCTGCTGTCGCTGGTGGAGATGCTTGAGATGGAAAATGTGCCGTACGTCCTGTGTGTCATGCCGATTTACGCCAACGCTGATTATCCGGCGATGAAGCGTTTCTGTGAGGTGCTGCGGTATGCGCAGAGCCGCGGCGCGGGCATTGTGATGCACGTTCCGCAGGTGACGCTGCTGAACGTGACGGTGGAGGACTTGCAGGAGAATATCGCCAATGCGTATTCCGCCTATTCGCGCTATGGCGTCTACCCGCTGGCGATTGAAGCGCCGGATGTGTGGCTGATGAGCGAAAAAGGGCAGGATGTCCTGCGCGGCTGGCGAACGGTGTTCCTCTTCCAATCGGATGAAGCGCTTTTCGGCGAGAAGCAGGCGGAGAACACGGCGCTGCGCGACGGCCACCAAATCGTCGCGCCTGCCTACGCTGACACGACCGCCTTCACCAACGCCTACGCACAGGCGATTTACCTTGACCCGTCAGAGGATATCGAGACGCTCCGGACACAGGTCAATCGGCTGAAGAACTCCCGCACAGCGCTCAAGAAGCTTTCAGATGTGGAAGGCATCGTCTATGCGGGCGACCTGTATGTGCATTTTTATCCGGCGGATGGGCTGTATGTCAACGGACAGGCAGCGTCGCTTGCCTATCAGCGCTTCAATTACGACGAGGACTACGTCTACGACCGCGGCTTTGTGCAGTATATGACCGAGCAGATTCAGGCGAGCAACAAGCTGATTCTGGCGTTTGTGGCTGTAGCGTGCACAATTTTCATTGCCGGGATGATTATTTCCCGGCGGACGACGCGACGGCAGCTGCTGGGCAACCATCCGCACGCGAAAGACGAGCAGGAGGGGGTGAATCTGCATGACGGCGGCTGATTATTTGATGCTGATTTCGATGGTCTGCATCTGGGCGCTGATGGCGATTAACGTCTTTCTGTCCGTCGGCGGATTCCTGTATTACCATCAATGCAGCAAAACGGACGGGCATGTGCCGATTGACGAGTACCCGTTCGTGTCGATAATGGTGCCGGCGCACAACGAGAGCGTCGTCATTCGGCGCACCGTCCGCGCCCTGCTCAACTTCGACTATCCGTACGACCGCTACGAAATCATCGTCATCAACGACAACTCCACTGATGACACCGCAAATGTGCTCAAGCAGATTCAGGCGGCGAATCCCGGCCGCAACCTGATTGTCGTCAATACGGATAACGTTGTCGGCGGGAAAGGGAAGTCTAACGCGCTGAACATCGGCTATTCGGTAGCAAAGGGCAGCGTGTTTGCGATTTACGATGCGGACAACACGCCCGAACCGCAGGCGCTGCGCATTCTGGTGGAGAACCTGATGAGCGATTCGTCGCTGGGCGCGGTCATCGGCAAATTCCGCACACGCAATCGAAACGCTTCGCTGCTCACACGCTTTGTCAACATCGAGACGCTGGCGCACCAGTGCATGAATCAGGCGGGGCGATGGTTCTACTTCGGACTGTGCACCATTCCGGGCACGAACTTCGTCATGCACCGCCACATCATTGAGGAAATCGGCGGCTGGGATCCGGACGCGCTGTCGGAGGACACGGAAATCAGCTTCCGAATCTACCGCATGGGCTACAAAATCAAACTTGTGCCGCAGGCAGTGACGTGGGAGCAGGAGCCGTTTCGCCTGGGGATTTGGTTCAAGCAGCGTACCCGCTGGGCGATGGGCAACCTGTATGTGCTGATCAACAATTTCAAGTATATCTTTGATCCGTCCGGCAGCAAAATGCGCATGGATGTGCTGTACTACGCGCTGGTGTATATCCTGATGGCATTCACGCTCGTCTGCTCGGACACCATGTTCGTTCTGGGTGTGCTGGGGTACAGCCATGTGTCGCTGGGCGGCTTGTCCACGATGGTGTGGGTGATGGCGTGCGCACTGTTCGAGTGCAACGTCATGCTGACGCTGGCGCAGGAGAAGAATGAGTTCAATCTGCAATCGGCGGCGCTGGTTCTGCTGATGCTGTTTACCTACTCGAAACTGTGGGTGGTTGTCGTCCTCCGCGCTATGTGGATGACGGTGAAGAAAATCGTCAGCAAAACGGATTACACTTGGTATAAGACCGAACGTTCCGCAGACTAATCAGAAGGGATGGACTGAGAACGATGAACACACGCTATTTCACAAGCCGTCTGCTGGCTTTGATGCTCGCAGCGCTGCTGGTTTTCTCCTGCGCTGCGGCGGAGGAAACCGAAATTCCCAGCGGTGTGGTGGACAATTTTGTCCAGAGTGAAATTGAAAAGCAGCAATCCGCCGGTGACGCAACGGCCTTTGAGGCAGGCGCGGCGGCAGGGGAGTATTATGCTGATTTCACCTTCGGCGGCGTGCAGACACTCAGCGGCATTACGACGACGCTGAGCCTGTACGCGAATCTGCCGAAGTACGCCAAGCCCGTCAGTGCCGTGCTGCGCCTGAGCTACACCGCATCCGACCTGATTCTGACGGACATTTCCTCCCTGACGTACTATATGAACGGCACGCCGTTCGGCTCGTCGAAGATTGTCGCGCGTTCCGACGGCGCGCAGACCGTGCTGTATGTGAGCGTCCCGGTGGAACTGCTTACGACGGGCTATAATCTGCTCGAAATTCTCTCGTATGTCCGTCTGACGGACGACGAAGGCTGCCGCGACGACTACAATGGCGCGAACTGGGTCAAAATCGCGGACACGACCTGCCTGCGTATCTACTACGAGATTTCCGACGATGCGGATGAGCTGTACATGTACCCGTACCCCTTCATTTCGCTGATGAATCCCGACGGCGCGGAGAGTGTGGTTGCCGTCAGCGACGCGGCGGACGAAGCCGAGCTGACCGCCGCCATGATGCTGATGGCGGGCATGGGCAACAGTCTGTCTGCCAAAAACGCCATGACGCTGTGCCGCCTGTCGGACGCGAAAAGCGAAAACGTGCTGTATGTGGGACTGAAGAAGAACACACCGGAGCATCTGCTGTCTCTGCTGACGCAAAGCGTTCCTGCAACGGGCGCACTGGTGCAGCGCGCGACGGATGGCGACACATCGTATCTGCTGATTGTCGCGGAGGAAGAAGCCGCGCTCAGCGAAGCCGCCGCGCTGCTCAGCGACACATCCCGCGTGGCGCAGCTCCACACATCGCAGACCTACGTTTCCGTCGGCGAAGCGCAGCAGTATGCCCTCGCGTCGGAAACGTCCGGGCTGACGCTTGCGGGGCAGTACACCATTAAGGACATTTCCGGTAACGGCATCAGCTTCTCCGGCCCCTTTACGCAGAAGATGACGATTTATCTGCCCGTCGCGAAGGACTATGTGCTGTCGAGCGAAAGCCGCTTCTCCTTCGACATCCGGTACAGTGAGAATCTGGACTTCGACCGCAGCCTCGTCACGTTCTACTGGGGCACGAACATCCCGCTGTATTCCCACAAGCTGACCAAGGAGGGCGCAACGGGCGAAACGCTGACCTTCTCCGTCCCGGCAGATGCCATCGGGGAGGCAGGCAGCAGCATTACCGTTGTGTTTGACCTCGAAATCAAGGATTTGGACTGCACCGTGCGGTCGATGAACACGCCGTGGGCGTATATCGCGGCGAACTCGTCACTGTACCTGCCGGCGGGTGAAAACACAACGCTGAATCTGGCAAATCTGCCGGCGCCGTTCCAGCGCGCAAGCCGCATGAACAACGTTGTGATGATCCTCAGCGACGACGCGACACAGACGGAATTGACGCTCGCGGGGCGCATCATGGCGATGCTCGGCGCAGGCAGCACGCCCTATGGCTTGCTGAAAGTCATCCGCGCGGAGAATTTCCAAGCAGCCGCCTACGGCAACAGCAACCTGATTGTCGTCGGTCTGTCCGACCGAAACAGCGTCCTCAAGCAGATCAATCCTTACCTGCATTTCCAGTACACGGACGATATGACCAGCCTTGCCGAAAGCACGAAGCTGGTGATGACGGCGGATTATGCCCACGAAGCCAGCGTGCTCCAGCTGATGAAATCCCCCTACAACGAGACGATGGCGCTGTTGACTGCTTCCGCCGCGACCGAAGCAGGCTTGCAGAACCTGATGGCGCGCTTGAGCACGGAAAAGAACCGCTGGTCGCTGGGCAAAGAAGCGCTGGTGGTGGATGGCTACGGCGGCGCATCCAGCTATCAGTTCACCGTGTCCACAGCGCTGACGCAGAACGCGGAAAAGCCGTCGTTCGCGGATGTTATTGTGCAGAATCGTGAGCCGATGACGCTGCTGCTGGTCGGCATGGGCTGCATGCTGGTGCTGCTGCTTGCTGCTGCTTGCTGCTGTGCTGCTGCTCGTGCGTATTCACCACCGCAGAAAGTACGACGATAAGTAACCTGATTTTCGGCGAGGCGGAGGAAGGAGACAAAGGCTCATGCTGTTCAACTCCATCGAATTTCTGCTGTTTTTCCCGGCAGTCGTGCTCTTGTATTACGCGATTCCGGGCAAACTGCGCGTCTTTTGGATTCTTCTGACGTCTTACCTGTTCTACATGAACTGGAATCCGGCGTATGCGCTGCTGCTGCTTTTCTCCACGGCGGTCACGTTCCTTTTCGGCTTGCTGATCGGGAAAAGGCGTACCAAGGAGAAAGCAGCGGCAGAGGCAGGACGCCCGATTCGCCAGATTTCCAAGGTCTGGGTCGGCGTGTCCTTCGCTGTCAACCTCGCGATTCTCTTCTTCTACAAGTATTTCGACTTTACCGTCGATAACCTCAACGTTATTCGCGGGTGGATGGGTCTTGCGCCTGTCACACCCGGTTTTGACGTGCTGCTGCCCGTCGGCATCTCGTTCTACATCTTTCAGGCGCTGTCGTATGTCGTTGATGTTTACCGCAGTGACGTGCGCATGGAGACGAATTTCATCAAGTATGCGGCGTTCGTCAGCTTCTTCCCGCAGCTGGTCGCCGGGCCGATTGAGCGTTCGACCAACCTCCTGACGCAGTTCGACACGCCGCATAAGCTGGAATACGATAACGTCCGCGACGGTCTGCTTCGGATGGTCTGGGGCTTCTTCCTCAAAATCGTCATTGCTGACCGCGCCGCGATTCTGGTCAATCAGGTGTTCAATTACTGCAATTACTACGAAGGCCCGACCGTGCTGATTGCGGCGGTTCTCTTCGCGTTTCAGGTTTACGGTGACTTCGCGGGCTATTCCAATATCGCCATCGGCGCGGCGCAGGTCATGGGCTTTAAGCTGATGAAGAACTTTGAGCGCCCGTATCTCGCTGTGTCCGTATCGAACTTCTGGCGGCGCTGGCATATCTCGCTCAGCACATGGTTCCGCGATTACTTATACATTCCGCTGGGCGGCAACCGCAAGGGGACGGTGCGCAAGTACATCAACCAGATGATTGTCATGCTCGTGTCGGGCTTGTGGCACGGCGCGGCGTGGAATTACGTCATCTGGGGTGGCATCAACGGGCTGTATCAGGTGGCGGGCGGCATCACGAAGCCCTTTCGCCGCCGCATCCAGCAGAAAACCGGCGCGCGCACGAACACGCTGAGCTGGCGCATCGGGCAGGTGCTGACGACGTTTGTGCTGATTGACCTGTCATGGATTTTCTTCCGCGCGAACAGCCTCGGTGACGCCATGCACCTCCTGTCGAGCCTCTTCCGCGGCTGGAACACCAATATCTTCTTCGACGGCAGCCTGCTGAAACTGGGGCTTGACCAGACGGAGTGGCTTGTGCTGCTGGGTGCGCTGCTGATTCTGCTGGCGGTCAGCCTGATGCAGGAAAAGGGCGTGTCCGTGCTGGAAGCAGTCAAGCGGCAGCAGCTCTGGTTTCGCTGGCTGATTTACCTCGCGGCGATTTTCGTCGTTCTGCTGACAGGCATCTACGGCCCCGGCTTTGCGGCATCGTCGTTCATCTACTTCCAATTCTGACGAAGGGAGCGCGGAAAGAATGAAAAAGCTGATTCAAAAAGCCGTCAAGGTTCTCGCCTTCCTTCTGGTGCTGGCGCTGTGCTATGGACTGATGGATCAGGTGCTGAAAATCAAGACGGATGACATGGTGTCGCTGGTGAAGCTGCGTCAGCTGCCGCCGGACACGGTGGATGTGCTGCTCGTCGGGTCGTCGCATATCGGGACAAATGTTGATAATCAGCAGATTTTCGATGAATATGGTATTTCAAGTTACAATTTGTGGGTTGGCATGCAACCGATCTGGAATACTTACTATTGCTTGAAAGAAGCGCTGTCAGCACAAAGCCCGCAGATTGTGATTGCTGAAGTGTACTTAAGCACGACAACAATGGACTATTCGCCGAAAGAAACGGCAATAAAAAATGTTGAATTGCTGAACTTTGGAATCAACAAAGTTCAAGCTGCTTTCGCATCTTATGAAAAGTGGACGGATGCCGTAGAAGCCTTGTGGGGATTGCCGTACTATCATGAACGGTATGATGATTTAACTATTGCGGATTTTGTGCAGGAAAATGATTTGTCGCTTCCTGCGCCGAGACGCCCGGAGGGTGGCGTGGCTATCCTAAAAATGCTGGATTATGCTTCCATTACAGATAAACTTCCGATTACTGAAAAAAACGAACAGTATTTGCGAAAAATTATTGATTTGTGCAAGCAAAAGAACATTACGCTAATATTGATGGCTGCGCCGTTTGAAGCGACAGAAGAAGCTGCTATGCGGCTGAACACTGTTGCAGAAATTGCCAAAGAAGAAGGCGTACCGTTCCTCAACTATGTGAAGGAATGGGATAGCCTTGGGATGGACGCAAACACTGACTTTTATGATGGCGGTCACTTCAATAATCAAGGTATTGTTAAGTTTTCCCGCATTGTGGGACAGTATTTATCACAGAATTATTCTTTGCGTGATTGTAGAAAAATTGAAGGATTTATATGGAATGCTTCGCAGACAACTGCTGATAAAAACAAAGCAGAGTTTACCTTAAGCAATCAGTTCTCTGGTGATGGTGTTTCTGAATACTATGATACAAAGATTAAACTCTATGAAAATCGTTATAGTTCATGGACAATATTGACCCAAATTGGTCTGCCCTTGCCAGACACGGATGAAGGGCAGGTCGTTATGGCTTGCTTTGATGAGCAAAATGGCGAGAATTATCGTGGATTGCTGATTCGCGGTGAAGGCAATGCGCTCCAAGTGATATTGGGGAACAATCGTACATTCATGCTGCCACTTTTGCATGGTGATTCCGCTACGCTTGCTATCACCAAGGACAATGAACGATATTCTATTTATCTAAATGGTGAAAAACTCTATGAGAATGAGCAGCTTCCCTGCGATGCCTATTCCGGCACGCTTCTCCTCGGCTGCGAAGAGCTTTCCCCCGGCGGAGAGAAGTTCCGCTTCTCGCCCACGCGCGTGCTGAACCTCGAAGTCTATGACAGCGTGCTGACGGAAAGCGAAATCCTTGCGTGGCAGCCGGAAGACCTGCCCGAAGCGCCCAAGCCGCTCGGCATCGGCGTGAAGGACGCGGCGGAAGTCTACACGCTTCCGGAGCAGTTCGTCGGCGGCGACGAAACGTATCGTCAGGCGTCGTATCTCGATACGCAGACACAGCTGTTTGCCTCCACTGCGACGCGCTTCACCCTGATGACCAGCGTCACGCCGAGTGAAAATCCCGGCAATGGCGTGTTCCTGTCCTGCTTCGACGAGAATGCCAAGAACTATCGCGGTCTGCTGATCCGCCAGCTGGACAACGCGCAGATCAACATCGTTTTCGGTCAGAACGTCGGCGTAACCGTGCCGGGCGAATTTGACCGCGAAACGCATATCGCCATCGTCAAGGACGGCGCAAGCTACCGCATCTATGCGGACGGTCTGCTCGTCGCCGAAGCCGAATCGCCTGCGGATAGCTATGACGGCACGCTGCTCATCGGCGCCCAGCACGACGCGGACGGCAATATCTTCCGCATTAGCCAGACGCAGGTGAATCACCTGTCTGTCTACGCGGGCGTGATGGCAGAAGCGGACATTGCGGCCTACGACTTCGCCGACGCGCCGCTGCCGCCGGAACTGGTTGCGGAATCCGCCGCGTACACCATGCCCGGCGCATTCGTCGGCAACGGCAGTGACCGTGCGCTCGACACGGGCGTGAAGCTCTACGATGTCGCGACGAAGGACTGGACGCTCGACACCGTCATCGACGTGCGCAAGGGCGTGAATAACGGCGTCTACATGTCCTGCTTCAGCGAGGAAACCGGGCATTACCGCGGCTTCATGCTCCGGCAAGACAATGCCGATACGCTCACAGCCTATGTCGGCAATAGCGTCGGCGTCACGGTGGATTTGCCGCAGGGCACGTCGCTGATGCACCTCGTGGTCGTCAAATCCGGCAGTCAGTACACGATTTGGCAGGACGGCGAGCTTGTCCAGCGCGTCGAAAGCGCCTGCGATAACTACGACGCGACGCTCCTCCTTGGCGCACAGCGCGATGCGGACGGAAATCTGTTTCGCTTCTCAAACGCGGGCATCCGGACGCTGAACATTACGGACGGCGCGCTGCCTGACACGGACGCAGCGGCGCTTTCCGCCCCTGTGAAGGACAACAGCCGATTCTAACGAATATCGAAAGAGAGGAATCTTGCGCATGGAACAGACACGACGGGCGAGGCTGACCGGATTGATGGCGGCTCTGCTGACCGTAGCGGCGATTCTATGGACGCTGTTTGCGTCGCCGTCCATCGGGGTGGTGGCGGATGGCAGCTATGCTTCGGCGGCGGAAGGGCTTGCGCTGCGCTATGCGGAAGAGAGCATCCCGACCGGGCAGCGCGTGGAGGACTTCGCCTATGAGGACACGGCGTATTCCACGCTGTTATTCGCTTCCCGAACCTCCGTCGGCGCGGCGGTTGCGCTTGTCCGGCTGGCGACACACCCGTTCGGTCTGGGTTTCAGCACGCGTTATTTGGCGGTCGTGTATGCGCTGCTGATGGGCTGGGGCGCGTACCTACTGGCGAACGGGATGGCGCGGCGGTCGCGCACGGCGGCGATTCTTGCGACGCTCGGACTGCCGCTTGCGCTGGCGAATCCCGCCGTCATCGGCTATTTGAACAGCCTGTATGCGGTCGGCGCTTCCATAGCATATTTGCTTCTTTTCCTCGGCGCGACGGTTTATTGCTTGTGCCGGGAAAAGGGATGCGGCGTTCAATGGGCGCTGCTGGTGCTTTTCGCGGCGCAGCTGATGCTGCGTACCATGGCGCAGATGATGGCGCTGCTGCCTGCGGCGGTGCTGGCGGTTGTGCTGTGCGCTGTGCATAGCTGCCCCGGACGGGCAGAATGTCCGCTTCATGCGGCGTGTGTGCTGATTGCAAGCCTGATGTGCGTGAGCGGCTTGGTTACAGGCTGGCAGGCGGACGATACGGTGCATTCCGCCGCCGCGAACTACCTTGCGGTGTTTCAGGGCTATCTGCCCGCATCGGAGAAGCCGGAGGAGACGCTGGAAGCCCTCGGCTTGCCTGAAAGCTACCTCGCGGACATCGGCAAAAGCTACTATGAACCTTCCGAAAACTTTGTGAACGATCCGCGGGATGCGGAGAATGCCGCCCTGCTGAACGAAAATATTTCGCTGGGGAAACGGGTGAAATTTGCGATTCAGCATCCGGCAGTCGTTCGCGCCATGATGGACAATAACGAAGGCGCTTTGCGGAACGCGGACAGCTGGTATTTGGCGGACGATGCCGGGAATGCCGTTTCGTCACGTTCACCGCTGCATACCGTGCTGGAAACCATTTTCGGGCGTGACCATCACGCCATTTCCCGCTGGTGCTTGATTTGCGCGGCGCTCCTCGTGCTGCTGCTGCCCATTGTGCGGCGGCAGAGCGCATCCGTGATGCTCTGCGCGTTTCTGTTGATGGTACTGCTTGGCACGATTGGCTATCTGCCACTGACCCTCGTGCTGACGGGCGGCATTGACTTGCTGACCGTGAAGCCGCTGGCGTTCCTGCTGGGCGGTTTGATGGTGCTGATGAGTTTCGCCTCCGGCGCGGTGCTCCTTCGCCGCCTGATGGTGTGGCTGAGCGTGAAGGAAGCGAAATTAGCGCTGCCGCCCTGCTCGGCGGGCGCGTCCGGCGGACTGCTGCCGTATCTCCGTAAAATCCGCGTGACGCAAAAGGGGACGGTCGCCATTGTTGCGCTGGTTTGCGTGGCACTCTGCTGCTGGCAGCTGCTTCCGGCAGAGCACATCGGCGGCGTGAACAACGGCGACTTCGGGCGTATGATGGAACAAATTGACCTGTACTGGGCACAGCCGCAGCTCGATGATGAATCGACGCAGTTTGAGTGGGGTGTCGTCGAGGATTACTCCTACCGTGAGCCGTTCCATCCGGCGCGCCTGACCTCCATAGACCCCACCTATTCGCTGATTTTCCCGTCGATGCTCGTGCGCTTCATCACCCTGCTGACGGGTGGCAATTACTCCACGCAGGTGCAGGCGTTCATCCTGCTGGCGCTGGTGATGGCGGCGCTGCTGCTGCTCGTGCACGACCTGTATCCGCTGCTGGGCAAGCTGACGCTCCCGGCGGGGCTGATTGTTGCGTGTATGCTGCTGGGCGAAAATTACCTCGCATGGTACAATTCGCTCTTCGGCGAAACGATGATTCCCGTCGGCTTGATGCTGACGATTGCCTGTACGGTGCATCTGGCGCTGATGCCGCGCGGAAGCCGGAAAAGCTGGCTGTGGATGATTCTGCTTGCCATCAGCGTGCGATTTCTCTGCACTGCCAAGGCACAGATGGCGCTGGCGCTCCCGGCGGCGCTTGTCCTGCTGATTGTCTTTACCGTCTATCATCATCCGCAGGCGAAAAAGCCGCTGATTGCGTTTTCGCTGATGGGCGCGCTGCTGTGCGGGCTGGTCAGCTACGACACGCTTGGCGTGTACCGCAAAAATCAGGGGGTGTCCGAAAAGCAGACCATCTGGCAGAGCGTGTTTTACGGCGCGCTGATGATTGCTGACGACCCGGACGCAGCCATGGAAGAGCTGGGCATTCCAGCGGAAATGAAGGCGGACATCGGCAAACATGCGTACTATCCGAACAGCGAGTACGTTTATCCCATTGAGTCGGACGAACTGCAGGAGAAATTCTATGACCATGTGACGACGATGACGCTCGTGCGCTACTATCTGCGCCATCCGAAGGACATGCTGACAATGATGAACCGCGCCGCACAGGAATCCGTCACATTGAGCACGTCGTTCATGACCTACACGGACGCACTGTACAGCGATAACCGTCCGCTGCACCGCATGAATCTCTGGTGTAATCTGCGCAGCATCTTCGCGGCGCGCGCGTTCTGGGTGTATGTGCTGCTCTACGGCACGGCGGGCGTGCTCTGCCTGACGCTGATTTGCCGCAAAAAGACGCAGAAGCAGACAAAGCTGCTGGCGATGCTGTTCCTGTGCGTGATGTTCGTCGGCGTAATGCAATATCCGCTGTCGGTCATCGGCAACGGCTTTGCGGACAACAACAAACAAATGTATACCTTTATGCTCTGCCACGACCTGCTTGTTGTGGCGGCAGGCGTGGTGCTTGTGCGGCGGCTGATTCCGGCGCGGCGCACAGCGGAAAATGCATTCAGGGAGGAAGCAGACCATGAGCCACAAGAAGAATTTGCTTGATTATCTCGCGCTGACGCTGTTTATCATGTGCATGGGCTTGGCGCTCAGCGCCAGCCTCGAATATGTGACGCGCGCGACGGAGCGGGAATATCTCGGACAGGGAATCTGGGTGCTGAGTATGGCGGGGCTGTCGCTCCTTGCGCTGCTGCTGGGGCGGATTTCGCGCAAGTGCGGGCAGAAGATGCAGCCGCTTCCCAAAAACATCGTAATGATTGCGCTCGGCGCGGTGCTGGTGGGCGTTGGCGTGTATCTGCGCCTGTGGGTGATTTGGAACATCCCTGTTGAGCCAGATTCGGACTTCGAGACGTACTACCGCATGGCGAATCACCTGCTGAATGATACGCTGATGTCCGCCGAAGGAGCGGTTGACCGCCGCTATATCGCGCTCTACCCGCACACTATCGGCTTCCCGATGCTCATTCTGTGGCCGACGTTTGCTATTTTCGGCGCGTCGGTGCGCAACGCGCTGTACGCAAACCTTGTGTGCAGTGTGATTTCCATCCTCTTGGCGGGGCATATCGCTCGGCGAATCGCGGGGCGCACGGGCGCGCTGGTGGCGGTGGCGCTGATGAGCCTGTGGCCGTCGCACATCCTGTTCAGCAACATGGTTGCCACCGAACCGTCCTTCACGATGCTGATTCTGCTCGCGGCGGACATGATGACGAGTATTCTTGACCGCCGCAAGGGCAGCCTCTACGACGTCGCTCCTTCTCGGATGCTGGGCGTGATGGCGCTGCTGGGCATCGTGCTGGCGCTTGCGGGCGCGATTCGCCCGATGGCGATCATCCTGCTCGCGGCGTACTGCGTGGCGCAGCTGTGCGTCACGGGCGACCCGATGAACGAAATCCGTGTGGAGGGCGCGCGCTACGCCACAAGCCAGCCAATCGTCTGCATTGTGCTGGTGCTGGTGTGCTATCTCGTCACGGGCAGCGTCATCAGCCGCGCGATTTCTGACATCATCGGCGAGCAGCCTGCGTCGGGGCTGTACGCGTCCGGCTATAACCTCATGGTCGGCTTGAACACGCAGTCGAATGGTTTGTGGAACGAGACGGACAGCGAATTCTTCGCGCAGGCGTATGACGCAACGAAGTCCGCAACGGGGGCGCATCAGGCGTGTATGGAAGTGGCGGCGCAGCGCATTCAGTCGGAGCCGGAAAACGTGCTGAACCTGATGGTCTACAAGTTCCGCGACCTGTGGCGAACGGATGATTTCGGCATTGACTGGAATCTGCTCTGGACGGAGCAGCAGGGGACGCTGACGCCTGAACTGCGCAGCCTGCTGGAAAGCATCCGTCCCGTTGGGCGCGTGATGTACATGGCGGTGCTCTTGTTTGCAGCGCTGGGCGCAATGGAAGCGTGGCGGCGGCGGCTTGCCCCGAACGCCATGATTCTCATTTGTATGCTCTTCTTCCTTGGCACGGCGCTGAGCCATATGCTGCTGGAAACGCAGGTGCGCTATCATTACAACATGATTCCGTTCCTGATTCTGCTGGCGGCGTGGACAGTTCGCTCGTGGAGCAAGACTGCCGCGGAGAAAGAAGACGTCCGCGTGATTTATATGGATCGCCCCGAAAACGCCGAAGAGAAGAAGGATAACATCCATTTCGACATGGCGAAGGCAATCGCGGAAGGGCACATCCACGTTTCCGTGACAGAGAACGTCGCACGCACGGAAGAAGCATCAAAAATGGAAGATTCGGCGAAAAGTAGTGTGGAAAACACCTAATACTATTTCCAGATTCAACTGCGCCATCTGCTTGCGCCTTTTTCGTTCTGGCGTCCGCTCACTCCATTTAGCGTAGCGCTGCTACGCTGCATTTCGTTCCCGTTAGCCAGAACGAAAAATTCGCCGCGCATCTTGGCGCATTTTCATTTGGAAATAGTATAAAATATTCGCCGTTCTCGTTTCTGGCTATTGCGAAAATTTACGAAAGATGATAGAATAAATTGAACAATGTGTGAAGAAAATTCACCGGCAAGGGTGCGGCGCCGCCTTTTATGACAATACAGAGAAGAGGGATTGCAGGTATGACGAATCGCGAACAAAAGCTCCTGCCGTCGGCACGACAGCTGACCTCCGTACGTCGGACGTCGAACCTGAATTCCTTGACGGGACTGCCAGAGAGGCTGGACTTCCTGCGTCAGGTGCAGCAGCTGCTGACGGAAAAGAAGCTGAACGGCTGGTGCGTGCTGTCCATCGACATAGAACATTTCAAACTTTTCAACAACTGGTATGGGCAGGTGCAGGGGGACGAGCTGCTGCACACAATCGGGCATCAGCTGGCGCAGCTTGCGAAGGAGAACGACTATATCGCCGGGTATTTTGGCGGCGATGACTTTTTCCTGTGTATGCCGGATGATGACAAGCGGGCGCAGGCGGTATATGACCTGATTTTCCACTGCATCGAGGATTATCAGCAGCTTGATAGCTTTCTGCCGCTGCTGGGCATCTGCCCGGTAGAGGAGCACTCCGACGATGTCAGCGTGCTGTGCAACAATGCGCAGATTGCGTCCGGGGCGGTCAGGGGCAAGCTGAATCACCGCATCTGCCGCTTTTCCGAGCAGATTATGCAGCAGCTGGAAAAGCATCAGCGCCTGCTCAGCGACGTGCGCATCGGCATCCAGCGCGGCGAGTTTACGTTTTATCTGCAGCCGAAGTGCAACAGCTTGACGGGCAACATCGTCAGCATGGAGGCGCTTGTCCGCTGGAATCACCCGGAAATGGGGCTTGTGTCGCCAAGCCGCTTCATCCCATTGCTGGAAGAAACCGGGCTGGTGACGGATTTAGACCGCTACATTTGGGAGAGCGTCTGCCGCACAATGAGCGGCTGGATTCGCGGCGGAAAGCATATCGTGCCGATTTCGGTCAACGTGTCCATCACGGATATGAAGGCAATGGATGTTCCTGCGCACTTCCGCGAGATGGTCAGACGCTATGACCTCAAATCGGAGCTGATTCGCGTGGAAATCACCGAGACGGCGTTCGCGGAGAACAGCAACCTCGTGCGCGAAGCCATTGACCGCCTCCACCAGTATGGATTTACTGTGCTGATGGACGACTTCGGCAGCGGCTATTCATCGCTCAATATGCTCAAAGATACGAACGTAGATGTGCTGAAGCTGGACATGAAGTTCATCGAGATGAACGTGGAGAACCGACAGAAGGGTATCCAAATTGTGGATTCCGTTGTCAATATGGCGCACAAGCTGAATATGACGATTATCGCCGAGGGCGTGGAGACGAAGGAACAGGTCGATATGCTCAAAACGATGAACTGCATCTACGGGCAGGGCTACTATTTCTATCGCCCGCTCCCGGTGAAAGATGCCGAGCGCCTGCTGAGCATCATTGTGCCGGAGGATTACCGGGATATTCAGCGTTTCTCCGGCGTATCGCCGATACCTGCTGCGCCCAGTCAACAGTGGAACACAACGCCGGAAATTGAGCGCGATGTGATTGCGACGCTGGACAGCGCGTATCTGCTGCTTGCTCGGCTGAATCTCAGCACGGGCGAATGCCAGCCGCTCAAGCGTACGCCGCCGCTGCCGGATGCGCAGATGCCGTTTTCGCGCTTCAGCAACGATTTGGTGCGTCAGCGGCTGATTCACCCGGAGGATTTGGACGACTACCAGCGGTTTATGGCGCTGGCACACCTGCAGACGGAGATATTCAGCGGGCGGCGGCACATGGACTTCCGCTTCCGCTTGTCTGATGGCAAGCGCTTCAACTGGGTGGAGCTGTCTGTCCTGACCAGCCGCGGCTACACGCAGCAGGAGCCGTGGACACTGCTGTGCATCCGCCGGACGGACGACATGGTGAACATGGAAGCCGACCGCCGCTATCAGCGTGAATTGGAATATTACTGCAACTGCGACGCACTGACGGGACTGTTCAACCGCATGAAGTTTGAGAAGGATGTTTCGCTGCTGAACGAGGAACACCCGGACACCATCGAATGCGTTTACATCGACGTCGTTGGTCTGCACGAAATCAACAACCACTTGGGTCATCAGACAGGCGACAGTATGCTGTGCATGGTGGCAGGCACAGCGCGGAGTTTCTTCCCGAACGACCGGCTTTACCGCATCGGCGGCGACGAGTTCGTCATTCTCTGCTGCAACCGCAAGCATGACGAAGTGCTGCTGGCAGTGGAAAAACTGCGCATGACGCTACGAGGCGCGGAATACGAAATATCCGTCGGTGTGCAGCAAGGCACGGGGCAAGAGAATGTGCAGAACATCGTCAACCGTGCCGAGGATGCTATGCGCCGCGACAAAGAAGCGTATTATCAGCAGAACGGTCAGGAACGCCGGATGCGCTCACTGAACGAAAGCTGGATCGCCTGATGCAGGAAAAGCAGGATGCAGACCAGTTCATCCGCGTCATTGCGCCGGAATACATTGCGGTGTACCTTATCAACTTTGCGCAGGATTCCTTCCGCAAGATCCTGATTCCGGACTTCTTCCGCGACATGCTGGACAAGTGCAACGGCTCGTTCCGCCGCGCGATTCTGGAATATATCCGGCTCTACATAGCCCCGGAGGATCAGGAAGAGTTTGAGTCGCTGACATGCGCGCAGGTTGTGCGGGAGCGTCTTGCGAAGGAAGGCACAATTGACGAACATTACAAGCGCAGCGACGGTATGCCGATTCACCTGCGGATTATGGCGTGCGATGGACTAAATAAGGAAGAAAGCATCTGGATTTTCGCGAAGGATGCGGAGAAAACCTGATTGTAGAAAAAATGCGCATCAGCATGATGAAAACACGGCTGGTGCGCGTTTTTTTACAATTCAGTGATTGCAGTTTGCGCGAAAATGCTGTATAATGTTTGATGGTAAATAATAATGAGGAAAGTATTTGGAGGAACGAACTGTGCCACTCAAGCCTGTTTTTGATAAAGCGCCGCTGACGATGCTGACCAGTCAGCCCTTGCGCGCCGGTCAGGTGCGCGTGAACCTGCCTGCCTTGACGCGTCTGTATGCGCAAGTGGAAAATCGCCGTGAGCCGCTGCTGCTGGAAGGCGCGTTCCGTCTGGCGTGCCTTGTGAAGGCGGATGCCATGCAGTCGCCCGCCGTCACGGCGATTCGGGAAGCCGCTGCCGCACAGCGGGAGGATGGCTCTTTTGCGCTGACGATTGAGGATTCGGTGTATGTCCTGCGCGCGGTGTGGGCGCTGTATGAAGCGGAGGCGAAGAAGGAAGATTTGACGGTGCTGCTGCGCTGGTTCCAGTGGGCGGCGAAGCAGTGGGACGACATTGCGGCGGACGAGTACGTCCGCGCATTCCCGGCGGATCTGCTCGAACTGCTGGAAAAGGTCTACCGCATCACGGGCATTCCTGCCATGCTCAAACTTGCCCGCACTCTGTCCGCCAGCACGATGAACTGGAGCGGCGTCCTGACCGCGACCCCGATTCAGACGCCCGTGAGCAAAGCTGTTTCGGCTGAAGAACTGGATGCCGGTCTGAAGAAGGAAAACGGTGATTTGGAGGGCTACTACACCCGTCTGGCGCTGACGACGAATGCGGCGGCTCTGGCGGATGGCGCTCGTGCGGCGCTGGCGCGCGGCTGGCTCAACGGCTCGGCGACGGAGATGAACGCCGCAAAAACGGGCTGGGAGAAAATCAGCCGCTATCACGGCGCAATTTGCGGTGGACTGACCGCAAATCCGATGCTTGCGGGCGGCAATCCCAGCACGGGCATTTTCAATGATACCTTGGGCGCATGGGCGGAAGCGTTTGTGTGCGCAGGCATGGGCGCGCACGCAGTTTGGGCGTGGGATGAACTGGAACGGCTGGTGTTCAATGCGCTGCCGGCGTGCGTGGAGGAAACACGCGTTCAGCTGGTGCAGCGCGTCAACTCGCTGGCGGCGCAGGAGACCCAGCAGGGAAGTTTCGCCCTGACGCTCGGACGCCTTGCGCGCGGCTATGCGCTGGCGATTCAGTCCGCCGTGACCGCATGGGTGGACGGCTTCGCGGTCAATATGCTGATTCCCGGCAAATACGCCGTCTGCGACAATAAGATGGTGCTGACTATCGACGCGCAGGGCGAGCGCTACGCCATCAAGATGCACATGAAGAACGACCAGAAGGCGTTTTTCCACATGCGGCTTCCGGCGTGGGCATCGTCGTCCGAAATCCTCGTCAACGGTGCGCCGACGGCGGAATACCGCCTGGTGGACGGCTGCATCGGCATCGAGCGCGTTTGGCACGACGGGGACGAAATCGTCGCCGTGCTGGAACAGCCCGTCATGCGGCACAGCAGCGCCTATCATCAGGCGACGTACCTCACACGCGGCCCGCAGGTGTTGGCGCTCTCGGCGGACGGCGATTGGGCATATGCGCTGTGCGGCAACGGCAAAGTGACCGAAAGCGGCGTGACCGCCTCATTTGCGCCGATTGCGTGGAAAAAAGGAAACAATGCCCCGGTGGATGTGCCGGTGCTGCCTGCGTTGATGGGCGAAATTCGCACGCTGCCGCTGACGCCGTATGCGGATACGCCGGTGCGCATTGCGCTCTTCCCGCGGGGGGATAAGGCATGACGAGCATCCGCCTTGCCCCGATGGCAGGCATTACAGACTGGCCGTTCCGCGTTCTGTGCTTTGAGCAGGGCTGCGATGTAGCGACGACGGAGATGGTCAGCGCGATGGGCTACCTCTACGCGCCGCGCAATCATCCTGCGACCGTTTCCCTGATTGAGCGTCGGGACAGCGAGGGCAAGCTGCTTGTGCAGATTTTCGGCAAAGAGGCTGACCTCATGGCGCGCGCGGCGGAAGAGCTGTCCGCCATGGGGCGCTTCGACGGCGTGGACGTGAACATGGGCTGTCCGGCGCATAAGGTCGCTGCATCCGGCGAGGGAAGCGGGCTGATGCGCACGCCGGAAAACGCAGAAAAAATCCTCCGTGCGGTCTGCAAGGCGAGCCATCTGCCTGTGTCGGTCAAGATGCGCCTTGGCTGGGACGATGAGCATATCAACGTCGTGGACATGGCGAAAATGGCGGAGGACTGCGGCGTGTGTGAGATTGCCGTGCACGGTCGGACGCGGATGCAGCAGTACAGCGGTCACGCGGACTGGACGTATGTGCGCAAGGTAAAGGAAGCCGTGCATGTGCCGGTGATTGGCAACGGCGACATTTTCACGGCGGACGATGCCGCCCGCCACTTGGAAGAAAGCGGTGTGGACGGACTGCTGATTGGGCGCGGCGCGCTGGGCAATCCATGGCTGTTCCGTCAGGTGAAGCAGCGGCTTTCCGGCGAAAATGTGACCGAGCCGACCGTTCAGGAGCGCGTGGAAACCGCCCTGCGCCACTATGACATGCTGCTGCAATGGAAGCCGGAGCGCGTGGCGGTGAACGAAATGCGCAAGCATGTCGGCTGGTATGTCAGTGGAATGCGCGGCGCGGCACAGCTGCGGGCATCCATCAATCTGGTTGAAGACCCGAACGAAGCAAAAGATATGATCCGCGCCTTCGCGGAAAGCGCGGAATAATCACCCGCCGTAATGAAAGGAACGTGAAGATTCATGCGGAAACTGCACTCGCTGATATCGCTCCTGCTGGTGCTGCTGATGCTTGCACCCTGTGCACTGGCAGATGCGCCGCTGCTGCAAGCCGCGTCGGACTGGAATTTGGCGGATACGCCCCTGTCGGTTACGCTGTCCATCAGCCTTCAAGCACATGCGCCTTTTGATGAGACGCGCACGGCGATGCTTGACCGTGTACTTGCGCCGCTGTCGCTGAATTTGTATGCAGCGGACGGCGAAAGCGGCGTTTCCGTGCTGATGAATGGCAACGAGCTGCTGACGATGGCGCAGAAGGGCGACGCAGTGCAGTTCTCCTGTATGCCGAACGTTTCCTATGCGTCGCTGGACGGGAATGCGCTGGAACTGCTGCTCGGCACGACGTCGGATTCCCTCGACCTGCGCGCTGTTGACGGTACGTTTGAGAAGTGGATTGACGACGGCTGGGTGCTGTCAAACGCGATTTTAGAGCCTTTCGCGGAGTACGGGAAACGCAAGAGCGTCAAGACGACCATCAAGGACATGGGGCTGGCGCGCTCCTGCACGGATTATACCTTCTCCAAGTCGAAGCTGGAGGAAATGCAGCAGACGCTTTTGTCCCTCTGCCCGGAAGGCGATTTGCATGACCTGATTGCGTCGCTGACCTTCTCCGGCACGCAAAAACTGCGCGTCTATCGCACAGAGGACGAAGTACCGCTGCGTGTGGAGTACAACGGCGTTTGCGGCGTGGATGGCAAGCTGCGCACGGTCAAGCTCGTCTGGCGCACAAAGCGAGAGAGCGGCGAGACGCGCGATGAAATCACGCTGACGTCCCCCGCAAAGAGCGGCACGGACAAGAACACGCTGGATTTTGAGCGTATTATGACCTTTTCCAGCGGCAAAATCACCATGCAGGGCACCTGCTCCTACAAGGTGACGGCGAGCAAACAGACGACGCAGACCGAGGTCACGTTTGACTTGACGAACCGCTTGGAGAATGACAGCGACAACGTGAGCGGCAGCGTGGCTATCAAGCAGCAGCTGCCGGACGAAGATTACGCCACGAAGCGCACCATCACGCCGAATGTCGTCCTGTCCGGAAACGCGGAAGCGCCGGAAATCAGCGGGACAATCGGCTATCAGGAAGAAAAGCGCTACGGCACGACTGAAGAATGCGTGATTACGCTGCGTGCGGCACGCGCAAGCGAATCCCTGTGGAAGGACACCGCGGCGACGATGGAACTGTCCACGCTCAGCGCGGAGACGCTGCAAAACCTGCGCAGCCAACTCAGCGGCGCAATTGCAACTGCTATCGTCCGCCCGCTGATTCAGGTTCTCAGCGCGGAGGACGCGGCGTTCTTCTTCTACGAAATGTCGGATGAGGACGTTCAGACCATTCGGCAGGCGGCAGAATCCGCCGTCGAAATCGAATGACACCCGATAAGGAGGGTAGACCCATGCTGAAACGAATCCTGTCTGTCCTGCTCTGCGCGGCGCTGCTGCTTGGCGGCACGGCGCTTGCTGCCAAAGAGGATGACTATACGCTGCCGGAACTGCTCTACCAGCAGTTTGCTGTGCAGGATTACCCCATTCGAGGCTCAGTTGCGGTTACGGCGTCCGGCACGGCGTCGTGGCTGGATTTCCTGCTGCCGTTGACGGCTTCGACGCTGCATGTGCGCCTGCTGAACCTGGAGGACAGCGACGATTTCCAGTATCAAGTGTTTTCGCAGGATGACAGCGGCAATCAGCAGGGATTGACGCAGCTGTACCGCGTGGGCGATACGCTGTACCTGCGCACGGATGTGCTGCCGGATGTGCTGCTGTCCATGCCGCTGGCGGAATCAGCGAAAAGCAATCCATCGTTCTACTCTGTGCTGGCGGAGATGATGGCGCAGCCTGACATTCTCTGGGAAAGTATGTGGCAGCCGGCGCTGGAGGAATATCTGAACGAACTGGAGCTGTGGCTGGCGGATTACGCCGCGGAACCTGACACGATGACTGAAAACGGCGAGCTTGTCATGCGCGTCAGCTATGTGATTCCAGCGGACGACGTGAAAGAGCAAACGAAGCTGATGTGGAAGCAAGCACTCTATGACGAGACGCTGCTGACGCTTTTGCGCCCGATGATGACGGAGGAGCAGCAGGCGGCCTACCTCAATCCCGCGCTGGGCTACTTCTACGATGCCTGCATTGACGCCCTGCCGCTGTCGGGTGATTTGCGCCTGTCACGCAAGTTCTCCGCGCGTGGCGATACGCTGTCCGTGGCGGTGGCGCTGCCCCTGCCGCAGAATGCGTGGGGCTACACGACGCTGACCTTCCGGCAGGAGGGCAGCACGACTGCGCTTGTGCTGAACAGCGCGACGCAGACGCTGACATTCAGCATGGCGTCGGCGGACGGCAACCAGAACGCAATTACGGGCAGCATCAGCAGTGTACCCGCCGCGTTCGTAACGGACGCAAAGACGCTGCAGGCGAAATTTGCCCTGACCAGCCAGCATTCCGAAACGCAGGACAGCGACGGCACACGCCATGATGACAGCGCGTGGACGCTGACCATCGAGCCGGACACCGACGGCGCGGAAGCAGCGGATTTGGTGACGTTTGAGCCGATTACGGCGGAACTTTCCCTCCAGTACAGCACCGAAAGCAGAGAAGGCGCGCCGATTCAGCTGCGCGTGATTGCCGCGCTGCACATGGCGGAAGCGGACGTCGGCGTGAAGATGGCACTGCGCACAACGAGCCGCTGGAACGCGCTGACCCTGCCGACGCAGGGCGCGGAGGACGTGATGAGCATGGATACCATGCGCGCTGTGCAGCTGCTGACGACGGCATCGGACAACCTGACGCGGCTGATTGCAGGCGGCAGTGCGCCGGCAGCTACGACCGCGCCGGAATTGCCCACACCCGAACCGAACACGACACCCGTCCCATCGCTGACGGGAGAATAATCAGCAAAATCGCCGCAGTGCATCACAAACTGCGGCGATTTTTGTCGGAAAAGGAGAAATGCTCATGCGGAATGCGCGCGCACTTCAATGGATTGCCATCATCCTCGCGGTTTTGTTTGTGCTGTCGCTGCTGCCGGTGATGGCGGTCGCGTTCTACAATCACCCGCGCGCGGACGACTACACCTACGGCGCGGTGCTGCGCAAGGTCATTGACGCAGGACAGGGGCTGCCGGAGGCTGTCGCAGCTATTGCCGCCTACGTCCGGAGCACCTACGCGCGCTGGCAGGGGTCGTTCAGCGCGGTGATGCTGTTCACGCTTCAGCCGGGCGTGTTTTCCGACAATGCCTATTGGCTGACGACCGCCCTGACGCTCCTGCCGCTGCTGCTTGGCACGGGGATGCTCTTGCGTCAGCTGGGGAAGATGCTCCATGTGCCGCGTGCAACGGCTGTGCTGATTTTCTTGGCGCTCATGACGCTGAGTATCCAGCTTGTGCCGGATTTGAACCAGACGTTTTACTGGTTCAACGGCGGATGCTACTACACGTTCTATTACGCGCTTTCGCTGATGCTGCTGACGGGCACCCTGCGGATTTGCACCGACGGAAAGTGCCGCGCCGGGCGGACTGCATTGTGCATATTGCTTGCGTTCTTTATCGGCGGCGGCAACTACACGACCATCCTCGTTACGCTGATTCTGCTGATGCTCCTGCTTCTTGCGCTGCTTGTGCGGAAAAAACCCGCTTGGCGGCAGATATTGCTCGTCATGGCCGCGCTGCTGATTGCGTTCGCTATCAACGCCGCCGCACCCGGCAACCGCGTCCGTGCAGCGACCATCCCGCGCTCGATGGATGCGGTTCCCGCGATTCTCTACTCCTTCGACCGGGCGTGGGCGCGCGTGTCGGGCTGGTTTGGCTGGCCGCAGGGAATTGCCATTGCGCTTTTTGCCCTGCTGATGTGGGATTTCGTCGGGCGGTGCGGGTTGAAATTCCGCTTTCCGCTGCTGAAAAGCGCGCTGGCGTATGCCATCTTTTCGGCGCAAATGACGCCGTCGCTTTTTGCAATGGCGAATGTCGGGCCGGGGCGGCAAATTGACATCTACTACTATGCGTATGGCTGGCTGCTGCTTTGCTGGACGTTCCTCTGGGTCGGCTGGCTGCGGAACAGCCGCATCGGCACGAAAATCGACGCGGCGCTTTCGTACTTGACGCGTCATTCCGCCGCAATCGCCGCCGCTCTGTCGCTTGCGCTGGTGCTGACGCTGCCGTCCGCGCATCCGACATCGGGGGCAGTACCGACGAGCGTTGCAGCAGCGAAAGCGCTCATCAGCGGCGAGGCGCAGACGTATCATCAGCAGTACACCGAAATCCTCCAAACGCTTCGTCAGCCCGGCGAGATTTGCGAAATCCCGGATGTTGTGGTCTGCCCGGCGTTCCTGAACCCGCTGGGGCTGGCGGATGAGGGGCAGTCGGGCTACTGGGTGAATCAGGCGCTGGCAAACTATTTCGGGCATCAGCAGGTCATCCGCATTGAACAAACGCCATAAAGAAAGGGGACTGCCCGCGATGGACAGCCCCCATTTTTATGCCTGTGGGAAAATGCGCTTGTTAACGAAGAAAAACACCACCGCGGAAATTGTGCCGTTGAAGAAGAGCGTGCCGAGCGTGTACACCCAATCCGGCACGAACTTCGCCGCTACCGCGACCCAGACGCAGTTAATCGAGTTCACCAGGCAGGTAATTACGATGAACGCAAGCGCATACAGCAGCAACTGCCGCGCGAGATGCCCTTTGGCGCGGAAAACGTACTTGCGCTGAAGCGGAAAGTTCACGCATTCGCCAAGCACCATCGCCGTCATGTACGCGCACAGGTAAGGCAGCCCGCCATGCGCCGTGTCGTAGCCGAAGATGTTCCAGCGGAAGGTTTCGCCCAGCAGCGTCATTTCGATGCCGGGCCAGCCGAAGTCGCGCATTGGCAGAAAGGCGAATGCGCGCGGCAGAAAGAGCAGCAGCACATATTTCAGCACTGTCACGACGCCGGAGACAATCAGGTACAGCCCGCCCTCGCGCAGCCACGCCGGGCAGCGGGATGAATGCGGCTGGCTTGTGTCCGCCATGAAAAGCCTCCTCAGCGATAGATTTTCCGCTCGTGAACGTCCTCAATGCCGGAAAGACGGTGGAAGAACGTGTTGATGATGTCGCGCCATTCACGGGCGTTGTGCAGCTGCCGCCAGATGCGCTCATCTACTAATGCACGGTCAAAATCGGGCAGCGGCAGCGCTTTCAGGATGCTCGCGGCGCGCTCCACCCATTCATAGCCCTCAAAATGGTCGTCGTAAATCCGCTGGATCAGCGTCCGCCCGTCGCGCATCTTGAAGGTGTACGGCAAGCGGTGGAAGAAGAGCAGCAGCTCATCCGGGCAGGTCTGCGTCGATTCAAAGCGGCGGCGCAGTGCTTCCGGGTATTGCAGGACATAGCCCGTGCCGTCCGCCGTGCGGTCGATGCCGATGGCGTTGCGGTCGGCCTTGTGGTAAGTGCCCCACGCCTGATACTCGTAGCCGTCGGGACTCGGCCCGTAATGCTGGTTCGGCGTGACCATCCAGCAGATGCCAAGCGGTGCGGTATACTGCTCATAGGCGTGGCGGCTGCCGAGCAGCACATCCGCCAGCGCGTTCTCATCATCCGGCGCAAAACGATAGGTGAGGCGAATCCAGCGGTGGATGATATCGTCCGGCTGGCAGGCATCGGGATCCCACGCCAGCGCGCCATATGCAAAGAAATTCAGCGCCGCGAAGGGATGCCCAGTCATGCACGCGTCATTTCCGAGGTTCGACACCGCTGCCATCGCCATGATGCTGTTGCGCGGCATGTCCGCAAAGAGCTCCTGCCACATTACCGGCATGGCGAAAATGTCAATCTGCTGACCCGTGTACTCCTGTGCCAGCTGCCATTCCAGCGCCAGCTTCGTTTTGGGCATTGCCAGCAGGGTCGGGGAAATCGGTTCGCGGACTTGGAAGTCGAACGGCCCGTTCTTGACCTGCAGAATCACGTTGTCGTCGAACTGCCCATCCAGATAGACGTAATGCTCATACGCTGCCTTCGGACGGTCGGTCTTTTCGTCGCGCCAGTCCTGCTGACAGTTGTAGACGAAACAGCGCCAGACCAGCATTCCGCCGAACGGTTTGAGCGCCCGCGCCAGCATGTTTGCGCCCTCCGCGTGGTTGCGCCCGTAGGAGAACGGCCCCGGACGATGTTCGCTGTCCGCTTTGACGAGGAAACCCGCCAAATCGGGAATCGCAGCGTACACCACTTCCGCCTGATGCTTCCACCACGCCTGCACGCGTTCATCCAGCGGATCAGCCGTCGGGATGCCGTGGCGCATCGGCTGTGAATAGTCGATGGAAACCATCAGCCGCACGCCGAACGGGCGGAAAATCGCCGCGAGCTTCGCCAGATCCGGCAGATCGTCCTCAATCAGCAGCTGTGCCGGGTCGTGCACGTTGACGTTGTTGATGCACAGCACGTTCAGCCCGACGGACGCCATCATACGCCCCAGCTGCCGCATCCGCGCGGGGTCGTAGGCCAGCTTGCCGCCCTGGAAGAACAGACTGCGCCCGGAATATCCGCGCTCGACGTTGCCGTCGGCGTTGTCCCAGCAGTTAATCATGCGCAGCGCGTACTGCGGCGCAGAGGAGTGATCCTCCGGCAATGCCGCACCCGACGCGAGCGCCATCAGCAGCCAGTAAGCGCCATACAGCAGCCCGGTTTTGCCACCGAAAATCGTCACGTCGTCGCCTTTGCGCACGGCATGGAACCCTTCGCCCAGCGAATCATCCTCGGCAAGCGAAACGTGCAGGTTCGGGGAGAGCGTCGGCAGTGCCTGCGCAAGCTCGAACGCGGCGACTTCGCGTGGGGACGCAAAATCGGCGGGAACATCAGCCGGTAAAAACGGAAGCCACGAAAGCCATTGATTTGCCATAAACAGGATACCTCCTGTAACGTATTTTACTAAAAGTATAGCATATTTCGCCGACTTGCACAACCCAAAACCAGAAAAGAGGAAGAAATTTGGCGAAAAGTTGACTGGGTGACAGGAAAAACACAACTGTGCGTCGAATTGTGCAAAAAACGCCGTTTTTTTCAGGCGGCAAGATGGAAAGGATGAGCCGAAAATGGCCTTTACGGTTCACGCGGTGATGCCGGGAGTGTGGCATATTGTGGACTGCATGGGCGTCTGCATGACGCTGCTGGAGGGCGAAAACGCCGCCATGCTGGTTGACACGGGCTATGGCATTGAGGATGTGGCGGACTTCATGCACCACATGACGGATTTACCGCTGACGGTGTTCCTGACGCACAACCACCATGACCACGCGATGGGGGCACGCTGCTTCCCGGAAACGTACATGCTGGAAGCGGACATGGCGGACTGGCGCATGTTCACGAACGACGAAATGCGCCGCCGGGTGCTGACGCAGGCAATCGGGAAGAACCTGACGGTGGATGAAAAAACGTTTCTCGCGGGCGAAATTCCACTGCCGAAGGTGATGAAGCCCGGTGTGATTGACTTGGGCGGATTAACAGCGGAAATCATCGAAGCGCCGGGGCACACGCCCGGTTCGGCGGTGGTGTATGTGCCGGAGCGGAAGCTGCTGCTGTCCGGCGACGACTGGAACCCCTGCACATGGCTCTTCTTCCCGCAGGCGCTGGGGCTTCGGGAGTACCGCAGCAACATGCGTGGCATCCAGCAGCTGCCGTTTGAGAAAGTCCTCTGTCCGCACCGGGAGGCGCTCTATGACCGCTGGATGTTCGACGACTTCTTCAACGCCTTGACGGATGGCAACCTCCGCGCGGCGGAACCGGTCAATATCGCGCCGTATGAGCAGATTGATACCTGTCAGGCGACGCTGCCGCATGATCAAGTGCTCGTATTCGACTGGGAAAAATCAGGACTGTAAGGAGAAAAAACACCATGAAACAGGATTTCATCCGCATAGCGGCGGATAGTCAGGCGAAGTTCAACAACAACACAGCGTTCTGCATCGGCACAGGTCGCATGGGGCTGGCGCTCCAGCGGGAGTATCAGCAGCAGCTGGCGATGGCGCAGGCGGAATGCGCGTTCACGCACATCCGCGGTCACGGGCTGTTCAGCGACGATATGGCGATTTACCAGCCGTATCAGGATACGGAAGGAAATTGGCACGAGGGCTACAATTTCACCTACCTTGATCGCGTGATGGATGATTACCGCGCGCAGGGCTTGAAGCCGTTCCTTGAATTGGGCTTCATGCCGGAAAAAATGGCGAGCGGCACGCAGACCATCTTCTATTGGAAGGGCAACGTTACGCCGCCGCAGGACGACGCAAAGTGGACGGCGATGGTTCAGGCGACGCTTGCACATTTGGCGGAGCGCTACGGGAAGGACGAAGTGTCCACTTGGCCGTGCGAGGTGTGGAACGAGCCGAACCTGTCGGGTTTCTGGGAAAATGCGGATGAAGAGAAGTATCATCAACTGTATGCGGTGACGGCGAAGGCAGTCAAGGAAGTGCTTCCGGACATGCGTGTCGGCGGCCCAGCAATCTGCGGCGGCGCGACGTCGCAGGACTGGGTGCGCAATTTCCTGCAATTCTGCAAGGAAAATCAGCTGCCGCTGGATTTCGTGTCGCGCCACGCCTACATGGGCGAAACGCCGGAACACCGCGGGCGCTATCTCTATCATACAATGCGCACGGTGGACAGCCTCCTCGCTGAAATGCAGGAGACGCGCGACATTATCGACAGTTTCCCGGAATACCGCGGGATGGAGATGCACATCACCGAGTTCAACACGTCGTACAACCCGTTCTGCCCGATTCATGACACGAACCTGAATGCGGCGTACATGGCGGGTGTGCTGGCGCGGATGGGCGATGTGGCGGCGTCGTATTCCTACTGGACGTTCGGGGATGTGTTCGAGGAGCAGGGGGTGCCGCCGATGCCCTTCCATGGTGGATTCGGCTTGATTGCCAACGGGCAGATTGCCAAGCCGACACTGTGGAGCTTCGCGTTCTTCTCCCATCTGCACGGAACGCCGGTGCACCGCGACGAACACAGCGTGATTGTCCGCAAGGACGACGGCTCGTATGAAGGCGTGCTGTGGAATCTCTGCCGCACCGACCGCGACGAGCTGACCGTGACGATTGCCCTGCCTGCGGGCGGTGAACAGACGCTGACGACGGAGACGGTGGATGAAGTGACGTGCAATCCGCTGAAGGTATGGCACGATTTAGGCGAACCGCGTTCGCTGACGGCAAATCAGCTGCGTCTTTTGCGTCAGGCGGGTCAGCCGGCGGCGGATACGGCGGTGCTTGCGGCGGAAAACGGCGAATGCACGCTGCAAATGACCTTGCGGCAGAACGCCGTCGTGCGCTTTACGCTGTCCGCCAGAAATCAGCAGGGCGATTATGGCTACGACTACACCTGGTATCAGCAGCACAGCTGAAATTTGCCCTTGACAACCATGCCCAAATGACGCTATAATATCCTCTGCAATGATGGAAAGAGTACCGTGGATGGATGCGCAAAGAGAGCTGCGGCAGGTGAGAAGCAGCCGGGACATCCGCGGGAACATGGCTCCGGAGCATCACGCGCCTGAACGCCTTTGAGGTGAAGTAGGGTGCGGCGGGTCGCGCCGTTATCCGCAGGATGAGTGATAAATCAGGGTGGCAACGCGGAAAATTCTCCGCCCCTCGGCAAAAAATGCGGGAGGGGCGGTTTTTTATCGTTTCTCTCAAACAGCAATTGGAGGAATGAACTCATGTGTGAATCGTGTAAGAAGCCGTTTTACATCACCACGCCCATTTACTACCCCAGCAGCAACCTGCACATCGGTCACGCCTACTGCTCCACGGCGGCGGACTCGATGGCGCGTTTCAAGAAGCTGACGGGCTATGACGTGTACTTCCTGACCGGCACGGACGAGCATGGCCAGAAGATTGAGCGCAAGGCAAAGGAACAGGGCGTCACGCCGAAGGAGTATGTGGACAAGATTGTCGCGGGCATCAAGGATCTGTGGAAGCTGATGGACATTGATTACAGCGACTTCATCCGCACGACCGATGACCGCCACGTCAAGTGCGTGCAGAAGATTTTCAAGCAGCTGTACGATCAGGGTGACATCTACAAGTCTGAATACGAGGGCTGGTACTGCACGCCCTGCGAATCCTTCTGGACGGAATTGCAGCTCAAAGACGGCTGCTGCCCGGACTGCGGTCGCCCGGTGGAAAAGACGCGTGAAGAATCCTACTTCTTCCGCCTGCAGAAGTACGCCGAATGGCTGATTCAGTACATCGAGGAGCATCCGGACTTCATCCAGCCCGCCAGCCGCGCCAACGAGATGCTGAACAACTTCCTCCGCCCGGGTCTGGAAGACCTGTGCGTCAGCCGCACGTCCATCAAGTGGGGCATTCCGGTCACGTTCGACGAGAAGCACACGGTGTATGTCTGGATTGACGCGCTGAGCAATTACATTTCCGCGCTGGGCTACGGCACGGACAATGATGCGCTGTTCCAGAAGTACTGGCCGGCTGATGTCCACCTGGTCGGCAAGGAAATTGTCCGTTTCCATACCATTATCTGGCCGATTATGCTCCACGCGCTGGGGCTGCCGCTGCCCAAGCAGGTGTTCGGCCACGGCTGGCTGGTCATCAATGGCAAGAAGATGGGCAAGAGCGTCGGCAACGTCGTTGACCCGGTCGTGCTGTGCAACCGCTATTCCTCCGACGCGGTGCGCTATTTCCTCATGCGCGAAATGCCCTTCGGCTCGGACGGCGAGTTCACGCTCAAAGCCATGCTGACGCGCATCAATTCCGACCTTGCGAATGACCTTGGCAACCTCGTCTCCCGCACGGTCGCGATGATTGAGAAGTACTTTGGCGGCACGATTCCCGCCATCGACGCGGTGGATGAAGCTGTTGACAAGCCCATCTGGGACGAGGCGGAGCAGCTTTCCGGCAAGGTGGAGAACTACGTCAACGCCTTCCAGTTCTCCAACGCGTTGGTGGAAACATGGAAGCTCATCAGCGATTGCAACAAGTATATCGACATGACGCAACCGTGGGTGCTGGGCCGCAGCGAAGAGGGTCAGCCGCGTCTGAAGACGGTGCTGTACACGCTGGCAGAGTGCGTCCGCCGCGTCGCCGTGATGATTGGCTTCGTTATGCCGCGCACGCCGGAACGCATTTTCGAGCAGCTGGGCGTGACCGACGACGCGCTCAAGACGTGGGATTCCGTCTGCAAGCCGTTTGCCGTGCTGCCGGAAGGCCTGACGGTGCATAAGGGCGCGGCGCTGTTCCCGCGTCTGGACATCCAGAAGGAAATCGAACGCGACGCACCCGCCGAAGAGCCGAAGAAGGAAGAAAAGAAGCCTGCCGCCAAGCCTGAAAAGAAGGCGGAGAAGAAGCACGAAACGCCTGATTTTCCGGCGGAAATCGCTTTCGATGATTTCTGCAAGTGCAAGATGCAGGTGGCGCGCGTGCTGTCCTGCGAGAAGGTGGAGAAGAGCAACAAGCTCCTGCAATTCCGCCTCTCCTTCGGCAAGGACGGCGAACGCACGATTCTCTCCGGCATCGCGAAGTATTACAAGCCCGAAGACCTCGTCGGCAAGCAGGTCGTGGCGGTCGTGAATCTCGCGCCGCGTAAGATTGCGGGCATCGAAAGTCAGGGCATGATTCTCTCCGCTGTCGATGACGAGGATAATCTGCGCCTGATGAGCGTCGGCGAGGGCGTGGAGGACGGTGCAATCATCGGATGATGGCGCTGTTTGACTCTCATTGCCATGTCGATGAGCCGAAGTTCGACGACGACCGGGAGGACGTCCTGACCCGCATGGCGGAAGCGGGCGTCACCCGGTACGCCGTGATTGGCTCGGACATGGCGACCTCCCGGCACAGCGCGGATTTCGCAGCGGCACATCCGGGCTGCTATGCCGCCATCGGCATCCATCCGCACGAGGCGAAAGGCTTCGTGGAGGATGATTTGCAGCGCTTGGCGGACTGGTCGAAGGAAGAGAAAGTCGTCGCCATTGGCGAAATCGGGCTGGATTACTACTATGACCTGTCGCCACGCGAAACGCAGATGACGGTCTGCGAGGCGCAGATGGAACTGGCGTGGGAATTGTCGCTGCCCGTGGCATATCACATCCGGGACGCGCATCAGAACATGCTGGACATCATGAAGCGCCACAAGAAGCATTTAACCGGCGGCATCATCCACTGCTTTTCCGGCAGCTGGGAGATTGCGAAGGAGTACCTGAAACTGGGGTACTTCATCAGTTTTGCGGGGCCTGTGACCTTCAAGAAAGCGCCGAAATTACAGGAAGCCGCGGTGAATGTGCCGCTTGACCGCATCCTGATTGAGACGGACAGCCCGTACCTTTCGCCCGAACCCGTCCGCGGCCACCGGAATGAGCCGACGAACGTGCGCTATGTGGCGGAGAAAATTGCCGCGCTGCGCGAAATTCCGCTGGAAGCGTTCGCACAGATCACGATGCAGAACGCGCTGAATGCCTACAGCATTAAGGAATGAGTCCATTTGGCTGCTCCGAGCGAATACGGGGCAGCCTTTTTCTTTCCGCGTCAGGTTGCATCATGCGGGGAATCATGATATAATGGGATGGACTGCTGATGATGGGGAGGTTTGCCCATGCTGGCTTGTGTGTGCCTGAATCCCTCGTTTGACCGCACGGTGTCGCTCCGTTCCTTCACGGTGGGCGATGTGAACCGTGTCCTGTCCGCGCGGCAGGATGTGGGCGGCAAGGGCATCAATGTCGCCATTACTGCGCGCCGACTGGGTATTGCGTCCTGCGTCCTCGGCTGCGCGGGCAAAAACGGCATTGACGCGGTTCGCCGCAAGCTGGACGGCGAGCAGGTGACGCATGTTTTCCTGCCCGTGGACGGCGACGTGCGCACGAACATGAAGATTGTCCCGCAGGACGGCACGGGCGTGACGGAGCTGAACGAACCCGGCGCGCCGGTCAACGCGGCGAATCAGCGGGCGTTTTCGGACTTGCTGGCGGAAAAGACAGTTGCGGGGCAGTATGTCGTCCTGACAGGGTCGCTGCCGCCGGAATGTCCGCCGGAGTATTACCGCGACCTGATGCTCTCCCTGCCGGAGCGCCTGTTTGTGCTGGATGTGAGCGGCGCGGCGCTGATGGCGGGGCTGGCGGCGCGTCCGTTCCTCGTCAAGCCGAACCGCAGCGAACTGCAAGCCGCCATGAACCGTCCGCTGCCGACGATGGCGGATGTGCATCAGGCGGCGCTGGAGCTGCTTGAAATGGGCGCGCAGAATGTGCTCGTGAGCCTCGGCGGAGAGGGTGCGTTGTGGGTGTCGGAACGCGGCGCCATGGTTGCCCCAGCGATTCCGGTGCGGGTGCAGTCCACCGTTGGCGCGGGCGACGCAATGGTCGGCGGTGTGATGGCTGGCTTGGAGAAAACAGGGGACGTTCGCCGTGCGCTGGCGTATGGCGCGGCGGCGGGCTGTGCGTCGGTAATGACCGAGGGGACGCAGCTGATTCGCCCCGATGATTTTGCTGCCCTGCTTCCGCAGGTGCAGATACAGGATGTGTAAGGATGCTGTTTCGCAGAGTGCGTGCTGAGTTTTCCGATGGCGTGATTGACTTGCTGCCCTTGCGGCTCTATCCGCCGGAAAAAGAAATGGGATTCGGCCGCGTGTATGACTATATGATTGTGCCGCACGGGACGCACCGGGAAGTTGGACGCATCTCCCTGCGGATGGGGGAAAGCCCCTGTGTGTACTATTTCGGGCATATCGGCTATCATGTTGACCCGCCGTATCGCGGCAATCACTACGCGCGCCGCGCCTGTGCGCTCTTGCGCCCGCTGATTGCCCTGCACGGCAAGAGCAGTGTCGTCATCACGACCGACCCGGACAACTGGGCGAGCCGCAAGACGTGCCTGGGGCTGGGCTGCACGCTGGAAAGAACCGTGGCTGTGCCGCAGGAAATCCGCGACCGCTGGGAAATCAGCGCCGTCAAGTGCCGATACATTTGGCGAATCGACGGCTGAAAAGGAGATGCGTTTTGTGGAAATGACGCTTCAGGGCGTCCGCGTCCATTATGAAATCAGCGGCCACGGCGAAAGAAAAGTGGTGCTGCTGCACGGCTGGGGCTGCTCGGAAAAGCTGATGGCGGGGATTAGCGATGCGCTCACGCCGGACATGACCGTGCTTCGGGTGGATTTTCCGGCGCATGGCGAAAGCGGATTTCCACCGCAGCCGTGGGGTGTGCCAGATTTCGCCGCGAATCTGCTGGAACTGCTGATGAAGCTGGACTTTCTACCGTGCAGCGTGATTGCGCATTCCTTCGGCGGACGCGTGGCGATTGAGCTCGCCGCCGACCATCCGGAACGTTTTGAAAAGCTGATTCTGACAGGCGCGGCGGGCATCCGGCCGAAGCTATCCAGCGAAAAGAGCAAGAAGTCGCAGCGGTATCAGCGGCTGAAAAAGCTCGTCGGTGTAGCGAAAAAGACGCACCTCTTCGGCAGTCTGCCGGACAAGTGGCAGGAGAATCTCGTGCAGAAGTACGGCTCGCGGGATTATGCCGCCCTGTCGCCGGAAATGCGCAAGACGTTCGTCAAGGTCGTGGGTTATGACCAGAGCGCACTGCTTTCGCATATCAAGAACCCGACGCTGCTGATTTGGGGCGACCGCGACACGGAAACGCCGCTGTGGATGGGGCAGCAGATGGAAAAGGAAATTGCCGACAGCGGTCTGGTGGTGCTGGAAGGCGGCACGCATTTCGCATATCTGGAGCAGGCGACGCGCTTTCAGACGATTGTGCGTCAGTTTCTGCTAAACTGATTTGGATGGGGCAGGAGTGAATCAGGTGATTAACTTTCTGAAATGGCTTCCGGCGCTGGCAACCGCCTTGGCGATGCTGCTGGCACAACGGAGCCTGATGCATGATTTCCAGCTGGAAAGCTACCAATTTCCCGGCTATTTCCGGACGCTGCGGCGCAATTGGAAGCGCGCGCTGCTGCCCGGCGTCACGCTGGCGGCGTACTTGACGCTGCTGTATTTGGCGTACCGGAGCGTTGACCGGATGCTGGACATGAGCGTCGGCAAAATTCTGCTGGCGCTGGTGAATGCGGCGCTGGCGGTCGCGGGCGGCTGGTGGTGCCGGTCGATTTTCCAGCAGAAGAAGGCGAAAAAGCCGTTTGTCGTCACGATGCGCGTCAAGCGGACGTACATTGTCATGGGCGTTGTCTATACGCTGCTCTGCACGCCGATTGCGCTGCTGACGAAGGTGTACTTCTGCGGACTGCTGCCGCTGCTGCTGCCGCTCTGGGTGGCGCTGGGCGGATTGCTGGCGTGGCCGATTGAAAAGCTTGTGAGCGAAATGTATTTCCGCGACGCGCAGAAGAAGCTGGCGGCGCGCCCGGACATCATCAAAATCGGCATTACCGGCAGCTACGGCAAGACGAGCGTCAAGTTCATTCTCGGCACGATTCTGCAGGAGAAGTATCAGACACTGATTACGCCGAGCAGCTTCAATACGCCGATGGGCGTGACGAAGATCATCCGTGAGCGCCTGACGCCTGCGACGCAGGTGTTTGTGGCGGAAATGGGCGCACGGCACGTCGGGGATATCAAGGAACTGTGTCGACTGGTGCATCCGCGTTACGGCGTGCTGACGAGCGTCGGTCCGCAGCATTTGGACACCTTCCACACCTTGGAGCGCATCAAAAATACGAAATATGAATTGATGGACGCTGTTCCGGCGGATGGCTGCTGCTTTTTCCCGGATGACGGTGCAATCTGCCGTGAACTCTATGACCGCACGGAGAAAGAAAAGCGCCTCTGCTGCCTGCATTACAGCCCGGACGCGGACGTGTGGGCAACGGATGTGACGGTGTCCTCGATGGGCAGCCGATTCGTCCTGCATACGTCGGCGGAGGAAATTGCGTGCGAAACGCGCCTGCTGGGGGAACACAACATCCAGAACATCTTGCTTGCCGCGACGGTGGCGCTCCATCTGGGGCTGACCATGCGGCAGGTGGCGCGCGGCATCAGCAAACTGCAGCCGGTGGAGCACCGTTTGCAGCTGATTCCGTCGCCAGGCATCACCATCATTGACGATGCGTTCAATTCCAACCCGAAGGGCGCGGAAGCGGCAGTGAAGGTACTGGGGGCGTTCCAAGCGCGGCGCATCATCATTACCCCCGGTATGGTCGAATTGGGCGGACAGGAAGCGGCGTTCAACCGCGAATTTGGGCGGAAAATCTGCGGCAACGCGGATATCGCCATTCTCGTGGGCAAGAAACACACGCAGCCGATTGCCGAAGGGCTGCTCGCGGCGGGCTTCCCGCAGGGAAATCTGCACGTCGTCGCCAGCCTCGACGAAGCGACGGCGCTCCTGCGGCAGATTGGGCGTCCCGGCGACATTGCAATGTTTGAAAACGATCTTCCGGATCACTATTCTGAAACGTAAGGAAGCTCTGGCGAATCAATCAGAGATTCCGTAAAGGCAAGGAGATTTTTGTTATGGCAAAGGTTCAGCTTGGTGTGATTTTCGGTTCCCGCAGCTGTGAGCGCGAGGTATCCATCATCAGCGCGGTGCAGCTGATGAACCATGTGGACAGCGAGAAGTACGACGTCATCCCAGTGTATATCGGCGAAAACGGCGTCTGGTATACGGGGAATGCGCTCCGCCGCATCGAGACGTACACGCCCTTTGACCCGAACAAAGCGGGCATCGAAGCCGTTGCGCTGGACGTGACGGCGGGTTCGGGCGCGCTGCTGGCGAACCGTCCCGGCAAGGGGCTGTTCTCTCATCCAACGCAGGTCATGGTAGCGCGGCTGGAAGTTTGCGTTATCGTCATGCATGGGCTGAACGGCGAGGACGGCACGCTGCAGGGAATGCTGGAACTGGCAAATCTGCCGTACACGTCCACGGGCGTGGCAGGCAGCGCCATCGGCATGGATAAAATCATGATGAAGCAGTTCTTCCGCGGCGCGGGGACGCTGCCGTGTCTGCCGGATTGCTGGTTCACGCGCGCCATGTATCAGCAGGACAAAAACGCCGTGCTGGACAAGGTGGAGAAGGAACTGGGCTATCCTGTGTTCGTCAAGCCCGCGAACCTCGGCTCGTCCATCGGTGTCAGCCGTGCGGATGACCGCGAAGGGCTGATGGACAGCCTTGAACTGGCATTTGAGTACGACCGCCGCGTGCTGGTTGAGAAGGGGCTGGATCACCCGATTGAGCTGAACTGCTCCGTACTGGGCTACGATGGCGACGTGGAAGCCAGCCCGATTGAGATGCCGCTGTCGGGTCAGCAGTTCCTCGATTTCAAGGAGAAGTATCTTGCCAATGGCGGCTCGAAGGGCATGGCGAGCCTGCACCGCGTGCTGCCCGCGCCGATTGAGGACAGCCTGCGCGATAAGATTCAGGCCATGTCCTGCGATATTTTCCGGATGCTGGACTGCAAGGGCGTTGTGCGCATCGACTACATGTTCGACCGCGCGTCCGAGCAGGTATACATCACTGAAATCAACACGATTCCCGGCTCGCTGGCATTCTACCTGTGGGAGAACAAGGGCGTGAAGTATTCGCAGCTGATTGACCGCATGGTGGACTGCGCGCGCAAGGCGAACGAAGACCGCAACATGCGCAATTATGCTTATTCCTCCGATATTTTGAAGGGCGTTTCGCTCGGCGGCACGAAGGGCGCAAAGGGGAGCAAGGGCAGCAAATTCTAATACTATTTCCTGCATTTACCTGCACCATCTGCTTGCGCATTCTTATCTGAGAAATAGCATCAATCAACACAAATGCAAAATCCATGAAGGAGGGAAAATGCTTGCGATTGGAGGATATCAAGTCGCCGCAGGACATTAAAGGTTTGTCCTATGCGGAGATGAACGATCTTGCCGCGCAGATTCGCACAGAACTGGTCACGACCATTTCCAAGCGCGGCGGGCATTTGGCGAGCAATCTGGGCGTGGTAGAATTAACGATGGCGATTCACCGCGTGTTCAACATGCCGGAGGACAAAATCGTCTTCGATGTGGGGCATCAGAGCTACGTCCATAAGCTGCTGACGGGGCGCTACCGCACGTTCTGTACCCTGCGTTCCTTCGGCGGCATGTCCGGTTTCCCGAAGCGCTCCGAAAGCGAATATGATGTGTTCGAGACGGGTCATGCCTCTACCGCGCTGTCCGCAGCGCTGGGGCTGGCGCGCGCCCGCGATTTGCAGGGGCAGCATCACCATGTGCTGGCGCTGGTGGGCGATGGCGCAATGACCGGCGGCATGTGCTATGAGGCGCTCAACGACGCGGGTGACAGTCATACGCGTATGATTGTCATTCTGAATGACAACGAAATGTCGATTGCGCCGAACGTGGGGGCGCTTTCGCAGCATCTGACGGATTTACGCGTCTCCAGCGGGTGGACAAGCACGAAGCGGGTTATCCGCAAAGGCTTGTCCTGCCTGCCCGTAGTCGGAAAACCGCTTCAGTGTTTTTTATCGTGGGCAAAAAAGAGCGTCAAGTCCATGTTCGTGCGCGAAAATCAAGAGGGATTCTTCAACAGCCTTGGCTTCCATTATTTCGGCCCGATTAACGGGCATGATCTCAAGGCACTGGAGCACACATTGGAGGCCGTCAAACAGTTGGATGAGCCGGTTGTTGTGCATGTGCTCACAAAAAAAGGATATGGATACAGCGCGGCGGAGGACAAGCCGGAGCGCTTCCACGGCACGCCGCCGTTCTATGTGGAAACCGGTACGGCGCGCAAGAAGGGAACGCTGCCGTCCTATGGGCAGGTGATGGCGGAAACGCTGTCCGAAATGGCGAAAACGGATGAAAAAATCGTCGCGATTACCGCCGCTATGCCGTCGGGTACGGGCTTGTCGTACTTTGCGGAGCGTTTTCCGCGCCGCATGATGGACGTCGGCATTGCGGAGGAACATGCCGTCACGATGGCAGCTGGGCTGGCGGCGGGCGGCATGAAGCCGTACTTCGCGGTCTACGCGTCGTTCTTCCAACGGTCGTTTGACCAGATGATACATGACGTGTGTATGCCGAAACTGAACGTGACGCTGCTGCTTGACCGTGCGGGGCTGGTCGGCGAGGATGGCGCGACGCACCACGGCGTGTGGGATTTGGCGTCAATGCTGCCCGTGCCGAACATGGTGATTCTGGCGCCGCGCGACCTGAATGAGCTGCGCACCATGATGCGCTGGACGCAGGAGAACGAATCCCCCTGCGCCATCCGCTATGGGCGTGAATCCGTCGATTTGTCGGCGCGCTACCCGGCGCAGGACAAGCCGTTCCGCATCGGCAAATGGGAGATGATGGAACAGGGGGAGGATGTGGCGCTGCTGGCTGTCGGCTCGATGGTGGCGGAAGCGATTGAAGTTCGCGACCTGCTGGAAAAGCGCGGCATTCACGCATCGCTGGTGAACTGCCGGAGTGTGAAGCCGATGGACGAGAAAATGCTGCGTCAGCTGGCGAATCGCCCAATCGTCACGATGGAGGAGCATGTGCTGACGGGCGGCTTTGGCAGCGTGGTCTGTGCGTTCCTGTCCGGCGAAGGGCTGCCCGCGCCGATGCTGTCCTTCGGCATCCCGGATACCTTTGTGCAGCATGGGCGGCGTGATCAGCTGCTGAAATACTTGGGATTGACGCCGGAACTGATGACCCAGCGCATCGTCATCGCGCTGAAGAATGGAGAAAAGCATCAATGAGCGAAAAGCAACGGGCTGATGTAGCGCTGGTGGAACGCGGGCTTTGCGAAAGCCGCACGAAGGCGCAGGTCAGCATCATGGCGGGCGAGGTGTACGTCGGCACGCGCCGCATTGACAAGGCGTCGGAGCTGATTAAGCCGGAGGACGAGCTGGAAATCCGCGGCAAGTCGAACCCCTATGCCAGCCGCGGCGGATTGAAGCTGGAAAAGGCGATTACGTCCTTTCAGGCGGATCTGCGCGGCAAGGCGTGCATGGACATCGGCGCGGCGACCGGCGGCTTCACGGACGTCTGCCTCCAAAACGGCGCGGCGCATGTCTATGCGATTGACGTCGGCTACGGGCAGTTCTCGTGGAAACTGCGCAACGACCCGCGCGTAACGCTCTATGAGCGGACGAATGCGCGTCTGCTGACGCCGGACATGCTGCCGCTGCACCCGACTGTTACGGTGATGGACGTGTCCTTCATCAGCATTCGCCTGATTTTGCCTGTTGCGGCGCAGCTGATGGGCGAGGAGGGCGTGTTCTATACGCTGATTAAGCCGCAGTTCGAGGCGGGACGCGACCGCATCGGCAAGAAAGGCGTCATCCACGACCCGAAGGTGCATGAGGACGTGCTGCGGGAGATTGTGGAATTCGCGCCGAGCATCGGCTGGCAGGTGCAGCAGCTGGATTATTCGCCGATTAAGGGGCCGGAGGGCAACATTGAGTTCTTGGGCAAAATCACCGTCCGGACGCAGGAAGCTGAGCCGATGACGCCGGAAATCATCCACGAGCTGGTAAAAAAGGCGCATCAGGAGCTAAAGGGTTCTTCACACAAGTAATACGATTTCCTTCATTCACCTGCGCCATCTGCGTGCGCATTCTCATTTGGAAATGGCATCAAAATTTCTGTATATGCTTGCATGAATATTCATCTTGTGTTATAATGGGGATACTTCGGGTGCTGTTTGTGAAAAAAACGGCAGACAGAATCAGGATGGAGGGAACGGCGTGCGACTTGGCATCGTCATTCATGGTCATCGGCCGGATGCAATGGCAGCGGCGCATCATGCAGTGGCACAGCTTGCGTCCTGCGGCGCGCAGGTGCTGGTGGAAGATGAGGTGCTGGCAGCGTTTGCGTCGGGCAGCGTGACTTCGCTGAATGCGCCGGATGCGCGGGCGGATGTGATTCTGTCGCTGGGCGGCGACGGCACGCTGCTTCGCGGCGCACAGTATGCGCTTTCGTGGGATGCGGCGCTGCTCGGCGTGAACCTGGGGCGCGTCGGATTTTTGGCGGAAGGCGAGGCAGATGCCCTGCCGAGGCTGTTGGACAAGGTCATCCGCGGCGACTACGAGACAGAGCGCCGCGCAGTGCTGTCCGTGCAGATGAATGGGCAAAGCTGGTACGCCATCAACGACGTGGTGATGAGCCGCGGCGGCTATGCGCGGCTGATTACGGTTACGGCGCTGGTGGATGGCGCACTCGCCGGGCATTACATTGCCGATGGGCTTGTTGTCGCCACGCCGACGGGGTCAACCGGCTATTCGCTCTCCGCTGGCGGCCCGATTATTTCCCCGAAAGTGGATTGCATGGTGCTCACGCCGATTTGTGCCCACAGTTTGCAGCATCGTCCGACCGTTGTGCAGGGCAGCGCGCAGATTCGCCTTCTGTTGGGGTCGGATGCGCCGCAGAGCGCCTGCCTGCAAGTCGATGGGCAGACGTACGCGCAGCTGGATGACGGTGCGGTGGTCGAAATCAGCCGTGCCGATCGAACGCTGCAGCTCATCCGCACGAGTGACCAGCCGTTCTTCAACCTTGTCCGCGAAAAGCTGACGGAATGGACCCGATAACACAAAATGTAAAGGCAGGTGCTGCGGAAATATGAAAACCGTTCGACAAGTGGCAATCCTCGATATCATCGAAAAACAGGAAATTGAAACGCAGGAGGAACTCGCCAGCGCCCTGAATGCGCGGGGCATCCGCGTGACGCAGGCGACCGTATCCCGCGACATTAAGGAACTGCGGCTGCTGAAAGTGCTGACCCCCTCCGGCAAGTACAAATACGCAACGGGCGATCAGGCGGACAACAATCTGACCGACCGTTTCATTCGGATGCTGGCGGAATCGCTGCTGTCTGTCTCGTCGGCGAACAACCTGATTGTGGTGAAAACCTTGTCGGGTTCGGCGAACGTCGCGGCGGAAGCGCTGGACAGTATGCACTGGCCGGAGGTGCTGGGGACGCTGGCAGGCGACAACACGGTGCTGCTGATTATCCGCTCGAACGAGGAGACGATCACCGTCACCAGCCGCATCCGGGAAATGATGAAATAACGGCAATGGTTATCCCTGGCACGGAAAAGGAGTATCCATCATGATTCTATCCATGCGAATGCGGAATATCGCGCTGATTGAGGAACTGAGTCTGGAATTCGGCGAAGGGCTGCACGTTATGACCGGCGAAACCGGCGCGGGCAAATCCATCGTCGTGGACGCGGTCAATCTGGTGCTGGGCGGACGCGCCGCGCGGGAACTCATCCGCACGGGAACAGACAAGGCGTGGGTCGAAGCGGTGTTCGATGCCATCGGCAATGAGGAAGTCGCAAAATGGGCGCAGGCGCAGGCACTTGATGATTTTGACGGCACGGTAACGCTCTACCGCGAAATCACGCGCTCCGGGCGCAACCTCTGCCGCGTCTGCGGGGTGGTGATGCCGCTGTCCGCACTCAAAGACATTGCCGTACTGCTGATGGATGTGCATGGGCAGCACGAGGCGCAGTTCCTGATGAACTCGCAGTATCACCTGCTGTTTCTGGATGCTGCGGGCGGCGACGATTATCAGGCGCTGCTCAGCCGCGTGGACGCGGCGTATCAGGCGTTCATCACCAACCATCGGCAGTACGCGCGCTTGGTCAAGGAGAATGAGAAGAAGCAGTACCGCATGGAATCGCTGAAAAAGTCGCTGGAGGAATTGGAAAAAGCACGGCTGAAGCTGGGCGAGGAAGAAACGCTGGTAGCGGAAAAAGAGCGTTTCCGGCATTCTGAGAAGATTGCGACAGCGGTTGCGGCGGCGCATCGGGCGATTTCAGCGAACGATGACAGCGAGACGGTACTTTCGCGCGTGAAGGAAGCGGCGGATGCGCTTCGGTCGCTGGCGGCGTTCGGCGAAAACTACGTCAGTCTGGCGCAGCGGTGCGATTCAGCGTACTATGAGCTGGAGGAAATCGGCTACGAACTGGCGGATTTGACCGAAAAAGGGGAGTTCGACCCCGTTCGGGCGGAGAAAGTTGAGACACGGCTGGATTTGATTCGGCGCATGGAACGCAAGTACGGCGAAACGGTGGCGGAAGTCCTTTCGCAGCAGCAGAAGATGCAGGAGGAATACGACAATTACGTTTCGTTGGATGAGCAGGTTGCCAAAACCGGCGCGGAGCATAAGCGGCTCTTGGCGCAGTATCGGCAGTTGGCCCGTCAGCTGACGGAGGCGCGGCACGGGCTGGCGAATGAGTTTGAGAAGAACATGATGGCGCAGCTGAAAGACCTCGGCATGGGCAACACCATCTTCCAAGTGTCGTTCGCGATTCGCCCGGAAGGGAAGATTTTCATGCCGCAGTCGGTCGGCGACGACGTGATTGAGTTTATGATTTCCCCGAACCCCGGCGAACCGCTGAAGCCGCTGTCAAAAATCGCGTCTGGCGGCGAATTGTCGCGCCTGATGCTGGCGATTAAGAGCCTCGAAGCTGAAAAAGGCGGCGTCGGCACGATGGTGTTCGACGAAATCGACACGGGCATCAGCGGACGGATGGCGCAGGTCGTCGCGGAGAAGATGGCGCTGATCGCGCGCAAGCGGCAGGTTATCTGCGTGACGCACCTGCCGCAGATTGCGGCGATGGCGGCACACCAGTTTCTTGTGGAGAAGCGTGTGGAAGGGGAGCGGACGAATACGAGTGTTCGCCTGCTTTCACCCAAGGAACGAATCAGCGAAGTCGCGCGGATGCTCGGCGGCGCGGACGGCAGCGAGGGCAGTGCCATGAGTCACGCAGCGCACATGCTCTATGTGGCGGGAAATCTGCCGGAAGAAGATATTAGTCAAAGCTAATGGTGAAATTGACTAAAAAACTTTGGCTGACATTTGTCAAACTTTTCACTGTACCAAATGCCTTGTTATATGATATAATAGATTTCGTGTGATTGTGTCCTGTTCAGACGGATTCCGTCTGAATATGTGTTTTCTGCTGTCACGGCAGGGGATGCGAAAGGATTTGGAAAGGGGTTTTCTCTGTGTTTGTCAAACACATGTTTCCCGGTGGAACGCATCCGCATGAGGGCGTAAACGGCAAGGCCGTCAACAGCGGCAACGCCATTCGTGAGCTGCCCGCGCCTGCGCGCGTGGTGATTCCGCTCTCGCAGCATATCGGTGCGCCCTGCAAGCCCATCGTGCAGAAGGGTGATTTGGTGCTGGCGGGTCAGAAGATTGGCGAAGCGGGCGGCTTTGTGTCCGCACCGGTGCATTCGTCCGTCTCCGGCAAGGTCGTCGGCATTGAGCCGGTCGAGCTGGCGAATGGTTCGACGGTGTCCGCCGTCGTCATCGAGAATGACTTCCAGAACAACTGGGTGGAGCTGCATCCGGCAGAGCACCCGGAAACACTGACCGCGCAGGAATTGCAGACCATCGTCCGCGAAGCCGGCATCGTCGGCATGGGCGGCGCGACGTTCCCCACGCAGGTCAAGATTACGCCCCCGAAGGGCAAGACGATTGAGAAGCTCGTCATCAACGGCGCGGAGTGTGAACCGTACCTGACGGCTGACCATCGCCTGATGCTGGAAAAACCCGCGGAAATCATCGACGGCATCCACCTGATGATGCTCGCGCTGGATGTCAAGGAAGCGCACGTCGGCGTGGAGAACAACAAGATGGACGCGGTGGAAGCGCTCCGTGCCGCGGCGAAGAACGTCGAAGGCATCACGATTCATGATTTGCCCGTCCGCTATCCGCAGGGCGGTGAAAAGCAGCTGGTGTATGCCCTGACGCGCCGCAAGGTGCCGACCGGCGGTCTGCCGCTGGATGTCGGCTGCGTGGTCAGCAATGTCGGCACAGTGTATGCCATTCAGCAGGCGATTCGCGAGGGTCGCCCGCTCGTGCAGCGCGTGACGACGGTTGGCGGGCTGGTCAACAACCCCGGCAACTTCCTCGTCAGCGTCGGTACGCCGATTGACACGCTGCTGGAAGCCTGCGGCGGAATGCAGTCCGGCGCACGGATGCTCATCAGCGGCGGCCCGATGATGGGTATGGCGATTACCCGCACGGATATCCCGGTCACGAAGGGCACCTCCGGCGTGCTGGTACTGGGCGAAGAAGCCGTTGACCCGGTGGAATCCGCCTGTATCAACTGCGGCCGCTGCCTGCGCGCCTGCCCGATGCAGCTGATGCCGACGCTGCTTGACCGCTGCGTCCGCGCCGACCGCTATGACGAGGCCGAAAAGTACGGCATCATGAACTGTATCGAATGCGGTGCGTGCACCTTCGTCTGCCCCGCCAAGCGCCTGCTTACGCAGTCCTGCCGTCAGGGCAAAAAGGTGATTACGACCCGCAAGAAGGCGGAAGCCGCGAAGAAAGCCGCGGCAGAAGCTGCAAAGAAGGCTGCTGAAGAGCAGTCCAAGAAGGAGGCATAACACCATGCAGAATAATCTTGTGATGACCTCCTCGCCCCACCTGCGCGACCATAGCAGCACGCAGCGCATCATGCAGGAGGTTTGTCTGGCGCTGCTGCCGGCTGGCATTGCGGGCGTTATCATCTTCGGCTGGAGCGCGCTGATGCTCATCTGCGTGTCCGTGGCAACCTGTGTTCTATCTGAATTTGTGTGGGAAAAGCTGACGAAGCGGACGGTGACGATTGGCGACTGGAGCGCCGTCGTGACGGGTCTGCTGCTTGCGTACAACCTCCCGGCGAACGCGCCGTGGTGGCTGGCGGTGGTCGGCGGCGTGATTGCCATCGTCCTCGTCAAGCAAATGTTCGGCGGCATCGGCAGCAACTTCATGAACCCGGCGCTGACCGCGCGCGCGATTCTGTTCGTCAGCTGGTCTGCGCTGATGAGCAGCTATCCGCAGTCCAACTTCGTCGTGGATGCGACGACCTCCGCAACGCCCCTCGGCTTGCTGAGCAAGGGCGTTTCCGGCGTGAACTTTATGGATCTGCTGCTGGGCAACTGCGGCGGTGTGCTGGGCGAAACCTGCAAGCTGGCGATTCTCGTCGGCGGCATTTACCTGTGCGTCCGCAAGATTGCTGACTGGCGCATCCCGGTGTCCTTCATCGCGACCGTGTTCGTCTGCTACCTGATTAAGGATGGCGCTGAAATGGCGATTTATCAGGTGTTTGCGGGCGGCTTGATGCTCGGCGCGTTCTTCATGGCGACTGACTATGCGACCAGCCCGGTGACGGTGCCCGGCCGCGTGATCATGGGCATTGGCTGCGGTCTGCTGCTGTTCATCATCCGTGCCTACGCGAACTACCCCGAAGGCTGCTCCTTCGCGATTCTGTTCATGAACGTCTGCACGCCCCTGATTGACCGCTTCACCGCGCCGCATCCGTTTGGGGAGGTGAAAAAGCATGGCTAATCAGAAGAAAACCTTCATGAGTGTCCTGCTGAACGGCCTGATTTGGGAGAATCCGACGTTTGTGCTGATGCTGGGCATGTGCCCGACGCTGGCCATCACCACGTCCGGCATGAACGGCATCGGCATGGGTCTGGCGGTTACGGCTGTGCTGATTTTCTCGAATCTGTTCATCAGCCTGCTGCGCAATGTCATCCCGGACAGCGTGCGTATTCCGGCGTACATCATCATCATCGCGTCCTTCGTGACGATGATTGACATGCTGCTTAAGGCATTCCTGCCGGATTTGTCGCAGGCGCTGGGCATGTTTATCCCGCTGATTGTCGTCAACTGCATCATCTTTGCCCGTGCGGAGTCCTTCGCGTCTAAGAATCCGCCAGTGCTGAGCATTGCGGACGGCCTGGGCATGGGGCTGGGCTTCACCTTCGCCATCACGCTGCTGTCCGTCATTCGTGAGCTGCTGGGCAACGGCACGTTCTTTGGTCTGCAGGTGATGCCCGCCAGCTATCAGCCGATGGGCATCATGACGCAGGTTCCCGGCGGCTTCATCACGCTGGGTGTGCTGCTGATTCTGGTCAATGCACTGTCGAATAAGTCGAAAAAGAAGGGGGCGGCAGCATGAGCAACATTTGGGCGAATCTGCTGACGATTCTTGTCGGCGGTCTGCTGGTCAATAACTTTGTCATGAACCGCTTCCTCGGCTGCTGCCCGTTCCTCGGCGTTTCCAAGCAGTACGACACGGCGAAGGGCATGTCGATGGCGGTCATCTTCGTGATGACACTCGCCAGCTTCATCACTTGGTTCGTGCAGCACCTGATTCTGGTGCCGCTGCACCTGGAATACATGCAGACGATTGCGTTCATCCTCGTCATTGCCGTGCTGGTCGGCATTGTGGAAATGGCGCTGAAGAAAATTTCCCCCTCGCTGTATCAGTCGCTGGGCGTGTATCTGCCGCTCATCACCACCAACTGCGCGGTGCTGGGCGTGGCGATTTTGAACGTGGATAACGGCTACAACCTGCTCGAAAGCACGTTCAACGGCTTCTGCGCGGCGGCGGGCTTCGGTCTGGCGATGATTCTCTTCTCCTGCATCCGTGAGCGTCTGGCGCTGGTGAACATGCCCAAGTGGATGAACGGCTTCCCCGGCGCGCTGATTACGGCGGGTCTGATGGCGATTGCGTTCATGGGCTTCGGCGGTTTAATCGGCTGAGGAGGGAAGACGGATGACGGTTGTGAACATCCTCATTGCGGCGGTTGCGCTGGGCCTGATGGGGTTGCTCTTCGGTCTGCTGCTGATGGGCACGGAGAAGGTCTTTGCCATTCCGGCGGATGAAAAGCGTGACGCTGTGCGCGCTGCGCTTCCGGGCGCGAACTGCGGTGCCTGCGGCTATCCCGGCTGCGATGGCTGTGCGGATGCGATTGCTTGCGGCAAAGCGCCCGTGAATGCCTGCCCGGTCGGCGGCAAGCCCGTTGCGGACAAGATTTCCGCGATTATGGGCAATGCGGAAGCGGCAGACGCCGTTCGCAAGGTCGCCAGCGTAATCTGCCAAGGTGATTCCGAGCATTGCAAGGAGAAGTTTGAGTACCGCGGCATTCAGGACTGCGTGGCGGCGTCTGTCGTCAATGACGGCAACAAGGCTTGCAAGTTCGCGTGCCTTGGTCTGGGTACCTGCGCGCGCGTCTGCCCGTTCGACGCGATTCATGTTGACCCGGTGAAGAAGATTGCCGTGGTGGACGACGAGAAGTGTGTCGCGTGCGGCAAGTGCGTGGCGATTTGCCCTAAGGGTGTGCTGAGTCTGCGTCCGGTGACGGAGGATGTGACGGTTCGCTGCCGCAACACTGAACCCGCCAAGAAGGTGCTGTCTGCCTGCTCGACTGGCTGTATTCACTGCGGCAAGTGCTTCCGCGTCTGCCCGCATGGTGCGATTACGATGACGAACGGTCTGCCGGTCATTGATCAGAGCAAGTGCCAGCACTGCATGGCGTGTGCGGACGCTTGCCCGACGAAGGCAATGTGGGCGAACTTCGACAAGCGGAAGGTTTCCGCGTAATTTGGGATTAGAAAAGGACGTGCGGCTGTGAAAGGCTGGCACGTCCTTTTTGATGTGTTGCAATGCGCCTAAAGAGGGGATTGCAGGGGAGTGTGGCTATGGTTGCAAGCCCGGCTGGGCGCTCGTGCCAATTGGCGCGACAATGTGGAGATGGTCGAGATTGCGGCTTGGGGGCGCTCCAGCGGGAGCGCGAAGGTACAACCGCTGCGCTGAAAGCGCTTTGCTGTTCAGCGCCGGGCGGCGGAGTTGACTTCGCTATCACAATTGATTTAACGGAGCAGCAGTTGGGGCGTTGCCCCAAGCCCCATAAGGGGCGCTGCCCCTTAACCCTGCAAGGGACATGGTCCCTTGACCCTTTCGCGCGATTGAGTTGACTTCGTTATCATACTTCTTCCGCGTGTTGCTCTTTTATTCACCACGCAAAATATTCGGAAGCGAAAGCGTCCATGCCGGCGTCCCATCCACCTCAAACAGCGCCTGATTCTCCCATGCGCATCCACCGAACCATGCGCCCGCGTCCTGCGGATCATAGCCACCTGCATAGCTGCTTGCCCAGCCCGAACCGAACTGTTCCCACAGCTTGCTCTGCTCTTCCCAGCTATTGCCCGGCACCGGAATCCACGCCGGTTCCCAATAGCAGACGCCGAGTCCGCCCGCCTGCACAGCCGTTTCGACCGTTTCACGAAAATCCGCCGCCTGACCGTCGCGGGAAATATCCTGCTTCATGTCGCACCACTCATTCGGGACGCTGTTCGGGTGTGTATCGAGGTTATTCGTCGTAAACGGATAGGCTGTTTCGGCGATGAACACATCTTTGCCGAAATTCTCGCGCACATCCGCCATCAGTTCTGACAAATTCTCCAGCGAACCATGCCAATAGCTGTAATAACTGTACGCCATCACGTCGAAATCAACCGGCGTATCGCCCTCGCAGACCTCGCGGATGTACTTCTTTGCGTCCGATTGACTGACGTTGGTGAAATGCACTGCCACCAGCGCATCGGGCAGGGTTGCGCGGACAGCGGCGCTTCCGGCGTTCATCAGCTGATTGCGCCCATTTGTGCTCCATTCGCCCGCCATGCCGCCGTTAATCTCGTTGCCGACCTGCACCATCCAGATGTCCACGCCCGTTGCGGCAATCTGCGTCAGCGCATCCGTCGTGAAGGCGTAGAGTGCGCTGCACTTCTGCGTCAAATCCATCGTGACCCATGCCTTCGGGGACATTTGCTTCGCGGGGTCAGCCCAGAAGTCGCTGTAATGGAAGTCAACGATGAGCGACAGTCCGGCTTCCTTGCATCGGCGGGCGATTTCCACCGCGTTCGCCACGCCGCAGTTGCCGCCGCCGTAGCCTCTGCCGTCCTCGTCGAATGGGTCGTTCCAAACGCGGACGCGCACAGTGTCCCAACCTGCTTTCTTCAGCAGGACGAACAAGTCTGTCGGCTCGCCGTCGCGGTTGCGGTACACAACGCCGCTGTTTTCCTCGCTCAGCACGGTGGAAACATCCGCGCCAAATTTGAAAGATGCAGGGAAGGTGTCATCCTCCGCGAACGCTAAATGTGGCAAAAGCAGGGTAACAGACAACAAACAAGCGAGTAGGCTCTTCACAATAACGCCTCCTTCTCACGAACAAAAACAGCAAATTCACGACGAAGTGATGCCTTCATTATATCAAAAAGGGCGTCTTGCGTCAAGAAAATAGAGAAACATTGATTTTTGGAAGCACCATGTAAATACTATCATGCTCGAAAATGCCCAAATTCCCGCTGAAAATGTGAACAGCATCTTGCAAAAAGCAACGAAAAATAGTATAATCAAATAGGATAGCCAGCAGAATGTGTTTGCGATGGAGGAAGGGCACGGTGTTTTCCGTGGCTAATTTCAGGCAAATGTTTTCTGCGCGGAAGTTTCTTCCGCAGTATGTAAAAAAGGAGTGTTTCCAATGGCGAAGAAGTATGTGTACCTCTTCAAGGAAGGCAACGCCAACATGCGTGAGCTGCTGGGCGGCAAGGGCGCGAACCTCGCTGAGATGACCAATCTCGGTATGCCCGTGCCTCAGGGCTTCACCGTCACCACCGAAGCCTGCACCCGGTATTATACCGACGGCAAGGTGATTGGTGACGATATCGTCGAGCAGATTTATGCTGCTCTGGCGGAGACCGAAAAGGTGGCCGGCAAGAAGTTCGGCGACGACAAGGATCCTTTCCTTGTTTCTGTCCGCTCCGGCGCTCGTGCCTCCATGCCCGGCATGATGGATACCATTCTGAATCTGGGCCTGACGGACGTGTCTGTTGTGGGTCTGGCGAACCTGACCAACAACCCGCATTTCGCGTATGACGCGTATCGCCGTTTCATCGCCATGTTCTCTGACGTGGTTATGGAAATTCCGAAGAACGAATTTGAAGCGGTTCTGGACGAATTCAAGGAGAAGAAGGGCGTCAAGTACGACCGCGACCTCTCTGCGGATGACCTGAAGGAAGTCGTCGTTCGTTTCAAGGAAATCTACAAGAAGCACATGGGCGTGGACTTCCCGCAGGACCCCAAGGTTCAGCTGATGGAAGCCGTCAAGGCCGTGTTCCGTTCTTGGGACAACCCGCGTGCCATCTACTATCGCCGCATGAACGATATTCCGGGCGACTGGGGCACTGCCGTCAACGTGCAGTCCATGGTCTTCGGCAACATGGGCGAAACCTCCGGCACGGGCGTTGCCTTCACGCGCAACCCCTCCACGGGCGAAAAGAAGCTGTACGGTGAGTACCTGCTGAACGCTCAGGGCGAGGACGTCGTGGCTGGTATCCGTACCCCCGAACCCATCTCCCACCTGCAGGAGCAGATGCCCGATGTGTACCAGCAGTTTGTGGACATCGCCACCAAGCTGGAAGCGCACTATCGCGACATGCAGGACATGGAATACACCATTGAACGCGGCAAGCTGTACATGCTGCAGACTCGTAACGGCAAGCGTACCGCGGCGGCTGCGCTGAAGATCGCTGTTGATCTGGTGGATGAAGGCGTGCTGAGCGAAGAAGAAGCCGTGCTGAAGGTGGAGCCCAAGCAGCTCGACACCCTGCTGCACCCGAACTTCGACGCTGCGGCAGTGAAGAAGGCGCCCGTCATTGCGAAGGGTCTGCCGGCTTCCCCTGGCGCTGCCACCGGCGGTATCTACTTCACCGCTGACGAAGCGGCTGAACACGGCAAGAACAAGGAAAAGGTTATCCTCGTTCGCCGCGAAACCACGCCTGAGGACATCGAAGGCATGGACTTCTCGCAGGGCATCCTGACCGTCTTCGGCGGCATGACCTCTCACGCGGCGGTTGTCGCTCGCGGCATGGGTCGCGCGGCTGTCGTCGGCTGCGGCGCGCTGAAGATTGACGAAGAAGCAAAGACCCTGACCGTTGGCGACAAGGTGTACCACGAGGGTGACTTCATCTCCCTCGACGGCTCTACCGGCAACGTCTACGATGGCCAGATTGCGACGGTTGAAGCGTCCATCTCCGGCGAGTTCGCTCGCTTCATGGGCTGGGCTGACGCTGCCCGCCGTCTGCGCGTCCGCACTAATGCGGATACCCCGCGCGACACCAAGCAGGCTGTCAAGTTCGGTGCGGAAGGCATCGGCCTGTGCCGTACTGAGCACATGTTCTTCGAGGCGGATCGTATCGCGGCTGTCCGTGAAATGATCCTGGCTGACACGAAGGAACAGCGCGAAAAGGCACTGGCGAAGATTCTGCCGATGCAGCAGGGTGACTTCGAAGCGATGTACAAGGCGCTGGAAGGCAAGCCCATGACGGTTCGTTACCTCGATCCGCCGCTGCATGAGTTCGTGCCGCATGTTGACATGAAGGAAGAAATCGACGAGCTGGCCAAGAACCTTGGCATCACCTCCGAGGAAGTCATCCACAAGATCAACGCGCTGCATGAGTCCAACCCGATGATGGGTCACCGTGGCTGCCGTCTGGCCGTCACCTATCCGGAAATCGCGGAAATGCAGACCCGTGCGGTTCTGCAGGCGGCTATCGATGTGACCCGCGAATGCGGCTACAACATTGTGCCCGAAATCATGATTCCGCTGGTCGGTTCCAAGAAGGAACTGGCGTTTGTCAAGTCCATCGTCGACGAGACCGCCAAGAAGGTCTTTGAGGAACAGGGCATGACGCTGGAATACCACGTCGGCACCATGATCGAAATCCCGCGCGCGGCTGTCACCGCTGACGAGATTGCTGAAGAAGCGGAATTCTTCTCCTTCGGCACGAACGACCTGACCCAGATGACGTTCGGCTTCTCCCGTGACGACGCTGGCAAGTTCCTCGGCGCCTACTACGACAACAAGATTTTCGAAAGCGATCCCTTCGCGCGTCTGGACACGGACGGCGTTGGCAAGCTGGTGCAGATGGCTGCGAAGCTGGGCCGTCAGACCCGTCCGAACCTGAAGCTGGGCATCTGCGGCGAACACGGCGGCGATCCGAGCTCCGTGATGTTCTGCCACAAGGTTGGCCTGAACTACGTTTCCTGCTCGCCTTTCCGTGTGCCGATTGCGCGTCTGGCTGCTGCTCATGCCGCAATCCTCGAAAAGATGGGCAAGTAAGACGTTTGGCGCTGCAAAGCGCATAGCGGCTAACGAATATGTATCTCTGGTGGCTTCTGTCCCTGCAATATGGGACGGAAGCCACTTTTTTGCATATCAAAAAGCGCGCCGACAGCCTTTCGCTCCGACGCGCTTCAAAGTTGCTTATTCGTTTTCTATCATGTAGTCCACAAAGCTGGTGATGGTTGTCCAGTAGAGGTCGAACGCTGCGCCGTAGGTGTCATCATCGAAGCTATCTGCCGATGTGCCGCCAACTACCGTGATGGTGTAGCCGTACAGCACGCAGACGAAGATGCAGTACATATTGCCGTCTTCGCCTTGACCGCCTGCACAGAAGGGCGTCAGGACTGCATCGCCGTCGTTCTCGTCATACGCTACCAAACCCGGGTTGCCGCCTGTGTACATGGACTGATAGTAGTCAATCATCGCTTGCAGGTTTTCCTCCGGCAGCGTGATGGTCACATAATCCTCCAGCGATTCATCATAGGTAATCATCACGGCGTAGCTGACATCGTTCCGCCCGTTGTAGCCAAGCCGCAGGTCAATGCTCGTCTCGCCGACCTCACAGCTCGTGACGTTCAGCGCTTCGGGCAGGTCAATCGTCATCCCTATGTTTTCGATGGTGTACGGGTTCGTCGCTTCGTATGCCTCCGCAACAGAGAGGGAAAAGAGCAGGCACAGCGCGCAGAGCAAGGAAATCAGTCGTTTCATGAAATGAACCTCCTTTTATAATTCAAAGTTGATGAAATCAGACAGTTGAATTTCGCCGTAAATGTCGGTCAGGCAGAAGCAGTAGAGGTAGGTCGCGTCGCTGCCCTCAAGCGAGTAGAAACCGAAGTCGATGAAACCGTCTTTGCCTGCCACAATCGGGTCGCCATCCATTGTCATTTCCTGCAATTCGCCGTCCTCATCCTCATATAGCACGTTGTAAATCGGTGTCACCACGTCACCCTCGGTCAGGGGAGTGCTGCCGCGAACGGGGAGTCCGGCATCATCGTACCCTTGCGTGAAGCCGACAATCGTCCAGCCACTGCTGTAGCTCCGCCGTATCACCAGCAGATACCCCTCGACATCGTTGCAGCGGACGGGAATCACACTTCGGCGCATTCCGCCATTGACAAGCTGGTCGTACATCATCACAATTTGGTCATCCAGCATTGGCCAAGTACCGTCGAATTGGCTGATGATTTCGCCGCTTTCCCAGTCAATGGCGGCGTTCTGCATTGCGCCCATTTCGATGTAGAACGTATCCTCGTCGTCGCTGCCATCCAAGTACAGCAAGCCCTCGACCATGCTCAAGTTGTTCAGCTCGTCCTGACTGAGCATCATGCTGCACATATAGGCGGAATCATCGTCCATGTCCAGCCAATCGTCCATGGCAGAATCGTCCGGTATGAGGCTGCCGGTGAAGAACGCGTCGTTCATGGATGTGAACGTTGGCACAACATCAGGTAAATCCACCGCATCTGCTTCCACCGCAAGAGGCGTTTCGCTTGTGGTGAACGTACTGGCGGGGGAGAAAAACGCGTCTGTCAGGTTGCCGGTGAACACGCTGCTGGTCGTGACCTGCTGCGGAACCTGCGCGCTGAAGACGTAATTGCCGCCGCTGCGAAGCTCCGCATAGCCGCGCGTGAACTCCGTCATGCGCGGAATTGTCTCCTGACAGCCGTCGCCCTCGTAGCTTCCGGACGGGAAATAGACGCTCATGCCCGTCAGGTAGTCGAATTTCCGCGTGCCGACGTTGTAGCGCACGACGCGCTCGTAGGCGGTTTGCAGGACGTCTGCGGTCTGCGGCGCAATGGTACGCGTGCCGTCAATCAGCGCCATCATATCCACCATGTCGGATGTTGCGCTGTCAAAATCGCCAAAGGCATACATGCGCTGGCGGGCACGGCTGAAGGTAGACAATTGCCCAGCGTCCAGCGCCTGCGAGAGATACGATGCGTATGTCTCCATTGTGCTGACCAGATAATCCATTGCCGGCAAGTAGAGGACGCTCATGCTGAGATAATCATCAGGGTTTTCGTCCAGGCAGGCTTCCATGTACGCATCCGCAATCGCAACGCCGATGCCCTGCGCGTCAAGGGCTGGATTTTCGCCCAGCGCATTCAGCCACGCATAATTCCAGCCGAGCGACGGCTCCAGTTCTTCGCTGGCGACCATGAAATCAGCGTAATACTGCATGTGCGCAGCCGCTTCGTAGGTTGCCATCAAGCAGGCGTCGAAGCCGATGAGATCCAGATGAAAATCGGGATTGGCTTCTGTAAAGTTGTACAGCGCGTCGTTGATTTCGTGAATTGTCAACCCATCGTAATCCGCTGTTTCGTCGAAGCAGACGCCGCTCGTCGATCCGCCGCCGTGATTCCAGAAGATCAGCATGTAGCGATCGGCGGGGTAGGTGGAAGTCGCCCAAGTCAGGTAATCCTCCAGCGTGTTCTGCGCGCCCATGCTTTGCCATGCGCAGACTTCAACGTCGGAAAAATCGTAGTCCGCAATCGTAAAGCGGTTGATGTGGTTCGCACGCAGGCGGCTGTCGTCCCACTGGCTCGCGCCGCCTGCCTGCACGACGACTGTCACGTTGTCCGGAATGTCCGCCGCGCACATCTCGTACAGGTCGTTCACACAGTCACTCTGCAAATCCGTGCCGCACATGTACATCAGGACAGTCATCGTGGGGGTGTCCGCGCACGCCGCCGGAAGTCCAAGCAGCAGCAAACTGCCAAGCAGCAGCGCAAGAAGTTGGTATTTCATTGGATGGTTCGCCTCTTTTCTTGTTTTCTGGCAAAATCCCATTATTTCTATTCTACTGCTGCAAATTCCCGTTGTCAACCGCGATTCGCGCAACATAAAACGCTCCTGACGCGTGTTCAGGAGCGTTTTGCTAAGGCAGCACCGCACAGCTCAGCGGTGCTGCTGGCGTGTCTTTTCCGCTATCTGCGCATGCAATTTCCTCGATTTGCATCCAGTAAACCTTCAAAATTTGCATTTACATCTGACGAAAAATCCATTCGCCAGCTGACTACCTCATTTGTGCGGTGTTACCTTAAATATGGCGATTTATTCTGCCGCCGACGCGGCGTGAATCTCCTCCAGGAAGCGGGTAATCGGCAGATGCTGTGGGCATACACGTTCGCACTTGCGGCAGTGGATGCACTGCGACGCATCCGCATGATCCGCCTGAATCTGGGCGTATCCAGCCTTGAAGGAGCTGTCCGCGCGGAGCATGGCGGCATCGTAGCCTTGGAAAATGCGCGGGATCTGTACGCCCATCGGGCAGGGCTGGCAGTATTTGCAGCCCGTGCAGCGCGTTTTCGTCCGCGCAAGGTACGTTGCTTTGACCTTCTGGTAGAGCGCAAGTTCCTCGTCGGTCAGCGTCGGGCGCTTCGCCATGTCGAAAATGCGCAGATTATCCGTCACCTGCTCCCATGTGCTCATGCCGCTGAGAATCGTGATGACTTCAGGCATGGCGTACAGGTAGCGGAAGCCCCATTCGACCGGGCTGCGCTGCACGGCATACGCGTCGTAAACTGCTTTCACATCCACCGGGGGATTCGCAAGCAGACCACCGCGCAGGGGTTCCATGACGACGACACCCACGCCGCGCCGGCCCGCTTCGCGGATACCCTCAAGCGTCGCCTGATTCTCATCGTCGAGGATGTTCATCTGCACCTGACACATGCCCCATTGATCCCAGTCGTGCAGGATGCGCAGGAACGCCTTTGCGTCGTCATGGAAGGAGAAGCCGGGATAGCGCACCTTGCCCTGCGCAATGGCTTCGGCATAGAAACGCTTGTAATCCAGCTTCTGCATTGCGTCCATGCGCTCGTTGTTCATTGCGTGAAGAATGTAAAAGTCCACATACGGCGTGTCAAGCTTTTTCAGCTGCTCGTCGAGGAACTTCATCATGTCCTCATGCGTCTTGACGAGCCAGACGGGCAGCTTTGTCGTCAGGATGACCTTCTCGCGGTAGCCGTCCTTGAGCGCCTTACCGACGACTACCTCGCTTTCGCCGCCGTGATACGGGTATGCCGTGTCGATGTAGCGGACGCCGTTGTCGATGGCGTGGCGAATCATGCGAATTGCTTCGGATTCGTCAATTTTGCCATCCGGCGTTGTCGGAAAGCGCATACAGCCGAAGCCGAGCATGGAGCTTTCCCGGTTGATGGTCGGAAACATGGTGTTTAGCACGTGTTTTCGCTCCCTTACTTAGAGATATGGTATTATATCCGAAAGCCTGCCGAAAATCAGGTCAGGCTTTACATCCGATGTGTCTACATCGCTGCGTTTTGCTTCGCCAGAGAGGACGAGAATGCCCGTCATGCCGTGATTCACGCCGGTCGCAACATCTGTGTAGAGCCGGTCACCCACCATCGCCATCTCATGCAGCGCAAAGCCGGTGCGCGCAAGGGCTTCATCCACAATACCGCGGTTCGGCTTGCCAATCACCACGTCCGCCCAGCGCCCAGTGCTGGCGTGAATCAGTGCCATAAACGCGCCAAGGTCGGGGATGAACCCATGCTCGGTCGGGCAGTTGAAATCAGGATGCGTCGCGATATACGGCTTGCCCGTGCGGATGAGGTCGCAGACGCGGCAGAGCTTGCCGTAATCCAGCGTCGTGTCAAACGCCGCCAGCACATAATCCGCGTCGTCCGAATCGCATAAGCGCAGCCCCATCGCCGTCAATTCCGCCCGAAGCACGGGATTCCCCAGCAGATAGCCGGTTTTGCCCGGAAAGTGCGTCAGGCAGTACCGCGCCGCCGCCTGTCCGGATGTAATCACATCGCGATACGCCGCCGGAACGCCCATCCGCGCCAACTTTTCGGCATACGTCGAGGCGGAGCGGCTGGAGTTGTTCGTCAGGAAGCGCGCGGTGCGCCCCGTTTTCTCCAGCGCATCCAGAAATTCCAAACCGCCGGGAATGATGCGGCCGCCCAGATAGAACGTACCATCCATGTCCAGCAGAAAGCAGCGGATGCCAGACAGCTTCGCGCGAATCGTCTCGTCGGTCATGCGCTCACCCTCCGCGAATCAGATTTCCTGCAATTTCAGCACACCCTCAAGGTTCATCATCTTAACGGCGGCGTTGTAGGCTTCCTTGACCATGCTGATGAGGTATCTTTCATCCTGACAGGGAATGTACTTCGTCGCAATGCAGACCGCCAGCCCATGAATGAACAGCCATGTGCGCTCAAAGAAGCGCAGGGCGGTTTCGTCGTCCAGCGGCGTTTCCTTCTTGATGATGTTAAACACAAGGTCAAAATTCGTCTGGTCGCTGTATTGCCCCTCGCTGACGCGGTCGCGCATGAACAGCAGCTTGAACAGCTCCGGCTCGTCGCGGCCGTAGAGCAGATACGTCGTGCAGAGCTGAATATAAGGCGAGTCGGACTGCGCCATTTCCGCCTCCGCGTGCGCCTGAAACTGGCGCGCGACGTAGAGAATCAGCTCCCGGTGCAAATCCTCCATGTTGGTGAACAGGCGGAAAATCGGCTGTGTTGAGCCGCCGAGTTCCTTGGCAATCGCGCGGGCGTTGAGGGCTTCCATGCCTTCGCGGCGCATAAGCTGGCAGGCAGCATGGAGAACAGCATCACGGGTGAATCGAACCGTAGGCGGCATAATCGTCAATCTCCTTGATTATTTGGTATATTTGGCATAGGAACTGTAAAATCTCCGGCTGGAATCAATCTGCGCCAGCTGGCGGTTCTTCGTCACATTCAGCACCAGTGCAATGCCGCCGATGTTCGTGACCATGTTTGAACCGCCATAGGAGAGGAACGGCAGGGGAATGCCGGTAATCGGCAGCCGCCCCAGCGTCATGCCGATGTTCTCGAAAACGTGGAAGAGCAGCATGCCAATCACGCCGATGATGATGAGCATACCCTGCCGGTCGTAGGTGTAGCGCGCGAGGTAGAGCATACGCAGAATAATCGCCAGGTACCACAGCATGATGATGCTGCAGCCGGCAAAGCCGAACGCTTCCCCGATGGTGGCGAAAATGAAGTCCGTCCAGTCGGCGGGGACGTAGTTCAGCTGACTCATTGAACCATCGACGAATGTGCCGATGCCCGTCAAGCCGCCCGCGCCGATGGTCATCTGCGACTGGCGCATCTGGTACGCGTCACCCTGCGGGGACAAATCAGGATTCAGGAATGCGACAATACGCGCCAGACGGTAGTCATCGCTGCCCGTGGCGACCATGAAGCCGTACAGCGCCAGAACGAGCAGAATCGCGACGACAGCCATCGTAATCAGCAGCCGCCAGCGGACGTTGGCGAACAGCAGCATACATGCGAACGCGAATACCACGACGATAGCGGAACCTGTTTCGCCGGAGAAGAGAATGATCGCGCACGGCACGAGGAGCATTGCCATGATTTCGATGAAGTCGCGGAAGGTGCTCATTGGATGCTCCGATTGGCTCAGGCGCTGCGCCAGCATCAGAATCATTGCCAGTTTGATGAACTCAGACGGCTGAATCGTCATGTCCCAGATGATGTCCAGCCATGCCTTCACGCCTTCAGCGCGGTTGAAAACCCACACAACAAGTACCAGCACGGTTGTGCCGATGTACATGGCGCGCGTGAAGCGGCGAATCAGGTGGTAGGGGCAGAGGATAATCAGCGTCATGACCAGCGGCGCAAGCACCAGCACGAAGAAGCACTGGCGGAGTGTCGAGGAGGATTCCAAAATGTGTTCCAAGAGGTTCGTGGCGGTGGAGCTGATGGAGTACGTTGCCACACAGACGGCGTAGATGCCAAAGAAGCACATCGCAAACACCATCAGAATTAGCGGCACATCCACATGCGCGCGCGAACGGCGGCTGGCATTAGCGAACATGCTTCTCATCTCCTTTTCTGCGGCGCTGGAACAGGCGCTGGAAGAGTGTACGCTTCTGCCCGTATTCCGGCAGCGGCACGTCCTCGTCCGTCGTCATGCGCAGGGCGATGCGGGCAATGGCATTGCGCCCCTCGCTTTCGCCCTCCATCACGCTCTGATGATGCAGCAGCGCACGGTAAATTTCCGCATCCTCCGGAATTTCGCCAAGCAGCGGCATGTCCAGCGTCAGCGCGACAGTCTGTGCGGCGTACATTTCGCCCCGGCGGATGTAGTCGGGATTCAGGCGGTTGACAATCACGCGCTGCGCCGTCAGCCCCTTCTTGCGCAGGACGCTCGCTGTGCGCTCCGCGTTGCGGATGCATACATCGTCCGGCGTGCAGACCAGCACGCACTCGTTGATTTCATTGCTCAGCAGACCGCGCAGGCTGCGCTCAATGCCCGCCGGCGCATCAATGAGAACGTGGTCGAAATTGCTTTTGAGCGTCCGCAGAATTTTGCGGAATGCCTTGGCCTCCAGCTCTTTCGCGCGGGCGAACTGGCTGGCGGGCAGGAGAGACAAATTCGGCAGCGCGTCCGGCTTCGGCACGACAAGCGCATCATCCACCGGGCAAATGCCATTCGCAACATCCAGAATATCATACACAATGCAATCCTGCACGCCCAGCAGCACGTCCTGATCGCGCAGGCCGATATCCGCATCCACAATGCAGACACGCTGGCCATTGCGCGCGATTTCCATGCCGAGGCAGGCGGAGAGAGTACTTTTGCCCACTCCGCCCTTGCCGGAAGCAATAATCCAAGCTGTACCCATGTATTTGTGCAAGCCCTCCTTATGGCGCAAGGCTGTTGCCAATCGGCAGGTCATAGTCCACATCACTCTTGTCCCATTCCGGGAAAATCCAGTTCAGGAAGTCCTTCGCGGCGTAGGAACACATGGCGCCGGAATACCCGTGCGGCACATAGACGACGATAGCGACTTTCGGGTTGTCCAGCGGAGCAAAGCAGACGAACCAGCCGTTGTTTTCAAGGTCAATCTGGTTGACCTGCGCCGTTCCTGTTTTTGCGCCCATCTTGTCTTTCCATTCCTGCTTGAAGTCACTCCAATAGCGCTTAGCAGTACCGGTATCGTCCGTAACGCCCTTCATCCCTTTGTGGATGAGGTTGAAGTATCCGTTTGTGTCGTTCAGGTCGTTGATCAGCACCGGGTCGCGGCGGGAAAGCACTTCGCCTTCCGGAGAGATGATGGAATCAACGATGGAAACGTTGTAGACCTTGCCGCCGTTGGCGACTGCCGTGACGTAGCGCGCGACCGCAATCGGCGTCACCGTCGTGACCGACTGTCCGATGGCGGTCAGAATCGTCTGCGAACCGCCCCACTTAATATCGTTGATGTAGTTGTAGGTGTCCGTAATGACGGAGTTGGAATACACCATCGAGCGGGGCATGTTCAGCTCTTCCATCAGGATGGTGCGCATGTTCTCCACCCACGAGGATTCGGGGTATGCCACCGCCATGTCCATCAGGCGCTTGGCGCAGGAGGACAGGCGCTCATCGTCGTATTCCATGCCGCGCGATTCACCGCACTTCTTCAGGTGCGACTTGATGGAGTTGAAAACGATAATCGGGCGCGAGGTATCCTGCGATGATTCGCCCACCGGCTTCGTCGGGTCGTACAGCGTGTTCTGACTGCCGACGACGCTGCGGACTTCGCCGGGCAGGTCAATGCCGGTTTTGCTCGTCAGCCCGAACGCGGCAGCATACTGATATAGGCGTGTTTCGCCCAGACGGCTGCCGCACTCATAGAAGAAGTAGTTGCAGGAGTGCTCCAACCCTCCCACAATCGTCTGGTAGTAGTGCTGGCTGCGGTAGCCCTCGGAAATCCAGCATTTCGGAGCGGTGGACAAGTCGGAGTTGTAGGCGGTGTAGTAGCCCATGTCCGAAATCATCTCGTCCGGCTTCAACACGCCGGAGTCCAGCGCACCGAAGCCCGTCACCATCTTGAAAATCGAGCCGGGGGTTGCGCGCGAGCCGATGGCGTAGTTCAGCATCAGGTTACGGTCATCGGACAGAATTGCGCGCGCCTCGTCGCCGCCTGCAACCAGCGCGTTCAGGTCGTAGGTGGGGTAGTTCGCCATGGCCAGCACACGCGCCTGCATGTCCAGCACAAGCATCACGCCGTGTTCTGCCAGTTCCAGCGGGTAATGCTCCCAGTCGTAGGTGGCAATCAGTGTGCGGTTATCTTCCAGCCACTTGCTGGAGACCATCAAATCCTCCTGCTTGTCGCGGATGCGGGCGACGTTGGAGGCAATCGCGCGCTCCGCCACGGTCTGGTAGTTCACATCCAGCGTCAGCTTGACGTTGTTGCCGTCCGACGGCTCCGTGTAGGAGATTTCGCGCACGATTTTCGACCAGTTGTTGCGTTCGACGACGCGGCTGCCCTTGCGCAGGGAGCTGTTCTGCGTCAGCCAATCCTCCATCGACGATTCAATGCCGTCGCGGCCGATGGTGTCGTTGTAGCTGTACCCTTTTGCCTGCAGTGTCAGCCACATCGTGCGCGAAGGAATCTTGCCGATATAGCCGATGACCTGCGCTGCCAGCGTCTGCTTGGGGTAGACACGCTGTGTGCTTTCGGAGATGTCCATGCCCGGCAGCATCATCGACTTCGTTTCAATCTCCGTCACCGTCTCGAAGGGAACGTTCTTCGCAATCGTAATCGGCAGGGAGTTGTACAGGTTCATCTGCATTTCGGAAAAGACAGCCATGACTTTGAGCATCGTGTCCTCATCAACGATGATGCAGGGGACGTAGCCGCTGTCGTCGCCGCGCTTCTCGATGTACGCCGCGCGGACTTCCTCTTCCTCTTCGGCGGAGTTGACCATGCGGTAGCGGTGCTTGAGCGTCACCAGGCAGTCCTCCGGCGTGGGGTAGCTCTTCGTAGTCACATAGTTATTGGAGCGCCATTGGCTTTCGCGTGTCTGCAGCGTCGCATCGGACACGCCCGAACCGAAATTGAACTCCCATTCGCCCGTCTCTTCGCTGCGCTGAATGACATAGCTGAATGCCAGCTTGCCGCCGTTGCGTTCAATAATTTTTAACGTGTCAATAATTGACTGCGTATACGTCTTGTAAACGCTGGAGGAGCTTTCGCTGGCGTCTTTATAGAAGGTAACATTGTAGACCATTTCGTCCGTGGCGAGAATCACGGAGTTCGCGTCGGTGATATTCCCGCGCTTGCCGGTCAGAGGAATCGTCTTTAAGCGGGTGGATTCCGTTTTTGTGGAATATCCCTCGCTGCTCTTCAGCTGCAAATTCACCAGACCGACAAACAGATAGGCAAACATCAGGATAAGGATAATCACAAAGACCAGAAAGCGACCCTTCACCTGTTCCGGCGCGTTGCCGTGATCTTGCTGATATTGGTTCACAATTCAGCCTCCTTTCACAGGGAAAAATAACATAATTCACCCGGCTGACCCGAAATCAGCCTTTCGCCATTGCTTTGGATACCGGCGCGCCGAAGCCGAGCAGCCGACGCAGCGGCCACATCAGCACAACCGCGGTCAGCGTCGTCATCAGCGCATCGGTGAGCGCACGGGCGAAGAAAGCGCTTGTCAGTTCCGCGCTGCTCATTGCGATATAGATGATGCTTACGGCCTCATACAGCAGCGCCGCGCACAGGGCGCACAGGGGCGTGCGCAGATAAACACTGCGGTTGCGCCCCCGGCGGTGGTTCGACATGTCGTACTGCAATCTGGCGGCACTCTTGTCGGTGAAGAACAGCGACATCAGCATCGCGCAGATTGGGTAGAACACGAGGTTGAGCAGCTTCACACCCGGCACCATCGTTTCCAGCAGAATGCCGTACACCGCGCCGACCCAGAACGCCTTATAGCGCGGATAGCCGACAATCACTACCGATAAAATCACCAGCGGCAGATTGATGCTGACCGTCGTGTCCAGCTGCGTCATCACCGTGACATGGAAAAGGTAGCCGATGAAAACAACCAGAAGCAGGCGGATTTGCCGCCAAAACACGTTGCGCACGGCTTATTCCTCCCAGTCAAGGTCGCCCGGATTAAGCGTCCGGACAGGCGTCGGGCTTGGCGTGGGTGTCGGAGACGGGGTTGCCGTCGGGTTGAGCAGCGTCGAGTTGTACTCATAGACCGTTCCGCGCGGCGTGGGCACAGGCGACGGCGTAGGCGAGGGCGACGGTGTCGGGCTGGCGGTCGGGCTTGGTGTCACGGATGGCACTTCCGTCGGGGTCGCCGTTGCGCCGAACATGAGCGTCGAGCCGATTTTCAGCGTCGGATAGGGGCGAGCTGTCACCAGCGGAACGTACTCGTTGTATACTGCCGTGGAGTCGCGTCCTTCGATGGCTTCCGCTTCCGGCTTGTAACGCAGGATGATGACGTACTCCAAGTGCTGGAAGTCCGCCTGCGGTTCAATGACGACGTACTGTTTGTTGCCTTCCATGCCGCGGGTGGATTCGCGCACCGTGCCAATCGGGATGCCTTTGGGGAAGGAGAAGCCCACGCCGGAAGTGACCACTTGATCACCCGGACGCGGCAGGGAATCATCCGGCAGATAGTACATGCGGCAGAGCGCCGTGCCGTCCACGCCGAGCGTACCGCTGACGATGCCCTGATCGCGGCTGGACTGAATCATGCCGGCAATCGAAGCGTCGGAGTCGATAATCGTGCGGACGGTGCAGGACGTGTCGTACACGGTTTCGGTGAAACCGACGAGTGCGCCGGAAATTGTGACCGCCATGTACGGCTCCACCCCGTCGCGGCTGCCCTTGTTGACCGTGAACACGGAGAAATAGGTGCCCTGTTCGCGGGCAATCACCTGCGCCGTCAGTGGATTCATGTTCGCGTTAGTGACAATTTCCTCCTGCATGTTCGTGAACTGCGACAGCTGCTTTTCCAGTTCGGCGTTGCGGGCGACGACGGAGGCCAGCTCCATGTTTTCCGCTACGACGCGGTTATACTCCGCCTCCCAGTTCGAGCGCAGGCGCACCATGTAGAAGTAATCCGAAATGCTTTGCACGATGCCGGAGAACCACGTCTGCACCGGGGTGACGGCAGAGGAAATGGCGTTTTCCGGCAGCGTCAGCAGGGAAGAATCTTGGTACATCGTGCGGGACAACGCCATGATGCCAATAATGCCCAGCAGTATCACGCTGACCGTCCACACAAGAATCGTGCGCAGAACAGGATGCCCCTTTTTCTTCTTGCCGCGCTTTTTCTCGTCTGCTGCGCGGGGCTTCTGCCCGTAGCCGCGGTCGATTTGCGCGTCGCTGCCCGCTTCGGGTGCTTCTTCCGGCGGCGTTTCCTTTTCCGGCGCGTACTCAGCTTCCAGATTATCCTCCATGTAAAACTCCATGGTCGGACGTGCCGGACGGCGGCCGCGGTCAATGCCCTCATCATCCTGCTCGCTGTGGGCGCTGTTCAGCCCAATCATGCGGATACCCGTGGAATTGTAGCCCTCCGTCGGCGGCGCGTTGTCCTCCTCTGGCGGCAGGTCGGGCACTTCGTCTTCCCCCGGCTCGTCACCCGTGGGAAGTCCCGCTGTCACGCTGTCCAAATCGTCATCAAAATAGAATCCGTTGCGGTTGGCAGGGGTTTCACCGCGATTTTTGCCGTTCTTCTGATTCGCCATGACGAATCGATCACCTCAGTTCCTTCAAAGAATAGGGAAATCCGCTCATCAGTTCAATTGCGGCATGCGTCCCTGCTGGGCGAGCAGCGCAAGATTCTCGACGATGTAGCCCAGCCCCAGCACCGTGCAGTCGCCAGGGTCTTTCGCCAGAATGACCTGTATGTTCAATTCATTGGCGATGTACTGATCCAACGCATACAGCTGCGCGGCGCGGCCGGTGAGATAAATGCCGTTCTTCATGATATCGGATGCCAGCTCCGGCGGCGTGCGCTCCAAGACCCACTTGATAGCGGTCAGAATCGCCCGGCATGGCTCGCGAACCGCGCCGTACGCCTGCTGCGCGGTATAGTCGATTTCCAGCGCGCTGGGGGAGAGCAGGTCGCGCCCGCGGATGCGCACACTCGACCCGTTCTCCTGCGGCAGGGCGGAAGCAAGGTCGAGCTTTACATCCTCAGCCGTCTTTGCGCCAATCAGCATCTTAAACTCATGTTTAATATGGTTGATGATGGCTTCATCCATTTTCACGCCGCCGACGGGAATCGACTGGCTGACGACCAGACCGCCCAGCGATACGACCGCAACCTCCGTCGTTCCACCGCCGACGTCCACCACCATGCAGCCTTCCGGCTCAAAGACGGACAGGCCTGCGCCAATCGCCGCCGCCAAAGGCTTTTCAATCAGGTAGACCTTCTTCAGCCCGCACGCGCGAACCGCCGCTGTCAGCGCTTTGCGGTTCACTTCGTCAATTTCCGACGGAATGGACATGACCAGCCGCGGCTTGACGAGGTTGCTTTCGCCAACCGCCTTGCTGATGAAAGCACGCAGCAGCAGCACCGTTGCGTCGTAATTGGCAATCATGCCGTTGCGGATGGGGTGAATGGCGATTTCCGCGTCACTGGTGCGCCCATACATGCGCTGTGCATCCTCGCCGACGGCAATCGGCTTCTTGTCGCCGCGCCGCGAAATCACCAGCGTCGGTTCGCTGATGACGATGCCCTCGTTCTTCACATAAACAACTGTATTGCAGGTTCCAAGGTCAAGCCCAATGTCTGGCGCTTTGAAGTGCATATCTGTACCATCCCTCAATCAAATTCATCATCCGGCGTCAGGCGCGCCAGCAGTGCAGTCCGCATTCGTCCAGCAGTTCGCGCACGGTGTGCATCGGCAGGCCAATCACGTTGCTGTACGAGCCTTCGAGCTTGTCAATCCACAGCCCGGCAATGCCCTGCACCGCGTACGCGCCCGCCTTGTCCATCGGTTCGCCCGTGGCGATATAGCGGCGGATTTCCTCCTCCGTCATCGGGCAGAAATGCACCTGCGTCCCCACGACCCGCTGATGAACCATGCCCTGCGCATCCACGGCGCACACGCCTGTGTACACCTGATGCCACCGCCCGGACAGCAGGGACAGCATCTGGAACGCTTCCTCCTCGGAGTGCGGCTTGCCCAGCGCTTTCCCGTCCACCGCCACCAGCGTATCCGCCGACAGCACCACGCAGCCCGGATGCGCCGCAGCGCCCGCAAGCCCCTTGCGGCGGCTGATTTCCTGCACCGCTTCTTCCGGCGGCAAGGCGCAGCTTTCGTCCACCTCCGGCGCATCCACCACATACGGCAGCCCCGTCAGCGAAAGCAGTTCCCGGCGGCGCGGCGACCCCGACGCCAGAATAAGCGCGGCATGATTCATACCATCAGTCCTCCTGAAAATTCGGCTAAAACAATCCATCCTGTATTATAGCACATTTCCGCCTATAATGAAAGGATTTTCGCAATTTTCACCGTCTTTTCATATTTCGCGGGCAAACGCGCAAAATAAAAAGGCGGAATACGCGGCACGAATGCCGGATTCCGCCGGAAAGGATGAAGAAAATTACATCTTGCTGATTTTGTTAAAGTCCACGCGCGACTTCAAGACCGTCAGCAGCACCATGCCGACGAAAACAGAGCCGAACTCGCCCAAGGCAATCAGACCAATCTGAATCAGCAGCGGGAACTCGTGCGAAAGCGCCCAAACCATCGTGCCGACGATCAGGCCGTTCGCCACAACGGGGCAGGCTGCCGCCAGAATGGGCTTGTTGCGCAGCTTGTAAGTGCCGTAAGCCGCCAGCAGCGTCGTCAGAGAACCGAATACAATGTCGAAAATCGACGGCGACGGGTTGAAGATGTTTGCAATCAGGCAGCCCACGAACAGGCCGGGAATCGACTGCGGCAGCACCATCGGCAGCACCGTGAACGCTTCGGAGAGACGGAGCTGAACAGGCCCATACGAGATAGGCGCAAGCAGCAGCGTCAGCGCGGCGTAGAGCGCGGCGATGATGGCAGAGAGACAGAGGGAACGGGTGGTCAGCAGCTTCTTAAACATAGAAGCACTCCTTTCTTTGCAGGGTCAGCGGCACAATCGTGCGGCAAAATCCCTGTCCCGGCGCTGTCGGAAAGGAAGTCCGATGCGCTCCGGTGCGCGGTTTCCGCGCAAGAAAATACTATATCATATTTTTTCCTGAATCGCAAGTAGAAAATCGGGCAGAATGTACTCTGCGCCCGCCGGTGCGGGTGACAAATTTTCAGGGAGGTTGACTGATATGTCCCATAAGAACAACCAGTGCATCCATTGTTCCGTCGAAAGCTGCCAGCATCATGAGCAGGACGGTGTCTGCGGTCTGATGGACGTTCAGATTGCGCCGAAGGAATGCTGCTGCAACGGGAAAGCGGACGAAAGCTTGTGCTCGTCGTACAAGTGCCGCTGGTAACGGACAGGCGGGAAATCTTCCGAGGGGGATCGTGTCGCGCACAAGGCGGCGCGGTCTCCTTTGGCGTATTCAAAGAAGGGGGAATGGCGCATGAGCGGTGATTTACGGGAAAACTGCCGTCTGCTGGATGAAAAGCTGCATCGGGCGGTCAATCCGGACATGCACGTCCGCTTCTTCCGCACGTTTTCACGCGATGCGGCGGTGTATTATGTGGACGGGCTGATTTCCACCGACTTCATGCAGCACTATTTGCTTTTTCCCCTGCAAAATGCGGCGGAAACGGCATCATCCGGCGAAATCGCTGGCTGCATCCGGCAGCGCGTCGCCTTGTGCGAAGTCGAAGCGTTTTTTGATGTGCGGGAAATCGTCGCGCAGCTGGTGTCGGGTCACGCGGTCGTATTGGTGGACGGTATGGACGGCGCGCTGAGCTTCGATGTGCGCGGGGCGGTTCGCCGCGGGATTTCACCGCCGCTGACCGAAAGCGTCGTGAGGGGACCGCATCAGGGGTTCAACGAGTCCATCCGCGACAGTATCACCCTGCTTCGCCGCATTCTGCCTACGCCGGAGCTGATTGGCGAAATGCGGCAGATTGGCGATGCGATTCCGGTCAGCCTGTGCGTGATGTACCTGCAAAACGCGGTGGATGAAAGCAGCCTGTCCCGCCTGAAGGCACGGCTGGAGAAGGTGCATATTGACCATGTGCTGTCCATCGGCGCGCTGGAGCAATTGCTGGAGGATCACCCGTTTTCGCTCCTGCCGCAGTGCGTGATGACCGAGCGTCCCGACCGCGCCGCGTCAATGCTGCTGGAAGGGCAGATTGTGCTGCTGCTGGATGGTTCGCCGCAGGTGCTGGTGCTGCCCGCAAGTCTCCTCCACCTGCTGCATACGCCGGATGATACGTCCTCGCGCTGGCTGTACGGCACGTTCATGCGGCTGATTCGCCTGCTGGGACTGCTCTGCGCGCTGATGCTGCCCGCGCTGTTCGTGGCGTTCGTCACGTTCCATCCGCAGGCGCTTCCGGCGGCGCTGCTCACGTCGATTCTGGAAAGTCAGGCGGAAGTGCCGCTGTCTGTGCCGTTGGAAATGCTGCTGATGCTCATCATGTTCAACCTCGTCGGGGAAGCCAGCATCCGCGTACCGTCGCTAACTGGTTCAACGCTCGGCACGGTCAGCGGCTTGATCTTGGGACAAGCCGCGGTCGAAGCGAAACTTGTGCATCCGCTGCTGATTATTGTCGTTGCGGTGTCCAGCCTCGGGTCGTATGCCGTGCCGGATTATTCGCTTGGGCTGGCGGTGCGCATCGGGCAGCTGCTCCTGCTTGCGGCGGGCAGCATCTTCGGCGTTTACGGCATCGTCCTGTTCATGACGGCGCTCTGCGTCCGCCTGTGCAGCCTGACGAGCCTTGGCGCACCCTTCGCCGCCCCGCTTTCGCCGCCGCGTGCGCATAATCCCGATTTGCTGACGCGCCATCCGCTTTGGCAGCAGCGCTGGCGGACATGGCTGGGCAGTGCCGAGAACAATATGCGCTCACGCGGCAGAATGCGTGGCTGGGACAGGAGAGGACAATAATGCAGCGAATCCAGAAGCGCCGCGCCGGGCAGCGGCAGACGCAGAATGCGCTGATCGGGCTGCTGTCCGCCGTGTCGATGACGCGCATTGGCCTGACGCAGCTGCTGCCCCTTTGCGGGAGCGCCGCGTGGTGGCTTTCTGCCGCGTGTATGCTGCCGGGGCTGTGCGTCTACGGCGCTTTGCGGCTGCTCCTGCGCCGAACGCACACGCGGACGCTGACCGATTGTGCCCGAAAGCTGCTGGGGAATTTTGGCATCATCATGGTTATGCTCACGCTGACCCTCCCACTCCTGCTGGACGGCATTGTGTCCCTCACGGCGCTCATCACGTTTTTCACCGAGGGCATCGGTGCGCGCGGCTCGCAGTTCACGCTGACGCTGCTGACGGCGTCAGTGATGCTGATTGCCCTGAACCGCGATGGACTGCCGCGCGGCGTTTATCTGCTCCGGCATGTGCTGCTTGTCGCCGCCGCGATTATCGCCATCAACGCGCTGCTCGACGCGCACCCGGACGGCATCGTACCGCTCTTGGGCGAAGGCGTGCCGCCGCTGCTGAGCGGCATCCGCAGCGCGTGGGGGATGAGCTGGGTGCTGCTCCTGCTGCTGGAATTTCCGGCGGAAGAGGGGACAAGGCGCACCCCAGCCATGTTCGTTGCGCTGCTGCCCTGCCCCGTGATTTTGCTCCTGCTGTCCCTTGCAATTCCGCCAGAACTGATCGTGCCGGGGCGCAGTCTTGCCAGCAGACTTGCGCTGCCGACGCTGTTTTTGCAGCCCGCCGTCCGAACGCTTGCGCAGTGTCTGTTGATGATGACGCTTTTTCTGAGCATTGCGGGCAGTGCGCAGCTGGCGGCGCGCTTCCTGACATCATCGTGCCAGAAGCCGAAAAAGTGGGTGCCATATGCGCTGATTGGCTTGCTGACGCTGACGCAGCTATTCGACATCAGCCGACTTTGGCGCGTCCTGACCGCCCTCACGGCATGGTCGCTTGTGCCGGGGGTTCTGCTGCTTCTGGTGCTGACCATCGCCCGGATTTGCAGGAGGGAAAAAGCATGAAACGCGCGCTTTGTCTGCTGCTGATCTGCCTTTTCTGCACGGGCTGCTCGGCGCTGCCGCCGGAGGAACGCGCCTTCTGCGTCGCCCTGCTGATTGACGGCAGCGCGCAGGAATGCACCGTCCGCGTGCGCATCCCGACATACCAGCAGAACGGCGGCTATCAGACACTTTCCGCAACTGGCGCTACGCTGACCGACGCGCTCCGAACACTTGAATCCGCCGCGCCGATGCGCCTGCACTGGGGGCAGCTGCGTCTGATTGTGCTTTCGCGCGCATGGGCGGCGGAAATCCCGATTGTGCGGACACTCAGCGACTTGTCCGGCGTGGAGAATCTGCGCCTGCACGCTTCCGTCGCCGTGACCGAGGAGGATATGGCGGCGCTGGCGGAAAAGCTCGTTCCGGAGAACGGTACGCGCCTCAGCAAGTCCATCGATGTGATGGTGCAGGCGCGGCACGAACAGGGCGTCATCCCGACGTGCGCCGCGTCGGCGCTGCTTCGCTTCGGCAGCCGTCAATCACCCGTACTTTGCGGTGCGGAAAGCACGGCGGATGGCTTCCTGCTCAGCGGCGCGTGGCTGACGGATGCGGACGGGCTTGTCCGCGATTTTCTGCCGCCGGAGGAAACGCAGATTCTGCTGCTGATGCAGGGCGAACTCACCCGGACGCAGCTGCTTCTGCCCGAACACGCGATTCACCTGACGGAAGCGAGCACGAGCATCCGCCTAATGGAGGATACCGCCGTCTGCCGCGTGAACCTGCGCTACGACCGTGCTGACCTGACCCCGCAGGGCGTGTCCGCCGAAACCGCACAAGCGTGTTTGGATGTGCTGAACCGCCTGCAAGCGGCTGGCTGTGACGCACTCGGCTTAGGGCGCAAAGCCATCTGGTCAGCGTGGAGCATGTCGGATTGGCGTGACAGCGATTTTCCGGCGAGGCTGCAAAATCTCCGCTGGACGGTGGAGGTTCGCAGTGAACCCGCAGCATAATCTGCATAGGGTATAAAAAACGCGGCTTCCTGTTATTCGCAGAAAGTCGCGTTTTCGCCTGTCAGTGCTTTGCGCCACGCGTCCGTCAGCTTCGGCAGCGTCCAAATCGCGTTCGCCGGGCTGGTGGAGGGCAGGACGTGCGCTGGAATGCCCACCATTGGCTGTAAATGCCGCGCGTAGAGCGTTCCCGCCAGCTTGCCGTTGCACAGGACGCGCGTGATGTGCGCCCGGTCGGTAATCCGCACAATGTCCACCGGCACTGCCTCGCGCACGGACGCATCCGCCGAACCGTCGATTTCGCAGTTCGCAATCACATCCCACAGCGCCAGATGGTGCCGGAGCAGCAGGGAAGTCTTCTCTGCGATGCTCTCCGGCGCATCCTCCGCATACACCGCCGCCAGCATCTGCCAGAATCGGTTCTGCGGATGCCCGTAATAGAAGCCGTTTTCGCGGCTCTTGACAGACGGAAAGCTGCCCAGAATCAGCGTCCGGCAGTTTTCATCCACCACCGGGGCAAAGGGATGCGTGACCATCAGTCTTCCAGCACAATACGGGGATTGTCTTTGCTCGGACGGTACATCACGAAGCGGCGGCCGATGCACTGCACCGGTTCGGCTTCCAGCGCGGCACACAGTTCCGTCACTGCCTCACGCGCGGTCAGCGGGCAGCCCTGCTGCACGGCGCACTTGATGAGTTCGCGGGCCTCCAGCGCATCACTGGCCTGCTTAATCGTGCCGGGGACGACGCCGTCCTTGCCGATGTAGAGAATGGTTTCCATGGTATTCGCCATGCCGCGAAGCATAGCGCGCTGTTTGCTGTTCATATTGTTTGCTTTCTCCTGTTATTCCACAAAGTCAAATTCCATGTCGATGATGCGAACCGTGTCGCCTTCCTGTGCGCCCGCCTTGCGCAGCGCGTCAATGACGCCCCACTTGCGCAGCGTGCGGTGGAACCAGCTCATGGATTCTTCGTCATCGAAGTTCACCGAGTCAATCAGGCGCTGCATGGATGAGCCAACGACCTCGAACACCGCGCCGTCGCGGAGAACCTCGAACGTGCCGGGCTTGACGGAGTCGTCGTAGCTGACTTCCTCCTCGAAATGCACAATCGGGGGGAGCGCTTCCAGCATGTCGCCCGTTTTGTCCAGCAGCGCGTCAAAGCCCTGATGCGTCGCCGCAGACACGACAAACACGGGGTAATCCAAGCCGAGTTCTGCCAAGTGCGCCTTCAAGCGGGCGACATTTTCTTCTGAATCCGGCAGGTCGGACTTGTTGCACACCACAATTTGCGGACGTTCCGCCAGTTCGCCGTAGTTCGCCAGCTCGTGGTTAATCTGGTCGAAATCCTCCACCGGGTCGCGGCCCTCGCTGCCCGCAATATCCAGTACATGCAGCAGCAGACGAGTGCGCTCGACGTGTCGCAGGAAGTCATGCCCCAGACCCGCGCCGTCCGCTGCGCCCTCAATCAGACCCGGAATATCCGCCAGCACAATGTCCTTGCCGTGGCGGCGGACGATGCCCAGATTCGGCGTCAGCGTCGTGAAGTGGTAGTTGCCGATTTTCGGCTTTGCGCTCGTCACGACGGACAGAATCGTCGATTTGCCGACGTTCGGATAGCCCACAAGCCCCACGTCCGCAATCGTTTTGAGCTCCAGCAGAAAGGTATGGACTTCCGTCTTAATGCCGGGCTTGGCGAAGTTCGGCGCTTGCCGGGTCGGGGTCGCGAAATGGCGGTTGCCCCAGCCGCCGCGGCCGCCGTGCAGAATCGTGCGCGTTTCGCCCGCTGTGTCCATATCCGCAACCACCGCGCCGGATTCCGCCTCGCGGATGACCGTCCCGACCGGTACTTTGATGATGAGGTCTTCCCCGCGCTTGCCCGTGCAGTTGCCTGCCGCGCCGTCCACGCCGTTTTCCGCCGTGTATTTGCTCTTGAAGCGGAAGTCCAGCAGCGTGTGCATGTTTAGGTCAGCGTAAAAGCAGACATTGCCGCCGTTGCCGCCGTCTCCGCCGTCCGGTCCGCCGTTCAGGACGAATTTTTCCCGGTGGAACGACATGCTGCCGTTGCCGCCGTTGCCTGCCTTGCAGGTGATTTTTACATGGTCTACGAAATTGCCCATAGTTCCTCCAAGTTTAGGATTCCCATTGATTACTTAATTGCGCAGAGAGTTTAATTGCGCAGAGAGTGCAGCGGGGCAGGGATGCGTCCGCCGCGCGCAACGAATTCTTCATTGCCGTAGGGATTGACCGGCATCACCGGCGCGAAGCCCAGCAGTCCGCCGAACTCCACCGTGTCGCCCGCTTTCTTGCCAACGGCCGGAATCACGCGCACCGCCGTGGTCTTGTTGTTGACCATGCCGATGGCGGCTTCATCCGCGATAATGCCGGAAATTGCCGCCGCACTGGTGTCGCCCGGAATAGCAATCATGTCAAGCCCCACGGAACAGACGCACGTCATGGCTTCCAGCTTCTCCAGCGTCAGCGCGCCCGCCGACGCCGCTTCAATCATGCCAATATCCTCGCTGACCGGGATAAACGCGCCACTCAGCCCGCCGACGTGGTTCGACGCCATCACGCCGCCCTTCTTCACGGCGTCGTTGAGCAGCGCCAGCGCCGCCGTCGTGCCGGGAGCGCCCGCCATTTCCAGTCCCATTTCCGTCAGCACATGCGCCACGGAGTCACCGCGCGCGGGGGTCGGGGCAAGGGACAGATCAACAATGCCGAAGGGAATATTCAGCCGCTGCGACGCTTCCTGCGCCACCAGCTGACCCACGCGGGTAATCTTGAACGCCGTCTTCTTGATGGTTTCCGCTACCACGTCAAAAGGCTGCCCCTTGACGCTTTCCAGCGCGCGCTTGACCACGCCCGGCCCGGACACGCCGACGTTGATGGCGCATTCCGGCTCGCCCACGCCGCAGAAAGCACCCGCCATAAACGGGTTGTCCTCCACTGCGTTGCAGAAAACGACCAGCTTTGCGCAGCCCAGCCCGTCCGTGTCTGCCGTCAGTGCCGCCGTCTTTTTGATAATATCGCCCATTTCGCGTACGGCGTTCATGTTGATGCCCGCGCGGGTGCTGCCGACGTTGACAGAGGAGCAAAGCCGCTCGGTCGTGGAGAGCACTTCGGGGATGGAAACCAGCAGCCGCTCGTCCGCCAGTGTTGCGCCCTTGTGCATCAGGGCAGAGTAGCCGCCCAGAAAGTTTACGCCCATTTCCTTCGCCGCGCGGTCAAGCGCCTTGGCAATCGGGCGCGGGTCGCCCTGACAGATCAGGCTCACCGGGGTCACGGAAATTCGCTTGTTGACAATCGGAATGCCCAGTTCGCGCTCAATGGCTTCGCCTGTGCGCACAAGGTCTTTGGCGACGCGGCAGATTTTATCGTACACGCGCTGTGCGCAGGCTTCCGGGGACGGATGAGAGCAGTCCAGCAGATTGATGCCCAGCGTAATGGTGCGGATATCAAAGTTCTGCTCCTGAATCATCGCCATCGTTTGGAGGATTTCGCCCGTTTCAATCATCCTTCAAGTCCTCCTGCCTTAAATGCGGTGCATCGCGTCGAAAATATCCATGCGCTGGAGGTGGATATTCAGGTGCATTTCCTCGCGGATGGGCTGGAACGCCTCATCCACGGCGGCAAACTCCATCTGAGCGCCGTCAAGGTCAACGACCATCATCATCGTGAAGCATCCCGACAGGATGGTCTGCGTGATGTCCAGAATGTTGATGTTGAGTTCAGACAGTTTGGTCGCGACGCGGGCGATAATACCGGTAGTATCCTGTCCGGTGACGGAAATCAAGGCCTTGGTCATGCGTAGTATCCTCCCTTTCAGCGGCTTCTATGCAGCCGGTGCGCGTTCGTCCATACGAAAAACAGCGGGTGTGCGCAGGCATACCCACGCATAACAATAGCAGGAAACCGCCCGAATGTCAAGCAAAACATGATGAAATCACACGCAAATCCGCCTTTTTTCGCAGAAATTAGGCGGGATGACTTGATTATTCGGGGGCAGATAGCGTATAATAGACGCGGAATTGGATTCTTAGGAGAGATGAGTGATTATGAACACGCCGCAGATTCAGGATTTTGCGGGTAAACGCATCCATATGATTGGCATCGGTGGCTCCAGTATGTCTGGTTTGGCTCAAATGCTTCAGCATTTGGGGTATCAGGTGACAGGCTCGGATCAGAATGACGGGTATCTGATGAACGATGTGCGGCAGGCGGGCGCGAAAGTAACCATCGGCCACCGCGCGGAGAATGTCCACGGCGCGGATTTGGTGGTCTATACCGCGGCAATTCCGCTGACGAACCCCGAACGCGCCGAAGCGGAGCGGCTGCATATTCCGTCGATGGAACGCGCGGAGCTGCTGGGACAGCTGATGCGCCACTATGCGCGCGCCATCGGCATCTGCGGTGCGCACGGCAAGACGACGACGACCTCCATGCTTTCGGAAATTCTCGTCGAGTGCGGGCTTGACCCGTCGGTGCATATCGGCGGCAAGCTCGATGCCATCGGCGGGTCAACCCGCATCGGTCACAGCGATATTTTTGCTGCCGAAGCGTGCGAATTCAACCGCTCATTCCTGCATATGCATCCGACGATGGCGGTTGTGCTGAATATCGACGCGGATCACTTGGACTGCTACAAGGATATCGACGAGATTGAGGAGACGTTCGGGCAGTTTCTGCACCTGCTGCCGGATAACGGCGTTGCTATCGGCAAGGGGACGGATGAGCGCGTGGTTCGCCAGCTTTCGCGCCTCAACTGCCGGACGATTACTTTCGGGCTGACGGCGGATTGCGACGTACATCCTGCCGCGCTGACGGAAGATGATAACGGCTATTATACATTCGACCTCTGCGTGCAGGGGAACATCTTGGCGCACGTCAAGATGGGCGTGCCGGGGCGCTTCAATGTCGAAAACGGGCTGGCGGCGCTCACTGCGGCGTGGGTGCTGGGCGCGGATATGGCGAAGGCGGCGGAGAGCTTGGCGCGCTTCACCGGGGCGCATCGGCGATTTGAACTGACGGGGCTGCTCAATGGCGCGGAGATGTTCCACGACTACGGGCATAATCCGGCGGAAATGCGCAATGCCGTCGCTATCGCCCGCAAGCGCTGCAAGGGGACGCTTTACGCTGTTATGCAGCCGCACACGTTTGACCGCGTGAAGCATCTCTTCAATGACTACCTGACGTGCACCGAAGCGGCGGACGTGACCGTCGTCATGGATATTTTCAGCGCGCGTGAAAAGCGGGAGAATTACCCTGATTTGGACAGCGGCAAGCTGGTCGCCGGAATGCAGGCGCACGGGCTGAACGCCGTATGGACACCGTCGTTTGACGATACCGAGGCGTACCTGCGCGCACACTTAAAGCCGGGCGATTTGGCAATTACGATGGGCTGCGGCGATGTCAATCTGCTGAACGAGCAGATTGAACAGCATGAGAAAAGCGGACGATAAGCCCATAAATCAGCGGCAAAACGGCGCAAATTCCGGTTTGCCCCTTTTCTTTATCGTGTTCCTATGCTATAATAAAAGGCAGTCTGCCGCCCAAAGCGGGAGCATTTTGCTGTGTTTAAGGAAGGTGAGCTGCACATGCAGCAGTATCCTGTTCGGACAATTGATTTGGAAGCGCTGCGGGAGAATGTGCGTCTATTGCGCTCCACGCTGCCGGAAAAAACGAAGCTGATGGCCGTGGTTAAGGCGGATGCTTATGGGCACGGCATTGCAAAGGTCGCCCGTGCCGCGCTGGAAGCGGGCGCAAGTGCCTTGGCGGTTGCCCGCACGGATGAAGGCGCGGCGCTGCGTCAGGCGGGCGTAACCGCGCCGGTGCTGGTGCTGGGCGCATCCTCTGATGAAGAAATTGCCGAGGGCGTCCGCAACGAACTGACGCTGACGGTCTGTACGCCGGAAATGGTTGATACGCTCGAATCCTGCGCAAAGGACAGCGGCTTGACGGGGCTGATGCACCTGAAAATCGACACGGGCATGGGGCGCATTGGCGTGCGCACGGAAGAGGAAATCCGCGCGATTCTCGCCCGTCTGCAAGTCAGCCCGCATGTCCGCCTGACGGGGGCATTCACGCACTTTGCGGATGCCGATGGCAGCGATATGGCATATACGCGGATGCAGTTTGAGCGCTTTCAGCAGATGTTGACGCTCCTGCCGGACGGTATCGTGCGCCACTGCGCCAACTCCGCGGCGATTCACCGCTGCCCGGAAGCCGCGCTGGACATGGTGCGCGCGGGTATCTCGATGTACGGTCATCCGCCGGTGGAAACGGATTTGCCCCTCCGCCCGGTCATGACATGGCGGACGCAGGTAACGTTCGTCAAGACCGTTCAGCCGGGCGACAAAATCAGCTACGGCTGCACATTTACGGCGGAAAAGCCGATGCGCCTTGCGACGGTAGCCTGCGGTTACGGCGACGGTTATCACCGCAACGCCTCCAGCCGCGCGCAGGTGATTCTGCACGGGCAGCGCGCGCGGGTCGTCGGGCGTATCTGCATGGATCAAATGATGGTGGATGTGACCGATATTCCGAACGTCAAGGCGGGCGACGAAGTGACCTTGATGGGCTCGGACGGCGCGGAGACCATCACGCCGGATGAACTCGGCTCTTGGTCGGACACGATTGGCTACGAGGTGCTGCTGGCGGCGACGGAGCGCGTTCGCCGCGTCTGGCTGCACGAGCACGAATGAGTGCGGAAAAGGCGGCGCTGCGAAAAGCGATTCGCGCGCGGTATCCCGGCAAAAATCAGCGAGACGCGGAAAGCGCAAGGCTCTGCGCCGTGATTGCGCAAAGCGGCCTGTTCCGCCGCGCGAATGTCGTTGCCGGGTATGTGCCGATGGCGCGGGAGGCGGATATCATGCCACTTCTGCGCTTGACGCTGGATTTGGGCAAAACGCTGCTGCTGCCAAGGGTGGAAGGTGGGCGGCAGATGACCATGCGGCAAATTCGCGATTTGTCAGCGCTGATTCCGGGCGCGTACGGTATTCCTGAACCGCCGGAAAGCGCCCTGATTCTATCGCCGGATGCGATTGACCTGCTGTTGACACCGCTGGAGGGCATTGCCCCGGACGGTACGCGGCTGGGCAAGGGCGGCGGCTACTATGACGGGCTGCTGCCGCTGAAAAATGGCATCGCGCTGGGCTGCGCCCTGCCGTGGCAATGGGTGGATGACATTCCGCGCGAAAGCTGGGATATTCCGCTGGATGCCTGTGTGGACGGGGAGGAGATTCGGTACTTCAGCGGCGGGAAAAATCCGTCAAAATCATGAAAGTTGAGGAAATACCATGTCGGAAACGAAAAAGAAAACCGCTGCCCCCAAACCTGTCAGCAAAAAGCCGTATTTGACGGGCAAGCCGCTGGATTCGTCCTGCATCGGCGGTGCGCTGCGCTTCTTCCTGTATCTGCTGATGATGGCAATTGCGTTCCTGTTTCTGGGCGCGGTGCTGAGCTTTGACAGCTTCACGCTCCGCCTCATCATCAATCTGGCGGTCGTTCTGCTGCTGCTGACGGTTATGTTCCAGTCTGGCGCAGCGGCAGGCAGCGTTGCGGTCAACGCGGGTGAACTGGCGTATCAGCGCAAGGAGTCGAACCGAATGCTCAATGACGCGGAAATCCGCGCGTGCTATCATCCGCTCAAAGGCTTCCTGACGGCGCTGATTGGCTCGCTTCCGCTGCTGATTGCCGCGACCGTGCTGGCCTGCACGGCGCAGCGCCAAATGACGAGCATCGGCGCGCTGCCGACGTGGGTCAGCAGCATGATGGACAATGTCGATAACGGCGCGGCGCTGGCAGTGTACGCGCAGGACGGCGGCGTCGCGGGCATGACGATTCTGCGCATAGTGATTCGCACCTGCATCCTGCCCGCCGTCAACATTGTCGGTGCGACGAACAGCGACGCAATGCTGCGCTTGGAGCAGTTCAGCCCGCTGCTGTGCTGTCTGCCGATGATTGCCTACGGGTTGGGCTATCCGCAGGGTGTCCGCATCCGCACGCAGGTGCAGGCGGACATTGCTGCCGGCAAGCGCAAGGCGCGCAAGAAGGCGAATAAGGAGCGCAAGCAGCGCACCTCACAGAACGGCCCGGAGCAGCTGAATTAAGTGGAGGAAACCCACATGCGAATCATCGCCGGAACAGCCCGCGGCACAGTCATTGACGCGCCGCTGGGGAGAGATACGCGCCCGACGCTCGACCGCGTTCGTGAGAATGTGTTCAATATCTTTCAGCAGCAGGTGCGGGGTGCGCGGGTGCTGGATTTGTTCTCAGGCAGCGGCGCAATGGCGTTTGAGGCGGTCAGCCGGGGAGCTGCATCCGCCGTGCTGGTGGATGTGGACAAAAAGGCGCATCAGGTGGAGGAAGCGAATTGCCGCAAGCTGCGGATGGACGACCGCTGCCGCCTGCTGCTGATGGATTGGCAAGCCGCCGTATCGCAGCTCCAGCGCGCGGACGACCGTTTTAACCTTGTGTTTCTTGATCCGCCGTATGCCATGCACGACCTCTGCGGCGTGATGAATGCGCTCAAGCCGCTGATAGCAGAAGATGCCATCATTCTGGTTGAGCATGAGGCAAAGACGTTCCCATCCACCCCGGATGGCTTTGATCTGTACGATAGCCGCAAGTACGGCATTGCGGGCGTGAGCTTTTTCCGCCTGATTCATACGGAGGAATTGTAAATGGAACGCATTTGCGTTTATCCCGGCAGCTTTGACCCGGTTACGCTGGGTCACGAGGATGTTATCCGCCGTGCCGCGAAGCTGTTCGACCGCCTGATTGTCGCCGTGATGCACAATCCGCAGAAAACAGGCTGCTTCCCCGTGCAGGAGCGAATGGCGCTGCTGGAGAAGCTCACGCGTGATTTGCCGAACGTGACCATCGACTGCTGGGATGGGCTGCTGGTGGATTATGTGCGCACGCATCAGGCGAGCGTTGTTGTCCGCGGGCTTCGTGCCGTCAGCGACTTCGAGTCCGAGCTGACGATGGCGCAGATCAACAGCCATCTGCTGCCGGGCATGGAGACAATTTTCCTGATGACGCGCCCGGAACATTCGTGCATTTCATCCTCTGCCGTCCGGGAAGCCGCCGCGTTCGGTGCGGATATCCGCGATTTTGTCCCGGCGTGCATTGCCGAGGATGTGACCACGCACTTTCATCGCGCACAGAAGTGACCCAATACACCCGTTTGAGCGAAAGCAGGAGAGGAGCAGACGATATGCTGAACAACTCGCAGGGTTCTCAGGGAAACAATGACCTTCAAACCGCTCAGAACGCAATTGCCATCCTGATTGACCAGATCAGCAAGGCGCGTGGAGTTGGGCGGACAATCGTTATCGACAAAAACTGGCTCAACAACCAGCTCAATGCTTTGCAGAACAGTCTGCCTGCCGCCGTGCATCAGGCACAGGCGGTGCTAAAGGAGAAGGAGACCACCCTGTCCCGTGCGCAGCAAGAAGCGGAGATGCAGCGGCAGACCGCGGCTGATGATGCGCAGCGCCTGAAGGCACAGGCGGAGAAAGAAGCCGCCGCCGCGCGCGCCGAGGGCGAAAAGGCACGTGCCGATGCGCAGAAGGATGCAGAAGCCGCCAAGCAGGAGGCCGAGCGGATTCGCGCTGGCGCAGCGTCTCAGGCGAATGCGGATGCCCGCGCGATTATCGACAAAGCAAATAACGAAGCGCGAAATATCATCTACAAGGCGCAGCAGGATGCCAATCGCCTTGTGCAGGCGGATGCCATCCGTCAGCAGGCGGAGAAGGAAGCTGAAACGCTCACTGCACAGGCAAATGAGGATATTGCCAAGCGACAGGCGGACTGCCAGCAGTATATTGCGGGTCAGCTTGCGAATCTGGACAGCTACATGACGCAGATGCTGCAAAACGTTCGCAATGCGCGCAGCCAGGTGCGTGGACAGTAACGGTTTTTCATGGAAAGCAAATTTTCTTGCAGGTGTTACAATCAATTCACCAGAAATTCATGCAGACTTCATATTCCTGCACTAAGATACTCTTGCAAGCGGCGGAAAGCCACCATCCACCGATTGCAATCTCCTTTTTCCAGGCATTTTCCCCAAAGGGAAATGCCGAACCTCCCTATCCTCCATACAAAGCAAAGCCCGCCAATGCTGTGAAGCGTCGGCGGGCTTTGTGATTGGGCGCATAAATTTTCCGAGGCGCGGAAATGCTTCTCCGCATAGGGAGGCGTGAAGCGATGCGGAAAAAGCAGGTGCTGCAGCTGCTGACAATGCTGACGGCGACCGCCGCCGTGTGCGCGGGACTCTTCCTGCGCCATCAGCCAATGGAAGTGGCGGCAGTGCGCGTGGAGAAGGGGAACATTTGCCGTACGGTCGGTGTCGCAGGGACGGTCTGCTACACGCAGGAAACGCCCGTCACGGCAATGGTCAGCGGCATGGTGGACGCGCTGTATGTAATCGAGGGGGAGCGCGTGACGCAGGGGCAGGCGCTGGCGCGGATCAGCGGCGGTACGGCGCAGGAACAGGCGGTGCTGGCGCTGATGACGCATTTGGATGACGACGGGCGCAGTGCCCTGATGCAGACGCTGGCAGAGGGCAGTGTCCTGCGCGCGCCTGTCAGCGGGATTGTGCAGCGCGTGGCGACGGCAGCGTATGCGCCCGTGCAGGCGGGGAGCATCCCCATGACGATTGCAGCGGGCGCGCCGGAAATCGTCTGTCTGTGCGTTCCGGCGGATGCGGAAGATGTGCGCGTTGGGCAGCTGGCAGACATCAGCACAAATGGCAAGCATTGCGGCTACGCGACGGTCGCGAGCATCAAGCCGATGATTGCGGAAAGCTCTTCCGCCTATCGCCTGATTTTGACGCCGCAGGACGGGCTGACCCTCAGCCCCGGCATAGAGGTGGAAGCGCAGATTACCGCCGAATATCACGCGCAAGTCACAACGCTGCCGCTCAGTGCCATCACGCCCGACGAAACGGTCTGGTGGATTGCTGATGGCATTTGCACAGAAATTCCCGCGCAAATCGTGCAGACGGACGAAAATAGCGCGTGGGTCAGCCTGCCGGAAGGAATCAGCGTGGTGAACGGCGAATTTGACCGCTGTCAGCAAGGCGTTCGCGTCCGGATTGCGGAGGGTACGCCGTGACGCTGCGGGACGCGCTGGATTTTGCGCTGACCAGCCTGCGCGGAAATCTGGCGAAATCACTGCTGACGGTGCTGGGGCTGGGTGTCGGCGTCGGCGCGGTGCTGACAGTGCTTTCGCTGGGCGACGCGGGCGAAATCCGCGTGGAGGAAGAAATCGCGCGCTTGGGTGTGGACAAAGTATGGTTCTGCGCGGAAAATCCGGCATATCCGCTGACGGAGGATTGCCGCGCCATCGCCGCTTCCACGGGGGCTGATGTTTGCCTTGGCGCATCGACGATGGACGCGGTGTCGCTCGGCGGGCAAACCGTCTATGCGCAAATTGCCGGATATGACGATGGCTTAGAAACGGTGCATCACCCCAGCAGCGTGCAGGGACGCATGTTCACCGCGCGCGAGTACAGCGGTGAAAGGGTCGCCCTGCTTGACGAGACGCTGGCAGGGCGCTTGAACGCGGCGGTGGGGGATTTCATCAACTGCGGCGGGCGGCGCTACTGCATCGTCGGTGTCGTCGCGGGGATGCCCGCACAGAGTGCGTCACTGGGCAGTGGAATGCTCCTTCTGCCGCTGCAAACGTGGCAGGATGCCTATGCGCTTGCCCCAACAGAACTGGCGCTGGCCGTCCCGAAGGGCGAAAAGGCGGGGGAACTGGCTGAGGATGTTTTGGCGAAGCTGCACAATCTGCCGGGAAAATATCTCTCCGTGACGTTGGAAAACGAGATTGACGCGGCAAAGTCGGTCGTGCGGATTTTCGTGATGGTACTGGCGTGCGTGGCGTTCGTGTGTGTTGCGACAGGCGCCATCGGCGTGATGAACGTGCTGTTGATTTCCGTACGGGAGCGGCGGCGCGAAATCGGACTCCTCAAGGCAATTGGCGCAACGTCGCGGCAGGTGGCGCTGCTGTTTCTATTGGAAGCGGCGGCGTATGCAGCGCTGGGCGGGCTGCTGGGGATTCTCCTCGGCTTGGGGATGACGGCGCTCTTCGGCGCGCTGATTGGCTTAATGCCGCAGGTGAAGCTGCTGCACATGGGACTGCTGCTGGCGGGCGCGGCGGTGCTGGGGCTGAGCTTCGGCGTGATTCCCGCGGCAAAAGCGGCAGGACTTCCTCCAGCGCAGGCACTTAGAACCGAGTGATTTTTTGGGCAATTTGTCTACAAAAAGCGTTTCTTTTCAACCATGAGAGACATTCTGCACAAGGAATTGCGCAAAGAATTGGCAATCCGGCCTATTTACGATTTGGCGAAAAACAGGTATAATATCGACAGTGGCCAAGCAAGAGGAACCATTCGCAAGTGTGGTGCTGGCCAACCGGATTACGAATTTTCGTGAGGAGGAATTCATTATGGCAAGTGTATCCCTGCAGCACATCTACAAGGTGTACGCCGGCGGCGTGACGGCTGTCAGCGACTTCAACCTCGACATCAAGGACAAGGAATTTATCGTTCTGGTCGGCCCGTCCGGCTGCGGCAAGTCCACCACCTTGCGCATGGTTGCCGGCTTGGAAGAAATCTCCGACGGCGAACTGTATATCGGCGACAAGCTGGTTAACGACGTTGCTCCGAAGGATCGCGATATCGCGATGGTGTTCCAGAACTACGCGCTGTATCCGCACATGACCGTGTTCGACAACATGGCGTTCGGCCTGAAGCTGCGCAAGACCCCCAAGGACGAAATCAAGCGCCGCGTGGAAGAAGCTGCCCGCGTTCTGGGCATTGACCACCTGCTGAACCGTAAGCCGAAGGCTCTGTCTGGCGGCCAGCGTCAGCGTGTTGCTCTGGGCCGTGCTATCGTCCGTGAGCCGAAGGTCTTCCTGTTCGACGAACCGCTGTCCAACCTGGACGCTAAGCTGCGCGTGCAGATGCGTACCGAAATCACCAAGCTGCATCAGCGCCTGCAGACCACCTTCATCTACGTTACCCATGACCAGACCGAAGCTATGACGATGGCTTCCCGTATCGTGGTCATGAAGGACGGCGTTGTGCAGCAGGTGGATACGCCTCAGAACCTGTACGACTTCCCGGCAAACGAGTTCGTCGCAGGCTTCATCGGTTCTCCGCAGATGAACTTCTTCGACGTGCGCCTCAAGCGCGAAAACAACGAAGTTGTTGCGTACTTTGGCGACAACAAGATCGTTGTGCCGCAGGGCAAGGTTTCCAAGTTTGTGGATGAGTCCTATGTGGGCCGCGAAGTTGTCATGGGCATCCGTCCGGAAAACATCCATGACGATGAAATGTTCCTCGCCAACGCTGCCGATGCGGCCATCGACGTGAAGGTCGAAGTGACTGAGAAGATGGGCTCTGAAACCTACCTGTACCTGACCACCACCGGCAAGGAAGGCAACATCATCGCTCGCGTCAACCCGCGCACGACGTCCATCGCTGGCGCTGAAATCAAGGTGGCGTTCGACGTGAACCACCTGCACTTCTTCGACAAGGAAACCGCCCGCACCATTCTGGTGTCCGATGCTGTTCCCGCGCCGACCAAGACCAATCTGACGAAGTAATTCACTTCACACAGAATTTTCAGGAAGCACTTTCTCCGTAATGGGGAGGGTGCTTCCTTCTTTTTGATCGGCAGAACGTTTGTTTTTGTGCTAAATTCACAAAAAATTTTCGCTTTTCAGCAAAATTCGCTTTTCTCCTGCGCGAAAGTGTGCTATACTGAAATAGGATATTCGGATACAAGCGCCGCGTGGGATGGCGGCGCGAAAGGGGCGTATACCTTTGATGAACAAACGTTTGCAGGAACAGGTTGACAACGTGCTGAATCGCCTGAGTGTACCCATCACGATTCTGGATGCGGATTCGGACAGACTGCCGGACGGGATGCCGCTATCTACGCTTCGCCTGACTGAGGGTGAAGCGCGCGCTATGCTGGGCAGCCTGTATATGGCGGTGCCGACGCTGCATATCGTGCTGACTTGCGCCGAGCAGCAGCCCGGCGCGCGCGACGTGCTGCAGCTGGCGGCGATGTTGATTGCCGCGCTCGACCACTCCGGCGAAAATCGCACCGAGAGCAGCAGCGACGTGTATTGCCGAGCGCTCCGGGGCGACCTGATGGGCAGCGAGCTGGAGGCGCTCAGCCACGAACATCAGCTGCCGCAGGAGATGGATCGCACGGTCATGCTCTTCCACATCGTGCAGACCGAAAACGAGTGCGCCTATGACCTGCTGCGGGACATTACGCCGGTGCAGGACAAGGATGTGCTGCTGAACATGGATCGTCACACCGTTGTGCTGATTAAGGAAATGACGGACGTGGAGACGATTGACGACCTGCAGCAGTTTGCGCAGGCGCTGCAAGAGACGCTGATGGGCGAAACGGCGCACCAGATGACCGTCGGCATCGGCAAAATGCGCCGCACCATCGACGAATTGCGCGACAGCTACAACGAAGCGCGCCGTGCCATTGAGGTCGGACGCATCTTCAAGCCGGAAGAGAGCATTTATATTTACAGCCGCCTGATTCTTGAGCGCTTCCTGATGGAGCTGCCGCAGGACATCAGCGCTTATTATCACGGGCTGCTCTTCAACCGCAAGAATCAGCGCCTGTTCAACGAGGAAATGCTCTACACGATCGAAATGTTCTTCAAGAAGGATTTGAATCTGTCCGACACGGCGCGTCAGCTTTATATTCACCGCAACACGCTGGTGTATCGGCTGGACAAGGTGCAGCGGCAGACGGGGCTGGATCTGCGCTCCTTCGACGATGCCATCACCTTCAAAATCCTGATGGAGTTGAAGAAAGTCAGCGGTGATAAAGCGCCCCGGAAATAAACGATAAGGAGGATTTTTCCCATGAAAAAGAAACTTGCGCTCGTGCTGTCTCTTGTCCTGTGCTGCGCGATGCTCAGCAGCTGCACGACGCTCACTGCTCTGATGGGCAAGCAGATGGCGAATGCCGCCACCGACGATGCCAGCGGCGACACCGTCACGATTTCCCGCGAGGAGTATGAGAAGTACAAGCAGTTTGACAAGCTGCTGGAACTGATGGACATCGTGGACGAAGGGTACTTCGAGGACTACGACAAGCAGGATTTGCTTGACGGCGCGGCGGACGGCTTGCTGTCCGGGCTGGGTGATCCGTACACCTTCTACTACACACCCGAAGAGTACGCCAAGCTCTGGGAGGATGACGAAGGCGAATATGCGGGTGTCGGCATCCAGATTTCCACATCCTACCTGACGGGAATCTGCACCATCAGCCGCGTGTTCGACAACGGCCCGGCGCATGAGGCGGGCGTCCGCAAGGGCGATATCCTCTACAAGGTGGAAGATTTGTATGTCAACTCCAGCACCATTAACGATGCGGTAGATATCATGCGCGGTACGCCGGGCACGGATGTGCACGTCACGTTCCTGCGTGGTACGGAAGAAATGGCGTACACGCTCACACGCGCGAATATTAACGTCAACCGCATTGATTCCATGATGCTGACCGACGAAATCGGCTACATTTATCTCTATGACTTTGCAGGTGACTGCGCTGAAAAGTTTGAAACAACCGTTAATAAAATGGTGGAGAACGGAACGAAGGGCTTGATTATCGACCTGCGCGACAATCCCGGCGGCTGGGTGAACGACGCGCAGAGCATCGCCGACATCTTCCTTGACAAGGGGACGCTGTGCTATTTGCAGTACAAGAACGGTGAACGCTACTACTACCGCACAAAGGACGGCAAGGTGGAGATGCAGCTGGTGATCCTTGTCAACGAGAACAGCGCATCGTCCTCCGAAATCCTCACCGGCGCACTGCGTGACCGCGCGAACGCGACCGTTGTCGGCAAAAAGACCTACGGCAAGGGCATTGTGCAGTCGGTTGTGCCGCTCTCCGACGGTTCTGGGATGCAGATTACCGTTGCGCAGTACTACACGCCCAACGGCTATGCGGTGCACAAGCAGGGCATCACGCCGGACGTGGAAGTGGACGGAGACAACGGCATGTACGAGTTGGGCGATCTGACCGACGCACAGCTGGCAAAAGCGCTGGAGGTCATGCAGGAAAAGCTCGCGCAAACGAAATAATCACCAAAAGCCGGGGGAGCACGAACGCTGTCCCGGCTTTTTGCATACGAAAAAAGCGCTGGAACATACATTCCAACGCCTTTTTGCGTTTGAGAGACGAATTAGTCCTCGTCCTCTTCCGCATTCTGTTCTTGGAAAATTTCAAAGACGGCGTTCAGCACGTCCTCGTCCTCCACACCGGAGTAGGTTTCTTCGTCGCCTTCACGAATGACCTTGAGAATCACCACTTCGTCCTGCTCGTCGTCATCCTCAATTTCTTCATCGTCCAGCGGAATCATCACCATGTAGTCGTCGTTGTTGTACTCGACCACGTCCAGCAGCAGGAACTCCACATCGTTGCCGTTTTCGTCGGTCAGCGTGATGATGTCCTCGTCCTGAATTTCGCTCATCGTCAGCCTCCTGCGTCACTCCGCGTCAGTGAACATGCTGTCGTCGCCCTCGTCGCCGTCGGCGAAGTTGTAGTCGTCGGCAAACATCTGCTTAAATTCCTCGAAGATAGCATCGGTGATGCTGTCATCCTCTTCCGGCACAAATTCTTCGGTCTCGTCATCGACGATTTCAGAGCGGAGAATTACGACCTCGTCGTCATTTTCATCCTGCGGGACCAGCACCACATACTCGTTGTCGCCATGTTCCATGCGGGCGGCGATGTCATAGAGATATTCCGTGCCGTCCTCGTCGGTCATCACGACCACGTCCAGATCATCTTCATCCTGCACGTCCTGCGGATTCAGTTCAGGGGTGTTGGGGGTATCAGTCATGATAGCTGCCTCCTTCAATTGCACTTAGGAACCTCCCACATTGTAGCACATCGGGCGCGCTTGTGCAAGCGTTTCCGGCGTTGACAGGCGGAAAATTTTATGATATTATCGGGAAAACGCGGAAAGGGAGATTGGCGAATGATACCAGCGGTGATTCAGGCGCTTCTACCTCAACATCCGGGAGAAGAGAACCGCATCGGGCTTTCAGGCGCGCAGGTCGTGATGTATGAGGATTGTGTGCTGAAAGTGCAGCCGGACACGGGAAATGCGGCGAATGAGGGCATCATGCTGCGGTTTTTGAAGGGGCGGCTGCCCGTGCCGGAGGTGCTGGCGGAGGCGGTGCAGGGTGGAATGCGCTATCTGCTGATGACGCGCCTTCGCGGGCGGATGCTCTGCGACGAAGCGTTTCTGGACAATCAGCCGCTGCTGGCGCGCCGGATGGCGGAAGCGGCGGAGATGCTCTGGAATGTCGACATTGCGGGTTGTCCCTGCTCCTATGTGCTGGACGACGTCCTGCAAAAGGCGGAAGCAGACATCGCCGCTGGGCGCGTTACCATTGACACCGCGAATCAGCCGGAAACATACGGCGCAGGCGGATTTGCATCGCCAGAAGCGCTGCTGGCGTGGCTGAAAGCGAACCGTCCACCGGAAACGCTTGTGCTGTCCCACGGCGACTTCTGTTTGCCGAACATCCTCGCGGATGAAAAGGGGATTGTCGGCTTCCTTGATTTGGGGCAGGCGGGCTGTGCCGACCGATGGCGCGACCTCGACCAAGGCTTATGGAGCATGTGGGCGAATACGACCGGACTTTTTGGGGGAAAGGTGCGCCCGTTCGAGCGAAATACTCTCTTTTCCGCGCTGAATCTCCCCCTTGATGAGGAAAAACTGCGCTACTACTCGCTTTTGAGCGAACTTTGCCCCTGAAAAAACGCCGCTCACTGCCATTGTCAAGCAGTGAACGGCGTTTCGTCGTCAGCGGATAACAAGTTCCATCGGGTAGTGGTCAGAGCCGCGGATTCTGGGGTGTGCGTTCGCATCGACTATGCGCTCCACCATGCGCGCAGACACAAGAAAGTAATCCAGCCCGCCGGCGCGAATGCCCTTGCGATAGGCGAATGCACCGGGCGCGGTGTCCGGATGAACGTGGCGATAGGCATCAACGAAGCCGCTTTGCAGAAGCGCCGCCATCCCGCTGCGTTCCTCGCGCGTGAAGCCCGGAACGTGCATTCCCTGCGACTTTCCGGCTAAATCCGCATCGTTGTAGGCGGCATTCAAGTCCCCGCAGAGGATGACGGGTTTCTTCGCATCAAGTGCCTGCAAATGACGAAGCAGCGCGTCATTCCACGCAATGCGCTCCGGCAGACGGCTCAAATCCGCCGCGACGTTCGGCGCGTAGGCGTTCACAAGGTAAAAGTCACCCAAATCCGCCGTAATCACACGCCCCTGCGTATCCGTTTCATCCTCGCACAAGCCGAAGCGGGAGAATACAGGCGTCCGCAGCGTCAGCACCGCAGTGCCGGAATAACCGGGGCGGTCGGCGTAATTCCAAATGCCTGTAAACCCCGGCAAATCCAGCTCACCTTGACCCGCCTGCAGTTTCGTCTCCTGAAAGCAGTAAACATCTGCGTCCAGCTGCGCAAAAGCATCCAGCAGCGTCCGGTTCATCAGCGACCGAAAGCCGTTGATATTCCACGAAATCAGCTTCATTTCTGCTCCTTACCGGTATCCCAGCGTGTCCCACTCCGGCGGGTCGGTGCTGTCGCGCCCCGTGTAGCATTCCGGGAAAAGCGCCGCCGTCGAGTACGGCTCATCCGCCGCATACAGGTGCGAAAGGTCGCCTGACTGCATACAGCGGAACACGACCTCGCCCTTGACGCGCTCTTCCGTCACCAGCGTCGTCACGCTGGACGGCTGTGTGCAGAAGCCGTGCCACAGCAGCATCGGCGACACGCCCAGCAAGTGCCCGATGCACGCCATCATAATGCCGAAGTGGCAGAACAGCACAATCGTGTCCGGCTGGTTATTTTCGCAGCGGTACAGATGTCCGTCGCGAATCATACCGTAGCGCGCCAGCAGCGCATCCATGCCCGCCTGCGTTTCACGCCAAATCGCATCGACCGTGCCGACGCGGAACAGTTCATCCTCCATCCAGTGATTCACGTCGTACAGCAGCGGATGCCCCTGCCACAGCCGTGGCTTGTAGTCCCACGGAATCCGCTCTGCGCCCGTCTCCGGGTCAATGCTCCGTCCGCGGAACTCCGCCAGCCACGGCAGCGTTTCCGCCGTGCGGTGCGTGCGCTCCAAGGTGTACCGCGCGGTTTCCTGCGCACGCCCCAGCGGGGAGGCGTAGAAGTCCCGCACGTCGAGTTTTGCCAGCCGAAGCGACAGCAGCTGCGCCTCCCGATGCCCTTTCAAGGTCAGCGAATCGTGCTTGTAGTCCGGTTCAGCATGGCGGACAAACATCAGTTTCATCGTTTTGCACCTCATACTATTTCAAAATGAGAATGCGCCAAGATGCGCCGCGAGTTTTTCGTTCTGGCTAACGGGAGTGAAATGCAGCGTAGCAGCGCTACGCTAAATGGAACGACCGGACGCCAGAGCGGAAAAGACGCAAGCAGATGGCACAGGTGAATTTGGAAATAGTATTAATCAAAAATCTGGAAGATGCCGCATTTGAGGTACTGCGTTTCCGGCGCGGCAGGCAGAATCGGATGGTCGCGCCCCTGCGTGCGGTACTCGACCTGACGCAGCTGCACATGCGCATCATGCGCCGCGTCGCGGACAATCTGCATGAACGCATCCGGCAGAATGTGCTGCGAGCAGGAGCAGGTAATCAGGTAGCCGCCGGGCTTGACCATCTTCATTGCGCGCAGGTTGATTTCCTTGTAGCCGCGCGTCGCCGCTTCGATGGCGCTGCGCGTCTTGGTGAACGCGGGCGGGTCGAGAATCACCACGTCATACTTGACACCCGCGCGGCTCTGCTCCGCCAGCAGGTCAAACGCATTCGCTTCGACGAAGTGGACGACATTCTCCAATCCGTTCAGGCGCGCGTTTTCCGTCGCGAATTCGCAGGCGAAAGCGGAAATATCCACGCCCGTGACTTCCTTCGCGCCATAATGCCCCGCATGAAGCGCGAAACTGCCCGTGTGCGTGAAGCAGTCCAGTACGGTCTTTCCCTTGACGAACGGTGCAATCGCGGCGCGGTTCTCCTTCTGGTCGAGGAAGAAGCCCGTCTTCTGCCCTTCCTTGACATCCACCCAGAAGTGTACGCCGTTCTCCACCATCTCCACGCGATCGGGAACTGTGCCGTACATCACGCCTGTCAGCTGCTCCAAGCCCTCCAAGCGGCGAACCGGCACGTCGCTGCGCTCATAGATGCCCTGTGGATGCACTTCTTCCACCAGCGCGTCCACCACATCCTGCTTGAAGCGCTCCATGCCCAGCGCCAAGCATTGCAGCACCAGTACATCGCCGAAGCTGTCCACAATCAGCGCGGGCAGGCGGTCGCTCTCCGCGAAAATCAATCGGCAGGAGCGCAAGTCCGCGAACGTGCGCCGGTAATCGACAGCTTCCTTGACACGGCGGAAGATGAACGCGCGGTCAATCGGCTCGTCGTGCAGACTCATGATGCGCAGGGAAATTTGACTCTGCGGATTGTAGAACGCCTTCGCCAGGAATTTGCCCTTGCTGGAATACACCGACACGATGTCGCCGGGGGTGAAATCGCCCTCGACGCGCGCAATATCGCTGCGGAACACCCACGGATGCCCGCCGTAAACCCGTTTTTCTTTGCCGGGGATGAGAATCGCATTGGCCATATGCCAGCCTCCTTATGCCTGATGCGCCGCCGCTGCGCCGATGAACGCCGCGAACAGCGGATGCGCCTTGTTGGGGCGGGAAAGGAACTCCGGATGATAAATTGTGCCGATATAGAACGGATGCGCCGGAATCTCGAATACCTCCGGGTAATTTCCGTCCGCGCTGAAGCCGACGAAATCCACGCCGACCTCGTGCAGCGGCGCAAGGAACGCATCATCCACCTCGTAACGGTTGCCGTGGCGCTCGTGCACCATCGTCAGACCGTAGATGGCCGCGGTGCGGCTGCCCTCGGTCAGCACGACATCCATGCCGCCCATACGCGCATTCTGCCGGCCGTCGTTCTCGTCCACGCGGTCGCGCGGAATCGCCACCACCGCCGGGTTTGCCAGCCGATTGACTTCCGTCGAGTTCGCGTCCGGCAGCGACAAAAGCGACCGAACCGCTTCCACCACGCCAAGCTGCATTCCGTAGCCAATCATCAGGCAGGGGATACCCTTCGTGCGCGCGAAGTTCGCCGCCGCCATCATCCCTTCCGCGCCACGGTGCCCGAAGCCGCCGGGGAGGATGATGCCGTGATAGCTGCCCAGTCGTTCCGCTGCGTTCGCTGCCGTCAGCTCGTCCGAGGAGATATAGTCCACATACACCGCCGCGAGGTTTGCGATGCCTGCATGGACAAGCGCTTCGTGCACAGACAGGTATGCATCATGCACGGCAACGTACTTGCCGACCAGCGCGATATGCACTTCCTGCGTCGGCGCGTCATATCGGGCGACCATGTTTGTCCACTCGGTCAAATCCGCCGGGGGATTGTCAAGCTTCAGCGTTTTCAGCACCATGCCCGCCAATCCCTCTTTTTCCAGATTCAGCGGCACTTCAAACAGCGTGGACGCATCCCGGTTCTGCACGACGTTACCCACCGGCACATTGCAGAACAGCGCGATTTTGTCCTTTGCGGACTGGCTGATGTTCACCTCTGTGCGGCAGACGATAACATCCGGCTGAATGCCGATGGCGCGCAGGGCCTTGACAGAGTGCTGCGTCGGCTTCGTTTTCATTTCGCCCGCAACGGACAAATACGGCATCAGCGCCACATGGATGAAGCAGGTGTTGCCAGCGCCCAGCTCCCATTTCAGCTGGCGAATCGCCTCCAGATACGGGGAGGACTCAATATCGCCCGCCACGCCGCCGATTTCGATAATCGCAATATCCGCGCCGGAGTTTTCCGCCGCCGTGATGATGCGGTGCTTGATTTCATTCGTCACATGCGGCACGACCGTAATCGTCGCGCCGTGGTATTCGCCGCGCAGCTCGCGCTCCACCAGGGCAGTGTGAATCTTGCCGGTGGTGATGCTTGCTTCACCCTTGAGCGACTCGTCGATAAAGCGCTCGTAGTGCCCCAAGTCAAGGTCAGCCGCCACGCCGTCCTCCGTAATGAAATTTTCGCCGTGCTGCAAAGGGGACAGCAGCGCCGGATTGAAGTTATAGTAGGTGTCGCATTTCTGCATGGCAACCTTGTAGCCGCGCGCCTTCAGCAGCCGCCCCAGGGATGCCGCCGTTGTGCCCTTGCCCAGTGAAGAAACAACGCCGCCGGTCACAAATACATATTTCATCATCAAAATTCAACTCCTTTTCGGTCGCTTCGATAAAGAAACCGTCCTGTTCATTGTAGGTGTTTCGCGCTTTTCTGTCAAGGGGGAAGGTCGATTTCCGCTCTTTCATTTTTCTGGCGGATGTGCTACAATGGTCATAAACAATCGAAAGGGGAGACGCTCGTGATTCCTTTCCCGGAGTATCCGCGTCCGGCGCTGCGCCGAGACAGCTTCCTGAACCTCAATGGTTCGTGGTCGTACGCCATTACGGCAGATGAAGCCCTGCCCCATGCGTGGGACGGCGAAATCCTCGTGCCGTATTCGCCGGAGACGGCAGCTTCGGGCGTTCGGCGGACGCTTCAGCCGAATCAGTGGCTGCACTATCAGCGCATGTTTACGCCGCCGGATGGGGCTGGCGGGCGCGTGCTGCTGCATTTCGGCGCGGTGGACAATGACTGCGTGATTCTCGTCAATCATCGGGAGGTCGGGCGGCACAGCGGCGGCTACTGGCCGTTTTCGCTGGACATCACCGACTATTTGCAGGACGGCGAAAATACGCTGCATGTCGCCGTGCGGGATGCGTCCGACTGCGGCATTCAAGCGCACGGCAAGCAGAAGCTGACCCCCGGCGGCATGTTCTATCCCGCGCAGAGCGGCATTTGGCAGACCGTCTGGATGGAGCGTGTGCCGGAATGCTATGTGCAGGAGCTGACGATTACGCCGGACGTGCCGACGCGCACGGTTCGTTTTGCCGTCTCCGTCAGCTCCGACTGCCTTGTTACCTTTCGCGTGACCGCAGACGGCAGGGAAGTCGCCTTGGCGCGGAACACGGCGGTTCGTAATTCTGCGAGTGTTACATTGAAGCTGCCGGAAGAGGCGCTGCACTGCTGGTCGCCGGACGACCCGTTCCTCTACGATGTGACGATTTCGCTGCCGGAAGACAAGGTGACAAGCTACTTTGCCATGCGGCAGTGGACGTGTCAGCCGGATGCGCACGGCATTCCTCGCTTCTGCCTGAACGGTCAGCCGATTCTGCTCAACGGTCTGTTGGATCAGGGTTACTGGGTGGATGGGCTGTACACGCCGCCGTCGGACGAAGCAGTGGTGAACGAATTGCAGCGCGTGAAGGCACTGGGCTTCAACCTCCTGCGCAAGCACGCAAAAATCGAGCCGCAGCGCTGGTATTATCACTGTGACCGGCTGGGGCTGATTGTCTGGCAGGATTTCGTCAGCGGCGGCATACCCATGAAGTCGTGGTATGTGACGTACTTGGCGAACGCGCTGCTGCCAGTTCTGCGGCATTTCCCAGATGTCGGGCTGTTCCGGCATCTGCTGTCGCGCCCAAATGAAGCAAGCCGGACACTTTTCCTCCGCGAAATGTCGGACACGGTGAATACGCTGTACCATCATCCGTGTATTGCGCTGTGGGTGCCGTTCAACGAAGGCTGGGGGCAGTTCAACGCACGTCAGGTGACGGAAATTCTCCGCCGGATGGATGCGACGCGCCTGATTGACCAAGCGAGCGGCTGGTTTGACCAAGGCGGCGGCGATGTGTACTCCATGCACAACTATTTCTATCCGCTGAAAGTGCGGAAGCATCGGCGCGTAACGGCGCTGACGGAGTACGGCGGCATTGCGTACCCCATGCCCGGCCACTGTACGCACGAGAAGTCGTATGGCTATGGCACAGCGGAAAGTCGGGAGGATTTAACCGCGCGCTATCGCCAATTGCAGCTGGAAACGGTACTGCTGCAGCTGCAAAAGGGGCTGTCCGCGCTGGTGTACACGCAGGTCAGCGACGTGGAGGAGGAAATCAACGGCATTTTCACCTATGATCGCGAGGAGGTCAAGCCGGACGAAACCGCTGTTCGGGAAATCAACGCCGCATTGGCGGCAGAGTTTGCCCGCTGCACCCGCAAAAAACCATAAACGCAAAAAATCGCCGCACCGGATTGATTTTCCGATACGGCGATTGCTTTATGTGATTAGGCATCCAGATGCTTGTCCGTGTCAACCGCGTTTTCCGTTGATTTCGGTGCGCCATCCGCCGCCTCATACGGCTGGACGGTATCCTGCTTCTGCTTTTTGCGGCGGTCGCCCAGCACAATCGGGTATGCGCCCAGCGCGCCAAACAGCATCCCCAACGCGAGACTCTTTGTTATTTCGGTGTGAATTTCGTCGTTCGTCTGCATCATTTCCAGCACATAGTCCAATTCGTTCGGGTAGAGCTTCTTGAAATGGGCAAGCTCAAACGAGTTCATTTCTTCTTCAGCTTCCTTGATGCTCTGCACACCGACAACAGCGACTGTTCCCACCGTACCGACGCAAATCGACAGAATCAGCATTACGATAATCGTGATGGTCTTCGCCTTGCCGGGCCGACCGTGCAGCAGATCATAGCCCTTGCCCGCCAAGAATGCCGTCAGCCACGCGACGATGCTTGCGATGTACCCCCATACGCCGACCAGCACCCACAGCGCCGTACCGATGAGCGCACCCAAGAACGCGCCGAGAATGCCGGTCAGCAGATTGCCCTGCTTCTCCTTGTAAATCGACTCCTGATTTTCCACCGTGTTTACCTCCCTTTCGCGTTTTCCGCAAGATGTTTTCATTATATCGGGGAACGGCTTCCGTGTCAAGTGTCAATCCGCCTGCAGCACCTGCGCCAGCGCCTCCTTCGCGATGTCCCAGCGGAAGCCGCGCCGCGCCAGCATCGCCGCAATGCGCTGATACGTCTTGCGCGGATTCTCGTCGGACTTCGCGCGCGCCGCTGCTTTTTCCGCCAGTGCAATCGCGTCCGCCAGCTGGGCATCCTCGCCAATCGCGGATAGGGCTTCCTCAGCCTCATCCGCATCGATACCCTTGCGCCGCAGTTCTTGCGCAATACGGCTGCGTCCCATCTTGCGCCCCGAACGAGCCTCGACCCATTGCCGCGCAAAATCCGCATCGTTGAGCAAATGCTCGCGCTCTAATTTATACAGCACCATCTCCACCGTGCAGGGACGATAGCCGACCCGTAGCAGTTTCTGTTCGATTTCATGCTTGCTGTGCGCCCGCGCCGCAAGGCAGGCAACCGCCCGATCCAGCGCATGGCGATATTGCCGCACCATCAGCCAATTGTCGTATTCTTCCAGATTGATGGGCTGACCCTCCGTCAGTGGCCGTTCGCGGAAGAGCGAAAGCGGTACGACGATCGTCTCCTGCTCACTGATGACAATCTGCATTTTGCCGCGCTGACGGGTGATACGCGTGATTATGTCCATGATGGCATCTCCTGTTTCAGCGCCCATTGCAGCACATCACGGTTGACCAGCCCCAGCCGCCCTGTTCGTGCCTCGCTTGCGCCGCCATTGAGGAAGACGACCGCGCGCCCTGTATCTTCCTCGATGAATGCGCCATCCACGCAGCCATACGCGAATCCTTGATGCCCCAGCAGTTGTCGCGGCGAAATCTCCGGGCGATTGAGGATGACCAGCCCCAGCCCGTAGGTGCGCGTCGGGGTTGCGGACTGCCGGCGCGTCATTTCTCGCATGAGACTTTCGCCGATAAGACGCGTTTCGTCCATTGTGCCGCGCTGATGAATGAGTGTCAGCATCTGCAAAACAGACCGACCGTCGGTATACATTGCTCCTGCCGTATGCCCGTAATGGCATAGCGGATTCGGCTTTTGCAGCGGATGCCGCCCCAGCGCCGTCACGCGAAGCTCCTGACCCGCGCGATAAGGCAGCACGCGCGTAATCGGCATGATTTCCGCCTCGTTCAGCGTAGACGCATCGAGCGTCGCGCGCATGTGCAGCGGACGGAACAGCATTTCCTGAAACAGCGGCTCAATACACAGCCCCGTCTGCTGTTCCAGAATGCATCCCAGCAGCCCAAAGCCGAAGTTGGAATAAATCAGCTGCTGACCGGGCGCACAGGCGCGAATCTCCGGCTGACGCAGCAGTTCCGTGTACGGCTTGCCCTCTTTCAGGCAATCGTCCAGTATCGGCAGGTCACGCAGACCCGACGTGTGGCAAAGCAAATGCCGCACGGTTACGCCGGAGAGCGCAGGGGCTTTTTCGCCGTCCGGCAATAGGGAAGCGGCCTCGCTGTCCAGCGCAAACAGTCCGTTGTCAATGCAGCGGAGCGTCACGAGTGCCGTCGCCATCTTCGTGATCGATGCGACGCGGTAGCGCGTGTTCTCCTGCGCCAGATGCTCCGGTTTCGCCGTTGATGTGTTGCAGAGAGCGCAATTCGCCCCATCCTGCAGCAGCAGCGACGCGCCGAACACATGGTGCTTCGCCAGAATCCGCTCATAGTTCGGCAGAGCCGTCAGCGGATGCCCGGATATGTGGTGCGTCATCTGCCCGCGGCTGTGCGGTGCCAGAATCGGCAGCGCCGCGCGGTAGAGCAGGTTCTTCGCTGGTGTCGTCGGCATAGTTATCCCTCTCTCTGCGGATTTTTCCGCGCGAATGTGCCAATCAGCAGCCAAATCAGACCGACTGCCGCGAGCGTGATGCTGACAATCTGGCTGATGCGAATGCTGCCGGAATACAGGCTGTCCATCCGCAGCCCCTCGATGACCGCGCGCCCGATGCCGTACATGAGCATGTAGACTGCCAACAGTTGTCCGTTCCACCGCTTGCGCTTCCGCACGCCGAACCACAGGACGAGGAAAATCAGCACATCGACGCACGATTCATAGAAGAACGTCGCCATATGCCACTCGTAGCCTGAATCGACCGGAATCAGCACCGCCGCCGGGAAAAACTGCCACTGCGGATTCGTAATCAGCCGCCCGTAGGCCTCCATATTGAAGTAGTTGCCCCAGCGTCCGATGCCTTGTCCCAGCGCAAGCGCCGGAACAAGAATGTCCGCTAACTGAAGCAGCGGCATATGCCGCACGGCACAGAAAAGCAGCAGCGCAATCGCTCCGCCAAGGATGCCGCCGTAGATGGCGAGTCCGCCCTCCCAGATGCGCAGAATCCGCAGCGGGTCGGCGGCAAACACGTCCCACGAGAACGCGACGTAGTACAGGCGCGCACCGACAATGGCGGATGGAATCAGGCACAGCGCGAGGTCAATCGCCAAATCAGCAGGCAGTTTCAGCCGCTTCTGTTCGTGGCTGCACAGGGAAAGACCAATCACAATCGCGCTGACAATCAGCACGCTGTACCACGGCACTGACCCAAAAGCATAGCGGCTTGCGGGCATTGCTCCCATTTCGTTTCCTCCTAATAGACCCGGAAAATGAACCGGCTTGTTCTATTATAATATGCCCGGAATTGGCTGTCAAGCATACCGAATTCAGCGTTTTTTCCCATATTGCCGCACGCCGATTTCATCGTTATCGTAACAGCCAAGGGACACCGCATCGTTGCCAAGGCGCTGCCGCAGTTTTGCCACTGCCGCCTCCACTTTTTCCTGTTTTTCCAGACCGACCGCCGGTCCTTTTTCTGCATTACCGACCGAAGTACACAAATCAAACAAGCTCAGCTGCTCCGTATATGCCTCGTTTTCACCGGACAGATGCGATACGCCGACAGTGATCGACCGAACAGGCGACTTCGCCGAAACCGACCAGTGGTCTGTAATCAGCTGCATCGTCACCGTGCGGATTTCCTGCTGCAAATACGTCGGGTGCGGCAGGGTAACTTGGTGGGACAGGGTGTGCAGCGTCGGCGCTTTGAGCGTCACGCTGATGACGCTGCCTTTCAACCCGCTTTGCCGCAGTGTCGCCGCGATTTCATCCACCAGCACGGACACACCGCAGCGCACTTCCTCCATGTTGACCAAATCGCGCCGAAAGGTCATGCCGCGGCTGACAGACTTCACTTCTTGTCTGTCCTCATAGCGCCGAACAGGGCTGTCATCCAGGCCGTTCGCGTACAGCCAAAGCTGCTCGCCGGACTTGCCAAGCATCCTCCTTAAGTCTGCGCGGGGACGCGCCGCCAGTTCGCCGATGGTGCGGATGCCGTGGCGTGCCATCGTCTGCACGGACGCGCGACCGGCGTAGAGCATCGTCGCAACGGGCAGCGGGTAGAGCATTTCTTGATAGTTCTCGCGGAAAATCAGCGTCGTCGCGTCCGGCTTGCGGTAGTCGCTGCCCATTTTCGCGAACACCTTGCAGAACGACACGCCCACGGAAATGGTAATGCCGATTTCCTCCCGAACGCGCTTTCTCAGCAAATCCGCCAGTTCGCGCGGGGACAGCCCGTAGAACCCCGGCGCGCCTGTCATGTCCAGATACGATTCGTCAATCGAAGCAGGCTCCACGAAATCCGTATATTCGCGGAAAATGGCATTCATGCGGCGGGATACGCGCGCGTATTCGTCGTGATGCGGCGGAACGAAGAGGATGTTTGGGCATTTCTGCCGCGCCTGCCAGATGGTGTCCGTCGTCTTGACACCCGCTTTCTTTGCCAGCTCGTTCTTCGCCACGACGATGCCGCAGCGGTCTTTCGGGTCGCCAGCGACCGCCATCGGTACATCCCGCCATTCAGGATGCTCTATGCACTCGCAGGAAGCGAAAAAGTTGTTGCCGTCACAGTGAAAAATCAGCCGTCCCGCCATCAGTACACCTCCTTTTCCGTCCTATTGTACGGCCATTATAGCACATCCGTTTGCATTTGAAAAGGCGAACAGCGCAAAAAGCACCCTCCCGCCGTCAAGCGAGAGGATGCATCAAGTTATTTCTTCGTATTCGTTTCTTCCAACAGGCGCAGCACTTCGCCGAAATATGTCTCCACTTCTTCGTCGGTCAGCTTCATTGCCTTTTGCAGCATTTCCGGAATCTTCTTCGGGCGCACGCGTGCGTAATACTCCGTCGCGCTGATGTTTTTCTGCCAGTTGCTGAGCTTCATGTTCTTCCAGCGCGCAATGTGGCGCGGCAGAATCGGCTCCAATACGTCGATAACCTCGTTGAAGTGTGCCTCGACATCCGGCCACCGGAAGTGCTTTTCCAGAATTTCCGCCACGCGCGTGAGAAATTTCGCCTTCATTTCCGGCACGGCAAGCAGCGCATTGAGCGGCTCATGCCGGAAGCCTTGAATCTTCGCGGTGACGGGTTTGATATAGTATTCCAGCGGTGTTTTATCCAGATTCCGCCAGCACGCTTCCACGTCGAACAGAAGATACTTCCACTTGCCACCCGGCACGCGGTATACGCGCACGTTCGTGAAGTCCACATTGCCCAATATGATTTCGTACGCAGCATGGGTGAACAGGCTGTCCACGTCCAGCCGGTCGGTGACGTACTGCAGGTTTTCCGGGTCGTTCAGATCGTTTTTCTTGCAGAAATCCGCCAATTCCAGCCAATCCTCGTTGCTGCCGTTCTGCGTAAAGCGGTCTGTGCCGGTGCGGGCGAGAATGTCGATGCTGTCAATGTCCTTTTCGTCCGTCACGCCCTCGTACTGCGCGATGAAATACTTGTTGATTTTCTCGCGCAGGTTATAGTGCCCCCAGTACTGTCCATTGATGTACACCTGAATCACGACGTGGTCTTGGTACAGAATCCCTTCGCCTTCCGCCAGCGACGATGCCACAATGTCGCGCAGGCGGGTTGCGTACGTATCAGAATTGGCGGCGCGGAGCAGAATGGACTTGTAGGAATCGTAGTCGCGCGTCGGGAAGGGGTTGAAGGCAAAGCGGTCGTTGCCGTACGCCTTGCGGGCGTAGAGAGCAATCGACTTCTGGGCGTTGATGCGCGCGGAATGCCCGGAGCAGGTGAATGTGCCCATTTGGTTGATTTCGCACATGCCGTCGCCCGTGAAATACTCGATGTTGATGGGGTATTCAAGCTCCTTGTCGTAGTTGGGGATGCTGCCGGTGCCCTTGACCAGCGCGCCGATTTTCTTGTTGAACAGATAGTCCTCGTCCGTAATCAAGGAGACAATCGGCGTCGCGGGGTCGTCGTTGATGAAGTACGTCGCGCTGACCGTGGGCGACGGGACGAGTTCGGGCTGAAACGCACGAATCCGAACGACAGTCGTTTCCTTGATGGTCAAGCCATCCGCCGGGAACTCCTTCGATTTCGCGGTCGGAGTGGAGCCGTCCGTGGTGTAGCGCAGTGTCGCGCCGGACAGCACCGAGTGCGCCATGACGGTCACGCTGTCCGTGTAGAAGCCGCCCGCCGTGTCCAGCACAGGCGCATCCACCCGTCCGGAATAGATGGTCGTGTCATTCTTCTTGCCGCGTGTCGCGTTCTCGAAGAAGCCGTAGGTTGCGCCGTCATCGGTTGTACCGTAGCTCACGCAGCCGTACTGCTGGGGATATTTCAGCTTTTGCAATTGATTGCCGTCCGCGTCCGAAAGATAGATGCTTTCGCCGGACGAACTGAGCGCGAACGTTGCGTAGAACTCGCTGCCCTTGCCAACGTCCACCTCGTCGCTGCCCGTGCAGAAGACGGTCAGATAGCCGTCCGCTTTGAGCTTCGTCCCCTGCGGGAACTGGAACTTCATCTTGTTCTTTTTGCTGTCGCTCAAATACCAGCCGCTGATATCGACGGTGAATTTGCCCGTGTTGTGCAGCTCAATCCAGTCGTAGGCATGTCCATTCTCGTATGTGCCGTTGGAGGTCATGATTTCGCTGATGACGACCTCCGCCAGTGCGCAGGCAGGCAGCAGAAGCATCAGGAGCAAAGCGGCGCAGAATTTTTTCCACATAGCAATTTTCTCCTTCCTGATTTCGGAAGTCTGGAGGTGGTTTCATGTCCATCATATCACAAAGGGAACGCTTTGTCTATCAGACTGCAGCTGATTTCGCCGCATCCACCAGCGCTGCGAACAGCGCCCGATGCGGCAACCCGTCCGGTTGATTCCAGAGTCGCTCCGGATGCCACTGTACCGCGACGCAGAACGGCTCATCTATCTTTTCCACCCCTTCAATGATGCCATCCTGTGCCCACGCCGTCGCTGTCACCCCCGGCGCCAGCTGCTTCACCGCCTGATGATGGTGCGAGTTCGTCATCAGCGACTCAGCGCCAATGATGCGCGCAAAGCGGCTCTGCGCATCCACCCGCACGGGATGCGTCGCGACTTCCGGCGGCTGCGTCTGCTGATGGCAAATGGGGGAGTCAGGGCGTTGCGACGGCAAATCCTGAACCAGTGAGCCGCCCAGCGCGACATTCAGCACCTGAAGCCCCCGGCAGATGCCCAGCAAGGGCAAATGGCGATGGAGCGCTTCCCGGCACAGCGGCATTTCCCAGATATCGCGGATGGGTGTAATCAGCCCGCATTCCGGCAGCGTCTTTTCGTCGTAATACGCCGGATCAATGTCGTCGCCGCCCGCCAGCAGCAGGCCATCCAGCAGCGACAGCACCTGCGATGCGCGCGACACATCTTCCTGCGGCGGCAGAATCAGCGGCAGTCCGCCGCACGCGGAAATCGCCTCGCAGTACATCCGCTTCTGCTGAAACGAAAGGCGATCGTCCGACACACTTGCTGTAACCCCAATCACAGGCAGCATTTCAGTTTCCTCCAATTATATTATCATGTTCTGACGCCTAAACACGCAATTTGACATTTTTCAGACAAGAGGATGCACCGGGTCAAATTGGGCGCTGGCGAAAAGCTGCTCCTATATAATAGGATAAGACTATTGTATGTCAATCACTTCGCGCTGTCAATGTTGATTTTTGAACAGAACCAGCAGCACAAAAATGCATGGTCGTCGCGAAATATTGCATATCTAATAGGAGAAAAGTGCGATTTTCCGCGCATATGAATCAAATTTTTGCGGAATCTGCAAAAATACTTGCAAAATGAATTTGAGAATGCTATAATATCGCTGTAAACCACTCTGGTACCCTCGGAAAAAATAAAGGAGGCATCCCCATGAGTCAAGTACACGTTCTCAACCATCCGCTGATTCAGCATAAGCTGACCATCATGCGCAAGAAGGAAACGGGTCCCAAGGAATTCCGTGAACTGCTGGAAGAAATCTCCACGCTGATGGTCTACGAAGTCACTCGCGACCTGCCTACCGAGGAAGTCGAGATTGAAACGCCCATCTGCAAGATGAAATCAAAAGTGCTTGCGGGCAAGAAGCTGGGCATCGTGCCGATTCTGCGCGCTGGTCTGGGCATGGTGGACGGCGTTACGAACCTGATTCCTGCCTGCCGCGTCGGTCACATCGGCCTCTACCGCGATCCCGTGACGCTGAACCCCGTGGAATACTACTGCAAGCTTCCCGCCGACGCGCAGGAACGTGAACTGATTGTCCTCGACCCGATGCTTGCCACCGGCGGCAGCGCGTCCGCAGCCATCAGCTTCATCAAAAAGCGCGGATGCAGTCACATCCGTCTGGTCAACCTGATTGCAGCGCCGGAAGGCATCAAGCGGATGCAGGAAGACCATCCGGACGTGGACATCTACGTCGCGGGCATGGACGACCACCTGAACGAGCACGGCTATATCGTTCCGGGTCTGGGCGACGCGGGCGATCGCCTCTTCGGCACCAAATAATATGGACACTCATCCGGAAAGAGGGTGAATGGATTGTCGCTGGAAATCATGAAAGGAATCCAGCAGGCGGAGGCGCAGGCAGACGAAATCCGCCAAACTGCGCAGCGTGAGGCACGCGACGTTGTGAAAGCCGTCGAAGCCGCCATCGCGCAGCAGGAACGCGCCGCCGCCATTGAAAATCGCGCACAGTATGCGCAGGCGATGGAGGACAAAAAGCAGGAGGTTGAGCATCAGCTGACTGCACAGCGCGCCAAGGCAGGCAAGCAGCGGGAAGCGCTTTGCCAGCAGGCACGCAAGCACCTGCCCGAAGCCGTCGGCGCGATCTATGAAAGGGTCTTGCAGCATGGCAATCGTTGAAATGAAGCGCATCGACCTGCTGGCAATGCGGCAGGATCAGCGCAAACTTCTTCGGACGCTGCAGGATATGGGCTGTGTAGAAATCACACCGCTTCAGGATGAGGCACTCGCGGAGTACCGCACAAGGGACGACGGTCGGCTGGAACAGGTCGATGCGCTCCTTGCGCGGCTCTCGTGGGTCATCCATGAATGTGCCGCCTACAATCATCAGCCTGCGCCCTTTATGGGCAATCTGCCTGAGGCGTCCGCGCAGGACGTCCACTATATCACGCAGCAGGAAGCTGCCTTGCAGGAAACGCTCCGTCAGGCGGAAACGCTGGAGAAGCGCAGCGGCGAATACCGCGGCCAGCTGATGCGCCTGCAAGTAGCACAGTCGCAGCTGAAACCGTGGCTATCGTTTGATTTGCCGATGGAGCAGATGCATAACACCCGCCGTGTGGCGCATTTTCTCGGCACGGTGAAAGCCGCAGAGCTCCAGCAGTGTCAGGAAAAATGGGCATCGCTCCCCGTGGTGGTGGAGCAGCTCAGCGCCGAACACGACACCGCCGCCGTCTGGATTTGTGCGCATCAAAGCGCACGGGAGCAGGTCGCCGCAGATTTGCGGGACGCTGGCTTTGCCCCGGCGCAGCTTCCGGAATTTACGGGAACTGCCGCGGAGCAGTCCGCACGGCTGGAGAACGAAAAGAACGAAATTCTTCGTCAGCAGGAAGCGCTTGTGCAGGACTGGAAAGCCCTCTCCGCCGAGCTGACGCACCTCAAGGTCTGGTATGACGCGCTGACGATTGAACGCGATCAGCTGGAAGCTGCACGCCAGACCATCGGCACAGGCAAGGCGTTTCTCCTGCGCGGCTGGGTACCCGCTGAGGTCGCCCAGCAAGTGGCAGACAAGTGCCGCAGCCTTGCACCCACCTGTTCTGTGGATATTACCGACCCGGCGGAAGGGGATGAACCGCCCGTTCTGCTGGATAACAACCGCGTCAATGCACCCTACGAGAGCGTTGTCGAGGGCTTTGCGCTCCCGGCGTACCGCTCCGTTGACCCGACCGCGGTGATGGCGCCATTTTATGCATGTCTGTTCGGCATGATGCTGTCCGACGCCGGCTACGGTCTGGTGATGATTGTCGGCATCTTGGCGCTGATTTTCCTCAAAAAGCCCGCGAAGAAGAACGCCCGGCTGCTCTGGGTACTTTTCGGCGGCGCGGTGATGACCGTCGTCTGGGGCGCAGCGTACAACACTTGGATGGGCTTTACAGCCCCGTGGGGCGGTCTGCTTGACCCGATGAACGACCCGATGCCCGTCATGATGATTTGTCTGGCGGTCGGCGTAATTCACTTGTACGCTGGTCTTGGCATGGCGGCGTACTTGAATTTCAAGCGCGGGAAGCCGCTGGATGCACTCTACGACCAGTTCTCGTGGATTTTCGCACTGACAGGTCTTGGACTGTACGCGCTGTGCAGCGGTACATTGAAGACGATTGGGCTGGGCTTGACCATCTTCGGCGTGGCGCTGCTGCTCCTCTTCGGCGGACGCGAGAAGAAGAATCCGTTTGCGCGTCTGCTGGGCGGTTTGAGCCAGATTTACGGCGCGACGAGCTGGATTTCCGACATTCTGTCCTACATGCGCCTGTTCGGCATGGGTCTGGCGACGGGCGTCATGGGGCAGGTCATCGACATGCTGGTCGGCATGATTTTCCAGAACGGCCCGATTGGCTGGATTCTCGGCTCGGTGCTGTTCGTCGGCGCACACGCGTTCAGCCTTGGCATCAACGCCTTGGGCGCGTATGTTCATGCCTGCCGCTTGCAGTATATTGAGTTCTTCGGCAAGTTCTTTGAGGAAGGCGGCGTGGCATTCCGCCCGCTGCAGCGCCGGACAAAGTACGTCAGCATCCGCCCGGAAACCGGGAGTAAGGATGCGTAACTTTCGATTGATTTTGAAGGAGGTCACCTGTCATGGAATTGGGTTTGGCGATTGGTTTGTTTGCTGCGGCGATTGCCGCGATTCTGCCCGGCATGGGCTCTGCCAAGGCGGTGGGTCTGGCGGGCGAAACGGCGGCAGGTGTTTCCGCTGAAACGCCGGAAGCCAGCTCGAAGCTGACGCTTCTGCAGCTGCTGCCCGCAACACAGGGTATTTACGGATTCGTTATCGCTATCGTGATTATGGCGAAGATTGGCATTATGGGCGGCAGCGGTGCCGTTGTGCCGGTGGATAAAGCGCTGATGCTGCTGGCTGCCGCGCTGCCGATTGCGCTGGTTGGCTACTTTTCCGCGATTGCGCAGGGCAAGTGCGCCGCCGGTTCTATGCTGATGGTCGGCCGCCGTCCGGAAATGCAGGGCAAGGGCATGATGATGACCGCGATGGTGGAAACCTACGCCGTTCTGGCGCTGCTGATTTCCTTCCTGTGCGTCAACGCCATCGTGCTGTAAGGGGAACATCATGAACGCAAACGCGATTCAGGAAAAAATCCTGTCTGACGCTCGCACGAGTGCATCGGACATCATGCGCGATGCCAACGAAAAAGCTGCCCGCCTGCGCGACGCGGCAGAAAAGCGGATGGCTGCCGCGCACAGCCGCCTGATGATGCAGGCTTCTGAGGATGCGGAGGCGGCTCGGCTGCGCATGGAGCGCATGGAAGAACTGGAAGAACGCAAGCGCCTGCTCAGCGACAAGCGCACGCTGATTGACGAGGCGTTCGCTCAGGCGCTTGACAAGCTGGAAGCCATGCCGTCCCAGCAGGCGCGGGCTTTTCTGATGACAGAAGCCGCTGCCATGGCGGATGGCGACGAAACCGTCATTCTCGGCAGCAAGAATCCCGGCTGGTTTGACGACAAGTTCCTTGCGGATTTGAATACGCTGCTGCAAAAGCAGGGCAAGCCGGGGCAGCTCACGCTGGGCAATGAAACGCGCAACGGCGAAACAGGGCTGATTCTGGCGAAAAACGGCATGGAAATCAGCTGCACGTTCGCGTCGCTGCTGGATAGTCGGCGGCTGGATATGGAAGCAGACATTGCGGCGATTCTCTTTCCGGATCGTCCGGCATAATCGCGAGAGGAGGACACGAAATGGCACAGCCAAGCGTGTATTTTTCCGCCGGGCGGCTGACGATGCTGCAGCGGAATGTGCTTGATGCTGCAGGCATGGAGCGGCTTCTCTCCACGGCATCCCTGACGGAAGCGCGCAAAACGCTCTCCGAACTCGGCTGGACGGGCGCGGACATCACCGACCCCGAACAGCTTGCTGCTGACCGGGTAAATCAGGCGGCACAGGACGCCCGTGCCCTGTCACCTGACCCTGCGCTGGTGGACTGCTTCCTGTATGCTTACGACGCGGCGAACCTCAAAATGCTGCTCAAAGCGCGTTTGCTGGGGCTGTCTGCGCCCGCGCTGTCGGACTGCGGCACGATTCCGGCGGATACGCTCCGCCACGCCGTCACCGACCATCGTTACAGCACGCTGCCTGCCGCTTTCCGGGATGCGATGAATCGTCTGGAGCAGAATATCGTCACCGGCATTGACCCGATGAGCATCGACGTTGCGATTGACCGCGCCATGTACCAGCTGATTTCCAGCCGCCTGAAAGGGACGCACAGCCCGGTCACGCTGCAGTATTTCCGCGGGCATGTTGATTTGCTCAACGCGGTGGCGCTGCTGCGCGTGCGGCAGATGAAGAAGGATGAAGCATTCTTCATGAGCGTACTGCTGGACGGCGGCACGATTCGCGCGCAGTCGTGGCGGCTCTGCTTTGCGCAGCCGGACATGCTGTCCGCGATGCTCGCCACGTACGGCGCGTCGGTCACGGAAGCGGCGAAGAATGCGGCCATGGACGGCAAACGTCTGCCCGCGCTGGAAAAGGCAATGGACGACGCGCTGCTGGAGCTGTACCGTCCGTTCCGCTTTCAAATCTGTCCGGAACGGGCGGCGGCGTATTTCCTCGCCGTGCAGCGCGAAACCGCGGCTGTCCGCCTGATTCTGGCGGGCAAGCAGAATGGCTTCGATGCGGAAAATATCCGGGAAAGGCTGCGTGATCTGTATGTTTGAAGAAACAGGGGCAATGCAGCAGGAAAAGAAGCAAATGGGCGTGGTTGGCGAACGAGACGCGGTGCTGGCATTTAAGGCCTTGGGGATGCGCGTGATTGCTGTCAGCACGCCTGAAGAAACGACGAAAGCGCTCCACCGCCTGTACAGCGAAGGCATTCCCGTCATTTTTCTGACGGAGACGTGCGCGCAGCAGGTGCCGGAAACGCTGGAACGCTACAAGACCGACCCGAAGTGCGCCGTCATCCCGATTCCGGGCAGCAGCGGTGCAAACGGCTTCGGCTTGAACCGTGTCAAGGCCAATGTCGAAAAGGCCATCGGCGCGGATATTCTGTTCAACAATGAGAAAGAGGGGACTTGACCCAATGGCGCAGCAAGGAAGAATTGTAAAGGTCGCCGGCCCTCTGATTGTCGCGGAAAATATGGCGGACGTGCGTATGTACGATGTCGTTCGCGTCAGCAAAAACCGCCTCGTGGGCGAGGTGATTGAACTTCGCGGCGACAAGGCCTCCATTCAGGTTTATGAGGAAACGTCTGGTCTTGGCCCCGGCGAACCGGTGGAATCCACCGGCGCGCCGCTTTCCGTGGAACTTGGACCAGGGCTGATTGAATCCATTTTCGACGGCATTCAGCGTCCGCTGACTGTCATTGCCGAGAAGTACGGGATGCACATCACGCGCGGCGTGGAAGTGCCGAGCCTGAACCGCGATAAGGAATGGGGCTTTGAGGCGCTTGTGAAGCCCGGCGACAAGGTGACAGGCGGCACGATTATCGGGCAGGTGCAGGAAAGCGCCGTCGTCGAGCACCGCATCATGGTGCCGCACGGTATTTCCGGCGAGATCGTCAAGTGCGAAAGCAAGGTCGCGCGGCTGACGGACGTGGTGGCGGTTGTCCGCGACGAAAAGGGCGTGGAGCATGAACTGACCATGCTGCAGAAGTGGCCGGTACGCCGTGGGCGTCCCTATGCGGAAAAGCTCGCACCGAAAGCGCCAATGGTCACGGGGCAGCGCGTTATCGACACGTTTTTCCCGATTGCCTCCGGCGGCGTGGCGGCTGTTCCCGGCCCGTTCGGTTCGGGCAAAACCGTCGTGCAGCATCAGCTGGCAAAGTGGGCGGATGCGGATATCATCGTCTACGTCGGCTGCGGCGAGCGCGGCAACGAGATGACGGACGTTCTGCGCGAGTTCCCGGAACTGCATGACCCGCGCACGGGCGAGAGCCTGATGAAGCGCACCGTACTGATTGCCAACACGTCGGATATGCCGGTTGCGGCGCGTGAGGCGTCCATCTACACCGGCATCACCATTGCCGAATACTTCCGCGATATGGGCTACAAGGTCGCAATTATGGCTGACTCCACGTCCCGTTGGGCGGAGGCGCTGCGCGAAATGTCCGGCCGTCTGGAAGAAATGCCCGGCGAAGAAGGCTATCCGGCATATCTGGCATCCCGTATTGCAGAGTTCTATGAGCGCGCGGGTTCGGTCGTGTGTCTTGGCGGTGATGATCGCCGCGGCAGCATTTCCGCTATCGGCGCTGTTTCCCCGCCCGGCGGCGATATTTCCGAGCCGGTTTCGCAGGCGACGCTGCGCATCGTCAAGGTGTTCTGGGGGCTGTCCAGTTCCTTGGCGTACAAGCGCCATTTCCCGGCGATTGACTGGCTGCAGTCATATTCACTCTACATCAGCCGTTTGCAGGAATGGTTCAGCGACAATGTTTCGCCTGAATGGAACGATCTGCGTGCTAAAGCCATGCGTGTCCTACAGGAGGAAGCGGAACTGAACGAGATCGTGCAGCTGGTCGGCGTGGATGCGCTGAGCTGGAAAGACCGCCTGACGCTGGAAGTCGCCCGCAGCATCCGCGAGGACTACCTGCATCAGAATGCCTTCGACGAGGTGGACACCTACACGAGCTTGGCGAAGCAGTTTGCCATGCTCCGGCTGATTCTGGAATATCAGGAAAAGGGCAATCAGGCGCTGGACGCGGGTGCGAACCTCTCCGACGTGATTGCACTGCCCGTCCGCGAGCAGATTGGCCGCGCCAAGTACATCCCCGAATCGGAAATGAAGCGCTTCGAGCAGATTGAAAGCGACCTGAGCAGTCAGTGCGCGGCGCTGATGGATGAAGGAGGCGAAGGCTGATGCTCAAAGAGTACCATACGATTAAAGAGGTCGTTGGCCCGCTGATGCTGGTGGAAGGCGTCAGCGGCGTGACCTACAATGAGCTGGTGGAAATCCATCAGTCGAACGGCGAAGTTCGTTCCGGCAAAGTGCTGGAAGTGGACGGCGACAAGGCGATGGTGCAGCTGTTTGAATCCTCCAACGGCCTGCGCATCTCCGACTCCACGGCGCGTTTTCTGGGGCGCGGCATTGAACTGAGCGTCTCGATGGACATGCTCGGCCGCGTTTTCGACGGCATGGGCAAGCCAAAGGATGGCGGCCCGGAGCTGATTCCCGAAATGCGGATGGATATCAACGGCGAGCCGCTGAATCCCGCCGCGCGCAACTATCCGAGTGAATTTATCCAGACGGGCATTTCCGCCATTGACGGTCTGAACACGCTGGTTCGTGGTCAGAAGCTGCCGGTGTTCTCCGGCTCTGGTCTGCCGCACGCACAGCTGGCGACGCAGATTGCGCGTCAGGCGCGCGTGCTGGGCAAGGGCGACCGCTTCGCCGTCGTGTTCGGCGCTATCGGCATCACCTATGAGGAAGCGGATTACTTTATCAGCGACTTCCGCCGGACGGGCGCTATCGAGCGCGCTGTGCTGTTCATGAATCTGGCGAATGACCCGGCGATTGAACGTATCGCGACGCCGAAAATGGCACTGACGGCGGCGGAATATCTGGCGTACGAAAAGGGAATGCATGTGCTGGTGATTTTGACGGACATCACCAACTACTGCGAAGCCTTGCGTGAAGTTTCCGCCGCCCGCAAGGAAGTTCCCGGCCGCCGCGGCTATCCGGGCTATCTGTACACCGACTTGGCTTCCATGTACGAACGCGCGGGCCGCGTCGTCGGCAAGGAAGGCTCGATTACGCAGATTCCGATTCTGACCATGCCCGAAGACGACAAGACGCACCCGATTCCCGACCTGACCGGCTACATCACCGAGGGGCAGATTATCCTCTCCCGCGAGCTGTTCCGCAAGGGCATTGAGCCGCCGATTGACGTCATGCCGAGTCTGTCCCGCTTGAAGGACAAGGGCATCGGCGAAGGCAAGACCCGCAAGGATCACGCCGCCACGATGAACCAGCTCTTCGCCGCCTATTCGCGCGGCAAGGAAGCCAAGGAACTGGCGGTCATTCTGGGCGACGCGGCGCTGACCGACGTGGACAAGAAGTACGCGGCGTTCGCGGATGCTTTTGAGAAGGAATATGTTTCGCAAGGCTTTGAAACGAACCGTTCCATCGAGGAAACGCTTGACATCGGCTGGAAGCTGCTGGCGATGCTGCCGCGCGGCGAACTGAAGCGTATCCGCGACGACATGCTGGATGAGTTCCTGCCAAAGGCGGAGGTGAAAGCCTAATGCCAACGGCGCTTCGCGTCAACCCAACCCGCATGGAAATGACCCGCATCAAGAAGCGCCTCGTCACAGCCACGCGCGGTCATAAACTGCTCAAGGACAAGCGGGACGAAATGGTGCGCCAGTTCATCCTGCTGATTCGGGAGAACTACACGCTCCGCCGCGAGGTGGAGGCGGAACTCAGCGGTGCACTGCGCGATTTCGCAATGGCGCGCGCAGTCATGTCGCCGCAGAGTTTGGAAGCCGCTGTGCTGTATCCGGCGCGTCAGGCGGAACTGCACGTCAGCGAGCGGAATATTCTTTCCGTGCATGTGCCGACGATTGAAGCGGATCAGGCGTCGCTGGAAACGACCGTGCAGTCCTACGGTTTTGCGGAAACGTCTGCCGAGCTGGATGGCTCGATTGCGACGCTGGCGTCTGTCCTGCCGAAGCTGGTACGCCTGGCGGAGATTGAAAAGACCTGCGACATGCTGGCGGACGAGATTGAAAAGACCCGCCGCCGCGTCAACGCCCTCGAATATGTGATGATTCCGCAGTTCGAGATGACGATTCGCGAAATCAGCATGAAGCTGGAAGAAAACGAGCGCGGCGCTACCACGCGCCTGATGAAGGTCAAAGACATGATGGCGAAACGGGACGCATAATCCCAACGGGAACTTTTCGGTGCATTGCCGGGAAGTTCCCGTTTTGCTTGCGGAAAAAGCGGTTTCGTGCTATGATGGGAAGGAATATCGTGAGGGAGCGTGAGCAAGGGTGCTTGATCCTGTGGAGGCGCTGCTGGACAGCGGATTTCATCGCGCCGTCGTGCTGGATGGCACAGAGTGCGGACTGGACACGGAACAGTCGCTGATACTGGCGCTGTGGTGCTACGAGGCGGAGAAGCAGCCCGCATCGGACGGCGCATGGATTCACCCGTACTATTTTGCATCCCAGAAAGCGTATACAGCAGCATCATCGCTGGTCAAAAGCGGGGCGTTTCTGGGGCTTGCGCTGCGGGATGAAATTCGCGTGAAGCCGATTTTTGCGCGCTTGCCGGATTTTTCGCAGGGAACAAACACCATCTCCTACATTCGCGGCATCGGCAGCCGCTTCCATGTACAGATTCTGACGTACACGCCGCGTCTGCCCGCAACGGCGCATCTTCTTTCGGAGAATAAACCGCTGCACTGCGGGGAATGCCGAAAGTGCGTCGAAGCCTGTCCGACAAACGCCTTGGAGGGCGGCGTGTTCCACCGGGAGCGCTGCATCCGCAATTGGATGATGGTCGGCGGTGAAGTTCCTGAGGAAATCCGTGCGAAGATGGGCAACCGGCTGATTGGCTGCGACGTGTGCCAGCGAGTGTGTCCACATAATCCGCCGCCGCAGGGGGAGGCGCATCTTGCCGTGCCGCTGGCGGATTTGCTGCGTCAGCCAAAGGAAACGGCGCTTGCGCTGCGCCCGCTCATCGGCGTAAACCTGACGCTGCCAAACCGGGTATTATCGCAAAGCTGCCTGCTTGCCGGCTGCAGCGGCGATACGTCGCTCACTCCGCTGCTGATGCCGCTATTGCATCACCCATCGCCCGCCGTCAGCACGCACGCGGCGTGGGCACTCTCGCGGCTGCAGGAGGGTATTTCTTTTTTGAGCGAATTGTGATAGAATAGGTGATGCCGGGCGAAAATTTGATGCACGGCGCAGTGGGAGGATTTACGGATTATGCGCATACTGGTCGTCGGGGACGGCAAAGTCGGTCATACGGTTGCGGAGCAGCTGACCCGCGAGGGACACGACGTTGTGATTATCGATAAGAACGAGGACGTTTTGCAGCGGTGCGAGGATACGCTGGATGTGCTGTGCATCCGCGGCAACGGGGCAAACGCACGCACGCTGCTGGATGCCGGCGTGGAAAAGGCGGATTTCGTTGTTGCGGCCACCGCCAGTGACGAAACGAACATGCTCTGCTGCCTGATTGCGAAGCGGCTGGGCGCACGCTACACAATTGCCCGCATCCGTGACCCGGAATATAACGAGAGTTTGTCCCTCTTGCAGCGGGAAACGTCCATCGACAACGCCATTAACCCCGAGCGCGCGACAGCACTGGAAATCAGCCGTCTGCTTCGCTTCCCCTTCGCCAACAATATCGAGACGTTCGCCAAGGGGCAGATCGAAATGGTGGAATTCCGCGTACAGGAGAATGACGTGGTTGTCGGCTGTCCGCTGCACGCCCTGTCATCGCGGCTGCCGGGAATTCCCCGCGTGCTGTACGCGATTGTCGAACGCTCCGGCGAGGTTATCATCCCCAACGGCGATTTCGTCATCCACGCGGGCGACCGGGTGCACGTTGCGGGCGATATGGTGACGATTACGAACTATTTTCGCTTCCTGGGCAAGCACTCCCTGCGCGTGAAGAACGTCATGCTGCTGGGCGGCGGGCGCATCAGCTACTATCTGGCGAAGATGATTGTGCCGATGGGGATGCACGTCGCGATGATTGAAATCAACCCGAAGAAAGCGGAAAGCCTGAGTGAAAGTCTGCCGCACGTCAACGTGATTCTGGGCGACGGCACTGATCAGGAGCTGCTGGAACAGGAAGGCTTGGAGTCGATGGACGCCTTTATCGCCATGTGCGACCGCGACGAGGAGAACCTGATGACAGGGCTGTTCGCAGTCAAGCAGGGCGTGCCGAAAGTTATTGTGAAGAACAATCGGCTGGCGTACGCGGACATCATGAATGGCATGGGACTGGACAGCATGGTCAGCCCGAAAACCATCACCTGCTCGACCATTCTGCGTTATGTCCGTGCGCTGGTCAACAGCGACGGCACAAAGGTGGAGCGCCTGTATCGCCTAATGAACGGACGCGTGGAGGCACTGGAATTTATTGCGCGCGCGTCGGATTCCTACATCGGCATTCCGCTGAAGAATCTGCATATCCGCAAGAACGCGCTGGTTGCCGTGATTGCCCGGCAGGGGAAGGTCATCGTGCCTTTCGGCGACGATAAGATTGAAGAGGGCGACCATGTGGTTATCATCGTCTGTGAAAACGGCATCGGCGATTTGAACGAGGTTATCAGCAAATGAATAAACGGCTTGTAGCTTATATGCAGGGGGCGGTGCTGCTGATTGAAGCCGCCTGCATGACTCCAGCGCTTGTGATTGCGCTGTTCCAGCAGGACGGCGACGCATGGGCGCTGGGTGCGACGATGCTGATTCTGATTGCGATTGGTGCGCCCCTGCGGTTTCTGGTGCGGCCGGGCGAGCGAAATCTGCGCGCGCGGGAGGGCTTCCTGACCGTGGCGCTGGCGTGGATTGCGCTGAGCTGCTTTGGTGCGCTGCCGTTCGTGTTCAGCGGCATGATTCCGAACTACATCGACGCGCTGTTCGAGTCCGTGTCCGGCTTCACGACAACGGGCGCGACCGTGCTGGAGAACTTCGATAACCTGCCGCAGGGAATCATGTTCTGGCGTTCCTTCACGCACTGGATTGGCGGCATGGGCGTGCTGGTGCTGACACTGGCACTCGTACCGCAGCTCAGTGAGCGTACGTCGCATCTGGTCAAGGCGGAAAGCCCCGGTCCGACGCTGAGCAAAATTGTCCCGAAAATGGGTGATACGGCGAAAATCTTCTACATCATCTACCTGATTCTCACGATTCTGGAGTTTATCGTGCTGATGATTGCGGGCATGAACCCCTATGATGCCGCGATTCACGCAATGGGCACGGCAGGCACTGGCGGATTCAGCAATTACGCCGCGAGCGTCGGGGCGTTTGCAAGCCCGGTGATTGACATCACCATCACCGTCTTTATGGTCATGTTCGGCATCAACTTCGCGCTATACTACTGCGCCCTCACGGGTAATTGGCGCGGCATCGTGAAGAGCGAGGAACTGCGCTGGTATCTGGGCATTTTCCTGACTGTCACCGCCGCGATTACCGTGGTGATTCTGCCGCAGTACGACACGGTCGGCAACGCATTGCGCTACGCCAGCTTTCAGGTTGCCAGCATCATGTCCACCACGGGTTATGCCACAGCGGATTTTAGCCTGTGGCCGGTCGCGGCGCGTATGCTCATCTTCATGCTGATGTTCATCGGCGCATGTGCGGGTTCAACAGCGGGCGGCATGAAGATCTGCCGCATTGCCATGCTCTGGAAGCAGGGAGTGCGCTCCGTGCGCCATACGTTCCAGCCACGCAAGGTGCAGGTCGTCCGCTTTGAGGGCAAAGGTGTGGATGACACGCTCCTGCGCGAAACGGCCTCGTTCGCGTTCGTGTATATCGCCATGATTCTTATCGGGGCAGTGCTGATTGCCTTCGAAGGCAAGTACGACATTGAAACGAACCTGTCCGCCGCGCTGACCTGCGTGAGCAACGTCGGGCCGGGGTTCAATGCGGTCGGCCCAGCGGGAAATTTCGCCGGATACGGATCGTTCGCGAAGGTCGTACTCAGTCTGCTGATGCTCGCGGGTCGTCTGGAGCTGTACCCGATGCTCGCACTGCTCTATCCGGCGCTCTGGCGCAAACAATAATCAGCATAGGAGGGAAAACGCATGGACAAGCAGGACAAAATCATCCGCTATCGTCAGCTGAACCAGACCGCGCAGAAGGGGCAAATCGTCTTTGCCGGGTCGTCGCTGATGGAAATGTTTCCGATTGAGCAGTTCGTCGCGGAAGACAATCTGCCGGTTGTGGTGTACAACCGCGGCATCGGCGGCTTCGTGACGGACGAGCTGCTGGCGAACCTTGCTGTCTGCGTTCTTGACCTTGCGCCGCGGATGCTGTTCCTCAACATCGGCACGAACGACTTGTCCGACGCATCTCGCCCGATGGCGCAAATCATGGGGACGTACCGGGCGATTCTGGAGAAAGTGCTGCAAGCGCTCCCCGATGTGCAGATTTACCTGATGGCATACTATCCCATCAACGAGGAAGCCGCGACGCCGAAAATGAAGCCGTGTCTGCGCGTGCGGACGAACGAAAAGATTACGCAGGCGAATGCGGAAGTGCAGAAGCTCGCAAAATCGCTGCACCTGCACTATATCGACGTCAACGCGCCGCTGAAAGATGAACAGGGGCGGCTGTGCGCGGAATTTACCTACGAAGGGATGCACATCCGTCCGGAAGGGTATCGGACGATTTATCCGGCGATTAAGGAAATTCTGATGAACGCCTGAAAGGAGAGTTTGCTCATGAAAATGACATCTGCCTATGCCAATAAACTGCTTCGGCAGCTGAATGAGGAGAAGGAATTTCTACTCAATCAGGAGGAAAATTCCTGCACCTATGTGTATGCCGCCGACGAGGAGCCGCTGATTCCGCAGTACAGCTATCCGCAGACGGAAGCGCAGCTTCGGGCGCTGGATGCGAAAATCGTGAAGATCAAGCACGCGGTGAATTGCAGCAACGTTTCCACCAGCCTAACGCTAAGCAGCGGACGCGTGCTGACGGTTGATCAGGCGCTCGTCGTGATGGCGCAGTTCAGCCAGCGCAAGCAGCAACTGGACATTCTGCGCAAGCGTCAGCCCAAGGCGCGCAACAACGACCACTACGGCCGCAGCGGCGCGACGGAGTACACCTGCATCAACTACGATTTAACGGATGTCCGCAAGGCGTATGAAGCGATTTCGGCGGAAATCATGGAAATTCAAATGAAGCTCGACCAGCTGAACCAGACGGTGACGTTTGACGTGGAGCTGTGACGTTTTCCAGACCGATGCGCTCTTTTAGCAAGCGCGGCTGGCACAGGTTTATGGTTTGCGCAGCCGCAGACGGTTATTGCGTTGTTCATTATCCGACACAAGGTTCATGGTTGGATTTTTGATTATTATGCGGATTTTTTTCTGCATCCCGCATCGGCCGAAAGCCTGCCCGAAAGGGTGGCGGCGCGGAGGCATCTGGTTTCATGCGCCGCATTTCTTCACATATTGAAAAAAAGCGCCTTTCGGGGGAAAATCATCCTTCCGAAAGGCGTTTTCATTTAGCCGTTTTCCTGCACCATGCAGACCGCCTGTGCGCTGATGCCCTTTTCTTCGCCCTCAAAGCCGAGTTTTTCCGTCGTCGTTGCCTTGATGTTCACGCGCGCAAGGGGCAGTTCCAGCGCATCCGCCACATTCTGCCGCATCTGCGGAATGTAGGGGAGCAGCTTCGGTTTCTGCGCCACAATGGTCACGTCACAATTCGTTACACGCGCGTGGTGCGCCTTCAGCAGCGCAACAACGTGCCGAAGCAGCAGCATCGACGAAATGCCGCGGTACGCTTCGTCCGTGTCCGGGAAGTGCTTGCCGATGTCGCCCAGCGCCATTGCGCCCAGCATGGCATCCATCAGCGCGTGCAGCGCCACATCCGCATCCGAATGCCCCAGCAGCCCAAGTGTGTGCGGAATGGTCACGCCGCAGAGAATCAGCGGACGGCCTTCCACCAGCCGATGTACGTCATAGCCTTGCCCAACTCGAAGCGCCGGCAGTGCCTGTTCTGCAAAAAATGCTTCTGCCATCAGTAAATCCTCCGGGGTCGTCAGCTTGATATTGCGTCGACTGCCCTCCGTCAGCTGCACGGGAACGCCCAGCCGTTCCACCAGCGACGCATCATCCGTGCCGAGGAAGCCGTCGCGCTGCGCTTGTTCGTGTGCCTGACGGAGCAAGTCGGTCTTAAAGCCCTGCGGGGTCTGCACAGCGCGCAGGGCGGTGCGATTCGGCGTGTCCAGTGCGATATTGGCGTCGCTGACGGTCTTGATGGTGTCCGTCACGGGAACCGCGGCGACGCCCGTTCCGCATTCCTCTACCGACGCCATGCAGCGCTGGATAACGTCTGCCGTCACCAGACAGCGCGCGCCGTCATGCACCAGTACGCCGTCGCATTGCCCAGAGAGCGCCTGCAAGCCCCGCCAGACCGATTCCTGACGTGTTGCGCCGCCTGATACCATCGGAACGTCCAGCCCGTTCTGCGCCAATTCAGACGCCATGGCGGGCATGTCCTCTTCTCGGCTGACAACAACCACCTGCTCCACCAGCGGCACAAACGCCTCCACTGAGCGGACAATCATGCTTTTGCCGGCGATTGGCAGCAACACTTTATTGCACTTCGCACCCATGCGCTGCCCGCTGCCGCCGCCCAAAATAATTGCGCCCCACATGATTTATTCCTCCGCGCCGCGTTCGGACGCCATCGCCGCATCCTCTTCCAGCACACGGTAGATTTCCGCAGCACCCTCCTTGCGCACCGTACCCGGCACAGCCAGAATCTCGTAGCGCCCCAAATGGTCGCCGAAGCGGATGGTCATAATGTCGCCGGGCTTGACCTCTGCGCCGGGTTTGGCGACTTTGCCGTTGAGCGTGACACGCCCGCCCGAGCAGGCCTCGTTCGCCACCGTGCGGCGCTTGATAATGCGGGATACCTTCAAATATTTGTCAAGACGCATAATTTCCTCCGTGTTTCGGGTATTTGAGAAAAAAGCCCGCAAGATTGCTCCTGCGGGCTTCTATACGATGTCTGATGCGAAAATGAATCAGAAAATCGTATTAAGGACGATTACTGATTGACAGCGTCCTTGAGGGACTTGCCAGCCTTGAAAACAGGCGCCTTGGAAGCCGGGATGGTAATCTCCTCTTCGGGCTTCTGCGGATTGCGGGCAATGCGTTCCGGACGATCCTTCACCTCGAAAGAGCCAAAACCAACAATCTGCACCTTATCGCCCTTGGACAGGCTTTCGGTGATGACTTCAACAACCGCATTCAGCGCCAGCTCGGCATTCTTCTTGGGGAGCTGGGTCTTTTCAGCAAGGGCAGCAACCAGTTCGGTCTTATTCATGGAATATATTCCTCCTTGTTTGCGCGATTCACGCATAGATGAAATGGGATAACCTTGGCAGCACGCTGCTGCGGCATAGCGTCGCGGTCAGCGCTTCCAATCTGCGGGGGAAGATGGCTCAACAGCGCGATTTTGCGCGGCTTTCACCCGATTCCAGTATACATCCATTTCCGATAAAGTCAAGTCCTTCAGCGATTTTTCGTCCAATTTTATCAGATTTTCCATGGCAGAAAAGCGTTTGATGAACTTTTCGGTGGCATTTTTGAGTGCCTGCTCCGGGTCAATGCCGCTCAGCCGTGCCACATTGACGCAGCTGAACAGCAGATCGCCCAGTTCTTCGCCGGGATCGCGCGCGTTTTGCAGTTCTGTCAGCACCTCGTCTGCTTCCTCGTGCACCTTCGGCAGCGCATCCTGCGGCGTATCCCAGTCAAAGCCGACCTGCGCCGCTTTCTTCTGCACCTTCTCCGCCCGCATGAGCGCTGGAAGACTCTTGCTCACGTCCGCCAGCACACTGCCCTGCGACATAAGCCCCTTTTCGGCTTTCTTGAGTTTTTCCCAGCTGTCCGCAACCTCCTCCGGCGTGTCGCAGTGGACATTGCCGAAGATGTGCGCATGGCGGTAGAGCATTTTGTGGACGATGGCGGTCGTAATGTCCTGCATCGTGAATTCATACGCCGACTCTGCAATGTCTGCATGGAACGCCACCTGCAGCAGCACGTCGCCAAGCTCATCCGCCAGATGATCCATATCGCCCTCATCGACCGCGCCGACTGCCTCGTACGCTTCCTCAATGAGATAGCGGCGGAGTGTCTGATGCGTCTGTTCGCGATCCCACGGGCACTGGCGGCGCACCTGGTGCATGATGTGCTGCAAGTCCTGAAAGCTGTACCGGGTGCGCTGCTGAAGCGGAACGGCGGGCAGATACAGGCAGACCGTGTGGTCATAGGTGTGCAGGCGGTCCATCTCCCAAAGCTGGATGTTTTGCGGCTTACGGTTCGTCTTGACGGTGGATGGAAACAGCACCGTCGGCAGCTCGTCGCCGTAAATATCGCACAGGCGCAATTTCAGGTCACATGCCAATGAGTGATTCCAGATTTCCGTAATCAGCAGCGGCGTTGTCGGATCGGCGGCGGCGGTCACGGCATCCTCTGCGGGAATCGTTCGCAGCGCACCGATGGGGGCGAGATTCCCCGGCAGCTGCGCAATACACGCATCTGCCAGCGTTACGCCCGGCAGGATGCGCAAGACCGCGTCCTGCGGCTGCTGTGCCCGAAGCTCCCGCACCGCGCCATCTGTTCCGGCATCCAGCACGGCAAAGACAACCGCGCGATGCTCCGCTTCCGTCCACAGCGCCTTTGCCATGTCACGGTGCATCTCGTCGAAATCCTCATAGCGGTCGTAGTAATCATCCAGCGACGTACTTTGGACGCCCGCTTCCGTCAGCACCGCGTAAACCGGGTGCTGCGCCGTGCGGAAAATCAGCCGCTTCGCTTTCTTCATCGTGTTCAGAGACTGCGCCGTCAGCAGTTCCGGATCGCCCGGCCCCAGCGACACAACGGTGATGTTCTGCTTCATGCTTCTTTCCTCACTTCTTATTTCCGCTTCCGGCGGAAGGCGTTCAAGTCCTCCTTGGTGAGTGCTTTCGTCCAAATCGCCGTGACTACGAACACCGCAATGCCGACCGCTACCTCCACAATCGTCAGCAGACGGCTGAACGGCAGGATGCGTGTCATCAGACAGACGGCCGCGCCCATCGCCAGCGTCGCAATACCCGGACGCACCAGCCAGTCGCGCCAATTGAACTTCGTGCCGGTATACTTCATGACGTAATAGAGATTCGGAACGAGCGATACCGTGTAGCACACCAGCGACGAAATCGGCGCGCCGTGGATGTTGAAGCCCGGAATACCCACCAGCGTGTAGTTCAGCGCAATTTTACACACAACGCCCGCAACCAGCGTGTACATGGGAATCCGCTGCTTCCGAACGCCTTGCAGAATGCTGCTCGTCGCCTGCACGACCGTGAACAGCACCACCGTCAGGCTGGAAACCATTAGCAGCGTGCTGCCGGTCATGATGTTCTCTTCGCTCAGCGACCCCTGATAGAAGAAGCGGAAAATCTGCTCGCTGAGCACGCTCATGCCGACCGAGCAGGGCAGCCCGATCAGGAACGCAAAGCGCAGGCCGAGATTCGTCTGCCGCTGCACCGCGTCCATATCCTGCACTGCCCACGCGGAGGAAATTGCCGGAACGAGCGACATGCTGACCGCCAGCGACAGCGCCGTAGGAATGTTAATCAGGCGGATGACCATGCCGCTGAACACGCCGTACGTCTCGACGGCTGCATCATGCGTCAGACCGGAGGCGACGCAGCGGTTGACCAGCATCGCCGAGTCGATGAACTGCGAAAGCGGCACGATGCACGAGCCAATTGTAATCGGGATGGCAATCACCATCAGCTGTTCGGCAATGCGCTTGGTGGATGTGTTCTGCTCCGGCGCAAGCTGCGGAATCGCATCAAAGCGGCTTCGGCGGCGGAAGTAAAGCAGAATCATGTACAGCAGGGCAATTCCTTCGACGATGGTTGTGCCAAGCAGTGCGCCTGCCGCGCCCATCGCCACGCCGCCCATTTGATTGCCGATATACGCCATCGGCAGCGCCAGAAACACCTTGCCGACCTGCTCAATCAGCTGACTGATGGCGGTCGGCACCATGTCCTGCTGTCCCTGTATAAAGCCGCGGAACGCCGACATCATGCACACAACCGCCACGCATGGTGCAATCACCTGAAAGCCGATTTTGCTGTCCGGCTGATTCACGCGCGCCGCCAGCATTCCGCTGCCCGCCAGCATGATGATGGCCGCAATGCATCCCAAAGTCGTCAGCAGCAGCAGGGCGACACGGAAAACGTGCTTGGCGCTGTGCGGGTCATCCTTCGCCAGCGCGGAGGATACCATTCGGCTGACCGCGACGGGCAGCCCGGCGGATGAGATTGTCAGCAGAAGGTTGTAGGTCGGGAAAACCGCATTGTAGATGCCCTGACCCTGCGCCCCGATAACGTACGTCAGGGGGATGGAGAACAGCACGCCGACGAGCTTGCAGATAATGCCTGCAATGCCCAGCACGGTCATGCCGCCGATAATCGACTTGGATTTGCTTGCCATTGGCTGCATCCTTTCCGTGATGAAAATACCGTACTCCATTATACGCCAGAATGCCCTCTGAATCAAGCAAAAACGCAAAAAAGGGAAGCGCGCGCTTCCCGATTTTTTACTGTTCCATCTGCCGCCCGACGATGCCCGCTGCCGTTTCCGCCACCTTCAACTCTGTATCGCCCATTTTGACGCCGTTGTCGCGGCTCATGAGCAGCACCGCGCCAATCGCTTCGCCGTCGGCAATAATCGGGCTGATGACCTGCGCCGTGTAGTTCGGGTTCTGATCTTCTTCCGTCGTCACTGCCACCATCCTTCCGCCGCTCTGCTGATTCAGGGCAACGGTCTGTCGGCTGGCAATGGCCGTCTCCAGCGCGCGGGAGATCGGCTTGTCGCCAAGCTCCTTGCGCGGCAGACCGCTCGCCGCCACCACCTGATCGCGGTCCACAATCACGGCAATATGCCCCAGCGAACGGAACAGGCTCTCTGTGTAGTCCTTGGCAAAGGATGACATTTCGCCAATCGGGGAATACTTCTTGAGAATCACCTCGCCGTCGCGGTCGGTGTAGATTTCCAGCGGGTCGCCTTCGCGAATCCGCAGCGTTCTGCGGATTTCCTTGGGAATGACAACACGCCCCAGCTCGTCGATGCGGCGAACAATACCGGTTGCTCGCATGATGGTCAGCCTCCTTCAAAATCTGTTTGGGAAAGTGCATGGGCACCACCGCACAATTCGGCGGCGCGTCTGGCGATGTCTTTTCCGCCATCTGCGGCTGTGCGGTGTTACCCATGATTTCGGTGTCCGAAAAACATTTTGTGCATTTCCTGCGTTTTCATGCACGAAAATTGGAAATCACATCGTTTTTCCCGCGTGGATAGTCGAAAGGCAATTAAAAAGCCCTGCCGCGCTGTTTGAAGCGGGCAGGGGCTTGAAGTTTTTGCTTGTCGTACTATTTGGGGTTAAGAATGCGCCGCGAATTTTTCGTTCTGGTGAACGGGAGTGGAATGCCGCGCAGCAGCGCTGCACTAAATGAAGCTGCCGGATGCCAGAACGGAAAAAGTGCAGGTGAATCTGAAAATAGTGTCAGATGAAACGGCGGCTGTTGGAATAGCGGGTGATTTGATGGCCATCCGCATCCGCAGTGAAGCCGATTCGGAACGTGCCTCTGGTCGTAATCGCGCTGGAATAGGAGAGAGTCGCAGAGTACGAAATGGTGTTCGTGGCGATTGTCGCCGGAACAGCCAGCGTTTTCACATAAACCCAGCGTCCGTTCGACTGCTGTTCCAGCCATGCGTTGGTGACGACAATGCGGCCGGCAAGGATATCCGTCATCAGAGTAAAAGTGGCAACTTTGTCCATGCCGAGCGAACAAGTGGCGGACAGGAAAGTGACATCCGCACACGGTTCTACGGAATCGTCTGCGAATGCACAGCTCAAAAGTGCCGCAAGAACAAGCAGCACAGCGAAAATACGGCGAAGCATATGCATCATTTATTCTCCTATCTCTCTAATGATTGTGCGCAGGAGAGAAGTTACCTCTTCCTGCGACGTTCTGCCGGAAAACAGCAGAAGTTTGTCGTCGCCCTGCCATAAAGCGACGGGCTTGTTGATGTTTTCCGTAATGTAGAAATTCAGTCCATCGAACTGTTGAATCGTTCCTTCATACGACTGCTCGAATGAAAGCATCATATACTGCGGATTGGAAATCAGGTTGATTACACCGACGATCGTCTGCTGTGCGTCCGCCGCATTGACATACATCAGCGAAATACTGATGCCACTTCGCGTGAAATTCACATAGCGGTGCTGAAGCTCCCATTGACCATTCACCATTTCCGGGATGCCGGTTTTCCTGCCAATCAGCGCATCAAGCGCTGCGATGCTCTGTACCTCAACGGTATCGCCGCTTGGCAGCGTGGGGTCAGCGACGGCAGTTTCCAGCATTTCGATGGCGATTTCGTGGCTCGTCACGAAGTGTTGCTGTTCATCGGAGGTTGTCCAGTTTTCATACCACAGCAGCGGATGCGATACGGCAAAGGCGACAACAATCGCCGCGGCACTGCAAGCCGCTGCGGCCATGATTTTCTTCCGCTTTTGACGCTTTCTTTCGTTTTTCTGATGTGCTGCCGCAATGTGCTGCCGGAGGGCATCCACACGCGCGGGGGCAATCGGCTTCTGTTCACCTTGCAGACGTTCCAGCAAATCCATGCAGGTGTGGATTTTCGTTTCATCTGTCGGCGCATCCGTTCGAGCGGCTTCCGCCTGAATGATGTTCAGCAGGCGGCGCTGCGTCTCGCGCGGCGGCAGATGACCGTAATCAATCGCTTGCAGGATGGCTTGAACCTCCTTTTCTTTTGGGTCGCTCACAAAAAAAGCCTCCCTTCACTATATGATACTGCATGAGAAGGGCAAAATGGGATAAGCAGAAAAAATTTTATAGAATCAAAAACGTGCCGCCCTGTACGCACAGCAGCAGCGTGACGAATAGCAGTCCTGCCGCTTTTTTGCGGATGCGGCGCGCGGCATCGTTGACCGTGTTGCGCTTGATGCCCAGCGTGTCCGCTGTATCCGCCGCGGAATTATCCTCCTCGTAATACTGGTGATAGACGGACTTCTCCAGCGGGGTCAGGCGCGCTTGCAGTTCCTCCAGCAGCTCGTTCATCTCGCTCTTTCGCAGCCATTGGATGAGTTCGTCCTGCTGTTTCTCGATGAGGATTTCCGGTTCCAGCGGGAGCGATATACCCAGCCGCCTGCGTTCGATGCGGGAGCGACGCGCCAGTGTGATGCACTCCAGCTTGCAGGCGTTGACGAACCATCCGTAGAGATTCTTGTGATTCGCCAGCTGCTCCTTCTTCTCCAGCGCCCGCAGCACCACTCGCTGAACAATATCTTCCGCATCCACACCATGAATCATTTGGTAATTGAGCAGAATGCGGCATAATCGCACGAGATCCTCCAGCATCTTGTTGTATACGTCGGTAATCTCACTTTCACTCATCCATTTCACCCTCACGACTTTCTGTATGATGGTGTCCGTTTCGCACTTGCGCGTATGCGCTCCGGGCAGTGCCTATAGGCATTTCTATTGTAAGACGAGATTGCCAATATGTCAATGCTTGCGCGGAAATATGGTGTGTTTTTTCCTGCGGGTGAGTGCCTTTTTTCCCATAGGCAGAATAAAACGCGTCAAGATTTAGACATAGATAATATCTGCACACCGTGTACCGTCGGAAATGAAAGTCATAGAATAATAGCACTATGCTGTTGACAAGAACGTTCTTTCGCGTTATAATAGACACAGTAAATCACTTTCGGAGGTCATGTGAATGACAATGTGGAATTTCGGTGCTTCAGCCGTGCAGAATGATTCAGGAGGGAGTCAGCATTGAAATATCGTAAGCAGTATATCAACGTAGATGTTGTGTTTGATGCTTCCGGGCGGATGCGGCCGCAGGTCATCCACTGGGTGGACGGACGGCGGTACGAAATTTCGCGTGTAAAAGCGATTGTGCCCGCGGCAGCGCGCAAATCCGGCGGGCAGGGTGACCGATACACGGTGATGCTGGCAGGTCAGGAGCGCTACTTGTTTTTTGAGCGTCCGACAGACGAACGCACTGCCATCGTCGGGCGCTGGTTTGTAGAAGCGACGGAGGGAAATTGAAATGGACAGAATCATTCGCCGAGAACCAGCCGATTGGCGGCACAGCGTGGCATTCACTGGGCATCGTCCGCAAAAACTGCCGTTTGGTTTTGATGAAACCGACCCGCGCTGCGTGGATTTCAAGCGGCGGCTGTGCAATTCTATCGAAATGATGATTCTGGAAGGGTACACGCACTTTATTTCCGGTGGGGCGCTGGGCATGGATATGTACGCGGCGGAGGCGGTGCTGACGCTGCGCGAGCAGTACCCGGAAATTACGCTGGAGATTGCCATTCCGCACGACGGACAGACTGCAAAGTGGCCGCAATCCCTGCGCGACCGGGCGGAGCGCATCCGCGAGGAAGCGGATGTCATCACATGGATTGCGCACGAGTATACCAAGCGCTGCCTATTCGATCGGAACTACTACATGGTGTCGCATTGCAGCGTGCTGCTGGCATGTTTTGACGGTCAGGCCGGCGGCACGGCGCAGACCATCGAGACGGCACATCGGTTGGGGCGGCTGATCACGGTTGTGCAGCCGGTTCGCCGGAAAGTCGCGTAATACCACATGGCATCCGCCCGCGCCAGTGGCTCCATTTAAGGCGGCATCGCACAACTCGGCGGCGCATCTTGGTGCATTCTTATTGGAAAATAGGATAGAGGAGAAATGAATTATGCAATGGGGCTTGAACGTTCATCAGCAGCCGCGGCAGCTGGACAAACGGTTTTCAGACCTGAAACTGTGCCAGCGCGAACAGATTGCGAAGTGGCTGCGCGAGGAGACAAACGATTACTACACGCGCCATCAGCGCTATCCCGTCGGGCGGGAGGCAGAGGACGTGGTGGACAATGCGTATGTGCAGATTGTGAAAGCAGGAATTTGGATTCCGTATGGCGAAGTATATCAGTATTACCTCAGCCGCAAAGCGCGAATGATGAAGCATCCGCTGCAAGGCTGAACGAGGAGGCTTTGCACATGTGCGGGCGTTTTTTCCTTGCTGATAGTGACAATTCTGGCGAACTTCGCGGCATCATCGATCAGCTGAATCGGCGCGGCGTCACCGTCAAGACGGGCGAGATTTTCCCGACGGATACCGTGCCTGTGCTGGCGAACAATCGGAATCGGCGCGTCGTGCCCTTTCCCATGCAATGGGGATACACGCTGCCGGACGGCCGCCTGCTCATCAATGCTCGGAGCGAAACGGCAGGGGAGAAGCCGCTCTTTCAGGACGCGATGTGTCAGCACCGCTGCCTGATTCCAGCAACGAACTATTTCGAGTGGGAAAAGCGCGGCAGGGAGAAAATCAAGTACGCCATCCGACAGGCGGATGCAGGCTTGCTATACATGGCGGGGCTGTACCGCGTGGAGAACGGGCGCGCAGTGTTCACCATTCTAACGCGTAAGCCCGCCGAACAGATTCGATTCATCCACGACCGGATGCCTGTCATTCTGACAAGCGATGCAAAGCAGGATTGGCTGAATCTGGACTGCGACGCAGCGCAAACTTTGGCGCAGGCGTGTGAAAATGTAGCGTTTTGCGCAGTGAATGTTTCGTGCTGAGCATTGCCGCATAATGACGCAGATTCCGGTCAGGCTGCTGGCGGCGGATTCATGCTCGCCGCTATGGAAGAAGTTGTGCTGTCCGAAGAGACAATTCCGATGGTGCCGCTTGCTTGTCAGGGCGGAAAAATAACGCATTATGCACTTGCCACCAGCGCGGCGGTATGGTATAATAAAATAGTTGCTATATGCTTGCAAAATGGGGGAAATGTCCCTGTCAGCCACCCCACTGCAGCTTTTGATGGAGGAATCACGATGTACGATGTGCTCATTATTGGTGCTGGCCCCGGAGGAATTTTTACCGCTTATGAATTGATGGAGCGCCGACCTGACCTGAAAGTCGCCGTTTTTGAAACGGGGCACCCGCTCAACCGCCGGAAGTGTCCGATTGACGGCGAGAAAGTGAAATCCTGCATCCACTGCAAGTGCTGCTCCATCATGAGCGGCTTTGGCGGCGCGGGCGCATTCTCCGACGGCAAGTACAACATCACCAACGATTTCGGCGGCACGCTCTACGAGTACATCGGCAAAAAGGCTGCCACGGAACTCATGGAATATGTTGATACCATCAATCTGCGCTACGGCGGCGAGGGCACGAAGCTCTATTCGACCGCCGGCACGAGCCTGAAAAAGACGTGTATGCAGCACGGTCTGCACCTGCTGGACGCTTCCGTTCGCCACCTCGGAACGGACATTAACTATATTGTGCTCGAGCACCTTTACGACTATCTGAAGGAACAGGTGGAGTTTCATTTTGACTGCCCTATCGACACGGTAGAAAAGACGGACAACGGCTATCGCATTTACAGCGGCGACAAATTCTTTGAAGGGCGCAAGTGCGTTATTTCCGCCGGCCGCAGCGGCAGCAAGTGGATGGAAAAAGTCTGTAAAGACCTTCACATCAAGACAAATTCCAACCGCGTCGATATTGGCGTCCGCGTGGAACTGCCCGCCGAGATTTTCTCGCACCTGACCGACGAACTGTATGAAAGCAAAATCGTCTACCGCACCGAAAAGTATGAAGACGCGGTACGCACCTTCTGCATGAACCCCAGGGGCGTTGTCGTCAACGAAAACACGAATGGGATTGTAACTGTGAACGGTCACAGCTACGAGGATCCCGCAAAACAGACGAACAACACGAATTTCGCGCTGCTGGTCGCCAAGCATTTCTCTGAGCCGTTCAAGGATTCCAACGGCTACGGCGAGAGCATTGCCCGCCTGAGCAACATGTTGGGCGGCGGCGTTATCGTCCAGCGCTTTGGCGACCTCATCCGCGGCAAGCGCAGCACCGAAAAGCGCATCAAGGAGTCGTTCACCGTGCCGACGCTGAACGCCGCCGCGGGCGATCTGAGCCTCGTGCTGCCCAAGCGCATTCTGGACGGCATCATTGAGATGATTTACGCGCTGGATAAAGTCGCCCCCGGCACTGCCAACGACGACACGCTGCTATACGGCGTGGAAGTGAAGTTCTACAACATGGAGGTCGAGGTGGACAGCAACCTCATGACCTGCCACGACGGGCTTTACATCATCGGCGACGGCAGCGGCATCACGCACTCTCTGTCCCACGCGTCCGCAAGCGGGGTGCATGTGGCGAGGCAGATTAGCAAGCAATAAGCAGGGAAGCCTATCAAAAAATTTTGTCAATAGTATGAAAAGAGGATTTGCGTTTCAACAGGCGCAAATCCTTTTTTATGTGCTGGCAGTCAAACGATTATTTGCTTTCCTTTTTTTCCGTTGATTCGCTCATAGCAATTCATCCGCAAAAAGCGATGCAAATACATTTCTGGAAAATAAACTGCTTGCAATCGAATTGCTGTCCTTTTTCTGGCGTTCCGCATAATTGTAGTTATCTATCAGTTGATTCCTTAGCTTTTGATGCTGCCGAATCAGCTGCTTAGCATCTTTGGCTGAAAATGCTCGTGCCATGTTCTTTCCTCCGAGGTGCTTTTGTCGAACTGCGCGCATGTATTTTCACGATTGCACTTCGTTATTGTAGCACAATCCATCGAAAAGCGCAATAAAGATTCTATAAGCATCATAAGCTAACCGCGGCGAGTGCCTTTCTTCAGCACCCGCCGCGGTTCTTCTATTTGTTTACCTTTCTTCTCTAAAGTATGGCAGCCCCAAATGCTGCGGCGGCTGGTCCTCACGCTTCTTGCGCAAGCTGGAAATGCACAGCACCACGATGGTCACAATATAGGGGAGCATTTTGTACAGTTCCTTCACCGCCGGATTTGAGCCGGTCGGGATGTACATGTGCAGGATGTAGAGTCCGCCGAAGAGAATCGACGCGAACACGCCAACATTCGAGCGCCAGATGGTGAAGATGACCAGCGCAATCGCCAGCCAGCCGCGGTCGCCGAACGCGTTGTTTGACCACACGCCGCTTGCGTAGTCCATGACGTAGTACAGTCCGCCAAGCCCAGCAATCATGCTACCGATGCACGTCGCCATGTACTTGTACTTCGTCACGTTGATGCTCGCGGCGTCGGCGGTGTTCGGATTTTCGCCGACCGCACGCAGGTGCAGACCTGTGCGGGTGTGCTTCATGAACCAAGCGACAAAGAAGCCGATGGCAATCGCGAGGTATACCATGAAGCCATAGGACAAGAAGTCCTGATAGAACCAGCCTTCACTCTCGGCGAACAGTGGGCGATGGAAGAAGTAGCTTGTGCCGGAGAGGGCAATAGACGGAACTTCACTGCCAGACAGCTTAATCAGTGAGCCGCCGAAGAAGTTGCCAACACCCACGCCGAAGGTCGTCATGGCCAGACCCGTCACGTTCTGATTCGCACGGAGCGTAACGGTCAGCAGGCAGTAGAGCAGCCCCATCAGCAGCGAACCGAGCAGGCAGCAGACAATCGGAATCAGAATTGCTGGAAGCGCGCTGATGTCCGCCTTGCTGGGCAGGGAGTTTTCGTAGAAGAACGAGCCGATAACACCGCAGATGCCGCCGACATACATGATGCCGGGGATGCCGAGGTTCAAATTGCCGGACTTTTCCGTCAGTATTTCACCCGTGCTGCCGTAAAGCAGCGGAACGCCCTGCACCACCGCGCGGGGAATGAATGAAATGATATCAAACACGCAGCTTCTCCTCCTTCCCAGTACGCTTGCAGAAGCTAATTTTGTAGTTGATAAAGAACTCACAGCCGATGATGAAGAACAGAATCACACCGGTGATAATGTCCGCAAAAGACTGATTCAGCCCGAACTTCGAGGATACCTCGCCAGCCCCGCGGTCAAGGAAAACGAGCAGGAAGCTGGTAAAAATCATAACGAACGGGTTAAATTTCGCCAGCCATGACACCATGACCGCCGTGAAGCCGCGCCCGTCTACAAGCGTCGTCGTCAGGGTGTGGTCGCTGCCCGCGGTCAGCAGGAAGCCCGCCAAGCCGCAGATTGCGCCGGAAATCAGCATCGTGCGGATGATGACCCACTCCACCTTGATCCCTACATACCGGGCGGTGCGCTGGCTTTCGCCGACGACGGAAATCTCGTACCCGTGCTTGGTGTAATATAGGTAGAGGAACATCAGCAGCACCAGCACGCCGACCACGATGATGTTGAGCAGATACTGCTGGTCAGCAACCTTCGGCAGCCAGCCAATCTGCGAGCGCTGGTTGATGATGCCGATTTTGCCCGACCCCTTCGGCGACTCCCAGAAGATGCAGAAGTACGCGACCAGCTGCGTCGCGACATAGTTCATCATCAGCGTGAACAGCGTCTCGTTCGTATTCCACTTTGCCTTGAAGAGCGCCGGGATGCCGCCCCAAATCGCGCCAGCGAGCATACTGGTCAGCAGCATCACGAGGATCAGCGCCCAGTTTGGCAGCACGTCGCGCAGGAGAATCATGCAACTGGCAGAGGCAAGGCAGCCCATCAGCGTCTGACCTTCGCCGCCGATGTTCCAGAAGCGCATCTTAAACGCGGGGGTAACGGCGAGGGAAATGCACAGCAGCATCGCTACGTCGCGGAAAGTCACCCACGTCTTGCGCGGCGTGCCGAACGTGCCTTTGATGATGGTGCTGTAAATGGCGAGCGGGTCGTCATCCGTCAGCAGCAAGCAGATAATGGCGCTTGCGCCCAGTGCCAGCGCAATGGCAATCACGCGAATCAGCAGCGCCTTCTGCCACGAAATGTCTGTTCGCTTGGAAATGTGGAAGAGCGGCTCCCGTTTGGCTTCACTCATGCTCGTTACCTCCCACGCGGGTCATCATCATGCCGATTTCGCGCTTGTCTGCGCCACGGCCGGGCACGATGCCGCTGACTTTGCCGCCGCACAGCACCAGAATGCGGTCGCACAGCTCCACCAGCACGTCCAAATCCTCACCGACGTAAACAACCGCCACGTTCTGCTTCTTTTGGTTATTAATCAGGTTGTAAATCGTGTAGGAGGAATGAATGTCCAGCCCACGCACCGCGTACGCCGTCAGCAGCACTTTCGGCGCGGAGGTGATTTCGCGCCCGACCAGCACTTTCTGCACGTTGCCGCCCGACAGACGGCGAATCGGCGTACTCAGGCTCGGTGTCGCGACTTCCAGCTCCTTGACCACGTTTTCCGCGATTTTGCGCGGGCTCTTGCGGTCGGTGAAGAACGAGTGCCCCTTGCGGAACGTACGCAGCATCATGTTGTCGGATAAGTCCATGTTGCCGACCAAGCCCATGCCCAGCCGATCCTCCGGCACGAAGGAGAGCGAAACGCCCATGTTCTGGATGGTCAGCGGGTCTTTGCCAATCAGTTCCACATGCGTGCCATCGTCCTCGATGTAGCTGATGCTGCCAGAATCGACAGGCTGAAGCCCGGCAATCGCTTCCAGCAGTTCTTTCTGACCCGAACCCGCGATGCCCGCGATGCCCAGAATTTCGCCCGAATTGGCGGTAAAGCTGACGTGGTCGAGCTTCGTCGTGCCTTCCTCGTTGCGCACAATCAAGTCTTTGACTTCGATGCGCGGGCGGGGATTGACCGGCTCGGTGCGCTCAATGTTGAGCTTTACCGGATGCCCGACCATCATGTTCGTCAGTTCCTCGGCATTCGTGTCGCGGGTCATCACGTCGCCGACGTACTGCCCCTTGCGCAGCACCGCCACGCGGTCGGACAGAGACTCCACCTCGTGCATCTTGTGGGTGATGATGACAATCGCCTTGCCGGCGTTGCGCATGTTGCGCAGGATGGCGAAGAGCTTGTCCGTCTCCTGCGGGGTCAGCACGGCGGTCGGCTCATCCAGAATCAGGATATCAGCGCCGCGATACAGCACCTTGATAATTTCAATCGTCTGCTTCTGCGAAACGGACATATCGTAAATCTTCTGGTTCGGGTCGATATCAAAGCCATACTGGTCGCAGATTTTCCGAATTTTGCGGATGGCGGACTTCATATCCAGCTTTTCATCCAGACCGAGGATGATGTTTTCCGCCGCCGTGAACACATCCACCAGCTTAAAGTGCTGGTGAATCATGCCGATGCCCAGATGGAACGACTCCTTCGGGGAGGAGATGGACACGGGCTTGCCGTTGATGTAGATTTCGCCCTCGTCGGGGTAGTAAATCCCGGAGAGCATGTTCATCAGCGTGGTTTTGCCGCTTCCATTCTCGCCCAGCAGCGCAAGAATTTCGCCGCGGTAAATATCCAGACACACCTTATCATTGGCCAGCACAGGGCCAAAGCGCTTGGTCACATTGCGAACGCTGACGGCTGCGGTTCTCTGTTCCAACCGGCTCACTCCTTTATGATTGCAAATCGTAAATGACGCGAATGAATAGGAAACACTGCAAATGGGAATGCAGCGGGTTTGCCTGCACTTTCATTTGCAGTGTCAACAAGAAATTCGACCGCCCCGACCCCATGCAAAAGATCGGGGCAGTCGAAAATGGAATTACATACCTTCGGGCAGCGTGATGCCGTCGATGTTCAGGTCGAAGTAGGGAGCGGCGCGGAAGAAGGATTCCTTGAATTCGCCGTCTTTGACCACTTCGGTGTCACCCACGAAGTCGCCCATGTCGTCCACGTCCGCCAGATAGGAGGTCAGTGCCTCGCCGTTCACGGTGAAGGTCGTGGTGTCGAACACCTTGATGGTGCCAGCCGCCAGCGCAGCCTTCACTTCTTCCAGCTTCTCAGCCGTGCCAGCCGCCGCGGCCTGCTCATTGATGGCAGACAGCTCGACAGAGCCGGTCGCAATCGTGCCAGTCCAGTCAAGCGCGATATCTTCGCCGTTCATCATGCAGTTCAGGATGTACTCGAAGTAGGGTTCCCAGTTGATGCGGGAGGAAACGATGAAGGTGTTCGGGCAAGCCGCCACCGTGGAGCCGTTGTAGGAGACGTTCGGCACACCCGCCACTTCGCAGGCAGTCGGAGCACCCATGGAGTCAGCGTGCTGGGAAATAAGGACGCAGCCCTTCTGAATCAGCATCTGCGCGCCTTCCTTTTCCATCGCCTCGTCATACCAAGAGTAGGTGAAGGTCACTTCCATCGTCGCGGAGGGGCAAACAGAGCGTGCGCCAAGGAAGAAGGAGGTGTAGCCAGACTTCACTTCCGCGTAGGGGTAAGCGCCGACATAGCCAATCTTCGCCTGATCCGCCGTAATCGTGCCGGCTTCGATCATTTCGTTCAGCTTCATGCCAGCCGCAACGCCCGCCAGATAGCGGCCTTCATAGATGGTCGCGAAAGCATTGTGGTAGTTGGGCAGGTTCTCGGTGTGCGCCTTCGTGCCAGTCGCATGGCAGAACTCGACTTCCGGGAATTCCAGCGCGGCCTGAATCATGTAGGATTCATGACCGAAAGAGTCCGCAAAAATGATGTCGCAGCCTGCGTCCGCCAACTCAGCAGCTGCGTCGTAGCATTCCTGACCTTCGGGGATGTTGGTCTTGGTTTCGTAGGCGATGCCCAGCTTCTCGCAGGCAGCCTTCGCCGCGGTGATGAAGTTCAGGTCGTAGGTGGAGTTTTCGTCGTGCAGGAAGATGAAGCCGATCTTCAGGTCATCCTTCGCGACGGGCGCGCGTTCAGCCAGTGCAGCAGTCGTCAGGCAGCACAGGCACATCACCAGCGCAAGCAGCAGAGATGCAAACTTTTTCATGGTCAAGTCCTCCTCCATTCGATGGGTGAAAACGGTGTAACCGTCCGCTAAAAAGCGAACGTTTTCCGGGAAACATGACCCATTGTACACAAATTCGACATAAAAATCAAGCCTTTTTCAGAAAAAAACCGACTTTTTTGCGAACAATTTAGGTGAATGTTCGGAAATAGGCGGATTGGCAGGAGAACGTCACGTTTTTGACAAGCATCCGCGTTTTCCGCATACGGCTCCAACGTAAGCACACCGTCAGCATTGCGGCTGATTCCATGTGTCAACAGAACACGATAGGCAAGGGAAGTTTCATAAGAATAACAATGCGCTCTGCCGAGGATGTTCCGGCAGGGAGTTTCAAATTTCGCGGCAATCTTGCAAAAACGCCCTTGACATTGTACTGTCCCTGATTATAATAGTTGCATGTACAACGATGCACATACAACCATCAGCGTCACGGAGGTGCACATATGGATATCACCGAACGGAAAATCACAAAAATCGCGCGGGAAACAGAGAAACTCGTCCTGCTGTCCCTGCGCGAAGAGGGCGTCGGCACGGCAGAAATTGATCTGATTCACGCGCTGCGGCACCATCCCGGCTGCACACAGGCGGCGCTGGCGGAACTGCTGCACGCAGACAAGGCAGCCATCGCGCGGCGGACGAAAAATCTGGAAGCGAAAGGCTTTCTGGTGCGTCAGGAGGCTCCGAACGACCGCCGCAGTCAGCTGCTGTATCCAACGGAAAAGGCGGAAGCCATGAAAGCCTCCAAAGCAGAGATCGAAGCATCCTTCTACGAGTACCTGACTTCTGTGCTGACGGACGATGAATCCGAAACCTTCGCAGCGCTGCTGAACAAGCTGTACACAGCATCCAAAACCGAAAGCCGCGCGGGATTCCCGCATTTTATTCAGGCGCAGAGGAAATAAAGGCAATGCAAGACAAGCAGAATTTCTGTCCGAATAAAATCAGCGCCTATTTTCGTGCCGAATGGCTGTCGCTGACCTTCGTCACGCTGTCCGGGCTGTTCTACAACGTGGGTCTGCTGGCGACGCCGTGGTTTGAAGGGCGGCTTGCCCAGTGCCTGACCGACATTCTGGGCGGCCATCAAACCGCGGACGCGATGGCGACGCTGGTGCTGGCGTATCTGCTCGTCACGCTGGCGGTTCAGGGCGCGCGTTTCATAAAGCGATTCTACGTTCGGCGCTTCGCCAACAACATCAACCGCCGCATGAAGGGCATTCTGTATGCCAATCTGGTACGCGAAAGCCGCACGTCGCTGGAGAAAGAAGGCGCTGGCGAGCTGATGACGAAAGCCATTTCTGACGTGGACGACTGCGTGGAGGGAATGCGAAATTTCACCACCGAAGTGTTTGACACCGGCGTGGTGATGGTCAGCTACGCAGTCATGTTGCTGATTTACGACTGGCATCTGGCGCTGCTGAGTTTGCTGTTCACGCCCATTTCGTACTTCTGCGCAGCAAAGATGAAGAAGCCCGTTCAGCGCGCAGGAACGGCGTACAAGAAAGCGGCGAGCGCGCTCAGCAGTGCGACGCTCGACCGCGCGGAAAACGCCGTCACCTACCGAATCTACGGCTGCGAGGAAGCACGCGCGGAACGCTACGAGGGTGCGCTGAAGAATTACGAAAAGGCTGCTGTGCGTTCCAACGTGTGGCAGTCCGCTCTGCCGCCGCTGTATCTGGCTGCATCAGAAGCCGGGGTGCTGTTCATCCTGTGGTTCGGCGCGAAGAACGTACTCGGCACAGGCTGGCGCGCATGGGACATCGGCGCCTTCACCACCTTCCTGTCCTGCTTCACGCGGCTGACGGTGAAGTCCTCCAAGGTGGCAAAGCTGTTCAACTCCGTGCAGAAAGCGGAAGTGTCGTGGAAGCGCATCAAGCCGCTGATGAAGTCGCCGGAAGCGCTGGACGACCTCCGCATCCCGCAGTCTGCCGACGTGACGCTCGACAATCTGTCCTTCACCTACGGAGACGCGCCGATTTTCTCCGGCCTTTCGCTGACAGCGCATCCCGGCGACATCATCGGCGTGACTGGCCCTGTCGCCTGCGGCAAATCCACCTTCGGGCGCGTATTTCTCTGCGAAATGCCCTATGGCGGCTCGGTTCGCTTCGGCGGCAAGGAACTTTCGAGCTTCTCGCCGCGGGAAATCTCCGGTATGGTCGGCTATTTGGGACATGATCCGGAACTGAGCACGGACACGATTCAAAACAACGTGCTTTGCGGCAGCAGGCAGGACGTTCTGCCGCAGCTGAACGCCGTCGTCCTGACGGACGAAGTGCGGGCGATGGAAAATGGCGCAGACACGCTCGTCGGCAGCAGCGGCGCACGGCTTTCCGGTGGTCAGGCGCAGCGGCTGGCGTTGGCGAGAGCGCTTGCCCATCCGCGTCCGCTGATGATTCTGGACGACCCGTTTTCCGCGCTTGACCGCAAGACGGAGGACGCTGTGTTTGCGAATTTGCAGGCATACGCCAAGGATAAGGTCATTTTCCTGATTTCGCATCGACTGTACCACTTCCCGCAAATGCAGCAGGTGATTTTCATGGAGGACGGCAAGACGACGGTCGGCACGCATGACGAACTGATGGCATCCGTTCCGACATACCGCTGGCTTTACGAAAGCCAAACCGGGGGTGAAGCACATGCGTAATCAGAAAAAAGCAGGCGTGATTTCCGCGCTCAAGGTAGCGGTCCGGTCGCATCGGATATTGACGATCGGTACGCTGTTGTGTGTTGCGGCATCGGTTGCCGCGTCGCTGATTCCGCCGCTGCTGCTCAAGAACATAATTGACCGGCTGACGGGCGGCATGCCGCTGCTGTTCACCGCCGTGCTGCTCTACTTCGGCAGCCTTGTGCTGGAGGGGACGCTCTCCTCGGCGCAGGAAACGCTGCTGGTGCTGTTCGGGCAGAAGATGACGCACGCCCTGCGCTCCGAAATGTCGCAGAAGCTCATCGCGCTGCTCGCCAGCACGCTCGTCGGGCAAAATCCCGGCGAGGTTGCCGCACGCTTTTCGGGTGATGTGGATGCTGTCGAGGCGCTGTTCACCTCCGGCATCATCAGCATGGTAGCGGATGCCTGCCGCATCATCTCGATTCTGGCAGTGATTGCCGTGGAGAACATGGGGCTTGCGCTGGTGCTGCTGGTGATTTTGCCGCTGTTCGCCATTTTCACCCGTTTTGTGCAGAAGCGAATGCTCGCCGCGCAGCTGGAGAACCGTCGCGCCGTCGCCGCCGTGTCCGGGCAGGTACCGGAAACGCTGCACAACATCCGCACCATTCACGCCTTGGGACTGGAAAGCTACATGGAGCAGCGCTATGACCAGCGCATCGGCGAAAGCTATGCCGCGATGGAAAAAACGAATTTCTATGACGCGATTTACTCGCCCGTCGTCTTCTTGCTCAACGCCGCCGTCGTGGGTATCGTGATGCTGCTCTCCGCGTCGGGCAATGCGGAGGTGCTGGCACTGTTCGGCATGTCGGTCGGTACATCGGTCGCCATCATCAACTACATTTCCCGCATTTTTTCGCCGATTGAAAGCCTCGGCATGGAGATTCAGACGATTCAGTCCGCTATGGCGGGTGTCAAGCGCATCGACGCGTTCCTTAATCAGCCGGAACGTGCCATTTCCCAGGAGCGAAAGAATACCGCGCGCGGCGACGTTGTGCTGTCCCATGTGACGTTCGGCTACGGCGAAAAGCCGGTTCTGTCCGACTTCTCCATGACCGTGAAGGAAGGGGAGCAGGTCACGCTGGTTGGCAGAACAGGCGCGGGCAAAAGCACGGTGTTCCGGCTGCTGCTGGGGCTTTATCAGCCGGAAAAAGGGGATATTACCATCGGCGGCGTGAACGTTTCGGCGATTACCGACCATGAGCGCCGCGCGTGCATCGGCTGCGTGGAGCAGCACTTCTCCCGCGTGCCGGGGACGGTGCTTGACCAGATTACGCTTTCCGACCCCGCCATCACCGAGGGAATGGCACAGAATGCCGCGAAACTGGCGGGAATGGATGACGCCATCCGCGCGCTTCCGGACGGGTACAATACCATCTGCACAGACGGCATGTTCTCGCAGGGGGAGTGGCAGCTGCTGTCCATTGCCCGCGCGGCAGCGGCAAACCCAGCGGTGCTGCTGCTGGACGAAATCACCGCGAACCTCGATGCCGAAACCGAAGCGCGCGTACTGGAAGCGCTCCGCCGCGCCTCCGAGGGACGTACCGTGCTCTCCATTTCGCACCGCATTTATGAAAATCTTGGCGGAAGAACTGTGGAAATCAAGCCATACAACGCCTACGCCGCTGACTCTGCGGCTGATTGCAGCGTAAAGGCAGTATAGAAAAGGTGTGGAGGCAGCTTGACGACCTCCACACCTTCTTCTTATTTTGATTAGAACAGCGGCTGCATCGACGCATCCAGCGTCGCGAACGGGCCGGGAAGCACCCTTGCCCCGCGGTGATTGCCGTAGAAGTCACTGTCAAACACGATGGTCGAGCCATCCGCTGCTTCAAAGCGCTGATCCGGCTCAAACGCGCGCCCCAGCGTGTCGCTGTCCACCAATCCGCCGCGGAACGCGCCGATCAGCTCCGCCACGTCGGTATCAAGGAAAACCTGTCCTTCACGTTCTACCAGCATGAAATATGGCTTTTCGGACTTGACGCAGCAGTCCTTTTCCTTCTTCCACGGTTTCGCGCCCGCAAAATAGGCGTTGCCGTCTGCCCAGACCGGCAGATGCCCGAAGTGGTACTTTTCCAGCTTGCCCATGTCCGGGCGCGCCACGTCCAAGTCGAACTGATCCAGCCACTCCTGCTCGGTCGGGTAGTCGTCGAAGCACCAAGTGCCCACGACACGCTCGTTTTCGCCCGGATCACCCTGCTTTGCCGGAGCATCCACCGGGTGCGCCTGCACGAAGATGTTGTTGTAGAAGCGGTCGTCGCCATGGAGGATGGTCATGAAGCCCGCAACCTCCGTGCGATGGCGGATATGGTAAGGCGTATAGCGCCAGCTCGTGCCGCTGCCGACGCAGGTGAACGTGCCCAGCATGAGGTTATGCACCAGCGCCACGCCCTGCGTCGCGAATCGCAGGGACACTTTCGACATCATGATGTTGTTGTCAATCAGCGTCGGGCCGTGTCCGACCTCCACGAAAATGTCCTGACTTTCCATACCGCCGACTGCCCATGTACAGTACGCTGGGCGCTCGTTGTGGTGCAGCAGATTCTGCGTGATGCGCGTGCCCTGTGCCTCCCAGTCGCACCAGACGCCCATGGTGCAGTCGTGGATGTGGTTGCGGCGAATCACCACATCAATCGCCGCGTGCAGCTTGATGCCGGAGATTTCCGCGCCGCCAAGCTCCTGCATGTTGTTGATGTGGTGGATGTGGTTGTTCTCAATCACGGAATAGACCGCACCCATACGTCCGACGATGCCCGTCTGCTCGCAGTTGTGGATGTTGCAGCGGCGGATGATGTGGCTGCCGATGTTCTCCTTCAGCCAACCGTGATACTGCCCGCGGCAAACCGCGTCGCGCTCCATCTGCGTCGGACTTTTGAGGTGCTTCTTCGTGAAGTAGTGGTCGTTTTCCGGGTCGTAGTATTTGCCCAGCGAAATGCCGCAGCACTTGCTGTTCGTAATTTCGCAGTCCTCAATAATCCAGCCCTTCGACCAGTGCGGGCCAATCATGCCATCCTGAAACGCAGCTGGCGGCGCCCATGTCGTTGCGGCCTTCTCGATTTTGAAGCCATGCACCGTGATGTACCCGCAGCCCGTTTTCTCTGGGAAGAAGCAGCGGCGGCGGACGTTAATTTCCACCTTCTCGCGGTTGGGGTCTTGCGTGTGGAAATTGGCATACAGCACGGTTTCGTCGCCGTCCTGCTCGCTGAACCACTTGAAGGTAGATCCCTGCGGATCCCACGACGGCTTGTAGATTTCGCCCGCAATGCACTCCTCCAGCGATTCCGCCTCGTAGAGCATCTGGTCGTTCAAATACACCGCACCCGTGTGGCGCACCGTCGGCGCAAAGTACCAGTCGCCGAAAACCTCCGTCGTGTACGGATTATACGCACCGAATGTGCTGTTCTTCACGCGCACCGTCCACACCGTGCCCTGATAGGGCGTCCACCCCTTGATGCGCTCTGCGCCGCAAATCACCGCGCCCAGCGGCTCGATGGAGCGATAGAGAATGGGCGCATCTTCCGTACCGCCGCGTTCCGGATTGACATATTCGCGGTACACACCGGGAAACACCAGCACTTCGTCACCGGGCTTGGCAATCTTGGCGGCTTCGCTGATGCGACGGAAGGGAGTCCCGAGGCTGCCGTCACCATCATGCAGCATGGCTTGATTGACATAGTAAATCATAGAGTGCTCCTCCTTCATATATGGAATTTCTTCCGCAGTGGATTGTTCTGTCATGATTATACCAAATTGCTACCGATTTGTCCATATGATTTTGGACATTCGCCGCTTTCTTTCCGCGCAATAGTTGAAAGACGCTGCAATTTATGCTATACTGTATAGAGGGGATTTGTCCCCATTTGCAGAAAGGCAGGCAGCGATATGAAGATCATTCGCGCACGGGATTACCAGCATCTCAGCCGACAAGCGGCGAACATTCTTTCGGCGCAGGTGATTTTGAAACCCGATTCCGTTCTTGGACTGGCAACCGGCTCCAGCCCGATTGGCACGTATCAGCAGCTCATCGCGTGGGAGCATAAGGGTGACGTTGATTTCCGGCAGGTATCGACGGTAAATCTGGATGAATATGTCGGGCTGCCCGCCGGCCATCCGCAGAGCTATGCGCATTTCATGCGGGAGAATTTCTTCGACCATATCCAGATTGACCTGAGGGACACGCACATTCCGAATGGCATGGCAGAGGACGGCGACGCGGAGTGCCGCCATTACGACGCAACCATCCGCCAGCTGGGCGGCATTGATCTCCAGCTGCTGGGACTTGGGCCAAATGGGCACATCGGCTTTAATGAGCCAGAGGACGTGTTCCAGAAGGACACACACCGCGTTGCGCTGACGGATGCCACCATTCAAGCGAACAAGCGTTTTTTTGCGTCGGAAGCGGATGTGCCGCATTTCGCCTACACGATGGGCATCTGCGGCATCATGCAGGCGCGGCGGATTGTGATGGTCGTGTCCGGCGAAAGCAAGGCAAACATCCTCAAACAGGCGTTTTTCGGACCTGTGACCCCGCGCGTTCCGGCTTCGATTCTCCAGCTGCATCCTGATTTCACGCTGGTGGCGGATGAAGCCGCGCTCAGCGCACTGGATGGAACAGAAACGCAATGAAAAGAGGCGATTGAATGCCCCGCTTTGAATCATTATCTGAAGAAATGACGTGCCGGATTGAAAGCGACCGGCAGCACGGCACAAGCCCCAAGGTTTTTTGCCCAAATACAAGCGTCATCCGCCGCGCAGCCTCGCCACGTGATGCGGGCAGCGTCTGGCGACCAGCTTTCCTGCATGATGTGGATAAAATTATGCACTGTCCGTATTTCAACCGCTATACCGACAAGACGCAGGTGTTTTCGCTCATCCGCAACGATGACGTGACGCGCCGCAGCCTGCATGTGCAGTTGGTATCCCGCATTGCGCGCACCATCGGCAGCGCCCTGAACCTCAATCTCGACCTAATTGAGGCGATTGCCTTGGGGCATGACATCGGGCATCCGCCGTTTGCGCATTCGGGCGAAGTGTTTCTGAACGAGATTTCCATGCTGCACACCGGGCGGCATTTCAGCCACAACATCCACTCTGTCCGCGTGCTGGACGGCATTTACCCCTTCAACATCAGCTTGCAGACGCTGGTGGGTATTGCCGGACACAACGGCGAAATTGAGCTGGAGGAATACTGCCCCGTGCCGGTGGGCAGCTTCACGGAATTTGACCGGATGATGGAACGCGCCTATACGGAGGATGGCTATGCGAACCGCATTCAGCCCTCCACGCTGGAAGGGAATGTCGTGCGCGTAGCGGACATTATCGCCTATTTAGGCAAGGATCGGCAGGATGCCGCGCGCGTCAAGATGACGGCGGAGGATGCCTATGCGGAGCACGAGATTGGCTCGCTGAATGCAGAAATCATCAACAATCTGGTCGTCAACATCATCGAAAACAGCTACGGGAAGCCCTACATCAAACTGGATACGGTGCATTTCGAGGCGCTGCGGGCGTCCAAAGCGGAGAATTACAAGCTGATTTACAACGAAGCTGCCAAGGCCGCGCACCTGTCCGACACCGTGCGCCCCATGATGCAGGAGATGTACGGGCAGCTGCTGGATGATTTGCGCGAAAACCACACCACGTCGCCCATTTTCACGCATCATATCGCCTATGTGACTCGCTCATACTATCCGCGCGTCAAGCCCTATGCGGACTGTGATCCAAACCAGATTGTAGTGGACTACATTGCCAGCATGACAGACGACTACTTTATTGATTTGCACCATTATTTGTTCCCGAACAGCCCATACAAGGTCGTCTACAAGGGCTATTTTGACGGAAGAGAGGCTCCTGCACATGTTTGAACTGATTCGAGACGCTATCGCCGCGCACCAGACCATCATCCTGCACCGCCACACCAACCCGGACGGTGATGCGCTGGGCAGTCAGATTGGCCTCAAGCACCTGATTCTGGCGAATTATCCGGACAAAACGGTGCACATGGTGGGTGACGGCGCGGGGCGCTATGGCTTTATGGAAGATTCTATCATGGACGAGATTCCCGACAGTGCTTATCAGGGCGCGCTCGCCATCGTGCTGGATACATCCGCCAAGTCGCTCATCAGCGATACCCGTTACACACTTGCCGCGCAGACCGCCCGCATCGACCACCACATCTTCGTGGAGAAAATTGCAGACATTGAAGCAACGGACGACACTTTCGAGAGCTGCTGCGGTCTGGTTGCGCAGATGGCGCAGGAATGCAGCTGGTCGTTGAATCCGCAGGCGGCGACGGCGCTGTTCACCGGCATGGTGACGGATTCCGGGCGCTTCCGCTATGACGCGACGAATGCCCGCACGTTTCGCCTTGCCTCCTACCTGATGGAGCAGCCGATTGACACAAACGCACTCTATCGCAATCTGTATGCCAGCGATTATGCCCAGCTTGTCGTGCGGGCGAAGTTTCTGCTGCATGTGCAGTTCACGGAGAAGAACGTCGCGTATGTCTATACGACGATGGACGGGAAAGCTGAGTACGGCGTGGATGACTTCACGCTGTCCCGCGGCATGGTCAACAGCATGGCGGACATGCGCGGCGTGGACATCTGGGTCAACTTCACCGAGAGCGACAAGGGCGTGCTGTGCGAACTGCGATCAAGCCGCTTCAACATCAACCCGATTGCCGTCAAATACGGCGGCGGCGGGCACATGAAAGCCAGCGGCGCGACGCTGAAAAATCACGAGGAAGCAATGGCCATGCTGCATGATTTGGACGAAATGATGGGAGAAAGCAAATAAATGGATATACAGCATCAGATTCTGGAAAAGATGAAGGCATACGACACGATTATGCTCTTCCGGCATTCGCGCGTCGATGGGGACTGCGTAGGCGCGACGAAGGGCATGAAGGCGCTGATTCAGGCGAGCTTCCCCGACAAGAAAGTGCTGATTGTGGATGATGAGCATTCCGACTATCTGGCGTTTCTGGGCGAAGACGATGCGCCCGTCGCCGACGACGTGTACGCGCAGTCTCTCGCGATTGTGCTGGACGTTTCCGTCGCCAGCCGCATTTCCAACCCGAAGTACGCGCTGTGCAAGGAGCTTGTGAAACTCGACCACCACATCAACATCGAACCGTATGGCGACCTGATGTGGGTGGAGGAAGAGCGCTCGTCCGCGTGTGAAATGGTGGCGGCTTTCTACGACAAGTGCCGTGACGAACTGACGCTGACGAAGGACGCCGCGCTATATCTGTACACAGGCATGGTCACGGATTCCGGACGTTTCCGCTTCTCCTGCGTTTCCGGTGACACCATGCGCCTTGCCGCGATGCTGCTGGATACCGGCATCGACACGGAGTGGCTGTTCGCGAATCTCTACTCGGTGGAGTACAATTCGCTGAAGTTCAAGGCGTACGTCTACGAGAACATGCATCGAACAGAGAACGGTGTCGCGTATTTCTCCGTCAGCAAGGACGTGCAGACGCAGTTTGGGCTCAGCTACGAGCAGGCAAGTGCCGCCATTTCCTATTTGGAGGGCATTCGCGGCTATCTGTGCTGGCTGGCGTTCATTGAATCGCCGGATGGATCGACGCGTGTCCGTCTGCGTTCCCGCTTTCTGACCATCAATCAGGTGGCGGAAAAGTACCACGGCGGGGGACACGCCTGTGCCAGCGGCGCGACGGTCTATTCCACCGATGAGGCGGCGGCACTGATTGCCGATGCCGATGAAGCTGTCCGCGAATACAAGGCAGCCCACGAAAACTGGCTGTAATCCACCATATGAAAAATCCCTTCCATCGTCACACGACTTTGGAAGGGATTTTGTTTATTTCAGCAATCCATGTGCGAAGTCCACCGAACGGGTCAGCGCTGCAACGAATGCGGTCAGCCCGTCCGCATCCTGCTCCGTGAAACGGTTCAGGCTTGGCGAATCAATATCCAGCACGCCGAGGAGGCGCCCGTCCACCCAAATTGGCAGAACGATTTCCGACCGGGACGCGCTGTCACAGGCGATATGCCCCGGAAAACGCTGCACATCCTGCACCACCTGCACCTGTCGCGTTGCCGCCGCTGTGCCGCATACGCCGCGGCCGAACGGAATCTGCGTGCAGGCCGTCCTGCCCTGAAATGGGCCAAGATGCAGCATATCGCCGCTGGCGAGGTAGAAGCCCGCCCAGTTGATATCCGGCAGCGCTTCATACAGCAGCGCGGATGCGTTCGCCAGCGTCGAAAGCGGCTGCGAATCCTCTGCCAAGGCCGCAATCTGCTGTGCCAGCAGGGGATACAGCGCTGCCTTTTCGCGCGGGAAAAGAATCTCCTGATGCATTGTGCGCTCCTTTACAGGACGTAGAAGTAGATGGAGAAGAAGTGCAGCACCGTGCCAATCAGACAGAAGAAATGGAAAATGGAGTGAAAATACTTCTTCTTCGAGCCGATGGCGTACAGCACCGCGCCTACGGTGTACGCCACGCCGCCCGCCACGAGCAGCACCAAGCCAGGGTAGGCGAGATTCGCCACCAGCGTCTTGGTAGCCAGCAGAATCACCCAGCCCAGCGCCACATAGCAGACGACGCTGATTTTTGCAAACTTCTTGAGGTTCACCGCGTTCAGCACAACGCCTGTAATCGCAACAGCCCACACGATGCCGAACATTACCCAGCCAGCCGGGCCGCGCAGCGTCACCAGCGTGTATGGCGTGTACGTTCCCGCAATCAGCAGGAAAATTGTGCAGTGGTCGAACACGCGAAAGACTTTCTTCGCGCGATTGACTTTCAGCGCGTGATATAGGCAGCTCATCAGGTACAGCAGTGTTGTCGTCAGTCCGAAGACGATGCTGGATGCCAGCTTGTAGCCGTCGCCCGCATGGGCACTTTTCACAATGCAGAGGACAAGCGCCGCAATGCCTAAGCCTGCACCGATGCCGTGGGAGATGCTGTTCAGCAGTTCTTCCGCCAATGAGTACGTCGGAATACCATACTTCTGGCGCTTCAGTGCTTTTTCGTCCATGCCTTGAGCCATTTTTCTCGCCCCCTTTACTTCAGCAGGCGATAAAGCGAAGTGACTTTGCCAAGAATCGTTACTTCATCCGCATAAATCGGTTCCATTGTCCGATTTTCCGGCTGGAGTCGGAAGTGCCCATCCTCCTTGAAATATCGCTTGACCGTCGCGCTGTCATCAATCATCGCAACGACGATTTCGCCGTTGAGCGCCTCGCTGGTCTTGCGCACAATAATGTAGTCGCCGTCAAGGATGCCCGCCTCAATCATCGAATCGCCCTTGACGTGGAGGATGAAGTGTTCGCCTTCACCCAGCATAATGTCCGGAATCGGCACATACTCTTCCAGATTTTCCTCCGCGAAAATCGGCTGACCTGCCGTCACGCGCCCAACAACCGGCACGGCGGTGGAGTTGTTGCGGATAAAATTCGGGTCACCCGTCACTTCCATGGCACGCGGTTTCATCGCGTCACGGTGAAGCAGACCGCGCTTTTCCAGCCGCTGAAGATGCCCATGCACGGTGGAGGTGGATTTCAGCCCGACCGCCTGCGCAATTTCGCGCACGGACGGCGGATAACCTTTTGTTTGAATTTCAGACTTGATAAAATCGAGGATGCGCTGCTGATTATCGCCACGAGGTCTTTGCATGGGGAAAATCGCCGCCTTTCTGTGTTGATGCGCTTATTATAGCACAATTCGCCGCAAAAATCAAACAACCGTTCGTTCCGGCTTGAATTTTTGTCGAAACCTGCTATAATAATTGTGGAAAGAAGGGATACGCAATGGCGAAGCAATGTGTACTGTACGACCGGGAGTGCATCGACTGCGGCGAATGCCAGCGGTGCGACCTTGACCCGGACAAAATCTGCGACAACTGCATGAAATGCGTGATGGGCGACGCAGATTATCGCGCCATCAGCATCACGGGCATTGAACTGGAAGAAGAATCCTAAAAAAGGGGAGAAGCGCGGCAGGGAAGTCACGTTTCTCCCTTTTCGGTATCCTGATTTTCGTCCTGCTCCGGCGGTTGATGGCCGGTGACTTCCTCCAGCGTCGGCAATACCACGCGCTCCGCAGCCATTCGGCGGCGGCGGTCAGTCATTTCGGCGTAGTGTCTGCGCGTCGTATCGACGGAGGAATGCCCAAGCACATCCGCCACCAAGTAAATATCGCCAGTTTCCTGATAGAGGTTCGTCGCAAAAGTGCTGCGGAGCTTATGCGGGCTGATTTTCGGCTTCAGCGGCGCGGCAACGGAGGCATACTTCTTCACGAGATTCTGCACGGCGCGCTGCGTAATCCGCCGCTTTTGCAGGGATAGAAACAGCGCATCCTCATGACCGGGCAATGCCGCGATTTCCCGGCGAGCATCCAGATAATCTGCCAGTGCCGTCGCGACTTCCGGCGGAAAATACAACACGACCTGATTGCCGCCTTTTCGTGTCACCAGAAAAGCATTGTTTTCCAAATCCACATCGGAAATATTCAGTCCGACGCACTCCGAAACGCGTATGCCCGTACCCAGAAACAGCGAAATCAGCGCAAAATCACGCTTGGCTGTCAGCTTCTGGTATGTTTTCTGACGCTCCGACAACCCAGCACCTGTTGCAGATTGCTCCAGCATCCGGACCATTTCTTCCTGCGAAAGCCGGATAATCGGCTTTTCGTGGATTTTGGGAAGAGACACCAGCGTCGTCACATTGGCGCTGATTCGCTGATTCTTGAATAGAAATTCGTAGAATGACCGGATTGCTGACAATTTCCGTTTAATTGCCAGTTCATGATTGACCAACGGCTTCAGCGGGGCAGTTTCTTCATCAGCATCCTGTTCTTTGAAGTAGTAGGTCAGATACTCGATGTACGCCGTCAAGTCGCTCTGCGTGACAGAACCAATCTGCTGGTCGGTCAGGTGCGTCAGCGGCGTATCAGCAAACGCGACGCGCTCGCGCTGCAAAAATGTGAAGAACGTCCGTAGGTCGATGGCATATGCCAAGCGCGTGAACGTACCGGTCGTCACGGCAATGCTGCGGATGAAATCACCACAGGCTTGCGGCAGGTCTTTGAGAATCTCGCGAATTTGGATGATTCGCTGCGCATCGACTTGTTCGCGGTATGTAGGCTGCTGATTTGGCACCGAATCGCCCTCCTTGCTTCAAAATCGACGCAACTATTCGTGAAACTGTGGTTTAGCGAATAGTTATATGTATCGCTCCCTCTCGCGATTTCAGGCTTTGGACTCCTCATCCATGGCGTTGATGCGCCGATACTCCTTAATCGCGCCCGTCGCCAATTCGTCGCAGCGGATGTTTTCCGGATGGTCAGCGTGACCCTTGACCTTGTAGAACGTTACATGGTGCTTCTTGGTCTGCGCCAGCAAAATGAACCAGAGATCCTGATTCTCAACCGCTTGACCGGCAGCATTCTTCCAGCCGCGCTTCTTCCAGCCGTCAATCCAATGCTCGTTGAAGGCGTTGACCAGATATGCGCTGTCCGAATACAGCTTCACGTCGCACGGCTCCTTCAGCGCCCCCAGCGCACTGATTGCAGCGAACAGCTCCATGCGGTTGTTCGTCGTGCCCGCCATATAGCCGCTCATTTCCTTGCGGTGCGGTCCAAATTCCAGAATGCAGCCCCAGCCGCCCGGCCCCGGATTGCCAGAGCAGGCACCGTCGGTGTAAATATTAACCTGTTTGCGAGGACGGGCTTCCGTCATGCTTGACTCCCCTTTTGTTATATTGAATTTATTGATTATTTAGACATCTGCCGGGATTTTTCCGCACAGACCGCCATCGCGTCTTGCACTGCCGCCCGGAAACCGCGCTTCTCCAGCATTGCCACCGCTTCGATGGTCGTCCCAGCCGGAGAACAAACTTCATCCTTCAGCTGCCCCGGATGCTTCCCTGTTTCCAGCACCATTTTGGCGCTGCCAAGCACCGCTTGTGCCGCCATTTTGACAGCATCCGGGCGGCGAATGCCTTCGCGAACTGCCGCATCCGCCATTGCTTCAATCAGCATGAAGATATACGCCGGACTGCTGCCGCTGACCGCAATGAAGCCATCAAACAGTTTCTCGTCAATGACCGCCGTTTCGCCAATTGCATCAAAAATACCCTGCGCATATGCCAAATCAGCCGCGGAGAGCGTCGTCTGGCGGCAAATTGCGGTCATGCCAGCCCCCACCAGCGCAGGCGTGTTCGGCATCACACGCAGCAGCGTCGCGGTCGTTCCGGCAACTTTGCTGGTCAGCATGTCCATCGTCCAGCCGGCCGCAATCGACACCAGCGCGCGGTCATTGATTTCACCCTTGATGCTGTCCAGCAGTTCGCCCAGCACCTGCGGTTTCACCGCCAGCACAATCATACGGCACTCTTGCGCCAGCGCCTTGGCATCCGTCGTGCAGGTCAGCCCCGGAATTTCCGCAGCCAGTGCCTGACGCTTTTCCTCACTGTGCAAACACGCCATCACGTCTTCCGCCGCCACATAGCCGGACGCAATCATACCACGCAGAATTGCGCCGCCCATATTGCCGACGCCAATCATGCCAATCTTTTTCATTCCCGATCACTCCTTTTCGCAGATATGCGTATTATACCATGAAATCAGAAGAATGCAAAGGGGCTGAACAAGAAAAATCGGCTGCCGGATTTTTCTGACAGCCGATTCGTGAATTTTACAGAATATACTTGCGCAGATCCGTTGGCTTATTTTCGCCGGAAAGATGCTGTTGGACGTACTCACCGTTGATAGTCAGCTCAAACGGCGGCATATTCTCGTCACCCGCGTTGAAGGAAATGTCCTCCAGCACCTGCTCGAACACGGCGTGCAGGCGGCGCGCGCCGATGTCTTCCGCCGTCTCGTTTGCCGTGAACGCCGCGTTCGCAATCGCTTCGATGGCGCTGTCCTCAAACGTCAGCATCACCTTGTCCACTGCCAGCAGCGCCTTGTATTGCAGCGTCAGTGCGTTATCCGGCTGCGTCAGAATCCGCTGGAAGTCCTCGCGCGTCAGACTCTTCAGCTGCACATGCACCGGGAAGCGCCCCTGCAGTTCCGGAATCAGGTCGCTGACCTTCGCCACATGGAACGCACCCGCCGCAATAAACAGCATGTAGTCCGTCTTGACAGGGCCGTACTTGGTATTGACCGTGCTGCCCTCGACAATCGGCAGAATGTCGCGCTGCACGCCCTCGCGGCTCACGTCGGGGCCGGAACCGCCGCGGCGACCTGCAATCTTGTCAATCTCGTCGATGAAGACGATGCCGTCCTGCTCGGCGCGGCGAATCGCTTCCTCCTGCACGGCGTCCTGATCAATCAGCTTGTCCGCTTCTTCCTGTTCCAGAATCTTGCGGGCTTCCTTGACCTTTACGCGGCGCAGCTTCGTCTTTTTGGGCATCATGTTGCCCATCATGTCGCCGAGGCTGATAGCACTGCCGCCTACTTCCAGCGACGGCGCAGCTTCTTCAACCTCAATCTCCAGCTCGCGGTCTTCGATTTCACCCTTCATCAGCTGCTGACGAAGCCGTTCACGCTCATCTGCCAGCTCCGCACTTTCTTCCTTCGCGGGCGTTTCGGGCGACTTCGCGCGACCCAGCAGATAATCCAGCGAGAAGCTGTTCGAGGGCTTCTTCGGCGGATTCACCAGCAGCGTCACCAGCCGGTCTTCGGCAATCACACGCGCGCGCGGAGCGACACGCGCCGTATGCTCTTCGCGCACCATGCGGATGGCATTCTCCACCAAATCGCGCACGATGCTCTCCACGTCGCGGCCCACATAGCCGACTTCGGTGAATTTCGTTGCTTCTACCTTGATGAACGGCGCGCTGACGAGCTTCGCCAGCCGACGGGCAATTTCCGTCTTGCCGACACCCGTCGGGCCAATCATCAGGATGTTCTTCGGGCTGATTTCCTCGCGCATCGCATCATCCACCTTGGAGCGGCGATAGCGGTTGCGCAGCGCAATTGCGACAGCACGCTTGGCTTCATCCTGACCAACAATGTAGCGATCCAGTTCCCGGACGATCTGCCGGGGCGTCAATTCTGCCATGTCTGCCCCTCCTTACACGTCTTCGACGATCACGTTGTCGTTGGTGAACACGCAAATGCTCGCCGCGATATGCAGTGCCTTTTCCGCAATGTCGTGCGCGGAGAGGTCGGTGTTCTGCACCAGCGCGCGCGCAGCAGCCAGCGCATAGTTGCCGCCGGAGCCAATCGCGACCACACCCTCGTCCGGGTCGATGACCTCGCCCGTGCCGCTGACGACCAGCAGCGTATCCTTGTCCGCCACGATCATCTGCGTTTCGAGCTGACGCATTCCGGAATCGCTGCGCCACATCTGCGCCAGCGCAACCGCCGCGCGTTCGAGGTTGCCGCCGCACTGTGTCAGCTTTTCCTCAAACTTATCGCACAGGGTAAACGCATCCGCCACAGCGCCCGCAAAGCCGATTACAACCTGTCCGCCATAAAGACGGCGAACCTTGTGGGCATGAGACTTGAAAATAACGCTCTGCCCCATTGTCACCTGACCATCGCCCGCAATCGAGGTGTGGCCATTTTTGCGCACGGCGCAAATCGTCGTGCCTCTGAGTTCCATGCTCATTGTTTTCCTCCTGAACGCGGATTTTTCCCCGCGCCCATGCACATCATACCACAAACCGCGCCCATTGTCACGCGATTCTGCCTCAAACCTGCATTTCTGTGACCCAATCCCGCAAATAGCTGAGCGAACGCTCCGAAATCACGGTATAGCGTTCCTGTTTATTGCGGATTTTTTTGTGCTGCTTGTCCACCAGCAGACCGTCTAACAGGCCGAACGTGCAGTTCATCGGCTGAAAATCGCGGTTCGGCGTGGAGACATAGCGCCCCATTGCGCCCATGGCAGTGATGCCCGGCAGTTCGGCCGTGCCCAGCCCGCGCAAATCGCGTCCAAGGCTCAAGCCGCAAAGCAGACCGCTCGCCGCGCTCTCCACATAGCCCTCGACGCCCGTCATCTGTCCTGCGAAATAGCACTGCGGACGCGAAATCATTTCGAAGTGCGCATTCAGGAAACCCGGCGAATGCAGGAACGTGTTGCGGTGCATGACGCCGTATCGGGCGAATTCCGCATTCTCCAAGCCGGGAATCATGCCGAAAACGCGCTTCTGCTCGCCCCACTTCAGCCGCGTCTGGAAGCCGACGAGGTTGTACAGCGTGCCTGTCGCGTTGTCCTGCCGAAGCTGCACGACGGCATACGGCTCTTTGCCCGTCTTCGGGTCGCGCAGACCGACCGGCTTCATCGGGCCAAACGCCAGCACCATGCGCCCGCGCCGCGCCATCGACTCCACCGGCATACAGCCTTCAAAGACCTTCGTCTCCTCAAAGCCGTGGATATCCGCCGTTTCCGCCGCCAGCAGCGCATCCACAAACGCGTTGTACTCTTCTTCCGTCATCGGGCAGTTCAGATAGTCGTCACCGCGGTCATAGCGGGATTGGCGGAACACCTTGTCCATGTTCAGCGATTCCGCCGTGACAATCGGGGCAGCCGCATCGTAGAAATTCAGCGTTTCCAGCCCCGGCAGACGGCTGATGGTTTCGCTCAGCGCGTCGCTGGTCAGCGGCCCAGTCGCAATAATCACCGGGCCATCCGGGATTTCCGTGACTTCCCCGCTGACGACCTTCACCAGCGGATGCTCCCGCAGACTTTTCGTGATATGCCCGGAGAACGTCTCACGATCAACAGCCAGCGCACCGCCCGCCGGAACGCGCGCCAAATCCGCCGCTTCCATCACCAGTGAGTGCATCAGGCGCATTTCTTCCTTCAGCAGGCCGACGGCGTTCGTCAGTCGATCACTGCGCAGAGAGTTCGAGCAGACCAGCTCCGCAAACAGCGGACTATGATGTGCCGGGGACATCTTCTCCGGCTTCATTTCAATCAGCGTGACGGCAATCCCCTGCCGTGCCAGCTGCCACGCCGCCTCGCTGCCCGCCAGCCCTGCGCCGACGACCGTCGCGTGCAGATTACTCATCCGCTTCCTCCTCGCTTGCCTGCACCTCAATGCGGTGGTGGCACGTTTCATTGGCGCACAGGTGCCATACTTCGCCCTTGCGGCCGCGCTTTTCCACCATATAGCTGCCGCAGACGGGGCATTTCTCCGTCACCGGCTTCTCCCACGACACAAAGTCGCATTCCGGGTAGCGCTCGCAGCCGTAGAACTTGCGGTTCTTGCGGCTCGTCTTTTCCATCAGGCGCGCACCGCACTTGGGGCACGGTGCGTCAATGTAAGTGACAATCGGCTTGGTATTGCGGCATTCCGGGAAGTTCGGGCAAGCCAGGAACTTGCCGAACCGCCCCATTTTGTAGACCATCATCGCACCGCACTTGTCGCACGGCACGTCGCTCGGCTCGTCCTTGACCTCCACCTTTTCAATCTGCTGCTCCGCCAGCTTCAGCGTCTGTTCAAACGGCGGGTAGAAGTCGCGCAGAATCTGCTTCCAGTCCATTTCGCCTTCTTCCACCTTGTCCAGCTTGTCTTCCAGCTCGGCGGTGAACTCCACATCAACAATGTCCTCGAAGTACGTTTCCATCATGCTCGTCACCATGCGTCCCAGCTCGGTGGGATACAGGCGCTTCTTTTCCCGGCTGACGTAACCGCGAGAAATGATGGTCGTGATGGTCGGCGCATAGGTAGACGGGCGTCCGATGCCCTTTTCCTCCATCATGCGCACCAGCGACGCTTCTGTGTAGCGGGACGGCGGCTGGGTGAAGTGCTGCTCGCTGGCGACATCGGCAACTGCCACAGCGTCACCCTCGGACAGCTGCGGCAGCGTCGTTTCGCTCGACGCCACGTCGTCATCCGTGCTTTCCTCATACACCGAGGTGAAGCCCGCAAACTTCTTGTGTTCGCCATAGAAGCGCATTCCCACGCCGTCGCCGCTGATTTCCATCGTCATCGTTTCGTAGAGGGCGGGCATCATCTGGCTCGCCAAGAAGCGGTTGTAAATCAGCTTATAGAGGTTGTACTGCTCCTTCGTCAGCGACGGCTTGATGCTGTCCGGCGTGCGGTGGACGTCGGTCGGGCGGATGGCTTCATGCGCGTCCTGCGCGTTCTTGCGCCCCTTGTACTCGTTCGGCTTCTCCGGCAGATAGTCGCTGCCGAAACGCTCCGGGATGTACTCGCGCAGGGCATTCAGGGCTTCATCCGAAATGCGGACGCTGTCCGTACGGATGTAGCTGACGATACCCTGCGTGCCCTCGCCCTCAAGGTCAATGCCTTCGTAGAGCTGCTGGACAACCTGCATCGTCTTTGCCGTCGTGAAGCCCAGTTTTCTGCTGGCTTCCTGCTGCAAAGAGGACGTCGTGAACGGTGCGGCAGGCATCTTGCGCTTTTCGCTCATTTTGATGCTGTTGACCGCAAAATGCGCTTTCTGAATGCGTTCGACCGCTTTCTGCGCTTCTTCCGCGTTGGCAATCACCGCTTTCTGCCCGTCGAGCGTGGCAAGGCGCGCCGTGAAGTGCAGCTTGCGCCCGTGCGCCTGGTGCGCCAGCAGCTTGGCGGAAATCTCCCAGTATTCCTCCGGGATAAACGCCTCGATTTCTTCCTCGCGCATCACCACCATGCGCGTCGCGACGGACTGCACACGGCCGGCAGAAAGCCCCTTCTTAATCTTCGCCCACAGCAGCGGGCTGATTTTATAGCCGACGAGACGATCCAGCACACGGCGTGCCTGCTGCGCGTCCACGCGCCCCATATCCACCGGACGGGCGGACTTCAGCGCGTTCTGAATTGCCTTTTTCGTCACCTCGTGAAACTCAATGCGGCACGGCTGGCTTGGATCCATGTTCAGCACATGGCTCAGATGCCACGAAATCGCTTCCCCTTCGCGGTCCGGGTCAGTTGCGAGGTAAATCTGCGACGCGGTGCGCGCCTCTTTGCGGATGCGGTTGAGAATTTCGCCGCGCCCGCGGATCGTGATGTACTTAAGGGCAAAGTCGTTGTCCACGTCTACGCCAATCTGGCTTTTGGGCAGGTCGCACACATGCCCCTGCGAGGCTTCGACCTTGTAGCCCTTGCCCAGAAATTTGCTGATGGTTCGCGCCTTGGCGGGAGATTCGACAATAATGAGTTTCTGCTTGGCTGCCGTCATGGTTGTTTACGCCTCCGATAAATTTGGAAATGAGAGAAGGGCTATTCTGTCGCCCTGCAATAGCTTTTTCCGGGCAGTGCCTTCACTGCACCGAGGATTTGCAGCATAGTCAATGAGGCCATCAGCTTTGATGCGTCCAGCCCCGTCTGCGAAGCCAGCTGATCAAAGGAACGCTCACCGTCCGCCAAGGCATCGTAAATCCGCTTCTGCACGTCGTCCATCGGCGGCAGCGGGATTTCAGGCGCTTTAGGCGGTTCCGGCGGGGGCGCTTTCTGCTCCATCACAGGCGGAGCTTTCAGTGCTTTGGCCGGAGCGGGCTGCGTTTCCCTTTTCCGGGGTGCGGGGCGCGGCTGACCCGTATCCTGCCGCTTCGGGATGCTTGCGGCGGGCTGCCAGTCCATGTCCTCCAGAATATCCTTCGCGCTTGTGAAGTAGACTGCACCTTCCCGCAGGAGTTGATGCGCCCCTTCGGACATCGGCGCGTCCGGAATGCCCGGATAAGCGAACACATCCTTGCCCTGATCCAGCGCGTGATGCACCGTCAGCATACTGCCGGAACGGATGCGCGCTTCCATCAGCACCACCGCATGGCCGAGTCCAGCCAGGATGCGGTTGCGCACCGCAAAGACGTACTTGCTTGACTGCATATCCGGCGGATATTCACTCAGCAGCAGCCCGCCTTGTGAAAGGATTCGCGCTTTCAGCGCCACGTTTTCCGATGGATACGGCACGTTCAGCCCGCTTGCCGCTACGCCGATGGTCGGGCTGCCGCCGTCCAGACACCCCTCATGCGCCGCCGCATCAATGCCGACCGCCAGTCCGCTGACGATACACACGCCCTGCTTGCTCAAATCACGGCAGAGCGATTTTGTTGCCGCAATGCCTGCAACCGTCGCGCTCCGCGAACCGATAACGGTGATGCACCTGCCCTCCGCCGCGCGCAAATCCCCCTGATAGAAGAGCATGTACGGTGGTTCGGGAATGTTTCGCAGGGACTCCGGATACATGTCGTCCGCCATCGAGACAAGCCCCATATTCCACTTCCGCATGGTCACGAGCATATCATGCAGCTTCTCACGCGACGCGCTTGCCCGCAGCAGCGACAGGCTGTAATCCGAAATCCTGTTCTGCAAGGATGCGCCGTGGTCGCGCTGAAAGGCATCATACGCGGCTTCTGCGCTGCCGTATTCATCCAGCAGCTTTTTCAGCCGTCTGCTGCCTAACATTCCCTGCGCCAGCCACGCCAGACAGGCCTGCTCGCGGGTATATCGCATTCGCCACGCCTCCTTTGCAGAAAAGCCAGATTCTGGTGCTGCCAGCCGTTTTGCATAGTTCTTTAAGAAAAACACCTTCGCAGCACATTGAACAATGCTATCACAACTCGGATGAAAAATCAACGGGCAAATGATGCGCATAAGGAAACTACTTTGATTTTCGCCAAGAAATCATGCTGATTTTTATGCATTCTGTCTTATTTCTGCTACTCATTCTGCTTCTGGAAGCAGATATGGCGTGAGCATTTCCGCAATTTTCGCATAACCTTCCGCGTTCGGATGCAGCCCGTCACTGAGCAGTTCGGGGTAGGCGTATTCGCCCGCTTTGGGGCAGAACGCGCTGTATGCATCCACAAACGTCACGTTTGGCGTCTTATTCGCGAACCGCTTGAACGCCAGATTCAGCAGCGTAATTTTCCCCTGCTGACCGCTGTAAAATGCGCTCGTCGTGGGCAAAGTGCTGAGAATCACAAACTGGCAGTCCGGGTTATTCGCCTGCACCGTCTCAATCATGGCGGCGTAATTCTGCACGATTTCTTCCTTTGTATAACCGTGTCCGATGTCGTTGATGCCACAGATGAACACAATCTGCCGATAATTGCGCGCCGCCAGCTCCCCAATACGCGCGCGGCACTCCAGCGTCGTCTGCCCGCCGATGCCATAATTCGCGCAGTCGCTGCGGCCAAGAATCGTGTTCCAATCACCGTAAAGCAGCTTCGCGTTCTGGCAGATGCTGTCGCCAATGAAGGCAATGCCGGTATCCGGGCGATCCCAGCGGCCGTCCGATGAATCCACAATTTCACCCGTTCCCGCAAAATACGCCAGCTTATGCAGCGTCACGGGCTGTTTGCCCGACGAATACACGCTAATTTGATCCAGCCGGGCAAAATTCGACCCGAACGCCATTGCCATCGCGCTTTCATCGAAATACGCCCCGTAGCGCCCTTCGGACACCTCCACCGTCTCCGAGGCATTCACCTTCGCCCACTGTGTCGCGCCGGAATGGCTGGAAAGTGCCAGATACACACCGTATTTCGCGCCGCTGTACTCGACGTAAAGCCGGCTGTCCGTGCGCATCTGCGACGCATCGAATGTGCCGCCGACGTGCTGCGTGAATCGGAAGACAAGGCACTCATTCTGTGCGGTGGACATCGCCGCACCGCTGAACAGCACCTCATCCGCGCCCAGCGAATCCGTCTGCGCCGCCCCGCACCATGCAACCTTGTGAATCACCATCGTCTTGGTGGATACGGACGTGCCGACGCAGATTTGGTCTGCCGCTGCGAAATCCATGCTGCCATACGCCATCCGGCACTGCTCAAACGAAAAGACCGCCGTGTAGAGTCCATCCGTCTGCGTGCAGGTGGACGGCACGTTGATTTGCGCCCACACGCCGCCTTCCCAGTCGGACAGCGCCAGATAGACGCCATTTTGCACCCCGTCATACGTCACGACAAAATACCCGTTTTCGGAAATCAGCGACGGGTCAAATGTGCCGTTAACGTTCGTTGTGTCAATGGTCAGCGCAAGATTCCAGCCGCCAGACGCGGGCTGGCTGCCCTCAAACAGCACCGTCTCCGTCATCGGTTCTTCTGCCAGCGCAAGACCAAACAGCAAACAGCAGAGCAAACATACCAGCAGACACTTTTTCTTCATAGTTGCGACTCCTTTTTTCGGTTACGCTGCTTTGATTATACGCTGTTTTCCCGTTTCCTGTCAAGCGTGGAAAAATGCCCGATCCGCGCGAGCAGACCGGGCAAGCAATGGTCAAACCGTACCCGTGACGACAAGCGTTGCCGTGCCGGGCGTAATTGTCACTTCGCCCGTCGTCGAATTGCGGGTGTAGGTGGCGGCGGGAATCAGCAGCGGTGTCAGCGTGCGGAAGGTCGCGCCGTCGTAGGTGTAATCCGTGCCGGCAGTCAGCGCCGTGCCGTTCAGCGTCACGCTCGTGATTGTCAGCGGAGGCGTGAACGTATCCGTCAGTGACACGTTGTCCGTCGCCGTCGTTGCCGTTGCGCCACGGTTTTGCAGCGTGAAGGTGTACGTCAGCGCACCCGCCTCCGTCACCGTCGTCGGACACATGGATTTGATAACGCTCAAATCCGGCGTGGGGTCGGCATTCACGGTTGCTTCCGCCGTCAGGGGCGCAGCGAGCCCGCCGCCTGTCACGGTTGCGGTGTTCGTCACGCTTTCCTCAGCGCCGTAGGGCGTGAACTGGTTCGTCTTGACGACGTACATCAGTGTGGTGTTGCCGCCCGCGGGAATCGACAGTCCTGTCACCGTCAGCGGACTGGTTGCCGCGATGGTCGGCGTCGCCTGCAAGATGCCGTTGCGGTAGTAACGTAGCGTATCGCTCTGATACGTCATCGGAACGACCGCTGCAGTACCCGCCGCAGGGGTATACGCGCCCAGGTTATCCGTCAGCGTCAAACCCGTCAGCGCCGCCGTACCGGAATTGACAAGCTGCACGGCGTAGGTAATCGTATCGCCGTTTTGGTAGGCTGCCGGAATCGCGGTCTTGCTCACGGACAGCACCTCGGTCAGCACGCCCGTCACCACATTGGAGGGAATCGACTGGTTGTTATAAGAAAGCGTTGCCTGATTCGTGAACGTTGTCGGCATCGCGAAATTCCTCCTTTCCCGGCGCTGTCAATCAGCTTTCCGGGGCACTTTCAAGCTATGCCGGACGTTTTGTGTTGGTGCGCAAAAAAACGGCGCGCTCCGCTATGGATACGGAAGCACGCCGCAGGTTTATGCTTTTTTCTCCGCCGATTTGACCAGCCGTGGGTCACGGCGTACCCATTCGCCCACCAGCCGATACAGCGCCGCCGTCAGCGGGACGAACAGCACCATGCCGGAGATACCCATCATGCCGCCGCCAATCAGCACTGCCGCCAGCACCCACAAGCCCGGCAGCTTCAATTTGCTGCCGACCGTGTGGGGGTAAATCAGGTTGCCCTCAACCTGCTGGAGCAGGAAGAGGTAAATCAGGAATTCCAGTGATTTTGCAGGCGAAATCGAGAAGAGCATGATGCAGCCAACCGCCGCGCCAATGTATGGGCCGATAATCGGAATCAGCGCCATCATGCCGACGAACGTACCCAGCATCAGCGCGTAATCCAGCCGCAAAAGCGTCATGCCGATGGTACAGAGTGTGCCAAGAATCACCGCTTCGGTGCACTGACCGACGATATAATTATGGAAGCAATCGTCCAGCGTTGAGATGATGTGCATCGCACGCGCCATCCGCGTATCACCCAGAACACGGTGCAGCAAATTGCGGCTCTGGCGCTGGAGTGTCTCTTTGCCGATGAGAATGTTGAAGGTGAAAATCAGCGACATCAGGAGGGAGAGAATCGAGCCGACAAGCGAGGTGGTGAAGCTGACCGCCGTATTGACGACATTGCCCGCGCCGTTGAAGAGCAGATTCGCCGCGCGCTCGATAATCTCGCGCCATTCCTGTTCCGTTGCAGGCAGAACGAGGTTATAGTCCACCATCAGCGCTGCAATCGTCGGATTTTCCATCAGCTTGTCGTACATCTGGCGCAGAACGCCCGGCAGCGATGACAGAAGCACCTGAACGCAGGAAATCAGCTGTGGCAGGATAATCTGAATCAGCGCAACGATAACCGCAACCAGCGTCAGGAAGGCCAGCGCCATGCAGACCGGGCGGCGCATGGCATTCCACACCTTCTTCTTTGCGTTTGGCGCCATATGCCGCTCGTAGAAGCGCATGAGGATATTGAGGACATAAGCAATTATCGCGCCGTTAATCAGCGTTCCCGCCGCCGCCAGAAAGAGGTTGAACAGGCCGACCAGACCGTCCCAGTAGTGAATCGCCAGATACAGCAGAAATGTTACGATTCCTATATTGATGCAGGTTTTCTTGTCGATGTTCATGTTTGGTTTCCTCCGTGGATCACTCGCTGTCACCGAAATTCATGTTGGCGTAGATGCGCTCCATTCGCTCGTTCGGGAATCGCGTGTCCATCACGCTGCCAATCCACGTTTTCGGCGGTTCATCGTGCAGGCGTTCCGACCAGCGGTATACCGCCGCCGCGGATACAAGGCAGTTGACCGCCAGAAAAATCGACAGCACCCATGTGAGGATTTTTCCCGCGCGGTTCGGCAGTTTCAAAATCCACTTCGCCATGAACGGATAGATGTCCTTAATCCAGAAGATACCCAGCGCACCCCAGAACAGCGAATACAGCAGGCAGATTCGCCCGTTGATGTTGAACGGCACGCGGCTGTAATCCCACGAACGCGAACCGAAAAGCACCTCCTGCAGCCACGAGCAGACGTATTCGACGACGCTGCCGACAACGAATCCACCCAAGAAGCTCAGCCACTTGCCGCGGTTGCGGAAACGGTAGAGGATGATGGACAGCGACGCTGCGCCCACGCCGTAGAGCATGTTGAACGGTCCCCAGACAAGCCCCGACCGGCTTTCCAGATAGCCGTGGCGCGCAAAGCACCACAGCAGCTCCAGCATCACGCCCGCAAAGCTGCCGATAAAGACTATCAGGGCGATTTTGTAGCCGTTCATACCGCGCGCGAAGAAGGATTTTTCCTCCTCCTGCACATCGATGGCCGTGTTCGACGGCGGATTGATGCGATACCACTTTCGGTTGAGGGACTTCGCCACATCCGCGGCACGCGCGGACAGCTCATCTACGGTGGAGGATGCGATTTTGTGTGCCGACGACAGGTTCTCTTTCGCCTGCTGGAGACTTGCAATCTCCGCCTGCACCTGCTTTTCCAACGCCTCGGGAATCTCTGTATCGCACTGTGCCAGTTCCGCAATACAGGTGTCTTGAATCATCTTGCGCTCCCGACGCGCCTGATTGAGTGCATCCTGACTCAGCTTCTCCAGCGCTGTCCGCTCGCGCGCGGTGTTATTTTCCTGTGCCATGAGCTTCCTCCTGTTTTGCTTCTTCGCCTGTCATTTTCTCCGGCAGGGTGACGATAAACCGGCAGCCGCAGGGAGATTGATTCTCCGCACGAATTGTGCCGCCGCAGTCGTCCAGAATCTGCTTGCACAGTGCCAGCCCCAGCCCGTTCCCTTCCTGCTGATGCGAGCTGTCCACCTGATAGAAGCGGCGGTAAATGCGTTCCTGCTCCTCCGGTGGGATTCCCGGCCCTTGGTCGGTAATGGCGATTTCAAACCGACCGTCGGTTTGTTTTAACGTAACAGCAATCAATCCGTGCTGCGGGCTAAACTTAACGGCATTGCTGAGCAGGTTCGTCCAGACGTGCAGCATCAGCGTTTCCGGCCCGCGCCACGTCACTTCCGCCAAATCGGCATCAAAGTCAAGCTGTTTAGGCGACCACTGTGCTTCCAGCAGCACAATTGCCTGACGAATCTGCTCGTCCAACCGATAGCATGTCTGCTTCATCGGCATCGTATGATTGCTGACCTTGCTGAGCAGCAGAATGTTGCCCACCAGTGTGGACAGACGCCGCGTGTTGAGCAGAATCCGCTCGATATACCCTGCCTGCTCCGGCGAAACATCCGTGCTTTGCAGCAGCGTCGTGTAGCCCTCGATAGCGCTCACAGGGGTTTTGATTTCATGCGATACGTTCGACACAAAGTCGGTTTGCAGCGTCTCCGTTTCGCCCAGCGCCTCCACCATCCGGTTGAAGCTGTCATAGCTGTCCGCAATTTCGTTGATGACGCTGTTCGTCGTCAGGCGGACGGAGAAATTCCCGCTGGCAACCTGCTTCATGGCGCGACTCAGCCGTACAACCGGACGCAGCAGCAGCACGTTCACCACCGTCGCCGCCGTCAACCCAATCGTCGTGCCGAAGAGAAGCAGCCACACCAGTGGATGTACTTCAATCGCTTCGTGCAGCAAGTTTTCCAGCAGCGCCGTGAGCAGCGTTGCAATCAGCAGCGTACCGAGAATCTCTGCAATTGCCGCCAAGGTAAACAGCACGCGAATATCCAGCTTGCCGCGCCCCTTCTCCTGCTGCTTCATGCCTTAACCACCTTATAGCCCACACCGCGCATGGTTACGATATGAAAATCCGGATTATCGCGGAAGCGCTCACGCAGGCGGCCGATGTGCACATCCACCGTGTGGCTGTCCGAATCGGAATCGTAGCCCCAAATGTCGTCCATCAGCTGCTGGCGCGTGAAGATTTTACCCGGATATGCCGCCATCTTGTAGAGCAGCATGAATTCCTTCTGCGGCAGAATCATGCTGGTTTCGCCGCGCGTCACGGTCAGCGAGTCGCACTCCATCACCGTTTCGCCGATGACCTGCCGATGCTCGTTCATCATCTGCACCCGGCGCAGCAGCGCACCGACGCGCAGCACCATCTCGCTCACGTTAATCGGCTTAACCATGTAGTCATCCGTGCCGGAGAGGAAGCCGAGACGCATGTCATCGAAAGCGTCGCGCGCCGTAATCATCAGTACGGGCGTCATAACGCTCTTTTTGCGCAGCGAGCGCACCAGCTCGTAGCCGTCCATCACGGGCATCATGATATCCGAAATAATGAGGTCGACATACTCTTCCGCCAGCGCATCCAGCGCTTCCTGACCGTTTGAGACCATGCGCGTGTGATAGCCGTTTTTCTCCAGCACATGCGAAAACAGCTGGCACAGCTCCGTGTCATCCTCGACGATGAGGATTTTGAACATGCTTTCGCCTCCCTGTCTCCGTCAAGTCCACCAGAGCAGATGCACCGCCGGTTTCTCCCGCTCCTCGGTGCTGATGTGCAGGCGCACCAGCACCATGCCCGTCATGCACAGCGTACCGAAGCAAATCCACAGCGGCACTTCCATCAGCAGCATCCCCAGCGGCAGCGTGAAGTATGTCACCCGTGTGCGGGACAGATTCGGCGTAATCCGCAGAATCGTCGAATAGAAGATGAAGATACACGCCAGCACCAGCACCGGCGTCCAGAATGGCAGCAGCCCCAGCAGGCAGCCGAACGTCGTCGCAATGCCTTTACCGCCCTTAAACGAGCGTGTCGCCGGGAAAACGTGCCCCGCGACCGGCGCGCAGAGCACCAGCGGCGCAAGGGGTGTCAGCAGCGCTTCGGGCAGATAGTGCATATACAGCGCCACGGGAACCATGCCTTTGAGCATATCGCCCGCCAGCGTCAGCACCCCGCACCAGAATCCACCGTGCACAAACGCATTCGCCGCGCCGGGGTTTTTGTCCTTCGCAGCCGACGCAATTTCTTTATGGAACACGCGCGAAAAGACCTCCGCATACAGCACACAGCCGGAAAGATACCCAAACAGCAGATAAAGCAGGTCACGCACCTGATTCATCGCTCCTTTCAACTTTCGTTACTTCCAGTTTCGCTTCCATTGCTGACGGCGGCGGAAATCGCGGATGCGCTGGATTAAATCGCCATAGAAGAACAGAATAACGTTGAGCAGGCTCATCACCAGCGCCAGAATGCCCAAGAGATTGCTCGTCAGCAGCTGCTGCACAACCGGCAGCAGATAGACCAGCGCCAGCCACTTCATCTTGACCGGAATGATAATCAGGTTGACCTCGGTCTCCGGAAAGAGAACGGCGCACGCCAGAAATAGCGACAGATTGAGGTAGGTGTTCGTTGCATAGCCAGTAATCAGACCGGCGAGAATCGCGCCGAGCATCCCGCAGAGGTAGTATACCGTGAAGCGGAACGTGCCCCATGTGTTCTGCAGTGACGTACCCAGATACCAGTAGAACATGAGCGAAATCAGCAGAAACACAGGCGAGGACGACGGCGGCATGAAGATAAATGACACCAGCCGCCAGATTTGCCCGTGGAAAATGGCTTCACGGTCAAACATCAGGTAATACGACAGGCTGATGTGATACGCCGCCAGCAGATAATCCGCCACATAGGTGACACCCATGCCGATGCAGAGAATCATCATCAGCTTCGGGATGCCGAAGTACCGTCCAAAACGCCGTTCACCACGGCTGAGAAGCTTTTCAAACACAGTCGTTTTCCTCCTTCAAAGGATTCTTTGCAGAGTCCCCTTTCTTTATTCTATTCGACACAGAAGGGCTTTTGTCCTGCTGAATTCACGCATAAATATCGTATTCCAATCAATTTCCTTGTGCGGTGGTGCCTTAACTTTTCTTCAATTCCTGTTGACTTTTTTGCAGAGAAAACGGAAATGTCGGGCAAAAGTTCATGGACAATTCACCTTCTTCCTGTATAATAGGGGTGTAAGATGGAAGAAAGAAGGTGTATGGCATGAGCTACATCTCGTTTGAAGATGTCTGCAAGGACTACCCAGCGGGCAACACCGTTGTTCACGCGTCCGATCATGTCAATTTCCAGATTGAGAAGGGCGAGTTCTGCGTGGTGCTGGGGCCGTCCGGCGCGGGCAAAACCACCGTGCTGAACCTGCTCGGCGGCATGGACAAAGCGACCAGCGGGCGAATTATTGTTGGGGATAAGGAAATCACCGGGCTTCGCTCGTCTCAGCTGACGGAATACCGCCGCCACGACGTGGGTTTCGTCTTTCAGTTCTACAACCTGATGCCGAACCTGACGGCGCTGGAGAACGTCGAATTGGCGCAGCAGGTCTGCGAACGCGCGCTTGATCCGCGTGAAGTGCTGGAACAGGTTGGGCTGGGACAGCGAATGAACAACTTCCCTGCCCAGCTCTCCGGCGGCGAGCAGCAGCGTGTATCCATTGCCCGCGCGCTGTGCAAAAACCCGGCGCTGCTGCTCTGCGACGAGCCGACCGGCGCGCTGGACAGCAAGACGGGCGAACAGGTGCTGGATCTGCTGACCCGCCTGTGCCACGATTACAGCACAACGGTCGTCATCATCACGCACAACGCCAGCATTGCGCCGCTGGGCAACCGCCTGATTCGGATGCGCAACGGCAGCGTGCAGGAAATGACCGTAAATGAACATCCCGCGAAGGTGGCTGATATCACATGGTAACGCAGAGCAGCGGGAAAAAGTATCATGGAACGCTGACGAAAAAACTTTTCCGCGACATGAGCCGCAGCGCCATGCAGTTTCTCGCCATGTTTCTCCTCTGCGCAATGGGCACATGGTGCTTCAGTGGACTGGACGCGAACTGGCGTATGCTGGAGCTATCCACCGAAACGCCGATTGCGCAGAGTAATCTGGCGGATTTCTGGGTGAAAGGATCGTCGTTTGGCAAGAACGACATCCTGAAGTTGCGGAATCTGACCGGTGTGAAGGATGTGCAGGCACGCGTCACGCTGGAGATGGACTGCCCTGACTTAGGCGACGAAGTGACCCTGATGGTGCACGGCTATGACGGCGACATGCGCATCTGCACGCCGATTATCCGCACGGGCAGCGAGCTTTCCGCATCGGATACGCGCGGCTGTCTGCTGGAGGAGCAGTTCGCGCAGGCGCACAATTTGTCCGTCGGCGACACGGTGAAGGTGTCCTATGGCGGCGTGTCGCTCACCTTCTTCGTGCGCGGCACAATTCTCTCCGGCGAATACCTTGTGACGGCGAAGAACATCACGCCGCAGCCGGACATCTACGGCTACATGTACGTCAGCGCGAAGGCCATGGCGGCGTTTCCGTTCACCGAAATGCTGGTGAAAGCATCATCTGACGCGGACCTGACGCAGGTTCGCGCCGAAATCATGAGCACCTGCCCGACGGCGCTGATTGTGGACAAGGACACGCACAGCGGCACGCTTTCAGCGCGTAACTTCGTCAGCATGTTCCGCAGTCTGTCCTACTTGTTCCCGGTGCTGGTTTTCGCGGTCGCGGCGATGATTGTCGTCAACACGCTGACGCGCATGATTGAGAATCAGCGCGTGCAGATGGGCACGCTCAAAGCGCTGGGCTACCGCGATCGGCAGATTCGGCTGCACTACCTCAGCTACGCCATCGTGCCGTCCGTCGCAGGTTCGCTGCTGGGCGTGCTCACGGGGCAAATCAGCATTCCGTACATTCTTTGGCCGATTGTCTCGACGAACGTGCGTTATCCGGCGCGCCTTCACGCCCCGATTTCCGGCATCACTTGGCTGATTGCCGTGCTGTCCGTGGTCATGTGCCTGCTGATTTGCCTGCACACCTACAACCGCGCGGCGCGGGAAACGACGGCAAGCCTTTTGCGCCCAAAGCCGCCGAAATCCGGCTCGCGCATCCTGCTGGAGCGGATTCCCCGGCTGTGGGGGCGTTTTTCCTTCAACACGAAGATGATTATCCGCAACATTTTCCGCAACAAGGGGCGTTCATTCCTGTCGCTCGTCGGCATCCTGTGCTGCAATATGCTGATCATCTGCTCCTTCGGCTTGCAGGAATCCATCAACACATTTATCGATGATTACTACACGCACACCCTGCGCTACGACGTGCGCGCGAACCTGATTTCCGGACAGGCATCCTCGCTTGACCACTACCGTGAGACGCTGAACGCCATGAAGGTGGACGGCATCATGGAGCAGTCCGTCAGCCTGCGCAGCGAGACGAACCTGCGCTCCTGTCTGCTGACCGTGATGACGGACGACCAGACTTCCATTGCCTTGGGCGACAATGCGACGTTCCTGACGCTGCCGCGCACCGGCACCGCCATCAGCAGGAAGTTAGCCGGTCTGATGAACGTGGGGCTGGGCGACACCGTGAGCATCTGTCTGCCCGGCGACAGCGACACCATTTCGCTGACCATCAACGCACTGGCGGACACAAACATCGGTCAGGGCCTGTTCATGAGCAAGGAAGCGTGGGAAGCCTGCCGCAAGGGCGATTTCCAAGTGACGACGCTGCTGATTACCGCGCCGACGCCCGCCTGTTCGCATCTGCTGGAGGAAATGGACGAGGTGGGAACGCTGCTCTATCCGGCGAAACAGCTGGTGGAAATGTCCAGCATTATGGACTCGACGACGGCGGCGTTCACGATTCTGAGCGTTGCGGCGCTGGCACTGGCGTTCATCATCTGCTACAACATGGGGCTGATGAACTTCAGCGAGCGCGTCCGTGATTACGCAACCTTGAAGGTGCTGGGCTACCATCAGAGGGAAATCCGCCGTCTGATGCTGCGCGAGAACAACTACATCTCCATCATCGGTGTTCTGCTGGGAATTCCGCCGGGATTCCTCATCACAACCATTATCCTCAAAATGTGTGAATACGATTCAATGGTTTTCCCGACGCATGTCACTTTTCCGTCCGTCGCGGGCGCTTGCGCAATTACCTATGTGTTCGCGTTCCTGATTCAGTTGCTGCTGACGCGCAAGGTTCGGTCGATTGACATGGTGGAGGCGCTAAAGAGCGTCGAATGACAAGAGAATCAACGAAAGGATGATTTCTGCTATGAAAAAGCTGTTTGCTCTCCTGCTTGCGCTGGCGGTGGTCGGGTCTATCGCACTGGCTGACCCGGCTTCGCTCACGGGCTGCTCCGTGTCCAGCGGCGTTGTGAATGCGGTGAATTACATTGATATTACTGCGCCGTTCTCCGGCACACTCCAGCCCTTCACCTGGGAAGCGGGCGACCTTGTGAACGCGGGCGATTTGCTGTTCTCCATGCGCACAACCACGATTTACGCCACGGAGGATGCGACCGTACAGGCAATTTACTGCGCCGCGGGCGACGACGCCACTGCCGTTGCCACCCGCTATGGCGGACTGATTGCCATGCGCCCGGAATCCGAATGGGTGATTGCCGGCAGCATCACGACGGCGTACGACAAGCGCGACAACCGCGTGGTGGACGTGGGCGAAACGCTGTACTTCCGCTCCAACAAGGAAGGACGCTCGGTCGGTACAGGGCGCGTAACGATGGTATCCGGCGCGGAATACATGGTGGAGGTGCTCACGGGCGAATTTGAGCCAGGTGAGGTACTCTCCCTCTTCCGCGACAAGAACCGCACTGCCAGCGACCAAGTCGGGCGCGGCGTTGTGAATCGGCGTGACACGCTGACGGCGGTCGGGCAGGGACGCGTGGCGGAAGTGCTGGTGAAGGTGGGCGACCAAGTGAAAAACGGTACGCCGCTGCTCCGCCTGATGCCGACTGCTACCACCCCGGATGCCTCCCCGGACATTATGGCGGCGCAGAACGGCGTGATTGGTACGCTTGCTGTGCAGCCCGGTCAGCAGGTGTACGAAGGGCAGCTGCTGGCGCGCCTGATGCTGGTGGACAAGCTGGAAGTCGTCGCGCAGGTGGACGAAGTAAACCTGAAGAACCTCTATGTGGGCGACAAGGTGTCCGTGACGCTGGATATGGACGAGTCGAATGTGCTTACCGGCACGGTTACGGAAATCGGCAATCTCGGCACGACGGTGCAGAATGCCGCGTACTTCCCCGTGCATGTGGAGCTGACGACGAACCAGATTCCGCTGGGCGCCAGCGCGTCGGTATACATTCCGAACAACAAGTAATACTATTTCCAAATTCACCTGCACCAGCTGCTCGTGCCTTGGCGCATTCTCATTTTGAAATAGTGTAAAACAAGAAGCAGCTTCCGCCCCCAATTGGGGATATCGGAAGCTGCTTCTTTACTTTCTCAACGGTTTCTCTGCTGCCGCTACCATCGCCCGCATAATCTCCGATGGATGCAGCAGTTCGCCGTGCTGCGCCATGCTGTACGTCTGGTTGCCCGCGACAATTACATGATCCAGCACAATGATGCCGACGCCCTCCATCAGCTGCTGAAGATAGCGTGTTGTGCAGATATCATCCTCCGACGGCAGGGCAACGCCGCCCGGATGATTATGGCACAATACGACGCTGTGCGCGTTGCTATTCAATGCGGCTTCCAGCACCAAGCGCGGGTACGCCGTCACCGCTGAAAGCGTGCCCTCCGTCACCTTGCGATTGCAGATAATGCTGCCATCTGCCGTCAAGCAAATGACATAAAACTGCTCCCGCCGGTAGCCCGCCATCATCGTTCGGCAGTAATCCAGCGTCACCTGCCGACTTTCCAGCTTGCTCCGCACCTGATTCACTTCATCAGAATAGCGGCGGAACAGCGGTAGAATCAGCGAAAGCAGCGTTGCGCTCTCCTCGCCGATGCCGTCAATCAGCATCAGCTGCTCCGGCGACGCTTCCAACACCCGCGGAAGCGACCCGAACACATCCATCAGCGCGTGTGCCGTATCGTTCACGTTGCCGCGCGCGCGGCCATAGAAAAGAATCAGCTCCAGCACCTCATGCTCAGAAAAGCCCTCCAAGCCGCTGATTCTGAACCGCTCCCGCATCCGCTTCCGGTGCCCGTCGTGCGTTGCTGCCATCATGTTTCCCTCTTTTTCGCAAAATCCACGTCTTATTGTAACGCATTTTTTCGTGATGTGCAAGCACTTCTTTTGTGCTTTCGCGGATTCACAAACGCATCAATCTATGATATAATGCGGGTAGCATTGGCGAATAAAGATGAAGGAATGGAAGCGCAATGTACTTATCCAACCCGATGGTATCCGTGATTGTTCCGGTGTATAACGCCGAAAGCACCCTGCGGCGCTGTGCCGACAGCATTTTGGAGCAGTCCTATCCTGATTTGGAGCTGATTTTGGTGGATGACGGCAGCAAGGATGCCTCGCCCCTGATTTGTGACAGCTACATGCAGAAAGATGCCCGCGTCCGTGTGATTCACAAGCCCAACTCCGGCGCATCCGCCACGCGCAACCTCGGTATTGCCGAAGCCCGCGGGCACTACCTGCAATTTGTGGACAGCGACGACTGGCTGACGCCCGATGCGACAGAAAAGCTCGTCGCCGCCGCCGAAGCGCATCAGGCGGATTTGGTGATTGCGGATTTCTACCGCGTGTCCGGCAAACTCGTCGCCAGCAAGCACCGGGTGATGCCCGTCGGCGTGATGACGCGGCGGGAGTATGCCAGCAAGATGATGGAGAACCCTGCCAGCTTCTACTACGGTGTACTCTGGAACAAGCTGTACCGCCGGGATTTGGTTGTGCAGCATCACCTCGAAATGAACCCTGCGCTGCGCATCTGCGAGGATTTCATGTTCAATTTGGAGTACCTGCGTGTCGCCCGGTACATTGTCGCTGTGCCGTCGCCGGTATACTACTACGTCCGCACGAAGAACTCCATTGTTTCCCAGACGTACGGCATGACGACGCTGAAAATCCGCTTGGCGGCGTTTGATGAGTACAAGCAGTTCTACATGGATGTGCTGGACGAAAGGGCGTATCAGAAGGCACGCTTGAAAGTCTACCGTTTTCTGGTGGACGTGGCGATGGATGGCGTTGTGCTGCCCAAGCCCGCGCCCGGCACACGCAGCTTGAAGGCTGCCGATTCACCGGAAACGCTCGACGATGATTGGGATTTGTAAACGAAGCCCCTGCACCGCCCATTGGCAACGTGCAGGGGCATTATTCTTTTATACTATTTCCAAATGAAAATGCGCCAAGATGCGCCGCGAATTTTTCACGTTGGCTAACGCGAATGAAACGCAGCGTAGCAGCGCTACGCTAAGTGGAATGAGCGGACGCCAACGGGGAAAAGGCGCAAGCAGATGGCGCAGGTGAATTTGGAAATAGTATTACGTCATTTTGCGTGGTTTGCTCCGACCATAGGCGTGAACCCAGTCCACGACGTTGTAATAAATCAGAAAGATGATGGAGGACAGCCCCCATGTAATCGGGTAAGCCCACGAAATCGTCGTCAGTTCCGGCCAAATCGGCACGGCAATGGTGATGTACGTCACGCGGAACATGCACCAGCAGCACAGCATGACAATCATCGGCACAATCGAGCGTCCTGCGCCGCGCAGAACCGCCGCCATTGCGTTGGAGAGCGCCAGCAGGAAGTAGAACGGCGTCATTATCCTCGCGTGCATCGTCCCCAGACGGATAACCTCCTGCACCTGCGCCGCATCGCCCGACTGGATGAACATTGCAATCAGCGCCGGGATGAAGGCGTAAATCGCCAGACCAATCGCTTCTGCAATGCTGACACACGCAATCAGTCCGAACCGCGCGCCTTTCTTGGCGCGTTCATACTCCTGCGCGCCGAGGTTCTGCCCGATGAAGGTCGTCAGCGCCAAGGTGAAGCTGGTAATCGGCAGGAAGCCAAAGCCCTCAATCTTGGAGTACGCGCCGCAGCCCGCCTGCGCCAGTGCGCCGAAATCATTGATGTTCGTCTGCACGACGACGTTTGCCAGCGCAATCACGGCGTTTTGCAGCCCCGACGGAATGCCGATGTACAGCACCTTTTGGAGCATTCGCCCGTTGAAACGGATTTTCCGCGGAATCAGGCGGTAGGATTCCGTCGCCTTCATCAGCTTCCTCAGGCCGAGGAACGCGCTGACCGCCTGCGAGATGACCGTCGCGAACGCCGCGCCGCCAACGCCCATACCCAGCACGCCGACGAACAGCAAGTCCAGCGCAACATTGAGCATGGCGGAAATAATCAGGAAATACAGCGGATGGCGGCTGTCGCCAACCGCTTGGAAAATACCGTTCACCGCATTATACAGAACGGCAAAAATCACGCCACCAAAGTACACGCGGAAATACTCAATCGAATTCGGCAGCACGTCCGCCGGCGTGTGCATCCAGTCCAGAATTGTCGGTGTCAGCAGAACCCCAATGAGTGTCAGCACGAGACCCGCGACGATTGCAAACGCAACAGACGTATGCACCGCAATCGAAACATTCTCATGATCCCTTGCGCCCCAGAATCTGCTGACGACAACGCCTGCGCCAACGAAAACGCCCTGAAAGAAGCCGATGAGCATGAAAATCAGGTTGCCGGACGAGCCAACTGCCGCCATAGCCTCCGTGCCCAGCACATTGCCCACGATAAACGTATCCGCTACATTGTAGAACTGCTGAAACAGGTTGCCTAGAAAGATGGGAATCGCAAAACGAACCATCAGTTTCCAGATGCTGCCCTGTGTCATGTTTGCCGCGTGCGACTGATTTGCCATTTGGTCTATTCACTCCATTGCCTATTTTGACAGAAACCAATTTCATCATAGCACGTTTCGACAGCTTGTCAACGTGTTCTCGGAAAAAGTTGCCCAGCACGAAAAAATTGCAAACGTAAAATTTCGCTTGCAGGGTTGTCATGAGCGGCAAATCATGGTATGATGGTTTTCGGAAAATCCTTTCCAATATATTAAGGAGTGAAAGGCATGAAATTCTTCATTGACATCCTCAAAGGCATGGTGATTGGGCTTGCCAACATCATCCCCGGCGTATCCGGCGGCACAATGATGGTTTCCATGGGCATCTACGATACGCTGATTTACTGCATCACCCACCTCTTTAAGCAGTTCAAGAAGTCCCTCATGACGCTGCTGCCGTTTGTTGTCGGCATGATTGCCGCGCTGGCGATTCTCTCCAACGTCATCACATGGGCGCTGATGGATGAATTTGCCTCGCTGCCGACGAATACGCTCTTCATCGGACTGATTCTGGGCGGTCTGCCCGCCATTTTCAAGCAGATCAAGGGCAGCAAAAAGCGCGACAGCATCCTTGGCGGCATTCTGTTCGTGCTCTTCTTCGCGCTCGTTATCTTCATGGCAACGCTGAAAGAAACGCAGGATACCGGTGCGGTCATCTCTCTGAGCGTTCTGGAAGTCCTGAAGCTTACGCTGATGGGCTGCATTGCGTCCGCGACGATGGTCATCCCCGGCGTGTCCGGCTCGATGATGCTGATGCTGATGGGCTACTACTACCCCGTCATCGGCGCGATTAAGAACCTTATCAATGCGCTGGTGGCGCTCGATGGCGGCGCGATTCTCTACAACGTGGGCATTCTGCTGCCGTTTGGCATCGGCGTGGTGATCGGCATTTTCGCCATTGCGAAGCTGATTGAGATTCTGCTGGCGAAGTGGAAGTGCATCACCTACGGCGCGATTCTTGGGCTTGTTGTCGCATCGCCGTTTGCCATCCTGATGGGGCTGTCGCTTCCCGGCTTCAACCTCGTGCAGGTGATTGTCAGCGTGCTGACGTTCATCTTGGGCTTCGCCGCCGCGTGGCTGCTGGCACGGAAGGACGAAAAGCCCGCCGCCTGATTTTTGCCAATCGAAAACGCCCCTGTCTGCAATGGACAGAGGCGTTTTTTGATGCCGCGGATGCTGCGGATGCGTTATACTATTTCCAGATAAGAATGCGACAAGATGCGCCGCGAATTTTTCATTCTGGCTAACGTGAATGAAACGCAGCGTAGCAGCGCTACGCTAAGTGGAATGAACGGACGCCAGAAGGGAAAAGGCGCAAGCAGATGGCGCAGGTGAATCTGGAAATAGTATTAGAACATGTTCTTTCGGCGCATAATAACGAAGGCGAACAACGTCAGGATGATGGAGATGCCGCAGACTGCCGCAAATCCCCACGCCTGCCTCTCAAACGGTACGGGGACGTTGATGCCCCAAATCGTCATAACCAGCGTCGGCACAGCAAAAAGGACGGTCAGCGCGGTCAGCACCTTCATGGTGATGTTCAGGTTGTTGTTGATGATGGAAGCGAACGCGTCGGTGGTGTTGCTCATAATGTCGCGGTAAATCGAGCACATTTCCATTGCCTGCTTATTCTCGATGATAACATCCTCCAGCAGGTCGGTGTCCTCCGGATAGCGCTTGAGGATGTCCTGGCGCATCAGGCGCTCCATGACCAGCGCATTGCCTTTGAGCGACGTGTTGAAGTAAACCAGTGACTTCTCCAGCTTCATCATTTGCAGCAATTCCTGATTGCGGCTGGTATGCTCCAGCTTTTCCTGAATGTGCTGACTGGTTTTATCAATCTGCTTCAGGTAGGACAGGAAGCGGCCAGCATTGCGCTGGAGAATTTGCAGGATGAAGCGGGTACGCTTGAACGTCCAGAAATTGCGAATGCGCTCCTCAGTAAAGTCGTTGATGATGGGCGTATCGCGCGTGCAGACGGTGATAATCACCTCGTCGCACAGCACGATGCCCAGCGGGATTGTGCTGTACACATAGCCCGTGCCCTCGGTATCAACATACGGAATATCCACGATAATCAGCGTCTGCTGCTTATCCGAGTCGTAGTCAATGCGGGCGGATTCCTCTTCGTCCAGCGCGGCGGGCAGAAAGGTCGGATCAAGGTTGAAGCGGGTGGTCAGACCATCCACTTCCTCCTTCGTCGGGCTTTGCAGATGCACCCATACGCCCTTTTCCAGCGTCGTGCATTCGGTCAGATGATCCTCGATGGTCTTGAAGATTCTTCTCATGTTAGTGCTGCGTCCTTTCAACATTTCCGAAGGAAGGCAGCGCGGTCGGCATCAGTCAGCCGTCAGAGCGCTGCCGATGGGCTCAGGGGTACTATACGGATCACCGTCCATGCGGTCAGACACTCCTTTCCGGCGTTCGCGGGCTGCTTGCCCGAAAGCCACGCCTTTTATCTTACGCCCATTTCCCGCAATTGTCAACGGGGTATGCCGCAAGAAATCAGAAAATGGTGCTTCATATCTATTATCTGCCTCGCCTGTGCCCTCCGGAAATCGTATAAACGGCACGCAGATGCTTTCGCAAATGCCGTTCCTGTGCTGTTTTCGGAGGAAATTTTAGAGAATCAGACGAATTTGCAGAAGAATTTTGTTTTTCCTATGGCTTTTTTACAAAATATCAGTATAATAGAGTAAGGAACTCAGCTTAGACTTTTTCAATCAGCGGGAGGTTAGTCCCTATGACCTGTGACCTTCAACGGGCAAACGTGTGGAAGCGCATCTCGGCTTTTTTGTTCGATGTGATTCTGCTGGCGATTGCCTGCGTTCTTTGTGCGTGGGGATTATCAGCCCTGCTGGGATTCGACGCGCAGTACCAGACGCTCATGGCGCACTATCAGGCCGCGGCAGACGCGTGCGGGCTGGACATGTCCATCATGACCCAGACATACAGCGCCCTGACCGACGCGCAGCGGGCGCTGGTGGAGCAGGCGAACGCCGTGCTCGCCGCTGATGAAACTGCCGTTCATGCGTATGGCATGGTCATTCAGCTGTCGATTCTCATCGTCAGTTTCGGCGTACTGTCGGGTTATCTCCTATTAGAATTCCTCGTTCCGCTCCTTTTCAAAAACGGACAAACCTTGGGCAAAAAGATATTCGGTGTGGCTCTGATGCGCAATGACGGCGTGAGAATCGGTCATGTGACGCTTTTTGTCCGCACAGTGCTGGGCAAATACGCGGTGGAAACCATGATTCCAATCATGGCGGTGATGATGCTGTTCTTCGGCAACCTGAATATCGTTGTGCTGGGCATTGTGCTGATTCTCTCCGTCGCACAGTTTGTCCTCTTCCTCGCCACGCGGAAACATTCGCTGATTCACGATCTTCTTGCTGATACCGTCGCGGTTGATATGGCCAGCCAGATGATCTTCAATTCCACCGATGAGCTGGTTGCTTACAAGGCCAAACTGCAAGCAGAAAAGGTCGCGCATCAGACGTACTAAGGCACCACCGCGCAAATCCATCCCGCGGGGCTTTCAGACGATACTTCCACCCGCTTCAAAAGCGGCGAAGGCATGTCACTACGATGACAAAGGGCAAAGAAAGGGGATTCTATGAAAATCGTTTTGCAGAACCTGACCAAAATCTTCCCGAGCCGCAACAAAAAGTCCGGCGAAGAAGTGGTAGCAGTCAACAATTTTGACTTTACCATCCCGGATGGAAAGCTGATTGGTCTTCTTGGCCCGTCCGGCTGCGGCAAAAGCACGACGCTGTACATGATTAGCGGTCTGCAAAAGCCATCCAGCGGCAAAATCTTCTTCGGGGAGGACGATGTGACCGATCTGTCCACGGAAAACCGCGGCATTGGTCTGGTGTTCCAAAATTACGCGCTCTATCCCCATCTGACGGTCAAGCAGAACATCCTCTTCCCTTTGCAGAACCTCCGCGGCAAGGACAAGATGACCAAGGAAGCCATACTGGAGCGTGCGCATGAGGCCGCCCGACTGGTGCAGATTGAGGAACTGCTGGAACGCAAGCCCAGCGAACTTTCCGGCGGTCAGCAGCAGCGCGTCGCTATCGCCCGCGCGCTGGTGAAGATGCCCCGCGTGCTGCTGCTGGACGAGCCGCTGTCCAACCTTGACGCCCGCCTGCGCCTGCAGACGCGCGAGGAAATCCGCCGCATCCAGAAGGAAACGAAGATTACCACCGTTTTCGTCACGCACGACCAAGAAGAAGCCATGTCCATTTCCGACATGATTGTCGTTATGAAGTCCGGCGTGGTGCAGCAGATTGGCAAGCCGCAGGATGTCTATGACAACCCGGCGAACCTGTTTGTTGCGAACTTTCTCGGCACGCCGCCCATCAACATCTTCACCGGCCATGTCAAGGGCGAACGCCTGTTCATCGGCGTGGACAATGTGATGGATGTGCCCGGCGTGAAGGATCAGGACGTGTTCGTTGGCATCCGCCCCGAAGGCTTCATCCTCGACATGGCGAACGGCACGCTGTGCTGCAAGCCGCAGAACGTCGAGGTCATGGGGCGCGACGTATCCGTCGTCTCCACGCACGAAGCCTCCCAGAAGCCGACGGTGCGCTCCATCATCGACGCGGACAACAAGGTGGATGCTTCCGCCGATGTCGTGCGCTACCGCATCAAGCCGCACAAGATCTTCCTGTTCACGCGGGATGACGAGGGCGTTCGCATTCCGTTCGAGGTGAAGTAAGATGGTAGAAAGCAAGCATCAATGGAAAGCATGGCTCTATCTCGCCCCCGCCATCGTGCTGCTGCTGGTCTTTACGGTCTGGCCGATTATCAACACGGTGCGGCTGGCATTCCTGAATGACTACAACAGCCTGAGCGAAGTCGGCGGTGCCACCTTCACCGTTGGCATCAAGAACTTCCAGACGGTTATCGGCGACAGCGGCTTCAAGACGGCGCTGAAAAACACGATGCTCCTGTGCCTGTTCACCGTGCCGATTTCGACGATTCTCGCGCTGCTGATCGCGGTTGCGCTGAACTCCATCAAGCCCCTGCAAAAGGTACTGCAAACCATCTTCTTCCTGCCCTATGTGACCAACTCCATCGCCATCGGCATGGTTTTCGCCGCGATGTTCAATATCATCGGTATGCCGCACATGGAGCGCCTGATTCAGACCAAGGGCATTGTCAATAATGTCATTGAGCTTTTCGGCGGGCACTACGTCAACTGGATTAACCAAGGCTCGGAATACTGGGCGAACATGTTCGTCATGATTGTCTACATCGTGTGGAACGCGCTGCCCTTCAAAATTCTGGTACTGCTGGGCGGTCTGCAGGGCATCAACAAGCAGTATTACGACGCGGCAAAGGTGGACTCTACTCCCCGTTGGCGCGTGTTCACCAAAATCACCGTGCCGCTCCTCTCTCCGATGATTGCCTACGTCGTCATCACCGGCTTCATCGGCGGCTTCAAGGAATACACCAGCATCGTCGGCATTTTCGGCGAGACCATGGGCCCTGCGGGCGACGCAGGACGCATGAACACCATCGTCGGCATGATTTACGATGCACTGCCGAAGTCCAACTACGGCGTGGCCAGTGCCGCTGCGCTGATTCTGTTTGCAATCATCTTCGTCGTGACGATGATCAACATGCAGGTCAGCAAGAAGCGCGTGCATTATTGAGAGGTGCAGTATGTCCGAAAAAGATTTCACCATCATGCATTCGCGGAACATGCAGCAAGTCAGCGTCACCCAGCGCATCACGAAGGTGCTGACGCTGTTCATCACCTATGCTTTCCTCATTGTGATGGCGCTGATTGTGCTGTTCCCGTTCTACTGGATGATTATCTCTTCCCTGAAGTCGCTGGATGAATACCGCGCGTCCGTGCCGACGTTCTGGCCGCGCATGGTGCTCATCAGCAACTATGCGGATGCGTTCTCCACCGGCAATCTGGGCCGCCTGTTCCTCAACACCGCCTATGTTGGCATCGTCTCGACGATGCTGTCCCTGATTATCACCATCCTGACTGCGTTCGCGTTTGCCCGGCTGGAATTCAAGGGCAAGAACGCGCTGTTCGGCGCGCTGCTGGCGACGATGATGATTCCTGGCGAGCTGTTCACCATCACCAACTATCAGACGATTTTCATGCTCGGCTGGCAGAACACCTACACGGTGCTGATTGTGCCGTTCCTTGTCAGCGTGTTCTACATCTATCTGCTGCGCCAGAACTTCCTGCAGATTCCGAACGAACTGTATCTTGCGGCAAAGGTAGACGGCACGAGCGACTTCAAGTACCTGTGGAAGGTCATGGTGCCGCTCTCCCTGCCGACGCTGATTTCCATCACCATCCTGAAAATGATGGGCGCATGGAACTCCTACGTCTGGCCGCGTCTGGTGGCGAATGACGATGCGCACAAGCTGATTACCAACGGTCTGCGCAACGCCTTCAACAGCTCCACCGGCGAAACGAATTATCCCGTGCAGATGGCGGCAGTCGCGATGGTATCGTTCCCGCTGTTCCTCGTGTTTATTTTCCTGCGCAAGTACATCATGTCGGGTGTCAGCCGCAGCGGTATCAAAGGTTAATCGGCGGATTTCCGCCTTTAACAATTTTTTGTTCCCCTCGACCAGAAAGGAAGGAAAGACACATGAAGAAGTTCCTCTCTCTTCTCATGGCGCTGACCATGCTGATGGCCTGCACTGCTTGCTTCGGTTCTGCTGAATCCGCAAGCGATCCCGCTGCTTACGACGGCAGCGAAGTGAACATCACCTTCTACAACACGATGGGCTCCAACCTGACCCCTGTGCTGGATACGTACATCGAAGAGTTTAACAAGCTCTACCCGAACATCCATGTCAGCTACACCTCCGTTGGCGGCTACGATGATGTCCGCGACCAGATTTCCAAGGAAATCACCGTCGGCGGCCAGCCCAACATCGCTTACTGCTACCCGGACCACGTTGCCCTGTACAACCTCGCGCGTGCGGTGCAGCCGCTGGATGCTTACATTGACAGCACGGCGACCATCACCCGCGCCGACGGCACAACCGAAACCTTCGGCCTGACGCAGGAGCAGAAGGACGACTTCATTTCCGCGTACTACGAGGAAGGCCGTCAGTTCGGCGATGGCAAGATGTACACGCTGCCGATGAGCAAGTCCACCGAAGTGCTGTACTACAACAAGACGTTCTTCGACGCCAACGGTCTGACCCCGCCCACCACTTGGGACGAGATGGAAGCGCTGTGCAACAAGATCGTCGAAATCGATCCGTACAGCATCCCGCTGGGCTATGACTCCGAGAACAACTGGTTCATCACCATGACGGAGCAGCTCAAGACCCCCTACACCAGCGCCACCGGCGAACACTTCCTGTTCAACACGCCCGAAAACCGCGCGTTCGTGAAGCGTTTCGCAACGTGGTACAATCAGGGGCTTGTGACGACCCAGACCATCTACGGCAGCTACACCTCCGGTCTGTTCGTCTCCGACTCCGGCATCAAGAGCTACATGTCCATCGGTTCCTCCGCCGGCGCGACGCATCAGCGTCCGACCAAGGGTGCGGACGGCACCTATCCCTTTGAAGTGGGCATCACGACCATCCCGCAGGTGGATGCCAGCAACGCGAAGGTCATTTCTCAGGGCCCGAGCCTGTGCATCTTCAAGAAGTCCAATGCGCAGGAAGTGGCCGCTTCCTGGCTGTTCGTCAAGTACCTGACCACCACGGTGGATTTCCAGGCTGAATTCTCCATGGCGTCCGGCTATGTGCCGGTCATCAAGTCCGTTGCGAACAACGAAGTCTATGCGGAATTCGTTGCGGGCGCGGACGGCGGCGACAACGTGGCGGCGCTGGCGGCGAAGGTCTGCCTGGAGCAGGTTGACGCTTACTACACCTCTCCTGCGTTCCCCGGCTCTTCCGAAGCACGCAGCCGCGTCGGTGAACTGATGGCGGGCTGCATGACGGATGCTGCGGCACTGGGCGACCTGACCAAGCCGGAAAACGATGCGAAGCTGGACGAGCTCATCCAGAAGCGCTTCGACGAAGCTATCACCAAGTGCGAACAGTCCATCGCGGGCTTTGGTATCTAAGGCGCGCAGATGAAAACACTCCGCAATCTATTTCCCCTGCTGCTGACCCTGACGCTGCTGCTCTGCACGGCGTCAGGCGCGGCGGCGGAAACCACCGATGACGGCTTTGTGGACTATGTGGCGCAGCTGAAGCTGAACATGTCCTCCGCAACCGCCAAAACCAGTGCGACCGTCAGGACGCATGTGGACGGCGACACGGTGCATTTCGATGTGCCGGAAAGCGTCTGCGCGGACGGTGTGCTGAAAGCGCGCTTTCTGGCGCTGAACACCCCCGAATCCACCGGCAAGATTGAGGAATACGGCGTTGCCGCGTCGCATTTCACCCAGGAGAAGCTCGCTTCGGCAGTGTCCATCATCTTGGAATCGGATTCTGACCGCTGGGAGCTTGACTCCACTGGCGGCCGGATGCTGGTCTGGGTGTGGTATCAGCCGTCGGAAGGCGCGGAATACCGCAACCTGAATCTGGAGCTGCTGCAAAACGGCTATGCGCGCGCGTATTCCACCGCGAACAACCAGTACGGCAGCATCTGCTCAAGCGCGCTGGATCAGGCGCGGCAATTCAAGCTGAACCTCTACTCCGGTCAGCCCGACCCCGATTTCTACTACGGCGACGCCATTGAGCTGACCCTGCGCGAACTGCGCTGCCATCCGGAAGCGTACCAGAACAAGAAGGTCGCTTTCAACGGCATCGTCACGCTGGCGCACAACAATTCGGTGTATGTCGAAAGCCTTGACGCGGAGAGCGGCATCGTCTTTGGCATCTCCGTCTACTACGGCTTCAACCTCAGCGGCAAGGGTCTGTCGATTCTCACCCCCGGCAACGAAGTGCGCATCGTCGGTTCGGTGCAGTACTACGCGGCGGGTGACCAGTGGCAGATTTCCGACGTCTCCTACCGCATGATGAAGCCGAAAGACCCCGGCAACATTCAGCTGCTCAGCGAAGGTCACGCGCCGTACTATACCGAGACGACGCTCGCCCAGTTGATGTCGCAGACCCTGCTGGCGGACGAAAATGGTGAGGAAGCTGCCTATGCTCATGCGGATTTGGCGCAGAACACAAGCGTCGAGCTGCACAAACTGCATGTGCTGTCCATCAGCCGGGACGACGAAAACAGCCGCGCGTATCTGACCGTCGAACAGGACGGGCAGCAGATGACCGTAATTGCACCGTCGTCTTTCGTGACCGATGAGATGGTGGGGCAATCCATCACCGTGCGCGGTTTTGTCGAACATTCGAGCGGCAGCGTCGCTGTGCGTGTCTACGAAACCGGACTCCTTCTCGCAGAATAACACCCCTGACAATCAAGGAAAGGGAGAAAACAAACATGAAGAAATTCCTTGCGATGCTCATGCTGCTGGCGATGTGCTTCAGCTGCGCCGCGATGGCGGAAACCACGGATGAAGATCTGGCAGCGGCCAAGACGTACCTGTTCATGATGTACAAGGATCTGCCGGAAACGACGATGAGCGATTACGAAGTGGTCGGCGTCATCAACATCGGCGGCATCGAATTCCCGATTACGTGGACGGCGGACAGCGACACCATCAAGATTGTTCCGCAGGACAACAAGATGGTCACCATTGATGTGGATGAAAAGAATCCCGAAGAAGTGACCTACACCCTGACGGCCACCCTGTCGAACGCTGCTGGCGAAACCGTGAGCGTGTCCTTCGCGCACAAGGTGCCTGCTGCGATGATTCTGGAAGGCATGAGCTACGAAGAAATCGTGGCGGCGGCGTACTCGCTGGAAGCGGGTCTGGCGCTGGAAGACACCCAGCGTCTCTACGGCACGGTGACGAAGATTGACACCCCGTGGAGCGACGAATACAAGAACATCACCGTCACCATTCAGGTGGGTGAACTGGCGGATCAGCCCATCCAGTGCTACCGCCTGACCGGCGAAGGCGCGGAAAACCTGCAGGTGGGCGACGCGATTACCGTCGAAGGCATCCTGAAGAACTACAAGGGCACCATCGAGTTCGACAAGGGCTGCGTGCTGGTCGGCTACGGCGAAATCGTCAGTCAGAAAGCGATTGTAGACGCGGCTTACGCGCTGGAATCAGGCGTTGCCATGACGGCTCCGACCGCGCTGGTGGGCGAAGTGATTTCCATTGACTCCGCGTGGAGCGACGAATACCAGAACATCACCGTGACCATCGTCTGCGACGGTCTGACCGAACAGCCCATTCAGTGCTATCGTCTCTCCGGCGAGGGCGCGCAGGCGCTGGAAGTCGGCAGCGTGGTCGGCGTGTACGGCACGATTAAGAACTACAAGGGCACGGTCGAGTTCGACAAGGGCTGCGTGACCGTTCCCGCGGACTCCGTGGCGAGCGTCCGTCTGGCGGTGAGCGCCTACGCGCTGGAAGCGGGTCTGTCCATGAATGACGCTTCCACCATGACCGGCGTCATCACCAGCATCGACACCGCGTGGAGCGACGAGTACAAGAACATCACCGTGACCATCGTTCCCGGCGGTCTGACTGACTATGCGGTGCAGTGCTACCGCCTGTCCGGCGAAGGCGCGGAAACGCTGGCGGTTGGCGACACCATCACCGTGAGCGGCACGATTAAGAACTACAAGGGCACGATCGAATTCGACAAGGGCTGCACGCTGGACGCTGTGGTCAAGGCGGAGTAATCGTTTCCTAGCAGAGGGGGAATCCTGCATCAGCGGGACTCCCCTTTTTCTGTACGCAAAACGCCGTACTTCCGTTCTTGGAAACACGGCGTTTGATATTATGCTTCGTAGCCCAGTGTCTTCATGAAGCGCTGGAAGCCCGCCAATCCGGCTTCATCGCGCTTGTAGACGCCCGCGTCCGCCAGCACCTGCGCGCACACCAGCGCCACTTCCTGCCGCAGGATGGCTTCCGCTTCCGCCGACGTTTGGACAAGTCCGTGCCGCGCGACAACTTCCGTCAGCCAGTCGTAGTGCTTCGCGCACGGGTCGCTGTCCGCCGGACGCACCATCGGCTTCTCGCCCGTCAGGTAGCCATTCAGTGCCGCAAGCTCCGTCTTCAGGCGACCCGGCAGGATGAACAGCCCCATCACCTCAATCAGCCCGATGTTCTCCTTCTTGATGTGATGCAGCGGCGCATGAGGATGGAAGATGCCCAGCGGGTGCTCTCCGCTCGTACGGTTGTTGCGCAGAACGAGATTCAGGCGGTACTGTTCCCCCTCTTTGCGCAGAATCGGCGTAATGGTGTTATGGGGCGTTCCGTCCGTTTCCGCAAGAATACTGCAAGCTTCGTCGCTGTACCCGCGCCACGCGTCCAGAATCCGGCTGGCTTCGGCAATCAGCGTCTGTTCATCCGTTCCGCTGAGCTGAATGGTGGACATCGGCCAATCGAGCAGTGCCGCCGAAACGCCCGGCACCGAAGACTTCAGCTGGCAGCGCACTTTCGCATCGTCCATCGGGAAATGATAGCGTCCGCCCTGAAAATGGTCGTGATTGAGGATTGACCCGCCAACAATCGGCAAATCCGCATTCGAGCCGAGCATGTAGTGCGGGAACTGCTGCACGAAGTCAAACAAGCGATCGAATGTGCCGCGGGAAATGCGCATCGGCACATGCTGGCTGTTCAGCACGATGCAGTGCTCCGGGTAATACGCATACGGCGAATACTGCAGATACCACGTCTGCCCAGCGAGCGACAGCGGCACCATGCGGTGATTCTGCCGCGCCGGGAAGTTGCTGCGGCCGCGGTAGCCGGGATTCTCCACGCACAGCATACACTTCGGATAGCCGACGCTGGGCGCATTCTTCAGCTTTGCGATTTCCTTGGGGTCTTTTTCCGGCTTGGAGAGGTTGATGGTGATTTCCAGCCGTCCCGCCGGCGTATCGGCAAAATAACGGACGTTCTGCGCAATCGCATCAACCTTGATGTAATCGCACGCGCGGCACATCTGGTAGAAATCCTCCGTCGCCTGTTCGGGATGCCCCTGCGAAACGCACTGCTGGAAGTGCGCGCGTACTTCCTTCGGCGACGGCGTGAGCAGCCCCATCAGGCGCGCACTAAAGAGGTCACGCGCATACGTCATGTCCTCGATGATGCCTTTTTCGACCGCCAAATCGCACAGTGCCCGCAGAAGCGCCGTCGCGGTCGGCGGCACGTCCGCCATCGGCACAATATCGCCGGCGGGGGCATCAAGCTGAAACGCATCGAGCAGCAGGTTGCGGAAGTACGGCATATCCACCGTTTCTATCAGCCCTTTTGCCGATGCGTAAATCAGCAGATTTTCAATTGCCTGTGTTGTATTTTCTTCCCAAGACATCATCAACAGCCCTTTCTGTATTCATCGCTCTGGCTTGATTCATTCCTATTATAGCGGAAAACAGCTTTTCTGTCAATCAACCCGGCAAAAGACTTGACAGAAAGGCAAAAAGACAGTAGGATAAATCATATGATTTCCCATTGATTTTCAGGAGGCGGCTTCATGAACGATCGCGAGGAAGGCAAGGGAATGCGGCTTCTGCGCAAGGGCAAACGTGGCCTGATTCAGGCGATTTTCAGTCGTCTGGGGTTGATTGTGCTGCTATTTTTGCTGCAGCTGGCGCTTCTGCTGGGGCTGTTCAGCGCGGCAGCAGAGTTTTTGCCGCACTTCTTCGGCGGAACGATTGTGTTCAACGCCATTATCGTCATTTATCTGCTCAACAGCGAAGGCGACCCGACCGCGAAGTTGACGTGGCTGGTGTTTTTCAGCGTTGCTCCGGTGTTCGGGGCGCTATTCTATCTATACACCAAGAGTGACATAGGGCATCGGCTTTTGCGCGAACGGACGACACAGCTGATTCGCGAGGGGCGCAGCGATCTCCGCGCGCACGCCAGCGCCCAGCAGCATCTGGAAGAGCGCGACCCGCAGATTGCGCGCATGGCAAGCTACATCGCGAAAACCGGCTGCTATCCCGTTTGGGAGCACACCGCTGTGACGTACTTTCCGCTGGGCGAGGACAAATTCGCCGCGCTGCTGCCTGCGCTTCGGCAGGCGAAGCATTTCATCTTTCTGGAATACTTTATCGTGGAAGAGGGCGAAATGTGGGGGCAGGTGCTGAGTATTCTGGTGGAAAAAGTGAAGCAGGGCGTGGAGGTGCGCGTACTGGTGGACGGCACATGCGAGTTCACGCACCTGACGCACGATTATCCCCGCCGGATGCAGAAACTGGGCATCAAGTGCAAGATGTTCGCGCCCGTCCGTCCGTTCGTCTCGACGCACTACAACTACCGTGACCACCGCAAAATCGCCGTGATTGACGGGCAGGTGGCGTTCACGGGCGGTGTGAATCTGGCGGACGAGTACATCAACCGCGTCGTACGCTTCGGGCACTGGAAGGACACCGCGGTGATGCTGCGCGGCGAGGCGGTGCGCAGCTTTACGCTGATGTTCCTGAATATGTGGGCGATTGACGAGCACACGATGGAGTCGTCGCGCTTTCTGGCGTATCCGACAAAGCCCGTCATGGACGCGCCGGGGTTTGTGCTGCCCTACTCGGATTCTCCGGTCGATGGCAACAAGGTCGGCGAGCAGGTGTATATCGACATTCTCTCCCGCGCACGGCGGTACGTCCACATCATGACGCCCTACCTCATCATCGACCACAACATGGAGACGGCACTGCAATACGCGGCGGAGCGCGGCGTGGACGTCCACCTGATTCTCCCCGGCATCCCCGACAAGAAGTACGCCTTCGCGCTGGCGCACACGCATTACGCTTCGCTGATGAAAGCAGGCGTCAAAATCAGCGAATATACCCCCGGCTTCGTCCACGCAAAAGTGTTCGTCGCGGATGACCGAGAGGCCGTCGTGGGCACGATTAACCTCGATTACCGCAGTTTGTACCACCACTTTGAATGCGCGGCGTACATGCTGGATGTGCCGTGCATTGCGGACATTGAGGCGGATTTTCAGCATACACTGAAGCAGTGCCGCCGCATGACACCTGAGCGCCTGAAGAACGACAAGCTTTCGATGAAGGTTGCTGGTGCGCTTCTCAAGGCGATTGCGCCGCTGATGTGATTACAGCCGCGCCTCTTCCGCCTGACCAGAACGGCAGACGACCGACAGCGTCAGGCAGACCGTCCCCGGCATGGCGTACCATGCGCTGCCAGTGAGGATATAGAGTATCAGCATGAACAGCCCATAGCCCCAGTAGCGCGGTGCTTTTTCCCGCTGCGTCATGATGGACAGCAGGCTGCCGCGCTGCGGCGTTCTCCGTTTTCGCTGCCCCAGCGCTACCAATTGCGCATCCGTCGCGGGGGAAAGCCGCCCCGCCAGCGCCAGCAGCGTCTCTCGGCGAATGACGCGGATGGGCGTCGGCATCTGCTCGGCGCGTGCAATCACCCGCGGCGGCGCTTTTCCCAGCACGCACAGGACGACCCGATTCGCCTGCTGCCGCTGCATCGCCCGGTGTGCCTCTACCAGCTGCCCGATGGACAGCTCCCCTTCCGGCGGCATCCGAACGCACTGCACCAGCAGCGTTTCCGCGCCGCCCGACGGCTTTTCCTGCCTGCACAGCGCGCCGTCTGCCGTAATGCGCTGCATCCGGAGCGGCCACTTTTCCTCCAGCAGCAGCGCCGCCTGAAAGTGGGCTTCCTTCGCCTCCGAAAGCAGCATTTTCTCCAGCAGCAGTTCGCCACCGATGCGGCAGCGGAGTGCCGTTTCGCGCCGCACCAATGTCGTCTGACGATAAAGGCGGCGCAGCAGCAGCAGCAGCGTGCCCAGTGCAATGCCCGCAAGCAGCGCAGGGAGGTTCAATCCCCAGAGGAACACAAACCAGCCGATGCCCAGCGCCATCAGCAGCACACCGCGCCCCACACTGTCCAGCAGCTCCGCCAGCAGGTTGCGCTTGAATCCCGTTTCCATCGCTTCTCCGCCTTTACAATTCCCGAAATTTCGGGTATAATAGGAATGTACACTTGCACAAGCAGGAGGATTGCCATCACATGGCAAAAGAACGCATTGGTATTTTAGGCGGCACGTTCGACCCGATTCACGAGGGGCACATCCATATGGCGCTTTCCGCCATGCAGGGTGCGCATCTTGACCGCGTGCTGGTACTCCCGACGGGCAATCCGCCGCACAAGATAGGCATCACCCCTGCGGAAGATCGCTGGCGCATGGTCTGCTGCGCCTGTGCGCTGCATGACGGGCTGACGCCGTGCCGCGCGGAAATCGACCGCGAAGGCGTTATCTATACGGTAGATACGCTGTCCATTTTGCATCAGGATTATCCCAAGGCAGAGCTTTTTTACCTGATTGGTACGGACACGCTGATGGAGCTGCACACATGGCGGAATTTTGAGCAGGTATTGTCGCTGTGCACCTTCGTTATCTGCCCGCGCCCGACCAGCGTGTCGCCCAAGGTGCTGGCGGACGAGCAGCGGCGGCTGATTGCGCTCGGCGGGCGCTTCGTGGCGCTTGACGCGGACGTGGTGGATGTGTCTTCCACGGAACTGCGGCAGGCGCTTCGGGATGGTCAGGCAACGCCGCATTGCAGCGTACCCGTGCGGGAATACTGCAAGGTGCGCGGGCTGTACGGGCTGTCGCCGCGCGTCCCGCAAGGAGACAAGTGGCTTGACCGCCTCTTCGCCGACCTGAATCAGCATCGGTTTATGCATTCGCTGGCAGTGGCGCACACGGCGCGGCAATTGGCGATTGCGCACCATCTTGACCCGGTCAAGGCGGAAGCCGCCGGACTTCTGCACGACTGCGCGAAGTGTCTGCCGCTCAGTGCCATGCAGCAGCTTTGCCGTGACCATCAGCTGACGGTTGATCCGGACATTCTGCAAAGCGGCGCACTGCTCCACTCCGTCGCCGGGGCGTGTCAGGCGCAGGATGTTTACGGCATCACCGACCCGGAGCTTCTCTCTGCCATCACCAACCACACCAGCGGACGCCCCGGCATGAGCAAGCTGGACATGGTCATCTGGCTGGCGGACAAGATTGAGCCGACCCGCGCATCCTATCCGCTGCTGGATAAAGTGCGGATGCTGGCGGGCTTTTCGCTGGAAAAGGCGCTGCTAACCAGTCTGGAAGGATCAGCGAACTATCTGCGCAGCAGCGGGAAAACCGTGCATCCGCTGACGCTGCAAACCATTGCGTGGCTGAAAACGCTTCCCGAAACCAAGTGAATTTTATCAGAAGGAGAAATATTATGCAGAATCTTCAGCTCGTGCAGGAAGCTGCACAGGAACTCTACAAGAACAAAGCCGGTCAGATTGTCGCGCTGGACGTGCAGGGCATGACCGTTATTTGCGACTATATGCTGATTGCGGCCGGGCGCACGGTCAATCAGGTGAAGGCGCTGGCAGACGATGTGGATGAGCGCATGGCGGAGCTGGGCGTGCCGATTCGCCGCCGCGAGGGGCAGAACGAAGGCCGCTGGATTATCCTCGACTACGGCTTCATGCTCGTGCACATCTTCCACACCGAGGAGTACGAGTATTACAACCTCGAACGCCTGTGGACGGATGGCAGCAACCGCCTTGTGCTGCCGTTTGACCAGACGGATTTGTAATCGAATACAGAAACATCGGGCAGTGCGCATGGTGCGTTCACTGCCCGATGTTTTTGTTTACGGATAATTGCGGATTGTCCTTGCTTTTTCCATCGCATCCTCCTGCGCGGAAAGCGGCGACAGGATGTAGGCGTAGTCGTAATCCCGCGTCAGCGGCGTCAGGTACGGCTCATGCACGATGATGCGATACCATGAATTGTCGCCGCCCAGCCCAATCTGCACGGCGTTCAGGCGCAAAATGACGTTCTCCGTCGCCTTCAGCTGGTGCGGGTGCTTTGCCTGCGTGAGCGCTTCTGGTGTGTAGTGCAGCGCACTCGCTTCCATCGGCGCACTATCCGCCGCAGCCAGCAGACCCTCGCCCGTCTCGTCCGTCAGCGCAATCCAGCGCACGCCCGTCCGATTCCCCGTTTCTGATGGCTCCATGTACGGGAAGAAATTGTCCGTTACAGTCGTTTCATAGCATCCGACTTTCGTACCGCTGTGCCGGTCGGTGTAGTTTTCTTCTGGTCCGCAGCCGAAATAGGTCATCCGCTCATACGCCTCGGGAAGCGTCATCTGCATCCCGACGACGGGGATGTAAATCAGCTGCTGATGCTCCGGCGCGGACAGGTGCATCTGCACGCGAATGCTGCCGTCGCCATAGAAACGGTATTCCAGCGAAACCAGCATGTTTTCCAGCGCCGGATAGCAGCCGTCGAATGTCACGCGAACCGGGTTTTCGTCCGCATACAGCACCCTGTTCGTGACGACATACGCTCCTGGCTCTTTCCATGCCGCATTCATATGCCCCAATCCGGATCCAAACGCACGGTCATTATCCGTCGCGGCACGGTAGAAACTCCCCTTCGGTCCTTCCCCCGGTACAATCAGCGCATGGAACGTGCCGTCCGCACCCAAGGCTTCATAGCGCGTCAGCTGCGCCGTTTCCAGATTCAGCGCCGTGCGGAACTGCTCACCGCTGATGGACAGCACATTGCCATCCTGCGTCACAGTCATGGCAGCATCCGGCAGCATCGACGTTAGTTCATTGTCATTGCGCATGGCAAACTGCTCGTAAGCCACCACATGCCCCGCATTCAGCAAGCCATCCTGCGCTTTCAGCGCAACCGTCAGATTCAGGAAGTACTCTTTTCCTGCCTCTTTCGCGATGGTCGGCAGATTCAGTGTGACTACACGCTCGCCCGGCTGATTCGTCCGCGCATCAACATTCGCCACGCGCACCGCGTCCGCTGGAAGCACTCCTTCCGCCGCAACATCCCCATCTGCCGTGATGCTCCATCTGAATTCGTACTTTTCCGCCACATCAGTGAATAAGAAGTAGTTCTTCATTCGCACCGTCGCGTGGTCTTCGTCAAACGCATCGAATTTCAGCTGACTGTACTGATAGCGAACTTCCGCCATTTCCGGCTGAAGCGTGCGGTCAGGCAGCAGAAGCCCGTTCGCACAGAAATTGTCGTCATGTACGCGCTCGCCGAAGTCGCCGCCGTAGCCGAAATAGCGCGTTCCATCCTCGGCGGTCTGGTAAATCGACTGGTCGATGAAGTCCCAGATGAACCCGCCCTGCAAACTGCGGTAGGTATCAAACGCCGCCTGATATTCATCCATGTTGCCCATTGCGTTGCCCATCGCGTGTTCATATTCGCACTCGATGTAGGGCGTGTCGTGCCCCGCCTCGGCGTAGGCAATCATCTGCTCGACCGTTTCGTACATGCCGGAATAGACGTCGATGCCCGTCGAAAAATTGTCGCGCGCCTGCTCGTAGTGCCACGGGCGTGTCGGATCGTAGGCGTGCAGGACGTGCGTCTCGCCCATCTGATTGACATACGGCTGCACCAGAATCGTCCGCAGAATCTCCGGGTTCTTGCACTCGTTGCCCAGCGACCACATGATGACGCTCGCATGATTGCGGTCACGATTCACCATGTTGTACTCGCGGTCAATAATCGCGTTCGACATATATTCTGTAATGCGTGCGTTTTCATAAATCATGTTGGAATGGACTTCGAGATTCGCCTCATCGACAACGTAAATGCCGTATTTATCGCACAGATAATACCAGTATGGACTGTTCGGGTAATGCGACGTGCGCACGGCGTTGATGTTGTTCTCCTTCATGATGCGGATGTCTGTCTCCATGACCTCGCGCGTCACGGCGTACCCGTATTCGGGGTGCGTCTCGTGGCGGTTGACACCGCGCAGGGAAATCGGCTGCCCGTTGATGCGGATGAGGTCAGCGTCGCCCGTGCTGCCCTCAAACCAGCCACTTGCATTCGTCTTGTAGGTCATTTTGCGGAAGCCTACCTGACAGCTCTCGTAGACCGTTTCCGCGCCGCTCGTCTCCGCCAGCACCAGCGTGTAGAGATACGGGTCTTCGGCGCTCCACTTGCGCGGGGTTTTGACAACGCCGCTCAGGGTGACGCTCTGCACTTCGCCTGCGGAAAGTATCGCGTGCGCTGCATCCACCGTCCATGCGACCGGCTGCCCGTCCGCATCGTAAAGCTGCGCCGAGACGGAAATCTCGCCATCTGCATCGCCGCGGTTTTCCAGCATCAGCGTTACAGAGAACGTGCTGTCCGTGAAATCCGCGTCAAAATCAGTCACAAGGCTGTAATCGCGCACGAACGTCTGCGGCGTTGCGTAGAGGTACACGTCGCGGAAAATGCCGCTCAAATCGAAATAATCCTGATCTTCCAGCCATGAGCCGTCGCACCAGCGGTAGACCTTGACCGCCAGCGTGTTTTCTTCGCCATAACGGATGTAATCAGTCACGTCGAACGTATCCGCCGTGAAGGAATCCTCCGCATAGCCGACCTGCGTACCATTCACCCAGAGGTAGAAAGCCGCATCGACGCCCTCGAACGTCAAGAAAATGCGTTCGCCTGACCAACTCTCCGGCAGCGTGAACGTTCGGCGATACAGCCCGATGGGGTTATACGTCGTCGGTGCCATCGGCAAATCCGCCGGATAACCGATTTTGTTGCCGAAATTGCGCGCGAACTTCTGCGTTGTGTTGGTGTAAATCGGATGGTCGTAGCCCTGCGTCTGCCATACGCTCGGCACAAAGATATTCGCCCAGTCCGAAGCATCAAAATCCGGTTGATAGAAGTTCACACAGCCGCCACGGTCAAATTCTGACGGAGAGTCGAAGAGCCGGAACGTCCAGTTCGTCTGGCTGAGCAGCAGATAGCGCCCGCTGTTTTCCTTGCGGTAGTTGACTGCGCCGTCTATCGCCTGTTCGGGCGTATCATAGGGAACGGAATCCGTGCGCGGCGCTTCCCGCCCAATCTGCACGATGTCGCAATTGCGATTCGGCGCGTCGCCATCCGTGCTGCCGTTCCATTCCTTTCCTGTCCAGAAAACACCCGGTGTACTCCATGCGCAGTCGGTGAAAGTCGGCAGCGTGTGGGAAGCTGCCTTGAGCATATCCGCCCGACTGCCCGTAAAGGTACACTGCGTCACGAGCATGTCCGTCTGCGTCCCCTCGACTTCCAGATGTGCCTTCGTTTCGCCGGAGAAGCGGCAGTTCCGAATCGTCGCGCCGCGCCCATTGCCAAGGTACATGTTCGCGCTGGCGTTGTCCGAAAAATCGCAGTTCTCGATGGTCGTGTCGTGCGAATCGTAGTAGATGACACCTGTCCAGCCGTCCGCCACCGTCGTATCGGTGCAGACGCAGCTGGATTTGAGGATGCGCAGACCCGTCACACGCGACTGCCGCACGTCGCAGGCAGTAATTGTCGCGTTCGGCTCGTTTTGCAGATAGATGCCGTCGGCGTTATCAGAAAAAGTGCAGTTTTCGATGCGGTTGCCGTTCCCGACCGCGCCAAAATAGCCGAAGCCGCAGCCTTGCACATGTGAATCCTGCAAAGTGCAGTCCGTGCAGTGGGTAAAAAACACGCCTTGGTCGCAGTTCAGCGCAAGACTGTCCGTGACGACGACGTTCTGGCTACCGCGGATGTCAATGCCGTGGTTCGTCTGCTCAACGTGAACATTGCGCAGCACCGCACCCTGCACGAAAACGAGGTATGTGCCGAAAATGCCGCAGCGGTCAGCCGATACGTTCTCCAGCGTCACATTTCTGCTCCGCGCGATTTCCAGCCCCATGCTGCTGTCAGAAACGTCGATGTCCCGCACCGTCAGATTATCGCATTCCACGGCAATCAAACCGCCCGCATCCGTCGGAACAGTCAGGTTGTCCTGTCCGACGAAGTAGTAATACGGCCTTCCGTTGATGGTGCAGTCCGCAATCTCGTGCGTCGAGAAGTATTCGGGATCTTCCCCGGCTTCGCACATGCCCGTCAACACCGTTTTGCCAGCGCTCTTATCGCTCAACGGGTCACCGGCGATACAGATGCCGACCTGACGGAACGTGCAGCGGCGAATTGCGCATTCCTTCATGCCGCGCAGCCAAATCGCCGTAGAGGACGTGCGGCACTCCTCGTCGCCCAGCACAAATTCACAGTCCTCAACCGTCATCGCCTGGCTCACATCCGCAACGATGCCCCATTTGCGCACCTGAAAGCGGATGTTCCGCAGCGTCACGCCGTCCGCCGTCACGCTGAGCATCGTCTTGAAACGCGGCGAATCCAGCACAGCGCCGTCCTCGCCCTCGATAGTAACTGCATGGTCAAGGACAATCGGGAACGTCTCCTGCTCGCCGTACACGCCCGCGCGCAGAAGAATCGTGTCGCCCGTGGAGGACGCTGCAGCTGCTTCCGTGAGCGTCTGGAAGTCCCCCGTGCCGTCTACGGCAACGACGTATGTTTCCGCCTGCGCAAAGCCCGCGCAGAGTCCGAGAATCATCAGCAGTCCGATGAGCCATTTTCGCACGATGGAATCCCCCTTATGGCGATAGAAAGCAATTGGTTGCTTACGGAGTGAAAAAAAGGCGGGACGCAGTGTGCGCCCCGTCTGTACCTCATGATGAGGCTTTTTGTTCTGCTTACTCGAACACCAGATTGCCCCACAGGCTCGGATTGGTGTTGATTTCAAGCGTACCCGTCCAAGCCATCTGCGGGATGTACTCCGTGCCGGGGCAGGGATAGGAAATGTCGGTGACCGCCACGTTGAACTTCACCACGTCGCCGGACTGCGGCTTATAGACCGCAATCTTGTTGTTCGCGAAATTCGCCCACGCAATCTTGACTTCAAAGATGAAGCCCGTGGAGGTTGCCTGCGTCACGCGCTCGTAGCCTTCGGTCAGCACGTCTTCGCCGCCGTCGATACCCTTGCTGATGAAGCGCTGACGATATTCCTTGGCGACCATCGTGCGGTCAAACGCGGTATCGAAGTAGTTGTTGTCGCAGATGAGGAACAACAGGAAGTCGTTGGTGTGGTATTCCGTGCGGTTCGGGTCATCCGTGGGATCGGTAGAGATGAAGACCTTCAGGTTATCTTCGCCGTCCAGCGGAAGCATCTCGATAGCGCCGTAGGGCGTATCTTCGGTCACGTCGAAGGCAAGATACAGGTTCTCTTCGTCATACGCGGCGTAGACCTTTGCGGACAGGTCATTCGGCCCCTGCCAGAAGCTGAGGTCGCGGATAATCTGAGACGCATCTTCCAGCACTGCCGGAGAGGACAAGTCCCAATCGCTCAAGTCGCCGTCAATCGTGATGGCGTTCGCCTTGTGCGCCGTAATGGTGGGCGTCTCTTCTTCCGCCATCGCCGCGGAGGACATCGTCACCAGTGCCATCATCATGGCCAGGAAAGCAGCTAACTTCTTCTTCACGTTCACACAACTCCTTTGTCGGTTTGGTTGACACCTGTTGCAAGCCTGTTTCAGCTTTCAATGGTATTGTACAACGATTTTTCTGCCTGTGCAATGGAATTTTCAGCATTTGAATTTGGAATATCCAGCACAAACCTATTTCACTGAACGAAAAAGTGGAGGCGAGCCGAAGCCCGCCCCCAGAGGAGGAATGAGGATGGATTACTCAGCAATGGTGATGGTACCAGACTGCGTGCCGACGGTGATGGTGTGTTCACCGGGCGTCGCGATGGTCACGGGGATTTCAACCACGCGCCAAGAACCGCCGCAGACCGTGTAGAGCTTTTCAGCCACCACTTCGTCGCCGTCCTTGACCTGAACGTAGGTCAGATCGTCCGCGCCATTGTTGCGCAGCAGGCAGTAGACCATGAATTCTTCGCCAGCCTTGGCGGACACAGTACCCACAACGCTCTTGACGGTCTGACCGCGGCTGTTGGTGCTTTCCTGCTCTTCGTACACGGACGGGAGAATCAGGCAGGAGTACTGGAAGTCGCCCTTCTGGCCATAGCGCATGGAGTAGTTGTAAACCACCAGCGGATCACCGAAGTTGTTCGGGGAAGCGTGGTTCGGGTCGTCTTCCATCATCGCCTGAACCAGCAGACGGACGTAGTTGGAAGCGCCCTGATCGCCCGCAAGATCCTTCCACTGAGCCGCGTCGCTCCAGTTGTCGCGAGCCTGTTCCTTCTGGATGATGCCTTCAGGCTGACGTTCGCCGAAGATCAGGTCAGCATAAATCCAAGGTTCGGTGCCGTAGATGAAGCCCGCTTCGCCGGTGCCATGGTCAGGCTTCTGGCTGTACGGAATGTACATCACAGCGTTCGCGTTCTTGAGTTCGTATTCCGTCACCTTGTTGACCATGGTCAGGATGATGGGCTTGCCAGCGTCCTGCGCGTCTTCCACGAACAGTTCGGTCGCGTCGTCAACAGAGTTGAAGTAGCCAATCGCAACATCCGCATCTTCGAGGTTTTCCACGACGGTGCCGAAGTTGTTCAGGTAGGTCTTATAGTGATCAAGCGTATCAGAAGCAGAGGATTCGATATAAACCTTGGTGCCCTTCGCCAGCGGCAGCAGGCCGTTGTCGTTCTTCACCAGCACAGCGGACTTCGCCTGCAGCTTTTCAGCCAGCTCGACTTCTTCCGCAGTACGCGCAGCGCGCAGGTCTTCGTTGGTGTGGATTGCAGTGCGGTTCGCGATCCATTCGGGGCTCGCGACGACAGCCAGCGCCTCGTCCATCACGCGGTAGGGATTCTCGAACAGACCCTTTTCAAACTTGAACTTCAGGATGCGCGCGGCAGAGCGGTCAACCCACTGCTTCTCCACGTCGCCTTCCTTCAGGCCATTCACGATGCAGTCCGGCCAGTTCCACATGGTGTTTTCGCTGATTTCTTCACCATGCTTGATGCCGCCAGCGCCGAACATGTCGGTACCGTTCTTCAGGGCTTCGTTGTACAGCCAACGACCCGTCTGCTCGGACAGTTCCACGCCCTCGTTGGTGACGCCGGAAACCTGCTGACGCATGCCCAGCGCCCACCAGTCGGTCACGACGATGCCGTCGAAGCCGAGGGTGTCACGCAGATAGCTCATGGTCACGGAGTCCCACTTGACGTCGGTGGTATTGGTGATGCCCGTGCCGCCGCAGTTGGTCATGACCCATTCGTTGCCGCCAGCCAGTGCAGCCTTCCAGCCAACCATCCAGTTGTCGAAGTTCTGCGCCACAGAGCGGGCATTGCCGAAGTTGGAGTCGCCGCCGCGGCCGATCCAGTGCTTAACGCAGGACGCGAATCCGGCGTCTTCCATGCCCTTAACTTCCTGATAAACGATGTTCGCGATGTGTTCGGGGTTCTCGCCGTACTGCGCGCCGATTTCGTTCGCGTAGGGCTCGAAGGTCACATGGATACCGACCGCAACCATCGCCTTGCCGTAGATGTTGGAGAGCTTGTACGCCAGTTCGGGGTCATTGGCGGTGCCGTAGGCGATGTGCGCCTTGTCGATGTAGCCGCCCCAAGCGTTGAACTCACGGTCAGAGGTGAAAATCATCGGGACGCCCAGGCGTTCCTTTTCCGCCGCAGCCTGCAGGTTGTTCAGCGTGCTGACGACGTTGTCCGGCGTGCCGTTCAGGTTGAACAGCATACAGGTCAGGTTGAAATCCGGAATCAGGGAGCGCGCCGTTTCGAGATTCGCGCTGACGCAGAACAGCAGACCCGCTTCTTCTTCGGGGGTCATCTGGCTGATCAGGTCATTCACGCGGGTTTCGGTGTCCAGACGCCAGTCCTCGTAGGGATCAAGCTTTCCGTTCTTGTTCATGTCCTTGAACTTGTAGCCGTCCACTTCCAGAATCGGGGTGACGCCCTCGATGTAAGTCAAGCGGGGCTGTTCGCCGTTGGCTTCAATCAGGGCGAACTCGCACGGCTGCGCCAGCAGTTCCGCTTCTGTCGGGCCTTGCTGTGCTTCTTCTGCCAAGCCAGCCATTGAACCCAGCATCATCGTCAATGCGACCAACAGGGATAACTTTTTCTTCATGAAAATACTCCTTTCCTTTCCAAGAAACCTTTTACGCTCTGTCGGCAAGATCCCTGCTTCCTGATTGCTACCCTCCCTCTCTTTGTCAGGGTTCCTTGCGCCGACCTCTTGATTATCATTATAATCAGAACCACAAAAAGGGTAAAGGGAAAATCCAGTCCGTTCATTTGGAATATTCAGCACAGACACGTTTCTCCCCATTTTCTACGGATTCGGCAGATTTTCTTCCGTATTATCAATGCAGAGAAAAAGCAATTGTCCTATTTGGTTATTCGCAGGATCGTCGTCCGTTTTCCCAGCAAGCGGGGCGGATGCAAGTCAAGCAGGAAATCCAGTCTTTTTTCCTGCAATATTCCGCATACGTCAACCCTGTTCGGTCATCCGCTTCCGCAGCGTCTGGCGATCGATTTTCATGTTCGCCGTATGCGGCAGTTCTGGCAGCAGGACGATTTTGTCCGGCAGCATATAGCGCGCCAGCTTCGTTTTCAGCGCATCCATGAGCGCCTTTTCCGTCAAATTGCCCACAGCAAACGCCCACAGCACATCCTGTTCCTTGTCCAGCAGACAGCACGCTTCCAGACAGCCGGGAATGCTCCGCAGCGCCGCTTCGACTTCTCCCAGCTCCATGCGATAGCCATGATGCTTGACCATGCTGTCCTTGCGTCCCAGCACGTTCAGCCGTCCCTGCGCGTCGAGGAAGCCGTAGTCGCCCGAACGGAACCAGACACCCGGCTCCTGCCCCAGCGGGTCAGCAACATAGACCGCGCGGCTCCGCTCTTCGTCGCGATAATACGTCTGCGACACCATCGGCGACGAGACGTACATCTCCCCTGCTTCGCCCGGTGCGGCAGCTTGCCCATCATCGGTCATGAAGCGGATTTTCACCGTCGGGAACGGCTTTCCGACCGGAATCAGCTGTCCCGCCTCGTAATTGCCCTCGACCTTCCCGACGGACACGCTGAACATCTCCGTGCTGCCGTAGAAATTCCACGCATGACCCTTCGGCGCGGCGTTCATCCAGACGGCTAACTGCGCCCACGGCATCACTTCGCCGGACATAATCATGTATTCAAGCTCCGGCAGGCAATTTTCCGTCAGCACGCCGCTGTTTGCCACCTGCACGAAGCTCGATGGCGTCATCGTCAGCTCCGTGATGCCCTTCTGCCGCAGGTAATTCACCAGCGTTTTCGGGAACGACAGCGCCGTCGCGGGAATCATGCACGCCTTGGCGCCAAGCAGCGCGGGCGGGAAAATGTCAATAATCGAATTGGCGTAGAAGAATGGCGACTGATTGCCGAAAACGGTGTTCTCGGTGAACTGATAGCGTACAATTGTCTCTTCGGTGTACGCCACAAGCGACCCCTGCGTATGCGCGACGCCCTTCGGAATGCCCGTCGAGCCGCTGGTGTAGAGAATCGCGGCAAGTTGGTCCGGCGTCACGGTCTGCCGGATTTGTGCCAGCTTATCCGCATCCACGGGCGACTGCGCCGCGTCCGACCACAGCACGCATCCGCACCCATCCGGGCAGACAGCTTCCGCTTTCACACGGCTTTCTTCATCATAAACAATCGCCGTCGGCTGCAAATTCTGCATGATGAGCTTCAAGCGCTCCGGCGGCAGCATCGGGTCAAGCGGCGCATAGAAGCATCCCGCTGCCCACACGCCGAAGAATACCTTCACACATTCGGCGCTGCGCGGGTTCATCAGCACTGCAACCGGCGTATTCCGCGCGCACCGGCTGCTCAGCGAAGATGCAATCCGCTGCGCTGCATCCCACCACTGCCCGAACGTGAACGGTGCCGAGGCATCCCATGCCAAACGCTCCGGGCAGCGCTTTGCGGTGTTCTCCAAATAGTCAAGAACGCTTCGTTTCATCGTTATTTTTCCTCCGTTTCATTGCGAATCATGTTGGCCATTTCCGGATACGCCGCTTGCCATTCTTCCAGACAGCGCTGCCAGGAATCGTACTGCGGATCGCCGCGATGGTCTGTCAAGTCGTAATTTTCTTCCAGATATTCGCCGATTCGCAGCGACAGCTTGATGCTGCCCTTCACATTGAGGTGCTGCCAATCCGCGAAATCGCTGCTGTACCGAATGCCGAACCGCCCCTTGGGATTGTTGAAATTCAGCAGTGGAATGCCGCGTTCCTCCGCCATCTTCCGCAGCGTACAGATATACATATGATCATTTTCGTAATCCGGGCTTGGATACGAAATCAGGATGATTTGAATGCCCTGCGCTTCGCAGAGATCACAGATGCGCTCGAAATATTCTGCCTCGCGCCCGTTAATTTTCTTGCCCGTCTCCGTCCAGAAGAACGTTGGCTTCGTGTGATGCTCCATCTTGTCGCATTCGATGAAGCCTTTCCAGTCGACACTGCGTCCGCCCGTCCAGCCGGGAAACGCGAAATTCTCCGTCGTCAGTGACTTCCAATTCTCATGCACCTGCGGATAGCCCAGCAGGAAGTCCAGCGGCTGCTGACCGCCTGCGGCAATCGCGTTTGCGCGGCGAATCGGGTTCAAAATGCCGGATGTGGAGAGAATCGTCCGCCCGCGCCGGGTCGTATCGTCGGGGTACGTTGCTGCTTTTGCATCCAGCAGAAGGATTTTCGGGTGCTGTGTCGTCAGCGCCTGCTCCAAGTAGTAGTAGGTATGCCAATACTGCTGTTCCGCGCTCGCAAGATCATACACGCTGAAGCCCCAGTTCGCCCACAGTACGTTCGTATTCACTGCAGCATACGTCGTGCTTGTGCCGACCGCCAGCACGTCAATGGTGTTGCGCGGCTGAAGGGGCAGATTCATCATGCTGCCCGGCCCGTAGTCGTATTTCGGCGTCAGCACATACAGCACAGCACACGAAATCAGCGTGAAAATCAGCACAAACGCCAGTATTCGGAGGAAAAATGCTGCGTTCTCGCGTCGGCGGCTGAGCACTTCATCTGTCATTGCCTTTCCCTCCTTTTCAGAATCCTGCGTACAGGAATGCCGCGCGGTCGAATCCAGCGCCGTAACAGCCGAAGATAAGCGTCAGGAACATCAGCCCCATCAGCAGCGTCCAGCGCACATACAGCGGCGAAACCGCCAGCCTCTTGCGCAAATCCGGCTGTTTTTCACAGAGGATGTCCACCAGGAGCATCAGCAGCACCGCCACAATTGCCACAACGCCGTCCTGCATTCCAAGCGGGAAATTACGCGTCATACCCGCGCCGAAATCGGTGAAGATGCGCCCCATCATGCCAAACGCCATGCCCGGCGACGTCGTGCAGGCAAAAAACTGCGCCAGCAGAACCGCTGCCATCGTCCGCAGCCAGCCGAACGCCTTCATAAGCGCCGCACCGCCCCAATGTGCCGTCACGCGCTTGCGAATCTTCCGAAACTGCGGGTCAAGCAGCATTCCCGCCGCCGTCAGCAGTCCGAACCACAAGCCGTACAGCACCGCGTTCCAATAGAATCCGTGCCAGACGCCGATGAGCAGAAAAACCACCATCGACGCCGCCGCGCCCGGCATCGCGCGCCCTGCCTTTGCGCCGAACAGCCGCTTGCCGACCTTCGCCAGCCCGATTCCAGCGCGGCTCGCCACCAGCGGGTACAGCAAATAGGTGCGGAACCACACGCCAAGGCTGATGTGCCAGCGTCGCCAGTAATCCGCAATGCTTGCAGCAAAGAATGGTCGGCTGAAGTTCTCCGGCAGGTCGATGCCCAGCAGCTCCGCCGCGCCGCGGATGATGTCAATGCCGCCGGAAAAGTCCGCATACAGCACGATGGCGTACATCGCCGCTGTCGCCAGCACAAGCCAGCCCGGCAGTTCCTGCGCCGCCGCTACGAGCACACTCAGCACCGGCATCAGGCGGTCAGCGATGACAAGTTTCTTGAAAAAGCCCCACGCTATCAGGAACACACCGGACACAAAGCCATTCGGTGAAAGGCGGTGCGGGCTGTCCAGCTGCGGCATCAGCTGCTTCCACGTCGTAATCGGGCCCTGCGTCATCTGCGGGAAAAAGCCCGCGAACAGCAGGACTTTCGCATAGTTCTTTTCCGGCGTAATCTTCCCCCGATAAACGTCGATGAGGTAGCCTACGCTCTGGAACGTGAAGTACGACAAGCCGATGGGGACAAGCAGCCCATCCGGCAGGGCTTGCAGCTGCGCGAGCGCCTTCATCAGCACCATTGCGCCGAAAACCGTGACCATTCCGCCGACAAGCAGTGCGCGGCAAACGCCCCTGCGCTCCGAAAACCGCCCTATCAGGCGTGCGCAGCCCCAAATCAGCAGCGTTTCCGCCATGAGGTACGCTGCCCCCTGCCAGCCGCAGAGCAGCCAGAACGCCGCACTGCCCGCCAGCAGCGCCCACTTGCGCACGCGCATCGGCAGGACGTAGTACACCACAGCCAGCGCAGCAAGAAACCCCAGAAATTCAAAGGATACGACGCTCACAATCCCAGCTCCTGTCTGAGCCGCACGCGGTCGATTTTTCCGTTCATCGTCTGCGGAAACTGCGGCAGATGGTAATACACATCCGGCAGCATGTATTTCGGCAGCCGCCGCCTGAGTTCGCCCCGAAGCGCCTTTTCGTCGTCCTCGCCGGAATAGCAGCAGACGATTTGCTGTGTCGCAGCCTGATAGAAGCAGCAGCCCTGCGTCACCGCCTGACACGCCTTAATTGCGCACTCGATTTCGCCCAGTTCAATTCGATAACCCTGCTTCTTGATTTGGCTGTCCTTGCGCCCAAGAAACATCAGTTCGCCGCGCTCGTTGTATGCGCCGAGGTCGCCCGTTTTGTACATCCGCTCCGGAATCCCCCGCGCGTCCGGATGCTGGACAAACGCTGCCGCCGTTTTTTCCGGCGCATTGTAGTATCCGGCGGACAAACACGTCCCGGAGACACAGATTTCGCCGTCCAGCAGCGTAATGCGCGTATTTTCGCACGGAAAGCCAATCGGCAGCGGCTCGCCGTCCTCAAAAGCGCGGTCAACACGATACCACGAGCAGACATCCGTGATTTCCGTCGGGCCATACATATTTACAAAATCCGCATCCGGCAGGGAGCGCCGCCAGATGTTCAGCTGACGGTTCGGCATCACCTCTCCGCAGAAGAACACCCGCTTGACCCCGCGCGGACGCCCGTCCTTCACCACGCCGAGATTCGCCGGGTGCATCAGCGCCGATGGAACCCAGAACAGCGTGTTAATCTGCCGCTGCTCCAATTCGTCCATCATCCGTGCCGGGAACAGGAAGTCCTTCTGGGGCAGGAAGTAGACGTATGCGCCGCTTTTGAGCGTGCAGAAAATATCCAGCACCGAGTTGTCGAAATACAGCGGCGCCTGATTGCCGAAACGTACGGTTTCATCGAGCCGCAGCGCAGGGACTGCCCATTCCACGAAGTCCAGCACCGAGCGATGGCGAATCGCAACGCCCTTGGGATGCCCGGTCGAACCGCTGGTGAACAGCACATACTGCAAATCGGTATCAATGATGTCCCGCTGACGCGCCGCAAGCAGCGATTCATCAATGTCGCAGGACGCCGCCGCTTCCGTGGAGACGCATGGCAGTTTTCCCGCCGTATCCGCCCATATCGGCGCTTTGCCCGCATCAGTCAGCAGAAGCGCCGGATGCAGCGCATCCAGAATCAGCTGGACACGCTGCTGCGGCATCTGCACATCAATGATGGTATAGAAGCACCCAGCTTCCAGCACGCCGAGCATCGCCGCGACAGTCATCGGGCTTTTGTCCATGCACAGCGCAACGGGAACGCGCGGCGGGAGCTGCCGCGCCAGATAAGTGCCGATGCGTTTCGCCGTATCGTGCAGCTGCCGCCACGTCAGGCACGTTTTTTCGTCCTCGAACGCCGCTGCATCCGGCTTTTTTGCCGCCCAACTATCCAGCCATGGCAGCACACAGCGCATCATGCCTGCTTCCGGCAGCTATTCACCAGCGCCAGAATCGCCTCCGCGCTGTTGAAGTTCTCCGGCTCCACCTCTCCTGCGTCAATTCGCACGTCATAGGCTTCTTCCAGCGCTACGATGATTTTCATCAGCTCCAGCGAGTCAATCAGCCCGTCATCGACCATATGCCGCTCATGCGCAAAGTCGATTTCGTCGTTCACATCCTGCAAAATCGTCAGCAGGCGCTCCATTTTCTCGTTCATCCTCCATCGTCCTCCTATCTTTCTGCGAAATTGTATATTTGTCTTATTTTCAAACTAACAGCACCAGAATATACATTTATGTTTATTATTCGACAAGCACCAGACGAATTCCTTCTCCGTCCTCTGCGCTTGCAAAGAATTTCGATTTTCCCGCAAATCTGAAAATAGTAGAAAAAAGCTGCCGCGCAAAATCAGAACTGCGCGGCAGCATGGAAGGGATTTACGGATTCAGCCGTTCTTCCGTCTGGCTGTCGAAAATGTGGAATTTCCCCTTTTCAATGTTCAGCGAAATCGTCTTGCCGATGACAGTGCTGCCGCCCGCAATCTTTGCCACCAGCATCTGACCCGCCGCTTTCAGATATACGATGAAGCCGTCGCCCAACGGCTCAACGCTGTCCACCGTACCCTCGATTTCGCCTTGACCTTCCGGCGCGAGCGTCAGTTCCGACGGGCGCAGACCGACGATAACCTCCTTGCCTTTGTACTGCTGCATCAGCGCGGTCAGGTCATCCGGCACGGACAGCAGCAGTTCGCCGCACTGGAACGCCAGCGAACCGCCCTTTTCCACAATCTTGCACGTCAGCTTGTTAATCTGCGGCGTGCCGACAAAGCTCGCAACGAACAGGCTGTTTGGATGCGCATAGAGGTCGTTCGGCGTCCCCTGCTGCATGATGTGACCATCCTTCATCAGCACGATGTGATCCGCCATCGTCATGGCTTCGGTCTGGTCATGCGTGACGTAGATGGTGGTGACGCCCAGCTGCGTCTGAATCTTCTTCAGCTCATAGCGCACCTGATCGCGGAGCTTCGCATCGAGGTTGCCAAGCGGCTCGTCCAGCAGGAACACCTGCGGATCGCGCACCAGCGCACGTCCCAGTGCCACACGCTGACGCTGACCGCCGGAGAGCTGCGCCGGCTTGCGGTCAAGCAGTTCATCCAGACCCAGCATCGCGGACATCGAGTTCACGCGCTTCTCGATTTCTTCCTTCGGCGCTTTCTTCGTTTCCAGTGCAAACGACATGTTCTTGCGCACAGTCATGTTCGGATACAGCGCATATTCCTGGAACACCATCGCAATGTTGCGCTCCTGCGGCGGTACGAATTTCTTTTCCTTGCCGCGCTCGTCGAGCTGGTTCATCGCTTCATTCCCGAAACAGATTTCGCCGTGAACCGGATGGAGCAGACCCGCAATGCAGTACATTGCAGTAGACTTGCCGCAGCCGGACGGCCCCAGGAAAACGCAGAATTCGCCGTCCTTGATTTCCAGATTCATGTCCTTGATGACATAGGACTTGCCCTTGTTGTAGGTCACGTCCATGTTCTTAATCGTAATCGCTGCCATGGCGGACTTCCTTTCCGTAATTACTTCTGAATTACTTGCCGAATGCGGCCACTTCAATGCCGAAACCGTAATCATACAGCGGATTTTCGATGTCCTTGGGCAGGTCTTCGCGCTGGAGCATCACCTGATCCATCGTCGCAGGAATCTGCCACGGCAGTTTGCCGGAAATCGCGCAGTCACCGAAGAGCGCATGAGCCACCGCTTCCGCGCCCGCCGTCACGCCGGGACGGTAGACAATCATCACCGCGTCGGACGCGGCATCCACCGGCGTCATGACATACGCGCGATTCATCAGCACGACGGATACAACGTTCACGCCGGACGCATCGAGTTTTTTCAACAAGCTCTGCTGTTCCGCGGGGAATTCCAGCGTCGCCGTGCCCCACGCGGGTTCGTGCGTGCCGCTCGCTTCACCGACGACGACAATCGCGGTTGTGCCTGCCGGGTAGGAATCGGCAATCAGCGTTTCGTCATCGCCGATGTAGGTCACGTTGTCCGCACCCGCCCGCTTGCAGATGGCATCGTAGATGGACTTGCCCTCGGTCTTCAAGCCTGTCTCGGAGGAAATCTTCCAGCCGCTCGACAGCGCATCAACGTTCTTAGCCAGCGCGCCAACGACCAGAATCTGCTGACCTTCCAGCGGCTGCTGGTTCTCGTACTTTACCAGCGTGACCGCCTTTTCCGCAGCTTCCATTGCCTTCTGATAATGTTCTTCGCTGCCGACAACCTGCGCGATTTCGTCCGCGTCGGTGTAGGGGTTCTCGAACACGCCCAGCCGGAACTTCGCCAGCAGCAGACGGCGGCAGCGATCCGTCAGCAGCGACGGATCAACCTGATCCACCATGCGGGTGACGTCGCGCTGACCCATGCCGCCCATGACATCCGCGCCCGCCTGCATCGCGACGATGTGGTTCAGACCCCAGTCGGTCTGGATAATGCCGTCGTAGCCCAGACGCTTGCGCAGAACATCGTTCATGACCACAGAGGATTCATGCGCGTAATTTTCCACCGCGTCGCCGCCCAGATACGGGACGGTCGAATAGCCGTAAGGCATGATGGACGCGGGATGCACCGTCAGCGCCGCCTCAAAAATGCTCAGGTGCAGCGCGAACGTTTCGTCATCGAACACCAGCGGAGAACCGTCCACGCCGCCAGTCTGCGGGCCGGAGCCGGGGAAATGCTTCACGCAGGACATGACGGAATCAACACCAATGCCATCCGTGCCGTTCTGCAAGCCCGTAATCGCCGCGACAACCATCGCCTTGGCGGTATCCGCGTCCTCGCCGTAAGTTTCCTGATTGCGCCCCCAGCGCGGGTCAGTCGCCAAGTCCGCGTTCGGAGAGAGGCTCATGCGGACACCCAGCGCCTTCATTTCCTGCCGCTGAATGTCTGCCAGCTCCTGCACGAGTTCCGCGTCGCCCGTCGCGCCCAGCGTGATGGCGTCCGGCAGAATCGTCGTGTCGTTAATCCAGCTTGCGCCAATGACCGAGTCCATGGAGAAAACGACCGGAATACCCAGTTCGCTTTCTTCGCACAGGGACTGGACGTAGTTCATCTTCTCGCCCGCCGACTCCTTGCTTTCCGCAAAGTAGGTGTACGTCAGCGCAAAGCCGATGTCCAGATCGCTGAACCAGCTTTCTTTGAGCGTGACCAGCGTCATGTGCGCCATCTGCGCCGCCTTGTTCTTGTCGCTCATGCGGCTCAGCAGGTCTTCCGTGCGCTCTTCAGGTGTCAAACGCCAGTCTTCATACGGGTCAAGCTCGCCGTTTTTGTTTAAGTCCTTGAACTTGTAGCCGTCCTGCTCCAGAATATCCAGTCCGGCAGTTTTCAGCACAATCTGCTTTCCTTCATATTCCTGCACGACCGTCGTCAATTCGACGACATTGCTTTCTTCCTCGTCCTCTTCCGCCAGCACACCGGGCGAAAGCAGCATCATCGCGGAAAGGGAGAGCGCCGCGACGCTTTTGAGCAGTTTTTTCATGAACCTTTCCTCCTTGTTGATTGCGCCGCGCATTACGACGCTGTGACCGCGCCTGACATCTGACCGCTGATGAGGTACTTGCCCATGAAGATGTACAACACCAGCACCGGCAGCGCCAGAATCAGCGAACCAGCCATCTGCACGTTGAATTCCGCCGCCATTGTGCCCGCCAGCTCGTTCAGGGCAATGGTCGCGGGTTTGGAATCATAGCCGCCGAGCACCAGTGCGAACAGCATTTCATTCCAAATGGACGTACACTGGAAGACAAAGACCGTAATCGTCGCGATTTTTGTGTTCGGCAGGACGATTTTGCGGTAAATCTGCCATACGCCGTTGCCGTCGATCATCGCCTGACGAATCAGCGCGTCCGGCACGTCGGCGTAATACCCGCGCATCATGACCGTACACATCGGCATACCGAAGACGGCGTGAACCAGCACAAGACCCCAGAGGTTATCATAGAGGTCAAGGGCGTTGATGGTCTGCAAAAGCGGAATCAGAATCGCTTGGAAGGGCAAATATGTTGCCGCGACCAGCGCGATAAAGAACACGTTGTTGAACCGGAACTTCCATTTGCTCAGTGCGTAGGCACAAATCGAGCCGAGGAATACCGATCCCGCCGCACCGAAGAGCGTCACCAGCAGGCTGGTCATCAGCGGCTGCGCAAGCTCCTCCATCGCACTCTCGTAACCCTCCATTGTCCACTCTGACGGCGGTGTGATGGGCGTGGTCGTCATCACTTCACTGTTGGACTTGAAGGACGTCATCACCGTTCCCCAGAACGGCAGCATGTAGAAGACCAGAAACGCAATCATGATGAGGTAGTACACCACATGCAGCACGGTCATGTGCCACTTGGGTTTTATTTTCGTCGTCTGTGCCGATTGTTCCTGCTTGCTGCGCTCAATACTCAAATTATTTTGCATTTCATGCTCACTTCCTTCTGTTCGTCCAGTAGGTCAGCGGCAGAATCAGCACCAGCACCAGCGCAAGCAGGAAGCAGCTGATTGCCGCGGAATACGCGAAGTTGTTGTTCTGGAACGCTTCATTGTACATCCAAATCGGCAGCGTCCACGCGGCGGAGGTGGTGTAACCCACCAGCGACACGATGAAGTCAAACGAGCGCAGTGCGTACATCGCCAGAATCGTGATGCAGGAACCCATCGCGCCCTTAAGCTGCGGAATGATGAGCTTGAAGTAGATGCGCGGCATATATGCGCCGTCAAGCTTCGCGGCGTTGATGACGTTGACCGGAACGTTCTTGATGGCGGCAAGGAAGATGACCGCAACGTAACCGGAGAACTGCCAGACCATCGCAATGATGATGGACAGCATGATGGTGGAGTTGCTCGACGCCCACATCAGGTGCCCCGCTTTCATCGCGGCGGACACATCCACGCCCAGAATTGAGAGGAAGGAATTCAGCACACCGCCCGTTGGACGATACATGTACGCCCAGACCGTGCCGGTCACGACGAAGGACAGCGCGAACGGCAGCAGAATCAGCGTGCGGAACAGCGCCGTGCCGCGAAGCCCCTGATCCATGATCAGCGCCAGCCCCAGACCCAGCAGGAGGCACAGCGGAATCAGGCAGAACAGCAGCAGCGTATTGCGCAGCGACGGCCAGAAGTCGGGGCTGGAGAACATCTTCGCGTAGTTGCCGAAGCCGCCCCAGCCGTAGCTTGCTTCCAGCTGCCCCGACTCCCAGTCGGACACGGAAACCCACAGGTTCCAGCCCAGCGAGACATACACGAAGTAAATCAGCAGCGCCGCCGGGATGCAGATCCAAATCAGCGGATGCCGCTGGAGAAAGTGGTGTACCGGGCCGACTGTTTTAGGCGCAAAGCGCAGCAGCAGCTGGTACACGAGAATCACCGCGACGATGATGGCGCAGAGAACCCAGAACCTGTCATGGGAAAAGGTCATGAACGCCAGATTCTCAAAAAATTCAGAAAATTGTTCCATGGGCAAATCCCCTTCTGTTGCATTCTGTTCGAGGTTTTGCTATCAGCTTTGAAGAAAGCCCGTACAGGCTTGGGCAATTCCGCTGCGCCTGTACGGGCTGATACATCATTCGCCGTAGCTCAGACCCCAGCCGTAGTCATACAGCGGGTTTTCAAGGTCGAAGGACACATCGCCTTCCTGATTGCGGACAGAATCCATATCCCGCGGGAACTGCAAGGGCGTCTTGCCCGTGGGGTTGTTCAGCCCGAAGAGCGTTTCCGCAATCGCGATGCCGCCCTGCGAGCCCGGATAGTACGCTTCCAGAATCGCGTTCGTATTCTCGTCGCACCACGTCAGGATGTAGGGACGTCCGCCCGTGACGACCGTCACCATCGGCTTGCCGCTGGCTTTCGCCGCTTCGAGGATTTCCTGCTGACTGCCGGTGATTTCCAGCGTGTCGTAGCCCCACGGCGGATCGTGCTGATAGCTCGGTTCGCCGACGGACACGATGATGATGTCCGCATCCTTCGCCAGCTCTGCAATGCGCTCAACGTTGTCGGATTCATAGATGACCGTTGCGTCTTCGCCTGCGTAAGCAGCAATCGCGTCCGCAATGGTCAAGCCTTCCTGCGCGGAAGACCAGCCGCCGACCAGCGAGTCCATGTCGCCGGCGCGCGGACCGCAGACCAGAATCGTCTGCTTCTCGTTCTGTTTGAGGGGCAGGATGCCGTCGTTCTTGAGCAGCGTCATCGCCTTGCGCGCCGCTTCAAGGTTCACCGCCTGATGTTCCTCGTTGCCGACGAACTGCACGGCGTACTCCACGTCGCAGTAGGGATTCTCGAACACGCCAAGTTCGAACTTCGCCTTGACGATGCGCGTCGCCGCCGCCGTCAGGATGTCTTCGTCAATCTTGCCCGCGCTCGTCAGTTCTTCCATCTGGTCGATCAGGCGGATGGATTCGCCGCCGATGCCGTCCACACGGCTCTCGGTGATGCCAATCAGGATGGCTTCTTCGTCGGACACTTCTTCACCCATCATCGTGCCGCGGCCTTCCTGAATCGCCCAAATCATGCCCCAGTCGGTCTGGATGATGCCCTCAAAGCCCATTTCGTCGCGCAGCAGGTCTTGCAGCGTCGCCTTCGAGCCGATGGCGGAGTTCTCCATGTCCAGCTCCAGCGGGACAGAGTAGTACGGCATGATGGAAGCAATGTTGACTTCCAGCGCCGCATAATACGGCTTCAGGTGAATTTGCAGCGTTTCCGCGCTGGAAATGATGGGCGAGGTGTCCTTGCCCTCCATCTGCGGCCCAGCGCCGGGGAAATGCTTCATGCAGGCCACGATTGCGCCGGTGTTCAGCCCGTCGCGCCCATTCTGGAACGCAACGACCTGCGCCGTGACCATCTTCGTCACAAGGTCAGGGTCTTCGCCGAACGTCTCCATGACGCGCCCCCAGCGGGGTTCGGAGGCAATGTCGGCTTCGGGAGACAGCGTCATGCGAACGCCGATGGCGATATGCTCATCGCGGGCAATTTCCGCCAGACGGGTGACAAGGTCTTCGTCACGGGTTGCCGCCAGCGCCAGATTATGCCCGGTAACGGTCGCGCCGGAGACGTAAGACAAGCCATGCACGGAGTCCATCGACACCAGCACCGGCACGCCCAGACGAGACCCCTCAGCGTACTCCTGAATCGTGTTCATGGACACCGCAGCCGCTTCCACGCTGTTCAGTTCGCGAATCAGCAGCATGCCGATGCCTTCCTTATTGCACCACTTGTTCAGGTAGGATGGAATCTTGCCATCGGCGCGCGGCAGGTACGTCGGGTGCTGCATCTGCGCAATTTTCTCGCGCACCGTCATCTGCCCAACCAAGTCCGCCGTGCGGGTGTCAGCATCCAGTCGCCAGTCCTCGTAGGGATCAAGCGTGCCGTTGCTGTTCAGGTCGATAAACTGGTAGCCGTCAACTTCGATGATGCTCTTCACATGGGGATTGAGCGTCGGCTGGGTGTAGGTTTTTTCCTCCGCCATTGCGGGAGCAGCCCACAGCCCGGCTGTAAGCGTCAGCGCACCCAGCATCGCCAGCGAGCGCCGCATCCATTTCTTAGTCAACAAGGTTCCATTCTCCTTTCACGCCAGCTTCCTTGAGGATGTTGACGATCTTATTCGCGAAATATTCCGCGTCGTGGTCACTGGACGTAGCGAACTCTTGCACCTGCGTCTGCAGGCTCATAGACGCGCTCCAAGGCAGCGCCGTGCCGTGGGTGAAGCTCGGATAGCTGCGGATCGTGTCGCTGATCAGCTCATTCTTGAACTTAAGGGTCAGTTCGTTGTAGCAGTCATCCGGGGTATCGGTGTAGGGCGAAATGGATTCCTTCAAAGCGGAGAACCGCTGCTGAACCGGCGTGCTGGACACGTTGTACGCCCAGCGCAGACCCGCCTCAACATCCGCCGAGTCATTGCTGACGACGAAACCGTCGATGTTCATGCCAAACCAGCCGTCCGTGCCGGGGAACGTGAAGATGCCGTAGTCCTTGCCGTATTCCTGACCCATACTGGTCATCAGCGGCTGCATCCAAGTGCCCATAATCTGCATGGCATACGTCCCGGCGACAACCTGACCGCTCGCTTCGTACCAGTCGCGGCTGGAATGGTCGGGTGCGACGTAATCCATCAGCTTGGCGTAAGTCGTCAGCACCTTCGTCACATCCTCGACGTTATAGATGCCGTTGATGAAGTCCTGATAGATTTTAGGGTCAGTGCCCATCATGATGTCCTCGAACACCTGACACGCCGGCCAGCCCTTGCGGTCGCCGAGGTCAATCGGGTACTCGCCGTCGGGCATTTTCGCCGCCAGCTGGTCGCAGATGTCCCAGAACTCGTCCCATGTGATGTTCTCGTGATCCGGAATCGCAATCCCGTACTTCTCAAACACATGGATATTGTAGAAGATAACATTCGTCTTGTGGATGCCAATCGGCACGACGTAGTTCTTGCCGTCGGGCGCGGTCAGCAAGTCCTTGATGCCCGGCAGGATGCGCTCGTTGAGCTTCGCGTAGTCCCACAGCTTGGACAAATCCAGCAGCATGTTCGCATCAAGGTACGGCTGAATTTCCTGACCGGGATGCGCCTGGAATGTTTCAGGACTCTTGCCCGCCTGCTGAAGCACCTTGACCTTCATGACCATGGCGCCGCCGGCGCCGCCCGGAATGGCGTTCGACTTCGTTTTCACCTTGCCGTACGCGCCCTTGAATTCGTCGATGACGGATTCAATCGCATCCTTCTCGCCGCCAGCCGTCCACCAGTGGTAGACGTTGACCGTGCCTTTTGCAGAGGTATCCTCCAGCACAGCGGCGAAATCAATGTCATCGGCGCTGCGCTTCTCGCGCTTGGCGGCAAAGGCACTGGTCGTCAGCGATGTGATCGCCAGCACACCCGTCAGCAGCAGCGCACCGAATTTTTTCAGCTTCATTGCTTGTTCCTCCTCTGAGAATACAGGGAATCTGTTACTCTTCCACGAACGTCATCGTCGCCCACAGGCTGGGGTCCTCGTCCACGTTGTGCATCGTGGGCTTGCGGTCGCGGCCGTCCAGCTGCGCGGAATACTGCATCCGCAGGCTGTGAATGCCGGGGCACGGCAGGTCAACGTCAAGGATAGAGAAGTCAAAACCAACGGTCATGCCCGCAGCGGGAACCAGCTGCGCGATCTTATCATTGGAGAGGTTGTGCAGCGGAATCTTGCTTTCGAGGATGTAGCCGCCCATTTCCTTGTCGCGGACGGTCACGGCTTCGTAATCGTCGAACACCAGCTCGTCGCCGTATTCGCCCTGCGTCTCCCAGCCGAGATTGTCAGCGATCATTTCGCGGTCAACATAGTTGAAGAAGTCATATTCGTCCGTGGACTGCACGATGCGCCAGTCGGTCGCTTCGTACGCTGTACGGTTCGGGTCGGCGTTGGGGTTGGTGCTGAAGAAGAGGATGATGGCATCCAGCTCATCCAGCGGGAAACCTTCGCGGTAGACAAACGGCGTGTCATCCCACACCTTCGCGGCGATGTAGAGGTTCTCTTCATCCCACATAGCGTAGATTTCCATCGAGCAGTCCGCTTCGCCGTCCCAGTGCTCAATCTGGTCGATAATCTGCTTCTCGCTGTCAATGCGCAGGCAGCGGCTCGTGTCCCACTCGCTCAGGTCGCCGTCAATGACGACGTTCTTAGCGCGCGGGGCTTCCAGATTCGCGTCGGAATACGCCAGTGCAGCGGGGGCCGCAGCAAACATAGCCAGTGCCAGCACGGATGCGGCTGCCTTGCGAAGCCATCCAAAGTGTTTCATGTCTCGTTCCTCCCTTTCAACATCGGAAACAAACTCAATTCGCACCATGGCGGTGCTTTCGTGATTCAGTATAATCCCACTGCCTGTTTTGAACAAGGGAAAATCCAGCACTGCTATTGGGAAAATACAAAACACAACCAAACTTCCTTATGCGGCATTCGCTTTTTGTGCGCTTCAGTCAACACGGGGTACTTTCCTTTTGCATTTTTTCTGCGTATGTGCTATACTGCTTTCATCAGCACAATGCGAAATAGAAAGGACGGCATGTATGCGAAAACTGACGTGTATGCGAATGAGCGCGAAAATGACCATCCTGTTTTCTGTGATTGCCGCCTGCATGATAGCCGTCAACTCTGTTCTGGCGACGCTCTCCGAGATACAGAACATTCTGCTGTACGAGGAAGACAACCTGAACGCGATGGCGAGCAAAATTGTCGCGGCGTTCGAGCAGAACATCACCGTCATGGGCTATGCGCTGGACGGCTTGAAGCAGGATAATGACTTCATGGCTGCGCTCAATACCATCTACACATTAGGCGAAGACATGGAGACGACGTCCGAATACCATCAGGCGCAAAACACGCTTTCCGCCGCGCTTTTCCATGAGCCGCTGAACGACTACTTCTACCGTATCAACGTGCTGACAATGGACGGTTTCTACCTGTCCAGCCGCTACGAGACGATTGGTCTGCTGGAAAACTACTCGGATGAGCTGCGCACCGTCATGCTCCGCCTGCCCTACCTGAACGAGCGCAACCGGGGGCTGAGCCAGAAGACGCTTGTCCGCCCGCACATTGACCCGTGGTTCGTCGCGCGCCCGATTTCTATCTATACGCTGATGTCCCCTGCCGTTTATCACGGCAAACAGATCGGCTTTGTGGAGGTCAATGCGCTTTCAACCGACCTGTTCGACATTTTCTCCTCCAACGACATGGCAGGATTCCGCGCCACTGCCTACGACGCGGACGGCCGCCTGTTCCACCGCAGTTTCGATGACACCATCGACTACTCCGCCGCCGAATACGGCAGCATGACCGAGTGCAGCGACAAAAACGGCGACACCTACTACGTCGTCAAGGAGCATTGCAGCTGGCTGGGCTTCGACATTTATGCCGCCCAGCGTACCGCGGTTTTCGAGTCGTCCATCCACTCCGTCATCCTCCACCATGTGCTGGTCAGTCTGCTGGTGCTGTTCATCGCAGAAGTGTTCATCATCCTCTCGTCGCATCAGCTCAGCCGCTCGATTCTGCGCCTGACGCGCAAGGTTTCCCAGCTGTCCGACCCGGCGGCAATAGCCGAGCGTCCCCTGCTGCCCGAAGAAATGCCGAAGGTCACGAACCCGCGCGACGTGGAGATGCGCGAACTGGAGGACGTGTTTGACAAGCAGGTAATGGAGCTGAAAACTGCCATGCGCAACGACGCAGAACTGCGCGAGAGCAATCTCCGTTCGCGGCTGAACGCGCTGCAGGCGCAGATTAACCCCCACTTCATTTACAACACGCTCAACATCATCTCCGCAAAGTCGATGGAAGCCGGGAACGAGGAGGTCATCGACATCTGCGGGAAATTCGCCCAGATGCTGCGCTACTCCACCGACCTGCGCAGCAAAACCGCGACGCTCCAGGAGGAAATCGCCCACGTTCGCAATTATCTGGCACTCGCGAAAGCTCGTTTGGAGGATCGGCTGGAATACACCATCGACATACCGGACGCTTTCTCGCATCTGACACTGCCGAAGCTCTCCCTCCAGCCCATCGCGGAAAACGCCATTTCCCACGGTTATCAGGGGTCAAGCGGCACAATTCACATCACCATTTCCGGCACGGTCGATGAGGACGGCTGCCTGCATCTGCTGATTTGCGACGATGGCTGCGGCTTCGGGGAGGAAATTCTGTCGCACCTGCGGGAAGAATTCAGCCGCATTGAAGCGGGTGAACTGACCGAGCCGGAAAACACGTCCGCCCACATCGGGCTTGTCAACACCTATCGCCGTCTGTTCTATTTCAGCCGCGGCGCAATTCGGATGCGCGTCCGCAATGACGGCGGCGCAGTAGTCGAACTGATTGAAACGCGCACCAGTGAGGAGGAAGACGATGTACACCATTCTGATCGTAGATGATGAGCGTCCCGCGCAGACGTTCCTCAAAGCCATCTGCCAGAAATACTGCCCTGCGTTTGACACCATTCTGCTCTCCGGCAGCGCCGACGATGCCCTCCGGCTGATGGCGCAGCAGCACGTCCATGTGCTGGTAACGGACATCAGTATGCCGGGCATCAACGGCATTGAATTGGCGCAGCGCGTCCGGCAGCTGTATCCGCGGACGCATACAGTGATCGTCTCCGGCTACGCGGAATTTGAGTTCGCGCGCGGGGCAATTCAGGCGGGCGTGGATGATTATCTGCTCAAGCCCGTGGAAATCCAGAGTTTCCGGCAAATTCTCGACCGAATCCGCGAAACGCTCGATGCAGAAGCAAACAACCTGATGGAGGAAACGCTGACTCGCCTGCTCTGCGGTGAAGCAGTCGATGAGCCGCTGCTCTGCTCTCTGTTTTCCAGCCGTATGATGCGCTTTGCGCTTGTCCGACAGGGCAATTTGTTCACCGTACGCTTCGCAAAATTCCGCACCGCGCAGCTTCGGCAGGTGCATCAGGCGGGCTGGATTGCGTTTTATGGGCGCGATGAACAGGAAACCATTCTCCTGCGCAGCAGCGCCGACCGGCAGAAACGTTTTCCCGACGAGCTGTCCGACCTGCTTAAAGCCGATTTCCCGGATTTGCCCTGTACGGCGATTTACGCGCCGGAAGATGCCGACATTCTCACCTTGCCGCAGTTTTTGAGCCGCGCTGCAGGGCGCATGGTGAATACCGTCGTCATCGGCAAGGGGCAGCTTGTTCCGCTGAACGCACCGCAAAGTGCCTTACAGCCGTCCGTCCTGTCCGCTGCGACAAAAAAGCGCCTTGCGTCATTCGTCGAAACAGGCAATACAAGAATGCTGAAAGAGCTGTTTGTGTCCCTTGCAATCGAATGGAATCAGAACAGCCTGCCGCAGATTCAGGCGGAAGACCTGTGCTATCAGCTGATTCTGTACACGGCGGACTTGGGCATTCCCGGCCCCAAAAGGAAGCGCGAACAGATTCTGCGCGAGGCAAACGAGCTATACGGCAGCGCCTCCTCCTACGGCGACCTGCTGGCGAGCCTGTACTCCCTGATTTTTGAGGAAGGGTTCATCCGTGACAAGAACGTCAGCGCGAACGAGCTGTGCGAATACACACTGAATTACATTCGCGAGAACTACGCCCAGCCGCTGAGCATCCCGCGTATCTGCACCGATGTTGGCATCAGCCAGACGTACCTGTCGCGCCTGCTGCGCAAGTATGCCGGAACGACGTTCAACACCTTCCTGACGCAGTGCCGCATGGACGCCGCGAAGCAGATGCTGCGCGACCATCCGGATATTCTGCTGCATGAAGTGGCGGCGTGCGTCGGTTATGACGACCAGTCGTATTTCAGCAAGATTTTCCGCAATGAAACAGGCATGACGCCATCGCAGTATGCTGCGACGTTTGCGGCAGATGCGCCGACTCAGCCACCGAAAGCGTGATTTTTCCTTTTTGCCGCCAATCAACTGGCGGCTTTTTGCTTCTCATCCGTTTTTCATTGCGGAAAAAAGCGTCACTTTTGCCCGTTCCCCTTGCAAATCAAGCAAAAATCGGCTATGATAAGATTGTGGTATTTTGAGCCTGTGATAAGGCTTTTGACGGAGGGATTTCAGCGTGTCCGATAGATTATCGAAGATTCGCAATTTCTGCATTATCGCCCATATTGACCATGGCAAGTCCACGCTGGCTGACCGCATTCTGGAAACAACGGGCGTTTTCCAGAAGCGCGAGATGGTGGAGCAGATTCTGGACAGCATGGAGCTGGAACGCGAGCGCGGCATCACCATCAAGTCCAAGGCGGTGCATATGCACTATACCGCCAAGGACGGCAAAACCTACACGCTCAACCTGATTGACACGCCCGGCCATGTGGACTTCACCTACGAAGTCAGCCGTGCGCTGGCGGCGTGCGAAGGCGCGCTGCTGGTGGTGGACGCGACGCAGGGCATTGAGGCGCAGACGCTGGCGAACTGCTATATGGCGCTCGACCATGACCTCGAAATCATCCCGGTCATCAACAAAATTGACCTGCCCAGCGCGCAGCCGGAAGAAGTCCGGCAGGAAATTGAGGACGTTATCGGGCTGGATGCGTCCTATGCGCCGTGCGTGAGCGCGAAAACTGGCCTGAACATCGATCAAGTGCTGGAAGCAGTTGTGAATTACGTTCCTGCGCCGCAGGGCGACGAGAACACACCGCTGCAGGCACTGATTTTCGATGCGTTCTACGACAACTACCGCGGGGCAATCTGCTTCATCCGCGTCAAGCAGGGCACAATCCGCACGGGAATGCGGATGCGCATGATGGCGACGGGCGGCGAGTTCGACATTGTGGAAGTCGGCACGTTCGCGCCGGGTTATCAGCCGTGCGACGAATTAAAAGCGGGCGACGTGGGCTATGTCGCAGCCTCCATCAAGGATGTGCGCGAAACCCGCGTCGGCGACACAATTACCGACGCCATGAATCCGGCGGATTCACCCCTGCCCGGCTATCGGCAGGTGACGCCGATGGTCTACTGCGGCGTGTATCCGGCAGACGGCGCGGACTATCCGGCGCTCAAAGATGCGCTGGAGAAGCTGCGCATGAACGACGCTTCCCTTTCTTTTGACCCGGAAACGTCCGTCGCACTGGGCTACGGCTTCCGCTGCGGCTTCTTGGGGCTGCTGCACATGGACATCATCACCGAGCGGCTGGAGCGCGAATGGGACTTGAACCTTGTCACCACCGCGCCGAGCGTCATCTACCGCATCACGAAAACCGATGGCACGGTGCTGATGTGTGACAATCCGATGGCGCTGCCGCCCATTGGCGAAATTGCCATGATGGAAGAGCCGTTCGTCCACGCGGAAATCTTCACGCCGCAGGACAGCGTCGGCACGATTATGGACTTGTGCCAAGATCGGCGCGGCATCTTCCTCGACATGCAGTACGAGGGTACGCGCGTCAAGCTGAATTACGACATTCCGCTCAACGAAATCATCTTCGACTTTTTTGACCAGATTAAGAGCCGCAGCCGCGGATACGCCTCGTTCGACTACGAATTCAAGGACTACCGCGAAAGCCAATTGGTCAAGCTGGATATTCTGCTCAACGGCGAAATCTGCGACGCGTTCTCCATCATCGTCCACCGCGACAAGGCGTACGGGCGCGGGCGTTCCATCTGCGAGAAGCTCAAAGACGTCATCCCGCGGCAGATGTTCGAGATTCCGATTCAAGCGGCCATCGGCGGCAAGGTCATCGCGCGTGAAACCGTCAAGGCGATGCGTAAGGACGTGCTGGCAAAGTGCTACGGCGGCGACATCAGCCGAAAGAAAAAGCTGCTGGAAAAGCAGAAAGAGGGCAAGAAGCGAATGCGGCAGTTCGGCACGGTGCAAGTGCCCAGCGAGGCATTCCTTGCCGTGCTGAAGATGGACAGCAACTGACGCTGCCAGGAGGAAAAAACATGCTGTACCGCAAGGCTCAGGTCAGCGACCGCTGGCTTCGGGCGCCGCTCCAAGCGCCCACTGCGCTGCATCAGCCGCTTTCCTACATTTCCCGCAGCCATATTGCCGACGTGTTTGCGTCGCAGGAGAACGGGCGAAAGGACATTTCCGTCTGCTTCACGGGGCATCGGGCGATTCCGCCGCAGGAGCTTCCTGCGCTGACAGAGCGGCTTGACCGGGTGCTGGAAGCACTGTATCAGCACGGGTTTCGGGATTTTATCTGCGGCGGCGCGCTGGGATTTGACACGCTGGCAGCGCAGCGCATTCTGCTGATGCGGACGCGCCATGCGGATGTTCGGCTTCGGCTGGCGATTCCGTGCAGCACGCAGTCCGCGCGATGGAAAGCGTCGGATTGCCTGATTTACGAGCAGCTGCTGTATGCTGCCGACGAGACAGTTGTCCTCTCCAGCCACTACTATGAGGGCTGCATGTACATGCGGAATCGCTATATGGTGGACAACAGCGCATTTTGCGTCTGCTACCTGAATCGGCAGAAGGGCGGCACGATGTACACCGCGCTCTACGCCATGCAGGAGGGGCTTCCGCTGCTGAATTTGGCAATTGCCAGCGACTGTGAGCGCCTGATTCAGGGAACAAAGGTATGAAAAAGCAGGGGAATGCTTGTTTCCCCTGCTTTTTATCACTGTTTTGATGCCTCTGCCGTTTTTTCGGCTTCCTCCATCGCTTTGAGCTTGAGCAGGCGCTCGTCATGCTCTTCTTCCACCTTGATTTCCCAGTGCAGCAGCAGCGTCAGCACACCGCGCAGCGCAATGACCGCACCCAGAATCAGCAGTTCCGTCCATTCGCGGACGATGACCGTGCGCAGCACTTCGCCGCCGAGCTTGAATTCCAACGCAAGTGCAATGCCCTGCGCCAGCTCAAGCCGGAGATGCTCATTGTGCTTGAAGTAGCTGACAACGCCTTTCATCGCCGTGATAATCAGAATAGCGATGCCCGCCAGCTCCGCCAGCACAATGCCCAATTCTGCTGAATAATGTACCAGTTTTTCCAGAAAACTGATGATGGTATCCATTTTCGTACACCTCCTTTGCCACTTTTTCTATTGTAGCGGATTTTTCCGCGTTTGAACAGTCCTTTACAGGTGATTTGAATGGAAATTTACTTGCACGTTCCCTATTGTCGCCAAAAATGCCGCTACTGCGACTTCGCTTCCTTCCCCCATGCGGAATCTACACAGCGTGCCTATGTGGATGCGGTGCTGACCGAAGCCGCATCGCAGGCAGCGAAACTCCCGCATAGCATCATGGAAACCGCGTATTTAGGCGGAGGCACGCCGTCAATTCTGCCGCCGGAACTGCTGACACGGCTATTGGAGGGCGTTACAGCGCATTTTCCCCTTGCGCCTGGTGCGGAATTTACGTCCGAGGCGAACCCTGGCACGCTGACCCACGAGTGGCTTGATGCGGCGCTGAACTGCGGTATCAATCGCCTGTCAATGGGGATGCAGGCAGCCCAGCCAGCACTGCTGAAGATGCTGGGGCGCATCCACGACTTTACGCAGGTGCAGCAGAGCGTCGAGCTTGCGCGGCACGCTGGATTCCAGCACATCAGCCTTGACCTCATGTTCGGGCTGCCCGGTCAGACGGTCAGCATGTGGCGTGAGACGCTGGAGAAGGCGCTGTCGCTGAATCCGGAGCATTTGTCCTGCTACGGGCTGATTCCTGAAGAAGGTACGCCGCTGTACCGCGACTTGCAGACCGGGCAGTTGACCCTGCCGGACGAGGACGACGAGCGCCGCATGTACGACCTGACGCTTGATCTGCTGGCGCAATCAGGCTTCCAGCAGTACGAAATCAGCAATTTCGCGCGCCCCGGCTGCGAATGCCGCCACAACATCGGTTATTGGCAGCAGGTGCCGTATATCGGGCTGGGCGTGTCGGCGGCGTCGTATCTGCCCGCGAAGAACGGGATGATTCGCCTGACAAACCCACGCACGCTGCCCGCGTATCTGCGGATGGTGCAGTCGCAGGACGATTCGCTGCGAGAGCGGGAGTTCGTCTCAAAAACCGACGGTCGGTTTGAAACGCTGATGCTGGGGCTGCGAATGACCTGCGGCGTCAGCGAATCGGAATTTCAGGAGCGACATGGCGTTTCGCTGGATGCGCTGTACGGCGAGAAGCTGCGGAAATTCGAGCATGAAGGACTGCTTCAGCACAAAACCGACCGATGGTCGCTGACGCGTCGCGGGATGGACGTGCAGAACGCGGTTCTTGTGGAATTGATGGATGACTGACCGACGGCCTCCGGCGGGGTGCTTTCCCGACCGGAGGTCTTTTTTGTTTCCCTCTTTTTCAAAGAAACCGACGGTCGGTTTTTATTGTTCTTTGATGCCCTTTGCCATGCGGTAGGCTTCGTCATACAGCACGTTCTGGCTCGCCAGCGGCGTTTGCGTGCCGGGATAGCGGCGGGTGTAGCTGCCGTCGGGCTGCTGGTCGCGTGCCTGTACGTTGTCGTGCCACATGACGTCGAAGATGTGGTCAATGCGGCGTTTCACGTCGTCCTGCAAAATCGGGGTTGCCACCTCGACGCGGCGCAGGGTGTTGCGGGTCATCCAGTCCGCCGAAGCAATGTAGTAGCGCGCTGCGTCGCCGTCGCCGAAAATATAAATACGGCTGTGTTCGAGGAAGCGCCCGACGATGCTGATGATGTGCACATTGTCGGTCAAGCCGGGCACGCCCCCGCGCAGACAGCAGATGCCGCGCACAATCATTTCGACCTGCACACCGGCCTGACTGGCCTCAACCAGCTTGTCAATCAGCATCTTGTCCGTCAGGCTGTTCATCTTCAGGCGAATCAGCCCCTTCTGCCCCGCCTTCGCCTTGCTGATTTCGCCGTCAATCATGTCAATCAGCTTATCTTGCAGGCAGTGCGGCGCAACCAGCAGCACGGACATGTGGTCTACTGTCTCGCCCAGCATCAGCGCTTGGAAAACCTGCAATGCCTCTTCGCCAATTTCGTCGCGCGCGGTGATGTAGCTCAGGTCGGTATACAGGCGGCTGGTCTTCTCGTTGTAGTTGCCCGTGCCGATCTGCGTGATGTACTGGATGCCTTCATCCGTTTTGCGCGTAATCAGGCAGAGTTTGGAATGAACCTTGAGTTTATCAACACCGTAGATGACGTGGCAGCCCGCGCGCTCCAAACGGCGGCTCCACTCGATGTTGTTTTCTTCGTCAAAGCGGGCTTTCAACTCCACCAGCACGTCCACCTGCTTGCCGTTTTCGGCGGCTTCCACCAGTGCTTCCACAACCTTCGAGTCGCGCGCGAGGCGGTAGAGCGTCATGCGGATGGAGACGACCTGCGGATCATTCGCCGCTTCGGACAGCATCCGCAGGAACGGGCGGATGCTCTGGTAGGGATAGTGCAGCAGCACATCCTTTTCCAGAATCTGCTCCATCACCGGGCGATTGTCCACGATATCCGGCGTTGCCTGCGGATGACGCGGCGCGTAGAACAGTTCCGCGTGGCTGCGCAGTTTATCCTGAATATTAAACAGGAAGCTAATATCCAGCGGCGTATCGTACTCGTAGACGCGCGCGGTGTCCAGTTTCAGCTGGTCGCACAGCTTCTCGATAATGTCGTGCCCAATCTTGCGGCTCAACTCCAAACGCACCGGGCAGAGTTTCTGGCGCAGGCGCACGACCTCCGCCATGTGGTCGCGATAGTTGAGGTCTTCGTCGTATACGCTGTCCGCATCAATGTCGGCGCTGCGGGTAATGCGCGCAAGCGTCTTGCTTGCGATGCGGTAGCTGCCAAAAAGCAGCGGCAGGTAGTGCAGAATCAGCTCTTCAGAGAGGATATAGCAGCCCGTGCGCTCCGGCACCTCAATCAGGCGCGGGAACATGTTCTCCCCGCATGGCACGATGCCAATTTTTTCCTTCTCGCTGCCCGTGCGCAGGACGGCGACGGCATAAATCTCCTTGTTTTTGAGGAACGGGAACGTCTGCTTTTTGCCCACGACATAGGTCGAAAGCAATGGCAGATAGTCTTCACGGAAGATTTTCGCCAGATACTGTTCGCTTTCCGAGCTGATTTGGCGGAAGTTGACGATGCTGATGCCCTCGTCCTCCAGCTTCTTCAGCACATCGGCATACGTCCGGTCGCGGCGGTCGCACAGCGTGCGGATGCGGCTGACGGCAGCGTCAATCTGCTCGCCGGGGGTCATGTTCGTCTTGTTCTCGCGTGCCTCCTTATCCAGCAGCATCTGGTCATGCAGGCTGCCGATGCGCACCATGAAAAACTCGTCCAGATTGCTCTGGAAAATCGAGAGGAACGACAGACGCTCGCACAGCGGTACGCGCTCATCCTCCGCCTCTTCCAGTACTCGCTCGTTGAACCGCAGCCACGAAAGCTCGCGGTTTTCCGTGCAAGTCAGCATGTTGTCCATCCTATTTTGCCCCTTTCCATCAGTTCATTGCAATATCTGCCAATTTATCGCGATAATTGCGCAGCGCTTCCGCTTCCACTTGCTGACGCTCCGCCGCCAATTTTGGGTTTTCCCGCAGTCGCTTCATGCACTTCGCAGCTTCATCCAGCAGCTTCACGTCACCATCAAGCAGGAAATCCGCCATCATTTCGCCAGATTGCCGCGTACCCATCAGGTCGCCCGGCCCGCGAAGCTCCAAGTCTTTCTGCGCGACGATGAAGCCGTCATTCGTCTGCGTCAGGATGCGCAATCGCTCATTTTCCGCTGCCAGCAGGAAGCACCAGCTTTCCGCTGATCCGCGCCCGACGCGCCCGCGCAGCTGATGCAATTGGCTGAGCCCGAAGCGCTCGGCATTCTCAATCACCATGACGCTCGCGTTCGGCACGTTCACGCCGACTTCGATGACCGTCGTGGACACGAGGACATCGAGATTCCCGGCGGAAAACTCGCTGAGCACCTGCGCTTTTTCGTCCGCGGGCTGTGCGCCCCACGTCAATCCGACACGAAGTCCCGACAATTCGCCGTTTTTCAGCGCGTCGAACGTCGCCTGTGCGCTGCGAACGTCCTCCATCATCTCGCTGTCCTCAACCAGCGGACAGACCACATACGCCTGATGCCCTTTCAGCACCTCCTGCCGCAGGAAGCCGTACATCCCGGCGCGCTTCTCTTCCGGCACGACTCGCGTCTTGACCGGCGTGCGCCCCGGCGGCAGCTCATCGACGATGGACACATCAAGGTCGCCATAGAGAATCAGCGCAAGCGTGCGTGGAATCGGCGTTGCGGACATGACGAGCACATGCGGCGCTTTCGTGCCGTCCGCACCCTTCTGCTGCAAGGTCGAGCGCTGCATCACACCGAAACGGTGCTGCTCATCCGTCACAACCAGTCCGAGCTTTTGATACGCCACCTTTTCGCTGATCAGCGCGTGCGTCCCGAACACTGCCTGATACTCCCCGTTTGCGCAAGCCTCCTGCGCCTCCCGCTTCGCCTTCGGACGCATCGAGCCAATCAGCAGGCCGCAGTGGATGCCCAGCGGTTCCAGCATTGCCTTGGCGGATTCGTAGTGCTGGCGCGCGAGAATTTCCGTCGGCGCCATCATCGCCGCCTGGTATCCGCAGGCGCATGTCATGGCAATCGCCCCGAATGCCAGCGCGGTTTTGCCGCAGCCGACATCGCCCTGCACGAGGCGGCTCATCGCCCGGTCGCACCGCAAATCCGCCGCGATTTCCTCCAAGACGCGCTTTTGCGCCCCGGTCGGCGGGAACGGCAGCGTCTGCCAGAATTTTTCCGGCGCATCCGGCGGAATCGGCAGTGCCGTGCCATCCGCCTTATGTCCGCGCAGCAGCCCCAGCGCCGCCTGATACATCAGCATCTGCTCAAACGCCAGCCGCCGCCGCGCCAGCCGCAGGTTTTCTACATTCAGCGGGAAATGCGCCTGCCGGATGGCGAAATTCAGCTCGCACAGCTGATGGCGGATGCGCAGGTCGTTCGGCAGCGTCTCCGGGCAGCAGTCATCGACCTGCTCCAGCGCCTGCTGCATCATTTCGCGGAAGGACTTCGCCGGAATCCCCTTCACGGCGCGGTACACCGGCAGGATGCACGGCTCCGTCACCCGCTGCGCATTCTGGAGTACGGGTTTTCCCCGGCTCTGCCCCATACGCCCGAAGAGCATGATGGTCTGCCCAACCGGTAGGTTCTGCATCATCCACGGCTGATTATACCACACCAGCGGCAATTTCCCGCTGTCATCCCAGAGATACGCCGTCACGCGCGTCAAGCCGTTGAAGCGGCTGAGCTTCGGCGCGTCCTGCACGACGCCCATCACCAGCACCTCGCCGCCGTTTGCGTCCGCGCAGGGAATCGGGTGTGTTCTGTCCTCGTAGCGCTGCGGAAGAAAATACAACAAATCGCGCAATGAGCAGACGCCCACTGCGCGAAGGGATTCCAGCCGGGTTGGGCCAATGCCCTTGATGGCGGAAAGCTCCATTTGCTTTTTACTCCACAGAAATCAGATAGTAATACAGCGGCTGACCGCCCAGCAGGCAGTCCACATCGCAGTTCGGATACTGCTCGGCGATTTCCGCCGCCACCTGCTCCGCGTCTTCCTTCGTCGTATCCGCGCCGTAGTAGACGGTAATCAGCTCCGCGTCGTCCGTCACAACCGCTTTCATCATGTCCAGCACAACGTCATGCACGGAATTGCCGCAATACTCAATCTTGCCGTTGTGCATGCCGATGATGTCACCCTTGTGAATCTGCACGCCGTTGTACTCGCTGTCGCGCACCGCGTACGTCACCGTACCGGTCTTGACATGCTCCGCCGCTTCCGCCATGCGCTTGGCGTTCTCCTCGCCGGACACGTCGTCTTGGAACGCGACCGCCGCGGCAATGCCCATCGCCACGTTCTTCGTGGGAATGACGTGCACTTCCTTCTCCGCCAGTTCCGCCGCCTGATTTGCCGCGAAAATGACGTTGCCGTTGTTCGGGAACACGAACACGCATTTGGCGTTGACCTGATTGATGGCGTTCAGAATGTCATCCACCGACGGGTTCATCGTCTGACCGCCCTCGACCACCACATCCACCGTCAAATCACGGAAGATGCTGGAGAAACCGTCGCCCAGCGACACTGCCACCATGCCAAATTCCTTCGCGGGTTCAGCAGGGGCTTCCACCGCTGCGGGCGCTTTCTCCGCCTCCAGCGCACGCTTGCGCGCCAGCATGTTGTCCACCTTCACATTCACCAGTTCGCCCAGCTCAATGCCGTACTGGATGGCGTTGCCGGGGTCGTTGGTGTGCACATGCACCTTCGTCTCGGTCAGGTCGCCCGTCACCTTGACGCAGTTGCCAATGCGGTTCAGGCGGCGGCGGAAGGAATCCACGTCGCCCTCGGTGCAGTCCTCGCGGAAGTTCACGATGTCGTACTCCGTGCAGTAGGCATAAGGCAGATCGCCGGACAGGTCGTGAATATCCTCTTCCACCTGACTATCGCCCGCCAGCAGCGCCGCCGGGTCAGCAATTTCCTCGCCGCGCATGACCGCCGCATAGCCGGTGTAAATCAGCATGAGGCCGCGTCCGCCGGAGTCGACCACGCCCGCCGCTTTCAGGGGCGGCAGCATGTCAGGCGTGCGCTTCAAAATCGCCTCGCCGCTGGTCAGAATGACGTTCATCAGCCCATCGTAGTCATCGGGATTGCTCTCGGTGTATTTGATGGCGTCCTCCGCAATGACGCGCGCGACGGTCAGAATCGTGCCCTCCTTGGGCTTCATGACCGCCTTGTACGCCTTGTCAGAGCCCGCCTTCAATGCCTGCGCGAACTGCACGGGGGTAATCTTCTCCACGCCCTTCAAGGACGTCGCGAAGCCGCGCAGCAGCTGGGACGTGATAACGCCGGAGTTGCCGCGCGCGCCCTTGAGCGCACCCTTCGAGATGGCAGCCGCCGCCTCGTCCGCGCGCAGGTACTCCTGCGCATTGACCTCACGGGTCGCGCTCTGCATGGTCAGGGACATATTCGTCCCCGTATCGCCGTCCGGGACAGGGAAAACGTTCAACGCGTCCACCGCTTCCCGGTTCTTTTCGAGCAGTGCCGCACCCGCGACGACCATGTCGCGCAGCAGCAGCCCGTCAATGGTTTTATGCTGTATCAAAGGTAAATTCCTCCTACCTGCTTTCGGCACCAGCTCCTTGGAACTGCTGCCGTGTGGCTTTCCTGCATTACACGCGGATACCTTCCACGGAGATGTTGACCTTGCGAACCTTCACGCCCGTCATGCTTTCCAGCTTGTAACGCACGGTATCGACAATGGTCTTGCACACCTCGGCAATGGAGATGCCGTATTCCACGATGATGAACAGATCGACGTCCAGCATATCGCCAACACTGCGAATCTGCACGCCCTTGGAGAGGTTTTCCCTTCCCAGCCATTCGACGATGCCATCCTTGGCACGCTTGGAGGACATGGCGACGATGCCGTAGCATTCCAGCGCCGCGTATCCCACGACCTTGAGCAGGACATCCTCCGTAATATAGATTGTTCCGATGTCGTTCTTGATTTTGCAATCCATAGTAGTCGACCTCCTTCATCCAGGGGCTTCCCAGCTTTTGTCCTCGCGGACACGATAAATGCACCCATAGCTGGGTCAGAGTATAGTATACAGGATTTTAGCGGAAATGGCAAGACTTTTTCGGCCCGTTTCACAAAAATGCCGCCAGAAATTCCAGAAAAAGCGCCGACATGTGTCGATTTCGTGAACATCTCTTGCAGATTGTGTGATTTTCCCGCCTTTGCGATACCGCCTGACCAAAAATTTTCCCCTTGACAAGCGGGAAAAACCGTGCTATCATGCACCCATCAGGGCAATGAGGAGACGGGTCATCCGCTTCTGCGGCGCAGGCAGAGAGCTTCCGGGCGGTGTGAGGAAGCAGGCGGCGCATAGGGTGACGTACAGCTCCGAGTCATCCGCTGAAACCGCGTCTGCGCGGCGTGTAGGCGGCATCCGGTGCGCCGGTTACAGCGTGCGAGGAATGACTGTTCCTCCTTGAGGGCTGTTCGCAGCCAGACGGAAGTGGTACCGTGGCATTTTGTCACCTTCCCCGGAGTTTGTCCGGAGAAGGTGTTTTTTATTCTTATTCTCTGAAAGTAAGGAGTGATTGGAATATGGCGCTTGATTCCCTGCGTTTCGCGCACCGCTTCGACCAGATCAGCGGCAGCGCCATTCGCGAAATCTTCAAGATGATTGCCAAGCCCGGCATGATTTCCTTCGCGGGCGGCAATCCGGCGGCATCGGCGCTGCCCGATGCGGAATGCGCCGAAATCGCCCGCGACGTGCTGCAAAAGGACGGCAAGCGCATCCTGCAATATGGCGCGACAGAGGGGTATCCGCCGCTGCTGGAGAGTCTGCACGCCTATGTGGAACAGCAGCTTGGGTGCGCCGTGCCTGCGGTGCTGCCCGTCACTGGCTCAACGCAGGCGATGGATTTGCTCTGCAAAGCGCTGATTGACCCCGGCGACGTGATTCTGGTGGAGAACCCGTCATTTCTGGGCAACATGCAGTGTATGCGGCTGTATCAGGCGACGCTGGTGCCGGTAGAGAGCGACGAGAACGGAATCATCCCGGAAAAGCTGGAAGAAGCGATGCGCCAGTATCACCCGAAGCTGCTTTACACCATCCCGACGTTCCAGAATCCGACGGGCATCACGCTGTCCGCCGACCGCCGCAAGCCCATTGCGGAACTCGCCGCGAAGTACCACGTCGTTGTGGCGGAGGACGACCCGTACCGCGACCTGCGATATGCCGGAGAAGCGTGCCCCTCCATCAAATCCTTCGACAAGGATGGCTGGGTCGTTTTCCTCGGCTCATTCAGCAAGATTATCAGCCCCGGTCTGCGCGTCGGATTCATGGCGGGCGACGCGAGCATCCTGCGCAAATGCACCGTCGGCAAGCAGTCCACCGACGTCCACACGGCAAACCTTACACAGGCGATTGTGGATCAGTACCTGCGGCGCGGTCTGCTGCCCGACCACATCAAGCGCATCTGCCGCAGCTACAAGGCGCAGCTGGATGCTATGCTGAGTGAACTTTCGACCTTTCCCGAAGGCACGACATACACGCGCCCGGACGGCGGTCTGTTCATCTTCGTGACGCTGCCGGAGGGCATCGACGCAAAGGAGCTGCTGGAGCAAGCGGTAGAGCGCCACGTCGCCTACGTCCCCGGCACGCACTTCTTCTGCGACGGCGGACACGAGAACACGCTGCGCCTGAACTTCTCCAACTCCAGCATCGCGCAAATTCACGAGGGCATGAGCACCCTGCGGGAGATTTTCGCGCAGGCGCTGGCGAAATAACACTGTTTCCCCTACTACTTAATATATAGGAGGTTCCCCATGCACATTCTTGACGTTTTGAAAGAGCGCGGCTTCATCGCCCAGACCACCTTTGAGGACGAACTGTACAAGCAGCTCGAAGAACCGACCACCTTCTACGTCGGCTTCGATCCGACCGCTGATTCCCTCCACATCGGGCATTACATCCCGATTATGGCGATGGCGCACATGCAGCGCGCGGGGCATCGCCCGATTGCGCTGATGGGCGGCGGCACGGCGATGATCGGCGACCCGTCCGGCAAGACCGACATGCGCAAGATGATGACCGTCGAGACGATTGACCACAACGTCGAGTGCATCAAGCAGCAGATGAGCCGTTTCCTTGATTTCTCCGACGACAAGGCAATTATCGTCAACAACGCGGACTGGCTGCGCAACCTGAACTTCATCGAATTCATGCGCGACATCGGCGCGATGTTCTCCGTCAACAAGATGCTGACCGCTGACTGCTACAAGACGCGCATGGCGACCGACAACGGTCTGTCCTTCCTCGAATTCACCTACATGCTCATGCAGTCCTACGACTTCCTGGAGCTGTTCCACCGCTACGGCTGCCGGCTGGAAATGGGCGGCAATGACCAGTGGAGCAACATGCTTGGCGGCGCAGACCTGGTTCGCCGCAAGGACAGTGAAAAGGCGTTCGCCTGCACGTTCCAGCTGCTGCTGACCCACGACGGCAAGAAGATGGGCAAGACCGAGAAGGGCGCGCTGTGGCTTGACCCGAACAAGACCTCCCCGTTCGACTTCTACCAGTACTGGCGCAACGTTGATGACGCGGACGTGGAAAAGTGCCTTGGCTTGCTGACCTTCCTGCCGATGGACGAAGTGCGCCGTCTGGGCGCGCTGCAAGGCAGCGAAATCAACGAGGCGAAGAAGGTGCTGGCGTTCGAGGTGACGAAGCTGGTGCACGGCGAAGAAGAGGCGCAGAAGGCCGCCGATGCCGCTGCCGCGCTGTTCGCGGGCGGTGCGTCTGCCGCAAATGTCCCCTCCTTCACGCTGACGCGGGACGAATTCGCCGCCGACAGCCGCGTGACGACCATGCTGGTCAAGTCCGGGCTGTGCAAGAGCCAGAGCGACGCGCGCAATCAGGTGAAGGCGGGCGCGGTACTGGTGGCGGACAAGAAGGTGGATGACCTGAACGCCACACTGGCGGAGAGCGACGTCCCCGCAGATGGTCTGCTGATTCAGAAAGGCAAGAAGAACTTCCGCCGCCTGTTCCTCGCATGAGTGCCATGAACCCCTATCGGACGCTCCGGCAGTTCGCCAGCGACGAGTTCATCATCAACAAAAGCCGCTTCATCGGCTACGCCGCGCCGTGCGAAACGGAAGCGGAGGCGCTTGCGTTTCTGCAATCCATCCGCACAAAGCACAAGGACGCCACGCACAACTGTTATGCCTACATCATCGGGCAGAACGCGGGCATCATGCGCTATTCAGACGACGGCGAACCGGGCGGCACGGCAGGGCTGCCGATGATGGAGGTATTGAAGCATCAGGGCGTAGTCAACTGCTGCTGCGTGGTCACGCGCTATTTCGGCGGCGTGCTGCTGGGCGCGGGCGGGCTGGTGCGCGCGTACACGCAGGGGGCAGTCGTCGCGCTCAAGGCGGCGCAAGTCGTCGAGATGCTCCCCTCCTGCCAATACCTGTGCGAAGTCGCCTATCCGCTGTGGGACAAGGTGCAGTACGCGCTGAAAAGCCTGCCCGTGCAATTGCTGAGCAGCGAGTTCACGACCGCCGTCGGCTTCACGCTGCTGATTCGCCAGACGGACGCGCAATCTGTCCTGGACACGCTGACCCGCGTCACCGACGGGCGCATTGAGACGCTGCTGGAGGAAGAATCCTACCGTGCGTGGGACAGCGAAAGCAAATAACCGATTTTACCCGGAAATCGTTCTGATTCAGAACAGTTTTCGGGTTTTTGCTTGACCTTTATCAGCTTTCCTGCTATGATGCTTTCATACAATACCGGGACAAGGAGAAAGGCATATGACAAGGAAACATCCAGCACAGGAGCTTGAGGAAGATGTGCTGGTTCGCACAAGCAACATGGGGCAAGGGCGCTCGGATTATGAAGCGTTTCACACGCTGTCGCCCGCCATCCACCTGCGCGAAATCCATACGCATGATTTCTTTGAGCTGTATATTCACCTAAACGGCTTTCCCCGCCTGTATGTGGACAACAAAATCGTCACGCTCCAGCGCGGCAGCCTGATGATTTTCCCGCCATTCGTCATGCACGGCATAATCTCGCAGGACACCATCCGCAACTACGAGCGAGTGGTGCTGTTCATCTCCTCCGGGATGCTGCACCAGCTGGGGCAGGGACTTCTGCCGCTGGAGCAGCGCCTTTTGGACTGCACGCGCCGCACCGGGTATCATTATCAGCTGGATGAAGCGGCGCTTTCGCTGTGTACAACGTGCATTGACCGTGTGGCGCAGAACACAGGCGACGAGCGTCCCGAATCGCGCTTGGCGGATTATGCCGCGATGACCGAGTTTCTGCTGCAAATCCTCCGCGTGACGCAGGAAGCGCCAATGCTGCAGAGTGCCCAGCCCTCGCCAGACACCATCCAGCGCGTGATGGCGTACATCAACGAGCATTACGCCCAGCCGCTGACGCTGGAGGAAATTGCGGACGCGTTCTTCATCAGCAAATCGTACCTGTCACACGAGTTTGTCCGTTACACGAACACGTCGGTGTACGAGTACATCCAGTTCCGGCGCATCTGCGGCGCGAAGCTGCTGATTGCCTCCGGCGTATCGCTGACGGATGCTGCATTCCAGAGCGGGTTCAATTCGTACTCCTCCTTTCTGCGCACTTTTCGCAAAACAGTAGGCATTTCGCCGACGGATTTCCAGCGAAATCTTGGCAAATAGCTTTTGCATTGTCGAATACGGATAATTTTTTCCCAGATATATCTGCACGATTTGCATAGTAGTGTGGACAATTTGCATAGACGTGCCGCCCTTTCTCCGCTATAATGAGGGTAACTTCCGGATGAGGCAATGCAGCCGTCGCCTCCCGGACAATGTGCAAAGGTTCGGCTGAAAGAGAAAAGGAGGATCTCTATGAAACGGTTTTTCCTGCTGCTGCTCGCTGCCATCATCGGGCTGCTGCCGCTGATGAGCGCCTGCGCTGAAGCGCCGCTGGACGGGTATCCCGGCATTGATGAGCTGCCCGCCATCGACACAATCAACAATCCATTTGAGTTTTTCGACGTGAAGAATGACCCGAACGGCGACGGCATTGTGACCGACATCACCGAATGGGAAGCGCGCCGCACCGAAATCCGCGATTTGATCCAGCACTACTGGCTGGGCTACCGCTGGGAAACCGCAGCGGAGGACGTGTCTGGCAAGTACGAGATTGTCTACGAGGACAACACCGCGTCCTACGGCGGCTTCTATGGAATTTGGGGTGCTTGCATCTTCAACCTCGGCGACGAGTTCCGCAAATTGTCCGCTGCGCTGCTGGAAGGTGAAGTGACGGTGGGCGACAAGACGTTCGGCCCTGCCTCCACCAAGGCGGAAGCCAAGCAGCTTGCCATCGAAGCGTGGAACGCGGGCTACTCCGTCCACTACATTGGCGAACCGCCGTGGGGCACGGAAGGCGACGCGGTGTTCGTGAACACCACCGGCGCGATTACCGAGGAAACCATCCCCGCCCGTGTGCGCCCTGTGTATCAGGCGGTCATTACCATCACGAATCCGGAAACGGGCGCAAAGGCGAGCTTCGCCGCGAAGCTGAATGTGCCCACGGATGCGCAGATTCTGGCGGCTTGGGGCGAAGAGAAGGATCAAGTACCCTTCGTGATTGATATCGGCGGTACCTCCGCATTCTCTGCTGCGAACTTGAACGGACAGGGCTACGGTCTGGTGACGTTCAAAGCCACTGACATTTACCCCGATGACTCCAATGCGGATGACGGCATTGACCGTGCTGGCGTGTACACCGCGCTCTACCCCTACGACGCGAACGACTACAAGCACGCATCCGGCGCGCTGATGGCGTGGAGCTGGGCGGCCAGTCAGATTGTGACCGCCTTGGAAAACCAGGCAGAGGGCACGAGCCTGACGCTGGGCGAGCTGGTTCGCCTTGACCCGGCGAAGACCGTCATCACGGGCCATTCCCGCTACGGCAAGGCCGCCATGTTCACCTCGGCGTTTGACGACCGCATCAGCATCTGCGTGCCGAGCGAATGCGGCGGTTCGGGCATCCAGAGCTACCGCTACAAGGTGGAAGGCAAGATTTTCAACTTCAACACCTCCGCCTACGCCAAGGCTGACCGTGTCTACGGCAAGACCGAAGTGCCGACCGTGTCCTACGGCAAGGGCAACAGCTGGTTCCCGGAGACGGCTGCTATGTTCGTCGCCCGTGATAACCAGATTCCGTTTGACCCGGTGGAAATCATCGCGCTGGTTGCACCGCGCCCCTTCTTCACCGTGTCAGGCATTGACACCCACTGGCTGGGCAATGAGGGCGCTGTCGCCAGCATGGTTGCAGCAGAAGAGGTTTACGATTTCGTCGGCACGACGGAAATCGAGAAAAACAACATTGCTGTTCGTGCCCGCCAGAGTGACCACGTCTTCTACCCGCGTGACTTCTGCTTTGCGCTGGCGATTATGGATCGCGAATTCAAGCAGACGGACGACAAGCTGCTGCATGTGAAGGATCTGTTCCCGGAAGGCACTGGCATTTCCGGCATGTCCTACCCGGCGGCGGATTACGCAACCATCAGCGAACTGAACGACTACCCGTTTGACATCAATTCTTCCTACATCCCGTGGTCTGCCGAAAGCAAGTACACGCTGTGGACGGCGCAGGAAACCTTCCTGACGAATCACAATGTTACCATTACCGCGCATTCCGACGCGCCCGACGTGGTGCTGGTGCTGCCGGACGGCAGGGAAGTCGCCGCCGCTTCGCACGAAAACGACGTCTTCACCTTCCAACTGACTGCCGAACAGTCCGTCTACGGGCGCTACGAACTGCGCACCGTCGGCACGGACAAGGCGGCGCACAGCGTCTACTTCTCCGCCGTTTCGCTGGCAGACGCGCTCCGTCACGGCACGACGAAGGGTGACGAGGGCGAAGAGAACCGCGTGCTGGGCTTCGCGTCCCGTCTGGCGAACACGAAGGAGAATCCCCCGCTGGTCTACATCGGCAGCGAAACCGAACCCGCTTCTATGATTTTCACACCCGAACGTGTGGTGCCGGAAGACACGAGCCTGCTGGAATACGGCATTTTGTTCCACGACGCGCTGTTTATCCGCATTGCAAACGCTGGCTGGGACGCTTCGCAGACCTTCAAGGTGAAGAACCTGAAGTTTGTCTCCATGCCGGAATACACCTTTGAGTTCTCGATGGCGGACATTGCCGCTTCCGCTGAAAACAACGGCAAGCAGGATGCTGCGCTGTTCACCAAGCCGATTTCTTGGAACGCTGAGCGCTACAACAACGGTTTCTCGCAGGTGTGGCCCGCGATTCCGGATACGCTGGAAGAGCGGCAGGCGCTTGAACGCGGCGAGACCATCACCCGCCCCGAAGCGCCCGAAAAGACCGTGACCGCCTTTGACGCGACCGTCTCCGGCGAAGCGGCACTGTCGGACACCGCGCTGACCATCACGCTGACCTTCTCCGAAGCGCTGCGCACGGGTGAATACGCCGTCGGCATGGACATTGCCGAAGCGTGGGAAACCGTGTGGAATGCGGACGGCACGCAGATGACCCTGACCGTCCCCGCGGACGCGCTGAATGGACAGCACACCGTGAACCTCATCATCTTCCGCCTGATGGATACCGATGGCAACCTCATCGGCGGTCCGGTGGAACTGCATTTGGACTTCTAATCCTCGAATCCCCTGCCCGTGGCGACGTAAAATCGTCACGGGCTTTTTTTGTTCCCGGCAAACTTCATTTTCGCTTCCTCGTGACTTCACATTGGATTCATCCAATTGTGTCATAATTGCTTCCGGAACATTCATGAGCTGGAAGGAGTCAGAGAAACTATGAAGAAGACTGGAAAAATCATTGCCATTATCGTCGTGCTTGCGCTCGTTGCGGGCGGCGTTTCCCTCTTTGCGGGCGGACAGAAAAATGCGGCTTACAGCGAGGAAATCGCCCGCACGCAGGACATCAGCACCTACTACACCTTTTCCGGCAACCTGTCGACAAAGGCCAGCCAAGTCGTCACCTCCACCGCGAAAACAACCGTCAAAGAGTGCCTGTTCTCCGAGGGCGACGCGGTGAAGAAGAACGACATTATCCTCAAATTTTCAAGCGGCGGCACGGCACGCGCGCCGATGGACGGAACGCTCTCGAACCTCTACGTCGAGGAAGGCGACGAAGTGACCATGGGGCAGCAGCTGCTGCGTGTCGCAGATTACAGCAATCCGCAGATTGTGTTCAACGTGGATGAATACGACCGTCCGGCGCTCTCCGTCGGGCAGGCGGCGGATGTGACCGTGCTGTCCACTGGCAAGGTGCTCACCGGCACCATCACCCGCATTGCGCAGGAAGCAACCGTATCCGGCGACATGGCGTACTACGAGGTGACGATGACCGTGCCGCAGGACGGAACGCTCGCCATGGGCTTGAGCTGCGAAATCCGCGTGCTGTACCAGAGCGTGAAAAACGTTACTACTGTGTCAATTGACGCGATTCAGTACGATTCGGACGGCAAGCCGTTCGTCTACTGCTACGACCGCAAGGACGATATTGTACAGCAGCGCGTGACACTGGGCATCAACAACGGCTCGATTGTCGAAATCGTCGACGGCATCCGCACGGGCGAAGCGGTGCTGATTCCCGTGAAGAACACAATGGAAATGCCCATGATGCATTATTGACGGAAAGGGGCATTCACCATGGCGGAAAATATTCTGACGATGGAGAACATCGTCAAAACATACAAAATGGGCGATGAACAGCAGACGGTTTTGAAGGGCATTGACCTGCAGGTGGACAAGGGCGAATTTGTCGCCATTCTTGGCCCCAGCGGGTCGGGCAAATCAACGCTGATGAACATCATCGGCTGTCTGGACACGGCAACATCCGGCACATACCACTTGCATGGGCGGGACGTATCCGCGCTGAGCGAATCGGAGCTGGCGCGCGTACGGTCGAAGGAAATCGGGTTCATCTTCCAGTCGTTCCAGCTGCTTCAGCGTCAGGACGCGCTGCAAAACGTGGAGCTTCCGCTGATTTACGCGGGCATGAGCGGCCACGAACGCGCCGCGCGGGCGCAGCAAATGCTGGAGCGCGTCGGTTTGAAGGACAAGATGCATCACTTCCCGAACCAGCTTTCCGGCGGACAGCAGCAGCGCGTCGCGATTGCCCGCGCGCTGGCGAACAACCCGACCATCCTGCTGGCAGACGAGCCGACGGGTGCGCTTGACCGGGCGACGGGACGGCAGGTGATGAGCCTTTTCCATGACCTGAACGACGAGGGACGCACGATTATCATGATTACGCACGACATTGAGATTGCCCGCCACGCGCGGCGCATTGTGCGCATCCTTGATGGCGAAATCAGTGAAGGAGTGGTGGAAGATGCTTAAAGAGAGCATTCGCATGTCGTGGCAGAACATCCGCGGCAACAAAATGCGCACCTTTCTGACGATGCTGGGCATCATCATCGGCGTGACAGCGATTATCGCGCTGATTACGACGGTCGGCAGCGCAACGGGCGAAATCACGAGTCAATTCTCTGCCTTGGGCGCAGGCAAAGTGAGCGTAAGCATCAGTGGCACAGCCATCAAGCATGGGCTGAACGAAAGCGACCTCGCGCACATTGCTGCGCTGGACAATGTGGCGGGTGTTGACCCAAATGTCTCCCTGCGCACCTATGCCGCGCAGGACGGTCAGCTTGTGGAGGATGTGACGCTGGAGGGGCGCAGCAACGACTATTTTTCCGTGCAGGATGACCTGATTGGGCGCGGTCGGGCGCTGAAGGCGATTGACATGGATCGTTCGAGCCATGTTTGCATCATCGACCAGACCTTGGCGTCCGCTGCCTTCCCGAACGAAGACCCGCTGGAGCAGTCGCTGATTCTGCACGGGCAGCAGTTCACCGTCGTCGGCGTGCTGAGCGAGGACAGCGGAAGCGACCTGATGGCTGCCATGTCTGCCAGCAGCGACGGCGGCAAGGCGATTGTCCCCTATCCGGCGGCCATGCGGCTGAGCGGCTCAAACACTGTGCGGTCGCTGACGCTGTACTTGAAGGACTCGTCGTTATCCTCCGAAACCGTCGACAATGTGAAACAGCTGCTGGACAGCGCGTTCAACTACCGCGACAGCGCGTACTCCATCATCAATCTGGACAGCCTGCTGGATACGATGAACAGCATCACCGGCATGATGACGACGATGCTGGCGGGCATTGCGTCGATTGCCCTGCTGGTTGGCGGCATCGGCATTATGAACATGATGCTCGTATCCGTCAGCGAGCGGACGACGGAAATCGGCCTGCGCAAGGCGCTCGGCGCGCGTCCGGGGCTGATTCAAATGCAGTTCCTGATGGAATCGGTCATGCTGTCGCTCATGGGCGGGTTCATCGGCATACTGGTAGGCAATCTCGTCTCGTGGATGATTGCAATGGCGCTGGATATTACCTTCCAGCTCAACGCAGGCGCAATCACGCTGGCGTTCGTGTTTTCCGCCTCGGTCGGCATTCTGTTCGGCTGGGCACCCGCGCGCAAGGCTTCACGGCTGAATCCTATTGATGCTTTGCGGTCGATGTGATATAATAGAAGCATCAGCACAAGGAGGTTTCCGCCATGTTTACGATTCTGGTGGTTGAGGATGACGCGCCGCTGCAGCGGATGATGAGCGCGTTTCTGGGGTTGAACGGCTTTTCAGTCGTCGGGGCTGCCAACGGCGAGGAAGCGCTGAACGCCATCGACAAGGTGATGCCCGATCTGGTCATTGCCGACGTGATGATGCCGGTGATGGATGGCTGGGAGCTGACGCGTGAACTGCGCCGCTGCTATCCGCGCCTGCCCATCATGCTGGTGACGGCGCGCGACACCATTGAGGACAAGCGGACGGGCTTCACCTCCGGCGCGGATGACTACCTGACCAAGCCGGTCGATTTGGACGAGCTGCTGCTGCATGTGCAAGCGCTGCTGCGGCGGTCACAGGCAATGACGAGCCACCAATTGACCGTCGGGCAGACACACTTGGATTACGATTCGCTGACCGTGCAGCGCGGTGACACGCTGCTGACGCTGCCGAAGAAAGAGTTTTTCCTGCTCTTTAAGCTCCTGTCCAGCCCGATGCAGATTTTCACGCGCCGGCAGCTGATGGACGAAATCTGGGGCATGGATGCGCAGAGCGACGAACGCACGGTGGACGTACACATCAAGCGTCTGCGCGAAAAGTGCGAGATTTTCCCCGATTTCAGCATCGTAACAGTGCGCGGCTTGGGCTACAAGGCGGTCAAGAATGGATAAGCGCCGCATCATCCGCAAACCATACTCCTTCCGCGGGCGCATGATTGCGGCGCTGATGATTGGCTCGCTGCTGGCAACCGTCATCAGCCTGTTTCTCGCCTTCTGCGTGACGCACATCAACCTTTTGCAGGAACTGAAAGTGCGTGAGCGCGCCGTCGCCATCTACCTGATGGAACTGGAACAGCGCACGGAGCTGAGAACAGACGAATTAGCCCGCTTGGTGGAGCAGGACGGCATCGAAGTTGCTGTGCTGTCGGACGAGGATGTCGCTGCCCTGTCCGCGGGCACGCAGCGGGAGCTGAAACGCGTGGGCATTGCCTACGAAGCGACGACGTGGAAATCGCAGCGAAATCCGGTAACGTATGTGCAGATGCGCACAGGCGTCCTTGCAATTACCGCTGGCGGCGACGGCAGCAGCTACGGCATCGCGTTTGCGCGCATTATCTTCGGCTCAACCAGCTTTCTGGCAGTCTTTGCGCTGATGGTGACGCTGGCATCCTCCTGGATTTCCAAGCCCGTTCATGAAATCACGAATGCGACTCGCAAGGTCAAAGAGGGCGACTTCACCGTCAAACTGGATGCCGCCCACGCGCCGGGCGAAATTGGGGAACTCATGCGTTCCTTTAACGCCATGACCGACGCGCTCAGCCGAACGTCCTACCTGCAGAAAGACTTCATCAGCTCCATCAGCCACGAATTCAAAACGCCGATTGCGTCCATCCGAGGCTTTGCGCGGCTGCTGCAAATGCCCGGCTTGACCGAGGCACAGCGGCAGGAATATGTGGACTTAATTGCGCAGGAAAGCGACCGCTTGTCGCGCCTGTCGCAGACGCTGCTGCGCCTGTCCGCGCTGGAGCAGCAGTCCGCGCCCGCATCGCTGACGGAGTTTTCGCTGGATGAGCAGCTTCGTCAGGTCATCCTGCGCTTAGAACCGACATGGAGCGCGCGCGGCATCAGCTGGCAGCTGGATTTGAACAGCGTTACCGTCGTGTCGGACGAAGAGCTGCTCAGCCACGTCTGGATGAACATCATCCAAAACGCCATCAAGTTTTCGCCGGAGAATGCAGTTATCGAGGTGCGCGTGTTCGCCACAGATACGGCGACCGTTGAGATTACTGACCACGGCATCGGCATGGACGACGCGACCGTGAAGCGCATTTTCGACCGTTTCTATCAGGCAGACCGATCCCGCAAGCAGGAGGGTGTCGGCTTAGGGCTGTGCCTCGTCAAGCGGATTTTGGATATGCTTGGCGGCACAGTATCGGTTGACTCGCGCCCCGGCGAAGGCTCCACCTTCCGCGTCCACGTCCCTTTCCGGCCCAAATATGATGAGGCCGCACACACTGACGAAAGAGAGGGTAAAAGCCCATGAACACCGATTCGCAGCATCTTCAGCAGGTCAGCGAGGAATTTCAGCGCATGGTGGAGGAATTTTTTCTGGTGCAGTCGCGCTACTCCGCCGCAATCAAGGAGATTCAGACGAAGCTCGAAATCCTTGATGACGAGTTCCAGATGCGTCATCGCCGCAATCCCATCCACCACATGCAGAGCCGGCTGAAAACCATCCAGTCGATGCTGGAGAAGCTAAAGCGCAAGAACTACGAAGTCAGCATCAACAGCGCCGTCAAAAACTTGCAGGATATTGCCGGCATCCGCGTTATCTGCTCGTATGTGCAGGACGTGTACACCATTGCGAACCTGCTGGTCAGCCAAGACGACGTGCATTTGGTGCGCATGGCGGATTACATCCGCGAGCCGAAACCGAACGGCTACCGCAGTCTGCATTTGATTGTTGAAATTCCTGTTTTTCTCTCTGAAGGGCGGATTCTTGTACCCGTCGAGGTGCAGATTCGCACGATTGCCATGGACTTCTGGGCTTCGCTGGAGCATTCGCTCCGCTACAAGGCGCAGGAGTACATTCCGCAGCACATTTCCGACGAATTGCAGCGCGTCGCGACGGACATTGCATCCCTTGACCAGCGGATGCAGGCGATTCACGATCAGGTGGACGAGCTGAGCGACGCGCGCAGTGACAACGCCACATAATATGATTTCCAGAGGTGAAGGCATGGAACAGTACCCGAAGAAACTGCCACCGCAGGTGGACAGCCGTCTGCGGCACAGTATCCTTGAAATGCCCATAGAAATCCGCAAGGCAAGCGGCATCGTGATTTACGGGCGCCGCATCAAGAGCCTTGTTTTTACGACCGATTTAGCGATTATCAAGAACTGCGACGCGGACGCGGTGTTCGCCGTCTATCCATTCACGCCGCAGCAGTCCATCAGCGATGCGATTATCAAAGCGTCTTATATTCCCGTTTTCTGCGGCGTGGGCGGCGGCACGACGCAGGGGCTTCGCACCGTTTCGCTCGCGAAGGATGCCGAAGCGCAAGGGGCAATGGGCGTTGTGCTGAATGCGCCCGTATCGAACCTGAATCTGCTCGCGGTCTCGAAGGCGGTGGACATTCCCGTCATCATCACCGTGATTGACGAAGCGACCGACATTGGACAGCGGATTGCATCCGGCGCGTCGATTCTCAACGTCGCGGGCGGGGCGAATACCCCGGCGATTGTGCGAAAGATTCGCACGGAGTACCCGGATTTTCCGATTATCGCCACCGGCGGCAACAAGCCGGACACCATCGCCGCGACGGTTGCGGCAGGCGCGAACGCGATTACGTTTACGCCGCCATCCGCACAGGAACTGTTCAAAGCGATGATGACCCGTTATCGGGACGAGTAAAAAGTGCATAAAAGCCCGGCAATCAGCCATACTATCCGTATCAACAGGAGGTGTCGTTTGATGCTGGGCTTTCTTTCTGCAATTCTGGCAGGCGCGGCGATGAGCGTGCAGGGCGTAATGAACACGCGGCTTGGCGAAAAGGTGGGGACGCTGGAGACGAACGCATTCGTGCAGCTGGTCGGTTTTTTGCTGGCGCTGCTCATCGCGGTTTTCTTCGGCAAAGGCAACATCCGACTATTGCCGCAAGCGCCGTGGTATGCGTGGCTGGGCGGTGTACTCGCGCCGGTTATCACGCTGACGGTGATGTGGGCGATTGGCAGCCTGACACCAACGGTCGCGATTTCCGCAATTCTGCTCTCACAATTGACCGTTGCCGCGCTGATTGACGTATTCGGCTGGCTGGGCGCGGAGAAGATGCCGTTCTCGTGGGAGAAGTGGGTCGGCGTGGCGCTGATGGTGGGCGGTGTCATCCTGATGAAAATCAAGACGTGATACGGCAAACGCGCAGAAATCAGCAGGATTCCGGGCGATTTTCCGCGAACGCTTCTGACCCCTGCGACAAACACAGCCATTTTTCTTCGCAGGAGACAGGCAATCAAATGGCGAAACCTCCTGCGCAGAAAAACAGGAGGTACTTTTTATGCTGCAATCCATCCGCGATGGCGATCGGCTGATTGTGCGCATCGACGGCGAACTCGACCACTTCTGCGCACAGAGTGTTCGCCGCGACTTAGACGCGCTGCTGCTTGACCGCTCCGTCCGCACGCTGATTCTGGACTTCTCGTCGCTGACGTTCATGGACTCCTCCGGCATCGGGGTTGTCCTGGGGCGCTATCGGCTGCTGCGCGACCGGGGCGGGCACATCGCGATTGTGGGCATGAACCCGCACATCGCTCGGCTATTCCACATGTCCGGGCTTGACCGGATTATCCGCCAGCTGGACAAGCATCAGGAGGCGCAAGCATGAGCCATCACAACGAAATGGAAGTCCGATTCCTTTCCCTGCCCGAAAACGAAGCCTTCGCGCGCGTCGTGATTGCCGCCTTTGCCGTCCAGCTCTCCCCAACCGTCAGCGAAATTGCCGACATCAAGACCGCCGTCTCCGAAGCTGTCACGAACGCCATCGTCCACGGTTACGAGGGCACGCGCGGCACGGTTATTCTGCGCGCAAGCATTGACGGCACGCTGCTGACCATTGAAATCACCGACAAGGGACGCGGCATCGCCGACATTCCGCAGGCGATGGAACCGTTTTTTACCACGCACCCCGAACAGGAACGAAGCGGCATGGGTTTTGCCGTCATGCAGACGTTCATGGACGACCTGCGCGTCACGTCCACGCCCGGTCAGGGCACAACCGTGCGGATGAAGAAGCGGATTCTGACGACGCCGATTATGTAAAAGAAATGGACTGCTCCGCATTTGAGAGCAGTCCATTTTCTTATGCTTTTTTCTGCTTGCGAATGTCAAGCACCGCGTCGAGGATATCCTCAGCGAGCTGCTTTTTCGTCCGCAGCGGGTACTCTGTCTGGCTGTCCGGCGTGATGAGCGTGGCAATGTTCGTATCAACATTGAATCCCGCGCCAGGCTGGCTGACGTCGTTCAAAACAATCAGGTCAAGATGCTTGCTTTCCAGCTTCCGATGCGCGTTTTGGAGCAGGTTCTCCGTTTCCGCCGCGAAGCCGACAAGCACCTGTCCCGGCCTTTTCGCCGCACCGACCGCCGCGGCAATATCCGGGTTTTCCACCAGCTCGACGACAAGCGGCTGTCCGTCGTGCGCCTTCTTGTGCTTCTGCGGATACGTCACGGCAAAGCGGTAATCCGCCGGAGCCGCCGCCTGAATCACAACGTCCATGTCTGGCGCAGTCGTCGTAACCGCGTCGAACAAATCCCGTGTGCTTTCCACGCGGCGGATGTCAATGCCGTCCGGCGCGGGTGCTGTTGTGCTGCCCGCAATCACCGTCACCTGCGCGCCGCGGTTTCTCGCCGCCTCGGCAAGGGCAAAGCCCATTTTGCCGGAGGAATCATTGGTCATGTAGCGCACAGGGTCAAGGCGTTCGCGCGTTGCCCCTGCTGTCACCAGCACACGCAGACCCGCGAAATCGCGCTTCGGGCACAGCAGGGAGACAATCGCGCGCACAATGGTTTCCGGCTCACTCATGCGGCCCGCGCCCGTATCGCCGCACGCCAAAAAGCCCGCTTCCGGCCCTGCAAAATGCACGCCGCGGGCTTTCAAGGTCTGCACGTTCTGCTGCGTCACCGCTGCCGTCCACATACCGGTATTCATGGCAGGGGCAAGCAGAATCGGCGCTTTCGTTGCCAAGATGGTGGTGGACAGCATATCGTCCGCAATGCCACACGCCATCTTCGCCATGATATTCGCCGTCGCGGGCGCAATGGCAAAAACATCCGCGCGTTTCGCCAGCGCGATATGCTCCACCTCCCACGTTTCCGGGCGCGCGAACGTGTCCGTGACGACGGGATGGTTGCTCAGCGTTTCAAACGTCAGCGGCTGCACAAACTGCGCCGCGTTTTTCGTCATGATGACGTGCGTCTCCACGCCGAGCTTGCGCAGACGGGAGACAATTTCGCAGCTCTTGTAAACCGCGATGCCGCCCGTTACGCCCAGCACCACATGCCGTCCGCGCACGTCGGGAAGGTCACAGCACATCGACGTCCTGATCCTCGTTTTCGTCGTTCGGTTCGTCGTAGGTAATCAGACCGCGGTTGATTTCCTCCACCGCCGTCTTAAGCGGCTTCATACCTTCATTGTCCAGCAGGGGCTTGCTGCCGCCGATAATCTGACGGCCGCGCTTGCTCGCCTCCACCACGAGGGTATAGCGGGAATCAGCGTGCTTGAGCAGCTCCAGAACGCAGGGTTCGACAATCGACATAGGGTGTTCCTCCTTTTATGTTCAGCCGCAATTGCGGCAGGAAACGCTTTTATCTTACTTACTCCGGGATTTCGACGGTATAGCGCGCCGTGTTGTAGCGCTCCGCCTCGATGATGCCGGCAATCCGCGCGGCACAGGCGGCTACGTCATCGTTGATGACATTGTAGCGGTAGTGATTTTTGAGGGCGATTTCGCGCACGGCAATTTTCTGCCGCATGGCGATCTGCTCCGGGGATTCCGTGCCGCGCCCTTCCAGACGGCGGTGCAGCTCCGACATGCTCGGCGGCAGGATGAAGATGCTCACGCAGTCCTTCTCGCGCGCAATCACCTGCTCCGCGCCCTGCACGTCAATATCCAGTACGACATTCTGCCCCTGCGCCAAGCGGCGGCTGACCTCGCTGCGGAGCGTGCCGTAGTGGTGGGCGAACACCGGCGCATACTCGATGAACTCATCGTTTTCGACGCGGCGCGCAAATTCCTCTTCGCTGATGAAGTAGTATTCGCGCCCGTTTTCCTCGCCCGGACGGGGCGAACGGGTCGTTGCGCTGACGGAAAAAACCAGCGAATCGTCATGCGCCATCAATTCCTTGATGACGGTGCCCTTCCCGGTGCCGGACGCGCCGGAAATGACCAGCAGCATACCCTTTCGTGCTTCACTCATGTTGCCATTCCCCTTCATGCTGGTATCACACCGCGTTCTGAATCTGCTCACGCATTTTTTCAATCTCGCTCTTGAGATTGACGACGTTCTGCGCCATTTGCGCGTCGGAGCATTTGCTGCCGATGGTGTTGGCTTCGCGGTTCATTTCCTGAATCAGGAAATCCATCTTCTTGCCCGTTTCGCCGGATACGTCCAGATACACATGCATCTGCGCGATGTGGCTTTCGAGGCGCGACAGCTCCTCGTCGATGGCGCATTTGTCCGCCATTAGCGCAACCTCCTGTGCCAGCCGCGCCGGGTCAACGGGTTCAATCGGCAGACGCGCCAGCCGTTCGGTCAGGCGCAGCCGGTATTCCTCCACCACCTGCGGGGCACGCGACGCAATCTGCTCCCGCAGCGCCGCCGCCGCATCCAAGTGCACCTGCAAATCATCCCGCAGATGTGCCCCTTCGCGGATGCGCATGTCCGTGAGGTGCTGCATCGCCAGCGCCGTCACTTCGCGGCACTGCGCGGTGAGTGCTTCTTCATCCAGCGCACGTTCCGTCACAGTCGTCACGCCGTCGAGCTGCATCAGGCGGCTGACAGTCAGGTCATTCACCGCGCCCGTCGCCGTTTGCAGCGTCTTTGCCGCCTGCATGTACGCCGCGGCAAGCGTCTCATCCACCGTCACATCGCTGTCAGAGCCGCTGATGCGCCGGAGTGTCAGCTGCACGTCCACATGTCCGCGGCAAAGCGGCGCAAGCGTCTTGCGAATCGTTTCCTCCAGGAAGGTCAGACCGCGGCCGAGCCGCATGGACAAGTCCAGAAAGCGATGGTTCACCGCCCGAAGCTCCACGGTCATCTCCCAGTCGCCCTGGCGAGATGTCTCCTTGCCATATCCGGTCATGCTCTGCATCCGGCAATCCCTCCCCTTCAGAAAATTTATTATACCACGTCCCGCCGCACTTTGCAAGTAGTTTCCCGTATTTGCGCGACTTCAGCTTTTTCGCATTGCAATCTTGACACGCAGTCGGCACGGTGTTATACTTTGGAACATCCGCGCATGTTTTTTCTTTGTTTTTCGCCAATTTGTCATGCGCAGGGAGGATGCAGCCCATGAAACTCGACCGGAAGAAAATGCTGCTCATCAGCTTCATGCTCTTTTCACTCTTTTTCGGCGCGGGAAATTTGATTTTCCCGCCTTTTTTAGGGCAGAACGCGGGCAGCAGCACCGTTAGCGCCATGCTGGGTTTCCTCGCGACGGCGGTGATTCTGCCAGTGCTGGGTGTCATCGTTGTGGCGCGGTTCGATGGGCTGGAGCAGCTCGCGCAGCACGCGGGGAAGAAGTTCTCCCTGATTTTCACCGTCCTCATCTACCTGTCGATTGGGCCGGGGCTGGGCATTCCGCGCGCGGCATCCGTGCCGTTTGAGATGGCGGTCGCGCCGTATCTGCCGCAGGACGCGAACATCCGCGTGTGGATGGTGGTGTATTCGCTGGTGTTCTTCCTGATTGCACTGTGGCTGTGCATGACGCCGGGCAAGCTCGTCAGCCGCATTGGAAATTTTCTCACGCCGTCGCTGCTGATTCTGCTCGTGTTTCTCTTCATCAGCTTTTTGTTCCGCGGGCAGGTCAACATTGCAGCGCCGCAGACGGAATACAGCGCTGCCCCATTCCTCAAGGGCTTTTCCGAAGGCTACCAGACGATGGACACGATTGCCGCGCTGAATTTCGGCTTAGTGATTGCCACGACGCTGGGCAGCTTCGGGCTGACACAGCGCAAGGATGTACTGCACCACACGGTCAAGGCTGGGCTTTTCGCCGGATTGATTCTCTCCGCCGTCTACATGATGCTCAGCTACATGGGCATGTGCTCCTCCGGCGTGTACGACATTCAGGAGAACGGCGCGTGGACGCTGCGGTGCATCGTCTTCCAGCTCTTCGGCGAACCCGGCGCGTATCTGCTCGCCGCCATCTTCACGCTCGCCTGCCTGACGACGTGTGTCGGGTTGATTAACTCCATCTCGCAGTATTTCTCGCACCTTTTCTCCCGCATCAGCTACCGCAAGTGGGTCTTTCTCATTATTGGCTTTTCCTTCCTGATTTGCAATCTGGGTCTGACGGTCATTTTGAGCATTTCCATCCCGATTTTGAACGCCATCTATCCGATTGCGATTGTGCTGATTCTGCTGGGCATAACGCACCGCGTGTGGGCGAAAAACCGCTATGTCTACCCGATTGTTGTCGCCGGGACGGGCGTCGTCAGCGTGTTGTACGCGCTGGACACACTGCACCTGCCGCTGGGCATCCTCGGCACCCTCTGTCACGCGCTGCCGCTGTATGAACACGGCTTCGGCTGGGTGAGCGTCGCGCTGGCAATGCTGCTGATTGCCCTGCCGATGCCGCGAATCTTCGCAAAGCAGAAGCACGCTTGACAATTTCAGCAGCTTCCTATACAATACAATAGAAGCGTATGATATAAGGAAGCGAGTGACCCATGAATACTCTCAACAAGACTTTTCTGCCCGTGACGCTGGACGAATGCCACGCGCGCGGCTGGGATGCGCCCGACTTTGTGTATGTCTGCGGCGACGCGTATGTAGATCACCCGTCGTTCGGGCTGGCGATTATCAGCCGCATTCTGGAGAAGGCGGGCTATCGCGTGGCAATGCTCTGTCTGCCGCCGTGGCAGGATGCTTCCGCGTTCAAGCAGTTCGGCAAGCCCCGGCTTGGCTTTCTGGTGTCCGCGGGCGTGATTGACAGCATGGTCAACCACTACACCGTCGCGAAAAAGCGCCGCCACGACGATGCCTACGCCCCCGGCGGCAAGGGCTTCATGCGCCCCGACCGCGCGACCATCGTCTACTGCAACCGAATCCGGCAGGCGTACCGCGATGTGCCGATTCTCATCGGCGGCGTGGAAGCAAGCCTCCGCCGTTTCTCCCACTATGACTACTGGGACGACAAGGTGCGCCACAGCATTCTGGTGGACTCCGGCGCGACGCTGCTGATGTACGGCATGGGCGAAACGAGCATCATCGAATGCGCAAACTGGGTGGCGGACGGCATGAATCCGGCAGAACTGCCGAAAATGCGCGGCATCTGCTACATGAGCAAGACGCCCGACCCGACGTGCGTTCAGCTGCCAAGCCATCAGGAGGTCAGCACCGACAAGCGCAAGTACGCTGAGGCGTTCGTCATCCAGTACGACGAGCAGGACCCGATTCGCGGCAAGCGCATGTGTCAGCAGCAGGACACGGATCGGTATCTGATACAGAATCAGCCGTGCCTGCCGCTGAGCCGTGAAGCCCTCGACGCGGTGTACGACCTGCCCTACACGCGCACTTATCACCCGATGTACAAGGCGGAGGGCGGCATCCCGGCGCTGCAGGAGGTTGAATTCTCGATTGCCTCCACACGCGGATGCTTCGGCTCGTGCAATTTCTGTGCCATCACGTTCCATCAGGGGCGCATCATCCAGAGCCGCAGCCCCGAAAGCATCCTCCGCGAAGGAAAGCTGCTGACCCAGCTGCCGAATTTCAAGGGCTACATTCACGATGTCGGCGGCCCGACGGCGAATTTCCGCAAGCCTGCGTGTCCAAATCAGCTGAAAGTCGGCGCGTGCAAGCATCGGCAGTGCCTGTTCCCGCAACCGTGCAAGAACTTGCAGGTTGATCACGAGGAATTTCTGTCCATCCTCAAGCAGCTTCGCGAGCTGCCGAAGGTGAAGAAGGTGTTCGTCCGCAGCGGCCTGCGCTACGACTACATCATGTCCGACAAGAACCCGACGCGTTTCCTGCGCGAATTCTGCAAGTACAACGTGTCGGGGCAGCTGAAAGTCGCGCCGGAACACGTCTGCCCGTATGTACTTGACCGTATGGGCAAGCCGCGCCGCGAGATGTACGACGCATTCGTCGCGCGGTATCAGCAGGTGAACGAGCAGCTGGGCTTAAAGCAGTACTTAATCCCCTACCTGATGAGCAGCCACCCCGGCAGCGACCTGAACGCCGCGATTGAGCTGGCATGCTACCTGCGCGACACGGGGTTCTACCCGGAGCAGGTGCAGGACTTCTACCCAACGCCCGGCACGCTTTCGACGTGCATGTTCTATACCGGGCTTGACCCGCGCACCATGCAGCCCGTTTTCGTCGCGCGGTCGCCGGAGGAAAAGGCGATGCAGCGCGCGCTGATGCAGTACAAGAATCCGCAGAATCAGCCGCTGGTGCGCAAGGCGCTTCGGCTTGCGGGGCGCGAAGACCTGATTGGCTACGGCAAGCAGTGTCTTGTGCCGCCGGAGCGCGATATGCGGGACGACCGCCGTCCCACGCGTCCAGGCGACAATCCAGCGCACGCGCGCAAGGCGATTCGCCACCCCGACAAGCGGCAGCAGAGCAGCGATAAGCCGCAGAACCGCCGTCAACGGAGAGGATACTAATTGCATAAAGAACGCCCTCGGATGCAGTCAAATTCGACTGTCCGAGGGCGTTTTTTTCAATTATTGTAACAGCCGCTGCGCCATGCTTTCTACATCTTCCAGCGTCAGGAGCGTGACCGAGCCGAACGGCGCGTTGAGCAGCACTTCAACCGCGCGGCGATAGCGCGTCAGCAAATCCACCAAAGCGGGCAAATCGCACGGCTGCTTGTCGTTTTTCGCCTGCATGAGCTGCCCCGCCAAATCGAAAAAGCAGTCACCCAGCAGGTGCAGGACGATGCCCGCCACGCCGCGAATCTCCGTGAACAGTGTGCCGCTCTGGACACCCTGCGCAATCGTTTGTTCCAGCAGCGGGTGGAAGCGGTCTGACAATGCATCCAAGTACGTCAAAGCCATCGCGCGTCCTTCCGGCAAAGTGGCCATCGGCAGGAGCATCGCCGTGAACGCCGCGTCCTCATCGCGCATCGGCAGACACGCCGACAGCAGCAGATTCAGCCGCGCAAGGTCATCCGGCGCATCCGCCAATTGGGCTTCGGCACGTTCCGCCGATTCCTGCGCGTGCTGGTGACTGAGCAGCGTCATGATTTCTTCCTTGCTGGCGAAATGGTGGTAGATGCCGCCCTTGCTGACGCCCGCCGCACGGACGATTTCCTGCATACTGGCGGCTTCGTAGCCCTTTTGGCAGAAAAGCTGCTCTGCCGCCCGCAGAATCTCCCGTTTCGTTTCGTCACCCTTGCGCATGTGATGCTTCCTCCCGTTACTCCGCGTTTTCGCGGTGCATGGAGCGCTCCGACGAAAAGCCATTCGGATAGCGCCCATGCAGTTTGCTAAGATTTCCCTGCAAAATTTCGCTCAGCGGCACATTCAGCCCCTGCGCCGCCTCCGCTAAGTACCACGCGACGTCGCCAAGCTCCTTTTTCAGCTTCTCCTTATCCAGCGGATGCCCCTGAAAGCGGTGCTTTTTGAGCAAATCAATCGCTTCGCCGCTCTCGCCGCAAAGCCCCATCAGCGCGTTTTCCAGCACGTCCTGCGGATTCAGCGCTGGATTAAGCAGGGACATGGCCTCCTGCTGATAATCATCGACATTCATTGCGCCTGCTCCTTCCGCTGCATGAGTTCCAGCCCCATTTTGCCCGTGATTTGCTCCGGCGTGAGCACCATCAGGCACAGGCGGCTGGCGAACTGCGTATATTCCACTTCGGCGGCGGATTCATCCGGATAGAAGCGCTTCCCCAGCGCGATGGACAGGTCATGCTTCTGCTTTTCGTCCGTCACGATGGCGATTCGCCCCTTGACGATGACGCTGCGGTACGCGGTCGTGTACTTCTCCGGAATCACGTCGTCCGCGTCAATCACGCAGAAGGATGCGCGGCTGTCGCGGCGGATGCAGTCGATTTTCTGCCCTTCGAGCGCGCCGTGAAAGACAATCACGCCATCCACCAGCGCATAGGACAGCGGCACGCCGTACGGGAAGCCATCGGGGGAAATCAGCGACAAAACACCGCTGGTCGCCCGGCAAAGCACCTGTTCGCATTCTTCTTGGCACAATGCCTGTTTGTTCCTGCGCATGGTCATGCCTCTTCCACTGCCTTTTTCAGCGGCGTGAGGTCGATGCCTTCCGCGTCATTGAGCACCTTCAGCAGGCTCTCCAGCATCTGCCGCACGCCGCCGGGCACGTCGCTTTCCACATTCAGCGGCAACACGGGGTCATGCACGGACAGGCGAAGCAGGAACCAGCCGTTGTCCATGCCGCCGTCAAGGTCGAAGGAAATGCGCACGCCCTCGCGGTTATCCGGCGCGATATGCCAGTTCTCCGCCGCGTTCGCATAATCCAGCACGCGCTGAATGACTACCTTGCCCGCGTCGCGGAAGTCATCGGCGGTGATGTTCAGGCGGATTTCGCGGCTCTCTACCGGCTCTTTCAGGTCGGCAATCAGGCTGCCGAGCGTCTTGCCCTCCTGCTTGAGCTTCATGGCGCGGACAATCAGCACCGTGACGAGATACATGCCGTCATCAAGGAAGTGATTCTCGCGCAGGGCGGCGTGTCCGCTCGTTTCAATCGCCAGCGGGCAGGAAATGCCCTCTTTGTTCAAGCGGATGGCTTCGTCGATGACGTTGCGGTAGCCGCGCTTGTAGCGGTAATGCTCGCCGCCCCAGTCGTTGATGAACTTCTTGAGGCCTGAGGACGTCACCGAGTCCGTCACAATCGTTTCGCCGGGCTTTTCGTCCAGCAGAATCGCGGAAATCAGCGCAATCAGGCGGTTGCGGTTGATTTCGCGGCCGTCGGCATCCACCACGGCGGCACGGTCGCAGTCGGTATCGAAAATCACGCCGAGATCAGCGCCAACGCGCTTCACCGCCGCGGAAATCGACGCCATCGCCGCTTCATTCTCCGGGTTCGGGATATGGTTGGGGAACATGCCGTCCGGCTCCAAGAACTGACTGCCTTCAATCCACGCGCCCAGTTCTTCCATCAGCTGCGCATAGAATCCACCTGCGCCGTTGCCCGCGTCCACCACGACGTGCAGCCCCAGCAGCGGCTTCGGCACGTCCGTACCCAGTCCGCGGCGGATGCGGTCGGCAAGCTGCTCCTTGTACGTCGGCAGGAACGGCTTCTTAACAATCGTGCCTGCCAGCGGCGTGTCTTCGGGTTCGAGCGTGCTCGCCGTTTTGAGCAGTTCCTCCACCACGTCGCCTTCCACGCCGCCTTCCGCCAAGAAGAACTTCAGGCCATTCTTGTCATACGGGTGATGGCTTGCGGTAATCATAATCGAGCCATCCGGCTGGAAACCGGGCGTGATGATGCACATGTACATTGCCGGGGTCGTGCACATGCCAAAATCCAGCACGGACGCGCCCGCTTTGCTCACACCCTCCGCCGCCGCGTGCAGCAGCGCCGGGCCGGAAATGCGGCTGTCACGCCCAATGGCAATCGTCACCTGCGTCACCGGCTTGCCGACATGCTTCGCCACATAGCGCGCGAACGCCATGCCAAGGCACATGGCCACATGTTCCGTCAGCGGGGCATTCTCGCCCACCGCCACGCCGCGTACGTCCGAGCCGCTCTTGAGCTTCATCCAATCCATCTTCTCTTCCTCCTCTGTCCGTTTATCTACGCATTTTCTGAACCATCTTGTCCACATCTTCCGGCGGAATCGCCTCATACGCGCCGCGCAGCAGGTGATACAGCGGCGACAGGCTCAGGAAATCCTCCTGCACGCGCTTCGTCAGCTGCGGGCTGTGCACATCCACCGAGGCAGTGCTTTCCGGCGAAATATACACCTCGCGCAGGGCATACCAGCCCTTGAGGTCATCCGGCACACCCGCCGGCACTTCCAGCCGCTTGAAGGAGCTGCCGCCGACGAGCATGTGATGCTCCGTCAGGTGACACTGCTTGATGACGTTCCGCACTCCGTCCGGGTCAGCGACAATCCTCCGCCGCAGGATGTCCATCATCTGCCGATTTTCACCCCATGTGCCGACACCCCAGTTCATACCCGACGGCGCGAGTTCAAACCAGTACATCACGCTGCCCTCGCGCGGTTCACCCGCATGGCGGAACAGTACCCACAAATGGTCGCGGAAGGGGCTTTTGTCCTTCGTGAAACGAACATCACGCCGCAGCCGCGCCATGCAGCGGTATGGGCGGAGTTCCATCTGCGGGTCAATGGAGAGCATCGCGGGCGCAAGTTCCTGAATGAACGCCTCAAACGGCGCTTTCACGTCCCGCTCGTAGCGCGCGCGGTTCTCCTCGAAGTAGTCAATGCTGTTATGGAAGCGAATGTCCAGAAAGAACTGAATCGTCGCCTCCGGAAATCCGGTAAACATCATGCAGCCTCCTTGGGAATCTCCCTTCTATTATACCTGCTGAAAAGGGATTTTTCAACCGTTCCGGCAGCGCAAATCGCAAAAAAACAGAGGAATGCCCGCGCATTCCCCTGCTTTTCTATGAATCACTCGAAGCGAATCGTCATCTTGACAGGCGTCTGCCCGGTCAGTTCCGCCGAACGCTCGTCCGGCTGATACAGCCCGCAGTACACGTCGAACACCTTGCCGTCCGCCACGCGCTCGCCCGCATCATTGACGACGGTGAAGGCATTCTTATCCAGCGGAACAGCAATCTGCCGCTTCTCGCCTGCCTTCAGCGCCACGCGCGCGAAGCCCGCCAGATGCGGATGCAGCGTCTCCCACTTCGTGTCCACGTCCTGCACATACACCTGCACAACCGTCTCGCCGTCGCGGTCGCCCGTGTTCTCGACCGTCGCCGTCACCCAGCCCATTTCGGCATCCACCGCTTCGTTATCCAGCGCGAAGGTGGTGTAGGACAGCCCGTAGCCGAACGGATAGAGCGGCTTGCCCTCGAAGTAGCGGTAAGTGCGGTTCTTCATCGAATAATCAGTGAATTCCGGCAGTTCAGACAGATCATGATAGAACGTCACCGGCAGACGACCGGACGGGTTGACCTCGCCGAAGAGGATTTCCGCCAGCGCCGTGCCGCCCGCCTGACCCGGATACCACGCCATAATCTCCGCATTGCCCTGCGGCACATTCAGCGCAGAGCCTGCCGCGACGACCGTGACCAACGGCTTGCCAGTTTTGACCAGCGTATCCAGCAGCTTCTGCTGGCTTTCGGGCAGATTCAGCGAAATCTTATCGCCGGACGCAAACGCATTGCCCGTGTCGCCCTCTTCGCCCTCCAGCGTCGCATCCAGACCGACGCACGCAATCACAGCATCCGCATTTTCCGCAACCAATTCGGCTTCCGCCAAGCGGTCGTTCGGCTGACCCAGATTCTGCACGCGGTCTTTGAACAGGTGGCAGCCTTCGCTGAACAGCACGCGGATGCCGTGCTCCTCCGCATAAGCGCGGATGCCTTCGAGGAACGTCACATAGCGGCTGGAACGGCCGTTGTAGTTGCCTTCCAAAGCAGGCACGCTGTCCGCGTTCGGGCCGACGACGGCAATCGTGCGGATTTTGCCCGCGTCCAGCGGCAGCACACCATCGTTGCGCAGCAGCACCATGCACTTTTCCGCTGCTTCCAGCGCCAGCGCGTCATTCTCGTCGGTATCGTTGGCGGTATAGGGGATTTTGTCGTACTCACAGTCGTCCGCGAAGCAGCCCAGCAGATAGCGGGAGGTATACATGCGCTCGCAGGCGGTCGTGATGTCCTCCTCCGTCACCAGGCCCTCCTGATACGCGGTCAACATATGCAGGTAGGTGTTGCCGCAGTTGACGTCGCAGCCGTTTTTGAGCGCCAGCGCCGCCGATTCCGGCGCGGTATCGGTCACATGGTGATGCTCGTGGAAGTCGCGAATTGCCCAGCAGTCGGACGTTACATGCCCCTCAAACTGCCACTTATTGCGCAGAATGTCCACCAGCAGCGTCTTCGATCCGCAGGCGGGTTCGCCGTTGACGCGGTTGTACGCGCCCATGACGCTCTCCACCTTCGCTTCCTTCACCGCCGCCTCGAACGCAGGCAGATACGTCTCGTTCATATCCTTCGGGTTCGCCACGGCGTCGAAGGAATGGCGGATGGCTTCCGGGCCGGAGTGCACCGCAAAATGCTTGGCGCACGCGGCGACCTTGAGGTACTTGCCATTGCCCTGCAAGCCCTTGATGAACCGTACGCCCAGCCGGCTGGTAAGATACGGATCTTCACCATATGTCTCATGACCGCGGCCCCAGCGCGGGTCACGGAAGATGTTGATGTTCGGGCTCCACATGGACAAGCCCTTGTAAATGTCGCGGTCGCCATGCGCAGACTGCCCGTTGTATTTCGCGCGCGCCTCGGTGCTGATGACGCTTGCCACCATTTCGTGGAAGTCCTCGTCGAAAATCGCCGCCAGGCCAATCGCCTGCGGGAACACCGTCGCCGTGCCCGCGCGCGCCACGCCGTGCAGGGATTCATTCCACCAGTTATACGCCGGAATGCCCAGCCGCGGAATGGCAGGCGAGTCAAAACGGAGCTGGGAGGCCTTCTCCTCCAGCGTCATCTGCGCAACCAGCTCGTGTGCCAGTCGGCGTGCTTCATCACGATTCATCATCGGAACGTTTCTCCTTTCCTTTTCCAAGGGGATACTTTATGTACATTTCCACCAAAAAGCAAAAACTCCTGCTGATTTCGCACAAAAATTTTCACGAAATCCGACCTTTTTCTGCAAAACGCTATGGCGCAACCTCGAATTCTTTGCTATAATAGAACGTGAGAGTGATTTCTGCTGTGAGGTGAGAGAGTTGAAGCCGGTCATTCGCGCCATTGCGTTTGATTTGGATGATACGCTGCTGCGGGACGACCGCACGATTTCGGACGAAACAGTATCCGTTCTGCGCCGCGCAAGTGAAGCGGGCATCTTCATCCTGCCCGCCAGCGGACGCACCTATTGCAGCATGGCGGGGTTTGCAAAACGCATCGGGTGCGCGAGCCGGGTCATCTGCGCCAACGGAGCGGTAATCGCCCAGCCGGACGGAACAACACTGCATGAACTGACGATTCCCGCGGACATCGCGCGGCAGGTCGCCCGGTTCGCCAAGGAGCGCGGATGCTACTGCCAAACGTACGCGGACGATTGCTTCTACTATAATCAGCAGGGGGATTATGCCCGCGCGTATGCGGAAAGCTCGTCCCTGCGCGGCGTGTATGTCGGCGATTTGGAGCAGCATCTATCTGCGCCGACGACGAAGCTGCTGATGATGGCGCCGCCGGAGCAAGTTGTGCAGATGCTGGCGGAGGCACAGGCGCAGTTCGGCGAGTCCGTCGCGCTGACCTGCTCGAAGCCATACTTTCTGGAGGTCAATCCCCCGCTGGCAACGAAAGGACACGCATTGTCCGTCTGTGCGGAGGAAATGGGCTTCCCGCTTTCGCAGTGCATGGCGTTCGGCGACAGCCTGAACGACGTGTCGATGCTGCGCGCCGCCGGATACGGCGTGTGCATGGGCAACGGGCGCGAGGATGTGAAGCGCATGGGCTTTGCCGTCTGCGGGACGAATCAGGAGGACGGCGTGGCGCGGTATATCCAGCGGATTCTTTTTGACTGATTTTGCATAGTATTTAGGAGGTTTCCTATGGTACAGGCAGCCGACTTTGCCAAGACGCTTCAATTGACGGTGCTGTCCCCTTCCACGCAGACGGAATGGGATATCCGCACCACCGACCTGAATCGTCCGGGTATGCAGTTCTGCGGCTTCTATGAATATTTCCCATTTGAGCGTCCACAGGTCATCGGCAAGGTCGAAATGACGTATTTGGAGAACCTTGAACCGGAAGTACGCCGTCAAATGCTCAAAAAGTACTTCTCCTTCGACATTCCCTGCGTCATCATCTGCCGCGGGATGCATCCGCCGGAAGAGCTGCTGGAAGCCGCCGCCGCGCGCAATATCGCCGTCTATCAGACCGGAATGGTGACGACGAAGTTCTTCTTCACCGCCATCAACTACCTGAACCGCTGCCTCGCCCCGCGCGTAACGCGCCACGGCGTTCTGGTATCGGTATACGGCATGGGCGTGCTGATCACAGGCGACAGCGGCGTGGGCAAGAGTGAAGCCGCACTGGAGCTGATTCGCCGCGGGCATCAGCTGGTGGCGGACGACGTGGTGGACATCTGCCGCGTGTCGGACAACCGTCTGACCGGCGAGTGCCCGGAGATGGTGCGCCACTTCATGGAGATCCGCGGCATCGGCATCATCGACATCCGCGCGATGTACGGCATCGGCGCCGTCGCGCAGAGCAAGTCCATCGACCTTGTGATTCACATGGAGAAGTGGGTCGAGGGCAAGGAGTACGACCGGCTTGGGCTGAATGACGAGTACATCACGATTCTTGGCGTGAAAGTACCCAGCCAGACCATGCCGGTGCGGCCGGGGCGCAACCTCGCCATCATCATCGAGGTGGCGGCGCGCAACCTGTCCATGAAGAAGCTCGGTTTCAGCGCCGCACGGGAGCTTGACCGCCGCATGAACGAAATGATCATGAAGCGTTCCAATCCCGACGCGCAGAATCAGGACTAACGTATTTTTACAATTACAATATACAGGAGGCTTTTTCCCATGATTTATGTTGGTATTGACGTTGGCGGCACAGGCATTCAGGTCGGTCTGGTGGACGAAAGCGGCAAGATTCTGTGCAAGGGCGGCATCGTCACCCGCACGGATATCCCCTTCGACATGCAGGTGAAAGCGATGGCGGACTGCGTGCTGGACACCATCGACAAGGGCGGCTACACGCTGGGTGACGTGAAGGCCATCGGCGCGGGTGTTCCCGGCGTAACCGACCCCCGCACGGGCAATATTGCGTTCTGCACCAACCTCGGCTGGGTGGACGTGCCGTTTGTGCAGGAGTTCAACAAGCACATTGCCAAACCCGTTTTCGTCGGCAATGACGCGACGGTCGCTGGGCTGGCAGAGAGCGTCGCTGGCGTGAGCGCTGGTTCGGACAGCAGCGTGTTCATCACCCTCGGCACAGGCGTCGGCGGCGGCATCGTTTTTAATGGCAAGGTCTGGAACGGCTTCCACGGCGTCGGCAGCGAAATCGGTCACATGATTCTCGAACTTGACGGCGAACCGTGCACCTGCGGCAACTACGGCTGCGTCGAACGCTACTGCTCCGCGACCGCCATCATCCGCATGGCGCGCGAGCTCTGCGCGGTGCACCCGGAAAGCGAAATTGTGAAGGTGTGCGAGGGCGACCTGAGCCGCATGAACGCGAAGGTTGTTTTCGACGCGGCGAAGAACGGCGACGAAATTGCGCTCAAGGTGTTCCACCGCTATGTGAAGTATCTGGGTCAGCTGGTTGCCAGCCTGGTTAACTGCATCGACCCGGAGGTTATCGTGCTGGGCGGCGGCGTAAGCAAAGCGGGCGACTTCCTGCTGGACGCTGTTCGTGCGGAAACGCGGCGCTATGTGCTGTACAAGACGCTCCCGTCGGCGCGCATTGAGCTGGCGAAGCTCGGCCCGGATGCGGGTATCATCGGCGCAGCGATGCTGGGCAAGTAATTCATCCCCCCCAATAAATTTATCCCCGGAGGCATGACGCTTCCGGGGATGTTTTGTATCCTTATTTATTCAGGCTGAAGCGGAACGTGTAGCCTTCTTCGCCGTAATGCTCATTGCCAACCCACAACACCGTCTTGTCCGTGAGGTTATAGACGGCAGAGTGAATCGTCAGCGAGTTGGAATCGCCGGGATTGCCCCAGTCGCGGCGGCTGACCGCATCGAGCAGACCCATCGCCGCTTCTTCGTCCGCCACGACGCCATTCAGCTCCGCCAGACGGTCGCGCAGAAGCTCGTAGCGGTCAAGACCCGGTTTGTTCGCGTCCGCCGTGTAGTAATCCGGCGTGATAATGAAGTTGGTAATCATCTGCCAGTCCGTCGCGCCGGAGAGCGGATCAGCGTCGTTCCAGATGACGTTCAAGTGGCGGTTCGCGCCGTCCGCGTCGTCGTCGCTGCTGTCAGACACCCATTCCAGAATCGCGCTCTTGCCCGTGGAATCCGCAATCATATAATGGAAGCTCGTCTTTGCGGAGTCGTGCAGGTCGTACTTTTCCACCAGTTCGACTGCTTCTTCAACGGAGTCGGCGTAGTCCAGAATCATGCGGAGCATCGTAGTCGAGGTCAAATCCGGCTTGTCGGTCTGCTGATTCGTCGCGGCGACCTTCTCTCCGCCCTGATAGGACATGAAGATGCCGCATGCCACGCCCGCGTCATTCACGCCATCCAGCGGCGCAAAAGGAGCGGCAAGCGTGAGAATCTTCTGCCCGAAGGTGGTCACGTCCTTCGTGCTGTCTAAGCCGAGGAACTGCAAGTCCACCGTGGAATAGGAAGCATGACGTCCGTTGCCCGGATTCGTGTAGACGATGACGGTGTTCGTCTCGTGGAAATCGTAGTTGCGGCCGAAAACGCGGTCGCCGTCCGCCGTATCCGCGGTGAAGGCAGAGCAGGCGATTTCCGAGGTTTTGATGCTCATGGGGATAATGCCCTTGGTGATGCTGTTCGTGATAAAGGAGATAAGCTCCGTGTCATTGGACGCGCCGCCCTGCGCCAGGAACTCGTCGAAATGGTAGCCGCCGGAGACATTCAGCACATACACCGAACCATCCTTATGGCTTTCATCGCGCTGCGTCACCTGCTGAAAGGACAGCAGCGTTGTGATTTCGTCGTGCCAGATGACGTAGACCGTGCCCACCAGCACGATTACCAGCGCCAGCAGGACGCCGAGGATGGTCAGCAATACTTTCTTCGCGGTTGATTTCTTCTTCATGGGGTCAGTTTTCCTCCCGTTGCGAATTTGTTGATACAGTAAGTATCATAGCATAAAAACGCAGATTTGTAAAGTGTGAATTTTTCGCGTCAAATTTGTGATTTCGCAAGGATTTTTGCCCCTCGATGTTGTAATTATAATGCAATGAGAGGAGGGAAACGACGATGACCATCAGGGAGCAATTGGAACAGGAGGAAGCACAACGTCTATCACCGCGGGCGGTCTGCGCGAAGGACACGCGCGGGCGCGAAAAGCCGATTGACCCCTGCCCGATGCGCACGGACTTCCAACGCGACCGCGACCGCATCATCCACTGCAAAGCGTTTCGCCGCCTGAAATACAAAACGCAGGTGTTCCTCGCGCCTGAAGGCGACCACTACCGCACGCGGCTGACGCACACGCTGGAAGTGGCGCAGATTGCCCGGACGCTGGCGCGGTGTCTTCAGCTGAACGAGGACTTGACGGAAGCAATTGCGCTGGGGCACGATTTGGGGCATACGCCGTTCGGGCACATCGGCGAGCACGCGCTGGACAGGCTAATGCCTGAAGGCTTCCGGCACAACGAGCAGTCGAAGCGCTGCGTCGAGGCGCTGGAGAACGACGGAAACGGGCTGAACCTGACGTGGGAGGTGCGCGACGGCATCCTCTGTCATTCTGGCAAGCAGTTTCCCGCAACGCTGGAGGGGCAGTGCGTCCGCCGTGCCGATCGGATTGCGTATTTGAATCACGATTTGGATGATGCCCTGCGCGCCGGAGTCTTGCAGCCCTTTGAACTGCCGGCGGACTGCTTGAAGGTGCTGGGGCAGACGCACGGCGAGCGCATCAACACCATGATTTGCGACATTGTGGCGTGCAGCGCGGACAAGCCCGAACTGACCATGTCGCCGCTGGTTCAGGAGGCGATGGACGGCCTGCGGGAGTTCATGTTCGCGCGCGTGTACCGAGACCAGTGGCGGCAGGCGGAAGAAGAACGCTGCAAGCACGTTGTGGAAGCGCTGTTCAGCTATTACAGCGAGCATCCGGGCGAAATGCCGGAGGAGTTCGTGCTCATCGGCTACAAGGAAGGCACGGCACGCGCTGTGTGCGACTTTGTATCGTGCATGACCGACCGCTACGCCATCCGCACCTATCAGCAGCTGTTTGTGCCGAGCGGGTTTTCGGCAATATAACAAGCGTTCTTCGCATTTTCCCGCTTTTTTTCCGAAGATTCCAAAAACACAAGGCTGAAACAAGCAGGAAATTTCGATTTCTTGGCGAATTAAACTGATGGATGAGCAGAGACAGCCCTGCAAGCCATCCAAATAACACAATGCGTTCCCCGTTTCCTGTTGGTTCCGGGTGTGCTTTTTGTGTTCCTTGACAGAACGCTTTTTGAGGGAGGTGAGCGGTGCCGTGCGTTTTCCGCCTTCTTGGCTGGATGAGCTCCGCGCGCGTGCGGACATCGTTCAGATCGTTGGGCAGTACGTCCAGCTCAAAAAGAATGGGCGCAAATACTGGGGGCTATGCCCCTTCCATGGAGAGAAAACCGCATCTTTCTCCGTGGATCCGGAAAAGCAGCTGTTCTACTGCTTCGGCTGCAAGGCGGGCGGCAGCGTCATCCATTTTGTGATGGAGATTGAACATCTGCCGTTTCCCGAAGCGGTGAAGCATCTGGCGGATCAGCTGCACATGCCGCTGCCGCAGATGGAGGCCGACCCGGATTATCAGCGGCGGCAGACGCAGCGCGAGCGACTGCTGGCGTGCAATCGGGATGCGGCGCACTTCTTCTACGAAACGCTCTTCACCCCCGCGGGGCAGCCGATGCTGGATTATTTGAAGCGCCGCGGCGTATCCGACGGCGTCATCCGCAAATTCGGTCTGGGCGCAGCGCCGAACAGCTGGGACGCTTTAACCCGCGCGATGCAGGCAAAGGGCTACACCACCGAAGAGCTGCAAATGGCTGGGCTGATTGTCATCAAGGACGCGGAGGAAGCGACAGCGGATCGCCCTGCGCGCCCGCGCCGCGCCTTTGACATGTTCCGCAACCGCGCGATTTTCCCCATCATCGACCAATACGGCAACGTCTTGGCGTTTGGCGGGCGCGCAATTGAGAACGTGCAGCCGAAGTACCTTAACACGTCCGACACCCCCATTTTCAACAAGCGTTTGGGCGTGTACGCGGCAAATCTTCTGCGCAAAGAGCGGCACTTGGAGCGTGTGGTGCTGGTCGAGGGGTACATGGACGTCGTTTCGCTGACGCAGTTCGGCGTGACCGGCGTCTGCGCGACACTCGGCACGGCGCTGACGAACGAACAGGCAAAGCTGCTCAAACGCTTTGCGCCGATGGTATACTTGTCCTACGATGGCGACAGCGCGGGGCAACACGCCATCCTGCGCGGTCTGGATATACTGGAGGCGGAAGGCATTCCAGCGCGCGTGCTGGATTTTCCTGACGGGCTTGATCCGGACGAATTCATCCGCCGCGACGGAAAAGAAGGCTTCGACAAGCTGCCTGCCCTGACGCCGCAAGCCTACCGGATGCGTCGGCTTCGCGCGGAACACGACCTGACCACGCAGGAGGGGCGAACCGCCTACGCGAAGGCGTGCGCCGCGATTTTGCGGAACTTGGAGCCGGTGGAAATGGAGAACGCCCTGCAGGAGCTCATTGTGCAGACGGGCTTCAGCCGCGATGTGCTGATTGCGCAAATCGGCATGACGCCGCCGAAGGACATCACTTCTGCGCCTCCCCTGCCCGCGCGAATCGCTCGTCCGCCCGCGACGCCTGTCCCGGAGCCGGAAAACGCCGACGAGGATGTACGCGCGGAGGAGCTGCTGCTTTCGCTGATTGCCTCGTCGCGTCTGCCGGAAGATTTGGCGCAGGAGGACGACTTCCGCGACCCGCTGCTCAAGGAGCTGTTTCTGCAGCTGCAAAGCGGTGTGTCCGCCGCGTCGCTGGTGGAAAGCCAGAGCGACGAGGTGGTGCGCGCCCGCGTCAGTCATCTGCTGATGGCGCAGAGCGGCGAAAGCACGGATCAAATGCTGCAAATGGCGCACGACTGCCTATCGCGGATGCGCCTGAAACGAGCACGCGCGCAGTATGACGAGATTATGAAGCGCATCAAAACGCTCTCCGGCGCAGAAAAAATGCAGGCGCTGGATGAAGCAAAGCAGCTGACTGCCACCATCAACCGACTGAAATAATGCAGTCGTTATGGAAATTGCAATTTGTTTATCGCTACCGAGCCGGAAAACCCGGCTGTATCACAAGAAGGAGAGTTCAACTTGACGCTTTCGCAGAATGGCCGTCCGTCACCGCTTGACGAACTGTACGAATACGCAAAAAACAAAGGCACGATCACTTATCAGGAAGTGACCGATCGTCTGGGCAATACTTTTTTTGAGGCCGATCAGCTGGAGAAGGTGCTGGACAAGCTGGAGAGTCTGGGCGTGACCGTGGTGGATTCCGCGGAAATCCCGGATGCATCCCCTGCTGCCATGGAAGTGCCCGATCCCGCACTGAACGACGACCTGAGCGAAGCTGATGTCATTTCTGCCGACGACCCGGTGCGCATGTATTTGAAGGAAATCGGGCGCATTCCGCTGCTAACGAGCGAAGCGGAAATTGAAGTTGCCAAGCAGCTGGAAAGCGACGACCCCGCTATCCGCAACGAGGCGAAACGCCGCCTGAGCGAAGCGAACCTGCGCCTTGTCGTGTCGATTGCCAAGAAGTACGTCGGGCGCAGCAAGAACTCCATGAGTCTGCTCGACCTGATTCAGGAGGGCAACCTCGGTCTGATGAAGGCAGTGGAGAAGTTCGACTACACCAAGGGCTTCAAGTTCTCCACCTACGCGACGTGGTGGATTCGGCAGGCTATCACCCGCTCGATTGCCGATCAGGCGCGTACCATCCGCATTCCCGTGCACATGGTGGAAACAATTAACCGCATCGTGCGCGTGAACCGCCAGCTTCAGCAGAAGCTGGGGCGTGAGCCGCGTCCGGAGGAAATCGCGAAGGAACTGGGCATCAGCGTGAGCAAGGTGCAGGAAATCATCAAGATTGCGCAGGAGCCGGTGTCGCTCGAATCCCCGATTGGCGAGGAGGAGGACAGCCACCTTGGCGACTTCCTCGAAGACGACAAGACGCCGCCGCCCTCCCAGATTGTGGCGGAAAGCATGATGAAGCAGACGCTTTCCGACGTGCTGCACATGCTGACGCCGCGCGAAGAGCAGGTCATCCGGATGCGCTACGGGCTGGATGACGGTCAGCAGCGCACGTTGGAGGAAGTTGGCAAGGCGTTCAACGTCACCCGCGAACGCATCCGCCAAATTGAGGTGAAGGCGCTGCGCAAGATTAAGCGCCCGAACATGTCCAAGAATCTGGTGGACTACATGGATTGATGATTCCCTGTTGGGCTGAAGGGAGTGGATTCCGCTTGACACAAACCCCGGATGGCCGCCAAAAGCGGCTTGATGACCTCTATGAATACGGCAAGAAGAAGGGCACGCTGACCTACAAGGAGATTATGGAACGCCTGATGGATCTCTACATCGAGCCGGATCAGCTGGACAAGGTGCTGGAGAATCTCGAAGCGCTCGGCGTGACCGTCATCAATGAAAACGACCCGCAGCCCGCGCAGTCCAGCGAGGACACCCCCCTTGACACGATTAACCTGTCCGTCCCCGACGGTGTGAGTTCCGACGACCCTGTCCGCCTGTATTTGAAAGAAATCGGCAAATATCCCCTGCTGACCACCGAGGAAGAAATTGCGCTGGCAAAGCAGATTGCGGAAGGCACGCCAGAGGAGCAAGCAGCGGCAAAAAAGAAGCTCAGTGAAGCGAACCTGCGCCTTGTGGTGTCCATCGCCAAGCGCTATGTCGGGCGCGGAATGCAGTTTCTTGACCTGATTCAGGAGGGCAACCTCGGCTTAATCAAAGCGGCAGAGAAATTCGACTACACCAAGGGCTACAAGTTTTCTACCTACGCGACGTGGTGGGTTCGGCAGGCGATTACCCGCGCCATCGCCGATCAGGCGCGCACGATTCGCATTCCCGTGCACATGGTGGAGACCATCAACAAACTGATTCGCGTCAATCGTCAGCTGGCGCAGGAGCTGGGGCGCGACCCCACACCCGCGGAAATCGCGAAGGAAATGGGCATCAGCGAGAGCAAAGTGCGCGAAATCATCAAGATTGCGCAGGAGCCGGTGTCGCTGGAAACCCCGATTGGCGAGGAAGAGGACAGCCATCTGGGCGACTTCATCGAGGATGAGAACGCGCCCGCGCCGGCGGAGGTGGCGTCCAACGCCATGATGCGCGAACAATTGCAGGAAGTGCTGCACACACTGACCCCGCGCGAGGAGAAGGTCATCCGCCTTCGCTTCGGGCTGGAGGATGGACAGGCGCACACGCTGGAGGAAGTTGGCAAGGAGTTCAACGTCACCCGCGAACGTATCCGCCAGATTGAAGCAAAGGCACTGCGCAAGATTCGCCACCCCGGCCGTTCCAAGAAACTGCGCGACTACTATACGGAATAACATTTGCGGCTCTGTCCACGAATCGGCGGCAGGGCCGTTTTTGGGAGGCGTTATGCTCGACGAAAGACTATCCCTCGCCGCGCAGCTGTACGAGCCGTGTGCGCTGGGCGCGGATATTGGCACAGATCACGCGTTGCTCCCCTGCTATCTGCTGACACACAACATTTGCCAAGAGATGATTCTGGCAGATGTCAGCCCAAAGGCGCTTCTCCACGCGGAAGAAAGCGTCCGCCGCCATCATTTGGAGAAGCGTGCGCATGTGCGGCTCGCCGACGGGCTGGATGCGCTGACCAAACCTTGCGGGTGTGTGTCGATGATGGGCATGGGCGGCGAAACCATCCGCACGGTGCTGCTTAGCGGCGCAGAGAAGCTCTGCGGAGCGGTACTGGTGCTTTCCTCGCATACGGAGCAGCCGCTCGTCCGCCGGACATTGCCTGAAATCGGCTACCACATCGTGCAGGAGAAACTCTGCCAAGCGGCGGGGCGCTTCTACATCTTCTGGCGCGCCGAACCGGGGCAGGCGGAAGGCTGGACGGCGGAGGAAGTGCACTACGGGCGCTTGCTGTGGGTGCAGAATCCGCCGAAAATGCTGCTGGACTACTGCCGCTACCGCATCAAGGTGATGGCTGACCGCCTGACCGGGCTGGCATCCGCAGCGGGTGATGTAAGCCGGATTCGCGGCGAAATTTCGGCGGAAATCGACTTTTATCAACGGAAAATCACGGAATTGGAGGGTGCATTATGCTGACGGTACAGCGGGTTTACGAGCTGATTGACGCGCTTGCGCCGTTTGACACACAGGCGGATTTCGACAATTCCGGCTTGCTGGTAGGCAATCCACAGGCGGAGGTGACGGGCATCCATCTTGCGCTGGATGTGACCGACCGCGTGATTGACGATGCGCTGGCAGCGGGCGCGAACCTGATTGTGACGCATCATCCCCTGATGTTTTCCGCCCGGAAGCGCCTGACTGAGGCGGATTACGAGGGGCATCTGCTGATTCGGCTGATTGCAAACGGCTTATCGCTGATTGCCGCGCACACGAACCTCGACCAAGCGTCCGGCGGCATGAACGACACGCTGGCGGGACTGCTGGGGCTGGAGAACATCGTCGGCGAGGGCTTCCTGCGCGTGGGAGATTTATCCGCACCGATGACGGCGGAAGCATTCGCGGATTTTGCCGCGCGGCAGTTAGGCGACACAGTGCGCGTGATGGGGCATCGGGAGGCGCTCATCCACCGCGTCGGTCTCTGCTCCGGCGGCGGGTGCGACGAGTGGGCGGATGCGCACGCCATGGGCGCGGATGCTTTCCTCACGGGCGAGGTGAAGCACCACATTGCGCTGGATGCATCCTACCACGGTGTGGTGCTGTTGGAGGCGGGACACTTTGCCACGGAAAATCCCGGTATTTTTGCGCTCATGAAGGCTTTACAAAACGCGCCGGATATAGTACAATGGAAAATGCACATTTCGCGCTCCGAACGCAGCGCGTATGAGTGACCGTCCGTGCCCTCCGGCACGCTGTTTATCAAGGAGGTACTTATGGACCAGCTTGCTATGTTATGGCAGTATCAAGTGGAAGACCGCAAGGCTGACAAACTCGAACAGGAGCTGAGCCGCAGTCCGCTGCGCCAGAAGATGAATACCTGCCGCACGCAGTTCAACGCCAAGCAGAAGCAGTACAAGCAGATGGAGGAACAGGTGGCGATTCTCTCTGACCGCAAGGATGCCATCCGCGATGCCATCACCCGCTGCGAAGAACAGCTGCGCCACCTGCAAAGCCGCTTCGAGCAGAATCCTCCGACCGAATTGGATGATACGAAAGCGCTGCTGAGCGAAGTGAACCGCTTTCTGGAGACGATTGGCAGCTATGAGCAGGAAATGAAGCGCATGGCAAAGGATGCCAACGATTACGATCAGAAGGAACGCAGCCTGCGCCGCGATGCCATTAAGCTGAAGGAAGAATTTGATAATCTCAAGAAGCAGTACGACAAGGAATCACCGGAAAAGGAAGCTGCCCTGAAGGCACAGAAGGCCATCGTCGCAAAGAAGGGCGAGGGCATTTCGCCGGAGCTGCTGGCACGCTATCACGAGATTAAGAAGCGCATCACGCCGCCGCTCGCTCGGCTGATTAACAACCAGTGCAGCGGATGCAATATGTCGCTGCCGTCGGCAGTGCTGAGCCGCGTCACGTCCGCCAACGGCGAGATTGTGGAGTGCGAAAGCTGCGGACGTCTGTTGATTCCCTGATTTTGCCGCATATGAAAAAGACCACGCATGACCGATTTTCGGTGCGTGGTCTTTTTCGTATGTGCGATTTTATACTATTCCCAGATGAAAATGCGCCAAGATGCTCCGCGAATTTTGGTTCTTCACAGAATCTTGGGGGAAGAGCAGCTTGGGGGCGCGTCTGCGAACGGGCAGACGCCGCCGACGGCATGGCCAATTTTCTCCGGCACTTCCTCCGATGCGAGCATCTTCGCCTTCACGCCGAAGCGCTCCTTGAAGCGGTGATTGTCGATTTTGCCATCCCCCGCCGCGACAATCAGAATCGGCTGCTCCTTGCCCTGAAACGAGAGCGTTTTCGCAATGCGCCCCGGCTCACAGCCCAGCGCCTGTGCCGCCAAAGCAACCGTTGCGCTGGATTCATCGAGTTCGCGGATGCGGTCGGCAATCCCCTGCGCGGCAAATGCTGCGCGTACCTTTTCGATTGACATGAATTGCGTAATTTCTTCCTGCCATTATGCGTCCAGCGCCGCGTCCATCAGCTTTTGCAGCACCACCGGGTTCGCCTTGCCGCCGGAAAGCCCCATCGCCACGCCCATCAGCGCGTTTTTCAGCGTCAGCTTGCCCTTGCGGTAGCCCGCGACCATCTCCGGGTGCGTGTCGATGGCTTTGCGGACGTACTCTGTCAACACCGCTTCATCGCTGATTTGCATCAGTCCCATGCGGGTGACGTATTCCTCCGGGTCTTCGGGCGTGTCCCAGAGCGCGTCTATCGTCTTTTTCGCTGTACCGACGCTGATAAGGCTCTGCTCCGTCATGTCCGCAATCTTCGCCAAGGCTGCCGGGTTCAGCGGGATTTTCGCATCCTCGCCATCCAGCAGGCGGAACACTTCGCTGATCATCAGGTTCGCCAGCATTTTGACCGCCGTGGTGGACTGCGCCGCCGTTTCAAAGTAGTCCGCCAGATATTTGCTGGAGACCAGCTGCTCCGCCGCGTACGCCGTCAGCCCGTAATTCGCCATGTACGCCGCCTTGCGCACATCCGGCAGCTGCGGCAGTTCCTTGCGCCACCCGGCAATGACTTCGTCGCTCAGCACAATGGGCGCTAAGTCCGGGTCGGGGAAATAGCGGTAGTCGTTGGCGTTCTCCTTGCGGCGCATGGAGGACGTTTTGCCCGTGGTCTGGTCGAAGCGGCGCGTCTCCTGCACAATCGCTTCGCCCTTCTTGACTGCCTCCACCTGCCGGCGGTATTCCTCCTCAATCGCGCGCTGAACGGACGTAAACGAGTTCAGGTTTTTCATTTCCGTGCGCGTGCCGAACGGTTCATCCTTTTTGTGGATGGATAAGTTCACGTCACAGCGGAGCGAACCCTCCTGCATCCGGCAGTCACTCACACCCGTGTACTCGATGACCGCCTTCAGCTTGTGCAGGTACGCGACAGCCTCCTGCGGCGTGCGAATATCCGGCTCAGACACGATTTCAATCAGCGGAACGCCGCAGCGGTTGCAGTCGATGAGCGTCCCCTTCTCCGGGTCATGCACGAGCTTGCCCGCGTCCTCCTCGATGTGGATGCGCGTGATGCCAATGCGCTTCTCGCCCGCTTCCGTCTCCACCATCAAGTGCCCGCCGACGCACAGCGGCAGGTCATACTGGCTGATTTGGTACGCTTTGGGCAAGTCGGGATAGAAATAATTCTTTCTATCCTGCTTGGAGTAACGCGCAATCGTGCAGCCCGTCGCCAGCCCCGCCAGCACCGCGTAATGCACCACCTGCCGATTGAGCACCGGCAGCGTGCCGGGAAAGCCCATACAGACCGGGCAGCACTGCGTGTTCGGCGCTGCGCCGAAGGTCGTCGGACAGGCGCAGAAGATTTTGGTCTTCGTTTTCAGCTCCACATGAACCTCCAAGCCGATGACCATTTCGTATCCGTCCATCATCTTCCAAGCCATTACAGCGTCGCCTCCTTGCAGATTTCGCCCAGCGCCTCTTCCAGCGCATAGCCGACTCGGTAGAGCAGCGGTTCGGAGAAGGTCGCGCCCATCAGCTGCACGCCGACAGGCAGCCCCGCGCGGTCAAGCCCGCAAGGCAGCGACAAGCCCGGAATGCCCGCGATATTCACCGGGACGGTATCAATATCGCCGAGGTACATTTCCAGCGGCGACATCGTCTTTTCGCCGATTTTGTAGGCAGTCGTCGGCGCGACGGGCGAAAGCAGGCAGTCAACGTCCTTCAGCACCGCGTTCAGTTCGCGGATGACGAGCGTGCGCACCTGCAGCGCCTTCTTGTAGTACGCATCGAAGTACCCAGCGGACAGCGTGTAAGTGCCCAGCAGAATCCGCCGCTTGACCTCCGCGCCGAAGCCCTCGCTGCGGCTCTTCAGGTACAATTCCTCCAAATCCGCGTATTCTGCCGCGCGGTGCCCATAGCGAACACCGTCAAAACGCGCAAGGTTCGAGCTGGCTTCCGCCGAGGACAGGACGTAATACGCCGGAAGCGCGACTTTCAGCGACGGAATGCTGACTTCCTTCACCGTCGCGCCAAGGCGTTCGAGCGTCTTGGCAGCGTTCATGACGGCTTTTCGGACATCAGCGGACAAGGCCTCGCCGAACATTTCCTTCGGCAGACCGATGCGCAAGCCCTTCACGCCTGCTTTCATCTCGCGGTTCATGGGCGTATAGCCGCGTTTGATGGAGGTCGTGTCGCGGCAATCGTAGCCGGCAATCGCGTCCAGCACGAGCGCGTTGTCCGCCACCGTTTTCGTCATCGGGCCGATTTGATCCAGCGACGAGGCAAACGCGACCAACCCATAGCGGCTGACCATGCCATACGTCGGCTTCATGCCAACAACGCCGCAGAACGCCGCTGGCTGGCGAATGGAGCCGCCGGTGTCGCTGCCGAGGGAGAACGGGGCTTCATCCGCCGCGACGCACGCCGCCGATCCGCCGGACGACCCGCCCGGCACGCGCGACAAATCACGCGGGTTATGCGTGGGGTGAAACGCGCTGTTTTCGGTGGATGAGCCCATGGCAAATTCATCCAGATTCGTCTTGCCGAGCAGGACGCAGCCCGCCGCCTGCAATTTTTCCCAGACCGTGGCGGAGTACGGCGATACGAAATCCGCCAGCATTTTGGATGCGCAGGTGGTTTTGCCGCCCTTGACGCAGATGTTGTCCTTCACGGCGACGGGAATGCCGCAAAGCGGCGACACCTTTTCGCCCTGCTGCCGCTTCTTGTCGCATTCATCCGCCTGACGGAGCGCTTCTTCCTCGTTCAGGCTGATATATGCCTGCACCTTGCCCTCCACCTGATGGATGCGGTCGAGATACGCCTGCGTGACCTCGCGGGAGGTCAAATCGCCGCGCTGCATGGCATCGGACAGCGCCAGCAGCGTCATTCGGGTAATTTTCATGACTGATTCCTCCCTTAATCGAATGTCTGCGGCACATTCACGCAGTCTTCGGTGTGCGTCGGCGCGTTGGAGAGCAGCAAATCGCGGTCAAAGGGCGCTGCCGGAATGTCCTCGCGCAGCACGTTTTCCGTTGGGATGACGTGCGCCGTCTGCGGAACGTCGGTCGTGTCCACTTCCTGCAAGGCTTCGGCAAAGCCAAGAATTGTGTTCAGCTCCTCGCCCATTGTCACTTCTTCTTCTGCCGTCAGGGACAGCTTCGCCAGCTCCGCGACGGTCTTAATCGCCATCGTCGGACGCTTTTTCTGCGGATGCTTCTCTGCCTCCGCCGCCGTCGAAACGCCCAATTGCAGCACTTCCAGCTGCTCGGCATCGACAAAATCCGGCGCGCTCGTCATCAAATCGGATGCGTCGCGCACTTTCGGGAAGGCAATCACGTCACGCAGGGAATCCGCGCCAAGCAGCTGCATCACAAGGCGGTCAAGCCCGAAAGCGAATCCCCCGTGCGGCGGCGTGCCGTATTTGAAGGCATCAATCATGAAGCCGAAGCGGGCGCGGGCTGTTTCCTCGGTGAAGCCCAAGGCGCGGAACATCAGCGCCTGCACGTCCGGGCGGTGGATACGAATCGAGCCGGAACCCAGCTCAATGCCGTTCAGCACCACGTCATACGCCTGTGAGCGCACCCGCGCAGGATCGGTCATCAAGTAGGGCAAATCCTCCTCGTACGGCATGGTGAAGGGGTGGTGCATCGCCATATAGCGCTGCTCCTCGTCCGACCACTCGAACTCCGGGAAGTCGGTGACAAAGCAGAAGCGGTAATCCTGCTTGTCGCGCAAGCCCAGCATATCGCCGACTTCGAGGCGCAAGCCGCACAGCGTTCGACAGACGGTCTGGAACTTATCGGCGCAGAAGAGGATGAAATCGCCATTTTGGGCATCCAGCGCGGTCAGCAGCGCCTGCCACTGCGCCTTGGTGAAGTACTTTTGCAAAATGGAGTTGACCTCGCCGCTGTCGTGAATGAGAATCCACGCCATGCCCTTCGCGCCGTAACCCAGCGCGTGGTCGGTCAGCGTTTCGATGGTTGTGCGGGTGAATTTCTCCGCGCAGCCCTTGCAATTGAGCGCGCGCACCTTGCCGCCCTCGTCCGCCACGCGTCGGAAAACGGAGAAGGAGCATTCCGCCGCCAAGTCCGTCACGTCGCGGATCTCCATGCCGAAACGCAAATCAGGCTTGTCGCAGCCGTAGCGATCCATGGACTCCTGCCACGTCAGGCGCGGGAAATCATAGCCAATTTCGCGTCCCATCACGTCACGGAAGATGCTCTTAAACAGGCGCTCCAAGTGCTGGAGGATATCCTCCTGCTCCACAAACGACATTTCCATGTCGACCTGCGTGAACTCCGGCTGGCGATCGGCGCGGAGATCCTCGTCGCGGAAGCAGCGGGCAACCTGATAGTACTTATCCATGCCGCCAACCATCAGCATCTGCTTGAAAATCTGCGGCGACTGCGGCAGGGCGTAGAACTTGCCGGGATGCACGCGGCTGGGCACGAGATAATCGCGCGCGCCTTCGGGGGTGGACTTGCAGAGCATCGGCGTTTCAATGCAGGTGAAGCCGTCGCCGTTCAGGTACTTTTCCGCCGCCATCTGCACCTGATGCCGGAAGCGGAGCGCCTTCTGCAACTGCGGACGGCGCAAATCCAGATAGCGGTACTTGAGCCGCAGTTCCTCGCGCACCTTTGCATCCTCGTCCATCGAGTACGGCAGGGGCTGCGCTTCGCTGAGGACAACAAGGCGCTTTGCCAGCAACTCCACCTCGCCCGTCGCCAGACGCGGGTTATACGTTTCTTCGTCGCGGTGACGGATTTCGCCCTCCACCTGAATCACGCTCTGCATATGCAGCGTTTCCGCATGGTGGAAGTCCTCCGGCGGCAGGTACTGCATATTGCAGACGACCTGCGCAACGCCCTCGCGATCCTTCACATCCAGAAAAATCACGCCGCCCATATCGCGCCGATTCTGCACCCAGCCGCACAGCGTCGCCGTCTGTCCCATATGCTCTTTGCGGATTGCGCCGCAGTAATGTGTCCGCTTCATGGTCATCCTCCTTGCTAATTTCATACTATTTCCGGATTCAGTAGCGCTGCTACGCTGCATTTCATTCGCGTTAGGCAGAAGAAAAAATTCGCGGCGCATCTTGGTGCATTTTCATCCGGAAATAGTATCAGATATAAAAAAACGCCTTTCAACCCCAACACATGGGGCGAAAGACTTCTCGCGGTACCACCCAATTTTCCCCGGCGCGCGCCGGAGCATCTCTGCCGCAACGGTCAAAAATGACGATTGCGCGAAGCTGTCACGGGCTTCCCCCGTCCGTGCCTACTAAGCAAACGCTTTTCGGGCGGCGGCTCTGAGCTGTTTCTTCCCCGGTGTCCGCCTGCCGCACTCGCACCTGTTCGCGGCTCTCTGCAAAAGCGACTTCCCGGCTACTGCTGCTCTTCATAGCCTTGTGGAGACTTGCGTCTCTGTTGAATTGCGGTTATCATACCATCTTTTCCGGCACTTGTCAAGCAAAAAACATTGGGAAAACAATTGCCGGACACAAAAAAAGGGGCTGATGACCCCTGCAAACGCAGAAATCACCAGCCGAAGAATTGCTTTATTCCACCGCCACGATGCGACCGTCGCCGTAGGGGTTGGCGTACTGTTCGCCCACCACGCCGCCGAGGGTGGTCGTGATGTAGGTAATCAGCACCTGATTGTCAACCATCATGTCCTCGCCCAGCACTTCGCAGCCGTCGAACATGGTGTAGCCGTCGCCATGGCCAAGCAGCATGTAATTGTGGGATGCCAGCGTGTAGGTCTTGTCCAGTTCAAGGGGCTGACCGCCGACCATCACGTTCTTGACGCGGTATTCGCCCGAAACGCGCGTGAACATGCCGTTCTCGTCCTTCTCGGCGGAGGACGCGACGCCCGTGTGAATCTCGTAAGTCAGACCGGAGACCTGCAGGAAGCCGCCGTTTTCGCTCGGCACAGCGCGTGCGCCCCATTCCAGCGCGTCCAGCACCTGCTGACCCGTCACGCGGATGACGCACATGGTGTTGCCAAAGGGATGGACGCTGTAAATGTCGTCAAGCGTGATGTCGCCCGCTTCAATCTGCTTGCGGATGCCGCCGCCGTTGACGAACGCAATGTCCGCGTTGGACAGCGCGCGGTACGCATCGGCGCACAGGTCACCCAGATTCGTTTCGGCGTTGCGGACGATGCGGACGGGAGTGCCTTCCGCCGTCACCGCGACGGGGTCATTGACGTAGAGCGGCACCTGAGAGGTCGCAACGACGGTTTGACGGATTTCGTCGAGCTTGGCGACCTGCGCCGCCACCGCGTCCGCCGCGTCGCCCGTCAGGTTCAGCAGCTTCGGCGCGGCAATGTCCACCGTCCAAGTGTACAGGCCCGTCGTCAGCTTGCCATCCTTGGCAATGCGCAAATAGCCGACGGAGGACAGCTTCGTGCCGCAAGCCGCGCGCAGCACCGTCTTACCCTCAGCATTCTTAACTTCGTTGCAAGCCATCGTCTCGTGCGCGTGGCCGTCAAGGAACGCATCAATACCCGTGGTATGCGTGATGATTTCGGTGCTCATGTAGGGCGAGCAGCTTTCCTCAATGCCCATATGCCCCATGGCAACGACGTACGTTGCGCCTTCCGCGCGCGCCGCATCCACCGCAGACTGCACCGCCGCGTAGAGCTTATCGCCCGTTTCATCCTGCATGAAGCCGTAGATGAAGTTGCCTTCCTCGTCTTGGAAGTAGACGGGCGTGGAGGAGGTAATCGTGTTCGGGGTAGTCATGCCGACAAAGGCGATTTTCACGCCGTCAAATTCCTTGATGACGTAGGGCGCGAAAACCAACTCATCGCGGCAGGTGAAGTTTGCGGAGATGTAGGGGAAATTCGCCTGCTTGGTCAGTTCGAGGAAGTTCTCCATGCCGTAATCAAATTCATGATTGCCGGGGATGGCAATGTCGTAGCCGACCGCGTTCATCAGCTCAATGATGGCGCTTCCCTTGGTCAGCGTGCCGATGGTTTCGCCCTGAATCGCGTCGCCGTCATCGACAAGCACCACATGGTTGTCTGCCTGCAGGCTGTTGCGCATATTCGCCACACCCGCGTAGCCCCAGCCTTGGTCAATGCCGCAGTGAACGTCACTGGTAAAGAGCACCACAACGTCCTTGGTCAGCGCGGGGGCTGTGTCTTCCGCGAAAGCAGCGCCGCACAGCAGCATGGCGAGCATCAGCAGAACCGCAAGAAACTTCTTCATTCGGTTTTCCTCCTAATCGTATTGTCCAGACAGACCTCCCTGTCTTTATCTCCATTATAACGCATGTGATGTGTTAAAATCAAGCAGTTACTCATCATTTTTGCGTAAAAACTTTGCGTTCTATCTGTCCACTGCGCTCCATATGCTCTTTCTGCAAGCGCAGATGCGCCCGAAAGGAGGCTGTTCACCCTTGCGCAGACTCCTTTTGCTGCTGATTATTCTGATTATTCTGATTTTTCCGCTCTTTGCCGGGCGCGTGCGGAGCGCCTCCACCGCCTGCGCCATCCACGTTGATGTGGAGCAGAAGATGCTGACGCTGTTCTGCGGAAGTGAAATCGCCGCGCGATACCCGATTGCCACCGGCGCGCGGGATACGCCGACGCCGCTGGGCGTGTTCCGCATCAACCGGCGCTTTGCGGGCGAGATGGGCGGTTTCGGCACCTGCTTTCTGGGCTTGAACGTCCCGTGGGGCGACTATGGCATTCACGGCACGAACCGCCCGGAGTCCATCGGCACAAACGCCAGCCACGGGTGCATCCGAATGCGCGTCGCCGACGCGGAAGCCCTCTATGCGCGCGTACCCAACGGAACGGTCGTCGTCATTGAATGCGGCGCGTACGGCGAACTGGGCGGCAGTCTGCGGACGCTGAAAAACGGCGACCGCTCCAGCATGGTTCGCGCCGTGCAGCGGAAGCTCCGCGCGCTGGGCTTCTATTTCGGCACACCGGATGGCATTTTCGGCGCAGCAACGCAGCGCGCGGTGGATAAAGCGCGCGAAACATTCAGGCTTTCAGCGAACGGGCTGGTAGATTGGGCGCTGTACCAGAAATTAGGGCTGACGCTGTTTGAATAGGAGGGATACCATGAATTGGGATGAAACACGCGATTTTCTCTCCCCCTGCTTTCCGGAGTGCATCCGGGATGAATTGGCGATGCTGCTGCCGGGCGAACTGCGCGAAATCCGCATCCGCGCCGAGCGTCCCGCCGTGTTCGTAACGGCGACGCGGACGGCGAAGCTCGACTGGATTCCCGGTCAAATGCAGGTAGAGGCGCTGACAGAGGCGCTTTCGGGACACAGCCTGTTCGCGCGCGCAGACGAGACCCGGCGCGGCTACCTGACGCTGCGCGGCGGCCACCGCATGGGGCTGTGCGGGCACATCACGCGCAAAAGCGGGCAGAGCACGCTGCGGGACATTGCGTCCGTGTGCATCCGCATTGCGGGCGAATGGCGTGGCTGTGCCGATGGTCTCATCAGCCGCTTCCCCGCCCTGTTTCCGGGCAAAACGCCGTCGGTGCTCATCATCGGCGCACCCGGCAGCGGCAAGACAACGCTCCTGCGCGACCTGACGCGGCAAATGGCGGATACGATGTCGGTTCAAGCGGCGCTGATTGACGAGCGCGGCGAACTGGCGGCGTGCGTGGACGGTGTGCCGCAATTGGACGTGGGCGCATCCACCGACGTATTGGACGGGCTGCCGAAGACGGAAGCTGTGCCATGGTTAATCCGCTCAATGGCGCCGAACGTGATTGCTATGGACGAACTATCCGGCGCGGAGGACGCGGCGTGCGTGATGGACGCGTGGGCGTGCGGCGCGTCGGTGCTGGCGACGGTGCACGGAACGGCGCTGGCGGAAACGGCGAATCGCCCGGCATTATCGCCCCTGTTCTCCCGGCGGTGCTTCGACCTGTATGTGCTGCTTTCCAGCGAGGGCGGCGGGAAAATCACCGCGCTGCACGACCGCTGCGGCAGCCCGATTCCGCTGTCATGACGCGCCTGCTGTTTCCGATTTGCGCGGCGCTGCTGTCCACCTTGGCGGGGCTGCACCTGTCCACGCACCTGCGGCAGGAGGCGCAGCGGCTGGCGCGCTGGGGCGAAGTGCTGCCGCATTTGCACCTGCTGATGGCGTCATGCGCGTACTCGCTGCCGGAAGCGTTTCGCCTGTGCGCGGACGGGAATCATCCGCCGGATACGCTACTGCGTCAGCTTGCGGACGCGCTGGAACGTGCGCCGCTGTCCTCGCCGGGCGCGCTGACGGACAGGCTGTGTCCGGCAATCAGCGAAAAGGACATCATCAGCCGAATGATGCACCTGCTCAGCCGCGGCAGCCTCGAAAGCCGACTGCTCGCCGTGGAAAACGCGCGGCAGGAGGTGGCGCTGATGCACGAGAAAGCGGCACGCAAGGCGGACAAGGACGCGCGGCTGTATCAGACGCTGGGCTGGATTGGCGGGCTGTGCCTATTGCTTATCCTGATGTAAGGGGGAAAGTTCCATGCAGCTTGACCTGCTCTTTCAGATTGCCGGGGTCGGCATCCTCACGACGGTCGTGGCGTCGGTGCTGAACAGCTCCGGGCGCAGTGAACTGGCGAATTTGGCGACAGTCGCCGGGCTGGCGATTGTGCTGCTGATGGTCGTGTCGCTTTTGTCGCAATTGTTCACCAACGTGCGAACGATTTTCCAGCTTGGATGAGGGCGCGGGATGGAGACGGCGGGAAAACTGGCGGGCTTTGCGGTCTGCGCGGCATTGGTGGCGCTGATTCTGCGTCGTCTGCGGCCGGAAGCCGGGTGGGGCGTATCGCTGGGCGCGGGCGCAATCGTGCTGCTGGCGGCGCTTCCGGCGCTCTCGGCGCTGGTGCGCGGGATTGCGTCTTTATCCGCCATGAGCGGGCTGGACGACAGCTTCATGCAGCAGCTGCTCAAAATCGCCGGGCTGTCGCTCCTGCTGGACTTTGCGGCGCAGACGTGCCGGGACGCGCAGGAGGAAGCCCTTGCGCTGAAAGTGGAGTTCGCCGGGCGGGTGCTGCTGCTCTCCAGCGCATTGCCCGTCTTGCAGGCGCTGTTGTCGCAGCTTGTGTCCTTGCCGCTGTCTTGACGGCAGGCGCATCCGCAGAATCGGGCGAGGCGGAATCGCTTTCCAACGGCATTGACACCATCGTATCCGCCTTGGACAGCGCCGCGCTGGAATCCGCCCTCTCCGACGACGACCCCTTTGCGCAAACCGGCGGTTTCCGGCAGACGCTGACCGCCATTGCGCGCGGCGAAATGACCATCGACTTTCAGCAGACCGCCGATTTGCTCTCGCGGCAGTTCTTTTCTGCCGTGCGGCAAAGTCTCTGGCGGCTGACGCGGCTGATTGCCCCCGCGCTGCTCTGGGCGCTGCTGAAGCAGTTCAGCGGCAGAAGCAGCGAATGCGGACGCATCGTTGTGCAGCTGTTCGTGTGTGTGTTTCTCACGCAGGATTTGAGCGACCACATCACGCTGGCTGTTACGACGGTGCAGCAGATTTCCGCTGGGATGCAGGGGCTGCTGCCGATGCTGCTGACGATGATGGCGGCAGTTGGCGGAAGCGCGGGTTCGGCGCTGATGCAGCCGGCGGTGGTGGCGTCGGCAAGCGCGATGACGAGCCTGATTTCTGGCGTAACCGTGCCGCTGGCGGTCGCGTCGGGGGTATTGTGTATGCTCTGCCATTTGGGCGATGGAATCCGCGTGCAGCGGCTGGCGGAATTTACGCAGCAATGCGCGGTGTGGTCGCTGGGCATCGGGTTCACGGTGTTCATCGGCGTGCTGACGACGCGCTCGGTAACGGCGGCGGCAATTGACGGCGTGACGCTCCGCACGGCAAAGTACGCGCTGAACAACCTCGTGCCGTTCGTCGGCGGGCTGTTCGCGGACACAGTGGACACGCTGGTCGGCTCCGGGATGCTGGTGCAAAGCGCCTTGGGCGTGACAGGGCTGATCGTCATTGCGTCCCGCGCGGTGCTGCCGCTTTGCCAAACGCTGGCCGCCGCAATGCTCTACAAGCTCGCATCCGCGCTGATGCAGCCGGTATCCGACGGTTCGCTCGCCGGGTGCATCCACGATTTCGCGAAGGTGCTGATGCTGCTGTTCGTGCTGCAATTATCCGCAGCTGCCATGTATTTGATGCTGATTGCGCAGCTGATTGCCGTCAGCGGGTTCACGATGATGCTGCGATAACGAGGTGAATGACGATGGAAGCGCTGACCGGGTTTGCGGTGCTGTCGCTGCTCTCTTCGCTCCTGCTGTCTCTGCTGCCGGAAACGAGGCTGAAAAGCACGGTGCATCTGGTGGCAAGTCTGCTGCTGCTGCTCTCGTGGCTGACGGCGCTGCAAACGCTGTGTACACGGTTTTCGCAGCCGGAAAGCAGCGCTTCCGCCGCGTCTCCCCTGTCTGAAACGGCTGATTTTTCCTTTGCTGATGCGGTGGATGCCCTGTCGCGCCAGCTATCCGCGCAGGAGGACGCCCCATGAACATGACCCGCTTCCGGGAGCTGCTTCGGCGGGACGGCTGGCTGTATGCGGCAATTGCGCTGTGCGTGGTGCTGGCGCTGTCCGTGAGTGCAATCAGCGGCAGCAGCCCCGACGAGGAAACCCGCATTGCCCGCGTGCTGTCCGAAATCGCGGGGGCGGGCAGTGTCAGCGTAACCATCTACACAGAGGACAGTCAACCCTGCGGCGCGGTGGTGGTGGCGTCCGGCGCGGAGGACATTGCCGTCCGCCTGCGCTTGCAGGAAGCCGTGACGACGCTTCTTGGGCTGGACAGCAGCCGCGTCGCCGTGTATCCGCGAAAAGGAGGAAACGCCCCATGAAGCTGCAATCCCTGCCGACATTCCTTGTCCGCCGAAAGAACTGGCTGCTGATGGCGGCACTGGCGCTTTCGCTCACCGCGGCGCTTCTGCTGCGCCCATCATCCCCGCAGGCGCAGCGTGTGACGCTGCCTATGACATCCGCTGAATCAAGCGCATCGCCCTTGGAGGCGTTCCGCATCAGCCGAGACAGCGCCTATCAGCGCGACATGACGGCGCTGGAAACCCTCATCAGCAGCGAAAACACCGACCGCGCTGCGCGGCAAAGCGCGGCGGAAGAACTGCAAGCCTACGTTGCGCTGCATCAGGCGCAGTTAGCGCTGGAAGGGGCGCTGCTGACCTCGGAGCTCGCGCCGTGCTGCGCTGTGGTGACGGACGGGAGCGTCACCATCGTGACGGAAAAACAGGAAATCACGGAGCAGGACACCGCGCTGGTGCTGACACTCGTGCAGGTGCATACAGGCGTTCCCGCATCAGGCGTGCGCATCATGACGGCGCAATGAATTTCGCAAAAAGCCGGTTTCACTTTGCAAAAAGCGGGGTATACTGTCTCTGTCAGGAAGGCGCGGATTGACGCGGCTGCATTCCTGTGCTATAATGAAGCATCTCTTGCAAGGAGGGACAACTTCATGGAAAGAACAGGAACGATTACCGCGGTCTCCGGCGACACGCTGGAAGTCACCTTCTGCCGCCCCGGCGACTGCGAAAAATGCCACGCCTGCATCGGCGGCGAAAAGAAGCATGTGCTGCTGGTGAAGGGCGAAGGGCATGTGGGCGACATGGCAGTGGTGTCACTGCCCGAACAGACGGTTGTCAAGGCATCCGCGCTGGCGTATCTCTTGCCGCTGGCAGGGCTGTTCATCGGCATGTTGCTGGGCGCGCTGGTTGCGCCGCAGAGCGAGACGGCGGGCAGTGCCATCGGCGGTGTGATCGGGCTGGCGGCAGCGCTCATCGGCTTGACGGCGACGGAAAAGAAGCGCAGTCAGTCCGGAGAATATGCGCCAAAGCTGCTGCGCGTGATTTCTGCCGCAGACGCGCTCAAAAACTGACACTACCATTGAGAGAGGATGTGTTTTTATGGCCAAGGAACTTATGAGCAGTGAATTTTCTTCTTTTGTGAAGCAGGACAAGCCCGTTTTGGTGGACTTCTGGGCAACGTGGTGCGGCCCGTGCCGGATGCTCGCGCCGGTGGTGGAGGAGGTTTCCGCCGCGCACGCGGATGACGTCGTCGTCGGCAAGGTGGACGTGGACAAGTGTCCCGAACTCGCCCAGCAGTTCGGCGTGATGAGCATTCCGACGCTGATTCTGTTCAAGGACGGTCAGGTGGTGGACACGCTGGTGGGCTATCACCCGAAGGCGGCGCTGGAAGACCTGATTAAAAAGGCGCTGTGAGTTCAGCTTATCCCAAAAAAGCTTTCTGTCTGACGGGCAGAGAGCTTTTTTCGCGTCACTGCGCGCAATGAAAAATGTAAAAATCCGCGGGAGGGCGGTTTGTCCCTTCCTTTTCGCGCAAAGGAATGCTATAATGAAGAAGCTGCATATGGGGACCAATATGTCTTGCAGCATTCAATGCTCTAACAAAGGAGAGAAATCACGATGAAACGCCTGATGAGTCTGCTGCTGACGCTCTGTCTGCTCATCCCCTGTCTGGCCGCCCCCGCGCTGGCGGACACCCCGAAGCCGATTCCGACGATTGATTATGACAGCATCCCCGAACCACGCGAAGGGCTGCACCACTACCTGCTGCTCTGCTCCGACCAGTGGACGAACAAACTCGTGAACACCGACGGCATCGTGATTGTCACACTGGACACGGTGACGCACCGCATCATGCTCACGTCGATTATCCGCGACGCGCTGGTGGAGCGCCCCGACGGCGTGATTGGGCGCATCAACTACATCGCGCGCAATTCCGGGCCGGAAGCGCTGTGCAAGGTTATCAGCCAGCACCTGGGCATCAAAATCGAAAAGTACATTCTGCTGAATTTCCAGATGATTGCCAACATTATTGATTATCTGGGCGGCGTGGATATCACAGTCAACGCGTCGGAGGCGGCGTATCTGCGGCGCTATCCGCTTGACCCCGGTCAGACCGAGCCGACGATGGCGCAGGCGGGCACTTACCGCTTCACGGGGCGCGCGGCAGTCATTTACATGCGCATCCGCAAGGCGGGCGGCGGCGGTGATTTCATGCGCACACAGCGCGCCCGCACGGTCATGTCCACCTTGGCAGACCAGTGCCGTACCTTTACCTACGATCAGGCGCGCGACCTTGTGGACGTCATCATGAAGAACAATCTTCAGACGAACATGACGCTCGACGACATGATTGCCGCCATGGAGCAGGCGCTGAAGCTGCGCACCTGCGTGATTGAGGAACTGCGCATCCCGCAGGATGACGCGGTGCACCCCATCAGCTACGCGGGTATGGCGGTGCAGGAAGTGGACTGGGTGATGAGCCGCGAGGACATGGCGAACTTCCTCTCCAGCGGCTGGCTCGTCATTGACGACAACGACGAGGACGACCCAATTGATTTCTAATCCCTCAAAGTTTTGACATAAGAAGGAGTTTCCGCCATGAAGTGTCCCCAATGCGGTCAATGGAACCGTGCTTCCCTGCCCAACTGCATCCGCTGCGGCGCGCCGCTGAATCCAGAAAGCGCCGAAACGCCCGCGTGGCAGGAGCAGTTCCGCAAGGAAGACAAAGAACCGAAGAAGTACATCCACGTCGACGAGGACGGCGCCGTTGACGAATCCAGCGACCGACGGGATGAACTCGCCACGGACATGACGGAGCTGAAAGAGCGCAAAGTACGCGGCGCACGCCGTCTGGAGCGGATGAAGGAAGAAGCCTCGATGCGCTCCGCCCCTTCCGGCGCGACCACCATCCACATGCATTCCTCGCGCGAATCACTGATGAATGCGCACGTTGGGCGCGTCCGCATGGTCGGGCACGAAGACGAACGCAATGCGTCTGCGCAGAGCGCGGCGATGGCGGACAACGTCGTCCCTCAGCCGAAAATCTGGCAGGACACCCGCGGATACGACCCGCTTGTCACCATGCTGCAGGAGAACACGATTCCATCCGCCCCGCCGCGCATGAACGAAATGAAATCCTACCGCACGCGCGGCAAGGGCTTCCGGGTGACGCTGCGGGTGCTGATTATCCTGCTGGTTGTGGGTCTGGTCGGCGTCGGCGGATTCTTCGCGCTGTCCCATCTGGGGCTGCTGAACACCTCCAGTGGGTCGAACGCGTCCATCACGTCCAGCATTGTGGATGATTTGGCGGCGCACACGGTGCTCATCCCCGGCGAGGACGGGCAGCAGATTTACGTCGGCGCGCCGATGCAGGCAACATATCCCGTGGTGGACGGCTTCGCGACGGTTGAGATTCCGGATTACCTCTGGTATCGCGACTTGCCGAGCGTCGGTGTGGAAAACGAGACGATGCATGTGACGCTCAAGGCGTTCCTGAAAACCGCGAACGGCCGGCAGAAGGCGCTCGACCCCATCGAGTACGACATTTCCATTCCGCTCAGCCCAATTGCGCTGGTTTCACCGGAATCCATGCGGCAGGAAGTAACGACCGCTATGTACTCCGTGCAGCTGCAAGTGCGTCCCGGCTCAACAGTGACGGTCAACGAGGTGGACATTTCCGACACGGTGAGCGAGGATGGTCTGCTGATTTACAACGCAACCGTTCAGCCCATTGGCGACAATGTGTTCAAATTCCGCGTCCGCGCGCCGTACTGCCGCGAAAACGCGCTCGACCTCACCCTCTACCGCGAAGTGCAGGAGATTCCGCTGGACTTGGCGGTGACGACGTACGCATCAACGAGTAAATCCACCCTCGAAATCTCCGCGACGACCAAACCCGGCGCAACGGTGGACGTGCTGACGAATCACTCCGACCTTGACATTACGAATCTGGATAAGACGGGCGAGTTCAAGTTTGTTGCCATCTTCGATAAAATCGGCGACAACACGATTACCATCACGTCCTCCTATCCGGGCAGCAAGACTTCGCGCGTGGACTACACCATCTATTACGTTCCGAATCAGGACGTGTACACCCGCAAAGCGTGGCCGCTGAACAACTCCGCCGAATACTCCGAGCTGATGTCAAACATCACCTACCGTTCCGAGCATTCGCAGGTGTATCTGGTCGTCGGCACGATTGCCGAAATCATCTCCACCAAGCCGCAGACAGCCATCGTCTACACGGGCGAGGACGGTCAGAGCCGCCCCGTGGTCATTGAGAACAAGTCGAAAACCGACTGGGCGGTGGGCGACTACCTGCGCATCTACTGCGACGCATACGGCACATACAGCGCCATGCCGTGGCTGATTGCGCGCTATACCTATCAATAACGAGCCCTTGGAGGAAACAGTATGGCTTCCTATGACCTTCTGATTATCGGCGCGGGGCCCGCCGCGTGGAGCTGCGCCATGACTGCCCGTCAGCGCGGATTGACGACGGCGGTCGCGTGCGCGCAGTCCGCCACCAGCTGGCTTCAGCGCGCAGAACGCATCGACAACTACCCCGGTCTGCCGCAAATCAGCGGCAAAGAGCTGCTTTCACGCTTCCGGGCGCAGGCGGCGGACATGGGCGTCGTGACCATCGAACAGCTTGCGCGGCAGATTATGCCAAGCGGCGACATCTACATGACGCTGGTCGGCAACGACATCATCGAGAGCCGTGCGATTGTGCTGGCGATGGGTGCGGCGCGTCCAAAGCTGCTGCCGGGCGAAGAGGATTTGCTGGGGCGCGGCGTAAGCTGGTGCGGCACATGCGACGGCATGTTCTACCGCGGCAAGAAAGTGGCGGTGCTGTCGGCATGGACGGGCGGCGTGGAAGAAGCGGAATTTCTCGCCGGACTGGCATCGGAGGTGGATTACTACCTGCTGGCGCAGCACGCGCAGCCGGAAAATCCGCCGTACCGCCTGTGCGAGGGCAAGCCGCAGTCCATCCGGCACGAAGCAAATCAGCTGGTGCTCAAGACGGACGCGGGCGAATACCGCTACGACGGCATCTTCATCTTCCGCCCTGCCGTATCGCCGGACACGCTGCTGCCGGGGCTGAAAACCGAAGGCGCGTTCATCCCCGTTGACCGGCGGATGGCGACGAATCTGCCGCGCGTCTACGCCTGCGGGGACTGCACGGGTCAGCCGCTGCAAATCGCCAAGGCAGTCGGCGAGGGCAACGTTGCCGCCATCAGCGCATCCGCCGATTTGAGCAAGGGGGTACGCGCATGAAGAAGGCATTCCGGTATCTGCTGCCGCTTCTCCTGCTGATGATGCTGACGCTGCCCGCGCTGGCGGACGGCTACGAATTTGCCGACGACCTGACGGGCGAATACCTTTACCCGGCGGGCTCGGACGAATCCACCGCGACGTACATCTACCGCTACCGCTATCCGCAATTGTCCGGCGACGACGAAATCGCTGCGATGTTCAACACAACCTATGCCTACACCGCTGATGATACCCTTGCCTTTGAAGCACCGATGAACGCGGGGCTGACTGACGGCGCGGCGCAGGCGACCATCATCGACGTGACGTATGAAGTCACCTGCCAGACGGCGGATTACCTCTCGATTCTCATCACGAAACACACAAAGCGCCCGGACAGCGAGTCCACCACCATCAGCGGGCATGTGTTCGCGCTGACGGGCAGCCGCGCGGGTGAAATCATCAGCCTGCCCTACCTGCTGGGGATTCTGACGCAGGACGGCAAGGTGGACACTTGGCTGCAAGACCGGCAGACGGCGAAGGCGGACAACTGCGTGCGCGAGCTGGTGTGGGCGGAAATCGAGCGGATGATGAAATCCGGCGACGTGCCGTTCTATGACGGCTTGACGTTCGAGGAGCTGGAAGCCGCGTTCTATCCGGAAGAGGATTTCTATCTGGATGAAAACGGCGACCCGGTGTTCTATCTGCTGGAAAACACGGTTGCCCTGCCCGAAGCGGGCATTCTGCTTGTCCCCATTTCGCTGGAAACGCTGCTGGATGAGCTGTAATGGCTGCTATCCCCTATTATTTGTGTATCAGGAGGCTTCATGCTCCGCGAATTTGATTTGCAAAGGATGCACTGGGCGGATAAAACGCAGTCCATGCTCCACCAAAGGCAGATGGAAGCGTGCGAGACGCGTCTGCTGAGCTACCCAACCGAGTCGATTTTCACGCTGCAGGACGAGCGGGAGACCGAATGCTGGTGGCAATGCTCTTACGACACGGAGGAATCGCCCAAATCGCCCGTACTGCACACACTGCGGGAGATGCGGGCGAATGTGCTTGCGCGTCTGCCCGTGGAAGCCGCGCTGCTGACAGAGACGGAACATGCGCTGATTGTCCGGCTGATTCTCTGCGGGGGTCAGGCGCGCATCGACGGCTGGCAGGAGCTGTCCGCCGCTGAATCACTGCTGCGCCGCCTTTGGTGTACGCTGGAGGTGGACGAGCAGGACGTTCTGCTGCACCTGCCGCGGGAACTGATGACCCCGCTTTCGCTGATTCTGCGCGAGCAGCGGCATCAGGAACTGCGCAGTCGCCTGCTGTTCTTCGACACGGACACGAAGGCGGCGCTCTACCTGTCCGGAATGTTGAGCGCGAAACAGGCGCTTTCCCGGCTCTACGAAAGCGTGCTGCACGATTCATACGCGAACGACGAAGCGCTGGCGCTGCGCTACTTGAAGGCGGGCAACGATTTCTACTACAACCGCGCTGGGGAGCTGTTTCTGCTGCATCCGGGGCTGGCTGACCCGGAGAAAATCCTGCGGGAAGGCGGCTTTCCGATGGGGTATCAGCCGGATTTGCCGAGCGAACGGGCGCTGATGGCGTCGCGCGACCTGCTGCCGGAAGAATTTGAGACAGACGCACAGCTATCGGCGCTGCTGGACAGCTGCATGGGGCTGGAAACGGCGGAGGAAAGCAGCGCGCATGATTTACGGATACTGGTCAAGCAGCATGTGACGTGGTCAGAGCTGATGGAGGTTGTGCGGGCAATGCTGCCGATTCCGCCAACGAAGGAACTGACGGCGTGCCTGCATCGCCTGTACGCCTTCACGCCGCGCTGGGGTACCTACCGTGCCGCGCTGGTGCAATAACAGGAGCTATCATGAAATACACATTTCAAACCGATTCTGCGGCGGAGGGGCTGCGCATAGACGCCTGCATCCGCCGTTTTTTGCCGGAACTGCCCTCCCGCGCGGCGCAGGAGGCGTTCTCCCATCGCGACGTGAAACTCGACGGCAAGCGCGTCAAGCCCGATGTGCGCGTGCACGCCGGGCAATGCGTGGAAGTATTCTGCATGGAGCAGACCGCGCCGCTGCTGGATGTCGTGTACGAGGATGCGGATGTGCTGCTGGTCAACAAGCGGGCGGGCATCAGCGTGGAGGCGGACGAAAGGGGCGGTGTGACGCTGACCGAATTGGCCGCGCGGCACGTTCGCCAGCAAGCCCCCGACGCGCGTGCGCCCAAAGCGTGCCATCGGCTGGACAACCAGACGTGCGGGCTGCTGATGTTCGCCAAGACGGAGAAGGCCGAGGGCATTTTGGAGCGTGCCTTCCGCGACCGCACAATGGACAAGCGCTACATCTGCCTTGTGCGCGGAATGATGAAGCCGCCGAAAGCCACCTGCCGCGCCTACCTGCTCAAGGACGCGAAAGCCGCGCATGTCACCATCCACGACAGCGCCGTCCCCGGCGCGCGCCCGATTGTGACGGCGTATGAAACACTGGAACAGGGCGCGGTCAGCCGCGTGGAAGTCCACCTGATTACAGGGCGGACGCACCAAATCCGCGCGCATATGGCGGCGCTGGGGCATCCGCTGCTGGGCGACGACGTGTACGGCGACCGCGCATTCAATCGGCAAATGAAAATGCAGGGCAAGCTCTGCCTATGCGCGGCGCAGTTGACGCTGGACACGGGCGGCGCGCTGCCGCAGCTGGACGGGCGGACGTTCCGCGTGAAGTGCCCGTTCTGACAGGAGAGGAATTTTATGAATTTACAAATGCCGATTCGCCTGATTGCCACCGACATGGACGGCACACTGCTGACGGATGAACCGCTGATTCTGCCGGAAACGGCGGATGTACTGCGCCGCGCGGCGGAAAAGGGCATCGTGCTGTCACTGGCATCGGGGCGTTTGCCGGACGACGCGAGCTTTTTTGCCGTGGACGCGAAGCTGCCAATGCACGTCATTGCGCTCAACGGCGCGGTGACGCTGGTGAAGCCACTGGGCGACGTGCAGGAGGCGCACCACCTGCCGCAGCCGACTGTCCATCGCATCACGGCGCGGCTGGACGAAGCAAACGTGCAGTACGCGGTGTTCGGCGTGCACGAGGTGGTTGCGTCGGACGACATGCCGCTTTCCCGCGCGCAGGTGGTCATCGGCACATTCCTGAACCGCGCGGGCGGGCGCACCGCTTTCCGTAACCGGAAACAGGGCATCGACGCGGTGATTCAGGACTGCGTGAAGGTGGTCGTTTTCTCGCAGAATCTGCCGCTGCTGGATGATTTGCGTGCGTTTGTGCGGGATACCTGCCCTGATGCGGACGTGACGAGCAGCTGGTGGGACAACATTGAGATTGTACCGCGCAGCGCCAGCAAGGGCAGCGCCCTTCAGGGGCTCGCGAAGTCGCTGAATATCCCGATGGACGAAGTGATGGTGTTCGGCGACAGCGACAACGATTTGAGTATGCTCAAAGCGGCGGGCGTTTCCGTCGCGATGGGCAACGCAAACGAGCGTGTGAGGGCATCCGCACGATTTGAGACACTAACGAACGATGCGCAAGGCGTGGCTGCCGCCATCCGCGCCATCGTTTTTGGCGAGGACGTGCCGGGCGTCATCCGCAAGCGGTAACTATGCGCCCATCCCCTGCCGAAGCGCAATCATCCGCCCGAACAGCCCGATTCCCTCCAGTTTCAGCTGGGCGGACAGGGCTGTTTTGCTGTCCTGATTCTCCAGATTGCCCCTGATCGGCGCCCACGCGTCCGACAGCGCCAGCAGCTCCTTGATCGGCGACGGCGGATTGCGCCCGAAGCGCTCCTGCGCCGTCTGCCGCCATAGCGTCATCTGACCGTCCAGCGCTGTTATCTGCTCCTGCGCTTCCGTCAGCGTCAGTTCGCCCGCATCCAGCAGGGACGCGGTGTCCCGCAGCGTCCGCGCGGCTTGCAGCAGCAGCGTGAACCCCGCCTCGGCAACATCCACCTGACCTGCCATTCCCTTCAGGCGAAGCTGCAATTCCGGACATGTCCAGCGATAGAGGTACGTTTCAATGCGCTGATTTTCGCCCAGCCGCTGCCGCACGGATGCGGCATCCGTCTCCGTGCCGTAGCAGGCAATGAACACGCGCCACTTTTCGCCGTCCTCGACGACTGCGCCCGGTGCGCCGCGGTCGGTGAGCAGTTCCGCTTTCTCCCGCGCGGCATCCTCGTTGGAGAAAACACCGGTCTGGATGGCGTACCACGTTTCCGCCGCGAGCGTGATTTCCCGTGAAACGACTGTCTGGTCATAGGCGGCGGCAATCGGCGTGGCGGTCGGCTGCGCAATCGTCTCCGCTGTCAGGTGCGACGCGGCGTTGCGAGAGAGAGTCAGCGCACCCGCCGCAAAAATCAGCAGCATCAGCACAATCATGCGCCCCAGCCGCCTGCGCGCCATCTGCTGCCGGTAAAGCCGCTGTTCCACGCGTCCCATGTTCTTCGCCTCCACTTCCTTGGGTCTGGCAGACGATATGCCCGCGCGGGAGCGAAAATGACTTGCGCTTTTCGGCAAAATGTGCTACCATAGGAGCAAGAATCGAAGCAAGAATCCACAGGAGGACAGCACATGCGATACCACATCGACACCATTCCGGTTTGGGACGCGGCGAAAATTGACGGCGAGTGCCTGCTCTGCGCCCTGCAGCGCCGGGTGGAACTGCAGCAGATTGAATATTCGCTCGGCGCGTCGGTCATGGAGCCGGACGTGCGCATTCAGGTGAACAAAAAGGGCTTCTGCCAGCACCACCAGCGGATGCTGTTCAAGGGCGACAATCGGCTCGGCCACGCGCTGATGCTCGAATCGCACTTGACGGAGACGCGCGGCAAATTAAACAAAGCGTTCAACGACATCCGCAAAGCCGCCAGCGGCAATTCGTCCTTTCTCGACCGTCTGTCCGGCAAAGCGCCGTCACCCGCCAAGGCGATGGAAGCCGCTGTGCAGGAGCTTGACGCGCTGTGCAGCACCTGCATCGTCTGCAACGCGATTGAGGACAACATGAACCGCTATCTGCACACATTTTTCCATCTCTACCAGAACGATTCGGAATTCCGCAAGCATTTTGCGCAGAGCAAGGGGGTCTGCCTCCCCCACGCGGTGCAGCTGCTCAAACTCGCGCCGCAGGAGCTGCCAAGCCGCGAATTATCCGCCTTTGCCGACCTCATCTGCAATCTGGAAACCGAAGCATTCGACCGCATTCAGGGTGACGTGAGCTGGTTCATCAAGAAATTCGACTACCGCTTTCAAGCCGAGCCGTGGAAGGACAGCCGCGATGCGGTGGAGCGCAGCGTCAACAAGCTGCGTGGCTGGTGCGTCGGAAAAGAGCCGAATCCAGAAGAAAAGTGAATGCGAAAACATCCCGCCTGATGCTTGTCAGACGGGATGTTTTCCTTTACGGTTAATTTACGGATTGATTTCCGGCGCGGTTTCCGGGTCGAAGCGCTCCAATTGAACCTTCGCTTCCTCAAAAATATCCAGCGAGAAGGAGTCCGGGTAGCCCTCCTGATACACGACGCGGCGGATGCCTGCATTGATAATCATCTTTGCGCAGACGCTGCACGGCTGATGCGTGCAGTAAAGCGTCGCGCCGTCGATGGAAACGCCAAGTTTCGCCGCCTGAATAATGGCGTTCTGCTCCGCGTGGATGGCGTAGCAGAGTTCGGCGCGCGTGCCAGACTGAATGCCGAGCCGGTCGCGCATACACTCGCCGCGCTCGCGGCAGGTTTTGAGGCCCGCCGGCGCGCCGTTGTAGCCCGTCGTCATGATGCGCTTGTCCTTCACAATGACGCAGCCGATGCTCCGCCCCGGACGGTAGCAGCTTGTCCATCCAGCGATGACGTGCGCCATTTCCATAAATCGGCTGTCCCACTTGTCCATACTTGTGTCCTCCTGTATGTTTGTTCCCCATTATATCGGCTTTCGCGGGTTCTGTCAAGTTTTTCAGCGGCGGCGCATAAGTTTGCGGGCAAAGGAGGCGTTTTTATGCCCCAGACCCTCAAAAAACAGGCGCTTACGCTGACCATTGCGAACGGCTTCACGCGCGGGCTTGGATTCCTCTTCCGCCTGATGACGGCGCGGCTGATGGGTGCGGAGGCCATCGGCGTGATGGAACTTTCCGCCTCCGCCGCGATGCTGGCGCTGACACCCGCAACCGCTGGACTGCCGACCGCCATGAGCCGCGTGACTGCGCGCCCGAACGCCGATCAAAGCGCCGTCCTGCGCGCGGGGCTTTCACTCAATCGGCGGATTGCGCTGGTGATGATGCCGCTGCTGTTCCTGCTTGCGCCGGGGATGGCGTGGCTGCTCAGCGACTTTCGGACGCTGCCCGCGATTCTCATCAGCATTCCCGCCGTGTTTTTGCTGGGCTGCTGCGCCGTGTACAGCGGGTGGTTCTACGGCCGCGGCGATATGCTCACGCCCGCGCAGTGCGAATGCAGCGAGCAAATTGTGCGATTCGTCGGAAGCCTTGTGCTGCTGCTGATTTTCACGCGGTCGCCGCTGTCCGTCCGTGCCGCGCTGCCGGGTTTTGCCGGAATTCTGGCGGGTATCTGCGTTTGGATGATGTTCCGCCGCCGTGCGCCGCTGCCGCCTGGTGTGCCATCCGCCGATTTGCGCCGTGAGCTGCTGGCGTTATCCGCCCCAACCGCCGTTTCGCGTCTCTGCCAGACGTGCCTGCGGATGCTGACGGCAGTGCTGCTGCCGCTGTGCCTGCGGCAATCCGGGCTGACCGCGTCCGCCGCGACCGCGCAGTTCGGGCTGCTGAGCGGGATGGCAATGCCGCTCAGCATGGCGCCCGGCGTCATCACCAGCGCCATGTGCATGGTCGCCGCGCCCGCCGTGTCCCGGCAGGAAAGCAACCGCGTCCGCCTGAAACGCACCATGCGGCAGTTGCTGCTGATGGCGGGGCTGATTGGCTGCCTGTCCTCGTGCGTGCTGTTTCTCTTCGCGCAGCCGATTTCGATGCTGCTCTATGGTGAACCGGCGCTGACGGGTGTGCTGATGGCGCTCTCCCCGCTGTCGATGCTGTTTGCTATCCAGCAGGTGCAGTTCGGGCTGGTGACGGGCTTGGGCGTTCAGCGGCGCGCGATGCCGGGTACCATTGTTTCCTCCGCGCTGACGCTGGTGGTGATGAGTATCTTCTGTCCGATGCCGAGCGTGCGGATTTTCGGCGCGGTACTGGCGATGCTGGTAGGCAGCCTTGTGCGCGTGATTTGGAACGCCGCCGTGCTGCAATCAGCGAAGCGGGCGGCGTAATCCCTTGGGATAGTGGTTCTTCATCTGCCCGTCGGAGATTTTGCCCCAGCCGAGCGGAATGCCGTCGCAGCACGCAAGCGCCCAGCCCTTGCCATCCGCCGGGAGCGTCTCACCCGCCTGATAGCGGCGCGCATCCTCCCGCGACAGTGCCACACGCGGCACATCCGGCGGAAAGATACTCATTGCCCACGCGTGGTCGGGCACAAACAGCTTCTTCTGCACCGTCCCCAATTGCAAGCCGCAGCGGACGACCTGAATGCCGTCGCAGACCGGACGGTCGGGCAGGCAGCTCAGCGTCACTGATTCGTCGCGGCTGCGTCCGGGCTTGCCGCTGCCGGTGCGCATCACATTCGCGTTTGCCGTCGGGCAGAAGGCGCGCAAGGCTTGCAATGCTTCCTTGCTCGGCGCATCCTTCTCTGGCGCTTTCTGCCAATTACAGGGGGCGTCGCCGTGCTTGCGCAGGAGGGCGACGAAGTGCCCCTCGCCTTTCATGCGGTGCGGATAGCACGTCAGCATCCCGTCCGGCGCATCCGCTCCGGGCAAGGAGAAGGCTTCCAGCGAGAAATCCGCGTGGCGCGACAGGAATGCATCCACCGTATCCTCGTTTTCCGTGCGGTTCATTGTGCAGGTGGAATAAACTATGCGTCCGCCGGGACGAAGCATTTCCGCCGCGTGGTCGAGGATTTCCGCCTGCCGCTTGGCGCATCCGGCGGGGCTTTCGGGCGACCATTCCGCGCGTGTTTCCGGATGACGGCGGAACATGCCTTCGCCAGAACAGGGGGCATCCACCTGAATCGCGTCGAATGCCTCCGGCCAGCGCTGCGCCAATTGGTCGGGATAGGCGCTGACGACGAGGGCGTTCGGGATGCCCATGCGCTCGATGTTCTGCGAGAGGATTTTCGCGCGCTCCCAGACGGGCTCATTGCACACCAGCACGCCCTGTCCGCCCATACGCAAGCCGCTCTGCGTTGATTTTCCACCCGGCGCGGCGCACAAGTCCAGTACATGCTCCCCCGGCTGCGCGTTCAGCACGGCGGCAGGCAGCATTGCGCTCGGCTCCTGCAAGTACCACGCGCCCGCTTCATGCAGCACGTCCGCGCCGGCGGTCGAGGTCAGCGCAAGGTAATGCCCGTTTTCCTCCCACGGGACTCTTTCGCCGCAGTCCTCCGGCAGCAGCGTCGGGCGCTTCCACGGATTCACGCGCAGACCGCGCTGATACGGCTCGTCATATGTACGCAAAAAGGCGGCCATTTCGCCTTTCAGCTGTGCCGCCATTTGGGATAAAAACGCCTGTGGAAGCTCGGTCATGCCTGTCCCCCCGGTATATTGTCATGATATTGATTTTTGTCCTGCGCGATTGTCAGCGGCGGCGGGGTCAGCTCCGTCTGCGTTGTGCCGAAATGTGCGCGCCGGGCAGGAATCACCCGCTTGCGGCGCGTCGCCGCGTGGCTTTCCCGCTTGGGCGCGGACTTCGGCTTTTGCGTGTGCTGCACCACCTGCTCCTCTTCGATCATTGTGCCGTCAGCGTAAATCAGGTGGCGGCCCGTCGGCGTACGGCGCGCGCGCTTAGGCAGAAAGCGTGTCCAGAAGTTTCCCCAGACACGGTACGGCTGCCAGCGGATCAGGTAGACCAGAAAGTCCATCACGACGCCGAAAATGCACAGGAGGATGACCAGCGGCAGCCAGTTGCGCATCGCCCAGCCAAGCAGACCGCCGTGGCTGTCGCTCGTCACCATGTTCCAGAGCCACTGCGCTGTCCCGCGAATCCACCCCAGCAGGAAATTGAACAGCGCGTTGATGAAACTGCCCATGGTCATCCTCCCCTTTCAAAATTACTCTACTGTTATTGTTACGCTGACGTTTCCCGGCACGACCTCGACCGAGATTTCCTCGTCCTCGTCCGCATCAATGCGGCAGAGCACAGGCAGACTGTACGTCCCCGGCGCAAGCCCGGACGCATCGCATACCAGCCGAATATCGCGGCTTTGCAGCGCGTTCAGCCAGTTTTGCGGCGCGGTAATCATCACCGAGGCATTCACGCGGCTCATGGAAGCGTTGTAGCCCGCTTCCAAGCCTTCAATCTGAATCGGCAGGTTCGTGAAACTCTTCGACTTCAGCACCGGCCCGATTTCAATCGTCACGTTGACGTAGGTGGCGCTGACGTATTTCAGTTCTGGCACGCTGCTCAATCGGACGCGCTGCTTGACCGAATCGGACAAGCCGGACACGTCGATGGTTGCATCCGTAAACAGCGCGTCGATTTCCGCCATCTCGCTTGACCAGCCCGCCACCGTGATGTTCTCCGGCGTCATGCTGATTTTCTTGATTTCGTATCCTTCCTTCGGTGTGCCTTGAATCAGCCCGGTCTGGGAGAGTTCGAGCGTTTTCATGGCGTACATGGTCTGCTCCACAATCACGCTGTCCAGCAGCACCGACTCGCTCGTCACTTCGAGCAGGTCACTTTCAATCGCGTTGTTGTTCTCGTCCAGCAGCGTATACGCCAGCGCCTTGCGAATCGTGCCCTCGCGCTGGGGCAGGTTGTTCAGTTCCAGCACGACTTCGGCGCGGACAATTTTATCCACCATCGACTTCGGGCCGCTGATCGTCACCGTCGGCGGGTCGAGCGTCGCCGCACCCGCGTAGTAGCCCTCCGGCGCGCTCCCGACCGTCTGCACGGACACGGGGATGCGGAAGCGGGTGATGTACTCCTCCACATCAATTGTCACGGTAGACGGCTGAATCGAAGAAACCGTACCGTAAGTGCTGGAATTGGTGGACAGAATGCGGATTTCCTGCTTCCCTGCCGCCGAAATGCGGGAGAGGTCAATGCGGACGTTGTAGTTCGTCGCCTTGGCGTTGGCGTACTGCATCTGCGGCACGTCGGCGGTAAGGGAGACGTCACCAAGGAGGCTGGTCAAATCGCTGGTGACAATGAAGCCGTTGCGCTTGACGGATTCTTCGCCCGAAACAGACACGCTAACGCTGGAAAAGTGCTTTTCGCGCGTGAGCGTCGGGTCTTGGGTAATCAGCCCGCCCCAGAGAATGATGGCCAGCAGGAGCGCGAGAAGCTTTGTCGGCCAATTGTGGATGAAAATCCGCTTGAGACCGTCCAGCAGCATCGTCAGGCGTGGGTCACGCTTCTTCTGCGGCTTTGCGGAAGGGGTCTGCGTCATTTGGCACCCTCCTTTCCCTTGCGGCGCACGAGCATGGACAGCAGACGCTGATGCGGCTTGCGGACATAGATGCCCTCCAGAATCGTCCGCAGCGACTTCGCGTCAAGGTGGCGGGTGAGCTTGCCGCCCTTCGCCATCGAGATGATGCCCGTTTCCTCGGAGACAATCAGCACAATCGCGTCCGTCGTTTCGGACACGCCGATAGCGGCGCGGTGGCGCGTGCCGAGGTCATGGCTGATGCCGCTGGCTTCCGTCAGCGTGAGGATGCTCGCCGCGCTCATCACACGTTCGCCGCGGATGACGACGGCGCCGTCATGCAGGGGCGTGTTCGGCTCGAAGATGTTTTCCAGCAGGCCGGAGGTGATACGCGCGTCGATGCCGATGCCGTTCTCGATGATGTCCTGCAGGCCCGTTTTCTGCTCAAAGACAATCAGCGCCCCCACATGGCGGCGGCTCAAATCCTGCAGGCAGCGGATGATTTCGTCGATAATGCGCGTCGCTTCATCTTTATCGGTGTCGCGCCGCTTCGTCTCAATGCGCGCGCCGCGGCCAATCTGCTCCAATGCCTTGCGCAGTTCCGGCTGAAAGAGGATGACCAGCACCAGCGCGCCGTTGTTCACCACGCTCATCAGCAGCCAGTTCAGTGCCGTCAGCCCGAAGAGGTTGCTGATGCCGACGATGAGCAGCAGCATGGCAAGCCCCTTCAAAACAGCGCTGCCCCGCGTGTCGCGGGTGAGCATCAGCAGTTCATAGATAATAATGGCAACGATGAGAATATCCGCAATATCGGAAAGACCGGGGCGGTTCAGCACGTTCCAGAAAAAGGTCTCCAGCGTCTGCAAGAACGTTGTCACGCCAGCTCCGCCTCCTTTAGCATCTTGAATGATTTCATGCGTTCTGCTTCTCCATTATACAACAAATTGCCGCGAATATGAATGCCTTTTCACAAATTTTCCGTGAAGCATCCGTGAACATTCAGAACACCCCACAGTGCAGATAACGAATGAAGCAGCCACTTTCTTCCCGATGGGCGGAAAAAACATGAAAAAAGGGAAAAGCAGCCGTTTTGACGGCATACTTCCCCCTTTCCCCCAATTACCGTGCCCTCTTCAGGGCGGAAATGATTACAGATTGCCGCCGTTCCAGCCCCAGAAGCCGATTTCTTCATACGTCACATAGATGCGGTCGCTGTCAATGTCCAGTTCCTCGCGCAGGATGTCCGTCAGCGCCTCAGTCAGCGCGGCGTAATCCTCCTCCGTCGCAGATCCGCCGAAGAGCTTCACTTGGCAGATGGCGCAGGGGGCGTCCGTGCCCTTGAAGTACATTGCGGCATTGTCGCGGAAAGACAGCATCAGCCAACTTTCCGTCTTGCCAGGGATTTTCTCAATGGCATCGCCCATGCGATCCTTGATGACCTGCTCTTTTCGTCCGGGAATGGACACGTTGGAGGTCGTTTCTATGTAAGGCATAACAGTTCCTTTCATTCATATCGGCATTATCGCCGTTTCCGCCCCGCAAGCAGGGCTTCGGATGAAATATTCGATGTTCAGACGCTCAATTCCTGCTTTTCGCCCAGCAAATCTGCATTTTCCGCCAGCAGCGGACGAATCACGTCGCGCAGGTACTCTTCCACCTGCTCGCAGCTTCGGCCCGTGAACTGCTCGGGACGCAGAATCGCTTCCACTTCCTCGCGGGTAATCATGAACGCCGGGTCAGCGCAGATACGGTCGATGAGGTCGTTCTTGCCGCCCTCTTCCTTCACCACGCGCGCCGCCGCCTGCGAATGCACGCGCAGCTTCTCATGCAGCTCCTGACGATTGCCGCCCTTCTTCACCGCGTCCATCATGATGTTTTCCGTCGCCATAAACGGCAGCTCGTTCATCACGCGCGCGCGCACCACCTTGTCGTACACCACCAGCCCATCACAGACGTTCATCATGATGTTCAGGATAGCATCCACGCCGAGGAACGCCTCCGCGACGGCAATGCGCTTGTTCGCGGAGTCATCCAGCGTGCGCTCGAAGAATTGCAGGGAGGACGTCATTGCGGTGTTCAGCGTATCGACACAGACGTAGCGCGCCAAGGCGTTGATGCGCTCACAGCGCATGGGGTTGCGCTTGTAGGGCATAGCGGACGAACCGATCTGGCTCTTCTCGAACGGCTCCTCCATCTCCTTGAAATTTGCCAGCAGGCGCAGGTCATAGGCGAACTTGCTCGCGGACTGCGCAATGCCGCTCAGCACAGAAACCACCTGATAGTCCATCTTGCGGGAGTACGTCTGCCCGGACACCGGCACCACCTTGTCAAAGCCCATCGCCGCGGCAATATCCTGCTCGACCGCCTTGATTTTCACGCTGTCGCCGCCGAAGAGCTCCATGAAGGACGCCTGTGTGCCCGTCGTGCCCTTGCTGCCCAGCAGCGCCAGGGAGGACAGGCGGTGTTCCAGCTCGCAATAGTCCATGTACAATTCATTCAGCCACAGCGTCGCGCGCTTGCCGACCGTCGTCAATTGGGCGGGCTGCAGATGCGTATACGCCAGCGCGGGCATGTTCTTGTACTTATCCGCGAAATTCGCCAGCAGGTTCATCACGTTGAGCAGCTTGCGGCGCACGACCTGCAAGCCCTCGCGCATGATAATCACATCGGTGTTGTCGCCCACATAGCAGGACGTCGCGCCCAGATGGATGATGCCCGCCGCCTTCGGGCACTGCAAGCCGTACGCGTAGACGTGGCTCATCACGTCGTGGCGGCACTCCTTCTCGCGGCGCTGCGCATCGTCGTAGTTGATGTCCTCCGCATGGGCTTCCAGCTCGGCAATCTGCTCGTCGGTAATGTCCAGCCCCTGCTTCTTTTCCGCCTTCGCCAGCGCAATCCACAGCTTCCGCCAGGTGCGGAACTTGTTGTCCTCGGAGAAGATGAACTGCATCTCCTTGCTGGCATAGCGGGTCGAAAATGGGCTGATATAGCTGTCATGAGGCATAATGCTTTCCTCCGATTTCATTTCAAAGGGTGATTTTCCGCGCCAATTCCAGCGCCAGATACGCCGCACGGTCTTTTTCATCCAGCTTGGCATGGGTGGACAGGCTGCGCGGATCCCACTGCTCGCGGTCAAGGTTATCGCCCGCGTAGAAAAACTCGAACACGTCGATTCCACGGAACTGTGCCAGCGCCATCAGCGCCGAGCACTCCATATCCACGCAGACGCACCCCTGTGCTTTGCGTTTCTCGAACTTCGCGCGGGTTTCGCGGTAGAAGGCGTCCGTCGTCCACACTTTGCCTTCGGTGAAGTCCACGCCCGTTTCGCGCAGAATCGCCTCGAACGCCCCGCGGTATTTCGGATTCGCCGGAATTTCGTCCGACGGCGGCGCGTAGTGGAAGCTCGTGCCTTCGTCGCGCACGGCGGCGGTCGGGATGATGATGCCGCAGTCGCGAATCTGCTGATTCAGCACGCCGCAGTTACCGAATACGACGAACCGCTTTGCGCCCAGCGCGTGCAGCTCTTCCAGCATCGCCACGCAGGACGGCGCGCCGACCATCGCCAGCGCAAATGTCAGCGGCGTCCCCTGCCACACGCCGCGGTAGACGGGATACTTCGCGTTCGCGTCGCCGAGCTCGGCAAGCACGCGCACATCCGCCGCCATATCCAGCATCCGCTCGAACGTGACGTGCGAAAAGCAGCTGACGGCCGTCTCCGGCAAATCCGGCACAGGCGAAAAGAGCATATCGGGGTTGATGACTGCTTGGCGCGACGCATCAAAATCCGTCAAAAGCATGGTGATTCCCTCCTGCCGCCGTTTGCCCTCTATCATAGCAGATTTTGCGGCAAAAGGCAACAGGAGGGCTGCAGTTTATACTATTTCCAAATGAGAATGCGCCGAAATGCGAAGTGAATTTTTCATTCTGGCTAACGGGAGTGAAACGCAGCGTAGCAGCG